>Ga0315336_1000051_pt1 | contig 679834 bp, 562 predicted proteins | sample ASW5metaG_FD_204512 | JGI IMG/M metagenome (GOLD analysis project Ga0315336, IMG submission 204512) | Ammonia-oxidizing marine archaeal communities from Monterey Bay, California, United States - ASW #5 | ecosystem: Environmental > Aquatic > Marine > Intertidal zone | place: USA: California... | reverse complement strand
GGTGACCATACGTACCTGGACGGTGCAGGGACGGACAAGTTCATTCCCTCGGAACAGTTCACGGTCGGACGCATCAAAAGGCAGATCTTCGAACAATCGACAATCGGGGCAATCTACACCCGGCGTGCCCAATCACCCGACGCCCTCGGGGAATCCCCTCTCAATACGTACACTGCGGGTGCCGACTTGCTCTTCAGGACACGCAACTTGGCTGGCCGTTACAACATGGACGTAGAAGCGACCATCGTCTGGAACTCGAATCCCGATCCGGCAAAGGATCTGGAGTTTAAGGATCTTGCTGGCCACGGTCTTAAATTCACATTCCCGAATGATACCTGGTCCGGGTCTGTTGGGTACCGGGAGCTCGGCAGCGGTTACCAGCCTGCTCTAGGCTTTATCCCTCGTAATGATTTCCGGGCTTTCAACCAGCAGATCGGCTGGTCACCACGGCCGAATATCGACTGGCTACGCAGACTTCGTTTTTCTGCGCAATTCCGGCACCAAAAGGGGGTCAGTACGGGTATCACTGACGAGCGCAGGTGGGAGTTCGGCCTACTTGGGTTGGACTTGGAGAGTGGCGATGGGTTCGACATAAACGCCACTCGGAAGTTTGAATACCTTGATCGCGCCTTCTTTGTGAGCGAAGGGGTTAAGGTCATGCCCGGGGAATACACCACGCTCGGATACCGCCTCAGTGTTCGGACGACAGGCCGCAGGCCTGTTTCCGTCTACGGTAACGCCTCGTTGGGTGACTTTTGGAATGGTGAGCGGCTCAATTTCGGAGGACGTGTCACGTTCCGGCCCAACCCTGGTGTCAGCATCTCGACGAACATCCAACACAATCGGGTCACTCTACCGCAGGGTGACTTCGTTGCGGACGTCTACGAGGTCGAAGGCCAGTGGAACCCGACGCCGTGGGTTAGTGCGATGAGTCAGGTCCAGTTCGATGACGTGAGTGAACTTATCGGGCTCTTTGCGAGGCTGCGCTGGATCGTGAAACCGGGAAATGACCTCTATTTCGTGTACACACACAACTGGCAGAACCTGGGCGTCGGTATCCTGGATAACCCAGATCTGATCACGCTCTCACGGGGTGGGTCAATCAAGGCGAACTACACGTACCGGTTCTAGCGGCCTACCAGGCCGAGAGGGACTCTGGTGGATGGGTCTCGGCATGCGTATTACTGAGCGACATATCCCCTTGGTTGGAGGGTCTTCTCATGCGCCGCACCTTCGTGCTTGGTCTCGCTGCCACGGTCTTCCTGTCACCTGTGGTGAGTGCCCAAAGTCGCTCACCTGTCGGACCTGGCACACGCTGGACTTTATCCGCGGTCGGGGACGTGATCATGAATCGTCGGCTCGAGCAATTCGACCACCCGGGGGATCCGGCGTTCCATGAGATGGCGAACATTATTCGGGCAACCGACGCAGCATTCATGAATCTTGAGCAGTCGGTGTTCAGGTTAGCAGAATTCGATGGCTGGCCAGCTGCAGAGAATGGCGGCAACTATGAGGTGGGCTCACCCGAGACATTAAAGGATCTCGTGAGTATGGGCTTTAACCTATTTAACCGAGCCAATAACCATACAACCGACTACGGCGTTGAGGGGATGCAGCTTACGAATCAACTGATGGATGAGTGGGGACTAATTCATTCCGGTTCGGGTAACAATCTGGGATGGGCCAGTCGGCCGGGATATCTGGAGACCCCAAAGGGTCGGGTCGCGCTTATCGGGATGGCGTCCACGCACACCCCGATGTCGCGAGCGGGAGCTGTAGGTCCGACGGTGCAGGGACGCCCTGGGCTGAATGCGCTGCGTCTTAGCACCCGTAATGAAGGTTCCCCGGCGACCATGGATGCCCTACGAACCGTGGCCCGGGCTCAGGGATTGAATGTTTCAGATGACCCTAATGCTTCGGTACGCATCTTCGGCACAACCGTCTCTCCTGGTGATCAAGATCGGTCGGTGGTGAGCTTGAATGACGTCGACCGGGAGCGGGTCCTGCATGAGGTCCGTAACGCCACAGATCAGGGTGACTATGTGGTCGTCAACAGCCACTCACACGAGCCCGGTAATGGCTCGGTACTCCCTCCTGACTGGATGGTCGAGTTCTCACATCAGATCATTGACGCGGGTGCGAACACGATGGTCATCCATGGGCCTCACCAACTCCGGGGTATCGAGATCTATGAGGGTCGGCCGATCTTCTATTCGCTGGCAAATTTCATCTTCCAGAATGAAACGATCGATCCGATGCCCGCCGATCAGCGAACTCGTTACGGGCTGCCATTGAACGACCTCGCGTCCGAGATCTATGATCGGCGCTTTCGGGTGGATGAGGACGGAAATCCAACCACCGGATTCCCAACTGGCTCGGAGTGGTACGAAAGCGTGGTTGCTATAGCGGAGTTTGAGGGGGACGAAGTCATCGAGATCCGCCTCTATCCAATTGAACTAGGGTGGAAGGCACCGCGCTCGCAGCGGGGGACCCCACGGATCGCCCCTGAAGCTTTGGGTCAAAAAATCATTGAGCACCTCGCTGAGCTTTCAGCCCCGTTTGGTACCCAGATCTACTACGAGGACGGGATCGGGGTTTGGAGGCGCTAGATATTCGCATTCCGTAGGGTGAACTCATTTGTCTTTGGGTGGTTTTTCGGGTCGAGATCTCCTGTCTGGTGCAGGGTAGCGGGTGATGATAGGATGCGATCATTATGAGCCAACAAGGTAGACGAGCCGCCCTGGGAATCGCGTTAGCGGTCATATTGTTTGGTGTTGTATCGTTCTTGCTACAGTCTCGAACCCCGATCGATATGCAGTCTCGAACTCCGATTGACGTTGCGTCCCTAGGTCCGCAGGTGGGTGAACCGGTGCCAGAGTTCAGTCTGCCTGACCAGAACGGGCAAATGCGCACTCTTGAATCCATTTCGGGGCCAAAGGGGGCGATGCTGCTTTTTCACAGATCGGCTGATTGGTGACCTTACTGCAAAGCGCAACTCGTGGAGTTGCAAGACCGACTGGAAGAGCTAGAAGCCCAAGGACTCGGTGTGGCGGCGATCAGCTACGACTCCGAGGAAGTGCTCGATGACTTCAGCCAACGTCGTGGTATCACGTTCCCGTTGCTATCTGACGACGATTCGGAGGTCATCACTGAGTTCGGTATCCTGAACACGGTAGCATCCGAAGGACTGGGTCCGAATGGGGATGATCCAGAAGTTGTGGCTGATGTCGCGAAGTACGTTTCTGTATTCGGAGCCAGCGAGATGACGGTCGGTACACCGTACCCGGGCACGTTCATGGTAGATAGCAGGGGACGGGTGACGTCGCGGTTCTTCGAGGAGTTTTACAGGGAACGCAACACTACGGCCAACGTCATGCTAAAGCTTGGCACTGGGCTGTCACCGATCGCAGCCGTCGAGGGAGAGACTGAACATCTAAAATTTACAGCCTACCCGAGTAACTCCAGCGTCACGGTAGGCACCCGATTCTCGATCGCCGTTCAGCTTGACCCCAACCCTAAAATCCATGTCTATGCGCCGGGGGCAGAGGATTTGGGGTATAAGGTGATTGCTCTCAACCTGAATCCCGTGCCCCATGTCAGGTTCGAGCCTGTGGAGTTCCCTGAATCAGAGATCTACCACTTTGAACCTCTCGATGAACGAGTCCCCGTGTATCAGAGGCCCTTCACCCTGCTACAGGAGGCGGTCGTGGTGGGTACTCCAGAAACCGAAGAGGCGTTGGCCCAGTTGGATGCACTTACGGTGAGTGGTACTCTCGACTACCAAGCTTGCGACGACCGGCTCTGCTTCACGCCAGTCTCGGTACCTCTGTCGTTCACACTTGATCTTGATCTACTCGATCGACAGCGGGTGAACCGCTAAGACAAGCCAGCTAGCCTTCAGTCTCACACTACTGAGAAAGTTCGTACCTTAGGGGTGCTGGAGGGGAGGAACTGCAAGTAAGGACTGCTCGAACCTTCCGAGGCTTATCCGATGAATAGCTTACGCCCCTATTCTTCAGATCCGCTTACTTCCTCAGTTTTTTCCTTCTAAACAGATAGAATGGGAGTAACACTCAGGTATGGTCTGTTGAACATGCGGGACTCATTGGGCAAAAAAACGAATCCTGCTTAAGTGTTTATTGATGGAGGAAAAATGACCAATTTCTCGTGGGGTCGTAGCGCCATCGCAATCGTGCTCCTGGCGTCCTGGACGGGCCCGATGGAGGCTCAAGTCGTACCGGGGGTGGCACCAGCCTCTTCTGAAGATACTGCAAAGGTTTTGTCTGCACGTGTGGAGGTCGTCCGGACCGAGTACGGAGTCCCCCATATATACGCCGAGGACTGGAAGGCTTTCGGGTTTGCGATGGGATGGGTTCAGTCGGAGGACTACGGAGATCAGGTTGCTGTCGGCATCGTACGTCGTCGAGGTGAGTACGGACGCTACACCGGTCGGGACTCGATCGGGGGGGATTTTGCGGGCCGGGAAGCGCATGCGGTCGCGGTGGCCAGTTACTCGTCAATCGAGCCGCGTGCTCGGGCGGTGTATGAGGGATTCGCTGAAGGTGTCAACGAATACGCTCGCCAGAACCCTGATGCCTTCCCCGAATGGTTGGTTCCCAACTTCACCGGAGTGGATGCGTTGACCAACGACGTGTACACGTGGAGCCGGGCTGACGCTGCTGCGTTTGTACGGGCCCAAAATCGGCGGGAGGGTGAGCAGATGGGGCAAGGAAACACTCCTGCGCCGGCGTACCCGGACTCGTGGGGTCACGCAGAGGAGCTAGCCTCCACTTTCGATCCCGCTGCGGATGGGTCGAACGCGTGGGCGCTTGATGGAACACGCACGGCATCGGGTGATGCGATTCTGCTGCGTAATCCTCACCTCTCCTGGGAGGCGGGATATTATGAAGCACACGTCCAGATCGGAAGCGACATGGAGTTCTACGGTGATTTCCGCATAGGCGGTGCTTTTGGGATCATCGGTGGCTTCAATCGGCACCTCGGGTGGGCAACCACCAACAATTCACCACGCTACTCTCAGGTCTACGCTGTCCAGCTACATCAGTCGAGGGACGGACACATTCTGCTGGATGGTAACGCTGTCGCGCTCCAGGACTCGACGATTACGGTCGACTGGACAGAACCGGACGGAAGCACGGGTCAAACGTCCGAGACCGTGCGGTGGAGCCCTTGGGGTCCGGTTGTCCACGAGAACGAGGAGTACGTCTACGTGCTGACCGATCCTCGAGACGGGCAATACCGCAGAGGAGAGCAGCTGGTAAAGATGATGACGGCGGAGTCCCTCGAGGAGTGGCTCGATGTGATGCGTATGCGGGCTCATGCGAGCTCGAACTTCACGTATGCCGATGCCCATGGAAACATCGCGCTGTATTACAACGCCCGCATTCCAAGCCTGCCCCACGAACCTACCGGGGACTCCGCTGCGATCGCCCGTTCCCGCTCTGACATGTGGACCGAGGTAGCCGCATGGGAGAGCCTGCCGCTCTACGTGAATCCTCCGGGTGGCTATGTGCAGCAAGCCAATGACACACCCGACTTTATCAATCTGAATGTGTCCCTGGATCGCGATACGGTCGCACAGAACTTGCCGGAAGCCAGGCTCCGCCTTCGCAGCCAACTTTCATTCGCTCTGATTCATGGCGATACCCAATTAAGCCTGGAAGATGTTGTGGAACTGAAGCACTCGCCGCGCATGCTCGCTGCTGAGCGCATGCTCGACGATCTGTTGGCGGTGATCGACGCGTCGGAGCTGACGCCCGACCTGCAGCGGGCCCGGAGCATACTTGGCGGTTGGGATCGGACTGCTGCCGCAACGAGTCGTGGTGGCGTTCTTTTCAAGGCGTGGTTCAACGCCTACATGCAAATGACCGATACAATGGAATATCGCGTCGAGTGGGACCGTGCCGTTCCTACTCAGACGCCTTTTGGTGTGGGCATGCCCGGGTCGGCACTATCCGCTTTGCGGCTAGCTATGGAAGACCTCGCCGATGAAGGGGTCGCACTAGACGCCAGGTGGGGTGACGTGCACCGAGTCGTGCGCGGCGATGTCGATGCGCCGGTGTCGGGATGTGAAGGGGCACTGGGTTGCTTTCGCACCCTGTCGTTCGCTCCCCTGGACGATGGGCGCCGCGTCGTGAACAGGGGAGACGGATGGGTTTTCGCAGTCGAGTTCGGAGAGCAACCCCGGGGTTACTCTATTCTTGCCTATGGTCAGAGTCGCCTGGAGGATTCACCCCATCACGATGATCAGGCCGCCATGTTTGCCAGAGACGAGATGAAGCCAATGCTGTGGAGGGAAGAGCAGATAGCGGCTGCTGCGATTCGACGATATCGACCTGGTGCACGATGAAGGGTATTGAAAATACTAGCTCGCTATAAATCATTGTTAAAAAACACTTAGCGAAAGTACTGTAGACTACGATGAAGAAGGTACTTCTGTTGGCGTTTGGTCTTGGTGTGGCTATTTGGCTCAACTATCAGAAGAGTGTGGACCGTGCACTCCAAAGAGCCTGTGATGGTGGCACGATGGAGGCCTGTCTAAACCTCGGAAACAGGTATAGGGACAGGTATCGAGATGGTGAGGGCATCCCTCAAGACTTTGCTCGAGTAGCCAGTCTCTACGAGCAAGCTTGCAAAGGCGGCGAGATGCTGGCCTGCAACAACCTTGGTGTGAGGTACCACCGTGGTGAAGGAGTTATCCGGGACATGGACCGAGCCGTCAGCCTCTACCAACAAGCTTGCGATGGTGGAGCAACGCCAGGATGCATCAATTTGGCGAACAGATACCTGTCCGGCGGGACGAGAAACCTCGCCCGCGCAGCCGGATTTCACGAGCAAGTATGCAACGGTGGAGTAATGCGTGGCTGTACTAGCCTTGGAAGCATGTACCGAGCCGGTGGCGGCGTTGCCCAGGACTTCACCCGGGCAGCGGATCTATATGAGCAAGCATGTGATGGCGGGGACATGCGTGGCTGCACCAACCTCGGGAATATGTATCAGGCTGGTGACGGCATTACTCAAGATCTCAGTCGCGCGGCCAGCCTTCACGAGAGGGCCTGTGACAGTGGATGGAGGCTAGCGTGCACAAGGTGATAACCCTGACAGCTGCGATGGCTGTTGTCTTGGCCGTGCTAGTTTTTACGCTCACACGCTTGATGGGCTGGTCGCTCGGTTGGGTCTATGTGGGGCTCTACGCTGCAGCGGTGATTATCAACCTGTTTTGCTTGTTACGTTGGAATCCTGTGCTGATCGGACGACGTATGGGTTTCGCTAAGGGGACGAAATCATGGGATCTAGTATGGTTTGTACTGTGGACGCCCCTGGTGATTACACTCTACGCCTTAGCGATAACGGAATCGGGCTGGGTATCGATGACACCGGATGGGGCTTGGCTGCTAGGTCTAATGATGTTCATTGCAGGATCTATTCTATTCATCTGGTGCCATATCGTGAATCCGTTCTTGGAGAAGACGGTGCGTATCCAGACCGATCACGGACATCACGTGATTGAGACCGGTCCCTATGCCTATGTGCGCCACCCTTTTTACGTTGGCATCATACTGTGGTTGTTTTCCACACCATTAATGCTGATGTCAAACTGGGCGTTTATCCCAGCCATACTCGCCTCGGTCGGTCTGGTAATTCGCACGATACTGGAGGATCGTACGCTCTACAGGGAACTCCCTGGTTACGCCGACTACAGCACCCGAGTCCGAGCTCGCCTCATCCCTGGTATCTGGTAGGTGAGATTTAGGTTCGGATAGCTACTTCACCTCACCTCTAGCGTCTTTCCTGCCAAGCAACGGCTTGCTCTCGCACGATCCCGACTAGATCTCCCATCGCCAGATTGACGTCAACTAGGTGGAGCCCCCACTGGGGAGTGATGTCACCGACGATGTCATCCACGCGATCGTCAGACGGATCACCATGAACGGTTATCTCGAGGTATGTCGCGTGTTCGTTTGAGGTGCATTCAGCACTCAACAGTCCAGGAACAGAGACAAACGGCGTTTCGATGGCTGCTCCCGACGAGACCCAAGGACTGGCCCGCCTCGGTCCCGCGATTGTCGCGCCACCGGACGATAAATAGGCATGTGTTTCACTGTTTCCCCCTCCCAGTGCCGCTGGATTTGTGCACGCCCCGGTCAGGGTCGGTTCCAACGTTTGACCGAACAACGTGTTCTGGGGTGGAGGCGCCGTGGATCGGAAGGATGCGTACGTGATCACGCAGCCGGTTTGGCCTGCGGAACGGCAGAGCGGAATATTCTGAAACGATCCGCCGGTGTCTTGTCCTGCTGCTACAGTCACAGTAGAGCCCAGGAGAAATGCTGAAATCATCTGGTCCTGGACTGGATGTCCTTCGATCTCATCACGGATCAACCGCGTGAGGATATAAGAACCCTGGGAGTGACCGATAAGCACAAAGCCTCTGCCACCGTTGTCGTATTCTAGGTAGTGCTGAAAGGCATCTCGCACGTCGTTATAGGCCAAACCCTGTTCAAGATCTCTCGGTCCGCCACCAGCGAACGTCGCCATTAAGCCGGCAAGGGTGACCTGCCGATAGCTTGGTGCGTAGGGTCGGCATACTGACGCAAAGCGCGCAAACTGCTGCTCGATCACTCTGAGTTCAGCCGCATCGGGTGTCATGTCACTGTTTGTGCTCTGATCAGTGGAAACAGTCGGGTAGACATAGAAGCAGTCGATCGGAGCAGAGGGATCACTGCTCCAGCCCTCAAGAGACAGAGAGCCGTCAGCAGCGATGACCGTGGTACTGAGATCCACCGCACAGGAGTCCTGTTGCCCTGGGCGACACAGCCATGCGGAGTCGTCCGCATAGTCGTTGTGTTCCGGATCCTGGGCGTTCACGCTGCTGGGCATGAATACGGATGCGGTGACTATCAAGAAGGTGCTGAGAGACTTTCTGGCTTTCATTATCGGTCCGCGATGGAGGGACATGCATCCATAGTACCAGATGTGGGCTCGCAGACATCGTTGGTCAAGCGCCATTACTGGATGAGTTGCCTCTTAAGTTGCGGTCCAGAGCAGAGCAGGGGCAGAATGATGGTACCAGCCTTCACACCGGAGAGGAGGACACCATGAAGGGCGCAACTGCTACCATCCTCATCGCGTTCGTTGCGTTGTCGAGCATCGGCCCAGAGCAGGCCGTAGCCCAATCATCCTCGCCGGCGGTCGCACGTCTCTCCCTCGCCGGGCCAGCCAAGCGATACTGTTCCGGAATCTGGGTTTCTGAACGCAACCGGCAGGAAGCGCTCTATAACAGTGTCCTGTTGGGGGACGAATTAGTGGAGGATTACGAGGGCGGTGACCTGGACTTCGATATCGATGATGGCAGACGGATTGTCACCGCAACTCGCGATGGGGTCTTCGCGAGTGCGCGCCACTTCGGTGACCAGGGTTGTGTGATTCTACGCCCCGAGACAGACAAGCCGATCTTCACGCCCAGAGAGGTCGTGAGCAGCTTACCTAGCGCGGAATCGATGCCGTGGCCGATGGGAGACCAGCTGCCCGAGAGTCCGCTGCCTGCGGATGTTAATGAGGCGCTCCTAGACCAGGCGGCGAACACGTTTTTCTCGAATGATTTGGACAGGAGGGCTGCTTTCATCGTCGTGCATCGTGGCCGAATCATTAAAGAGGCGTACGGCTCAGGGGCACACGCGGATATGCAGCTCGAGAGCTGGTCGATGGGAAAGAGCATGACCGCCACATTCATAGGAAGATTGATCCAGATGGGTCATCTGGAACTGTGGCAGCCAGCCCCGTTACCGGAGTGGCAGTATGCACCAGACGATCCGAGAGCAGAGATCCGGATCGCCGACCTCCTCCGTATGTCTAGTGGTTTGCGGTTCAGCGGTGGCGGGTCGACGCGTGAGCAGATGGCTGCCTCGTACATACCGGGAGAGCCAGACCACGGTCTTGGTTATTCCGCGCCGATCGACATCTTTCAATTCTCGGCCAGCAGAGACGCCGAGTATCCCCCCAACACTGTGGGCCGATACAGGAACTCCGACCCGTGGACATTGGGATATATCGTGCGTCGCACCGTAGAGAACGAGCTCGGTGAAGAGTACCTCACGTGGCCGCAGCGAGAGGTCTTCGACAAGATTGGCATCCGCCGTTTCGTGGCAGAGACCGACATCTACGGAAACTTCATTCTCACCGGCTATAACTACGGCACAGCACGCCACTGGGCGCGACTCGGCCAACTGTATCTCCAGAGGGGCATGTGGGATGGAGAACGCTTGCTGCCCGAGGAATTTGTGGACTTCGTTCAGACTCCCGCACCGGGATGGGATGAGCCCATCTACGGTGGCCTGTTTTGGCTGAACACAGCTGACGAGTCAGGCCGAGGCAGGCGCGTCCCATCACTACCGCCAGACGCCTACAACGCAGCCGGGGCGGGTGACCAATACACGTATGTCATACCGTCACGTGATCTCGTCATCATCGTGATGAGCCATCGTGGCGGCGGGAATATGGCCCCCGACCGAAGGACCCGAGAACACGAGGCGCTAGGCTTGGCCGTGAAGGCTGTCGACCCAGGTTGGAATTGGCGTTAACCCCCAAATCCTAGCCACGACAACCGTTACGGGTATCTAGCGCATCAGTTGCGGTCCTGCGATTACAGCGAGTAGGATGGCGCTGGCCGTTTTGCTCTTCTGAATAAGCTCAACATGACACGCTACCGCCTCCGTGCCGTTCTACTGCTCTTCTTGGTGCTAAACCTGACCGCCTGTCAGACGTGGCAATCCGTCTCGCTGGATGCTATAAGCCCGGCTCAGTTGATCGAAGAAGATCGACCTGCCAGTGTGCGGGTGACTACGCCTGAGGTGACCGAGCTAGAACTAGTCGCGCCACGGGTGGAAGGCGATGAACTCGTTGCTGTAGGTAGCTCAATACCTTTGGCAGACATCCTCAGCTTAGAGGTTCACGGGTTCAGCTTAGGGCGCACTGTGCTACTTGCGCTCAGTGGTGTGCTCACGCTGCCCGTAATTTTAGCGATATCGCTAGTCGCTGGCTGTGGTACTGGAAGTTGTTAGCAGTTGAGGCGGCCTGTTTGGAATAGCAAGATGCTCCAGCATTGCATTTTGCCGCCTCAGTCCCGATATATATCGGTATTAACGATAGTTGATACGGTATAACAGACTGTAGGTGCACAGGGAAAGCATGAAGCGAACCAGGCAATGCCTTGATGTGAGAATAGGCGTGGGAGGAAATCGAGTAAATCACATGACACGCTATCGCCTCCGTGCCGTTCTACTGCTCTTCCTAGTTCTACACCTGACCGCCTGTTATACATGGCAAGGCGTAGCTACTTCGAGCCCTGTTCAGTTGATTGAAACAATGCAACCCGACTATGTCCGCGTGCTTAAACCAGACGGGACACAGGTGGAACTAGAGAATCCATCGGTCGAAGGCGATCAGCTTGTAGGCGCCATTCCAACAAGAAGCGGTGGCAGTTTTGAACCGAGTGACGCTTCGGTATCCTTGGAAGACATTCTCAACTTAGAGATTCGGAACTTCAGTTTGGGACGCTCCATCCTAGCGGGTTTCGGTGTGTTTTGGGGGGCGATAGCAGTGATTGTTGGTGTTACGGGTGGGATTGATGGTTGAGTGCAGCCAGTAGGATGACTCCGGCTGTTTTACTGTTCTGAATGAGGTCAACATAACACACTACCGCCCCCGTGCCGTTCTACTGCTCTTCCTAGTACTACACCTGACCGCCTGTTACACGTGGCAAGGCGTAGCTACTACAAGCCCTGCTCAGTTGATTGAAGTAGCGCAACCTGAACGTGTCCGCGTGCACATACCGGGTGGGGTTCAGGTGGAACTAGAGAACCCATTGGTTGAAGGCGATCAACTCTTGGGTACAAATGGTATCGCACTGCCCTTGGCGGATGTTCTCATGTTAGAGATTCGGGAGTTCAACTGGGGGCGCACCTTGCTACTCGCTATAGCAATACCCCCATTGGGTGTCGTGCTTGGAATGCTTGCCTGCGGAATAGACCAATCTGCCCCGAACTGCTCGCTCTGAGCACAGTTTTGCATGAGGGATTTTCTAATTTCAAATTGCCTTGGAGTCCCAGCACAAAAAAATTCTGCAAAATTTGAAGTCTGTAGTGAGGTGCCTCGTCTAAGTTGCGTTAATTCTGAGGTTAGGAGCATTTTCTGGTATGAAGAAAACCCTGCTACTCGCCCTCGTTCCTTTCCTGTCGGGATGCGGGTTCGCTTTCGTCAAAGGCCCACCTTCAGGTTGGCAAGAAATCCAAGATGTAGATGCCCTTGGGACACGTGTACTCATCCAGCCTTGTACTTCCAGCAGGACTCTGGTCTGGGTGGACGCGGTCGTGGGATTAGGGGGCGTGCTGAGTTTCGCGGAAGTTGAGAGCGGGTATATGGATACTATCGCAGACGATATAGAAAAGGGTTTGGCAAAAATAGGCTATGGGCTCATGGGACTGGCGGGAGGTGTCGGGGCGATTGTAGGCCTGACCAAGGTCAACGATTGCAGGGCCTTCAATGCTCGGGTACTTGAGCTACGTAGAGGCGGTGCGTCGAGCGTCGCCAGTTACGAATGGCTAGACGAGCTTTTTCCACTACCTGACTTGGGTGTAACTGGACTTGATCCAGTGTTTGGAGTTCCGATCAACTAAAACCACTAAGGGACTAGCTGATGAAGAGCAGAATTAGGGCATGACACGCTATCGCTACAGAGCTGTTCTAATGCTGTTCTTAGTGTTAAACCTGACCGCTTGTTATACGTGGCAAGGCGTAGCTACTACAAGCCCTGCTCAGTTGATTGAAGCAACGCGACCTGACCGTATCCGCGTAGTCGTGCCGGCGGGGATTCAGATGGAACTAGAGAGACCAGTGGTCGACGGTGATCAACTCGTGGGTACGAGTGTTGAGAACGAGAGAGTTGGTGGTGCTATCACCCAGACATTCGTACCTACCGTCTCCGTGCCCGTGGCTGACATTCTCATGTTAGAGATTCGGGAGTTCAGTATGGGCCGCACTATCGGATTGGTGTTCTTGTCTCTGCTTGCTGCTTCTAGCTTGCAGACCATCGGCCAGCATGGCTTCTAGGCAGAATTAGGGTATGACACGCTACCGCCCCCGTGCCGTTCTAATGCTCTTCTTACTGCTAAACCTGACCGCTTGTTATACGTACCAAGTCGTAGCTACTACAAGCCCGGCGGGGGTGATTGAAGCAAAGCGACCTGACCGTGTCCGTGTGCTCGTGCCGGGGGGGATTCAGATGGAACTAGAGAGACCAGTGGTCGACGGCGATCAACTCGTGGGTACGAGTGGTGTCTCAATGCCCTTGGCAGATGTTCTCATGTTAGAGATTCGGGAGTTCAGTATGGGCCGCACTATCGGATTGGTGTTCTTGTCTCTGCCCATGCTCGTGTTTTCTGCGGGAGACTAGATTATTTATGATGACCCGTTCCAGTGTTAGTAGCCTAAGCTAGACCCCCAGTACCCCCCTATTTCACTGCTCTAAATGAGATCAATATGACACGCTACCGTGCCGTTCTACTGCTCTTCCTTATGCTACACCTGACCGCTTGTTCTACATGGCAAGGCATAGCTACTACAAGCCCGGCTGCGGTGATTGAAGCAACGCGACCTGACCGTGTCCGCGTGACCATGCCGGGGGGGATTCAGATGGAACTAGAGAGACCAGTGGTCGACGGTGATCAACTCGTGGCCCCGGGTGATCGTTCAGTATCCTTGGAAGATGTTCTCATGTTAGAGGTTAAGAAGTTCAGTATGGGCCGCACTCTGCTACTTGTGCTCGGTGGATTCGGCGCGCTCCCCTTGGTGTGCCTCGGAGGAGGGTGTATGGGGGGCTAAGCCCCAGACACTCATTGAGAGTGCCCTGATAAGCCCTTGATATACTCCTGAATGGGTACCCAGACTTGATAGGGTGATTCACCCCGCAAACGGTTACAAAGTTCAGGGTAGTACCCTGATTCAGTAACCATGCCATGGCTACAAGTGATATACGCTAGGTGAGTTGCGGCAAGGATCTTCATAGATTCTTCCGCCATGATATCCATTTCCAGTCTCGCTAAAGATTTTGGTGATCGAACACTTTTTTCGAACGCCTCGTTCCAGCTCAATCCGGGCGAACGCTATGGCCTGGTTGGGGCGAACGGATCCGGTAAGACAACGCTCCTCAACATAATCGCCGGGAGTATAGATCCGACCGAGGGCCAGGTGTCGATCCCTAAGTCTCTCCGGTTAGGCGTGCTCAAACAGGATCACTTCCTTTATGAGCAAGAAGAAATCCTGGCCGTTGCGATTATGGGCAATGCAGAGCTTTGGGACGCGATGGTGGAAAAGGAGCGTATCCTGGCTCAGCCTGAAACAGAATTTGATGCAGAGCGGTTCTCGATTGTTGAAGAGACCGTGCAGCGATTGGATGGCTATACGGCAGAGGCGAGGGCCGCCTCCGTCTTGGAAGGACTCGGTTTACCGGCAGAGACCCATCGGCAGCCCCTCTCCACCCTATCTGGTGGGTTCAAGCTGCGTGTGCTGCTCGCGCAGGTCCTTGCATCTGCGCCCGACGTATTGCTGCTAGATGAGCCAACCAATCACCTTGATATCCTCTCGATTCGCTGGCTCGAGAAATTCCTGCAGGCCTTCAAGGGCCCGGTTGTAGTGATCTCACACGACCATCGCTTTCTGGACAACGTCTCGACTCAGATCCTCGACGTTGATTACGACACCGTCCAATTGTACAACGGTGACTATACACATTTCGCGTCCGCGAAGGTCACCGAGCGAACACGGCGGGAGAAGGAAATCGATAACCGTGCTCGGGAAATCGCACACCATCAGGATTTCATCAATCGCTTTAGAGCGAAGGCCTCGAAAGCACGGCAAGCACAGAGCAAGCTTCGTTTAATCGAGAAAAAAGCGGGTGAACTTCAGGGGCTTCCAGAAAGTTCGCGCCGGTATCCGAAATTTCGGTTTACGCCTCGTCGGCCGAGCGGGCGCGATGTTCTCAAGATATCGGGTATCCGAAAGGCGTTCGGTGACAATGAGGTGCTTCACGGGGTCGACTTACTCGTTCATCGGGGAGATCGCGTGGCGATCATGGGCCCCAACGGGATCGGAAAGTCGACGCTGCTGAAGATCGTGATGGGCGAGCTCGAAGCAGATCAGGGCAAAGTCGAGTGGGGCTATGAAACCCACCTCGGCTACTTCGCCCAGGATCACGAGGAAGAATTCCAGGGTGGCAAAGAAACAACGGAGCAGTGGCTCTGGAATTTCTGTGCAGGTAGGGACCGCGGCTTCGTGCGAGCACAAATGGGCATGATGCTGTTCACTAAGGACGACGGTGAAAAGAAAGTGAGTGCCCTGTCCGGTGGCGAAGCGGCCAGGCTCGTCTTCAGTCGGATTGCTCTCGAGGAGCCGAATGTGCTGATCCTGGACGAACCGACGAATCACCTGGATCTGGAGTCGATTGAGGCGCTCGTTGCGGAGTTGGAGCGCTTCGAGGGCACATTAATATTGGTTTCCCATGACCGCTGGTTCGTCAGTCGCTTAGCGACCCGTGTAGTCGAAATCAAGCCCGACGAGGTCACGGACTATCCGGGTACCTATGAGGAGTATGTTCATCACTCCGGGGATGACCATCTGGACGCCGATCGTGTCGTCCTCAAGGCGCGTAGGGAAAAGAAGAAAAAGACCAAGAAGGTGGATGTCTCCGTAGTTGATCCGGCGAAGGAAATACGAAGAATTCAGAGTGATCGAGACGAACTGACTAATCGTGTCGCGAGCGCGGAACAACGAGTGGATGATATTGACGAAACGCTGGCAGCGCCTGGGTTCTACGAGCGTGCAGCTTCAGACGAGATAGCCGTGCTTGGTAATGAACGGAGTGAACTTAAGGAGCAGATTGAACGGGGATTAGACGAGTGGGCCACACTTGAGTCGGAGCTTGAGCGTCTCCGGGACGGCACTGACCAAACCGGTTAGAGGTTGACTTAGGTGATTACTGGAACCGGCCGTGCCGTAAAAAATGTATGACCTGTTCTGCCACGTCGCTTCGGTTCATGATGAACGTGTGAGTAGCTGGGAGTACGATGAAATCCGCAGCACCCTCTACGGCCGCTCGATCGACACTGACCTTTCCGTCGTCGGGCCCCGGAATAAGCCAGGACCCGATTGGGTCTAGGCTCCGAGTGCCTGTGATCACACCCAGACTGAAGCGCACCGGCTCTAATTGATTCGCGATACCAGCTGAATCAGTGCCGAGTAGCAGGGCGGCAGGACCTAGGATAGACCGCAGTAGATCAGAATCCGAGAAAGCATCGATGATCTCGCTTCCTTGGCTCGGAGGGCTCAGCATTACGACGCCCCCCTGATGCGCTTCAGAGCGTTGAGAGAGATAACTGCGCACCAACACTCCACCCATTGAGTGGGTCACAAAATGCACAGTTTCTGCTTCACTGCTGCAGCACTGTCCCACTTCACTCTCTAGCCGTTCGACCAGAGCCTCTATCGGCTCAGATCGGGATGGGTACCCAAAATTAACTACGCGAAACCCGGCGTTCTCGAGTCGTGATACGAGTATGGCCATCGATGCAGAAGTGCGGCCCAAGCCGTGCACGACGATAACGGTCTCCGCATCGCTCGGTGGTGTTGATGAGCAGCCAGATGAGGCCCACATAAGCAGGCAGGTCACTAGTATGAGGATGCTTCTTCCCATCATCGGTGCTATGGCATTAGTTGATAAACAAAGGCTGATCTTGGTTACCCCGATCCGTACCTGAGGCTCCTGGCTCAGCTTTCAGCAGTGTTCTTCGGAACCCTGCCTGCTTCTGTATATACTTAGGCATCAACTCACCAGACGAGGACGAACATGGACATGAAACTCAAGGAATTCTTTGGATCACTCCTTCTCACAAACATTCTTCTATTCCTACTTCTTATCTCTTCATGAACTCAGTTGCGGGTCAGCACAGACAGGCGACAGAATCATCGGAGTACTCCCGAACTGACGGAGACGGACCTGTGAAAAAGACATGGAAGCCCTTTCGATTTTTGATCCTGGTATTCGCTGCTTTCGTGCCGAATCTGGCAGCACAAGAGCTTCCGACAGTCACGATTTCGACCGAGTTCGGAGAAATAGAAATCGAAATAGACACCGTCAGGGCACCAATCACTGCGTCTAACTTTCTCCGATATGTCGATGGAGGGTTTTATAACGGTGGACGCTTTCACCGGACCGTGCACCCCGACAATCAACCGAACGACAGCATCCGGATCGAAGTGATCCAGGCAAGCATCAATTCCCAGAGATCTGGTGAGGGCTTTTCTCCAATTCCATTAGAGCGGACGAATGTTACCGGAATCCGTCATCAAGATGGGACCATTTCGATGGCACGTGGTCGACCGGATAGTGCCACTTCGAGCTTTTTCATCTGCTTGGGAGAGCAATCTTCTCTGGACTACGGTGGTTTTCGGAATTCGGACGGGCAGGGGTTCGCGGCGTTCGGTCGGGTCGTCAGAGGTATGGACGTGGTCCGCCAAATCCAACAACAGCCAGCGGAAGCTCAGACATTGACGCCGCCGGTTGGAATCTTGAGCGCCAATCGGGTTGAGGAATTTTAGCACTCCGTTGTCGCTCTACGAGTGCCGGATCATCCTATCGGTGGCTCACGGCGAGGCTCACACACTTCGTCCACACCATCTGGGTTAATCGTGAGCCCAACCCAGAGCAATAGCGTCGTGTCACCGGGCTCGCTCCAGCGAAACGAGACGTCAACTTGAGACTGCACTCCGAACTGATGAGTGAATGAAACACCGACTCCGGGTTCAGCTGAGAGGAGTAGTTTGGTGCTGCTTACTGTCTCGGTGGCTTCAATCTCCCAGCTTCCAGACAACTCGTCCCATATGGTCACGCATCCGTTGAGCTTCAGGTTCAGAGTCGGCAGTCGCGGGCTGCTGTAGGAGCCCTCTCCGCCTTCGATGGCTATTGCCACCCATCCACCTCCATCACGTATACTGCTTGTCACATCAGTCAGACTCTGAGCTTCAGCCGAGTCTGTAGCGATAAGGAGTATGGCTGTCAGCGAGATGAAAAGATGTCGCATGTGTTTGCTACCGTCTTATGTATGAGTGAGGTCTATCTAGGTGTTGGCCCCCAATAATGCCAGCCCTAAAGAGGATCGCGCTTTTGGTGCTCATCTACATAGGGATTATCGCAACATTTGAGTCCTTGCTCGGCTATTTCCAGCCTGCGGGACGAAGTACGTTAGTTATCACTACAGCGGATGAGGATGGTACCAAGCACGACCGAGTTCTGGCCCACCTTGAAAGTGATGGCCAACTGTACGTAGCTGTGAACCACTGGCCCCGAGCATGGTATGGACAGGCGTTACAGAATCCGAATGTGCAAGTTGCCGTAGATGGTATGACAGGCACTTACCTGGCAGTACCTGCATCGGATGAAGAGCATGATCGCGTGAATCGCGAACACAGCCTTGGTATCGTATTTCGAATTCTAACCGGGTTTCCTCCGAGATATTTTCTGAGGCTAGACCCCGATTAAGTTGCGATCCGGCGGGGTGTATAGTCAGGATCAGGATATGAAGAGAAGCCTGCTGCTCTTGGTGGTACTAAGCGCCTGCTCTCCCACAGTGTATGGGACGGCTTTTGTCTCACTTCCACCGAAAGAACCGGACTCTGTTATTTCGGTCTATGAGGCTACCAGCCCGGCGTGTCTATTCGAGGAAATTGGTATGCTGACCTCTCCTTTCAACAAATGGGTCTCTATAGACGGGGGTTTAACCTTTAGGCGGAACCGGACTATGGAAAAGGTACTTGATGCGTTTCGTGTTGAAGCACGCAAGATAGGGGGTGACGCGCTGATCACACCGGTGAGCCGCCGCAGGTTAGAGGGTATAGATCAATCAAGCAGTGCAGACTCCAACGATTTCCTTTCTGCGATCGTGATCCGGTTTATGGACCCTGACTGTCAGCGCGAGTGAGTTGCAGATCTGTGTGGTGCGGAAGCAGAATTAGCTAAGCACTACTAGATTTGTTCCAGCATCACCTGATGAACCTGCACGGGAGTTGAAGAATAATGAGCAGAAGTAAGCCGATCATAGGGATGTGGTTCACCCTTATCGCCCTCAGTTTTGCTGTCTCGATGACGCCGTTTGGTACGACTCCGAGCGCGCCGCTGTTCGGGATGTGGCCTACCGTTGTGGTAGGGTGGCTGATACTCGCACTGTTTTTCGACTGGGTTGTTCAAAGCACTGGATTAGGCGCAGTACAGGCAGCGGTGATACTCGCGCTCGCTCAAATAATTGGTACAGGCATGCCGGGTATCATGATGGAAGGAATGGCCTTCAGTGATGCATTAATTTCGGCTGGATTCGGGATGTTGTTCTGGGTGGTTTCTGCAGGTGTGTACGGTTGGCTATCTGACTAAGGCGCTTCGCTGTAATGATGATTTGGCGGAGCGCTGCTGGATCTAGCAGGTCGCTCCCGCCGGCCGGGAACTCGTTGGCCTCGAGGATATAGGACAAAATGTTGAGGTAAGTCCGAATAGGTAGGCTGTTGGGAGCATCGGTCGGCATCAGCATCATTGTAAACAATCCAGCGAGAGGCTTGTCCTGCAAGAGATCCTGTCTGACATAGCGAGGACCGTCAGCTCAGATTTACGTCACCCCTGTTCAGATTTGGATCCCAATATACCTACTAACGCATGAATGAGATTGTAACTGGCAAGGTAGGGCTATCCACACTAAAGGTGGGCACCGGGAATAACTGATCCAACCAAGCAGATTCGAACGACTCCGGAAGTCCGTCTTGGTTTTCCGCGGTTATCTGTCTATTCCGTGCAGCTACTTCGAGCACGGCTTCCCTGCATTGTCTGACCTTTCCGAAACCCATACCTGAGGATACTCCAGTCAACACTCCCGCGCTCAAGAATGTCATAATAGCCCCGGTTTTACTGTAGGAGGCACCAGGAATATTTATCCATGTATCACCACCTTCCAGACCGGTGACGAATTCGTCCGACGTCATAGCCATCATGGCAAGCCATGTGGATGCGGCAGCTACACCAGCATCTATGGTGGGAACCACTTTTGATTGTGTGCACGGGACGTAGTTGAAGCGCTCATAGCCCACGGGGGGGGCTTCGACAATCAAAAATGAGCAGGCACCCAAGAGTGGTACAATCAATAAGGTAAGAACTGCAGATTTTTGCAGATTAACGCTCATCGTGTCTCCGTTTGAGTATGCACCAGAATAGATAAGTAGGCACACAATTACAACATGTTTGAAAATGAAAACAACAAGATAAAGGGGTATATGAAGGACTAGCCACAATATATTGTAGTTGACCAGACCCATGAAAATTGGTACGGTAGCCTGGGAACATATGTTTACCAGCTGCTACTGCTAGCGGGTAGCACCACAGATTCAGGCATAGCTTGGGTAACTCTTCTAATCGATTTTATTGCGTGTTCTTGAGCCGATTAAGTGTATCGATTTTAGGTGCGCCCCTTGGGTTCATAGGTGCTTTTGGGAAGGTTGCTGCCGTGGCTATGGGGTTTGTTCTTTTCGGCTCCGCTCACGTAAACGGCCAGATTTTCCAAGGCCGCGCGGTAGATCAAACGACGAATGCACCGGTAGCGACAACGCTAATTCGTCTGATTGGTGAAGACGGCAACCCTCGTGGTTTTTCAATTGCTGACGCAGTCGGCTTGTACTCGCTGAATGCGCCTGGGCCTGGTGTTTACCACATAGAGGGAGAGCGGCTCGGCTATGAGGTCTTTCAGACATCCACTATAGAAGTACTGAACTCAGAGGGTCTATTCCCGGTAGATCTGCTGATGAAGAGGTCTCCTGTTTTGATCGAGTCCTTGGTTGTTTCGACTGAGCGAACTGACGAGCAGATTCGATCACTGATTGATGCAATCCCTGATTCTCTTCGCTATGGAGGAGTGCAGTTTGAGGAGATCTTGGATCAAATCGGCCGGCGTGGAGACATCAGTAACGCGCTCAGGTGGTCCGAATCAGAGGGATTAGTTGCCTTAAGTACCTCAGCAGGTCCTTGTTTTTCCCTTCAGGTAAGCGATTGCGAACCCGTATATCTGAATGGTCCGCATCTCAACCGGGAATTCGAAACGGATGGGCTTGATGGTCTGTATGAGCAGTACTACGAGAACGGTCAGCTGCGAGCGAAGGGCACCATAGTCGATGGCGAGCGGAATGGTACCTGGGAGGAGTATTACGAGAACGGTCAGCCACAGGTGAAGAGCGCCTATACGTCTGGTGCACTAGACGGCCCCCATGAGCAGTACTACGAGAACAATCAATTACAAGCGAAGGGTACTTATTGGGGTGGTGAGGTGGACGGGACCTGGGAAGAGTACTACGAAGATGGTCAACTACGGGCGAGGGGCACCATGAAGTGGGGTGCTCCTGATGGCCCGTATGAGCAGTACTACGAGAACAATCAGCTGCAGACCAAGGGCACCATAATAGACGGTGAGATGGATGGAGTATGGGAGCAGTATTACGAGAATGGTCAACTAAAGACCCAGCGTACTTACAAAGTAGGTGAACACGACGGTCCTTATGTGCACTACGACCAGCATGGTCGGATACAGGTAAGGGGCACCATCATCGATGGGGACAGGACTGGGTTCTGGGAGCAATACGACCAGCATGGTCAACTGCAGGCGAAGGGCACCATCATGGGTGGTGAGGTAGATGGGGCTTGGGAGGAGTACGATGAGAACGCCCAATTAAAGGCGAAGGGTACGGTACTAGATGGCGAGCGTGACGGTGTGTGGGAGGAGTACTACGAGAACGGTCAGCTGCAGACCAAGGGTACGTATAAGTCAGGTGAGCGTGACGGTCCTTACGAGCAGTACGATGAAGATGGTCAGCTACAGGCGAAAGGAAGTTACCAGTCAGGTGAGATGGATGGCATGTGGGAGCAGTACTATGACAGCGGTCAGCTGCAGACCAAGGGTGGCTACAAAGCCGGTGAGATGGATGGTATGTGGGAGGAGTACTACGAGAACGGTCAACTACATACCAAGCGAATCTTAAAGGATGGTGCCATTGAGGGGTGGTGGGAGGAGTACTACGAGAATGGTCAACTACAAGCTCAGCGCTCCTATAAAGCTGGTGCTCCCGATGGTCTGTATGAGCAGTACTATGACGACGGTCAACTGCAAATGCAGGGCACCATAGTTGATGGCGAGCGGGATGGTATGTGGGAGGAGTACTACGAGAACGGTCAATTGCAGACTAGAGGCACCATGAAAGCTGGTGCTCCCGATGGTCTGTATGAGCAGTATGATGAAACGGGTCAGCTGCAGACTAGGAGCAGCATGAAGGATGGTAAGGTAGATGGCATGTGGGAGCAGTACGATGGAACGGGTCAATTGCAGACTAGAGGCACCATGAAGGACGGTAGGCCCGATGGTCCTTATGAGCAGTTCTACGGGAATGGTCAACTGCAGACCAAGGGCACCATGAAGGATGCCGAGATCGTGGGGCGGTGGGAGGAATATTACGAGAATGGTCAACTAAAGACCCAACGGACCTACAGGGGCGGTAAACCTGATGGCCCGTACGAGCAGTACGATGAAACGGGTCAGCTAAAGACCAAGGGTCATTATAGTGACGGGCGAGTGGATGGGCGGTCGGAGGAGTACTACGAGGATGGTCAGCTAAAGACCAAGGGTAGTTATATGGGTGGCGAGCGGGATGGCATGTGGGAGGAGTACTACGAGGATGGTCAGCTAAAGATCAAGGGTAGTTATACGGGTGGCGAGCGGGATGGCATGTGGGAGGAGTACTATGAGAATGGTCAGCTAAAGACCAAGCGTAGCTACAATGCGAGTACTGGGCTCTACTAGCTCGGGCTCGTTTGTTATTGGGATATAAGGAAGGCACCATGCTCCCCATCCATCCATAGGGTGCGGCTGGTAGTTTCCCGCTGATCCAGTTTCTGGAATTAAGCCCCCAGTGATATGACTACCACGGATAGTTTAAGTCCCCTTAACGTTCGTCGGGACTAGTAGTCTGAACAGTGACAGTCGCTGCGCCACTGACTGATCCGGACGTTGCTGTGATGGTGGCGGTACCGTCTGCGACAGCGGTCACCAGGCCGGCAGCTGAAACGGTCGCGACAGACGAGCTTGATGTAGCCCACGTTACGGTTGCACCGGAGATGATGTTTCCGCCCGCGTCCCTTACGGTAGCGACAAGGGTGGCGGTAGCCCCGATCGAGTTGAAGGTCAGGCTTGTCGGGGAGAGCGTGATTGAAGCGGCGGTCTGATTTACCGTGACAGTCGCTGTTGCACTGACTGATCCGGACGTTGCTGTGATGGTGGCGGTACCATCTGCGACAGCGGTCACCAGGCCGGCAGCTGAAACGGTCGCGACAGACGAGCTTGATGTAGCCCACGTTACGGTTGCACCGGAAATGATGCTCCCAGCTGCGTCTCTTACGGTGGCAACAAGAGTTGCTCCGTCCCCGATCGAGTTGAAGGTCAGGCTTGTCGGGGAGAGTGTGATTGAAGCGGCGGTCTGATTTACCGTGACAGTCGCTGTGCCACTTGCTGATCCGGACGTCGCGGTAATGGTAGCGGTACCATCTGCGACAGCGGTCACCAGGCCGGCAGCTGAAACGGTCGCGACAGACGAGCTTGATGTAACCCACGTTACGGTTGCACCGGAAATGATGTTTCCAGCTGCGTCTCTTACGGTAGCGACGAGGGTGGCGGTATCATCTGCAGATGTGAAGGTCAGGCTTGTCGGGGCCAGGGTAACGGATTGGGCCACCTGGCTTACGGTGACCGTCGCTGTTGCGCTGACTGATCCAGATGTTGCGGTAATGGTAGCGGTACCATCTATGACAGCGGTCACCAGGCCGGCAGCTGAAACGGTCGCGATAGACGAGTTTGATGTAGCCCACGTTACGGTCGGATTTGAGATCACGGTTCCACCCGCGTCTCTTACGGTAGCGACGAGGGTGGCGGTATCATCTGCAGATGTGAAGCTCAGGCTTGTCGGGGCCAGGGTAACGGATTGGGCCACCTGGCTTACGGTGACCGTCGCTGTGCCACTTGCTGACCCGGACGTCGCTGTGATGGTAGCGGTACCGTTTGTGACAGCGGTCACCAGGCCGGTAGATGAGACAGTCGCGACGTCAGCATCTGATGTAATCCATGCCATCGTCGGGTTTGAGATGATGTTTCCAGCTGCGTCTCTTACGGTAGCGACGAGGGTGGCGGTATCATCTGCAGATGTGAAGCTGAGGCTCGTCGGGGAGAGCGTGATTGAAGCGGCGGTCTGATTCACCGTGACCGTCGCTGTGCCATTTGCTGACCCGGACGTTGCGGTGATTGTGGTCGTACCGTCTGTGACAGCGGTGACCAGTCCGGTAGATGAGACGGTAGCGATAAAGGCAGAGGATGTGGCCCAAGTCACATCTGCACCGGAGATCACGGTTCCGCCCGCATCTCTTATCGTAGCGACGAGGGTGGCGGTATCACCAAGTGATTGGAAGGCCAAAGAGTTCGGTGATAGTTCCACGACCGCAGCTACCTGACTTACGGTAGCCGTTGCTGTTGCGCTGACTGATCCGGACGTTGCGGTGATGGTGGTCGTACCGTCTGCGACAGCGGTGACCAATCCGGCAGACGAGACAGTCGAGACAGAATCATTAGATGTAGCCCACGTTACGGTCGGATTTGAGATCACGGTTCCGCCCGCGTCCCTTCCTGTGGCGACGAGGGTTGCGGTATCCCCGATCGATGTGAAGCTCAGGCTTGTCGGGGAGAGGGTGAGTGATATAGCGACCTGGCTAACCGTCGCTGTCGCTGTGCCATTAACTGATCCAGACGCTGCGGTGATCGTAGCGGTACCATTACCCACAGCGGTCACCAGGCCGGCAGTTGAGACAGTCGCGATTGATGCATCTGATGCAGCCCACGTTACGGTTGCACCGGAGATTACGGTTCCACCCGCATCCCTTACCGTAGCGGCGAGCGTAGTGGTATCCCCGATCGAGTTGAAGGTCAGGCTTGTCGGGGAGAGTGTGATTGAAGCGGCGGTCTGATTCACCGTGGCTGTCGCTGTTGCACTGACTGACCCTGACGTCGCTGTGATGGTAGCTGTACCTGCTGCGACAGCGGTTACCAGGCCGGCAGCTGAGACGGTCGCGACGGAAGCATCAGATGTAGCCCACGTTATGGTTGCACCGGAGATGATATTTCCGGCTGCGTCCGTCACGGTAGCGGCGAGCGTAGTGGTATCCCCGATCGAGTTGAAGGTCAGGCTTGTCGGGGAGAGTGTGATTGAAGCGGCGGTCTGATTCACCGTGGCTGTCGCTGTTGCACTGACTGACCCTGACGTCGCTGTGATGGTAGCGGTACCGTCTGCGACAGCAGTTACTAATCCAGCAGCTGAGACAGTCGCGACGGAAGTATCTGAGGTAGTCCAGGTCACGGTCGGGCTCGAGATCACCGTCCCGCCTGCGTCCCTGACAGTGGCAACAAGAGTTGCTCCGTCCCCGATCGAGTTGAAGGTCAGGCTTGTCGGGGAGAGTGTGATTGAAGCGGCGGTCTGATTCACCGTGGCTGTCGCTGTTGCACTGACTGACCCGGACGTCGCTGTGATGGTAGCTGTACCTGCTGCGACAGCGGTTACCAGGCCGGCAGCTGAGACAGTCGCGACAGACGAGCTTGATGTAGCCCACGTCATCGTCGGATTCGAGATGGTATTCCCGGCTGCATCCTTCACGGTAGCGACCAGGGTGGCGGTATCACCTGCGGATGTGAAGGTCAGGCTTGTCGGGGAGAGTGTGATTGAAGCGGCGGTCTGATTCACCGTGGCTGTCGCTGTTGCACTGACTGACCCGGACGTCGCTGTGATGGTAGCTGTACCTGCTGCGACAGCGGTTACCAGGCCGGCAGCTGAGACGGTCGCGACGGAAGCATCAGATGTAGCCCACGTTATGGTTGCACCGGAGATGATGTTTCCGGATGAATCTGTCACGGTAGCGACCAGGGTTGCGCCGTCACCGGACGATGTGAAGCTGAGGCTTGTCGGGGACAGTGTGATTGAAGCGGCGGTCTGATTCACCGTGGCTGTTGCTGTGCCACTTGCTGACCCGGACGTCGCTGTGATGGTAGCGGTACCGTCTGCGACAGCAGTTACTAATCCAGCAGCTGAGACACTCGCGACGGAAGCGTTAGATGTAGCCCACGTCACGGTCGGATTCGAGATCACGCTCCCGCCTGCATTCTTCACAGTTGCAATGAGTTGAGTCGTATCACCGAGTGCAGCGAAGCTGAGTATGGTGTAGGACAGGTCGAGGCTTACAGGTACCTGAACAGTCGCGGCAACTGTTGCGCTTGCTGATCCGGACGTTGCGGTGATGGTGGCGGTACCGTCTGCGACAGCAGTTACCAGGCCAGTGGATGAGACAGTAGCAACCGAAGCCGCCGACGATGTCCACGTAAGAGCGGCACCCCCGATCGTTGCACCGCTCTGGTCTTGCACTGAAGCAGTAAGCTGTTGTGTTTGACCGATCGAGGTGAAGCTCAGGCTCGTCGATGAAAGTACGATTGAGGTTGCGACCGGAGGTGGGCCAGTCGTGCTGTCTCCACACGCAGTGAGTAAGAGAAGGCAGACGATCTTGGTGAGTCGCATACTTGAAGATATCGCTGTTGGCTCTTCACATACAGATGAAGGGACGCCCTAATTACTTCTCCTGAGAACTCCATATGTCACCTACAGTGAACCCGTTTGGAAAAGGATCCTCAGGATCAACTACGTACTCTGCAAATCCCGTGATCCAAGCGGTCCCCGTGAGGGTGGGAACGACCGCCGCATAATCACCGACCATAGTTTCTTCCACTAGGCGTCCAGTAAAGATCGTACCAAGGATACCTTCATGCCGAAAATCCTGACCCAGTGATAACTCACCTTTCGCGTACAGGGTAGCCATCTTCGCGCAGGTCCCTGTTCCGCAAGGAGATCGGTCAAGAACGCCTTTCCAGGTGGATGGACGATCCCAATCCAATTCCCCGGTAGATACGATCACCGTATTTCTTCGATCTGCATCTGCGGATATTGGCGGTGCAGACAGCTGGGCGATCGTTACCCCGCGTATCTCTGGATTGTCTGGATGCACACAGTCCAGTTGTTCCTGGGTAGCAGCTTTGATCATCTCTCCAACACGAACAGCGTCGCCGGCCTCATCGGGGGTTAATGTCAGCCCCAACGGCTTCGCGTCAGCAATGACATAGAACATTCCACCATACGCCACATCGACTAAGACGGTGCCAAGCTCCGGGACCTCGACCGGTGTGTCGAGGTGCACGGCGAAGGCAGGAACATTCTTGAATGTCACCCCTCGGACCTTACCCTCGTGTACCTCAGCTTGTACAGCAATCAATCCGGCAGGAGCTTCCAACGTCAGTTCCGTGATTGGCTCCTCAACTTCCACCATTCCTGTCTCGATAAGGACCGTTGTGACGGCGATCGTATTCGTGCCTGACATGCCCGGGTATTCAACTTGCTCCATGATCACATAACCAGCGTCAGCCTCAGGTTGTGTCGGTGGTAGAATCAGATTGCAATTTGCTGCGGGATATCCCCGTGGTTCGCGGAGCATGCGGAGACGAATTTCGTCCTTGTGGGTTTGGAGATAGAGCATTTTTTCAAACATAGTCTTGCCAGGTACGTCGCTGACTCCGCCCACAATCACGCGACCAGGCTCACCACACGCGTGGGTATCGACCGCCTGAATCCTGTCCGTTAAACGCATCTGAACTCCCGATCTCTCAGCGGTTCACAGGTCTTGGTCCGGATCTCCATACATCTTCATATACCCACTTCAAGTGGTCTCGATCTGGAGGGTAAAACCCCTATCCAGCGCTGGTGAGATTAGGGCGAGGACTTGGCAAAGGCTAATTCTGTTTCCGTCAGTGCCTCGTGATTATGCAGGGCAGAGCCCTGACATTCCTTAAAGAACACTCACGTTGCAAGTTGCGAGGCTGAGGTATACAGGGACAGATTTCGTAACGTGTTGTTGACCCGCTGGAGGTGAAAGATGAGAAGATCGTCACTACTGTGTCTCCTTACTGTCGGATTTACGGCGTGTGCAGCTGCGGGTCCCGAGATTCTTCGGCCGGGAGTGGCTACACGTGATGCTTCATATGCAGTGGCATTCGCAGAGAATCCACAGCCTGAGCGATATGCGGCCTTTCGAGATGCAATTGCCCTGGAACTCAGGTCAAGAGGACTCACTGTCAGCCCTAATTCTTCTCGTGTTTCGATTGTAATCCTGCTGGAGACAGCAGAGCGCGTATCAAACTGTGTGGCAACCTGCGGATTACTCGACAAGGCAAGTCTTACGCTCACTGAGCGTGGGGATCTTACGAATCCGATTGCCCGTAGCACGATCGATAACGGAAGAAGGACCAGGGGATCGGTAACCCCAGGATCTCTAGCTGTATCAGTGCGCGCGGACGGTACCCCGCGGGTCCAAGAAATGGACGATGCTACAATGGCCATAGCTGTTGCCGATGAGATCATGAGGTTGATCGGTTAGCCCGGGTTCTTAACCCTCGCAGCTGTGCAGGTGCATTTCTGCCATATCCGAGAGTGAACTGAAGGATGGAGACTCTCCTCCTGTTCTTCGAGCAGATGCCAAACTCACAAAAGCTCTTGTGGGTGATGGCATGCCTCACGATGAGTTGGCTTCTCGAGGGCAGCTTTCCACTAGCTCAGCTCAGTTACCGGAAATGGAAGCATGCGGGAGCGAATTTCGTATTCCTGGCAACGACACTCATCATTAATGCAGGCTTCAGCGCTCTCTCGGTAAATGCTACAACTTGGACATCATCTCAGAGTTTTGGGCTATTGCATCTCTTTGACACGCACGTGTTGGTAGAACTTGCGATCGCTCTCGTTTTGCTCGATTTGACCGCCCAGTACTGGGCTCACTATCTGCTCCACAAGGTCAGATGGATGTGGCGTATGCATGTGATTCACCATAGTGATACCAAGGTTGATGCCACTACTGGTACGAGGCTTCATCCAGGCGATTTTGCGGTCCGCGAAGTCTTTGCTTTAAGCGCGCTCGTCCTCTCCGGTGCACCGCTCGCGTTCTATGTAATTTATCGAGTAACAACCATTTTTTTCACTTTTCTTACTCATGCCAATATTTCACTGCCCGCACGGGCAGATGCTATGCTAAGTCTAGTTTTTGTGACACCGGATATGCATAAGTTTCACCATCACTTCGAACGCCCATGGACTGACATGAATTTCGGTGGGATTCTCTCAGTTTGGGATCGAATGTTTGGGACATTCGTCTATGGAGATCCCAGACAAGTGAACTATGGTGTCGACGTGGCTGATCCTGCACGAGATGAGGACGTAATGCATCAGTTCGCGTTACCCTTCCGGCATGGCAGTAGCCTGGATCGTGAGCCGTTGTAGCTCCTGTGTGATTCGGGAAATGACTCCTCTCAAATCTCTATCCAGAACGTTATTGACCGAAATCGAACTAACCTATCTACAAGCGCTTTAGCCAGCTCTGATAATTTGCGAGTCCAGAGTCGGATAAAGCAGGATTATACGATGAATAAAAGACTGCTAACCGTTTTCGCCGTGGGCTTCCTAGGCTTAGGCGCCTGTACTCCGGCAGCGGATGAATCAATGTCCGAGGCATCTGATTTTGTTCCTCCTCGCGATACCGACGTCCTCATTGCGGAATTGACGTTCAACGCACAGGACGAGCCAAGCGTTGGGACACCTACGAATCTCACACAACGACGAGACTACGATAATCAACCCCAGTTCGTCCCTGATGGCTCCGGATTTTGGTACACGATCAATGACCCCCAGAATGATCAGGCTGATATTTGGCGCTACGACTTTGCTACTGCTGGCGTCACTCGGGTGACGATGAGCAGTCCGGAGAGTGAATACTCAGCCACTCCACTTCCTGATGGATCTGGTATTTCCGTTATCCGTGTAGAGGCAGATTCTACCCAACGGCTCTGGCGTTTCGATCTTGATGGCGCGAACGGGGCTGTTATCCTGCCAAATGTAGCACCCGTGGGTTACCACGCTTGGGTGGATGAGAGCACGCTCGTACTATTTGTGCTTGGCGATCCGGCAACACTGCAGCGTGCCGATGTGCAGACTGGGCAAAGTGAGGTTCTCGCTCGGAATATCGGCCGCTCAATACAACGAATTCCGGGGTCGGATGATGTCAGCTATGCTCAAGTGCACGAAGACGGCACTTCCACGATTATGCGATTGCCCTCGGAGCGCACATCGCCCGAGCCGATTGCTGAGGCAGTCTCCGGAGGAGACTTTCACGCCTGGGCACCCAACGGTGCGCTCTTAATGGCTTCTGGTTCTGTAGTTCACGCCTGGTCCGTGACTTCGAACGAATGGACGCCTATAGCAGATTTCTCACACCTGAATATTTCGATCTCTCGCCTTGCGATTAGCCCGGACGGTGCTCAGATCGCTATGGTTGCCGAGATCGCATCAATTCCGGGGTTCCCATCAAATTGAATTATGACTCGGTCTGTGTTTTTTAGTGGAGAATGGAATGAAAAAACTTTGCTTATTGCTGTTTCTGGCCATATCTGCCGGTGTTCCTTCCCAGATAGATGGCCAAGAAGATAGGAGTTCAATCGAAAAGACGATCAGGATTTACTTTGATAGTATGCATGAGTCGAGCAGGGCTAAGGTCGATTTGGCGTTTCACCCCAGTGCAAAGATTGTCGGGGTCAATCCAGGCGCTTTTGCGGAGATGAGCCGGGAGGACTTTGGTGATCTGGTTGCCTCGGTCCACCCTTCACCAAAAGAGCAGGGCGTTCCCGAGCGACTAGAAATCCTGAGCATTGAAATTGCGGGGATGACGGCAGTTGCTCGGGTCAGGGACGATTACAGGGGCCGCACGTTCTTAGATTCCCTGTCTCTAATCAAGACCGGCGATCGGTGGGTCATCTACAACAAACTCTATCATATAGAGAACGAACATTGACCAAAGGAGCCACACGGCGGTGAAGGCCCCCTATCTCATTGCAACGTTACTCATGGCAGGCACCAGTTCCTTGTGTGCGCCGCTGGCGGGACAAGAGGACACCCTGCGCGATGACTGGGGATCCCTAGCCCGTTACCGTGCTGATAATGCAGAACTCGGGATGCCGCAGCCCAATGAGCATCGCGTTGTATTCTATGGCAACTCCATTACCGATGTGTGGGCTGGATATTTCGACTCGATGTTTCCAGGGAAACCCTATGTCGGCAGAGGCATTAGCGGACAGACTACGCCGCAGATGCTGGTTCGTTTTCGCCAAGACGTAATTGCGCTGAACCCAGCAGTTGTAGTGATCCTCGCGGGAACGAATGACATCGCTGGTAATACCGGCCCCTCAACTCTCGGTATGATTGAGGACAACCTCATATCGATGACTGAGCTTGCGGAATCCAACGGTATCAGTGTTGTGCTCTCATCTGTGCTGCCGGTATACGATTATAGGTGGCGACCAGGACTAGAACCTGCAGGAAAGATTGTTGAGCTCAATGCGTGGCTGAAGGAATACGCATCTGACCGTGATGTGGTCTATCTGGACTACCATACCGTGATGGCGGACGAGCGACAGGGCCTAAAGTCGGCACTTTCGGAAGATGGTGTGCATCCCAACGAGGCTGGATATCAGGTGATGGTGCCGCTGGTTGAGGCAGCGATTGAAGAGGCGTTGCGTTTGCGGTGACTAAGCTCTGGTGGTCTCCTGAGGGCCGAATTCCGGTTGTTGTTTTTTGGACCAGATTTCTTGTCCCGGCTGCTCTTATCCTAGGTGTTACTAGGATCGCAAGTGATGGTGGCCTGCTGTTCACATGTGCCTTTCTCCTAGTGATCTGGCCCTTTACAGTTGGTGCCGTGAAGCGCCTTCATGATCTCAACTTCCCCGGTTGGATCGGGTTTGTTCTATGGACGGTTGGTCCAGTGTTACAGGTGGGATGGGCGCTGTTTGGTGGCACTAGCGAACCCACCGTGGTTCTTAGGGGATGGTCTGGGGTTCCGATCTATTCAGAGGACTTAGCTTTTGGGATAGGAGCTGTCTGGTTCTTCTTCTTCGTATTTACCACGGTGTTCATCAGTTTGTCACCTGGAAGGAAAGGGTCTAATAAGTACGGACCTAATCCCCTTGGATAAGGATGGCCGAGGGAATCATAAATCGGCCTGAATCGATGTTAGCGCTGCAGCAAGAAGTACTAGGGATCTCAGATTATTCAGTGATATGGATAACTTTCTGGAAGGGATTGGTTATAGGCTACCTACGGTGTTGGTTTGTCCTCGCCTAGCTAGGGAGATTACATGGAACTCAGGGATGCAGTTGCCCTCGTGACTGGTGGCAGTGAAGGCATTGGGCGAGCGATTGCGGAAGCACTGATGCACCAGGGATGCAAAGTCACCATTACAGGACGCCGCGAAGAGGCTGTGAGGAATACGGCGGAAGAATTAGGACTGGACTGGATAGCGGGTGATGTAGGAAATGAGAAGGATGCTATCCGCACTGTGAGCACCGTGATCGAACGCCATGGCCGGCTCGATATTCTGGTCAACAACGCCGGTTACGGGATGTTCAAGCCGCTGGTGGATACGACTCTCGAGGAATTGCAGGGTATTTACCAGACGAACGTGTTTGGAACATTTCTGATGGCACGGGAAGCGGCTAGGCAGTTTATCAAACAGGGTAGTGGTGAACTGATTAATATTTCCTCTACCTCAAGTCTTAAGGGGAGCAGCGGACGCACCGCATATGGCTCCTCGAAGTTCGCGGTTCGTGGCATGACCGAGTGTTGGCGTGATGAACTTCGACGCCACAACGTGAGGGTGATGTTGGTGAATCCGAGTGAGGTGATGACCAGTTTTGCTGCCAAGGCTGGTGTCGAGCGTGCGCTTTCAGACAAGAAATTAAGGCCCCAGGAAATTGCTGATGCGATTGTTGGAGCCCTGAAAGTGGATAGTCGCGGTTTTATTCCCGAATTTTCGGTGTTCGCGACGAATCCTTTCTAGGGAGATCTCTTAGACCATGTGGTCTGTATCGTATCCATCAGACCGTTATGCGTTTGTCAGCGCACTCTAGTGGGAATCAAGCGCACGATTGGGGTAGGGTCACCATCGAAGCCGCGTGCATCACCGTCCATTGCTAGATAAATAATGCCTTCCGGTCCCTGTCGAACATCTCGGATGCGTCCCATCCCACTAATTAACGTTTCTTCTCTCGCTACCTGCTGCCCATCTAGGGTGAGGCGAACCAATTGTTCTCCCCTGAGGCTTGCGACGATCATGTCCCCTCGCCAATCAGGGAAAGCAGCGCCTGTATAGAAAAGCATGCCGGTGACGCCGATTGATGGAACCCAGATGTGCACGGGAGGCTGCATACTGTCCTGGTGGGTGGCACTGTGAATTGCGATCCCTGTTCGATAATTCACGCCGAAACCTACGACTGGCCATCCGTAGTTCAGCCCCGGACGGACCAGGTTCAGCTCGTCACCCCCCTGTGGTCCGTGTTCGTTGAGCCAAAGATCCCCTGTCTCTGGATGGAGAGCGAGTCCTTGAGCGTTACGATGACCATACGTCCAAATCTCAGAATGCACTCCGTCTTGGCCTACGAAAGGGTTGTCTTCAGGAACACGACCGTCTTCGTGTAGGCGAATAGTGGTTCCATTGTGGCTAGCAAGGTTTTGAGATGGATGTGCCGCTAGATCTCCCTCGGAAGGCCATTGTCGATCACCGATCGTGATGAAGAGATACCCTTTGCCATCGAGAGCGAGACGTCCACCCCACTGGGAACTTCTATTGCTCCCATTCCCGAATGCGTCAGCGTGAAACAGTTCCTCGACATCGGACAATCGGTCGTTCTCGAAACGTCCCCGAACTACAGCAATATTTCCTAGAGAATCAGGGCCTGGCTTTGTGTAGCTCAGGTAGAGAAGTCGATTCTCTGCAAAGTCAGGATGAAGTATCAGGTCTCGCATGCCAGCTTGCTCACGCCCGTCTTGTGGCATAGCACCCTGACCAATCGCCAGGATCTCTGGCAGGCCTTCGACCGGGTCGTCAATTAAAACATCATCCCTGATGATACGGAGCCTTCCCGGTCGCTCTGTGACCAGAAGATCGCCTTCTGGCGTAAACACCATCGAAAATGGGTGAACCAATCCTCCAGTGACTGTATCGACACTAAAGTCGTGGAATGCTGTTCGGATTATGGTTGCGCTGTCGTTCTCAATGCTTGAACAAGCAGCGAGAACGAGAGCGGCCCACAGGATCAATGGGTTTAGCAAGAATTTCATGACTGTTTACGCTCGGGATAGGAGTGGTGAAAAACAGCCTGCATTCAAAAGATTGATACCTCAATCGATAGGCTGACGCGAGTCATCAGTACAGAGTTGCACATCTATGGCCACATGAATTGTCCGGTTATCCCAATATGCGGCATTCATGGGGACGCGATAACTTTCCGAGTCGGTATCTTAGGTCATCAATAAAACAGCAAGTTCGGAGAAGCCCTGACCGTGCCCACCCGAGGGACCCAGAGTGCGCTGCAGCGGCACATGAGACTGAGGTCTGCAACGGCCCTTGTGATCGCCAACATCATCGGCGCTGGGATTTTCACGACAACTGGATTCCAGGCAGCTGACATTAGACATCCCCCGATCATATTCCTGCTGTGGGTGATCGGGGGCATCCTCGCCCTACTAGGTGCTCTTTGCTATGCCGAATTAGGCGCGATGATGCCGCATGCTGGGGCAGAGTATGTCTATCTTCGTGAGACTTACGGTCGGGCTCTGGGGTTCATGAGCGCCTTTGTCTCACTGGTTGCTGGTTTCTCAGCAGCCATTGCTGCAGCAACGAAGAGTTTCGTTGCGTATCTCAGCCATTTCTTCCCCTTCTTAGCGGAAGACCCAACGGCCGCGGGTGCAATCTCTCTGAGTAATCTCATTGCTGTGGGCCTGGTATGGCTTCTGGTTGCGATTCATCTGCGTGCGGTCCGCTCCGGCACCAGCTTCAATGACGTGATAACAGTTTTTAAGGTGGCTGGGATCGTGGCCATCATACTTGCGGCGGCATCTTTCGGTCGTGGAGACGTAGCCAATCTTACCACCGTATCGGCCACGTTCGAGGAATTGAGTCGAACCGAAACATTCGCAGCGTTTGGCACCTCACTGATCTTCGTCATGTTTTGCTTTACAGGCTGGAATGCAGCGGGCTATGTGGCAGGTGAAATGAAGGATCCTCAGCGCGATCTTCCTCGTGCTTTGCTTCTAGGTACAGTGGTTGTGCTTTTCCTGTATCTAGGGTTAAACGCCGTCTACTTCTATGGGGCAAGTGTAGATGAGTTAGCCGGACAGGCGGAAGTAGGATTAGTAGCTTCGCGTACCCTGTTTGGTGAACGGGGTGTGAGTCTAGTTACGATTGTATTATGCACGTCCATACTAGCTTCAGCTTCTGCGATGACCCTCGCTGGGCCAAGAGTATACTACGCACTGGGGCGCGACTTTACTCCATTTTCTTTCCTTGCCAAGACTCGATCGACAGGTGCTCCAGTCGCGGCACTTATTGCGCAGGGAATCGTGACTTCAATCATCGTTCTCTCGGGCAGAATTGATCAGATCCAGCAATATGCCGGCTTCACTCTTACGTTGTTCTCGAGCCTGGCAGTTTCGTGCGTAATTGTGTTGCGGATCCGCCGCCCAGAAGTCGAACGTCCATTCCGTGCATGGGGTTATCCAATCACCCCTATAGTGTTCCTCCTTGTATCGGGTTGGGTGATGTATTGGGCCCTCCAGGGGAGACCGGTTGAGTCAGTGCTTGGTTTATTGACCGTACTTCTAGGTGGTCTCATCTTCGCAATCTCGAACTCGCCACGTGAACCTGAAAGGAGATAAGTAGATGCCTAGATTCTTGAATGTCACGTGCGTGACCGCCTTGATGGCCTTGGTCGCTTCGGGTCCTCTGGAAGCCCAACTCGGTGGGCGTCCAGCAGAGCAGTGGGCGCTAGTACTTGAGAGTGGTCGACGTTTGGGGAGCCTGGAAATTGAGAATGTCGTCTCCCTGATCGGAATCGAAGAGGGTCAGGTGGTGGCAGATCTCGGTGCCGGGACGGGTGTGTTCTCAGTACCGCTAGCACGGGCCACAGGCACAACTGGAACGGTTTTAGCGGTTGAGGTCGACCAGGGATTCCTCCCCATGATCGACGAGAAAGCCAGACAAGCAGGGCTAGAGAATGTACAGAGCGTGCTTGGCGAATTTACGGACCCGAACCTACCTCGTCATGATGTAGATGTGGCTTTTTTCCATGATGTGCTGCATCACATCGACGAGCGTCAGTCTTACCTGCTAGCCGTTGCCTCATATATGGCCCCTGGCAGCCGCATGGTCGTGGTAGACTATGATATGAATCAACCGGGTGTTCCACATGGCAATCAGCCGGAGATGTTGATTAGCCCCCAGCAGGTAGCGGAGTGGATGGCGAATGCTGGCTTCGTGGTGTCGCGTGAGGTGGATCTCTTCGAAGAAAAATTCTTTGTCATCTACACGAAGGTTGATTAGTGATCATAAAGTTGGGTGGGACCGTGCTGTTGATTCTGCTCGGCCTTGGCCTCGCGGGCATGATGTACGAGGACTATGTACGCGATCTGTTTCTCGAGACACCCAGGGATCTGAGTGAACTGATTTCAAGCGGTGCTGATCCAATCAAGTTCTTGGATCCAGAGACAATGGAGCCTTATTCCGGCCCTGTTTTTCTTACCGAAACCGGAGCTCTTTCGACGCCTCAGCTCAAGATGTCCGGAACCCTTGAGCAGGGATTTTGGCACGGACCCTGGGAAAACTATGACGAGTACGGTGAGTTAGTTATGCAGGGCACCCGTAACATGGGCGTGGCTTGTGGCCCTTGGATTGAAGCTGGTCTGGAGAAGACCTATGAGCCCTGTCCTCCAGGACTGGAAATAGATTGGTCGCACATAGAGCCAGGGTAGTTCTAGGTGTGCTATAGTCGCAGATAAGTGGGGTGGGCCCGGCTAGAATCAGGGGTTCGTTACGTACCTCGAGAATTTCCCCGCGTCAGGCGTCTGGTATTCGCCATAGATAAAGTCCCGATAGCGTTCATCTTCATCGAGATAAAGCTTTAACCAGGCGATCCCGTAGCGCCCGACGGTTGCAAGGTCGGTCCCGCGATCAGTGTCCGCGATGTAGTGATTACCGCCATCGATCTCCATGTAGACTTTAGTCGTTGATTCTGGGATGGATTGAAAATGTCTCCAAGCGTGGTCATCCACTCCAGCGATCCGGTCAGCAGAGCCGGCAATGATGAGTGTGGGAGCAGTAATATTATCGAACGGACCACCTGGATCCCACGGAGTGAAGGGAATCGCCGCCTGTATTTCCTCACCGTGTTCGTTCGCTGCGATTAGAGTGCCACCTCCGCCCATAGAATGGCCCATGACTGCCATTTTCCCGGCATCGATCCTGCCCATCAGAGGACTGCCGTTCCGGCTGTTCTCAGCTTTGAGGGTTCTCACGGCCGCAATCAATGCATCTGCCCTGAGATTCGGGCGATCCCTTCTATCGTTCGTGTCCAGCACGAGCACTGCATAGCCATGGGATGCCAATAGAGGCCCCCACCACTCGATATGGCTTTGTCGTTCCGTATATCCTGGAGCAATCGCGACTCCACCGATCGATCCACGAGTGTCTAGCGGATAGTAGATCGTTGCGTCACCGAATTCCGGCACATCTGGGAAGTCGGTATACGTCATGACTTGATATTCCCCATCCCCGGATAGCGACTCAACAGTCGGCTGGGGAGAGTTCGCACAGGAAGCGAGTAGTAGGCTGAAGGCCAGCAACAACACTCTTGGAAAAAACCATCTATTCATTTCATGCTCCGTTCGCCGCGATAATCTATGCTGCCGTACGTGCTACGCGTGATTTCACATATCTTCGTGTGGCTCACTTTTCTACTACCCACGCAATATGAGTCTGGCCTCTTCGGCAGCGCCACCAAGAAGGAATTTCTGTGAACTGGTCTGATATCTGGGTTTTATATCGTCGTGAGCTTCGATCGGCATTCCGAGATCGGACTATCGTGATGAATGGTATCCTAGTGCCCGTGTTCATGTATCCGATCATGATGTGGGTGATGATGACCGGGCTCATGTTCGTTCTGGGCCAAATGGACCGGGAGAGTTCACGACTCGTGATTCTCGATCCGCCGTCCGAGCACTCTGCGCTCGTAGATACCTTGGGCGCCCAGACGAATCTAGAGATCCAGGAAGATGTTATCAGCGACGACTCTGCTATGGTGCTTCTTCGTGCTGGTGACCTGGATGCGTTAGTCGAGTTTCTTCCGCCAACAGATGAAAGTTCAGCGCTAGAAGACAATTTCCAGGTTCTGATCCGTTACGATCGCGCCGTTAATCGAAGCAGCCAGGCTAGTGCTCGGGTGGAGAGCGCGATCGCTGACTATCGCAGTGAGTGGCTAACCCAGCAGGCCACGGCTCTTGGTATACCGGAAACCGACCGCGAGCAGTTTCGGATTGTCCAAGATAATGTTTCCACAGAGGAAGATATCGGCACGTTACTTATGGGATTCATGATCCCAATGTTTCTGGTCATAATGATTGCTATGGGCTGCCTGATGCCGGCCATAGACAGTACAGCCGGGGAGCGGGAACGCTCGACCTGGGAAACACTGATGACTGTCTCGGCATCACGCCTGAGCGTGGTCACAGCGAAGTATTTCTATGTAGCCACACTGGGAATCTTGGCGGGCGTACTAAATGTGGTTGCCATGTTCGCATCGATGGGCGTGATCATGGGGCCATTACTCATGGACCTGGGTGAATCTGCAAATGCATTCCAGTTCAGCCTTCCGTTCTTGGCGCTCCCGGTGATGATTGTGGCGGCCATCGCTTTAGCACTGTTTTTCGCAGCTGCCATGATGATTCTCGCTGCTTTTGCAAGAACGTTTAAAGACGGCCAAGCGATGGTCGGTCCAGTTTTTTTGTTGGCTATGATGCCTATTCTGATGGGAGAGCAGACCGATCAGACCCTCACGCCTCTCACTGCCGCCATTCCTGTGGCCAACGCTGCCATGATGATCCGGGATGCGATCAACGGGGTTTTCCTGTGGCCTCTGATCGCGGAAACGCTAGCAGTGTTACTGGCGATGGTGACCGCGTGTCTGCTTATCGCTCGGGTATTGCTCAAGACAGAGGATTTCATCCTGCTCTCGCCGGATGGGAGATTCTCGAAATTTAGCAAGATATTCAAATCGTCATCTCGCTCGAGACTTGGCCGGAACAGCTCGGAGGGTCTGAAATGAGAACTCAAGTGTCTTCGACACCAAAGCAAACAGGCATAGAGAATGGCAATCGCTAACGTAAAGGTCGAAGGACTCCAGAAGTCATTCTGGGACGAGTCCCGTGGAGAGGTACGTGCCGTCGACGGTATCGATTTTGACTGTCAGCCCGGTGAAGTTTTTGGCCTCTTAGGAGCCAATGGAGCCGGAAAAACAACAACACTCCGAATGTTAGCGACAATCCTGAAGCCTACCGGAGGTAGCGCGTCCCTAAACGGATACGATGTACTTGCCGACCCCGAGGCCGTTCGGCGAAGTCTGGGTTTCTATTCGGCTTCTACCGCTCTGTATCCGCGCCTGACCGGTCGGGAAACGCTAGAGTTTTTCGCCCGTATCAACGGGTATCCTGCCAACCAAGTAGCTCCGCGCGTCGAGGAGCTCATCGACCGATTCGGTATTCGTGAATACGCGGGAGCCCGGGTAGGGAAATTATCCAGCGGTATGAAACAAAAGATTTCTATCGCTCGAACCATCGTACACGATCCCCCCATCCTCATTTTCGATGAACCCACGGTGGGCCTGGATGTGATGGCCGCACTAGAGATGCAGAATGTGGTCCACGAACTACGGGATGAGGGGAAGGTGATCATCTTCTCCACGCACATCATGAGCGAGGCAGAGAAGCTGTGTGATCGTATCGGGATTATCCATCAGGGCCGGATCCTTGCACTGGGAACGCTTGAAGAGCATAGGCAGGCCACTGGGAAACATTATCTCGAAGACGTTTTTGTCCACGAAGTAATGCAAGCTGAAGATCAGAGCGCGAAGGCAATGGCCAGCCCAGGAGAACCCAGGACTAGCCTGTGAGTCCTAAGCGGTCGGACAATACGTCTGTATTGAGCACACTCTTCCGTTGTGAGATCAAGAGACTCATGCGAGATGCGCGTGTCCTCCTGATCTCTGTGTTCGCGCCCCTCGTGATTGTGCCGGGTTACATCCTCGTAATGCAGTGGGTCGGGAACTCTGAGGAACAAAGACTAGAGGACACGGTCTACGAGTATGCTCTGTCAGGGGATGAAGCCGAATGGGGTCTGGAAATTGTCTCAGCAGCCCTAGCACTCGAAGCCAACGACCCTGATACCTCTCAGGCGGTAGTGCTTTTTGAGCGGCAGCAAGTCACAAATGCCGATTCTCTCTTGGAGTCAGGAGAGATCCACCTCGTGGTTGAAGCGCTTTCCCCTGAGGCTTACGAGAGAAGTCGTGCCGAAGAAACAACAACTGATACCCTTGATCCCGAAGAGGACGAAGTAACACCTGAGATTGAAGAAGGGTTGGATGGAGGGACTGCTTCCGAACTGCAGTTGCCTATTATTCGCCTGCGCTTCCGGAGTAACAGCGACTTCTCCCGCAGGGCCCATGATCGACTTGATGTCCGGATCAGGGAAGTGCGTTCGGAACTCAGGGATAGTGTCTACCTCGCTGGCGGCTTTCCCGTGGGCAGGGAGGAATTCGCTTCCGTAGAGACGGAAAACACTGCTAGTGCGGAGAAAGAAGGGGGCGCGCTCCTGGGAATGGCGTTAACGCCGTTTCTGCTCCTCCTGATGCTATCGGGTGGCTCCATCATGGCGGTGGATGCCATCACTGGTGAAAAAGAAAGAGGCACGCTGGAGACGCTGCTTACCTCAGCAGCGAGTCGGTCGGAGATTGTTGCTGCCAAGCAGATGGGCATCATTGCGGTAGGGGTGGTGGTGGTGGTGATCAATGTCCTGAATCTTCTCGCCTATCTCGTGCTTGGGCTCTTGGAACTCCCCGAGAATCTTGCTGTGGCGTTATCACCGCTGGACTTGGTCCTCATCCTGATCTTGTTCCTTCCTCTAACCGTGCTCATTTCGAGCACTCTGCTGCTGATATCGGGCTACGCGAAGAGCTATAAGGAGTACCAGATCTACTTCCTTCCGCTTTTCTTGGTATTCCTGGTGCCGTCACTGGCAGGGATCTTACCTGGCCTCGATTTGCGTTCCGCTATCGCTCTTGTGCCCATCGCCGGTGTTGGGGTAGCAGTGCGGGAAATCATGGTAGCGGAGTACGACTGGCTGTTCTTAGCGATAGCTTTCGCTTCTACTGCGGCTGCGTCGTGGTGGGCTAGCCGCCTTACCCAACGGACCCTCTTAACTGAGCGTCTCATATCAAGTTCCGATCTGGATGAGGCCGATTTGCTTGGAGGTCCTGCCCTTTTCCCGCGGCATGTGCTTCGCTGGTTTGTGGGGATGTGGGTGGTCTTTTTCCTTGCCGCGATTTGGGTTGGTGGTGAGCTAACCTTGCAGGGGCAAATAATCCTGAATCTGGGCGTGATCTTCCTTGGTGGATCACTCTTGATGGTAAGGAGATACGGGCTAGACCCACGGACAGTCTTCGCGTTGAGGCCAGTGCACCCCGCGGTGCTGCTGGCTGTACTCGTCGGGATTCCAGCCGCCTATCTCACGGGTATCGGCCTCAGCACTCTAGTGGATGCATATCTTTTTCCAGTACCTCAGAGTGTACTCGAGGCTTTCGGTGAAGCGCTGTTGCCTGATGAGATACCTCTATGGCAACTCATATTCTTCATATGTGTTATGCCTGGGATTCTAGAAGAGTTAGCATTTCGAGGGGTACTCCTACATGGCCTAAGAAAAACGTGGAGTCCGGTGATTGTCTGCCTTGTCACGGGTGGAATTTTTGGACTCTTTCACGTTGATCTCTTCCGATTGATCCCAACCGCTTATCTCGGGGTGATCTTTGCCGCTGTGGTTTTGCTCACAGGCTCAATTTTCCCAGCTATGCTTTGGCATTTCGGGAACAATGCCCTTGGACTTATACCACAGCGCATGGGGTGGGTCACAGAAGAAACAGTGTTTCCAGAATGGGTTTTCGCCATCGCTTTTGTGGCGCTGCTCGTTGTCTTTTGGATCATCTGGAAGGTGAGCACTCCATATCCGGACTTAAAGAAGACGAGGCCACTGGAGTTCTCCTGAATCCCTTTACTTATCTCACTTTCTCCCTCGAAAAACGCGCTAACTAGGCTGCTCTGGCCTAGAAACATATGTTTACACTAGGGGAGTTGAGTTAGGTTGAGGAAGTCGATGCGTTAACTAGTTGACTGTCGAGAGGACGAACTCTTGTACCGATTTAAGCATAAGCTTTTCGGGATATCCTGTTGTTTGATTCTCTTGGGATGTGATATCCCAACCGCAATGCCGATTCTGGAACAGCGTTGGATCTTGCCATTGGAACAGGCCAAGATCGGAGTCGAAGAACTACTACCAGCTGGTGTTTCTCTGAAAGACGGTGTTCTCGAAGTAAGTATCGACACGATAACGACGAGTAGTTCACTGAACACTATGTGTGTCGATTGTGCCGCTCTAAACGGTTCCACGGGAGCTGTCCCCGCCTTCACATCTTCATTCAACGGAAGTGTGGATCTGCCCGCTAATATTTCATCTGTAGAGATCTCTAGTGGCTCAGTACACGTTGCAGTTACAAATGGTTTGTCTTTCGATCCACTTGCTGGCGGCGGCTTAATAGAGGCGACGATATTGGATGGAGAAGGTGGCTTACAGCTTGCCCAGTTGATCTTCAGTGGTGCGCTTGCTCCGGGAACCACACTGGCTCAGTCGATTTCTATCGGCAATTCAAATGTTGGAAACGAGGTATTTTCTGTAATTAAAGTCATCTCACCGGGTGGACAGATAGCACCCATTAACACTAGTGAGCAGCTGAGCGTGGCCACGACAGGTAGCGCACTGATCATGGGTTCTACAACGGTTAGCCTTGAGGGCCATGCAGTGGAGGTCGATGTCGTCAAACTTGATCTGGATCACATCGGTCCGGAGATAATTGAAAGAATTGTAAATGGTTCATTGATACTTGAGGTAACGAACCCCTTTGGGGTGTCGCTGAGTGGCAACATCAACATCGGACCTACTTCGAAGAGCTTCTCGATTTCTGAGGATGGCAGATCCACAACCACCATCAGCTACACAAGGAATGAATTGACGTCCTTCCTCGGAGAGAAGGGGGTCACTCTATCCTTATCAGGGACTGCGAACGGGACCTCAATCACCCTGAGTTCTCATCAGGAACTAACTATAGAAGGCACAATTGATTGTCTGATCCGGATCGGATGAAGGTGGGTCCGCTCGAATGAATAAGGCTTTCTATTCCACTGCACTGGTGGCACTCGTTGGATTTTTGGGTTTCATAAAACCTCAGGCGCTGGAAGCTCAGCTTGCGGATGCAAGTGCCACGACATTGGGCCTGTCGGGGAATAACACTGCAACGGTTCGAGGTTTCGGTGCTATCAGCGTGAACCCTGCCGGTCTAGCCATGTCAGGCTCTGGTTTCAGTCTGGCGCTCTTTCCAACCCAGATTCGCTCTGATCTGAACCCAATCCGGCTTGCGGACCTAGGGGATGTACAGAGGATCATGATTCCTGAAGTAACCAAGGAGGATTGGCTTGCTCGCGTGACCACTGAAGGTGGTCAAACGGGTTCGCTCGGAATCGATATCTCTGAGTTAGCCCTCACCAGTGGCAATTTTGGGTTCCAACTCTCAACCCTTATGGTCGGCGCGTTCTCACTTCCGCCTGGGGTGGTTGAAGGACTCCTCTATGGTAACGCCGGGCGAACGGGAAGTCCTACTAGTTTAGATCTGGCAAATACCTCTCTAGAGGGATTTGCGATCTCGACCGCCGGGCTCGCCATCGGTATACCCATACCAAGTTCTTCGGGAGACATCGCTGTTGGTGTAACCGCAAAGTACAGCATCGGACATGATGTGTTGGTAGGCCATAGCAGAGGTGGCTCAATCCAGGATAACCCGATCACCGTCGACCTTGATTTCCCCACAGTGGAAACGTCTAACGGCTATATCAGAGACCTGATTTCAACAGGCTTAGCATGGAAGGTCCCGAGCTTCAACGGTGGTGGTATCGGGATTGATTTGGGCCTCATGGTTCAGCGAGATCGAGTCTCTTTTGGAGCATCAGTTCTAAACGTTATCAACACTTTCTCATGGGATGAGTCCAAGCTGAGATATCGTCCCGGCACTGCTTCGTTCGAGTTGGGGGAAAACGATAGCAACTTTGACCAGATGCCTTACGGTTCGGCTCCGGATAGCCTTAGGACTCTGATTAGTGAGATGGCTTTCAACCCATCCATCAGGGCGGGTGTCGCTCTTGATCTTACCAGAGAGCTTACCGTATCGGGCGATCTTCATAACCGGTTCTCAGGCCAAGGGATTGGACTTTCCCCTAAATTCCATTTGGGATTAGGTGCTGAGTTCAGAGGCATCAGTATTCTCCACCTGCGTAGCGGAGTGGCACTGATCACGGATGGGATCCAGTACGGAGGTGGTGCGAGCCTTATCCTTGGTCCTGTGAATATTTCGGTAGCAGGAGCGCTGCAGACAGGAGCCCTGCGTAAGAAAGCGCTGGGTCAGTTCACATTATCATTCTGGAATCGCTAGATCAGATCAGCGGTATCCGCAGTATCTCATTCGCACGCCGCCGCGAGGCATAAGGGTGATGTGCCGGCGTTCCACGCTAAGCGGGCGGTTATCAAGCAACTCAAAGCGATAGGCAGGTAGTAGGGTCCCGAGAACAACTTTGGCTTCAAAGCTTGCGAAAGCTGCTCCGATACAACGGCGGTTCCCCCCTCCGAATGGGTAGAATTCAAAGGGGCTGAACTTTCGATCTAGAAAACGCTCAGGAATCCATTCGTCAGGATTCTTGTAAATATCCGGATCCCTGTGGGTCAAGAATGCCACCGCGCCAACGGCAGTACCTGCCTTGAGTTTGCAACCCATCAGTTCTGCATCTTGGCAGAGTTTTCGGGCTAGATCAGGAAGTACGGGATGAATGCGGAGGCTCTCATTTACGACCGCGTCCAGGTAGGGTATCTGGGTCAGTGCCTCTGGATCACCGGTTGGAGCTTGCTCTGAAATGTCTTCAAGCAGCCGATTTAGTTTTTCGGGATGGCGATGCAGCCAATAGAGCGTCCAAGCCATGGCAATGGCTGTTGTTTCATGTCCAGCTGAGAGGATGCTGAGCAACTGATCTCGTACCTCTAATTCATCCATGCGAGATCCATCGTCATACTCAGCTTCGAGTAACATGGAGAGGATGTCATCTCCTCGATCATCAGCGGACGCACGATCTCGGATCAGTTGCCCGATGAGTTCATCAGTTTGCTTCCTTACAGCCGTGAAACGTCTCCAACTAGGAACCACCGGCAGACGAAGGAACTTAAGGAACATCGGTAACCCGTTCCCGAGATTTAACAGTTCCGGGAGAAGTGCCTTGAGCCCGCTGCGCACTACGGGATCTGTAGCCCCAAATACTGTGTCGAGAATTACCTCTAACGAGACTGATTGAGTGAAATTGTAAGCCCTGAAGTCCTCTCCTTCATGCCACTTACTTGCGCAGTCGTGAGCTGCTGAAGCCATACGTTGTGCGTATGAGCGCATTCGTTGGCCATGAAACGGAGGGACCAAGAGTTTCCTGTATTCCCGGTGCCGGGTTCCACTAGTCAGAATTACTGAATTGCTCCCAAGAACTGGCTTGAGGACGTCAGTGTTCCAGGGCTCGAAGATCATCGGGTCAGCCCGAAAAATATCTCTGACATCTTCAGGGCGTCCCGAAAGAACCAAGGGCCCACCCATCGTATGGCAGCCGAAGGGTTGACCGTATTTGCGAACTGATCTTTCGAAGAATCCATAAGGATTCCGGATATAGGAAAGGGTAGTTCCTAATCCGAATCGTGGACCCTTAGGAATTGGCATCTATCTAGAGATCTCTTGGAGTTCCGCTCTGAGTTTGACTGGGATTACATGGCACTCATCAGCATCCACCTGGACCTCGGTGCGGACCCAGTTATGGTAACGAGGACGAGCTACAACCACGGTGTAGTTGCCTGCGCGCTCTCCGGCACCGTTCATGGTCAGACCATCCGGGCTCAGTGTGGTGCTCTCCACGTAGTTGCCGTCACGCAGTGTCATCGTTGCGGTGTCAGCTAGTGGGGCTCCTGACCCTGAATCCACCACGTCCACGCTGATACCGTAAACGAATTGTGCCGTGCATATAGGTGGTGTGAAGGAATGGGGATCGTCACAACCCAGTAAGGACGTGAGTGCTAGAAGTGTTAGCTGACGAATTTCCATAGGTTTCCAGGGCTCTCAAATGCTCGGGTGAGGGTCAAAATCCCCTCAGCTATCGCTAGACTACCTAGATGATCATAACTCGAATTAAGATGGCCGGATGAGTCTTCGCAGCAGATTTGATTCTTGGGGTTTCCCTGGGCCAGCACGTGATGCGACCTATCGGATCATTTTCGAAGCGGAAACTCGGGTAGGTAAGTTTTTTGACATAGCCTTGATCTTGGCGATTCTGAGCAGTGTGACAGTCGTGATGCTCGATTCTGTTCCGGAGATAGCAGAGCACTATCATGGAGCGTTGCGTCTTGCAGAGTGGTTTTTCACAGGCGTGTTTACAATTGAATACATGGCTCGCATTTGGTGTGTAGCGTCTAAGAAAAAATACGCCCTGAGCTTTTTTGGAATCGTTGATCTTCTTTCGGTGATCCCGACCTATTTGAGCCTGCTGATCCCTGGAATCGAAGTACTTGCAGATGTTCGCATCCTCAGGGTTGTGCGTGTGTTCCGGATCCTTAAGCTGGTGCAGTACATGGGTGAGGCTGAGGTCCTTGTAGCGACCTTGAAGGCAAGCAGATTCAAGATCGCGGTTTTCCTCATTACTGTGATGAGCATTGTGGTCGTCATCGGGTCCATAATCTACCTCATTGAAGGACCGGAAAACGGTTTTTCAAGCATACCTCGTGGCTTGTACTGGAGTGTTGTGACCCTGACAACCGTGGGCTATGGGGACGTGACGCCCCAAACTGGCCTTGGTCAAGCGCTGGCAGCGATCCTGATGGTCATGGGTTACGCGCTGATTGCTGTACCCACCGGTTTGTTTTCAGCTGAGTTTGTCCAGCAGAACAAGGCTCCACAAGAACAGTCACGTGCGCCCGCCCAGAGTTGTCCCGGATGCGGAACGCTGGAGGCAGATCAACAAGCAGATTACTGCCGCTACTGCGGCCAGAGACTCACCTGACTGCCCGTGTCTAAGGAAATAGGCGGATGAAAGCTTGGTTAGCCTTGGTCCTATCTTACGTACTGTTGATTGCTCTCATCATTGTTCCGAGGCTCGTAGGGATGGAGCCTATGCCCTTAAGGGTCGTATTCCTACTCATCCCAATTGGAACGGGCTTGTTCCTTTATCTATTGCTGCGCGGAGTTTCAAAGAAAGAGCACGGGCAGAGGAAAATCGACTAGGTCTAGTCGGTCTCCTCCCTATAGCGCGGATCATTGAGACAAGGGGCTCGTAAACAAGATTGTTGCCCAAGCCTATGCTACAGATAGCCGAATCGTGATATGACCCTAGTCTTATGTCATAAGTGCTCTCGAGAGGTCAGTGAGGGCGACCCGGCTTGTCAGGAATGCGGTGTACTAGAGAGGGAAGGATCCTTTGAACAGCACTATGAGAGTGGTCAATTAATGGCCAAGGGTACGTACCTAAACGGTGTACTACATGGATCCTATGAAGAGTACTACGAGAGTGGACAGTTAGAGGGAAAATATAATTTCGAAAATGGTGAGCCTCGTGGAGACGGGCTTTTCGAATACTACAACGAGAACGGTGAGTTGATGGCCAGGGGATTTTACCATATGACCAAGAAATGTGGTGAGTGGTTTGCGAAGGGTGCTGGGTGGTCTGGACGGGACAAGGTCGAGCACTATCCGCCCTGTCCAGAATCCCAGGACTAGGTCATGAACATGAACAGAGTCCCGCTAATCCTTTGGATCCTGGCCTCATGCACTGTTGCAGATACTTCAAGTGACTCGCTGGGACTAATGCCACCAGACGTGCCGGAATCTTGGCGTCCGATTATCGGTGAGTATGCTTCGGGCTCAGATACTGTTTCAGTGCTGGAGGAAGACGAAAATCTGGTGTTGCTATTTTGGGGTGGTGCTAGGCTTCAACTCTTAGCTTCAACTAATGGAGCTTTTGAGACCGACTCCAACGTGATGGTGGAGATGGTAGCCGATGCGAGTGGCCGTACAGAAATGCTGTTGGTGGACGGCCAGGCTTTAAATAGACTCTCACTCGGTGCCGAAGATGGTGGCACGTTCCGTATCACACCCATTCGGGCGCCGGAAGAGTTGCTCATAGAAGCCCTTGCTGCTTCTCCCCCAGAAGAAGATGGTGACTTCCGGCCTGCAGATCTCGCAGAACTGGTGGCTCTCGACTCTACGATTGCGTTGGACATTCGTTATGCGACTACAAACAACTTTATGGGCGAGATCTTCTATTCTGAGCCCAGAGCATTTCTACAACGCCCGGCAGCAGAGGCTCTTGTGCGGGCGCATCATTGGCTCGGTGAACAGGGCTATGGCCTCCTGATTCATGATGGATACCGGCCATGGTACGTGACTAAGATGTTTTGGGATGCAACCCCGGAGGAGCTACGGGTTTTTGTAGCGAACCCTGCTACTGGTTCGAGACATAACCGCGGCTGTGCTGTAGATCTGACACTATACGACCTTGAAACGGGCACACCGGTTACAATGACCGGTGGATACGATGAGATGTCACCGCGTTCCTATCCTGACTATCCGGGAGGAACAGATCGGCAACGATGGCATCGGGAACTCCTTCGCGAAGCTATGGAGGCCCAAGGGTTCACGGTATATGAAGCAGAATGGTGGCATTTTGATTACAACGATTGGCCCAGCTACCGCATCGGTAACGAGAAGTTCGAACAGTTGGGGATGGGATGAACATGCAGAGACTGGCTTATGCCCACTGCGGTTCAGGTGGTCCTCTCATAAGATGAAGTGAAGCACGTTACTAGCACTTGATAGGAGTGAAACCAATGATCCGAGTAAACGATGTCCGACCACTCCTAGTGCTGCTCGCGGCTAGCATGATCCATGTGCCAACGTCAGCTCAAACCACACATCAGTTCGAGGCGACTGAGTACTACAACACCTTCTCATTTGCGCATCCACCGGCTCTTCGGATCCGACCTGGAGATCGGGTTGTGACTCGGACCATCGATGCGGGGGGGCAGGACTGGAATAGTGACCAGGTTGCCCAGGGACCCAACCCTCAAATCGGACCGTTCTATATAGAGGGAGCAGAACCGGGTGACGTTCTCGTGGTGCGATTGGAGAAAATTGAACCGAACCGGGACTGGGCTTACTCGAACACCGTGCTTGCGCCCTACGCAGCTGACCCATCATTCCTGCGCTACGAAGCTGAAGATGAGGCACGAAGAGAGCGTTGGGATGTGGATACCGAAGCTCGGGTGGCCAGACCGTCCACACCGGCCTTGAGGGCGCAGGGTATTGAGATTCCGTTCCGCCCGATGCTTGGTTGCATCGGTGTTGCACCACCCCGGAAAGAGGCAGTCTGGACGGCTACTCCTGGAGAGTTCGGTGGTAACCTCGACTACTTCGGGATGGTCGAAGGCGTAACGGTGATGTTACCAGTTTTTGAACCCGGTGCACTCCTGTTCATCGGTGACGGTCACGCCCGACAGGGTGAAGGCGAGGTGCTCGGGAATGCCCTTGAGATCTCTATGGATGTTGAATTTTCAGTCGACCTGATCAAGGGTGGCCAGATCCGCTGGCCTAGAATCGAGACTGAGGATGCCATCATCGTTCTAGGGAGTGCCCGGCCACTTCTGCAGGCCCTTCAGCATGCGACCACTGAGCTGCAGAGATGGTTAATCGCTGACTACGGGTACGATGAGCGGGGATCATCACTCCTGATGGGTCATGTTCTGGAATATGAGGTTGTACAAGTTGTGGATCCCCACTTTACGATTGCGGCCAAGATCCCAAAGAGCTTTCTGACGCCCTAAGGAACGTACTGAACAGTCGCGGAGCAGATTAAAATACGCCCTGTTTCTAGAGATTTCTTAGGGCTTCTTACCGATCACCTTCTGGATCTCGACGCCTGATCTTCTCATGAGGTGTGCCCCGACAATCTTTGGTGTAGGCGATATTATTGCCGATTGTCCCATCGAGGATGGCCTGTACGACATCTCCGAAGCCTCTTGAGGTGGCTGCCAGGGTCGATAATCCGATCAAAAAACAAAGCCGACGTTTACAATTCGGAACGTTGGGTAAAGATCAAGGTCACCACCACCAAAAGGCAGTTTTCCGGCCAAGACGGAATGTTTCTCGCTGTACCCGCCGTAGTAACTGTCGTAACTGTCAGTGACATGAGGGACTCCCATGAGTCGCTTTAGGCCAAATCCGAGGCCAACATAAAAATTGTCGTTTGGTCCTAAGACCCAACTATGATTCATATCGAATCCGAAACCGAAATACGTCCCATCGCCTCTTCCCGCACCGTTTACCGCGGTGAGCCCCATCTTCATACCAAACGCCCATCCAATAGGAGCCTTATACGTCCGGGTGCGCCTACTGCCTGGATAGAACCGGTAGAATACATCGAAATTGATGTATCGGGCTTCGTAAGAGGTGTTTGCAAGTCTCTCGTGGTCGCTTAGGGCCTGTAGATAGGCCGGATCATTAAGATCCGGGATGGGAAAGCCGGATGCGTCTGTCCCTGTGAACGGCGGCTCCGGCCAGGGACCCGGATCCTCATACCACTCAGTTGAGGCGGTCGATCCCCCGAAACCAATTGTGGAGGTTGGGGAGATGACACGCTCGAACTCCGCATTGAACATATTCGCGAGAAGTCCGATCACATTGGCCGAAATGACGTTCTTCGGCTGAAAGTCCTCACTTTGTTGAGCGGTGAGCGGCAGGCCCGATAATCCCGAGATCAGGATCGTGAGGGCAAGTATAAAGCTTGAAGAGTCTGACTTGATCATTGGCTTTTCTTGTTCCGGCACTTTAAAGAACTCCATTCGTCAGCAATAGTTCGTAAAACCGTAACATATATCGTTCATAACGATATATATCGCTATCGATACAGCAAAATACAAGGTTGGAGCATAGGGCTCTAGGATGGTGTGTAGAGGGGGTAGCCTATCATACCTCAATTCTGCTCCCTCAGCTGCAGGACCGCAACTGAGCGAGGAACTGGAGGGAAGGACGTGATGTCCAGTTGTCCCCGCACCTCATTTCCTCCCTGGTGACTGCACTCATCCGAGGCGCCCATTCTTGCCCGTTCAGAGCACTGACCCTCATCTTCGGGTGATCGCTAGAGGAATAGTCGCACAGTCTACGAGGTGACGAGATGAAGATCTCACGCAGAGACATGCTCAAGATTAGTGCTGGAACCGGGGCCGCTGCCCTGCTGCTGAATGAGTTTCCAGTGCTTGCTCAAGAACGGCCCTTGCTCATGCGAGCTATTCCGTCCTCGGGTGAGGAGGTTCCTGCCGTGGGCTTAGGTAGCGCACGCACGTTCAGTGTGGGTGCTTCTGGTGAAGAACGAGCTCCGCTGAAGGAAGTGCTGCGATTATTCCACGAGATGGGGGGGCGGTTCTTCGATACCGCACCGACATATGGAAGTTCTGAGGGTGTCGCTGGTCAGCTTGTCCAGGAACTTGGCATTCAAGATGACCTGTTCTTTGCCACAAAGATTTCAACAGGTGGCGGTAGACAAGCGGGTATTGATCAGCAGGAAACGTCCCTTCAAGACTGGGGACGTGACATCATCGACTTGAATCAGGTACATAACCTTCGGGATACCGAGATTCATCTAAGGACCATCCGACAAGCGAAAGAAGAAGGTCGCACACGCTACGTTGGTGTGACGACTTCGTTCGGGAGACAGTACGAGCAGATGGAGCAGGTGCTCCGCACTGAAGAGTTGGACTTCGTGCAGGTCAACTATTCGCTCGGAGAGCGCGAGGCGGCGGATCGACTGATACCGCTGGCACAGGACCGAGGCATGGGCGTGATTGTGAATGAGCCCTACAATGTCGGACGACTGTTCGCTGCCGTAAGCGGGCGGGATCTACCTGATTGGGCTGCGGAGTTCGATTGTGAAAGCTGGGGACAGTTTTTTCTCAAGTACATCCTGTCCCACCCGGCAGTGACGGTGATCATTCCGGCTACTTCGGACCCGGGGCACCTGATAGACAATATGGGTGCTGGTATGGGGAGGTTACCCGATGAGCGGACCCGGACTCGGATGGAAGAGTTCTTCGATGGTTTGAGCTGACCGCAAAGCCAAGGAACTCCCTTACCATACTGGTGAGACCGACCCAAAATGATGACTAGAGAACAAGCGATTCGTGGGAGTGCTTTTCAAGAGCACGAATAGCCCCTAGTATCGCGAATGGTCGGTATCGGTGAAGACGCCACTCTAGTAGCGTCAATTACCGCCGAATAGGGGTTTGCGGAGCAAATTGATGAAGCGCTTATACTCTCCAACACTACTTTTGGCCGCCTTCGCGGTCAGTCTTGGGTCCTGTGGTGGAGCTGCTCGATCGGCAGCTGATCTAGAGGCACTAGCTGCTCGCAACCGGCAAGGCCATAGCCCTGCTGATGTTCATTTCATGACCAACATGATTCCTCATCATGCCCAGGCTGTTTTGTTTGCTGGCTGGGCGGAATCACACCAAGCGAGCTCTGCTATACAAATTTTTTGTGCTCGGATGGTGGTCGCGCAGCGCGATGAAATAGTGACAATGCGTTCTTGGTTACTTGAACGTGATGAGCCAGCTCCTCCGGCTGAGTACAGCCGTATGCGAATGCCAGCTGGTGCTGATCACCAGGCCATGCCCGGCATGCTGACCGAAGCACAACTAAACGAACTCGATCATGCACGTGGTTCGGACTTTGATCGACTTTTCTTGAAATATATGATCCCGCACCATGAGGGTGCTTTATCTATGGTGGATGGGTTGTTCGGTTCGTATGGCGGTGCGCAGAACGACTTCATCTTCAAGCTGGCGTCTGACATGTATGCGGATCAGACAACTGAGATTGAGCATATGCAGCTGATGCTCGCTACGTACCCCTCGGGTCGCCAAGGCCCATGACCTCTTCTGACTTATTCTATTTCTCTCCTAAACTCCAGGGGATCTGATATGAACAACCAATCCTTTGAACGTCTTCCTGGCATGCGTTGGACCGCACTCGGTTCCGCCCTGTGTGCAGTCCTGGTATTCGTTACCGCATGCGCCACTGCGATGTCGTCGCCCTCTCCTGCTGCGATGATGTCGGCGCTATCCGATCTCCCGCTTACCCCACCCGATCCGGATCCGCGCATCGGACTCGGTGCGGGCTCGGGTCCTCTCGGAGCGGGTGCGGAGGAAGCATCCTGGAATCTAAATCTGGTATCCAATACGCCACCGCCCGATGAATTTGTTGGAGTCACGAACTCCGATTTGGGTTTCACCGGCGACTACGCGATCCAGGGCAACTACAACGGTTATGTAATTTGGGATATTTCGGATCCGACAAATCCTACGCTGGAAACTTCTTATGTATGTCCGGCATCGCAGAGCGATGTCTCCATCTATAAGAATCTTCTCTTCGTATCTGGTGAGGGTTTAGGTGGTCGTGTTGACTGTGGTACAGGAGGAGTCCCGGACACGGTCAGCCTCGATCGGCTACGTGGCATCCGCATTTTTGATGCGACGGATATCAGGAACCCAGAGTATGTGGCGAACGTCCAGACGTGTCGGGGCTCACATACGCACACCGTAGTAACCGATCCGAACGATGCAGAAAACGTCTATATCTACGTGTCTGGCTCATCCCGGGTGCGGTCCCCGAACGAACTTCCGGGTTGCTCGGGAGGTCCGTTGGATGACGACCCGAATACAGCTTTATTCCGCATCGAGGTTATCCAGGTTCCTCTTGCGGCTCCTCAGAATGCACGGATTGTGAGTTCTCCGCGCATATTCAACGACTTAACTGCACCGCCGAGGCATGCCGAACCAGGCCAGGAAGCACGCCAAGCGGCTGCCGGACGTGGTGGTGGACGTGGTGGACGTGGTGGAGGACCCCCACGTCAGCGTACCGGACCGACCCAGTGCCATGATATCACTGTATATCCGGGTATCGGGTTCGCGGGTGGCGCATGTGGAGGCTATGGACTTCTGCTTGATATAAGTGACGTAGCGAATCCACGACGCTTGTATGCTGCTGCTGACTCGAACTTCTCATTCTGGCACTCTGCGACGTTCAACAATGATGGCACAAAGGTTCTGTTCACGGACGAGTGGGGTGGCGGTGGTCAGCCGCGCTGTCGAGCGACGGACAAGTACGAATGGGGTGCAGATGCGATCTTCAGCATCAACGACGGGGAACTGGATTTCCACACTTACTTCAAGATGCCTGCAGCACAGACGGAACTTGAAAACTGTGTTGCCCACAACGGATCTCTGATCCCCATCCCCGGTCGGGATGTGATGGTACAGGGTTGGTATCAGGGTGGGATCGACATCTTCGATTGGACCGATCCTGACAACCCAGTCGAGATTGCCTTCTTTGATCGCGGACCTACAGACGGTGAACGCCGAGGCAGTGGCGGTTCTTGGTCTGTATACTGGTACAACGGATACATGGTCAGTTCTGAGATTGCGCGTGGACTCGATATCTTCGAGCTAGTGCCTAGTGCCCATATTTCCCAGAACGAAATTGATGCGGCTAAGACTGTGCGTTTTGAATACTTCAATGCACAGGAGCAACCTAAGTTGGTCTGGCCTCCCAGCTTCGCACTGGCTCGCTCGTACCTCGATCAACTTGAGCGGTCTAGCGGTCTTGATACTGATAGGGTCATGAGTGTGAGGAGAGGATTGGCTGAGGCTGAAGGACTCTCGGGCCAACAACGGAGTAACGCGTTGACCGAATTGGTATCAGACCTACGTGGTGCGGTAAGAAGCTCGAGTGATCCTCGTAAGGTCAGGATGTTTCTAGGAGCGGTTATAGATTTGGGTGCCACCAGATAGTTCTAGCTACAGTAGGGCGGGGGAGATCGTCGTGCTCCCCTGTCCTCTGACTAGGTAGTGCGCTCTACATGAAGCCGATTGTCAAAAAGAAATCCGTTCTATTGTATGATGGTCTTTGCGGATTCTGCGATCGACTTGTCGGCTTCTTATTACGCAGAGATCACCAACAGATTTTCCATTACGCACCACTTGGCGGGGTGTTTGCTAGCAATCTCTTGAATCGCCATCCACACCTAAAGACAGTTGGTTCTCTTGTCTTGGTGGAGAATAGTGGGCTTGAGCAAGAGGTTGTCTGGGTGCGGAGTGAAGCTGTGAGAAGAGTCAGCCGAGATTTGGGTGGTATATGGAGGATTGCTGATTTACTGTTGTCCATTGTTCCGAAATGGTTACAGGATTCAGGCTACGACATCTTTGCACGAAACCGTTACCGTTGGTTCGGGTGCTATGATGCTTGCCGGGTTCCAGATTCTTCTATTCTTGATCGATTTCTAGAGTAGAGTGGCGCTCTATGCCCTATACGGGCAGGAGATAGGAAGAGCCTAGGCTGTGGAGTTCTTTCCATTCCATATAAGTTGCGATTTATAGGTGCTTGAAAGCAGAATCAAAGAATGAACCCGATTACTTGCGATGCTCGACCACAAAGGAAACAACTAGTTATGTCCATGAACCGAGTGTTTTTGGTAACGCTATTGAGTGCTTCATCGGCTCTTGCCCAAGAGACTAACGATCCTTTTCCAGAGCCGATTTCCCCTACGGACGGCGTGATCCAGGTGGATTTTACTGAATTCGCTTCAGTCCCAGATATAGACGGACAACCTGCGCGTATGATGCTTCTCTCCGATGAGTCAGGGACAGGTCGCTTATTCGTTAACGATATGCGTGGTCCACTGTATAGCATCGATTACGATGGTCAGACGGTCACGCAGTATATAGATATCGATGATGCCGATTGGGGTGTGGGTGTTCAATCTTCGCGGAACGAGTTGGGTTTCCAGAGCTTTGCGTTCCATCCGGAATTCAATCGTTCTGGAGCTGATGGTTTTGGTAAGTTTTATACATGGACGGACAGTAGGAATACGGCACCCGATCCTGACTTTGTGCCTGGTGGTGGAGGCGATACACACGACACCGTTCTTCTTGAATGGACTGCTAGAAATCCGACTGCGCGGACCTACGATGGAGACACCCCTCGCGAATTGCTGAGGGTCGAACAGCCATACGGCAATCACAATGGTGGCCAAATCGGGTTCAACCCGACGGCCTCTTCCGGTGATGCCGATTTTGGTCTGCTTTATGTAGGTATAGCTGACGGCGGCAGTGGTGGCGATCCGCTCAACCTATCTCAGAATCTCAATTCGGCGTTTGGTAAGATCTTTCGTATAGATCCACTGGGCTCCAATAGCACGAATGGATCCTACGGCATACCTGCTGACAATCCATTCGCCAATGATGGTGACAACAATACGCTTAGTGAGATTTACGCTTTCGGTGTTAGAAATCCCCAGCGTTTTGCCTGGGATCCTGATAACGGAAATATGTTTCTCGCTGATATCGGTCAGAATATTGTTGAGGAGATAAGTCTCGTAACCGCTGGTGCAAACCTCGGCTGGAACACGTGGGAGGGCAGCTTCCAGTTTATCAGTCGCTCAGGGGTCAGTCTCAGCAACCCACGTGGTGATGCGGCGCTCACCTATCCTGTGGCTGAGTATGGACAAGAAGATCCACTGCTTCAGAGGAGTTCTGCTGCGACCGGTCTCCATGTCTATCGCAGTGACGCGATCCCTGAACTAGCAAACCTGGTACTATTCGGTGATAACCCGAGTGGCGAAGTCTTCTATGTTCAGGCTGATGGGCTTCCGAGTGGTGGACAGGATGCGATCCGCCGTATCCTTCTCAATGACAGCGGTGATGGAAAAACTCTGTTGCAGGTGATTCGGGAGAAGAATACAGAGCAGGGCAGGTCTCCTGCCGGGAGAGCGGATTTACGTTTTGGTTCGGGACCAGATGGTCAGGTATTCCTGCTGAACAAGCGTGATGGTGTTATCCGTTTGCTCGTCTCCAGCAGGGGATCGCGATAGGTGGATACTGCAGGAATCTCAGCCGGTATAAGCAGAGTAGGTATGATATCACCCAAGTATGGAATGATCATAAGTCGTTGCAGTTTTGTCTTCCTTATCCTCGTCGCTTCCACTCCAGCTGTCATTGCTCAGGGTACAGAACAGATCGGTGATTGGGAGGTGAGACAGATCCAGAGCCCAGATCGGTCCAGGACCGTCAGCATTACGCTGGTGCCCGAAAATATGGAAGCTCAGGGTGTGCATATGTTCGCATTTCGTTGCAGTGCGAATCTGTTGGCTCTTGTCTTAACACACTCCTATATGGCTGGGGACAATAATAGGGTACAGATCAGGTATCAGTTGGGGGATGCTGCAGAAGAGCGTGTTAGCGGTAGGCTTGAATCTGGAAATCAAGTATCGGTGTACCTCGGCCTCAGCCACTCTGAACTCCAAGCTCTTCGAAGCAATCCACGGATCACCGTACTCATTCAAGACTCAAACGAAACCCACCGAGTGAACTGGGCTGATCTTGAAGGCAACTCAGATGCAGTCGATCGGTTGCCGTGCATTATGTAAGTACCTTGCCGGCACCAGAACTTATTTACCCGGTAATTCTGCTGGCTTCTGTGATCCAGTCACTTTTTGGTGTAGGTGTCTTATTGTTGGGCACTCCCTGGATGCTTCTGCTTGGGATGACCTTCCCGGCAACGCTTCAACTACTACTACCCATTTCCCTCACGATCAGCCTACTCCAACTAAGTAGGGGTCATCAATATGTGGACCGGGTACTGCTCCGAGGAATTGCGACGTTAACACTGCCAGCGATCGCGGTGGCCTTGCTAGCGTCTACTCGCTGGTCACCGCCACTGGAAATATTCGTGGCGATCTTGGTGCTCACATTCTCTCTGCAGGACAGGGTGCAGTTAATTAGACGCGGACTCAATCAGTTGCTCAGATTTGAGCGCACCTACATCGCTATAATGGGCCTTGTTCATGGTGCATCTAACTTGGGTGGTTCCATGTTGACTGCCCTCGCTTTTGGGAAAGGGCTACATCGTGACGTATCCAGAGCCACGATTGCGGCCGGGTATACATTGTTTGCAATCGTTCAACTCACGACCCTGCGTTTGGCAGGTACCAACTGGCAGGTAGACTTAGGAACTGGAGCGGGACTTATAGTTGCGGGAGCAACGACCTTTTGGCTGACGGAGCGCTACATATTCAGCAGATTTGACCCTAGGAAATACCGGATAGGTCTGGAAATGCTCCTCATAATTACCGGGTTATTGCTCTTGCTCAGTGCCTTTTAAGCTGAGCGGATGCCAATATTATCTATCTGGTGGATACGTACATCATGTACTTGATTTGCACTGGATACGTTAATTAGCCCATCGAGCGCAAGATTAGGTTAGATTATCCGACATGGACTTGACTCCCCGAGAGAAACGCGTCGTTCGCCGTGCTGTGCAGGCCTATCATGAAAAGAAGGAATGTAAGGGTCGCTACACTGGTGCTACCGCTGACCAGATTCTCGAAGAACTCAAACCCTCACCGGATCGTTGGACTCATCTCGCAGCTTTGGTGATTGCAACAGTGGAAGAGGGTCAAGATGCTGAGGTGTTGGCAACAGATCCACGGCTGAGGTGAACGAGGATTTTAGTCGCTGTGCAAGACCGTGCGATTCTGGCTCTATCTGATTTCTAGAGACTTACTAAACGGAAATGATTCTTGCCAAAGCTTGCAGTGTGAAGTGCGGCTATTAGGATCGAGGTAGAGAATCAGCAAGAACTGACCCCACGATTTCATTAACGGGAGGGACCCCCCGAGTGGCAAACGAAGCGATTGAAATGGAAGGGACGGTGAGCGAAGTGCTCCCGAACACGAATTTCCGTGTCAAACTAGAGAATGGACACGAGGTGCTGGCATACCTGTCCGGCAAAATGCGCCGTCATTACATCCGAGTGCTTGCAGGCGATAAGGTGAAATGTGAGCTATCGCCCTATGACCTATCCCGAGGTCGTGTAACCTACCGCTACAAGTAACGGCAGATCTCGCTCACCTTGATTTATAGAACTTTTGAGGTGACCCAGCGTCCCGAATCTGGAGTTATCGGGTGACAAAGCGTTGTACACCGAAGCTAAACTCCAAAACCCTTATACTTGTCTTATTGGGTTTCGCTGTGGTATATGCCGTGATTGTCTTATTAGCACTCCAAACGACGACATTTCCCGTTCCACCGGATGTGCAGTTCTTGCCAACTGGAGAGTGAGATAAGGGTACTGTAAGCACATACCTAGCAGCGCTCACAGTCTTCTATAATTACTTGCTGTTCTTACTCTCTTACGGCAAATGTGAATAGGACATTACCTGCCGCAATCGCAACATACTGCCTCCCATCAACCATATAACTCATAGGTCCGGCGTGTACACGTGACCCCAGGTTGATATGCCAGCGCTCCTCTCCTGTATTCCCGTCTAGCGCAAAAAAGAAACCGTCGATCGTTCCGCTGAAGACGAGATCGCCCGCGGTTGAAAGCACACCCGCGGTTGACCTTGGCTGAACGGGATACTCCCACTCCAGGTCACCAGTCTGGGGAGAGATCGCTCGAACTGCACTTGCATAGTTCGCCGCAGGCAAGGGGGTCACACCACCTCCGCCCGTGAACCGTTCGCCGGCAACGTATTCGTCTTCACGAATGTAGTAGGTGGTTTCACCGTCATATGCCATGACATAGAGGAGATCAGTCCGAGGACTATAGCTCGGTGAAAACCAGTTGGTTCCTCCACCAATCGAGGGAGAGACGGTCGTGCCTTCTACGCTGGGGGATGTTCCTGGAATACGTATCGGTCGGCCCTTTTCATCCAGACCTTTCGCCCAAGTTTGTCTTGCATAGGGCTTGCCTAAAAGGAACTCCCCTGTTTCACGGTCTAGGACGTAGAAAAATGCATTTCTATTTGGCCAGAGCATCAACTTCCTGCTTTGGCCTCCAAATTCGGAATCAGCTAAGATCGGGATCTGTGTGCTGTCCCAGTCATGAATGTCATGGGGTGTAAACTGAAAATACCATTTCAGTTCACCAGTATCAGGGTCGATTGCCAGCACGGCATCGGAGTAAAGGTTATCGCCCAGCCGAACATCTCCATTCCAATCTGGACCCGGGTTCCCCGTACCCCAGTAAACCAGGTTTAAGTCTGGATCATAGGATCCGGTCATCCAGGTTGGTGAGCCTCCTGTGCGCCAAGAGTCTCCTGACCACGATTCATTATCGGGGTGTTCTGGCCCAGGAATTGTGTAGAGTCTCCATAAGCGTTTTCCATTTTGGGCATCATAGGCGTCGACGAAGCCTCGGATTCCAAATTCACCACCTGCAATCCCCGTGATGATCTTGTCACCGACCACGAGTGGTGCAGCTGTCTTGCTGTATCCGGCGGCCTCGTCAGCTACTTCCACGTCCCATAGTACGCTTCCGGTTTTCGCATCAAGGGAAATCAGGTGCGCATCCAGAGTGCTCATATAGAGTTTGTCTCCGAGGACTGCGATACCCCGGTTATTACGGCCACAGCAGAAATTCAAGTCTTCTGGCAGATTGTGGTTATATCGCCAGTACTGACTGCCAGTTTTTGCATCAAGGGCGATCACATTACTGGGTGATTCCGTTACGTACATCACGCCATCAACGACAACGGGTGTTGTTTCAGCCCGGTCAAGCGCACGCAACTGGAATGCCCACTGCATCTCGAGTTCTGCCGCATTTTCATTATTAATCTGATCTAGCCCACTGTAGCGCTGACTGAAGTAATTACCTGAATACATGAGCCAGTTCTGAGGCTCTGCATCGGAATTCAACAGACGTTCGTTTGTTATCAGACTAAACGATGGGGCTGGCTGGTTTGTGTCAGCATTTCGCTGTCTAGAATCCTGTGATTCCAATGATACCGGGAATAGCAAGACAAAAAGGGTAAAGATTGCGTAGTGTTTCATCATCTTATTCCTCTACTCAAGCCGTATAGATAAGCGACAAGATCCTCGAGTTCTCCACTGGTAAAGCTTTCCCCATAAGCCGGCATTGATGACGTCTCAGTGCGCTCACTCTGGCGCAGATCTCGTTTCAGAAACGACCATAAGTTGTCTTCCGCATCGAGTATTCTGACTGAGTATGTGCCCTCATTCATCCTCAGCCCTTCAACCTCAGTGCCATCTTGATGCATCACACGCATTGTCCACCAGCGTTGTTGCACCCGTGCATTCGGAGTCAGTAGATCTGACAGAAGCTCATCTGGTGATCGTCGATCACCTATGGTGGAGAGATCGGGGCCATGCCGGCCACCTTCTGCATCAATCATATGACAACTGCTACAGTCACCCTTTCCACCATAGAGTTCCTCTCCAATCGATGGATTGCCAGCTACTTCCACACGTACTTCACTATTTAGTGAGCGCAGATAAGCCACGAGCTGCCAGACTGACTGTTCACTTCGGCTACGACCAACCCCCACCATCTCGGTATTTGGGATGCCATCCGAGATCACCGCAAACAAGCCGGCGTCTGTACTCGCGTGCTGGAATTCACCACTTCTCAGATTAGGTCCACGCTCTCCGCCACCAGCCTCAAGGCCGTGGCAACGCGAACAATTCCTACCGAAGAGCTGTTCACCTGATTGTATGTCTTGTCCAGTATTATAGGGATTGTCCTGTTCCTGCCCTGACAGAGCAGGAACACTCCCGATCATACCGTTGATCAGCAGCCCTATGATTCCCGCATGAAGAGCCTTGCGAAGCATAAGCGATCCTTAAATGCGGCATTCCAGTTGGTGAGTCTTGAGCAAGTATCAGTTTATGACGCGATCCATGACTAGGCCATTGTCGACATGTGGCTTGAGCGAGGATCGCGTATTCCATATGGTTGGCACAATATGGTTCGTATGCTGCTGACATGCTTATTACTCGTCCTAGGTATCTTGATGCCCCTTCCGGTGAGCGGGCAGGGCGGAAACCCCTATGATGCTGATCCAGCTGCCAGGCGGGCAGGTTCTGCATTATTTGCGACTCGTTGTGCGGATTGTCACGGTGCTGACGCAAAAGGGATCGGTGCTCCAGACCTGACTCTGCTTTGGGCGGCCGGGACGGATGACGAGCGTGTGTTTCAAACGATCCAGCGCGGTGTACCGGGTAGCAACATGCCTTCTAGTTCTGCCCCTGATAAAGAAATTTGGGCCATTGTGGCACACCTAAGGGGCATCAGCACTGTTTCACCATTTGAAAATGACGTCGGTGATCCCGATCAAGGACGGGATATCTTTTTGTCGATGTGCACTCGCTGTCATAGGGTAGCTACACAAGGTGGTAGTCTGGGACCCGATCTGTCTCGAATTGCACGAATACGCTCCCGAGATATGCTTCTGAGATCAATCCGTGAACCTGGCGCATCCGTCGCAGCCAGATATCGTGCGGTAACCCTTATAACACAGGACGATCGTCGTATCCGAGGTGTGATAAAGAGTGAGGACGCATTCTCAATACAGATTGCTGATACTAGCGAACGATTGCAGGGCTACACTAAGGCAGGCCTTCGAGAAATGATCCATGAGGAGGGGTCTCTCATGCCTGACTTTGGTACTGAACATCTTAGTGACAGTGATCTAGATGACTTGCTAAGGTATCTCAGCACGTTGAGAGGTTGATTTAATGATACTCAAAAGATTCCTCGGAACTCTAATCCTGGTCATCCTGACCACAGAAATACAGCCTCCGGTGCTCGCACAAAGTGCCGAGTCTGGTGTGACGTATGAGGACCTCCTAAACGGTCTATCTGAACCATCGAGTTGGCTTACATATTCCGGAGATTACACGGGACAACGCCATAGCCCATTGACGATGATCACGCCAGAAAATGTGCAAGATCTCGTTCCAATTTGGACATTCCAAACCGGTACCATGACTCGAGGACGTGGCTTTGAGACAACACCTCTGGTGTTGGACGGAGTTCTCTACGTTACCGGGTCGAACAACCTTGCTTGGGCGCTCGATGCCAGGACTGGTCGTCCATTCTGGCAATATCGGCGAAACCTTCCGGATGATCTCACGTACGGTTCGAGTGCTCCTGTTAATCGGGGGTTTGGTATCCTAGGCGACAGACTTTTCATGGTAACGCTCGATGCGCATCTCCTGGCACTCGATCGGAAAACCGGAAGTGTGCTCTGGGATATCGAATTAGCAGACTACCGAATTGGATATGCCGCGACACTAGCTCCGCTTGTCATCGACGATAAGGTCATCGTAGGAATTTCCGGTGGTGAATATCCGACCCGCGGGTTCATCGACGCGTATGACCCGACCACCGGTGATCGAATTTGGCGATTCTATACTGTGCCGTCTCCTGGTGAATTTGGCAGCGAGACTTGGCCGGATGACCCAGAGGTCATGGCACGGGGAGGTGGCGGGACATGGATGACCGGAAGTTTTGATCCAGAACTCGATCTCATCTATTGGGGGACAGGAAATCCTAATCCTGACTACTATGGTGAAAAACGTGAGGGGGACAATCTCTTCACTAATTCCATTGTTGCGATTGAAGCCAATACGGGGATACTGCGTTGGCACTATCAATTCACGCCTCACGATCTCCATGACTGGGATTCAAACCACGTGCCTGTGTTGGCTGATCTAGTCTTGGATGGAGAACTCAGGAAGGTTGTGATGGTAGCTAACCGTAATGGGTTCTTCTATATGCTGGATCGTGTAACAGGTGAGCTTCTCGTTGGGAAACCGTTCACCGATACAACGTGGGCGCGAGAGATCGGGAGCGATGGTAGACCCATAGTGCTTAACGATGGAAGCAAGGGGTGCCTACCAGATCCTTGGGGTGGGACAAATTTCATGCCACCGTCCTTCAATCCTGACCTTGGAATATTATTCGTTACAGCACGTGAGGTGTGTGCAACGTTCGTCCCGCAAGAACCTGAGATTATTCCAGGTAGGACCTCATTCGGCGGAGTAGTCTGGATTGATCGTGATCAGGGCTACGGCGCTCTCCGCGCGATTGATGTTAGGACGGGCGAACGGCAATGGGAATTTCGATATCCGTCGGCAACTATGGCTGGGGTTATGACAACGGCTTCTGGTCTCGTTTTTGCTGGAGATCATGAGGGTAACTTCATGGCTTTCGAGGCGAGTACGGGGCGTAACCTCTGGCACTATCAGACCGGCTCCCGCATTTGGGGTGCAGCAGCGATGACCCACGTGCTTGATGGTCGACAGCATGTACTTATCCCTTCGGGAACCACTCTCGTGGCGTTTGCATTACCGGCCTCTTAGGGTCTTTTATGGTGCTGAGGCTGAAAGACCTTGCGATGAGTACCTTACATGCACATCCTGACTTGAAGCTCTTATAAGATCTTTGAGGAGTGCGCGATGAACGCCCGACATTTCACCTATTGGGTTACGACCCTTCTAGTAATCCCTTTTTCTTTAGGTGCCCAGTCGCACGATGCGAGTGTCGGTAACCATAAAATCCATCTTTATGCGGCAGCAGATTTTGGTATTAATGCTGAAGCGGTCACTTTTACGAAGGACATCGCACCGATCTTTCAGAGGAGTTGCCAGAACTGCCATCGGGTTGGCGGTGGGGCGCCAATGCCTCTTATCACATATGAAGAGGTCAGGCGCTTGGCCCCGAGGATCAAATATCGCACAGCTATTCGGGATCGGATGGGAGCTATGCCACCGTTCTTTGTCGAGAAAGACATTGGTATCCACGAGTTCAAGAATGACCCGTCGCTCAGTGATGAGGAGCTCGCGAAGATCCAGGCATGGGCTGATAACGGAGCTCCAGAAGGTAATCCGGCAGACATGCCTGAGCAGCGCGAGTTTCCCGAGAGCGAGACTTGGACGATCGGTGAACCTGATTTGGTGCTCAGCTCGAGGGAGGTAACGATCCCAGCTATTGGCCCTGATTGGTGGGGAGATATCGGTCTCGTGCCAACCGGCCTGACTGAAGACCGTTATGTGAAGGCGGTACAGGTACGAGAGGTCAACGATATTCCTGCAGAGGCCACGAGTAGCACAGTGGGTGGGCGTTATATGTGGCATCACATGACCTATACCAGCGGGGTCTTGAGTGAAGATGAAACGGAACTGGTTGGACGAACTACGAGCTGGCCCATTCATGAGGTAGGTCGTAACGCAGACATCTTTCCGGAGAAAGCAGGCAGGATTTTGCCAGCGAATTCAGCCTTGCGTCTAGGTGCAGCCCATCTGCATTCGAATGGCCGAGAATCCAAGGGGCATCTTGAATTCGGGTTCAAGTTCTTTCCGGAAGGTTACAGCCCAGAATACACAAGACGCGGTGCTCGTCTCGGCAACGGGATTGACATAGACGTAAAACCGAATCAGGCCAATCAGGAATTCCATTCCTACGCAGTGCTAGACGAGCACACCAAGATTATCGCCTTTGAGCCACACCTTCACGCGCCAGGCGTGCGGATGTGTATCGAGGCCATATGGGGCCACAACCAACTTACGCTCAACTGTGTTGGATATGACCACAACTGGGTGAAGCAGTATGTCTATGAGGATGATGCTGCGCCGTTACTACCCAAAGGCACCATTCTGCATGTGATCGGCTTCGTGGACACGACGACCGATAACCAAAACATTGCGGATGCGAGAAATTGGGCGGGAGGTGGTCGACGCTCAGTATCGAATATGTTCATCGACTTGGGATACTCAGTTGAGCTCACCGAAGAGCAATTCCAGCTGGAGATGGCCGAGAGACGTGCGAAGATGAAGAGCAGGAACGAATACGATGTTGGGTGTCCGTTGTGTTGGGCCCCTGTGGTCCCGGTAACAGAGGAGGACACGAGCCGGCCAAGAGGTAATCGTTAATGCGTGGCAGGACATTTCTTATGCGACGCGGTTATCTACTAGTGTCTGTTCTCGCGATGTTTTGTTTAGCTCAGATGGCCGAGGGACAAACCCGCTTCATGTATTTGAGCGGCCAAAGTATCTCCCCGGCGTACGAGGGCTGGTGGCCTAACGAGGATGGTTCGTTTTCGCTGTTCCTCGGATACATGAACTCCAACTGGGACCAGCATTTCGACATTCCAGTTGGCCCAGCTAACTACTTCGCATTCACTGATCCTGAAGGGCTCGACGACTTAGAGCAAGACGCTTACGAGGCTTCAGTAGCAGACCAGGGACAGCCAACACATTTTTACCCTAGGAGAAACCCGTTTCTTTTTACTATTACTGTGCCTGAGGATTTCGGTTCTAGGGAACTGGTTTGGACTCTGCAAACAAATGGTGAGACACATCGTGCGTTTGCCTCACTAGCACCTGACTACCGAATCGACCCCCAGGTTATTTCTACGGAAGTCGGAGGAAACTTCGGGAGCCTTAGTGATGCCCTTCGCTCCAATATACCTCCAGAGCTCAAGGTTGAAGGTGGCGAGACTCGAAGGATAGCTGTCGGAGAGCCCTTAACCTTGATCGCGTTTGCTAGTGATCCGGACAACCTCCCAGCCAGGAGAACTCGAGGTGGATCGCCATCAACTCTCGATCAACTATATCGGCCACCTTCCTCAATTGTCGCAATCAGTGGACCAGGCTTGCGACTGTCCTGGATCGTTTATCGAGGTCCTGTCAGGAACGTGAACTTCGAACCTGAGCAGATGAAGACTTGGACGGATACGCGAGTGTACGCGAATTCCCCTTGGTCTCCACCGTGGCTGATTCCAGAGCCTCCGGAAGACGGAAGATGGGTTACTGAGGCGATCTTCCAGGCACCGGGAGATTATATCCTTCGCGCAATCGCTAGTGATGGATCTCTTTTTACTAATAAGAATGTCACGGTCACCGTGACCCCGATTACTGACTTGGACCAAGGGATGTGACATGGACTTAGAAAGAAAAAAAACGTCTTGGATTGGACCCCTTCTGGTGGCTATATCATTAGGCGTTTTTGGATGGGTTTTACTGTCAGGCCCACGCGAATCGATGGCTGCTCAGCAGAGCAATTTTATGGGAGGCAATCCCAGTGTAGAGGGTAGCGACGAAGTGAGGACGTTACGTCTACGTTTTCCGGCGGGCAGTCGTTCGAACTGGCACAGTCATACCGAAGGCCAGCTCCTGATGGTAGAGGAAGGCTTAGGACGCACGCAGGTAAGAGGAGAATCCCTTATAGAGATGCGACCAGGCCAGCCTTGGTGGACCGGACCAGAGATAGAGCATTGGCACGGCGCCGACCCAGATCAGGACGTTCTTCAACTGACGATCTATAGTGGCTCAGTTAGCTGGATGGAGCCGGTTACTGACGAAGTCTATAAGGCTCCTCCGGGAAACTAGTGTCACCGAATTAATTTAGATTTCGAGCTTCGAAGACTTTCTTTAAAGCTTCATCAGTTAAAGCGGGCACGAATTTGTCGCGATCGGCCCATATCTGCTTTTGGGTTATGTCGATTCCAGCAGAGTCGGTATAAGCAGCAGCTAGAGCAACAGCCTGCTCCACGGGTATTGGAACAAGGGATGCATGCTCTACGAGATCATCATACCCAGCATTTTCTGATACAATCCAAAGTGCAAGCTGTTCGATTACCGATCCAATCATCGGATGGAGACTCATCCCCTGAAACTGCCACATGACACTTCGCAGTGGGATTTGTTCGTCATCCGGGTGAATGTTGAATCCGTCTTCGGCAACTGGGATGGGTCGATTCCGATTTACAGTTCGGCCTAAAAGTGTCCAGGTTTGCGGACTATCCTCTTCTAGGGTGATGACTCCGTCCCGGCGTGCAATCATATCGCTACTGCTTCCCAATGCTTTGAAATAAGTACCAACGGGTAGTGTGATCACCATCGGGTCAGATCGCATTCTCTGTATCGTCAAGTTCACAGCCTCAGCTCCCTGACCTGAAGCGGTTACCTCGACATGCCCTTCATTGATTGCCTCGAAGAGGTTGTAGCTTGAGATGGCCGGCTCTGCGGAAACTTCCGTCAGTCCATCACCCATAGCTTTCTGAAAGATGAACAGGTGCTGGCTTGGCAAGAACTCATGGAGTTCAATCAATTTAAAACCCGCCGGAATCCATTCGCTCAGCACTTGATGAACTGACATCCTGTGATCGGCTTTTATATGGTCACCAGTACCATCTTCAACCCGATATTCGACCAGTGCTACCTTGCCATTGTCCTGTAGGGCTTGCCGCATCTTAGCAAGCATTAAATCGGGGTTCGCGAACTCGTGGTAAACATCGACGAGCAATATCCAGTCGATCTGATTGTCGGGAAGCTTTGGGTCATCAAATTCTCCCAAGACCGGGACGATGCCCGTGAGGCCTTCATCTTCAACCCGACCTTTCAAAATATCGAGCATCTCGGGCTGGATATCGACCGCGAAAACCTGGCCTGTCGGAGCCACAAGCCTGGCCATCCTTCGCGTATGGAATCCTGAGCCCGCCCCGATATCTGCAACGGTATCACCGTCCTTTAGGCCCATGGCTGCCAACATTTCGTCCGGCCTTTCCTCGCTGATACGCCCAGGGCGTTCGAGCCAATCTGCTCCGAGATAACTCATGAACGCTGCTGGTATCCGCTGGGGTGGCCCCTCAGTTTGCACCTCTTCTTGGGCCCCAACACTTGTGGCGAGTACGAAGAGAAGTGTCGCTAGAATCGAAGAGCGCAGGATCACGGGATTAGGCACAGTTCCCCCTTAATTACCAGACGGGCGTATAGCTTAATGGTGTCCAGGATGTACGCAGACCTCCCCAGGAGTCAACATAAAGTAGAATTTTCCAATGTTCTATCGTCACACCATTGGACTTGTGCAGACCATGTGCGTCAGAGTTATTGGTCGACCACTTTCCTTGATACTTTCTAAGCCCCTGACTTTTCCAAGGATTTGATCTTGAGCACACCGCATGAAAGCGCGCAATCATTGATGAGGTTGTATGAGCTTCGCCGCGAAGAAAAAATGCGTGAGGCTAGAACCTGGGTTATCCGCTCATTCCATCCGCAGTCTGTCGAAGATTTTCTGGAGACTATGAAAACTGAAGAGTCCACCTATGTACGCATGGTCACGAGCTATTGGGATATGGCTGCCTCGTTTGTGGTCCATGGCGCGATTGATCCCGATATGTTCCGAGCGGTCAGTGGTGAAATGTTGGCTGTCTATTGCAAGGTAGAGCACATGATCGATGAGCTCCGGGAAGTCCAAAACCCATTTCTGTACAGGCACATCGAGCAAGTCGTAGCCGATTGGCCTGGTGCGGACCAAATAATGGGTCGCTTCCGTGAGTACTTCAAAAGCCTAGCGGAGTAGGGGACATAGATCGACTACGGATCGGATCTAAGGAGCATCCCTTGCTCTGGGGTCAAGATTCGTCTTGGCGTTTCTTCAGGACGAATCCACTAAGGCGGTCCATAGCTGTTCCCAGATCATGCTTCGATACACATGGATAGACGAGTCTGAATAGACCTTTCTTAGAGTGTCCAAAACCTTCGCCGGGGGTGAGTAGAATGCCGGCACTACGATATAGATCAAGCCAGAGATCATGCTCAGCTGCTGCGGTATGTTCTACCAGGAGTTCAGAGAGATCTAGCCAGCTAAATAGGCTCCCTCGGGCTGGAACGTAGGGGATGCGCAGCTCTTTAAGGTGCCGGATGACGACGGCGTAGGATTCTGTAAGCCGTTCACAGTTGTTGTCTACGTAAGAACTCATGAAATCAGTGTCGCTCATTAGCAATTGAAGTACCCATTGCGTGTAGTTCGACACTGTATGCGAAAGGTTCACATTGCCGTACGCCCTGATGAACGCTTCGTTTTGTGAGTAGACGAGGCCTACACGGAGTCCCGAGATGCCAAGGTCCTTTGAGAAGGCATACCATAAGTGCAATAGGTCACTCTGCTTGGCTTGCATAATGTTAGCAAACGAGGAGAACACGATGTCTTCGGTATAGTCCTCGCGAATGACTGAGTGCTTCGTATTGATGAGCGATAACCCATAGATCTCATTCACAACCAAGTGAATGCCGTGGTCTATACACCAGTTAGTACACTCGAGCAGCTGTTGATGAGAGTAGATTCCACCCGTCGGGTTATCCGGGTTCGTGAGGATTAGCATCCGGAAGCGTTTGCCCGCACGCTTGATCTCAGTTTGTGCATGCTCCAGATCAGCGATACTCAGCGAGGGACCGCCTTTGATCTCAGAAAGTTCGTGATGGGTGATGAGGTCGTATCGCTCCATTCCAGACATATTACCAATGTCTTGCTTATAGACCGGATAACAGGGGGCTGGAATGACCGCTACGTCGCCTGAATCGGCTAAGATGAAGGATGTCATCTCTATAACACTGGTCGCTCCGGCAGAGACTCCGAGTTGATCAGGGTCGAGAGTACATGTTGTTAGGTGCTTTTCCAAAAAAGAAGCCGCGGCTGCTCTGAAGTCGGGTGCACCGAGCATTGATGTGTAGCCAGGGACCCAATCAGGAATCTGAGTTTCCGCAGTGAGTTTGCTTATTCGGTGGCGTAAGTCAGACCAGCTGAGCGTGTTCTCAGCGACATTTAATGGGATGACACCTTGGGGGTTGTCCTGAGGATGATAGAGATTTCCGAGTGCCTCAGAGTGAGCATCATAATCAACTCGGAGTGGTGTACTAAATGCTAGTTCACCGCGATTGGAGAGCGAAGGTGTGCCTATGAACTCGCGTCCTCTGTTATCGTCTGGCCCAGACAACAAGTTATGGTCGCTGGTGGCTGTTAACCCCCAAGAGGTACACTGAACTCGAAAGACCAATCGAATCCTGGTGCTTCACTTGAACCAGCGCTGAGTCCCACCCAAGGATTCTGCAGTACCTTGATAACCAGAGGTACGATGGTGGCACCGAAGAGGCCGCCGAAGATGGTCCCACGTTTCTTGTCGCTTGCTAGCTGTTTCTCGTCATAGTTGTCGATCGGATTTCTACAGAGCAGATCACCATGGATATTTTGGCACCCCTCGATCCTGCCTAGCCCGATTTTTGGTCCCAAGATGCGTCCCGCTATAGCGACGCCGATCCCACCCAGGACTGCTCCTCCGGCGTAGAGCAATAAATTTCCTCCTGAGGGACTATATTGCTCGACCAAGGCAATATTTGGATCGATGACAATCCGCTCGGTTGGAGCTGGATCACAGACTGGACGTGCCCCAAACCCTCGACCCGTCGTGCAATTCTGAGGTCCTTTTCCGACTATCTCGAGTACGCCATCGACGTTGGACAGAACGCGTCCTTCAAAATTTTGCCGACCTCCGGGAAAGCTGACCCGTATACTATCGCCGGCCAAAAGCCGATCAGTCGTCTGTGCGAATGCGAATGTGCTAGGCAAGAGAAGGGGAGTTAGCAGAAATGCACAGACTGTGCTACCCAATATCTTCCTTACCCGCATAGTACCAGAAGTGATTTGGTTCTTGAGCTCAATCTTCATGGCAAGAAAAATCTCCATCCTCGAGTATCGCAAACAAAAATCCTGATTCAACTGAGGTCGTCCATGGTACCTCTAGAGCACCTGAATGTTACCACGTAAACATAAAAAACTATCTGCTTTTAAGGCAATTGAAATTATCAGAAAAAACTAGGTGTTTTGATATCGGTCTCAGTTGAGTTCACCCTGATTACCGTTTCCACTGCGAGAACTTCCACCGATCGGGTCACCGGCCGGCATCTGGAGTTGAGGTCCTGGAACCGTATTCTCGATGCGGGACTGCCAACGGCGGATATCAGCCGCGACAAGCTTTCGATGTGGACTCGGGGAACCCTCAGCTTCAATTCCTGATGCGAGTTGATCGAGACGATCTGAAAGTATCGCTCTTACTTCAGCGGGATTACCCGCCATGCTCGCCTGCTGCATCATTTGATCGACTACCGAGCGCTGCGCAGTGTGAAGCACTTGCTGACGATAGGTGCCCCCGGTTTCAGAGGCTCCCCAGGTGGCTTCGATAAGACCATCCGCCACTTCTTGGAGGTTTGGGTAGTCACCCATACTACCGAAGACCACAAGTCGGGCCATCCGATCTGGGTTGAGGATTTCTCCAACCGTGAACGTAGCCGCCGCTGATGCAACTGCTAAGGGATCAAAAATCTGCTGGGTGTAGCCTGGAAACTCCTCACCCTCGCTGTACCGATAGGCCGGAGGAGGGATCATTTGTACGAGGTCTGGGGAGAGTGCCAGAAAATCCACAGCCAGCGTAGACAAGACAGTTTCAAGGACATCACGCTGCTCCTCAGCCTCTACGATTGTAAATGGAATTTGCCCATCTCCTTTCAATGCGTATCGGAAATCTGCTCCCCCAAGACTCTGGATAGCTGAGCGCAACTGGAATCGGTGATGCATGTATAGAGGCAAGAGCACGAACTCTAGGGTCGACATTGGTTCACCGGTTCGGATCGCATCGATTCCGAAGCGTTCAAGGCCGATCTCGCGTATGCGTATCTCGAGTTTTAGGTGGTCCACAAGGTTCGAGCCGTTATCCCACACACTGGCGTACTGATGACTAGCCCCGATGAAATTGTTGTTCGTATGACCCATATAGATGAGGCCATCGACGACGCCTTGCTCTGCAATTCTTGCTAAGGCTTGAGTCTCATTGGTGCCGTTGGGGAATTCACGGTAAAGCCAATTAACTGAGAGTTTGTCGTACTCACCAATTCTCTGCACGTAGGCATTCGATAGGTCGATGTTCCCGTTTTCGTCGATTTGTACGAACGGTGCAGGATAATCCATAACGCTTTCCCGACCGTAAGAACTGGCCATGTAGTTATGTGGAAATCCAAGTGTGTGGCCAACCTCATGGGCCGAGAGCTGACGAACACGGGCCAGGGCCATTTCGACTGCTTCAGATCCTGGTGCTACTTGCGCTAAGTATTCAAAATCGGGGGCATCTGCGAACTCTCCAAAACTTCCATCTTCAGGTAAGGATATGCCTCCGGGGAAAGGTGGCACCATCCCTTGGCCATGAAGGTAGTCTTGACGAAGACGCAGGCTTCCGAGGTTTACTACACCTCGTACGATCTCACCCGTACGTGGATCAATCACCGTATTGCCGTAGGAGTATCCTCGTGTTCTCCGGTGGGTCCAGTGGATCAAGTTGTAGCGGATATCCTGAGGATCAACGTCATCAGGAAGCACTGTTACGCGGAAGGCGTTGATGAAGCCAGCTTCCTCAAATGCATCATTCCACCAACTTGCTCCCTCGATCAAAGCAGAACGTACAGGCTCTGGCGTGCCAGGATCGACATAGTAGATGATCGGCTCAATAGCTTCAGAGCGATCTGCCTCCGGATCAGCTTTCTGTAGCCGGTGTCTAGCAGCGAGGCGAACTCGGGTGTCCGCATCGATAGGCGTTGCATAGTCGTAAACGGTAGGTCCGTTCACTCCTACCCGCGCATCTGCGATACGGGTGCTGTAACCATTGTCCGGGAGTTGGATGAACGAATGGTGTTGACGCAGAGTGACTGCTCCACCCGTTGCTGCAACGCCATTCACGAGTTGCCCAGGATTACTGCTTGTGAAAGTCAAAATCGACTCGACTTCCGTGTTTTCAGGAAAGGAGCGGGTAGCAGGCAAATGGATAGCGCTTCGAGAGGCGTCGAGCGTGAAATCACCTTCTCCTCGAGCTGCAATCTGATCAATCACACCGCGAGCATCACGCAGAAAGAATTGGGTTGCATCCACGAGTACACGCTCACCGGTTTCAGCCACTATCTGGAAACCCCAATGGACCGAAGGTGCGAATGCATCACGAACAGCTTGGGCTTCCCTAGCGTTCTCGCTTTGCGCTATGAACCCGTAGTTTGGTTCCATAAGCAGGATACGAGGTCCAATTCGCTTGGCTGCGAGGACGTGAGTTCCCCGTAGTTGTCCTCGATCGATACCCACGGGGTTACTTCCTAGGCCAGAACCCATAGAGATCTGGTAGAGAAATTCCGTGTCGAGTTCAGAGATCTCCCAGAACAGTGATCCGTTCGCGTCATCCCAATACAGGTCAAAAAACCCCTCCATTTGAATCATCGCTTCAGTGTGTTGTTCAATACTAGGTAGGGACGGTGCCTGTGATCTTGCCGGCGTGGCGAGTCCAAAGAGCGCGATGAAGGCTAGTGTCCCTAGAACGCTTAACTGGGTCAGCTTGGACAGTGAGTGAATGCGTAGTGAGATGGACATGGCGAGAGCCTCGTTTGGGTGTGCTCAACCTTGAGTAGAGCAGTGGTGCAGTTAGTTGGTTTTGGGTCTTCTGCTAATTCTTCCAGTCTGGCTGGATGGGATCATCCGATGAAGGTTCGCTGATCTCCGGAGCGTACACTTCTCGTAAACGCTTGTGATACTCTCCTAGCAGGGTTTGTAGCTCAGTGTGTTCCTCAGCGACCTTCTGCCTTAGTACAGGGTTCGTCAAATAGTCGTAAAGGATTGCGCTCATGATTTGCGCGTCTAGGCGGAATCCAGCGTGGCCGATGTCTCCCAGGCCATCCGCCTCCATCCCCTTCGTGTGATATGTATCGCGGGAGCTGAAAACGCCAACACCGATACCTGGGATATCACGTGTTACCCAGCCTGTCTCCTCATATCCAGCCGGCCGCTGAGGAACTTCATTGATTCTGGAAGCACCAAACTTTCTAGCATAGGCAAAGTAAAGTTCTTCTAGAGATCCCAGAGCAATCCCATCCCGATACTCTCCATAACGGTCAATCTCGACTGCGGTTCCAGTCGCAAGTGCTGCTCCCCGTGCTGCATCATCAATCATCCTAGTCATATGCTCGAGGTAAACCTCGTCCGGATATCTGATGTAGTAATCAACCACGGCCCGGGCGGGAACTACGTTTGGTGCTATCCCACCTTCCGGTATCACGCCTTGGATGGAAGCTTCCGGGCGAAGTGTTGATCGAAGACCGTTCACAGATGTGTAGAACCGAACCGCTGCTTCCAGGGCATTGCGACCATTCCACGATGTTAATTGGTGCGCGGGTCGACCAGTAAATACATACTTCACCTCATTAATATTGAGGCAACATACGCCAAATCCAGCTCGTGCGTGGGATGTTTCTGAAGCTGAGTGACTGCGCACTAGAATGTCCGTTCCATCGAATATTCCTGCTTCATACATGATGGTTTTAGCCGGCGGTCCAACTTCCTCAGCTGGGGTTCCGAAGATACGTATAGTCCCAGGGACTCGATCCGATTCCATATAAGCTTTGAGGCTGAGCGCAGCTGAAATAGCCACGGGGGTTTGAGCATTGTGCTGATCGCCGTGGAATGGTCCGTCTATGTCCCGGAGCGCGTCATATTCACCGATTAGCCCAAGCACCGCTCCATCGGATCCGGCCGGGGATACCCAGGTTGCGACAAACGCCGTCTCGAGGTCGGCGACTCCGGTTTCCACAGCAAACCCTTTCGAAAGCAGCACCTTTACGAGCGTGTCCACGGATTCGAATTCAGCCCATCCCACCTCTGGATTGCGTCCAATATGATCAGAGAGGTCCTGCATTTCAGAGTCCCAGACCTGACCAGCGTATTCCATGAGTCCAGAACGTTTCTGGTCGGTACGTTCCGTTATGTCTCTTGCAGTTTCTTCGGGAGCGATTCTTTGCTGCAGCGCTTCTATGCGGGTGAGAATGTCAGAGGCTGCTGCTATTTCAGTCGGTGTGGTTTGTGCTGATCCGAGAGTTGGGATCAGAACGAGAGCAAGGATTAGATGATTAGTACGCATTTGGGAGTCGCATTTCTTGTTATGGAGTATCTCTATGGATGATACCTGCCAATACTATTCTTGCGCTATGAGGTGCATAGTGCGTTATCAGTAACAGAGACAGGACGTCAGCCGTATCCGGCTAACGCTCCTCTAATGAAAGATTTACGAGCTGCCGAAACCGATCTAACGATACTCGCCCACGAGGGGTTTGTGTGAAGACCAATCCGATAATCTCTCGTTCCGGATCGAGCCAAGCATTTGTTCCGTCTGAACCCCCATGGCCATAGGTACCATCTGTAATCGTCCATCCGTACCCGTAGCCTCCCCCTCCAGGCACCTCGATCTTGGGAGACGTCATGAGTTCCACGGTCTCGGGCTCAATGATTCTAACCCCGTCATAGATCCCCCCATTCAAGAACATCTGGCAGAAGACAGCATAATCCCATGCAGTTGAGATCATTCCTCCGGAACCTCTAGCGAACGGATAGGCCACGGGCCCACCAGGAGTTCCGCCAGGTTCCCATTCTCCGTTACTTCCTCGTTCGTAGTAGACTGCACCCATGCGGTTGAGCTTGCCGTCGAGCTTGTGCCCCGCCTTATGGTTGTAGCTATCTGTCATCCCCAAAGGACGATAAACGATATCCTTCAGGTAGTCCTCAAGCAGTTGTCCTGACCCAATCTCTATTAGAGCTGCCAGCGTGTTATAGCCGGGATTGTTATAGCTATAGGTCTCACCTGGTGGCACTGCGGCGCCGACATTTCCAAAGCGTGCTGCTTCTCTTTGAAGCGTTGTATTTGCTGCTAAAGGTTGGAGGAAGAGGCTGGATATTCGCAGGCCGCTTGAATGCGACAAGAGCTGCCCGACCGTGATGAACCCCGCACGATAGTTGTCCCATTCCGGGATGTGCGTGCGGACCAGATCTGAATATTCGAGCCTGCTTTGTTCAATGAGCTTCGCAATTCCAGTGGCGACCAAAGGCTTGGTATTCGAAGCCATCCGGAATAAGGTGTTTCGTTCCATAGGAAGCCCCTGTTCCTTGTCTCTCCAACCCAGGGCTTCATGAAGAACGATGCGTCCCCTTCGAGCTACCAGTACCACGGCTCCGACCAACTCACCGCGTTTGATAGCCTCTTCATAAACTCCCAGAGCTCCCGTGAGGACTGCCGCTGACATCCCCACATCTTCCGGAGCGCCATATGAAAGATTCTGAGCCTCCTGGCTCTGCAGGTCTGATGCCAGCACCCCAATCGTGAATATCAGAGCTATCGCAGTTCGTCTCACAGCTCGCGAATAGGTACTCATACTCCTCCTCTTCTGTTCAACTGTCCCAACCCAACCGAAGAAGTGCGGGGGCATAGGCGGAACATAATTAGCTGTTCGTCAGTTGGCTCCCCTTGCTTGGCGCTTAGGGCGCCAGATACGATGCCCGAATATCTAAAAGCGAAAGAGAGGCCATGTCCACCTCCGACGGTACACATTCGAGCGCTGACATCACAAATAACAATTTGTGTTCAGTGCTTGAATCTATCCTTGAGGGAAGTGCTCGCACTCAGATTCTCGACCGAGCTCTCACCGGGGATGACTTCGAAGTTGGGGTTAAACGCCTTCGCTCTTCGATGCAGACCCACATTTTCAGGGCTTCTGAGGACGTTTTTTCTCTTTCGCAAATGATTGAGGAACTCGATAAGAAAACTCGGGACGATGGGTTCCATGTTCTCCAAGCGTGGGATTTCGGTACCCACAAGTTTAGTGAAGAAAACGTGCCAACGCTTATGATGGATTTCTGGACAAAGACAGCTCCAGAAGTCCGATTAGAACGTTCTTCACTCGCAATTCTATTGGACTACTACTTCCTGCATGTTCTGGCACTATGTGCCATGAGGGCGTGGGATGAGAGTAACGCGGATGCTGCACTGGACCGAGTTACTAGGCTCGTGGAGCATCTGCAGGGGCCCGAGGGCAGTGGGCACCAGTTCGTCCAGAATGCTGAAACTCTTCTGGTGCTTGCGGTCTCACATTTTCACCCCGAAGACCAAGCTTATGACCGTCTCGTTGAAAAGATGCGGAGCCTGAATTCGAGACATCAATTGAACTTCGCACTCATTGGGGCAGCTGTTTTAGGAAGTCACTTGCGGTGGGGATTCTCGGTCATGTATCGACGAGATCTTGGGCGGATGCGAGATGATAATACGGCAGATTATCCCTGGCTTTTGGATGCGCTGCTCACTCTGGTGCGCGAGTACGCGAGGATGCACGAAGAGGGTATTCAAGGCACAGAGCGTGAGAACGTAGTGAGCGCGCTTCTTAATGGCCTTACTCCTGACCCATGGGCGTTCATAGATACATGTCCTGCTGCCCTGGTCGACTATGAGGTTGAGTACTCCGAACTCTCTGAACTTTTTATTCGGTATAGGGAAGAGATTTTGGAGGAATTTGAGAGCCATCGCCCAGGACGAGACACGTATTCTCCAATCTCGTTTCACACCAATTTCCTACCAAATACCCTTGTCGCTATGGTCATGACGGCACTGCTGGAGGGCTCGGCTCAGGAATTGTCTTTGAATGCTCTTTTTCTGAGTAATCGTGATGAAATGGGGGATGAACGAGCAAATCTTGCTCGGATGCTCATGTACTATGCCAATGCGAGCCCAGATCGGCTTGGGGAGCATGGTGCCGCCCTGATCATTTACGATGAGGGCACTGGCATCAGCCATGTAGGCCTCACTTTGAGTGCATTTAGAAAGTACATCCCAGGTTGATTTGACCCATATCACAAAGGTGATGCTCGCCAACGGGCAGATCTCACGATAAAGTGTCCGTCTTGCACGTATCTACGCAGTGCTGATCGGGATACTCAGATCGATCAGTCGAACGGAGGTCACCTAATGAAAAGCATTATTTTGGTTGTGGTCAGCTTGCTTACCGTTACGACAAATGTGAGCGCCCAAATCGCTGAACTCTCACTTGAGAGCGTGCTGGCGACTGCGCCTGGACGAGCTCGTGCTGGTGCCGCAGTCATTAAGTGGAACGACGACTACACTTACGAGACCTTGAAAGAGGGAACAAATGCTATCGTGTGTTATGATCGTTCCGGTGAACGGGATAGGCCGGCATTCGCGGTGCAGTGCACCAGCGTGGCCAACTTGGCCCGTGTCGCTCAAAACCGACGTTTCCGAGGGGAGACTAGTAACACCGAGGAAGAGCGAGCTATGGTAGCTGCCGCAGAAGCTAACAGTACGAGGGTGGCGCCTGAGTATGGTTCACCCTGGGTTTCGACGAATGGTGCGGATCAGCAGAGCGCTAGGACCCATACGACATTCGCGGTGCCGGGAGCTACTACTGAATCTACTGGTCTGCCAGAAAACGGCAGGGGTGGCGGTGCTTGGATTATGGGTGCCGGAACGAGTGAAGCTCACATCATGATACCAGGGTAGAACCCGAAAGCTTGTAGCGACCAAATAAGCTTAGGCGGAGAAATCATAACCCTTCATCTCTGATTTGATATTCCCCTTGTACCCGGAGTGAAAAACCTACGTAGGGATATCCTGGTACTGAATCTCGATCACCCTGCAGCATTGAGATTCAGGCGGGCTTAGAGGAACGTTATTCAGACATCTATACACATGATGTGTTGAGGGTGATCGAAAAGAGATTATGGAGGCTCGTATGGTGAACCGCGCCTTTTCTAACGGCGCTCCACTTCGAGCCTCCCATCCACAAATACGTGAGAAGGCACGACCCGGTAGTCGAACGGGTGTCCCTCTAGGACGACGAAATCAGCATCCTTTCCCACCTCGATGCTGCCGACCCGGCTTCCGATGTCAAGCATCTCAGCTGGATTCATGGTTGCCATCCGTAACGCTTCAATCTCTGGCACGCCATTCCTAAATGCCCAGGCAGAATTCAAGATAGGCTCACCGCCTAGCCGGCCAATCGGTGACGCCCGGCGCGATGCACCGGGCCCGAAGAAGGCCACCTTCACGCCTGCTTGGCTGAGGATCGATGGACCTTTACTACTCCAGCCGTCCCCTCCTCCTCGAATGTCGGAGGCGAAGCTGCCCGAGTTACCGAGAATGGCTCCTGCATCAGCTGCGGCAATCTCGTCAGCCAGTTTGTGGGCCTCCACCGCACCAGTGATGACGAGACGTAACCCATAGTCGCGAGCGATGCTTATTGCTTCCCGGATCTCAGCGACACGATTAGCGTGGATCAGTACGGGTACCTCTTGGCGTAACACAGGTAGCATCGCTTCATGGCGCTGGTCATACTCACGGTCCGGGTCTCCCCTTGAGTACTCCACTGCCTCGTCTAACTCGTTTCGGATCATTGCCGAGGCGCTTTCCAGCGTTACTGAGATGCCTGACGCACCTGCCCAATAACTGGTTGTCCCAGACGTCAGCGACATAACCATGCTGCTCGGTTCTCGCCTAACCATCTTCTCAAAGTCCAGACCCGGTGTCCTGACAACGACTCCGTTTCCTCCGATCAGATTCAGCGTTCCGGGGGTCACATTAATCGTGGTCACGCCGACAGTGGTATTTACCCGGTATGAAGGAAACCACGGGTCCACAGCGTAGAGCGCGTTCATCTCAGGCACGATCGGCTCGGTGATCTCATCGTTCTGGACTTGCCACTTGAGATCGCCGATCCAGTCATTTGCGAAAGCGCGCGCAATAATCGTTCCGGGCATGATGACCCGTCCACCTGCCTCCATCACCGGCATGCCTGCGGGCACTGTTCCCCCAGCTTCCACACGGGTAAACCTACCTTCCTCCACGATGATGGTTGCGTCCTCGATAGCACCGTCACTGATGGTGAACACGTGTGCGCCCGTGATGGCGAATGATTCGTCGTTCGGCCCAATCCCATTTCGAAGAGGACTGAATGGACCGACATCCCGCAGTCGATCACCCTGTTCCGGTTCTCCCCGTTCGTATTCTAATTGGCCATCGATGAACACTCGCTCGACCCGGTCTGCAGTTAGATCCAGGAAGTGGCCATCCAACAGCACGAGATCAGCATCCTTTCCTACTTCGATACTGCCCACCCGGTCATCGAGCATCATCGCCTTGGCCCCGTTAATTGTCATGACCTCAAGCGCTTGCTGATCAGTGAGACCGTGTCGTGCCAGAAATGCACCGTATTCGCGGAAGTCTTTGAAGTGTTGGTTGGACATGTCAGTCTGGATGCTCGCAGTGATACCTGCATCCAGAAGCTCCTTGAGCAGGTTTATCGGCTCCGGATCGTTGTAGTATTGAACTATCATCATGGGGCCGATGACGGGGATGATACTGGTCCCGCTCAAGAGATCGATTAGCGGGAACGCCTCTTCCGCGTGCGCCAGGGCAAGTCGCTCGATGAAGCCATATTTTCTCGCAAGCCGTAGGACCATCATGATCTCGCTCGGATAATGCGAGTGAGCGTGGACCATGACGTCGCCGCGGAGGACAGGGAGGAGCGCCTCGAGCCGCTCGTTGATCTCAGGAGGCTCACTAGCTTGCCCTCCGGCGTGGGCCTCTTTTTGAGCCAGATAGAGTTTTGCTCGTCGGAAGTAGTCGTCAGCGGTTGCATACCAGCCCATCACGGTCTGCGGCGTCTCACCTGGCCGCAGATTGATAAGTGGGCGCACCGCCATCTTTAGGTCCACATAGGGCTTAAGGATCATGTTCGGCCCGGGCGTGCTCTTCATCTTCAGGGCCACGGACTGGCCGCTCGAAATGATTCCACTACCGGAGCGGGCAATCACAGAGGTCACACCCCCAGAGAGAGCGACCTGGATCATCGGGTCCTCAAGATGAAGGTTCTCAACCGCTTTCCATTCGGGTGTGAATGGTCCAGGGATCTGTGAGCGACTGGACCTGTCCAGTCCCAGGTGGGTGTGAGCATCGATCATACCCGGGATAACCATTTCTGCCTGATACTCCTGAGCATCGGCAGGGGCGTCGATTGACGTCCCTATCTGTTGGATGAGTCCATCGTGCACGAGGATCTCACCATCCGTGATAACACCATTCGTAACGGTGTGGATCTCACCAGCCCGGATAAGGATGGCTTGGGACTGAGCCGCTACCGGGATATGGACCACGTTGGCTACGAGTACCCCAACTAGGAGTAGGGTTAATCGGAACCGCCTAGGCTCGTTATCTCTACACTCTGCGAGTAGCAACAATGCTATTCAAGCCTTGGGTTGTATCGCCTCAGCGCTCCAGTCTTTGGACGACGATGAATCGAGTTCCGTCTGCGCTAACGTCATACTCGGGATTATAGGATGCCATCATATTGCTTGCACCCATACCGGCCTGTTCACCAGTGAAAATCCGCTGTGGCTCGTTAGGACTGAAACTGCCATCGGTCGCGAATCTCACGCCCATCAGTGAATTGCCTTCCCAGTAAAACAATGTGTCATTGCTCCATTTTGGCCAGGTACCACCGTTCGCAGATACCTTCCATCTTGATTCAGACCTCGGGAACGTGGTCACATAGATTTCCATCTGACCATCCTGGTCGGATTGGTATGCGACGAAGCGTCCATCCCGAGACGTCCGCGCTAGGGCCTGAATCCCCTCGTCATCTACCAGCACTGCCGTTTCCCCGCTCGCCACGCTGACGTACCAGAGGTCACGGGCTTGCGTATCCGGGTTGTTGGTGTGGAAGACCACGGTCGATGCGTCTGGAGACCATGACGGGTACCACTTGTGCATCCCCTCGCTTTCGATGAGTACTTGGTCGCGGCCGCTGCCATCCGATGTCCGGATGTAGAGATTTGACACACCACCATCGTTCTGGATTGAGTATGCGATACGGGAGCCGTCAGGGGACCAGATCATGTGACGCTCATATCCCTCATTGGTCGTGATCCGGTTCGCGCTCATGCCTTCGAGGATCCAGAGGTGATCCACATCGCCTGGGTTCTGTCGACCACGAACCGCAACCTTACTACCATCAGGAGAGATGGACGGATCAAGGATCGAATTCATTCGAGGGCCTATGGTCCCTAAAACGTTTCCAGATCCATCAACCCACGCGAGTTGTCGGATTGTTGGTATTTGGTTTCCGCGTCCGCGTCCCTGGGCGTTGAGCGATCTTTGGTCTGCGACAAGCACGCCGAGCGCGATCAGAGGAATTGCGACATAAGCCTTCATGGTTTCTACTCCGGGTTACAGTGCTCTAATTGGTTGTGCTCGCGGCTGATATGTGGCGATTAGCGGAAATTTGGCCATCAAGTAAGGGCTCAGGTACCACATTCCAGTCACTACCGACGGATTCTTAGAGGGGTGGGGTCAGGGGGCTCATCCTGACCCTGACTATTACCAAGCAATTTAAAAAAGCTAGGGATCAAGAAGCTGGCAGCGACCGCTACCACCCCTACGATAACGGTGGTCCGCACCCGGTCCAATTTGGGTACAGTAACCTCAAGGATATCAGTCCGAGCGAAGGTAAGGGTTTGCCTTAGGTTCCCGAGTGTGGGTCCCGCGTACGCGGGACCGCTAAGCCTAGTCGTAATTGTGACTGAATCTGCCGTTAGGCTTTGGAATCGTCCGTTGACTTCTCCCAGGGTTTCCGCTGAGATCTCCTGCAGATGCTCTGTACCGTCCTCTGAAAGCAAGAGGCGGATCTGCTCACCTGGTGCGATTGTCGGAAGATCCGCAGGATCCGGTAGGTAGCAGCCCAGCAAGACAGTTGAAATCAGTGTCAGGGCCTGCCACAAAGCGAGTTGTCGCATTCTTGCAGTATCCATAGTCCCTTTCTGAGGGTTGCACGAGTCGTTCACCGGGGAAACGAAACTATATGAGTGCGGAGTTGTGGTAGCAACGGGTCATCTGAGTCCTATGGTATATGCATCTCGCAGGCCCCTAAAAGAAGGGCGGTAAGGCGGTCCGGTTGGCGTAAGGTATATACAAGCATTGGTATGATTCTTTTGCTGTTGGGGCATATAGTGTTCAGGTGCCCATTGTCCTGTTTGACAAGCCTAGATAATCTGGTGGGAGATAGGCCGAGTATACGACGGCTGCTGCGCGTGTAATTCTGGAGGATGAGATATGCTATCAAGACTTTTTCGAGTGACCTCCCTCATAGTGCTAACTATGTCGGTCACGGCACTCACCGCTGTGAGTGTATCCGCTCAGACGGGTACAATCACAGGCTTAGTGAGTTCACAGTCCACCACTGAATCCCTTCAAAACGTTCAGGTTTCCATTCAGGAACTGAATGTTGGGAGCCTGACCTCAGGGAATGGGCGATATCTGCTCATCGCGGTCCCAGTCGGTGTACATGAGGTCACAGTCACATCAATTGGATATGGTGTGCAGACTCGGCAGGTGACGGTTCAGGCTGAGCAAACTACAGTGGCTGACTTCGAACTCGAGATCGTCGCGCTAAACCTCGACGAGATCGTGGTAACGGGTACGGGTGCTCCCACACAGAGACGCCGCTTGGGAGCGACGATCTCCTCAGTGAGCAGCGAAGAGCTTGCAAGTGCTCCAATCACCAATATTGCTGATGCACTCATCGGTCGTCTTCCGGGTGCTCGTGGTCTTATTTCCGGCGGCCAGACCGGAGCAGGAAGCCAAATCGTACTCCGGGGCACCGCCAGCATCAGCCAACGACAGGATCCCATCATCTATGTGGACGGGATCCGCATAGACAATCGACCTGAAGACGCCAGGTCGGTGACGACCGATCGCCTAATGGACATCAATCCGCAGGACATTGATCGTGTCGAGATCATTAAGGGAGCTGCTGCTGCAACGTTGTATGGCACTGAGGCTTCTAGTGGAGTGATACAGATTTTTACCAAGCGAGGAATCACTGGTGCGCCGAGATATAGTTTGTCCACGGATCACCAGTTTCTTGAGTTCCCCCGCAGGTTTGAAGACAACTGTGCTTACGTCGGGAGTTCCAACTCGATCACCTGTAATTATCCCTACGACAATTACGAAGTATTTGCGTACCACCAGAACTACAATCTTTCAGTTCAGGGAGGAACACCCGCTGTCGGGTATTACGTCTCAGGGCGTCTGATGGAGGAAGTGAATCCTTCCCCGAACAATGAACTATTGAACAAGTCGATCCGCGCGTCGTTCGATTTCAATAATACAGACCGCCTGACAAGCTCGGTTGATGTGAGCTTCGTTGATCGCAACCTAACTACTGCTGATCCAGGCTGGGGTGACGTTTTCGGAAACTTGATGTTAGGGAACCCGCTTCGCGCTGGCCCAGACAACCCCGACGGAGCGTATAGCCCGACGAAGAAATCCTTGGTCACCGAGAACGATCAGAATTCCCAGAATTTCCTGGTGAATGGAAGGGCGACCTACCAGTGGACGAATAATATCCAATCAACCGTGCGCGTGGGTTATAACTTTATCGACAGCCGCTTGAGCCATTTCTATCCCCAGGGAGTAGTCCAAAGCTCGGTTAGGGGTGATAAGTCTCTGCTAGATAGAAGATTCTCGACGACGACGATCGACTTTACCACGAACTGGGAACAGCCACTTGGCGACCGGCTGACGCTGAGTACTACCTTCGGAGGGCAAAGTTTCCGGGAGACGCTGAAGCAGGACTATTCAGCTGTTCGAGTGTTCGGTTCTCCCACACTCAAGACCCTGAGTGGTGGACAAGAGATTACAGGCGTGTCAGAGAACTATGTCGAGGTTATCAATGCGGGAGTTTTTGCACAGACCCAGATAGGACTCGATGACCGCATTTTCCTCACAGGTGGAGTCAGGCTAGACGGAAACTCAGCGTTCGGTAGTGATTTTGGTCTACAGGCCTATCCGAAAGCTGGAGTCTCGTGGGTTGTATCTGACTATGATTTCTGGAATGTAGGGTTCGTTGATGAACTCAGACTTCGCGGAGCCCTGGGAATGTCCGGTCTCCAGCCAGGAGCCTTCGACGCCCAACGGACCTGGAATCCGAGCATCGATGTTGGGGGCGGATACCTTACCCCCAATAACCTGGGTAACTCTGACTTGAAGCCCGAGCGGTCGACCGAGATCGAGGCTGCCGTAGAGGCAGGTCTATTCGGTGGCCGTTTGGGATTGGAAGTCGTGTACTTCAACCAGACGACCAACGACGCTTTGCTGCCGATCAAGCCTTCAGCGGGATCCGGATTCACTAACAGTCAACTTCAAAACCTGGGTCAGTTGAAGTCCTGGGGCATAGAGATCAGTACTAATACGCGCCTGATCGAGACAGAAGGCCTTAGCGTAGACCTTACGGTGAACCCGACGTATCTAAAGCAATGGGTATCTGATATGGGTGGGATCGCAGACTTCCGACTCGGTAGTCGGCGACGCTGGCAGTCCCTGCATCAGGGCATGTGGCCTGGAATCTGGATCGCACCGATCGCTGATCCCAACCAGCCCTACAAGACCACCGTACCGGTCGACCAGATCACTGCCATTAACCAGATCTCTTCGAACACACTGAAGAATGCTGCCGGTGGAGATTCATTGGTCGTGATCGGGATTCCACAGCCGAACAAGATGATCGATTTCGGTGCTGTAGTGAGAGTCGGGCCACTTACCATCCAGAATGTCTTTGAGGGAGCAGCTGGCTTCGTTCAATCGAACGAGACACTGCACCTCCGCATGGCGCTCAAGTCAAACAAGTTAATGGCTGAAGTCCAGAAAGCCGTCGCTGATCCGACTACTGATCCTGCTACAAAAGCAAGGCTAGTGGACGAGTATGGCCGGAAACACAACGGGATCATAAGCAACACTATCTTTGACGGGGACTACCTCAGGTGGGCGGAGTTAACAGTGGCGTACCGCTTACCCGAATCATTCACGTCTAGCTTCGGTTCCTCGGGTACGACAGTGAGCTTGGGCGTGAAGAACGTTTGGGTCTTCAGTGACTACTTCAACGACTTTAAGCTGGGTTGGATTGATCCTGGAACGCGTGGACTTGAGGCGAACAACGCTTTCCTACAAAACGTTGACTACCTAAAGACACCGACGCCCAGACGGTTTGTCCTCTCCATCCGGACCCAATTTTGAGGCGGGTAGCGATGGTTACGGAATCGTTGAGGGTCCACGAACAGATACGGGAGCATTTCAGCATGAATTTCATCAAAAGAGGACCTAGAGGTGTTGTTGTTGCCGGCTTGTTAATGGTCTTGTTTAGCGGCTGTGACAATTTCTTTGACGTGGAGAATCCAGCGAGTCTCCTCGATGACGATCTAAATCGTCCTGAGCTTCTAGCAACACTTTCCCATACTCCGGAAGCGAATATCGCAGGTGACGTGTCGAGCTTGAGCCAGCGGAGTGCATTGCTTGCTGATGAGATGCTACACCCCTCCACTCAGTTGGAGAATGTCGATGCCATGCAAGGGAATCGTCTCGCTGCGAGCTCGGCAGTGGAGGGTCATTGGCGTGGCCTCGCCCAGTCTCGGTGGCTCTCGGATGAAGTTGCTTCCAAGCTTGCTTCGGCAGGTGGCGATCCGGTTGGCTTAGCGAAGGCGTACTTTTTCGGTGGTCTCGCGCGGATCTTAATGGCAGATCATTACAACGTGATCGTCTATGATGAAAATGATATGCCACGCAGCCCGATCAGCGTTATTAACGATGCGATCTCACAATTCGAGAAAGCTGCCAGCAGTGCTAGTGGTTCAGACGCAAACCTTCAGGCCGCTGCTTTGGGAATGACTGCCAGAGGTTATCGTTCTCTCTACTTCGAAGAGAAGCATTTGAAGGGCAATACCGACCTGAGCTTTATGAATCAGGCTGAGACAGCTGCTCGCAACGCGCTGTCAGCGAGTGGCGATTATAATCAGGCCTTGCAGTTCGGTGCTCCGGGAGGCTCAAATTCCAATGCCTTCTTAGGTGGACCGAATGGCGGTGTTAATCGTTTCGACGGAAGTATTTATCTGTTCCTCCCCGATCCAGTTACCGGGAACTGGGACCCACGCATACCGCACTCTGTGGGAAATGTGGCTGAGGCCACCGAGGATATGGGGTCTGAATTTGGCTTGACTGCAGTGAACCTGAAGTATCCTGAAGCGAATAGTGAGTTTCCAATGAGTCGAGCAGCTGAAGCGATGCTCATCATCGCAGAAGCTCGACTTCTGGCTGGCGATCTTACCGGGGCGGTTGATTACATCAATCAAGTGAGAGCAGCTGCACGCACCCGGGTCGCTGCCACTGGCTATGCGGGAGGGGCATCCAGAGGATGGCCGCCTTCAGCTACTACCATTTCTGACCTACAGGACTTCGCCAGTACTGATTCTGATGCGATCTATGCTCAACTTAAGCACGAACGGCAGGCTGAGTTCTGGTTGGAGTTACACCGTTGGCAGGATATGCGGTACTACGAGATCGTACCAGCTCGGTGGCTCGCACCAAACGTGGCGGCTGGGATGCATCTACGCTGGCCTCCAGCTCCTGAGGAGATCGCACAAAACGAGAATCTCACGATCGCGATGACACGGAGTGTGTATCTAGGTAACTAATTGGTCCTAGTGGATGGACGTATCGGAGAGTCTCTCCGGGTACGTCCATCCACTAGGATGAATTCCGTGGGTTGACGCTGAAGGAGGATATGGGGTATGGGCGGTCGCCGACGCATGTGGGTTTGCCCGCTGCTTCTGGTCACTTGTATATGGCCTGCAGGGTGTGGCTTAGGATCAGATTCCGAGGAAGGGATATCGTCGTCCACGATTGAGGTCGTGCCGACACACGAGGTTGATCCTACCTGGCCACAGGAGATGCCGAACGACTGGATCATGGGTGCAGTGACATCTGTTTTCGTCGATGTGCAAGACCACGTCTGGGTAACCCATCTCAGGGAGACGCTGACCGAGGAGGAGACCGGCGCCGTCCAGGATCCACCGACGAGACTGTGTTGTGTGCCCGCTCCTATAGTGATCGAGTTTGATTCTGAGGGAGAGGTCGTGCAGGCCTGGGGGGACCCGGACACGCAGGATGTGTCCGAATTCCCGAGGAACCCGCACGGCCTTTTCGTCGACCACAATGACTTCGTCTGGATTGGCTCGTATAGACACCACCGGGTCATGAAGTTCACACGCAGCGGTGAGCACCTCATGACAATCGGGCAATACGACGTGACCGGTGGGAGCAACGACCCTGACCTGCTTGGTGGCCCAGCCGGAATTTGGGTGGATCCTGAGACCAATGAGGTGTACGTCGCGGACGGGTACAGGAATCGGCGTGTGGTCGTGTATGATGGCGATACGGGTGCCTACCTGAGGCATTGGGGCGCGTACGGTGAACGTCCGGACGACGACTATAACTCCAGTGATCGGGATCCTGCGGGACCGCCACCGCTCCAGTTTTCCACTGTTCATGGCCTTATCGGCTCGGCAGATGGACTCATCTATGTCGCGGATCGTAGCGGCACTCGGGTCCAGGTCTTTGACCATGAAGGCACATTCGTAACGGAGAAAACCGTTGCTGGTTCCTTCGTAGTAGGTCTGTCACCGGATCCGGAACAGCACTGGCTCTACTTAGCGGACGGCACCAATCACAAGGTATGGATTCTTCGGCGGTCTGATCTTGAGGTCGTGGGTGATTTCGGACGAGGTGGACGGCAGATTGGACAGTTTATTCGTCCTCATGGGATGAGTATCGATTCACGCGGAAACGTTTACGTAGGGGAAGCATCTACAGGCAGGCGCGTGCAAAAATTTGCTATTCAGGGTGATAGGCCTCAGTAGCTCATTAAGCAGCGGTACTTTTCGAGGGTCCTGAATCGATCAATAAACTAATTTCTTAGTCTTATAGCTCTAGGAGGCTCCATTCCTTTGAGAATGGTACGCTAGAGAAGCGGACACCACGATCAGCGATGACACGGAGATTGTCACTAGGGTTGATCCCGATCCCGCGTGCTGCATCGTATAAGCCCGGCTCCATACTGAACGTCATATTCTCCTCAAGCACACTGTAGTCACCAAGCGCTATGAATGGAGGTTGATGGCCACTAAAGAACTGGCCTTGACCGTGAGCTGGGCGGTGATAGATGTACTCTGCCATACCCGCATCAACCTGGTGCTGGTGGATTTTCGCAGCGATGTCTGAGCAGACAGCCCCTGCCTTCGACTCCTCTTCTTGAATTTGAATAGTCTCCGCTACGACCTCCCACATGCGTTCCTGTTCACTGGTCCATGGACCTATCAGATAGTTCCGGTAACATTCACCACCCATGCCGCCGAGCTTGATGTCACAGTTCACGTACATGGTTTGTCCGCGCTCGAGCTTTTGATAGAAGAACTGGTTCGGGTGCGGATATGCGCTTGCTATGCCGGCCCTTACATAGTTCGATGTGACTTCGATGCCCACAGCAGAGTGTGGCCGCCCGTCTGCTATGACATCGTTCATGAGTAGCTCGATACCGAATCCCTGCAGGGCTTGGCCTAGTTCAAAGTCTGTAAGGTCAGTACCCCGTTCAAGGATATAGTCCCGAGCAAATGCGTGGATCCGGTCAAAGTATCTATAAGCACGTTGTGAGAGCCTCAGTTCTTCCGAGGTTTTGATTTGCTGCATACTTAGGCAGTCAGCCTGAACGTTCACGAAGCGGGTACCTGGAATCACCTTGCTCACACTAGCTATCTGTGATTCAGATAGGGACCAGTCTACAGCGATGGTCCCGCCCCCTAGTCCACGGCTATGGACCCCCTGTAGCATCCATTCGAACAGGTCCACAGTAGGTCCTTGGACCACTTGTCCCCGATTGGGGAAACCACCTTCTGCGTGTGGATATCCGAAATAGTATTCATTCTCGGTGCACCACCAGGACTCGATGAGGTCTCGGTCGATACCTGGGGAATACCAGTAGACTGTATCTTCCTCTTGAGTCGGGAACAGAGACCAAGTGGGCCGCTCGCCGCTCCCACGGAAGCAGCCGGTAAAGTACACTATGTTCTGGTCCGTATTAAGTAAGACGGCCTCTGCTCCGCAGTCGGCCAGGCGCTCCTTGAGGGTCCTGGTCCTCATTTGATGCCACTCCAGGGGCAGGCGGTCGTACCCAACCGGTGCCGGCTCGACATGATCCGGGTCCTGATGAAGGAGTCGCTCAGAGTTGCCGGAGGTAAGGCTTTCTTGCCCGTCCCCATGACGCGCATCAGCCAGTGTAGAATCGGAAATTCTGGAGGACGCTAGCCCAGTGCCCATCTTGTGAATGAAGTCTCCGCGAGAAGTAGTCATTTTTAGATCCGAGATCTTTTGAGGACCAAAGCTACAGCCTAAGCGCTTCTGGAGTGGGAGTACTCCGCTGCAGGTGTTTCAGGTTCATGACTACCTCTAGTACCCAACGGGTACGATAGGCTAGTGCATATTTTTCATCCAACATTGTGCCTTTTGAGATTACCGTCGCAGTATTACCTCGCCTGCTAGTGCGCCAGTGAACTGGCCACCATCAATGGCGAACTTTCCATTAATCAGCAGGTATTCGACACCTTCGCTGTACATATTCTCGTCAAAAGTGGCACGATCACGGATTGTTTCCGGGTTAAACACCATAATGTCAGCTTGGTAGCCCTCTTTGATCATACCACGGTTGTCCAGTCCCAGGATGCTGGCGGGAAGCATTGTCACTTTGCGGACGAAGAATGGAAGTGTGATGACTTGCTTGTCCAATACATAACGTCGTAAGACCCGTGGAAAGGTTCCAAAGGCACGAGGGTGGGTTCTGGCACCGACGCCACCATCTGTAGCCGGGGCGATGTAGTCTCGTGTCAGGTAATGCTCCAGGTCGTCCTCGATCATGGTATAAGATAAGATTCTGGCAGCATTTTCTAGTTGTAGGTACTTACCAGCTTCGAAAAGGCTTTCCTGGCGGAGTGTAGCAAGTTCGTCGAGGGTTTTTCCAACATAGGCTGGGTTGGCCTCGAACTCAGTAACCCACATACGATCAGAGCCACCTCGTGCCAGGATCTCATGGTAGACATCCTTCTCTACCTGAGCGGAAAACACGGGGTCGTTTGTCATGCGATCCTTGATAAGTGCCATCCGCTCTGGTCGCTTGAGTCCTCTTCCGTCTTCACCTAGATAGGCCTCCCACTTGAACAATTCTGTGGTACGATCAGGATTAGAGAATGTGTAAGGGTACTGATCGGCAGTGATATTGATGCCCTCAGCCCTGGCTTTCTCCATAAGCGCTGTCGCGGTCTGACTCTTGCCCCACATTGGAATGCCTGTCGATTTGATGTGCATGATGTGGACTGGAATATCGGCGACTCGGCCGACCTCGATGATCTCCTTCACTGCATCTAAGTGGGTGATGCGTCGAGATGGATGGCTCTCAACCCACCAGAGCGAGCGTGTCCCCTCGCTCCTGATATGGCTAGAGTAAAACCCACCAAGATCAGCTGCTTCTTTAGCGAGTTCGATGATCTCTTCAGTGCTCGTAAAGTGACCATCCCAATAGTCAAGTGCTGAGCTAATCCCAAACGCTCCACCCTCCATTCCCTCGCGCACTAGTGCACGCATCTCTATGAGGTCTTCGGCGGTGGGTATTACATCATGGCTGTCGATAACTTGGTGCCGAACGCTATCGATACCTACCAGCATGGCAGCGTTTGTGCCGATACCGTTCTGCGACCATTCTTCAGCCTTGTCTCCAATGCTACTATCGCGGTTCCATGCGCTACCATTCTCACCGATTACTACAGTAGTGATTCCCTGCATTAGGTTGTTGATCGTAGCGCGTGCACGAGGGTCCTCGTCATCAAATCCGCTATTAGCATGTGAATGCACATCGATGATGCCGGGCATGACATAGAGACCCTTGAGATCGATCTCCCGTTCAGCGCTCATTGTATCGAGGTTCCCTACCACAGCGATCCGTCCATCGTCGACTGCGATATCTGCGTACACCCAAGGGTTGCCTGCGCCGTCAAATACGCGTCCATCTCTCAGGATGATATCGTAACTTGGCTCCTGGGCAGTACCCCATAAAGGCATCGCTATTTGAATCAAGAGTATCGGCAGTCCGACGAGCCGAATTAGATACCGACGATCAAGCTGTGCGTTCATCACCACCTCCAAGTCTCTTAATGAGATGAATCCTATGTCGAGCTACGGTTAGTGTCATGAAGTACGATGAAAAACCCCCAACCAAGAAGGATATACCGTAATGCTTTCACATCGGTCGCTAACTACTGGTCACCGTAGTTTACGGACCACTTCATCGAACATACAAAACACTACTAGGATTCCCGAGAGTCCTTAGGGTTAAGCGCGCAGTATCACGTATTCTTGAGAACGTCAGCGAGTCCCAGAACGAGTCAGGGGTCATGGTCTATCGAATAACCATGACCCCCTCCGTCTTATAACCTTCGCTGGGCCTAAGCTCTCAGCGGCCCGGCCGGTATGTCCTAGTTGGGGGTAACTGTGCGCCGGACAAATCGTCCGGAACGCCCTCTTCAGCGACAACGGTATGCGTTAGCGTTCCTATTCCCTCGATGCTGGCGCTGATTGTCTCACCAGCCTGTAGGTACCCAGAGCCCGTCGCCCGCTGGACGCGACCAGCGCCTGTTCCGCCCGACGTCCCGCTTTGCAGGACGTCACCGGGAAATACCGTGATGAGCGACGAGGCGTACTCGATTAGTTCTGGGATGTTGTGGATCATGTCCCCCGCTCTGGCCTCCTGAACGGTCACGCCGTCGATGACCAGGCTCTGGTGCAGGCGCTCCATCGGATCGCCGTAGAACTCCTTTGGAACAATCCAGGGCCCTTGGGGCGCGAATGTGTCATGGCCCTTACCGACGAACCAGTCCTGACCGGAGCCGTAACCACCCGGAGGACGCCCGCCACGATCAGATACATCCATAGCGACCATATAGCCGAACACATGGTCGTAGGCTCGCCTTGCAGAGATGTACTTACCCTTAGTGCCGAATACGATTGCCAGCTCAACCTCCCATTCGATTCGGTCACGGCCATAAGGCATCACAATGTCATCACCGCTGCCGATGATCGCACCGCGGGTCGGCTTGAGGAACAGGTAGGGTACCCCCCGACTCTCCTGTCGCTGTTGGGTTCTCGCCGCCAGTTGTTCCTCGGTGCAGCCTTCACATGCGTGTGTGTAGAAGTTGACCGCGGCATTCATGTTCTTGCTGGGATACATGATCGGAGGAAGGATGTCCACGTCTTCGACACTGTGAACGTAATCTGCTTCGAGCAGGTCATTCCCCACCACGTTGTTGACGATCTCGTAGATCCGGGACTTCAGACCGTCCTCGTAGTGCTCGATCAGTTCAAGCATGTTCGCCGGTGCGTCGACATGCTCGTACGCTGGATTGGCTTCGAGCGCTGAGTTCGCTGCCGCGAGGTCGATGATCAGAGCGTCCCTGAGGACGACTCCTACTGTTTGTGCGCCGTCGATCTCGAAGGTCCCGACCTTGAACGGCTCGACACTTGTTGCTCCGTCCACTTGAGTCTGGTTCGCAGGTTGTGGTGCACAACTCGCTATGACTACAAGTGCGGCGAAGGTGAGTATGCGTTGCATATGACTTCCCCTATTGGTTGGTCCGGTTCAAAAACCTGACAGTGGCCGGATAAGAAGATTAGTCCCTGTCGGGTTCTCCGGCAGTGACCGTTACCGGCACGTATGCGTTTGTCCAACAACATTGGTCGCCCGGGGTACTATCGTTGGCACCAAAGTTGTCTACGCGACCACGTAATACATATTCTCCTGGCACGGCAAAGGTCACACTTGTGGTTGCCTGGCCTTCCTTTTCATCGAGAGAAATCCTTCCGGGCTCGAAAGTGACTTCGCCTGCTGGCCCTTGATATTTAATCCAGGTAACAGCTGGCTTAATGTTGGCGTTACGTTCGTCAAACGAAGCACGTTCCGAGACCTCTCTCATCCAGATGTCTATTTCCATAGGTGAGCCCACCGTGGCTACACGTGGTTCTGACCAGATTCCTTGAATGTGCTGGCCTTCTGATCCGGAGGCTGAGAAGCTGACCATCGGAGGTACGGACCCCATCGCCCTAGCTCCGTAATCAAGCTGAAGAGCTGAATAGCCGACTCGGGCAGGGAGGGAATGTGTCTTGCCATTAGCCGTGATCGTCCAGGTAACTCTTTGTTGTCCATCGGCATAAGATGCGGGCACCGTCACATGAAAGACCCCACGGTCTCTGCGAGCGCGGCGAGAGGTAAAATGGGTTGGTTGTCTCCCGTTAAATTCAGCCGGCTCGATGAAATTGTCAGGCCCAATCGGAATGTCGAGGACTTGTTGCGAATTCAAGTTGAAGAAGCCAAATGACAGTGTGTAAGTGCCGTCCTCGTTTGCATACCAGCCTTCCAAGAATGGTGCGACTGGCTCACCTGAAGTTGGGATTGGCGAGAGTGGCATTCTCACACCATTTCCGAACCGAGAGTTGTTCGGGTTCTGCGCTATCAACGCAGGAGCCACGACAACGAAGGCCAATGTGAGAATAAGGCTGATCCGCACTTTATGATTTTGCATAGCTTTCATCCTCTTACTTTTCCCTAGGCTACATGTATCGAAGGAGCCTCCATAGGCATGAAGGCTCCTTCGATCGTTCATCTCTTATGATTTCGCCTGATTCTTCAGGCCTAGATAAATCTTAGTTACTTCCGGCTCCGTCATCACTTGTGACCTTAGATTTCGCTTCTCTCTCAGCCTTGATGCGTTCTAGGCCCTCATCATCCAAGTGGGAAACCGCGATCCACGCGTGTGACATCTCGTCCACTGTGCGGCTGCCTCGAGCGTAGAACATCTCTGAATCAGTCAGTGGATTGTCTGCAGTGTTTTCGTACCAACCGGTCATTACGAGCACCGTGCCTGCTGGTAGCAGAGGAGATTTGTCATCATCAAAAATGTAGCTGTGGTGCCATCTGGCATCAAAGTCCGACACCATACTCAGGACTTCTTGCCTGCCATCTGGGTAGATCGCCTTGATCGACATCCCGTGGAGGTGTACATGCCCATGTGGCTGGAAGCTGTCGATACGTACCGGGTGATCCCAACGATAAAACCCTTGGGTCATAGAGGTTCCACCGGGCTCCAGGAAGATGTCCCCCGAGAGTGGATAGAGTCTCAGGTTTTGTGTGAATTCAGGCTCATATCCTTCAGGATAGAACCAAATTCCTAGCTCAATCTGATCACCAGGAACCTCGAAACCCATGGGGTAGTAGTGCGTATCCCATTCGATTTTATCACCAGGCTTAATTAGGCGTGCGGCATCCTCAGGAACGATCTCTCCGACCTTGCCCATCGCGTACTCGGACAGGTTCCCAAGAGGCTGATAATCCCCATCATCTTTAAGCCTCAAGAGCTTGGGGTTCGCATGGTGTACAACTTGACGACCTGCTGGGAATGAAGGCCGTACCTCCATCGCCCGAATCCACCTCTCTGAGGTCATCTCAGTTGGCACAACCGGACGCCACCACAGGTCACCGCCTTCAGCGGGGACATCGAATGGGAAAGTTTTGATAACATGGTCAGGCGGACCGAGCCGATCTTCCTGTTGCCACATCTGTTCGTCACGCCAAACCATAGCTTCTGGCATGTCCGCCAGATCCCCTTCCGGAGTGCCATTGTCGACCCAAGTCACTATGGCACCGATCTCTTCTTCACTGAGTCTCCAGTCATTCTTGAGATCTTGGATTCCATTACCAGCGTCATAGTGGTAAGGAGGCATCAATCGCCGGGCGACCTGGTCTTTGATCCGTCGTGCGTAACGCCGAACATCCCGGTACTCCATAAAGGACATCGGTGCTACCGACGCCGGACGGTGACAGATCTGGCAGTTCTGCTGGATAATAGGTGCGATGTCACGTGTATACGTGACATCCTCATCCGCGCCTGCTTCCTGCGCTGACAGGGTTTGGCCTGGAATCGCCAGTACGGCAAGCAATGCCAGAACTAGGGCTCCAGAGAACAGAAAGTGGTCGGTCAGGTGTATGAACCTGGTCGCCATAATTGCTTCCTCCCAACAAGAAGAGACCTTAATAACTAAAACTCCCCTACAATGTTATGGCATGCTACTCTGTATTTGGCTGAAATTCAAGGGTAAGACCTGTATTGTAAGAGAGTGTGGCGGGTAACCTGAGCACCTAGATAAAGGGATGTAATCAGTGTGCAAAAGTAGCCTGAACGTGTAGGATGTCCCTAAATCAAGGCTTATTCGAGATAGTATGGGTTCAAAAGAGCAACGAGAGGTCTCTCATGACCGAAGTTGACGGTCCGGAAACAGCTACTTCCATGAATCGCCGCAAGGCGGTCAAGACTTTTGTGGGTCTTGGATTGGCTTCAGCGCTTACAGACTGCGCTCCAGCCTCTCAGAGTTCGGCGGGAGAGATGCCAGGACCGCCCCCTGCTCAAGGCCCACAGCTGCAACCAGAACCTGAGGTAGCCCCTTCACTAGATGAACATGAACACCCAGCTGATGGGGATGTGCTTGTATTCGCACTCGGAGCCCGCAAGGGTGAGGTTGTCACACCGGACGATGTTCCTCTCCATGGCCCGCAGATCTTTGTTTATGCGGGAGATACTGATGGCGCTCACGGTGCCTCTGCGTCGCGACTTGATCAAATCGCACTCCTACGTTTGGATCCGCTGAATTTATCGGAGGAGACAGCTGTTCATGCTGCAGATGGAATTGTCGCCTACTCAGCAATGTGCACACACGAGGGTTGCGATGTTAGCGATTGGAGTAGTGAGCGTCGTCGCCTGATCTGTCCCTGTCATGACTCAGAGTTTGACCCGACGGATAACGGACAGGTTACGGAAGGCCCAGCGCGTCGGAGGCTCGCTGCCCTCCCACTCAAGCTTGTAGATGGTCAGTTAGTAGTTGCCGGTGGCTTCACCGGCCGTGTTGGTTTCCGAAATCCATGATCAAAAACTCCAGGATGTCATACAGGTACAGGAATAGATAATGAAGCTAGATCGATACTGGACAGCTATCCGATTGATTGTTTTGGTTGTTCTGGCCGTGCCAGGGCTAGGTATAGCCCAGCAGTCTGCCACGTCGTACAGGGTGGTCACAGATGAACGGCTTAAGGAACCAGAGGCTGAGAACTGGCTCTTTTACCGCGGTACGTATAATGGGTGGGGGTATAGCCCTCTCGAACAAATTAATAGTGAAAACGTCGGGTCACTCGTTCCTGTCTGGGCTTTCTCAACAGGTGTCAACGGTGGGCACGAAGCAGTACCCATCGTCAATGACGGGATCATGTTTGTGACGACACCTGGGAATCAGGTGATCGCGATTGATGCCCGGACCGGGGATTTGCTTTGGTTATACCAGCACGAGCTCGCGGAAGATGCGATCGCATACCACTACACGAATCGTGGTGTCGCGCTGTATGGGGATAAGGTCTTTACGGCTACGCTCGATGCGAAGGTCGTCGCTCTTGACGCGACCAGTGGTGAAGTGGTCTGGGATGCTTCTGTAGCTGATAACGCTTCGGGATATTACATGACGCTTGCACCACTGACCGCAGAGGGAAAGGTCATGGTAGGTGTCTCAGGGGGCGAACTTGGAATCCGTGGTTTTGTTGTCGCACTCGATACTGAGACAGGTGAAGAAGTGTGGCGAGCGCATACGATACCTGCCTCGGGGGAGCCGGGTAACGAGACTTGGCCAGGTGATTCTTGGCGCACAGGCGGTGCTGCCGTCTGGCTCACAGGACACTATGACCCTGACCTAGGGCTTACTTACTGGGGGACAGGGAATCCCGGTCCATGGATGGGCGACGCACGTCCAGGTGATAATTTATATACCAACTCCGTGATTGCCTTGGATATTGAAACGGGTGAACTAGTCGGTCACCATCAATATCACTGGAACGGCTCTTGGGATTGGGATGAAGTTTCAACCCCTCTACTCATTGATGTTGAGAGAGAGGGTCGTGTCTTTCCAGCACTCGTGCACCCAGGTCGCAATGGATACCTCTGGCTGCTCGAACGTAGCGCTGATGAAATCTCATTCGTGGATGCTTGGCCATACGTGCGCCAGGATGTTTTTACAAGTATCGATCCGGAGAGCGGGCGCCCCAGTTATGACGAACAGAAGAAGCCAGGCATAGGCTTCAGGGCGCCTTTTTGTCCATCGCTTTGGGGCGGAAAAGATTGGCCGCCTGCGGCCTACAATCCAAGAACTGAACTTCTCTATATCCCGGTCAATGAAAATCTATGTGGATCGATTTTGGGTAGGGAAATAGAGTACGAGCCGGGTCGAAGTTTTACGGGTGCTGAGTCACAGATGACAGTCTGGCCTGGGGCGGAACATATCGGTGAACTCCAGGCTTGGGACATGAGTACGGGTGAGGAGGTTTGGACACGGGAGTTTGAGTCCCCTAACTGGGGCCCAGTCCTCACGACGGCTGGCAACTTGGTTTTCATGGGAGGCACGACAGATCGCAATTTCCGAGCGTTCGACGCGCGAACTGGAGACCAACTCTGGGAGCACAGGACGAACTCAGGCATTATTGGCGTACCGTCGACCTATATGATCGACGGCGTCCAATATATTGCGGTGCAGTCAGGTTGGGGTGTGGATGCAGCATCGATGACCCGCCGCATCAATCGAGATCTTGGCACCGAGACATTTGTACCGGAGGGTGGCGTTATCTGGGTGTTTGCCCTCCAAAACTGAGGTAACTATGGAAAAGTACAGTAAGCCTATCCGAAATAGCATCGTAATTTCTGCTCTGGTTCTGGTCGTGTTCGGGATGCTTACAGCATGCGCAGCTGACTCCGATCCCGAAGATAATTCGACAATGAATGCCGAAGAGATTCGCTCATTTGATATTTCAGTGTCTGATGAAGTGCTCACAGACTTGAACGATCGGCTGGTGCGGACGCGCCTCCCGGACCAAATCCCTGGAACTGGATGGGACTATGGCACGAACCGAGAATATCTGAAAGAACTTATAGAGTACTGGAAGGACGAATTCGATTGGCGAGACCAAGAGGAGAAACTCAACGGTTTTGATCACTTCAAGACGGCGATCGATGGCTTAGATGTCCATTTTATCCATGAGCGTTCCCCGGTTGATGGTGCGATCCCGCTAATCCTCACTCACGGTTGGCCAGGTTCATTTGTTGAGTTTGTTGATATCATTGGTCCATTGACCAATCCTGAAGCGTATGGAGGGAACCCGGCGGACGCGTTCCATGTCGTGATCCCTTCTCTACCAGGGTACGGATTTTCTGATAAACCTGAAGACCGCGGATACAATCCGGAGCGAATGGCAGATGTTTTGGCCTCGCTGATGGAACGATTGGGCTACGAGCGCTACGGAGCACAGGGAGGTGATTGGGGCGCGATTATCGGTCGAGTCTTAGCAGGGAATTACGCTGATCGCTTGATTGGATTGCATTCCAATTTCGTTTTGGGTGGACCGCCAAGAGGGGTAGTGGATCCCGCGGCGGGGGTTCCGGTTGAGGAACTGGAACTCAGGCAAGAGCGTGCCCGCGCGTTCGCGAATGAAAGTGCATATCAAAGCCTGCAGGGTACGAAACCTCAATCTTTAGGTTACGGGCTTAATGACTCTCCGGCCGGGTTAGCTGCTTGGATTGTCGAGAAGTTCCACGGCTGGAGTGACCATGATGGTGATCTCGAGAGTGTGTTCACCAAGGATCAGCTACTCACCAACGTCACTCTTTACTGGGTAACTCAAACCATTACTTCAGCGAGTAGGATCTACTATGAGTCACGGAGGACGCCGCCAACTCGACCAGTCGGTTTTATAGAAGTCCCAACTGGAGCTGCGATCTTCCCGAAAGAGATCAGCTTTACACCGCGCAAGTGGGCAGAGGCCCAGTACAACATCGTTCACTGGACGATTATGCCTCGTGGAGGGCATTTCGCCGCACTGGAACAACCTGAGTTGTTGGTTGGTGATATACGCGATTTTTTCCGAGGTCTGCGCTGATCTCCTAGAGTTCTCTACATATCAACGCCGACCGACATCGCTCGCGCGCCATTCTTGGTCAGCTGGTTCATTCGGGTCTGATCTAAGGAAACGAATGAGTTCGGCATGAAACTGATCAGGGATCTCGAATGCTGGGGCATGTCCAATCTCTGGGAAGATAAACAACTCAGCGTTCTGTAGTTCTTCGGCCACATGTCGTGCAGCTGCAGGATAATCACTAACCAGCCTGTCTTCCGCTCCACCGATGACTAGCGCCTTGGTAGCAATATGTTGCCATTCATAGACTACGGGATCCTCGAACAAGATCTGACGTTGGGCGGCCCTGACCTTGGCCATCTGTGGCCAATGGCCGCTCAAAGTCAGACCGTACTGATACTTCACCCATTTCAGATATTCCGGCTTCCATCCTAGAGGATAATAGCGCACATGTCCTGACAGCACGGATCTGTAGTTTGTTCTTAGTGCGCTCTGATATGCTGCTTCAGGATCAGTCCATGCACGACCATGTCGTGAGTCTGTTAACCCAATTTGATTAACCATCACCACGTGAGTGGTGACCTCGGGATAGGTGGAAGCAAAGCGCGTCGCAACCATTCCCCCCATCGAATGACCAATAATTGCTGACTGCTCAATACCAAGTTCGTCGAGAAGTGCTTTCGTGTGCCGTGCGGGCATGTGGAGGTTGTAGTGGATGGTAGGTTTGGACGAGCGTCCATAGCCGAGTCGGTCGACTGCTATCGCACGGAAACCTGCTTCGGTGAGTGCTTTCATCGTGACTCCGAATGCAGCCGCGAAAAAGTTCATCCCATGAAACATTACTACGGTTTGCCCATTCGGTTGGCCTACTGGTGCTACGTCCATATAGGCAACCCGGTAGTCCTCTCCATTCAGACTGACGTCGAGATATTCGACCGGGTAGGGGTAGGGCACATTTGAGTAGTCAATCGCGGTGGCCCTCCATTCGGCTGGTGGCTCTGAGGGAGGGGTTGCCTGTCCAGCAGCTCCAATGGGACAAACAAATGCCATTGCACTGACAATCGTGAGTGCTCGAAATTTCTTAGTCAGGGACAAATGTGCTTGTTCCATATCCAGCTTTCCTATTTGGGGGTTTATCTGCGTCGTCGCCTTGAGGGTAGTGTGATTGCATCACCAGGATGGGGTCGCACACCCTCTGAATCCAGCATCGTGTAGAAGGCTGGAAGGCGGTTCAAAATCAGTTCGTTAAGTTGCTCAAGTAGATTAGGCATTGCATCCCAAGCTTCATCCACCTGCCAAAGTTGATCAGATGTGGGCAGTGTGGAAGACGCCTGAATATCGGCAGCGATTCCAGCATTGTTTCTGACTGTTCCGAGTTCGCTCTGTATTGAAGAGAGATCATCTTCGAGTGCTTCAAGTTCAGTAGTTAAAGTTTCCGGTAACTCGTCATGTTCAGAGATAAGATCACTTGCTTCAGTGAGTTGGCCCGCCAAGCGTTCCATTGCCTCGGTCGCCTCGTAAATGGGCTTCGCTAGTGTATGCAGGCTCATTAGTGCTTCTTGGCGAGTCATTCGATTCGCGTCAGTCATGGGACGTCGGGGGTCTGCCTTGATCTCAACTGTGGTCGAGTAGCTTTGGGCCTGCACGTCCATCGTCACTGTGTATGTTCCCGGAAGTACGATGGGTCCCTGGGGCGGCCCTCCTCCAAAGCCACCGCCCCCTTCATTAGGTGCTTCATCCCTCTCGTAAGGTGCATCGTAACGCCAATCCCATACCACCTCATTGATCCCTGAAGAACTAGGCGTGGTCAGTGTTCGGATATGCTCCCCTCGGGCGTCTTCGATCGTAAGAGAAAATCCTTCTGAGTCAGGTTCTGATTCTTCGTTTTCCGATTCCTGGGCTACGGAATCTCTAGCTGGATCACCCTTTTCTTGGTCGTCACTCAGGTAGTAACGGATTAGTGCACCACGTGGAGGATTTGAAGCAGAGTATGTAGCTCCGTAGAATGGCCAATCTCCTTTTTGTGCCCACATCGTAACGGGCTTCTGGGGAAAGAGTTGCCCGGCCTCAACGAGTAGCTCTGCAGATAAATGCTCGAGCGGAGTGACATCAGCTAAGATCCACGCGCTCCGCCCATGCGTGCCAACGATAAGATCGTTTTCTCGCGGATGAATTGCGAGATCATCAACGGGCACAACCGGCAGATTGCTCTTGATACGCGTCCAATGCTCACCCCGATCAATCGACATGTAGACGCCAATCTCATTGCCAAGGAAGAGGAGCTCCGGAGTGCGGTGGTGTTCAGTGATTACGTTGACCGACCAACCGTTTGGCAGGCCTGCCGCAATCGAACGCCAACTCTGTCCGTAGTCTTCTGTCACAAACACATACGGGGCAAAGTCCCCATTCCGATGCCCATCGAACGTGGCATAAGCACGCCCCTGGGCGTGGGCGGAAGGTGCGACACGACTCACGTATGTGCGTCCAGGAAGTTCTGGGATGTTATCTACTACGTTTTCCCATGTGGCTCCATCATCCACGGTTACTTGAACATTTCCATCGTCGGTACCCGCCCAAATTTCACCGGAGGTTATCGGAGATTCATTAACAGTGGTGAGGTTACCGTATGTTGAAGTTCCATCATGGATGGACATCTGTGGTTCTGAACCGGGTACGTCCATGATTCTTAGCGTGTCCCGGTCGATATTCTTGGTGAGATCTATCCCGCCGACCTCTTCCCACGTCATCCCTCGGTCACGTGAGCGCATGAGGTAGTTCGCCCCCAGGTATATGGTGGAGGGATCGTGCTTGGAAATCAGAAGAGGGGAATTCCAATTAAACCGGTATGCCTTGGTGGTATCACCATCTGCGCGCGGTCCAGTAATTGGACGCATCGCGGTTTTCTCACCCGTTATTAGATCGTAGCGGTTCATATTACCGCCCTGAGACTCCGAGAAGACGATTGTAGAATCGGTCGGGTCAACCACCGTCCAGAATCCGTCTCCGTATGCAGTCTCGTACCAATCCTGGTTACGGATGCCATGGAACGATCTGGTGTTGGATGGTCCACACCAGGGGTTGTTGTCTTGAAGTCCTCCGCAGACGTAATAGGGGTCACGCATGTCATAGGAGATGGTATAGAACTGGCCGAGCGAGATATTGTCGAACATCCGCCAGTGTCCAGTTCCATCCCATGACGCGGCCACGCCGCCATCGCTTCCTAGAATAAGATGATCAGGATCATTGGGGTTGATCCATAATGCGTGGTGATCGACATGGACTTGTGTAGCACCGTCGCTCCGAAATGATCGCCCGGCATCATCTGACACCATAAGCGAGCCCCCGAGCACATAGATGCGGTCAGAGTTACTCGGATCAATCCGCACTTGGGAATAGTACATCGGCCGCGGGTTCGTGTTGGACATCTTCTCCCAGGTATCACCGCGGTCAAGGGAACGGAACAGGCCACTGCGTGCAGCTCCGCCGCCGCCGCGTCCTCCACGACCCCCTCCCGCCCGGCGTGCATCAGCCTCAACCAGGGCGTACACCACATTACCGTCTTGTCGGAATACATCGATGCCGATCCGGCCCTTGTCTCCTTCAGGTAGTCCTTCAGTGAGTTCGATCCAGTTTTCTCCCGCATCCGTTGAACGATAAAGACCGCTTCCGGGTCCGCCTCCATTGAACCCCCAGCCCGTTCGTCGTCGCTGGTACATAGCCGCGAAGATCGTGTTGGGGTCGCCCGGGTCCATGGCCATATCGATCGCACCGGTATGTTCATCGATAAAAAGGATGTTCTCCCACGTCTGACCGCCGTCCTGAGTGCGGTAAACACCGCGCTCTTCGTTGGGTCCCCAGAGATCCCCCACTGCTGCGACGTACACAACGTCAGGATTTCTGGGATGGATCAGAATTCGTGCGACGTGTTTGGTCTGATCTAGACCCATGTGCGTCCAGGTGTTGCCTGCATCAGTGGATTTGTAGACACCATCTCCCCATGGAGAAGACTGCCGGTTTTGCGGCTCACCCGTGCCGACCCAGATGAGGTTTGGATTCGCTTGGTGCACGGTGACGTCACCGATCGATCCGTTTGGCTGTTCGTCGAATAGAGGTGTCCAGGAGGTCCCGTGGTTCACGGTCTTCCAGACTCCGCCAGAGGCAGTACCGACGTAGAACACCTGTGGCTTTGCTTCGACGACGGCAAGGTCGGCGATACGTCCACCCATGAGCGCCGGGCCTATCGATCGAAACTGCAGGTGTGATACAGCGGTTTCTAGATCGGTCTGTGCTCGAGTATCTGTGGCAGAGACAGCTCCGAGTACAGCAGTAAGAAGGAGGATGTGGATGACTTTCATGGTGGCGCCTCGTGATGCAATCGTCTAAGTGATTCCAGTCAGGGCGTTCAACATATTCCTGAGCCCTGATACCGCGATAAGGGGGCATATCGGCAATCCGGATGAGCCCTGCCTTCCTTAGGCAAACATCTTACGCTCAACTCACCGAGCGCAAGGAGCACTTTCTATGCTGCTCTAGCCGCCAGTGATCTGGACGGTGACTTCCTGGGAGAGTGCCCCTGTGTTGTCGTATGCCGTACCCGTTGCTACATACGACCCGGCCGCGGCATATGCGTGTTTCAGCAAACCGGTCATATCCACGGCTCCGGCGCCGAGCGACGGGACCGAGCCGGTTTCTCCATCCCCGTAGTCCAACTGGATGGTTGATAGATCAGTACCTGTTGCTTCATACCGAAAGGTGATCGAGTCGCCTACCAAAGCTGTGGCTGGCTCGACGGTGAGCGTCAGCGTGAGCGACCTCACGCCGGTGATGCTGTTATCGAGGCAGCTCGTGGCAACTAAAACAACCACCGCGAGTACCCAGATCGGTGCCCACCGTGGGGGAATTGCGTGATTGAACTGGTCCTTATTCACAGCGACTCCAAAGAGCAAAGGAAACCGCCCCCTGCCGGAGAGCAGGGGGCGGCGATGCTACATACCCTCATTTACCTAATTGTGATCAACCGACCTCTTCTAGGTTCGTGTTTAAGGACCGCTCGCTGTTCGGGATATCGTAGCAGAGCTGACGCCCGGTGTACCCGCTAATGCCGGATTGTGCTGCATCCAGGCCGCGCGGCCACGTGCTGAAGAGTGCGGAGAGCGCCTCGAAGTTCGGTAGCTCTAGGTCGCCAGGAGTGCTGTTCTGGGCCCAGCGTTTGTGGTCGGGCATGGTGCGGGCTTCGTAGAAGAGCTCGATCGCGCGCTCACGCTTGAGACGCGTCCAAGCTTCCGTGGCGTCCGCCGCGGTCACCGCGGCCACCGGCTGACCAGCCGCCACATGTGTCGTGGCGTCCGTGGTGTAGGTCGCCCGCAGGGCGTTGATAATCGTCATAGCGCCCTCCCAATCACCCCCGGCGAGCTTAGCCTCGGCCTCGATGAGGCGCATCTCGCCTCCACCGGCGAGGCGGACGGGAGAACTTACACCCGCGTACTTAGTCTGGATCTGACGGTAAACCTGACCGTACCCGTCGAGTGAGCCAGCCGCCCACGGGAGGTGGTCCGCCTTCCAGGCAATGCGGGGATCTCCCGAGGTCTCGTAGTAACCAGTGCCCGCGAGTGGGAAGCCGAAGCCCCCGGTCTCGGTGTGCGGTTGGGCCTGAGTGAGATCCGGCTGGTTGCCGTAGTACGTGCCCCACATCGAGTAGGACCCGTAGGGAATGCCTGCCATCGCATAGTACAGCGAGTTACGCGTGCTTGCGTTGTCCCCATCTGTGACCGCATTAAACACGAAGCTGGTGGGGACCGCAGCTGCGTCTGACGCTGCGTTGGACCAGGTCGCCTTCCCGTAGGTCGCGAGGTAGGCACGAACCTGTGCACGGCCTGCCTGTGCTGCCGTCTTGAGAGTGGCGTCCGCCGCGCTGCTCATTGCAGCTGAGAACTGACCCTCAGCTCGCGTTAGGTAGTCGGTCGCGTCAAACGCCGGTCCGCCATCGATTACACCCTGACACCAGTGCTCACCGAGAACGCGGTTCGAGAACCCAGCCCAGATGTTAGCTTGCGCAACGAGATCGCCACTGACCCCCCCCGCTTCCGCGAAGAGATCGATTGCTTTCTCGCCGATGAAGCGTGCCGTCTGAAGCGTCGAGAACACGCTTCCTGTACCTGGATCGAGATGACCGGCCTGCTGTGTCGGGCTGTGGCCGTGTGATCCAATCTGGCCGCCCGGCATCAGCTCACGGGCTACGAGCGCGCCCGATCGCGCGATCGAACTACCACCCACGAGTGCCACGACCAGCTGGCGCTGCGAGCCGTTCACTAGTCCTTCACGTGACTCTTCCTCGACGAGGAACTTGTCTTGGATCGGTCCGGGGTTCACCACATCGCACGCTCCAGTGAATGCCACTAGAGCCGTGAGAGCGACGCCCATCGCGAATCTCTTATTCATTATTTTCGCTTTCATTGTCGCTCTCCTTAGAACGTGACCCGGAGGGAAATACGGAACGAGATCGGTGGGGGCACCGTCTCCTCGAAATTGAATGCTTGTTGCGGGCCACCACCTGGGTCCGCGCTTGTCTCTGGATCCATGAAGGGCATCTCCTTCATCCAGAGGTATGAGTTGTTGAGCGCGATCGTCAGCGTCGAAGTGTTGAACCGTTCCGGGAACAGGAAGTTCATCGGGATACTCGCTGACGCGCTACGCAGCTTGAAGAATGAGGCATCCCAAACGTAGCCCTCGGAATCGGCTCGGTTGCAGCGCGCATACCAGATTGCTGGGATGTCCGGCTTCAGTTCATTCGAGGTCCCTGGAGTGACATAGTAGGGGTAGCAGAGCGGCGATCTTACGCTACGACCGATCGCGAACACCTGCTCGTTCATGTAGAAGTTGCCCTTGTATTCGCCGCGGGCGGAAAGAGAAATGCCCCCGGGTACCCGGACCGTGATTGAAGGGTTGATAAACGTTGTAGGCAGGTTGGAGCCGTAGAAGTACTGACTCGCGCTCGTTCCTTGTCCTTGGTAGCACGGCATCGACGGTTCGCAGAATATCACGTCGCTGTTCGAATTTGCTATCGCGGTGGGGTTAGAGATCAACTCGTTCGTAACCGGGCGGATCGGATAACCGACCTTGCGGTAGCTGTTCTCCAGGCTTGGGTCGTTCAGCTCAAGAATCTCGGACTCGTTTTCAGTGTAGCTCAAGCCCAGGTCGACGATCCATTCACCCATCTGCAGGACAGTGGCATTGAGCTCTGCTTCCAGGCCCTTGTTCCCCAATTTTCCGATGTTGGTGAGCCGGCTGCTCGAGAAGCCGCTGGAAGGAAGCTGCGGGATCCCGAAGAGTGCGTCGTCCGTGACTTGGTCGTAGTACGTAAACCCGAGGGAAACACGGTTATCGAAGAACGAGGCATCAAAGCCTCCCTCGATCTCCGTGGTGACCTCCGGACCGATGTCGGGGTTACCGACGTTCGCCGGTACGAAGGCTGGGATACCGGCTAGCCCCTGCGGGGACCACGTGCGGACCTTGTCGAACGGTCCCGGTGCGCGACCAGACCGACCGTATGCGAAGCGCAACTTCATCTCACCGATGTCGGGGTAGAAGGACTCATCTGAAAGAATCCAAGAAAAACTGGCCTTCGGATACGCTGCGAGCCCGAAGCCTTCACCGAAGGTGCTGTTACCGTCGATACGCACTCCGGTTGTGAGGAAGTACTTGTCTGCGATGTCGAAGACATTCTGGAAGAAGAAGCCTGAATTCCAAATCTTCGTGCGGTTCTCAAATGAAATCGTCGCGGCTGCCGAGTTGAGCGTCGGATCCGCGGCGCCGGGGAAGTTCTCCCCGAAGCCCTCGACGGAGCGCACGTCGTCGCCGACCGCCTGGCCGCCCCACGAGATGTTGGCAGTGAGCTGGTCCATGATATCAAGCGAGTACGATCCGACATAGTCCAGTGAAAGCACGCGGTTCTGGAATGTGTTGTTAAGGAGCTTGCCCTCCGGTGTCTGCATCCAACCGAATGGTCGGAGGTTCCGGTGTTCGCGCGCCCCCCAGTCGTAGCCGACGACGAAGCGGTTCGTGAGGTTGGCGATCGGGGAGTACGTCACCGTTATGCCTGTCGTGAAGCGCTCGACGTCCTCAGCGATCTTCTGATCCATGAGTTCATCGAGAGCAGCTGGGTCACCCGTGCCGAAGTAGTTCCGCTCCTGGCGGAACGCGTTCAGCGTGATGCCCTGGGCGTTGTTCTGTCCGCCGGTGTGGGTTTGGGCGGTGTTTGAGTACATCGTGTTCCACTGGATATTCAGGTTGGCCGCCGGAGAGAAGGTGAGGTTCGCGCGGGTCGTGTACGCCTTCTCGGTATCGTTCGTCTGGTAGCCCTGCTGGTCTCCGAACGATCCGGAGACAAAATAGTTAACGTCTGACGTGCCCCCACGGACGGAGAGCAAGTAGCCTTGGTTGTAGGCCTGGTTCGCATAATCACCGCACTTAAGGGGACCGGTGCAAAGCCAGTGCTCCATGAAGTTGTACGAGACGTCAGTCTCTCCTTGGTAGGAAGGACCGGAGTCGTCGACGCCGAATGCGCGGGCCCACTGGGTCCCTGTCGTGACCTCTGCGGTCCACGTGGGCGCACCCTCTCTGCCTTGTTTCGTGAAGATCTGGATCACGCCGCCCGAGGCTTCGGTGCCGTAGAGTGTGGTAGCTGCCGAGCCCTTGATGATCTCGATCCGTTCGATGTCACTGGGGTTGATTTGGTCGAGTGGACTGACCGCGATGTTGCCACTCCGGCCGCCGCGACGGTCGGGCGGGTTCGCGTCCGGAAACGGCCTGCTCCTGATGCGTACGCCGTCCACGTAGATCATCGGGTGATCGTTGAGCGCCGCGCTGTTAACACCACGGAGTCGGATAATCTTAGATTGGCCGACCGCACCACCGCCGTATAGTTCGAGGCCCGGTGCAACTCCTTGGAGCATATCGGTAATGCTCAGGGGTGCGTCCGGTACGTCGACGGCATTGAGCTGAGACACAACGTTCCCAATCTCACGCCGTCTGGATGCCCCGGCTGTACCAGTGACGATGATCTCATCCAGGCCGAGTGCCACCGAAGCCATTGTGAAATCCGCCTGGAGCGTCTGGCCCGCAGCGACCGTGATCTGTTGCGTCACGGCCCCGAGACCAATGCGTTCTCCGGTAAGTTCATATGTGCCTGGCGCCACGTTGAGCAGGATATAGCGACCGTCCTGTCGTGTGAGTGAGCCGAGCCCGGTGCCAGGTATATAAACCTGGACCTCACTGAGAGGTGCTCCCGACTGGCCGTCGGTCACCTGACCGACGATCTGGCCGGTCTGCGCTTGGGCAGGTACGGCAAGTAGCGCCGGTAAAGCGACCAGTGCCACACCGGTGAGGAACTTAGTAATACTCATGGATACTCATCCTTAATTATGGAGTAACGCAGTACGCATTCAGTCGAGACATCACCGCGGGAACAAGCCGATCGGATAGACATGTGCACTGATCTGATGATCGGATCTTGGCCTGTTCGGCCTCGATCGAACCCAGGAAAAGCCTATTCGAAAATGCTTTTCGTTGCCCACAAGATATCTAACGACTGACCATAGGATACTCATGGCGTTTTCTGGGTGCAAGCGCGTACTAGGTCTAATCCGAATCTATCGCCCGATGAATAGGGCCTGCTCGTCCTCCCAGTCCAGCCGATTATCCGATTGGGATCGAGATGAGTTTCAGCTGGAGGTCGGGGGGATCCTCCCCGGGGATTGGCACCTGATCATTGATCGCCTCCATGCCCAACAAGAGCAGGGTCACGCCGCCAGCTACCGTTCCGGCCAGAACCCCAGCGGTCTTGAACCCGTCCAGCACCCGGAGTTCGGCTGAAATGATCGCATCGGGGGGGACACGGATCGCCTGTCCCAGAGCCACGCTATGGAATCCGTCCGTCCTGCTCCCGACCGGGATGCGGACGATGAGGGAAGTATCCTCTCTTCTTTCGAGCGTACCCTCTAGAACAGGGACAGCTTCGTCCTGCAGGGTGAGTTCACTGAGATCTGGCACCCTCTCCCGGGTTACAGTAAGGCGGACGTCTTCCCCTACTGGTACAGTGGTAAAATCTGTCGGCACATAATTGAAGCAGCCGGCGAGAACGAGTACTAGATTAGTGACGACGGCCACTCTCGGTAGCGATCTAGGGCTCAAGAGACTCCCCCATAAAGTTGTCTGGTGAGGTGGAAAGATGCAGGCATTTCTAGGCTTGGGACAAGCTCTTGAAGTAACTCGGCTGATCTTGCTCAATACCTGAAAGCCAAGGTTTGACATAAAGAACAATCAACATATTGTGGCGGTTATCGGGAGTGCTGTTGTAGTGCGCAGGAGCGCGTTCGTTGAGATACTTTGTAGTCTCCATACGAGCTAGGTGATGAATAGAGACTCTCAGACGCACATTGGTTTGGTGGGAAGATCAAGATCGAGATTTCCAATCTTGTTTTGGATTTTTCTCACCGGTTTACTGGGCTGCTATAACTATGTGCCGACAGATTTTACCACTGTACCAGTAGGGGAAGACGTCCGCCTTTTCGTTAACCCCGGAGACGTCCCTGAATTAAGTGAAATCCCTGTCGTAGGAGACCTAACCCCTGTTGTGCAGGGCACTCTTGTTGGTATGGAAGATGATGCGGTTGTTGTACGAGTCCCAGTCGCGAGGCGCCAGCAGGGGTTTCATACGCTTAGCTTGGGTCAATCGATTCGTGTTCCCCATGACGGGATCATCTCAGCTCAATTGCGGGTGCTGGATGAGCTTAAGACCGTGGGGGTTGTGTCAGGCACTGTAGCCGCCGCGACTGTCCTGATCTTCGTTGGCTTGGAAATCATCAACCCAGTACCGACGACTCCAGGCGATGACCCTCCTGAATTTCTGCTAAACCTCTTCTCAATTCCAATCGGATGATCTGTGGCTATCAGTCTATGGAAGCCCAGGAGATTTCTGGAGCGGTTTGAGTATTGGCGGCCTACTCAGGGGGCTCGCTTGACTACAAGGAAACTGGTCAGGTATTGTCCGTTTCCACTTAACATTTCCCGCTCCCCATTGCTGGTATCTGATGCTGGTATCTGAAGTAGCAAGGACTCCGGCCAGCAGGGGAAGGAGCGTATTTATGGGCGCTAATCGGATTTTCACGGGCACGGTTTTAGCCATGCTAATGGCGCTTGTAACGATCTCAGTAGAAGCTCAAACTCAAAATGGCCAGATCGTCGGCCAGGTGACTGACGGCCAGACAGGTGCTCCACTCAGTGAGGTACAGGTCTACCTTCCGGGAACGGGCCTTGGTGTTCTTACTCGGCAGAATGGACGATTCATACTGTTGAATGTTCCACCTGGTACGTATGAGTTAACTGTTGAACGGATCGGTCTTGGTTCAGTAACCGGAGAGATTTCTGTGGTTGCTGGCCAGACGGTTGAGGCTGACTTCTCGATGCAGTCGGTGGCCCTTGGGCTCGATGAGATCGTGGTCACCGGTACAGCCGGAGCGGCCAGGCGTCGAGAGATCGGAAACACGGTATCACAGATTGCCGTTCCGAACCTACCTGAGCGACCGGTGCTTGTATCTGATCTCTTGCAGGCTGCAGCTCCAGGGCTCGATGTGTATGGAGGCGGAAGTGTCGGACAGAGTAAGATCATTCGGCTACGAGGTGAGAGTAGTGTCTCCCTGAGTAACCATCCCCTTGTGTATATAGATGGCGTTCGGATTCGAAGTGAGCCCCTTCCTGATGTCAATCCACCTGACAGGCGCGGTGGTCGTAGTGCAAACGTCGCGGTCAGCCCGCTCGACAACATCAATCCCAATGACATCGAGCGAATTGAGATTATTAAAGGATCAGCAGCTACTACGCTTTACGGGACCGAAGCCTCGGCAGGTGTCATCCAGGTCTTTACGAAGAGCGGTACCCAAGGTGCCCCTGTCTGGACTGCAGAACTCCAGGGCGGCAAGTCCTGGAGTCGGGAGTTCGGTGTTGTGGGATCAGGTGTGCCGTATAACAACATGGAGCACTGGCTGTGCACGGGGATCTATACCTGTGGAGAGTACGCCAATCAGTCTTACGCACAGCAGTACAATCTTTCAGTCAGGGGCGGTGGCCAGGACCTACGGTACTTCATCTCAGGGTCCTTTGTTGACCAGCAGGGCTATCTGACAAACGATACCGAAGAGAAATATGCCGTTCGTGGCAACTTTACTATGGCTCCCGCTGAGAACATGACCATACAGTGGAATACGGCATACGTGAACCAGTTGTTGACCATGACAAACGGGCAGAATAACGCCCAGGGCATCACGCTGAACGCGTTCCGGGCAGAACGTAACTACTTCGGTACAGGTGACCCGGCTGTTCTCAATGAACTCATGGATCAGAGACTCGATCAGGGTGTTGAGCGCATGACTACCGGCGGAGTAATTACGTATGCGCCGATGGAAAATCTCACGAACCGGCTCACAGTTGGCTACGACTGGAGCCAACAAGAGCATCGTAACCTCAGGCCGTTTGCTTGGAAGCAGGTCCCGTTGGGTGCGCTGCTGAACAACACATTCCAAAGTCGAGTGCTCTCGTTTGACTACGTTGGCACGGTCACGTTTGGCATCACAGCCAACTTGCTTGGAATGGAAGTGCCCATTCGATCGAACTTCTCGTGGGGTGGGCAGGCCACCGGCATAGACGAGCGCACGGTCGAGGCGTTTGGTGAGAACTTTCCTGGAGCGGCTGCGCCGACAGTGAATTCTGCCTCCATCACCCAGGGATTTGAGGTACGGCAGAAGATCTGGAATTCAGGCTTCTTCTTCCAAAATGTTTTCGACATCGCAGACAAGTACTTTTTGACGGTCGGTACGCGGGTAGACGGTAACAGTGCCTTTGGTAAGGGGTTCGGCCTGCAGGTTTATCCAAAAGCCAGTGCTTCTTGGATCTTATCCGACGAGTCTTTCTACCCTGACATTGGTGAGATGAAGTTGCGAGCAGCTTTTGGGCGTTCGGGTCGAGCACCTGGGGCGTTCGACGCTGTGCGGACGTGGAGTCCAGTGGGTTTGGCAGGAAATCCAGCTTTTGTTCCGGAGAACGTAGGGAACGACGCTGTTGGTCCAGAAGTTACAGAAGAACTGGAATACGGATTTGATGCCTCGTGGTGGGGCAACCGGATTGAAACGAGCTTCACATATTACGAACAGATCACAAACGACGCACTGCTTAACGTTCCACAGGTTCCGTCAACAGGATTTACGAACAGCGTCCTTACCAATATTGGTAAGATCCAGAACGTTGGATTTGAAGTGGATCTGGATGCTGCACTCATTCAAGGTGCTAGCTGGGGTTTGGACATTGGGCTCAACTATTCAACGAACGATTCCAAGGTCCTAGAACTTGGAATTCCGGAGACGAACGAACTCCGTATGGACTGTGGACCGAACGGTGATGAGGGCTGCACGCTCCGTAACGTACGTAATGAGGTTGTCACTAACCCGGATGAAATTGCTGACCCTGTTTACGAGCGGATCAACTACGGACCAAATCTCCCCACGACGTTCATAAGTCCGAGCATGACCGTGCGGCTTCCCGGGGGTATCGTGCTTTCGGCAAGAGGTGACTACAAAGGCGGCTTCTACATGACGGAAGCGGTTTGGTCGATCACCCGGAGCGTACGCTCTCCTCTTTGCTTCCCATACTATGTGGACCCAGAGAACTCGATCGAATTAAAGACAGGTATCCCAGCTGTGTGGAAAGCTCGCTGTGATCCGAGTGAGTATGAGGGCTACGTATGGAAGGGCGACTTCTTCAAGGTTCGGAGCGTGAGCGCCACGATTCCGATGGATTTTGCATTTCCAGAGAAAGTGAGTAACGCAACGCTGACGCTCGCCTTGAACAACTCCTACCTATGGATGAGGGATATGCCCTTCATGGATCCTGAGGCACAGGCCGATCCTTACGCATCTGGTCAGCAGGGCTACAACTTTGAAGAGACCGTACCGGCGCCGATCGTGTTACGTGCATCTCTGCGAATCACGTTCTGAGCAGGGAGCCAACATGCATAAGCAACAAATAGAAAAGGCTAACCGAAGGATGTGGTTCGCAGCGGCGTTTATATTGCCCATTCTTGGAACGGGCTGTGAAGTCACAAACCCTGGGCCGATCCAGGATGAGTTCCTGATTCAGCCAGCATCCCGGGCAGGGCTCGTAAATGGTGCCCAACGACGTCTAAATGAGGCGATAGGATGGATCGGCTATACAGGAGCGGTTGTTGCACGTGAGATCATGCCAGGTGGTCAGACTGGGGCGTATGGTCACTCGGTAGCCGCTCAGGGTGGCCATATTCAACCTGGCTCTTATTCCGGCCACTTCGGAGATGCGCAGCAGGCACGGTTCATAGCTGAGACAGCGATCCTTTTGTTCAAAAACGAAGCTGTTGAGGGTGACATAGTGGCTCAGGCGAACATCTGGGCAGGGTATGCCAATCGGGTCTTGGGTGAAAATTGGTGTGAAGCCGTTATAGATGGCGGTCCACTCGAGGATGGTTTGGTCTACTTGAAGCGTGCTGAAGGGCAGTTTAGTGAGGCGATCAATAGAGCCAGTACTGACTCGCTCAGGACAGCAGCGTATGCCGGGCGTGCGCAAGTTCGCGCATTCCTAGCGACATATGGCGAAGCGAGTTGGTCCAACGCGTATTCTGACGCCGCTTCGGTAGAGAGTGATTTCACCTATGTCGTGGAGATGAGCAACCTAGAGCAAGCCACACGAAACACGATTATGTGGGCGAATGGCCGACAGCCATATCTGGCCTACACCATGTGGAATACTTACTACGGTGAACAGCCAGACCTAACCAATAATGGCGTACCTATTCCTGGAACCGGTTATTGGGAAGAAACCGGTGATCCGAGGGTGGGATGGTTCGCTGACAGTGAATTCCCATGGTCGAATGCGGCGCTTTTGGGTTTTGGCCAAACACCGTGGCGTAACCAGGCTAAGTATGATGATCCGGAGGACCCGATTCGTCTCGCCAGTGGAGCCGAAATGCGTCTAATCCAGGCTGAGGCGGCATTAGTGGGTGGTGATTGGCAAGACGCTATGACCATCATCAATGATCTGCGTGTGACATACACTACACAAACCACTACACATCAAGCTGGTGGAGATCCACTTGGCGAGTGGATAGCTGATTCAGACGTAGAGGCGTGGACCCGACTCAAACGAGAGCGCGCGATAGAGCTCTTCTTAGAAGCTCGGACTCTTGGCGACCAACGCAGATGGGCGGAGAATGCGGGACCGCTGGGCGGAGCTACTGTTCCTGGTGATCTCGAATTACCGGACTTTGAGGCAGTCTCAGAGATCTTCTCTGACAACCCGAGGGGCACACTCATCAATGGGCAGCCTCGTCTATGCTTCGACGTACCGAACTCGGAGCGTGAACGGAATCCAAACGTACCGACCGTTATCGGCAGTTGATTACCATTAGGTGACTTTCTGCTTAAAGGCTGCTCGGGGGCTCTTCTTCCCTCCGGGCAGCCTTCTGCACGCTCAGAAAAACTTCTTAGGGTGCCATGGAGACAGGTCTTACGCGTGTCACCTTGGTTAGCTTATAGGTGCTACAATAAACCTGACTTGTGTATCTCCGTAGAGACCTCCGTCGTCAGCACGACCACGAAGTACGTATGTCCCTGGGCGATCGAAGGTGACTCCAACCTCCCAACGCATATCTTCCGGGAGAGGAGGTGCACGCCATAACGGAGACCAGGGTGAATTACCTCCAGTCCGTGAGTCTTCCCAGACTTTGACTTGGAAGGGATCAAACATCACTTCACCCTCGCCTCGGAACACAAACCAAGACAGGTGTAGCCCGTTGACTTTCGCGACAGTTATCCGTGATGGCGGGCGGAGTTGCCGGGCGTTGAGTGTAGGGGGCGCGCTACTTGTGTCCGGTTCCGGTGTGGACCTATTCACACGAGGAAGTCCGTCATCATCCACCGTTGCGACGAGCGTGACTCGCTGTCCAACTGTCGCACTTCGCACCGTATCTCCCTCTATCATTACGACAGGAGGAGTGTTCGCTCGGGACGCAGGAGTGCTAAACCCCGCGTTTAGAGCACCGGTTTCGGACGCTACGATCATGTTGTCTACGACGTAATCGAGCCTGAGCGATGCGTACGCTTTCTCGGTTTTCCCAGCAGTCGTGATGGTCCATACGAGTTCCTTGTCACCCCAGTCCGCTGGCACGCGGACCTTGAATACGAAGCGGTTGCGGCGTGGAAGGAAGTGAGTAGGCTGCCCTTGATCTTCGGGGCCAGGTGAGAAGCTATTATCGGCTCCGACGGGGATGTCTGGCTCCTCCAGCCAGTTCCGATTCATGTAGCCGAATAGGAAGTTGAACGAGCCGTCAGGGTTCTGCTCCCAGCCCTCGTACGCGGGAGAGATGTTCTGGCCCTTTGAGTACGTTTCTTGAGCCTTAGCGCTCGACGGTGCCTGTGCTAAAAAGCTCGCAGATGCAATCAAAACCAGGGTGAACGCAGGGATACCCTGAAAGCGTGAGGAATCTCTTCTCATGATCGAATTATCTCCCAGGGATAACCATGCAGAGTGGGCAGCCGATCACGTGATCATTGACGTTCAAGTTCAGTGCATCTCGTCGATCAGCCATCTCCTGCTGGAACTGCTCGTCAGTCAAGCGGAGTCGCATCCCCAGATCGATGAACATGTTTGATACCGAACGGTTGCCTGACCCCTGCCAGTTCCGGGTGTCTGAGAGGTTCGTGTTTCCGGGTGTATTGTCCATGAAACCCGTGATGTGGAGGACGGTGCCTTTGGGTAGTAGTGGCTGGTGATCATCAGCGAAGGCATAACCCCGAACCCAATTATGGTCGTAGCCTACGCAGGACAGGGTCTCCACATTGAAACCCCAGATTGCCTCCAGGCACATGCGGGCCCCTGGAGCGTGCAGGTGCGGCTCAAAGGTCACGATCTTGGTGTGCTGGTTTAAAACCGTATAGGCATGCAGTTCCTGGTCTTTCTCTCCGGACTTGATATCGATGTCTATCCCATTTCCGAGTCCAAGGCCCGCGCCTCGGTACTTAGGCTCATAGTCCTCAGGATGGAACCTGAATCCAATCTCGAGGTGGGCTTCGGTGTCTCGGCCATTCGAATGCAGGTGGAGGGAGTTAGAGACGATACTCGTTCCAGCCCGGAGAAGCCGACCCCCATCTTCATCAAAGATGTCGGGGTTCCTACCAACTTCATGCACTGGCCAGGTCGTTGCCGGAGCGAACGGGTTTCCTCCTTCGGTGACCCGGGTGCTATAGATCATATGGTGGAAGACGAACCTTCCGCCGACAGTTTCCCGAACCTCGTTGGGATCGTAATCGTTCACCTCACGAACCTCTACGGACTTCACATAGCGGTCCTCGGTCAACCCGGTTGGGGTGGCCTCGATGTCGCCCCACCAATCGGGCGAGCTTCCCAGGACCGTGAAGTCTGGAAGCCTGACAATCAGGTCTGGTTCTCCGGCGGTCCAACTGACTCCATCGTCGAATTCTAGTGGTGGGGGTGCGTCGTCCGGATCACCCATCGGCGCACCTATTGCTTCCCACGCTGCCAGTGTCGCGATCTCTTCGTCATTAAGTGAAGGGTCATCCTTGTAGTGCTGGATGCCGATGTCTTTTTCGACGTACCATGGGGGCATCGCTCCGGCTACCTCCCTGAGTCCCGTCTTATAGACGATGCGCCTAGCGTTGCGACGTACATCGTCATACTCGACGAGTGCCATCGGTGCCACACCATGCTCCCTGTGACAACGTTGACAGCTGCGCTGAAGGATCGGTACGACATCTTTAGTAAATGTCACATGCTCGTAATCGGCTGTATTCACCGCGCCTTGTTGGGCGTACACGGGTGCATTGAGCGAGAACAATGCTGTCAGGGCCAAGAGGACTAGCCCTAGCCTGGTTCCACGATCGATTCCTTTTGCAACTACCGACATGGCACTTACTCCTTATAGGACGCTGCTGCCGAAGTTTATGGGAGCTCGCCAAGTTCCGTCAATTGGTTGCCCAATGAGTCTTGCAGACCCAGTAAGTTAGATCAAGAAACCACACGGGTCCGGCCTTGACCCCGGTCCAATGAATCTTTCCCAGTATCGTTCACCCCTAGCGCGTCTCGCTTCTGAGACCCAGTCTCGGACGAGTTGTTCGCATACCAGGAGAAGACTATGAGGACCATCCTTGTCATCGGGACAGTGCTATTTACAGCCACGACAGCATGCGCTCAGCAGCAGCGCGACGCCAACTCCATGGGTGGAGGTAATTGCGCGAACAACGTCTATAACTGTGCCGAGACGCCAAATCCGCTCCCTGAGGCGACCACTGTTTGGATAGAAGAGATGACGTGGATGGATGTCCGGGACGCTCTGAATTCAGGAAAGACGACGGCCATTATTCCAACGGGCGGTGTCGAACCTAACGGTCCTTGGCTAGTGACGGGTAAGCACAACTACGTCCTTCGTTCAAACTGTGATGCAATTGCCCGAGAACTCGGGAACGCGTTGTGCACACCCATCGTGAAGCTCGTACCCGAAGGTTCGATCGACCCACCGAGTGGGCATATGCAAAGCCCTGGTACCCTTAGCCTCCAGCAGGAGACATTCGAGGCGTTACTCACTGATGTCGCTCACAGCCTGAAGATGCACGGCTTTGAGAACATCATCTTCATCGGAGACAGTGGTGGCAATCAAGGCGGCCAACGGGCGGTCGCAGATGCACTGAATTCCGCATGGGGTAGTGATGCGGTTGTAGGCCATGTGCAGGGCTATTACGACTACGGGAGCGTTGGCCAGTATATGGCCGAGCAGGGCCTAGTCGACGGAGAAGGTGATGGTCTTCACGACGATCCAGTGATAGCGCTCAATATGTTCCATGCAGATCCCAGGTCTATCCGATTTGACGAACGTGTGGCGGCCGGATTTGCATCGATTAATGGTGTTTCCATCGCTGACCGGGTCAAATCTCTCGAGTACGCGAGGCAAATTGTAGGATTCCGTGCCGAGAGTACTGCCGGACTGATCCGGGAAACGATTGCGAACGGTGGTACTCTTCCTGCTCCACAGCGCCAGGGTGGAGCGGGTAGAGGTGGTCGTGGTCGTGGTGCTGGCCCTGGTGGCCAGCAGCGCCCCGCACCCGACCCAAGGACGATGGGCGGCGGCGACTGCCGAGCAAATGAATACAACTGTTCGGATACACCCAACCCTCTTCCCGAGGCGAAAACAGCCTGGATCGAGGAGATGACATGGATGGATGTCCGAGACGCTATCGCCTCAGGGAAAACCACTGCCATCGTCTCAACGGGAGGGATAGAGCCGAACGGTCCGTGGCTGGTTACCGGAAAGCACAACTACGTCCTTAGAGCGAACTGCCCAGCAATTGCGGCTAACCTCGGAAATGCCGTCTGCGCTCCGGTAATAGAGTTCGTCCCAGAGGGTAGCATCGAGCCCCAAAGCGGGCATATGAGGAGCCCTGGCACGATTAGCCTTAGACAGGAAACATTCGAGGCCGTACTCACTGACGTTGCTCACAGCCTGAAGATGCACGGCTTCGAGAACATCATCTTTATCGGAGACAGTGGCGGGAACCAAAGTGGTCAGGAGGCTGTGGCTGAGCGTCTTACCGCAGCGTGGGCCGGGGAAGCAGCTGTGCATCACATTGGTGAGTACTATAGACGGCCAGCGAATGCTCCGAACGTGTTGAGCGATGAAGGTGTTACCGGCGAAGGAATGCCTAACGATGGAATACATGACAGCCCAGGAATCACGCTGAATATGATGCTTGATGATATTAATTCGGTGCGCTGGGCAGAGCGTGTAGAGGCTGGTCAGGCCGTCATCAATGGTGTGTCAATCGCAGATCTGGAACGATCGTTGGAGCTTGCTCGAAAAATCTCAGAGGCGAGGGCGTCGTGGACAGCGGACCTGATTAGAGAGCGAATCAGCTCTCGATAATCTGAGCTTAGTAAGGTCGGCGGTCCTCATTTTCCATAGGATGTGCTCTGACGGATGCGTCACGGTCCTGGGGCAAGTATAGCAAGCACAATAAGTCGGTCGTTGCTGTGATTCCGGATCCCATGGGGCACCCCATCCGGCGCGACCAACATCAGGCCCGCTTCCATCTCTATTTCCCGGTCCTCTAGGATGAATAGGCCTCGTCCCTTAAGGACGTGATAGACCTTATCCATTCCCTCGTGGGTGTGGAGCTGGTGTGCTTGGCCCGGTTCAAAAGCATTTAGCCCGACTAGAATGTGTTCTGACTTAAATATAGTGCTTTTCCCCATCTTTTCCGGATTGAATGTTGCCACGGATTCAGGGTTTATAGCGTTGGTGTAATTCGTATCAGCTGACAAGTTGGGCTCCTTGAAGGACACTTTGAGCGTCCAGGAACAAGCTCCCGATCTGACTACAGCAGAGCGGGGTGAATCATGTTTCGTAGGTCTGCATGGACTTGTTCTGCACAGAACAGTCGATCTTACCTCTACGTGTGATAGGCTAGCCGAAACCCCGGTACTTGCGCTATTATCAAAGCTTACGAGTACTGTAATCTCTTTCGAGCGTGGGCATGCGTAAAACCATACTTCCAGTTATGACGGTGGCCGTTATTTGCGGAGCCCTCACGACTTGTACGGTCCCGGCACCACCAATGTCGTTTCATGCGGCCTCTCCCTTTGTAACGGCGGCATCTTTCAGGGACGGTGCTGAGGATGATACGAACGATGTGGTTGCAGAGTACTGCACGCGCTGTCACAGCGATCGAATGCGCCGCGGTGATTTGGTGTTAGAAGGCTTCGATGTGGCCAACGCGCCACAGAATGGCGAGATCGTTGAAAAGATGATCCGCAAGCTCAGAGCTGGTATGATGCCTCCTTCAGGGGCAAGACGGCCTGATCCTGTAGTGCTCGCCGAGGTAGCGCGTGACCTCGAGTCGACACTCGACAAGGCAGCCGAGCGGAACCCCAACCCGGGGACCCGCACCTTCCAGAGACTCAATCGTGCTGAGTACCACAATACGATTAGAGAATTATTTGGCATCGGAGTTGACGTAAGTACTTTCCTGCCACTCGATACGAAGAGTGCGAACTTCGACAATATTGCTGACGTTCAGATGCCTTCGGCTACCCTCATGGAGGGCTATCTACGTGCGGCTGAACATGTCAGCCGCATTGTGCTCGGTGATCCCGATGCGGAAATCCAAAACACTGTTTACAGGCTACCTCGTATACAGTCACAAAAGGACCGTATTGAAGGAGCTCCTTTTGGGACACGTGGCGGACTGTCACGCGTTCATAACTTCCCTGCAGACGGGAAGTATGTGTTCCATATCATGCCCTATAACGCCGTTGAAGGTGAAGTCTTTGGGCGCACGTTTGGAACGGAACAGGTTGAGATTTCAATAGACGGCGAGCGGATTGCGCTCCTCACGATCGATCGATGGATGATGGAATCTGAGCTGACCGGCTTGAATGTTCGAACCGACTCCACCTATGTGACTGCTGGGCCAAAGCGAGTTACTGCCGCATTTATTCGGCAATTTGAAGGTGAGGTCGACGACTTGATTCGTCCGATCGATCATACACTCGCGGATGGGCAGATTGGTATTGGTTATGGCGTGACGACTCAACAGCATCTTCAACGCCTCACCATACTTGGCCCCTTCGAAGTAACAGGAGTTTCTGATAACCCGACACGTCGAAAGGTCTTCACGTGTCGGCCGACGGCTCCTGCCGAGGCCCGACCTTGTGCTGAATCGATTGTCGGCAATTTAGCTACCGAGGCTTACCGCAGGCCGCTTGCACAAGCTGACATCAGTGCTTTGATGAATTTCTACGACGAGGGTGTGCAAGAAGGTGGGTTTGAGGGTGGAGTTCGGATGGCGTTGCAGGCGATCTTGGCGAGCCCGCACTTCATATTCCGTATGGAAGAGGTTCCAGACGGAGTTGCCCCTGGCGAGATCTACAACATCAGCGATACTGACTTGGCTTCTCGTCTTTCCTACTTCATGTGGGGCGCACCGCCGGATGAGGAACTGGTAGCGGTGGCGGAAAGAGGCCGGCTCTCCAGGTCTAAAGAATTTGAGCAGCAGGTGCGAAGGATGTTGGCTGATCCGAGAGCCGAAGCGCTTGCCACGCGCTTTGCATCTCAGTGGTTGCGCCTCCAAGATCTTGAAGATATTCAACCGGACGCTCTGACGTACCCATACTTCGACGAGACGCTTTCTGAGGCCATGAATCGTGAGACGGAACTCTTCTTCTCGCACCTCGTTGAAGAGGATCGTCCCGTCCTTGAGTTGCTCACGGCAGATTACACTTTTGTTAACGAGCGACTGGCCAGACACTACGGTGTTCCTGGGATCATAGGGCCTGAGTTCCGGAAGATATCCTATCCCGACGATACGCGCCGTGGGTTGTTGGGTCACGGTGGTATCCTAACGATGACATCACACGCTGATCGGACGTCACCAGTTCTCCGAGGGAAATGGGTCCTGGAGGTATTGCTTGGTTCTCCGCCTCCGCCACCCCCCCCGGATGTTCCGGCATTTGAGGAAGTCGGTGAGGCAGAGGAAGGGCGTTTTCTAACCGTCCGGGAGCGCATGGAGCAGCACCGGGCAAACCCTGCATGCCGCTCGTGCCATGTCGTCATCGATCCAATCGGTTTGGCTCTTGAGAATTTTGATGTAACCGGGGCTTGGCGTATTCGGGATGGTGGTAACATGGTAGATCCGGAGAGTGAGCTATACGATGGTACCCCATTGGCCAGTCCTGAAGATCTGCGGAATGCTCTCTTGAGTCGGCCCGAGGTCTTCTACAGGGTATTCACAGAGAATTTGATGGCGTATGCACTGGGTCGACGCCTTGAGTACTACGATATGCCCACAGTCCGAGCGATTGTTAAGGAGGCTGGCGAGAACGGCTTTAAGCTCTCAGCTTTTATTCTCGGAGTCGTAAAAAGTGCAGCGTTCACGAGCGCAAAGGCTCCAAGGCCAGCTATTGCAGCTGCCCCGGAGGGTGCACACGAAGGGTTCTAAATAGAAGAATAGGCAACTCTTGATTCCTCAAGCGAGGTTTTGACGATGGAATTCATCACAGGAAAACACATCTCACGGCGCACGATGCTACGCGGTATGGGAACGGCGATTGGACTGCCCTTACTCGATGCGATGGTGCCGGCGAATAGGCTCTGGGCAGCCACGGAGGCAGGGAAGGCGGCCGATGGCACTCGATTGGTGTGTATCGAACAGGTACATGGATCGGCCGGGTGTAATGACTGGGGTGCCACGCAAAATCTGTGGTCTCCTGCGGAAGAGGGTAAGAACTTTGATCTTACCCCGAGCAGCTTGAGGTCTTTAGAACCGTTCCGTAAGTATCTGACAATTGTGAGTGATACCGACTGCAGGATGGCGGATGCGTTTGCGCCGAAGGAGATCGGTGGAGACCACTTCAGAACTACTGCGGTCTTCCTAACTCAAGCCCATCCAAAGCAGACAGAAGGCTCTGACGTCGATGTCGGAACTTCATTTGACCAAGTTTTTGCACAGCGATTTGGGCATGAGACGCCGATCCCATCGATACAGTTAACAATCGAAAACGTCGATCAGGCTGGTGGGTGTGCATATGGGTATGCATGCGCGTACACCGATACCATCAGCTGGGGTTCACCTAACGAGCCGATGCCGATGGTCCGCGATCCACGAGCTGTTTTCGAAATGATGTTCGGAGCTGGTGGCACACCGGAACAGCGTGCTAAGCGCATGAAGACGAACCGAAGCATCTTGGATTGGGTGATGGAAGAGATGGCCGGGCTTCGCCGCGATCTTGGGGTCTCCGACCGCCAGCGGGTTGACCAATACACTCAGTATATTCGTGAGCTTGAGCAGAGAATCCAGCGGATCGAAACTCAGAATATGGGCGGAGACGAGCGTGAGATTCCGGAGGCACCGGTAGGTGTACCGGATTCCTTTGACGAGCACGTCAAACTGATGTTTGACCTGCAAGTACTCGCGTTTATGTCTGATACGACCCGAGTCTTCTCCCTGAAGCTTGGTCGAGATGCTTCTCCTCGGGTTTACCCAGAGAGTGGCTCGACTTCGCCATTCCACTCTTCGTCACATCACGGTGGACGTGAGGAACGGGTTTTAGATTTTGCGAAAATCAACACGTATCACGTGTCGATGGTGCCGTACTTCCTGGAGAAGCTACAGAGCGTGACTGAGGGTGACTCCACCTTACTAGATAAAACGCTATTGATGTACGGTTCGGCGATGGCTGATAGTAACCTGCACAATCACATTCGCTGCCCCTTGTTCCTTGCTGGTGGTGCAAACGGCATTCTGGAAGGTGAGAAGCATGTGAGGGCGACAATCGGTACGCCGATGGCGAATGTGTTCCTAGATCTGTTACATCGCCTCGGTGTCAACGACTTGGAAACATTTGGGAACAGCACCGGGACATTCTCGGTCTGACATGCTCAAGCCGGAACGTAAGGCGGATACCCTAAGGGAGCGGGACATGTCGGCAATAAGTGGAAGATTAAGGCTGTGCGTTGGCTCGCTTCTCGGATTGAGCCTGGTAGTCCTCCTCGCAGCAAAGCATGCAGACTCGCCAGTGGCTGATGCGGCCGAACAGGGAGACGCCCAGATCGTTCGGGCCTTGCTGCAGCAGGGTGAGGACGTAAATGCTGCCCAGTCAGACGGTCTCACCGCGCTACACTGGGCGGCTCTCAATAATGACCTCGAGTTGGCCAAGCTCCTGCTTTATGCTGGCGCCACGGTAAAGCCGGCGACAAGAGTCGGAGGCTACACACCACTCCATCTCGCAAGTCGCACGGGTAATACTGAAGTCATGACTGCGATCCTTGATGCGGGTGCTGACCCTAACAAGTTCACATCGACTGGTGTGACTGCGATGCACTTCGCTGCGCAGTCTGATGCCCCTGCAGCTATAAGGGTGCTCGCTGAGCATGGAGGCAACCTCGACATGGTCGATGGTTTCTTCCAGCGAACACCTTTGATGTTCGCTGCAGTCAAGAATGCGAACAGAGCCGTAGAGGTCCTAGTTGAGCTCGGTGCCGATCTTGAGATGGCGACGAGAGTGAAGGACTATGTAGAGTTCGCGGAACAGACAAACGCAGACCGCAGTCGACGTAATCGTGTCCGGGATGCTGAGAAGGATCCGGATTCGAGTTCTCCGGGAGCAGGTAGGGGTGGTTCGTTTAGGCCACAGACGGGAAGTCAGAATAGTGGTGCAACTCCTCCCGACTCCGCAGATCAAAAGGACCCAGATGAGGATGAAGAGGTAGAGCCTGATCCGCCCCCTCCACCCCCGGTCCGAGCTCTTTCAGGAAATGAGCAAATCGGTAACCAAGGGGGCTTCACCGCGCTCCATTTTGCTGCGCGGGAAGGGCACATCGAAGTAGCTCGTCGGCTTGTGGACGGCGGAGTAGACATTGACCACCTCACTGAGGGTGATGAATCCAGCCCGCTCTTAGTGGCCGTAATCAATGGGAATTATGATCTGGCTCGAATGCTCTTAGAGCGTGGCGCTGATCCGAACTTAGTAAGTGATGATGGTGCTGGTCCGCTGTTTGCCGCTCTGAACATCGAATGGTCCCTCAGGACCTGGTATCCACAACCTTCGATGTTCCGGCAGCAGGAGACAACTTATCTGGACTTGCTAGAGTTGCTCATGCAGGCCGGAGCTGAGCCCAACCATAGGGTTAGCACGCATATCTGGTACGCGGCGTATAATGCCGGACGCATGGGTGTTGACTTCACGGGTGCGACTCCATTCTGGCGGGCGGCATACGCACATGACGTCAACGCGATGAAACTGTTGGTTGCCTACGGTGCCGACGCGAACATTTGGACCCAGAAGCTTCCTGGCAGACGTCGATTCTTTGACCCTAACCAACCCCCAGATACGACCGGTCAAGATCCTGAGCCAGATGACCCATCAGGTTTGGAGCCAGTGCCAGACGGTGGACCAGGGGTCCATCCCCTTCATGCAGCAGCAGGTGTCGGCTTTGGAACTTCTCGGGTTGCCCAAACCCACCGGGGTGTTCCCGATGGCTGGCTACCCGCCGTCAGATATTTGATTGAGGAGCATGGTGTCGATCCCAACCTTAGGGACAAGGATGGTTTTTCGGCTATCCATCATGCAGCAGCTCGAGGTGATAACGAGACGATTCTCTATCTTGTCAGACAGGGTGCAGACGTAACGTTGATTAGCCGCCGAGGGCAAACCACCGCGGACCTAGCGAACAGTCCAGAGCAGAGAGCACAGCCACATCCAAAGACAGTCGTGCTACTGGAGAAACTAGGCTCGAAAAACAACCACCAGTGCAGGACTTGCGGCACGGGCGGATAAGTAACTCATATCAGCGCGAGCTCACTGAACGGATTATCCCCATGAAATGCTTGGCTTACTGCACTATCGTCGGATTGATGCTCATTAGCGCCCCGGATGTTTTGGATGCCCAGGACACAGAATGGAACCGATATACGCTTGATAAGATTGGAGGCGTACACGTCAGCGTTGTGGGAAACCCGACGTGTGAGAGTGTTGGTGTAATATCGTCAGAGGTTCAGGCAAACGCAGCGATCAAACTACTTGAGTCCGAAGTGGATTTGCTTACTGAAGACGAGATGCTTGAGAATCCCGGACTGCCTGAATTGAGGATCACACTCCAATGCGTTGTTGGGGATCAGAGTGATGTAGATGGGGCAATCGCATACTCCATTGAAGTGAGAGTAAACCAAGCGGCTAAGATGGTCCGGGATGAACAAGTCACCCTAGCAGAGGCCGTGACCTGGTATACGACGGCTGTGGGTGTCGCCAATGCCGATGACACCCAGCAAGCCCTCCGTGAAGTCATTGATGTCAAGCTGGAGGAATTTGCTAAAGTCTATGTGGAAGCCAACGGAGAAGAAGTAGGCTGAGCCTAGGAAGGTTCTGAGTCGGTTATTTTATCCAAGACCTGACTGGATTCTGTACTGAGATGAGAATCCCTAGTCCCACTCACTGGTTCAGGCCCTAAGGCATGTCTTACTGATTTGGGAGTGCCTTTTTCGCAGAGTGGATAAAATCCGCTCTGCCCCCAAGCGCACCTCCGTCAATCCTCGTAATTTAAGTTCCGTCCTCAGTTTCCTGCGCTCCAAGGGTCATCCATGCCTGCTCCGGCATTTTTTCTCAGATTATCTAATTTTGCGATTCGACCGTACGTAAGGTCATGTGTTTTGGTACTGGCTCTATTGGCCAGTGGAGTGCTGGCAACACCGCTCTATGCCCAAGAGGATGGAGATAAACGACCACTCACAATCTCTGACTATCAATTGTGGCGTACGATCTCGGGATCCCGGATATCAGCAGACGGGCGTTGGGCAGCATGGACCTATACCCGAGAGCGTTCTGATAATGTTGTCCATATCAAGAGCCTTGATAGTACGTCAGAACACGTTCTATCTCCGGCGACAGACGTACAGCTATCTGATAACGGACAATGGGCCGCTTACTTTGTTGACCCACCATTTTCAGAAGCAGAGAAGCTCCGTAAGGACGGTGAAGATGTCTTGCGTGAGGCTGAACTCATCAATCTTGCGTCAGGAGAAAAATTAACATGGGGTGATGTCACCTCATTCGAATTTTCCTCGGGATCAAGTCATTTCTTCGCCAAGAAGAGACAGGTGAATGAGGATTCAGATCATGACGGAACAGACCTGATTCTTCGAAACTTGGAAGAAGGATATGAGGAACTAATCGGGAGCGTGGATGAAGCGGAATTCAACGAAGTAGGGACACTGTTCGCGTACAGTGTTGATGCCGAAAACAGAGATGGAAACGGTCTTTACTACGTTAATCTGGAGACAGGTTCAAGAAGGGTGCTAGACAATGCCAAGCAGAGGTATACCCGATTGACTTGGTCGGAAGATGGGCTTGGTATTGCCGTATTACGGGGTGAGACACCGGAAGAGAAGACCGAGCGCGCTAATACTCTGATTGCATTCGTGGAGATGGATGGGGTGAGTCCGCAGCGGCACGCATTCGATCCGTCTGATCACCAGGGTCTCGGTGAAGGAAATGTCATCAGTGAGAAAGATGGACTTAGCTGGAGTGAAGACCTTGGGATAATCTTTATAGGTATCAAGGCGCAGCAGGACGAACTTGAAGACTGGCCTGAAGAGGGATTGCCTCTGGCCGATGTGAATATCTGGCACTGGGCCGACGATCGTATTCAAGCCGCCCAACAGAGACAGGCTTCGCAGGACCAGGACCGGACTTATATCGCTGCAGTGCATTTGGAGGAGCAACAACTCATCCACCTAGCGGACGAGTCCATGCGTAGTATTGAAATTACCCGAGATGGACTCTGGGGTATCGGACAAGATGGGACTGATTACGTGTCAGATTGGAAGCCGGATCTTGCGGATTACTATCGAGTCGACACGGGGACTGGAGATCGCGTACACATTCTTGAAGGACACCTTCGGACTCTCGGACTTTCACCGAACGGTGAACACTTCCTGTATTGGAAGGACGGTGATGTCTGGGACTATGTCATCGGTGCCAACCGGCACCAAAACCTGACCGCTTCTGCGCCAGTCGATTTTACAAACAATGAGTATGACCGCTTCGGTGAGAAACCTCCTTATGGTCTTGCGGGCTGGTCGGATGACGGAGAATCCGTGCTTCTTTATGGACGATATGATCTATGGCTCCAACCCCTTGATGGTGGCACAGCTAGGGTCCTTACGGGTGGTCGTGGCGCCGCGGATGAGATCCGTTTCCGGTACGTTTCTGAAGCCCCAGATGAGCGATCGATCGACCTTTCCGAACCTTTGTTGCTTCACGCCTACGGAGAATGGACTAAGAAGGAAGGCTTCTTTCGCCTAGACGGAGAAGAACTCGCAGAGCTCACGTGGGAGGACAAGAAGTTCTCGATACCCCAAAAAGCAGAAGATGCTAATCGATATCTGTTTACAGTGCAGTCTTGGGAGGATTTCCCAGATCTCTGGATGAGTGCAGGTGACTTTGATGTGCGAGAGCGAGTCAGTGACGCCAATCCACAGAACACTGAATTTAAGTGGGGACGCCGAATATTGTTCGACTACACGAATAGTGATGGAGTACCGCTACAGGGTACGCTTGCTATTCCGGATGATTATCAGGAAGGACAGAGGCTCCCGATGATTGTGCGGTTCTATGAGAAGTACTCGCAGAATCTCCATGTACATCCGACTCCAGCGTATCGACATCAGCCTAACTTTGCCGACTACGTGAGTAATGGGTACTTGCTGATGCAACCCGATGTCCACTTCCGGATTGGCAGTTCGCACAGTGACATGCTGGAGTGTGTTGAAGCTGCAGTCCGGAAAGTTATTGAACTGGGATACGCTGACCCTGAGGCCGTTGGGCTGAGCGGGCACTCCTACAGTGGGGGAGGGGGTGCGTACATTGCTACACGCTCGGAGATGTTCTCAGCCGTAGCACATGGGGCAGCTCCGATCAATCTTGTGAGTGAGTTCAATCAACTCTTTGTTGGTAGCGGACAGAATAACCACTCCTACGACATCTACGGCCAAGGCCGCTACGCGACAAACCCATATGATGACTTCGATCTCTACTGGGATCAGTCACCGATCTCGGGTGTGGAAACCATGAATACTCCAGTCTTGTATCTCCACGGGGAAGAAGATCCAACAGTCAATTGGGAACAGGGTCTGGAGTGGTATAATGCTCTCCGCTTCCTAGAGAAGCCCGTCATCTGGCTTTCTTATCCTGATGAGGGCCATGGCCTCAGGAAATTGGAAAACCGGATCGACTTTCAGTACAGGCTAAGCCAGTTCTTTGGTCATCACCTCAAAGGTGAGCCTGCACCCGACTGGATGACGGATGGGGTTCAAAATATCGATAAAGAGAGGCATCTCAGATCTACTGCACCCCGAATTTTTGGCCGGAGGCTCATTGGATGAAGTGATTGGGCAGAGCACACTATTAGGAGAGGAAACGCCGAGGGGCTCATTTTGCGGTGACCTCGGGAACCGACCAAATGAGTTTGCTCTTTACCTGATTATGGGTCCCCTCAATCAGTAAGCAGGTTTTTCAGGTCGCTTCTCTCCAGCTGTCACTGCTAGATCCAACCGATTCTCGAGCGGTGGAAGTGAACAAACAGAAAATGCGGTAAAGACACAGGGTGCATTATAGGACCTATTGAAGTCGATGGTCGTCCATCCATCCTCGTCCGCGGCTGGAACCCTCATGTAACGACCCGCTTGATAGGTTTCTGTTATTGCTGTTGAGTCCCACAAGCTGACGAAATAAGAGCGACTCTGTTCATTTCCGAATGCGATCAACCGGTGTTCACGATCAGCTTTTCTGAAGACGAGTTCTCCAATTGCATCCTGCTCTATCATCCCGCCTGTGATGTCGGCTAGTGGAATCGATCTCAGCTCGGGGTATCGGTCCAGCCGTGCTGAGACAAGCCACTCTGTGCTCAAGGCAAAGTATTCCGGGAGTCGAAATGTCTCACGCTCTGGAAGGTCGGTATCCCAGACGCGCAGCCACAGACGATCTGTTCCGGGCTCTGAATGAACCCGCATCCCCAGAGATCCCAAGGAAAGGTAAGTGGTGTTTCCTGACCGATCATTTTCCAGAATCGTGACCTCTTCAATCGGGGGTCCATCCTGAAGGTAGACACTACCGTCTGAAGCTGGCTCTAAGTGCACATCCTGCCCTTGACGCACGAGTGTGCCAGCTAGGGACGGAGAATCTTCTGCAGGAAGAACAATAGGGAGCGTTGGGTCCGACCCAAATGCTGTTTCCCCCTGCGGCAAGTTAAACAGACCAGACCAAAGAACTGGACCGCCGGGAGGCGTGACGAGTCCCTGTTCCCGGTTGCTTCGCCAATCCTCGTGTTCCGTAATGAACTCCTCTTGGTTGACCGGAGGTAGGTCACGCCAATCACTACTACAGGAGCTGATCGCCATTAGTGCAGTGGTGGTAAGAATTGCGAACCCGAAAGGGGAAGCGGAGCGATATTCCATTACTAACTGACCCATCTTGCCTCCTTCCAAGTCTCTGTGTGTTCTGATCAAGTCTAATTCTACGGTTACATCCTACAGAATAGCGAGTTATTTCCAAGCAGACGACGAGCCTCTGTTTCGAAGTCAGCGTCATCCGCCTAGAATTCCGGTTCTAGTGCGATCCTAAGATTCGGTAGTCTGAGGTGATCTTTATGAAATTCATCACACTTATACTCGGCTTGGGTCTCTTCACTATCATGCCCTTTGCCGAGTCACCTGCCACTGCTCCCCAGCAAGTCCGGCCGACGCCGCACCCATCGACTCAAGATCCGGCAGTGCTTGTGACACCAGATCAGATGAGTCTCTGGGAGGCAGAGCTCTCGAACTGGGGGCGTTGGGGTCCCGTGGACCAGCGCGGCACCCTCAACCTCATTACACCTGAGAAGACGCGTGCGGCAGCGTCGTTGGTGGAAGAGGGTGTTACGGTTTCCTTAGGGCATTTTGTCAGTGAAGAAGACGCGATTGACAGCCAGACGTTCGCACCGACTGAGCACTGGATGACCTCGGTGGATCCCAATACCGGAAGAGTACGTACCGCACTAGATGCGATCAGTTTCTCTCTTCATGACGGACAACTGTCCCATCTGGACGCCCTATGCCACTACGCGACCACAAGGGACGGTGAACGAATCATTTTCAATGGTTATCCCCAGAACCTAGATATGGAAGGGTGTAAAGACCTGGCCATTGACCGCATGGGCCCTGGCTTTGTGACCCGAGGAGTTCTCGTGGATATGCCCTTGCTGAGAGGTGTGGAGTGGCTTGAACCAAGTACACCCATCTATGTATCTGATCTAGAAGAGTGGGAAGATTTTGCAGGGGTTACCGTCGGGAGTGGTGACGTTTTATTGGTTCGCACGGGCCGGTGGGCTAAACGGGAGGAAGATGGTCCGTGGGCCTATGGTCGCGTAGGCGCAGGGCTGCATGCTTCGGTGCTTCCGTGGCTGAAAGAAAGAGGCGTGGCTCTTTTGGTCGGCGATGCTGTGAATGACGTTCAACCCTCAGGTGTTCGTGGGCGTAATCGACCAATACATGACCTTACACAGGTCTTCCTGGGGTTGCCGCTTGTCGACAATGGATACTTGCTCGATGTGGCGAAAGAGGCTGCTGAACGCCGGCGCTGGCAATTCATGGTCTCCTGGCAGATTTCCAGGGTAGCGGGCGGAACTGCGAGCCCATTCAACGCGTTGGCCACATTCTAAGATGGACATCGCGATCTCGCTTGATCGCATCAAGTGTCACAATAGCGAGGATCATTTTGGGACTGACCAGTTTTACTACATGAGTATGGTTGGGTGTGAGTTGGAGCCGGAGAGTGTCCTATTACCAGAACTGATCCCGGTAACCTCACGTCGCCCGCTTCTCCATGTGACACGAGAACGTGCCCTGGGTATGGGCACAGGTGATGTTGTATGCTTCCATCCAAAAGATCGGGCACTTTACCCCAACCCCTCAATCCCAACCCACTTGAGTGAGTGTGATCTAGATGCCTTGATCACTGGCCCCATCTATTTCTTCGAGGCTGATAACGGGTCTGATGAGCACTCGCCGGAAGGCCAGCTCGCTAGGACGATCGTGTTCGGTCACGTGTCTGGTGCGGCAGCTGTGGTGATGGCCTTGATGATCGGTGGGCTGGCAGGGGTGCTAACCGCTTTGTTTCTTTTTCTAGGCTCGATCATTGCCGGTGTGCTCACACTGAAGCACATCCTCTCGGTTATTGAGGGTGATAACTATCTTGGTGGGCATCAGTTTTCGATACCGATCCAGGGTCCTCCCGATGAGGAAATCATATTTAAGTTGAGCGGCTCCGAGGATGGGATCTTGACTGAAAAAGGTCATGAATTCCAAGCAACAGCAGGAACGGTTCTCTATGAGGTCGTTGTGCACGTCAATCGAAGTGGGGACGAAGGAATCACCTAAACCTAAGACGAGATTTCGGGAATAGCTTATATCCATGGAAAATCCACAATCGCAGCCGCAGGATTCTGAAGAATATCCTGAATTGGAGTCTCACTTTAGCGACCTTCAGATGCCCGACCTGACACCAAGGGGATTAATCGGTCACTTCGGTCCGGGAATCATCTTGATGATGACCGGGATCGGTACTAGTCACCTAGTCACTGCACCGGTTGCTGGCGGTCGCTTCGCATATGCGTTGCTCTGGTGTATACCGATGGCATATGTGTTCAAGTATTACGGGTTCGAAATGGCTTTCCGGTTCACCAATGCAACGGGAAAGAGCCTAATCGAAGCATACAGTACGGCGTGGAAGAAATGGCCATTATGGTATGTGCTTGTGACCACGCTTATCCAATGTGCTATAGGGCAAGCGGGCCGGCTCATCGCAGCAGCGGCTGTGCTCTACTACCTGTTTACTGAAGTGGTCGGCTGGGGTTTTACCATGACTCAGTACGGTTTGGTACTCGCCTTGATATCAGTGGCGATCATCCTTCGTGGTAGTTATGCGGCCGTGGAGGTCTCGGCGAAGCTGCTTGCTGCGATTCTGGTCGTCTCTGCACTTTTCGTCTACATCCAGGCACCTGCCCCCCTTTCTGAGATGGGTCACTTTTTCCTGGTTGAGATCCCAGATGGTTCCTGGCTGGTGATTGCCGCGTTCCTTGGATTGTTGCCCACAGGAATCGACGTTTCTCTTCAGGCTTCTGAGTGGGGTAAGGCGAAGAAAAAGGGGATGAGTAAGATCCGAGATCAGCTCGAAGATATGGGGCTTGCGAACCGGTTCGATCCGTTTGCTCCAGATGTGAATGACCTCACGGTGTATACTTCGAGACTTCCGTCCAATGCTGTCCAATACTGCCAGAGTTGGTTCAAGATTGGAACGTGGGACTTCCGGGTGGGGCATGTAATCTCATTCGGACTCGCATGCATTTTTGTGCTCTTGGCAGCGGTATGGATGTATCCAAGCCCGGTCGAAGGCCGTGCTGTTATGGGTGAGATCGCGACGATTTTCACCGACAGCCTGGGACCCGCCATGATGAGCGTGTTTATGGTGGGTGCTTTCGCAGCGACATTCTCGACTGCCTTTAACTATTTCGACGGGTGGCCACGAATCGTCGGGGCCTGTTGTCGCAATCTTTTCCATGGCACTGCTGAGCTCAGCGGGCTTGACCCCAATGAACTCACTGATGCTCATCGAAAGACGTTCTATTCGGAATACAACATCTACCGAGTGACGATGATTTATTCCTTGATCACCTCGGTGGCGATCATCGCTGGATTTGAGCGGCCCGTCTTTCTTGTCCTCGTAGCATCTGCACTGGCAGCTTTCGTTGCTCCGGTGATTTTTTTTCTGAACCTCTACTACTGCCTCGCCGTCATACCCAAAGAGGATAAGGCATTCTATCCGTCTAATTTCGCGCGCTTGTTTGGGTGGTTCAGTTTGATAGTCTTCACTGCTCTGACCTTGATTTTGATCTACTGGACGATCTGGCTTCCAAATTTTGGTTCGTGAAGAGTATATGGGTTAGGATTTGAGTATACTGCCCCACCACCCGTAGCGCGGAAAAGATGAAGCCCTAAATTCTGGGCCGTGATTTCGGCTCGTCCCCAGTGAAATCCGATCCGATTTGTATGCTTGAACCACATAAGATCTGAGTAATCGAAGTATGGAGAACTACTATGGGTAAAGCCCTAGACGGTGTTCGAATCCTGGATATGACCCACGTACAGTCAGGACCAACTTGTACCCAGATTTTAGCTTGGTTCGGAGCTGATGTAATCAAGGTAGAGCGGCCAGGATCAGGTGATATTACACGCAATCAATTACGTGATGTTGCTGATGCAGACAGCCTCTATTTTACAATGCTAAACGCCAATAAGCGTAGCATCACACTGAACCCAAAGACGGAGGCAGGGAAGGAGATCTTCACCAGATTGATCGAAGAATGCGATGTCATGGTGGAGAACTTTGGGCCAGGGGCTATCGACAGAATGGGATTTCCATGGGAGAAAATCCAAGAAATCAATCCGCGTTTGATCTATGCCTCAATCAAAGGATTCGGACCTGGACCCTACGACGATTGTAAGGTCTATGAGAACGTAGCGCAGTGCACAGGAGGAGCGGCATCCACGACTGGGCAGATTGGGGGTGTTCCCACGGTTACGGGTGCTCAAATCGGGGATTCCGGTACGGGTCTGCACCTTGTAGCGGGTGTCTTAGCTGCGCTGTTTCAGCGTGAGGCGAGCGGGAAGGGTCAGCGTGTGACCTGTGCGATGCAGGACTCTGTGCTCAATCTTTGCCGTGTAAAGTTACGCGACCAACAGCGGCTGACACATGGCCCGCTCACGGAGTATCCACAATACCCTAACGGTGAGTTTGGTGATGCAGTTCCCCGGGCAGGGAACGCGTCTGGTGGTGGACAACCTGGTTGGATTGTGAAGTGCAAGGGTTGGGAGGCTGATCCCGATGCTTACATCTATGTCATTGCTCAGGCTCAGGCCTTTTCTGGGCTAGCTGAAGCCATCGGTCGTGCCGATTGGCTTGATGATCCAGAATGGAATACCCCAGGGGCCCGCCTCCCCAAGCTCGATGAGATGTTCGAGGAGATTGAGAAATGGACGATGACTAAGGACAAGATGGAAGCCATGGGGATACTGAACCCATTGAATGTGCCATGTGGTCCAATCTTGTCCATGGGAGAGTTGGCCCAAGAGGAATCCCTGCGACAAACTGGGACTGTGGTGGAAGTTGACCACCCGGAGAGGGGTAAATATCTGACGGTTGGAAATCCGATTAAGCTGTCTGATTCACCAGCTGAAGTTGAGCGGTCACCTCTCTTAGGTGAGCATACGGAAGAGATCCTTACAGACATCGTTGGCCTTGGCCCAGAAGGTATAGACAGGGCTCGTGAACAGGGCGCTATCTAACGGATTCCGCTTCAAAGAAAGTTGAGGAGGACTGTGTGAAACCCACATATAACGTGCTCATTCTGGGTGCTTCCTACGGCTCTTTGTTTAGTACTAAGCTCTTGTTAGCAGGGCATTCGGTCACGCTGGTTTGTACTCCGCCTACGGCTGAGCTGATCAACCGTGAGGGAACCCTAGTACGATTCCCAATCCGGGGGCGTGATACCCTCGTTGAAATTTATTCGGACACGCTTGCGGGTCAGCTGTCCGCTAGTATCCCTGAGGGAGTTGAGCCGGACGAATTCGACTTAGTTGTGCTAGGAATGCAGGAATCGCAATACAGCTCAGCGGGTGTTCGGGAAATGATGGCAAGAATTGCAGCTGCTCGTTTACCGAGCCTAGCAATTATGAATATGCCTCCATTGCCATACCTCGCTCGAATCCCAGGACTGGCGACTGATCAACTTGAGGGTTGCTTTGTAGAGCCAAGTGTTTGGGATGGGTTCGAGCCGGGCCTTGTCTCATTAGCAAGTCCAGACCCTCAGGCTTTTCGTCCGCCGGAAGAGCCTAAGAATGTGCTTCAGGTTGGATTGCCCACGAATTTCAAGGCTGCACATTTTGAAGATGAGGGACACACCCGGATACTGCGGGATCTTCAAGCTGACATACAAGCAATCCTATATGATCCCGGAGACGGTGCCACAGAGATTCCGGTAAAGCTTAAGGTGCATGACTCTATCTTTGTGCCGTTAGCCAAATGGCCCATGTTGCTTGCAGGAAACTACCGGTGTATCCAACGCGATGGCATGATCTCTATCAAGGAAGCAGTGCATGGGGACATCGAAATGGCTAAAGACGTATACGGTTGGGCAGGAGAACTCTGCACAAATCTCGGAGCCGCGGAGACTGATCTGGTCCCGTTCGAAAAATATGCGAGAGCTGCGGAAGGGCTTGCCAAACCATCGTCCGCTGCGAGGGCCCTATTCAATGGAGCAAAACATATCGAACGTGTCGATTGCTTGATTCAAAGAATAGCGAGCCAACAAGGGCTTCAGTCCGATACTGTAGACAAGATTGTAGATCTTGTAGATGAACGTTTGGGTAAGAATCGGGCGGCAACCGCTTGATTGACATGCCACGAAGATCACTTCAACCATATTTTGAACGGAGATAGCATGACATCGAATGGACAGTCAATCGGACAGCTTCGCCACGAGCCGAGGGTGTTGCTTGGGCCGGGACCGAGCAACGTCCATCCGCGCGTTTTTCAGGCGATGACTAGTCCAATACTTGGATATCTCGATCCTGACTTTCTTGCTGTCATGGACGATAGCATGGAGTTACTGAGGCACCTTTTTCAGACAAAGAACGAGGTCGCGATTACGCTCCCAGGTACTGGGATGTCCGGAATGGAGGCGTCGATCTGTAATGTCGTTGAACCTGGTGATGAGGTGATCGTCGGGATTCATGGCTTCTTTGGGCAAAGAATGGCTGAGATCGTTGAACGGCATGGGGGTACCGCGATCCGAGTGGAAGTGGACTTTGGCGATGTAGTACAGGTTTCACAGATCGCGGATGCCTTGGACCAACATCCCGACGCCAAGATGGTTGGGGTGGTACACGGAGAAACATCTTCCGGAGTAGGACAGCCGCTGTCAGAGCTAGGAGACCTTGTCCGTAGTCGTGATAAACTCTTCCTAGTTGATACTGTCTGCTCCCTTGGGGGCAGTGACATTCGAGTAGACGAGTTCAACATCGACATCTGCTATAGCGGTGGCCAGAAGTGTATCGGGGGTCCAGCAGGCATCTCATGCATCACCCTGAACGATCGAGCGATGTCACTTATAGAGAGCCGAACCAAGTCTGTCGACACCTGGTACCTCGATCTGGCCCTCATCTGTAAGTACTGGTTTGGTGATAGAGCTTATCACCACACTGCACCGGGCCCGATGGTTTTCGCACTTCGCGAAGCACTCCGAATGATTCAGGAAGAAGGATTGCAGGAACGCTTTGCTCGCCATCAAAAATGTGGCGACCTGCTCAAGAAGGAATTGACAGGGATGGGCCTTGAACTATTCGGGGATCCGGCGCATCGACTACCGATGTTGACCTGCGTTCTTATCCCTGATGGTGTAGACGACGCTGTGGTAAGAAAACGGCTCTTAGACGAGTACCGGATCGAGATCGTAGGTGGGTTTGGTCCGCTCAAAGGGAAGGCATGGCGCATTGGTCTGATGGGGTACAGCTGTCAGGAGCGTCATGTCCATTATCTGATTGCGGCGCTTCGGGAGATTCTCGGTCGCTAGTCTTTATTAACCTGCGATGGCAGGTATCTAACTATTAACAAAGCGTTGATAGTCGCAGAGATGTGATATGGCTTCGAAAGGAGGATCTAGGACTTAGTATCCTGCTTATCCATCTTCGTGTAAGATGCACCTGCAATATTCCTAAGTGAGTTGATATGGACCGGCGCACACTCCTAAAAACTGGCGGTATGGGCATCTTGGGTCTTGGCCTGGGAAGCTGTTTCCGGGGTTCAGCATCATCTTTGTCGCCTTACAAGCTACTCCCCTCACTCAACGTTGCCTGGAATCGGGTGATACACACGACTGTGGGTCTGCGACCCCACCGGCCATCGGGCTTTGTACTTAGAGCGGAGCGGTTCGGTGATAAGACCTTGATCCACAATTATGGACACGGTGGATCAGGTATGTCGCTATCCTGGGGCACAGGATCTATGGCTGCAGACCTTGCACTAGAGAGTGAAGTCCGCGAAGTGGCTGTTATCGGATGTGGGGTTGCTGGTTTGACGACCGCGAGACAGCTACAACGTCGGGGCTTCTCAGTGACGATTTATGCACTATCGGTTCCTCCAGATACCACGTCAAACATGTCCTTAGCTGCATGGACTCCGACTTCGGGCCTAGTTGATCAAGAACGTCGAACCACTGCATGGGACCTTCAGCTAAGGCAGGCAGCGAGGATTGCTTACAGGCAACTTCAGCTCCTTACCGGACCGGAATACGGAATTTCATGGATTGATAGTTACGCTCTGAGTGACTCAGCTCCAAGGGAGCGTTCAACACGGGAGGATCAAGATCCATTGCTTCCCTCCGATTTGAGGCTCCCAACGGTGGCTCTGGGACCTGGGGAGCATCCCTTCCCGACGCGCTACGCAAGCCAACGTGTCACGTTGCGGATCGAGCCGTCCATTTATCTGGACGCTTTGGTGCGTGACGTCATGCGATTCGGTGGGCGGATAGTGATTAGGAAATTTGATACTCCTAGAGACCTTATGACACTCGACGAGTCGATCATTATCAACTGCACGGGACTCGGGTCACATGACTTGTTCGGGGATACCGAGCTTGTACCCCTGAAAGGGCAATTAACGCTTCTGGTACCTCAGCCCGAGGTGAACTATGCGACGTTCGGGGGCCTTCAAGGGACTGGTGGGTTCATCCACATGCAGCCACGTAGTGATGGGATTGCCTTGGGAGGCACCTCAGAAGAAGGCAATTGGTCGCTTGAGCCAGACGAGAATGCTCGCCAACGCATTGTTGAAGCACATCGTGCCTTGTTCACAGCGATGAGGGGTAGTCCGAGGTTAGAGTCAGCGAAATCGCTTTCGTAGCGTTGTGAAGTACTGAGATCGACAACTTGACTCTTCAAATCAAGCAAGTGGATGGGCGGAGCGGGACTGCGCGCTTTGTCGATGTATCCTGGAAGGTCCATGCTCGGGAGGGCTCTGCGTGGGTTCCCCCTCTCCGTTCAGTAGTTCGCGGCGTCTTAGATCGGGTAAAGAACCCATTTTATCAGTCTGCCGAGAGAGGCTTGTTCATCGCGGAGCGAGAAGGTTGTCCTGTGGGCCGGGTCGCGGCCATACGGAATGGTTGGCACAACGAATATCACGGAGATCGGGTTGGCTTCTTTGGTTTCTTTGAGTGTAGGGATGACCAGGAAGCAGCCGGTGCGCTCATGGAGAGAGCCGGACAGTGGTTGCGAGAAAGAGGTCTCGAGACAGCGAGAGGCCCGGTAAATCCTTCCATGAACCACGAATGTGGACTTCTCGTAGATGGGTTTGATCGCGAAGCCGTGATCATGACACCCTGGACGCCGCCGTACTATGAGCGCTTGCTTGAGAGTAGCGGCTATGTGGGCGCCAAAGACCTACTCGGCTACCGTCTCATCCAGGGATCGGAGTTCGGTTTTCCAGATCGCATGAAGAAGGTGGTTGAGCGGAAGCTTGCCCGGACGAAGTTGGTATTTCGCGAATGGGATTTTAGCCGGTTCGAACAGGAAGTCAGGACCTTCCATAAGTTGTACTGTGATGCTTGGGTAGATAATTGGGGCTTCGTGCCACCTTCTTGGCAGGAATTTTGGCACCTCGCCAAGGATCTTCGTTCGGTCTTGCACCCTCGGTTCGCGTGCATCGCTGAAGTCGATGGACAAGCGGTTGGATTCGTTGTAGTTGCTCGAGATATCAATCGCGTGCTCCGCCGCATACCCTCAGGGCGCCTGTGGCCATGGAACATGGCTCGCCTTTTCTTAACCCTACCGAGGGTACTCAGTGGACGCATCATTCTGTTAGGGCTCAGGCGTGACTACCGGAACCGTGGCTTTTTCTCATTACTGATGCACGAGGTAGCTCGCCGAGCCGTCGAAATAGGAGCTGAAGAAGCAGAAGCCTCATGGATCCTTGAGGAGAATGAGGCACTAGTTTCACCGTTGAGGTCACTTGGACTTGCTCCACACAAACGATGGCGCATTTACGAGAAGCCACTGAGAGAGCGTTGAACGTGAACGGGCCACGGAGGTTTAGCTGAAGATTGCGCTGTTGGCTGAATACTACCTTCCAAGACTCGGGGGGGTTGAGCACCTAATCGATGATCTGGCTCGTACGCTTGCTGATCGCCGGCATGACGTTCGGATTTTGACCATGACGCCAGAGAGTACCTCAGAACAAGGGGCTCGCGTACCATCAGTGCCGACCTCGCAAGCTGAAAATTTCCGGACTGTCAGGATTCCTTCTTTCAAGGTCCCGATGATGGGGGTACCGATATCTCCTCTGCTTCCGAAGCGCCTTCGAGAGGATCTCGTTACGTGGTCACCTGATGTGGTACATGTGCATGCATCGATTGCTTCGGCGGGTGCTCTCGCCGGTGGCTGGGCCGCACACTCACTGGGCTTGCCACTCGTTGTGACATTCCATTCGACGTTGGGAGGACATGAATGGGTTTATAAGCTGTCCCACGCTCTAACAAGATGGGGATCCTGGCCACAGGTGGTAGCTGGCGTTAGCACAACGGTCGCAGACGGAGTGTCTAGGGTTCTCGGTCGCCCGACAACAGTGTTGGCAAACGGTGTAGATATTGGATGGTGGAGTGAGGGAGGCTCTGTCTCGGTGCCCACAAGAAACTGCATAGATCTCGTTACCGTTCAGCGTCTCAAGAACCGAAAAAGAGGCTCAGCTTTGCTTGAAGTTGTGGCCGCGGCTCAGAAGAATATTCCAGATGGGCATACCTTTAGGGTCACGTTCGTGGGAGATGGCCCACGTCGATCTGCCCTTGAGAGGCAGGCATCTCGCTTGGGTGTGGAGGCAAAATTTCTGGGAGCGATACCCCGTAAGGATGTTCGGGAAGTATTACGTAATTCTGATGTATTTATCCTCTCCAGTACCCGGGAAGCTTTTGGACTCTCCGCTTTAGAGGCTCGTGCGGTTGGTCTGCCTGTTGTTGCGTTTAGGACTGGTAGCTTACCGGAGATCGTGCCAGATGGGTTAGCAGGGCTTCTGGTCGATACGGATCAGGGAATGGTAGATGCTCTGACACAACTTGCTTGCGATCGCGGTCTACTTGTGAGGCTATGTGAGTGGAGTATTAGCAATCCCCCTCCATTTGATTGGCCGCTCGTTGTGGAGGAACATGAGCGTATCTACAGAGAGGCCTCAGGATCCTGAGGCTGACCACTAACGACCGAGTTGCTTTATCCTGTCGATCATTTGCTCTTTCCACATAGGATCCGAAGGGTACAGGTCTGGTGCTGCCAGACCTTCCTGATATGTAGTCTGCGCCAGGTCTAGTTTGTCCTGAAGACGGTAGGTGTCTCCCAGGTCTTTGTAGAAGAGTACAGTACCTGGTTCACTCTCAAGCGCTCTGAGGATGTGTTCTTCAGCAGCTTCCCAGGAACTGGACTTCATTGCGTCCCCACCGCCCATGAAAGTTCGTGCGATGAAGCGTTCGAAGCCTGATAGGCTTCGAACTTCTTGATTGAGTTTACCGAAGACACTGTTAGCTAATGCATGGTTACCGTCGATTGCCAGAGCCTCTTGGGTCAAGGCCCACACCTCCTTTGCCAGTCGGACTTGTTCTCCGACCCCTGCGATGTCTTGGGCTAGCCGTCCCTTCGCTGCTGCCAACCATGCTATTGCATCTACATTATCAGGTCGCAAGGCCCGTGCTTCCGAAGCATGCTGGACAGCAATTCTAAGCCAACGACCTGTTCGTTCCCTGTCTTCTTCTATAACTCCAAGAATAAGAGCAGCGCGTGCGGCTCTCCAACGAGCTTCGTAGTCACTTGGGGCTATGTCCACCCGTGCTTCAAGACGTCTAAACGAAGCAAGTGGCTCCATCGAGAAGAAGAGCGAATCTCCTGTGGCTAAGGCGGTCGGGACTAGAGGTTTGACGTCTTGTACACTAAGTGGAGCCTGAGCCAGCACCGGCATAGAGTCGTTGGCTGCGCAGAGAGCGAGAAACATCGATAAACTGAGGATTCTTATATGTATCATGCTAGCTAGCGTTAGTACTCCTGTTCATGATACTCACATCCTTGGCTCTCCTGGGAACTCATCCCACTTGATTTCAAGATCTATGGAACCCTGAATATCGTCGGTATTGAAAATACTAGTACCCACGTTGGATATCGATCAGATTAAGCAATTTTTCTCCGGCCATATAGCGCCTCAAATTCTCGCGGTAAAACACGTACTGATTATCCCTGTAACGAGGAGAATAATCCGATACATGTGGGGTCATGATTACTCGTGGAAGATCCCATAGTTCAAAGTCATCTTGAGGCAGGTCATCAGTCCCGAAGCCAGCAATTTTTTCTGATTTGAGTGCCATCTTAAGATCTTCCCAGTTGACAACTCCAAGACGAGCTATACTGACAAAATACGCCGACTCTTTCATGGCCTCGAAAAATTTCATATCAAATAATCCAAGTGTAGCCGGTGTCGGCGGCACCGCGGCAAACACTATATCTGCTTGGTTTGCTAGATCAAACATCTCATCTGACAAGCCGACATAATCTACAAAATCCGGCCCAGAACGACTGGTATTTCGTGTTGCGATTACTCTCATACCCAAAAGATTTGCGAGTCTTCCCACTTCTGTACCGAGACTCCCCAATCCCACAACAAGCAAAGTCAGGTCCTGAAACTCCACATCAAGATTCTTATCTCGTACTACATCTGTAGTGGTTCTTCCCCATACATGTTGTCTCTGTCTTTCCGCATGAATATCCATACCTCCGATCAGAGAAAGCATTATCGTGAAGGAATGCTGTGCGATAGCATGTTTTGTCATGTCACGGATGGAGCTGACAAGAATATTTCTCTCTCGAAGAATATTCTGCATCCTTTCAGCTTCTTCGCCGATCGTATTGAAACAGCGGTCTAGTCCTACACTGCCTGACTGAATCCATCTCACATCAGGACCGATGGCGTCCACAGTGCTAGGACCACAACCGAGACCTATGGTGGCTTGTGCATCAGCTAGCACGCCCCTTTCTATCGCATCTGAAAGATTCTTGACTGGAATGAACTCTACGGAAGGAGCCCTCTCTCTAAGAAATTCCAGTCGCTCAAAACGATTTTCCCAAGGTTCATTCCCCGGCATCTCTACCACAACCTTCTTAAGCGGCGCCCAGCCTGGAAGATCACGAACAGCTACATCAGATTCCCGCAAATTGAACTTCTGAACAAATTCTTCTGGTGATAAGTCGGCATAGTTTTCTAAGCGATAGTTGTCCAAACTAGGTGTTGTCTGCTCCTCATTCGAGCAAGCAACCAAACATGTAACACCGGCAAGCGACAATACGGCTATCGCGGACCGAATACGGATCATGAATATTTTTGCGGTTGTCATGTTTTCTCCAAACTGGTCACGCACTAAGAGTTTCCGTAATCGTGGGCCCAGCCTCAATCTTGTGTCAACACAAAGTCTGATATCCTCGTTCACTCTAAGTTCCGGGCCTTTAGTGGTGTGAAACTGTGTTGAGCGCTCCAGGCATGATACCTTTCGCATCGATTCTTGGAATTGCTCGCTAGCGCGGGCTCACTTTGTTTTCTCCTGCATGGAGAAGCGCCGGTATGAGCGCCTACTCCTATCTAGCAGAAGTACTCGTCGACAAGTACGACGTCGACAAGGATAAGATTCGGCCCGAGGCGACTCTAACGGACCTCGGGCTTGATTCGCTTATGGTGGTAGAATTCCTCTTTGACGTCGAAGATGAGTTCAACATTGAGGTTCCAGACGACCGAGCTGAATTCGAAACGCTCAACGAGGCTGCAACGCTGATCGATGAGCTTATCGAGGCTAAGGGCGACTGACACGGCCCGTGGCGCGGCGCGTTTTTATCACGGGACTCGGCTTAATTGCTCCCCACGGAGAAGATCCTGTATCGATATTTGATCGGATCTACCAAGGAGATTCGGCAGTACGGATGGTCAGGTCTGGCACGGCGGACTTCGGTTCAGACCTTCCACTTGCAACTGTGGACTTCACACCAAAAGATCGAATCCCCAAGACCCAGCAACTCTTTATGGCACGTGCCTCGCAGATGGCAGTCGTAGCAGCAGAAGGGGCCTTACAGTCGTCTGGGTTATTTAGGGAGGGGCAGAGTGTGGAAGATGGGGAGATGGGGGTCTACATGGGGTGTGGACTTGGTGGTGCGGAGATTCTACAGGAGGGCTATCGAACGTATTTTGTGCGCCAGAGCCGAAGGGGAAGGCCGAGCACTGTACCGATGATCATGGCAAGTGGGCCGGCTTCACACATCTCTATGCGATTCGGACTCCATGGGCCAACGCATACCTACTCGATTGCCTGCGCGTCGTCGACAGTAGCTATTGGTGAGGCGTTTCGAGCGATTCGCGATGGCTATCTGGACACCGCTCTAAGTGGCGGAGCTGAAGCCATGCTCAATGATGGTTCGATTGCTGCATGGGAACGACTTGGTGTTCTTGCAAGCTCGCACATGGATGGCCCTGAGGCATCCAGTCGACCTTTTGACCTTGAACGGACTGGATTTGTACTAGGTGAAGGAGCTGTCTTACTCGTCCTCGAAGCCGAATCAGCACTCCGGGAACGAGCTGTAGATCCAATCGCAGAAATCATCGGTTATGGTGTCTCAAGTGACGCGTTCAGTTTGACGGAACCACATGCTGCAGGTCAGGAAGCAGCAATGAGATCGGCGATCACTGACGCGGATATCGAACGAGAGGAAGTCCAGTACGTGAATGCTCACGCGACAGGAACTCCGTCTGGAGATCCGATTGAGATCGAAGCTATTAAGAATGTTTTTGAAGATCATGCTTCAAATCTTGCAGTTAGTTCTACTAAATCCGTGCACGGCCATTTGGTTGGTGCTTCCGGGGCGCTTGAGACAGCGATTACTGCGATTGCACTTCAGAAGGGACGGATACCTCCGACGGCGAACCTCACACATCCAGATCCATGCTGCGATCTAGACTGTGTACCGGGCTATGGGAGAGAGGCACCCGAGCTCACCGTTGCTGTCTCTAATTCATTCGCGTTTGGTGGCTCGAACGCTACGCTAGTCCTTAGGAAAGTCTAAGATTGACTCGCAGGCAAATCCATCTTGTAGTTGATGCGCCATGCTTTAGGTCGGTGGATTAATGCCGATTTTCTGCTACGAATCTAGGCGGAGGACCTTCGTATGAATCGGCCATGGGTACAACTGGCTGGGCGAGTTCAGTTGGCTTGGCTGATCACTATCTGTCTGGTTTGGTCAATTTCACTGGCGCTTCACCCATTGGACCCCGGCTACACAGCGGGGGAACTCCTAGATCATTTGCAGGGGTGGATGGAGACGGGGAAGCTCTATCCTTCAATCGAAGGTGATGGAACACTTCGTGTTCTGAACTATCCCCCAATGGTGCTGGTCCTAATTCGATTCTTAGCATTGCTTGGGATACAGCCTCTCCTAGCTGGGCGTTTGGTGAATGGGCTGGGAGTGATCCTGGTCGTAGGAGTGATTGGGTGGTGGGTTCAGGCTAGAGGCAGAGATTGGACAGCATCGATCGGCAGCTTAGGACTCCTGGGTGCGAGTGTGCCTTTTGTATATGGAACTGGACAATTCCGCATTGAGATGTGGGCTGTACTCGGTACGGTGATGGGATGGGCATTGGTGGATCGAGGGAGAACCGGGCGCGCAGTGTTTTGGGCAGGTGTTCTGCTTGCTATGAGTTGCTTTGCGAAACAAACCCAAGTTGTTCCTTCACTAGTTGCCCTTGTCTGGGTTTGGAAGTATCGACCCACCGAACTCCGTTCAATCCTATTCGGATATCTGGGTGCGGGTATCGCAGGGGCTACTGCCATCACTCTCGTGTGGGGCCTTGAACCGTGGCGACATATGCTGATATACACCACTGGCACCTATTCGATTATGAATCTGGGTTGGCAGTTTCTCAGCCATGTGGCTCCCTGGACACCCCTCCTTTCAGTAGCAGCTTATAGCGTTCTTCGAGGTCGTCCGGAAGCTCGTAGTGATCCAGTCTGGTGGTACTGGTGTAGTGCCCTAGTATGGTCATTTTCTGCGGTTCGGTCAGGGTCGTCTTCCGCATATTTTCTTGATTTACATATGGCGACAGTGATGCTCGTGGGTCCCGTGCTGTTTAGCGCAGGAGGTGTGCTTTCTGGCGCAGACCAAGCATCCCTTCAAATCCCTAAGACCAGACATCATCGATTGCTTCCTTGGATTCTAGCGTTTCAAGTGATCGGAGCTGATATCGCTGTTGGTACTGTCGCATGGATCAATCTTTCCCGGGTTTCAGATATTACAGAAAATCTAGCTTCGATATGCTCCGAATTTCCGAGGTCAGGGCCTGTACTTACAGAGGAGGCCAATATCGCTCAGGCCTGTGGACACTCTGCGCTGATTCACCCTTTCATTATGACCTCTCTATCGCAGAGGGGCCTTTGGGATGCAAGTGATTTTGAAACCGCAGTCGCTTCAGGGGAAATTGGCACAGCAGTAATTGGCTTCGATCCGAGGCAACCCGTCACTGGTGCGCACTTGGATAGGTGGACACTGCCAGTGCTAAGTGCATTCAGGCTAGCACCTAAACAGACTGCATATCCAGGCGGGGTCTGGGCAGTATCGTGGTAAAGACTTATTAGGTCGTCCCACTAACCTGCATTAAGGTTCGGATTTACTACGACTAATATTCAGTGGCCTTACGGAAGAGATGACCCAACCAATGCCCGCGAGGGGGATTAGGTAAGCGGCATGCTGAACAATTGCTAATGCCACGGCGGTGTCACTGCTGATGCCGAGACTTCTATAAACAAGGAACGCCGCACCCTCAAAGACTCCGAGGTTAGCCGGTGTCACCGATACTACTGATGAGAGATTCACAGCGACCAGGACGGCGAGGATTCCCCACCAGGGTGTGACTACTCCGAATGCTAGGAGTATGCAAGTGATCGCAAGGGCCGCCACCAGTTTTTGTAGTAAGCCTAGCATGACTGTTAGAGAGAGTTTCTTGGGTCGTCGGAGTGCTTCAAGGTTGGCAACAACAAGGTTTAGCTTTGTGAGAATCCACCCCAAGAACCCTGTAGTTTGTTCCGATATTGATTCGAGGACAGATCTTCGGTGAGCGATAACGGTTAAGATGAAAAAAAGGGTGGGTACTCCTATCAGAATCGTGGCACTGACAGCTTTGTATTCAAGTCCAATAGGGACTACCACAATTGCGAGAAGGACAATCGCCATTTTCACCAATCCCTCAACCAATTGATCAAGAAGCAGGACCGATAATCCGACCGAGTGACCCACTCCTTCTTGCTTGGCCAGGAGATGCACTCCGACGGCTGCACCACCCCCAGCCGGACCACTGTTCGCGACTGTGCTCATTATCGCCATAATCTTGAACATCTTCGATTTGGCTACTGACACTCCCTCTGGTAGAAAAAGCAGCCACTGAGCTGTAGCGAATACTAGAATCATTGCGTTAAGCAGGACTGCTAGAATCAGGGGTAGGGGTTTCGCTTTAGCGATGGCTGCGATCGCAAGGGTCCAGTCCACGCGTCCGATTGTCGCTACTACGAGTGCAGTAAGTAGAAGCCAACTTATGAGGTAGGAAACTCGCGTCGTCAGCAGAGAGCCTCCCAAGGCCCTATAGCCAGGTCGGGTGAATGACGTGTGTTATCACTATACCGCCTCTGGTAGGCTATCAGAATGTCTTATGTAGGTGAGTGTGATCCCGCCGACTACCAACCCGACTACTGCTCCGGCGAGCATATCAATCGCGTAGTGGAATCCACCGTACACAGCTCCGACCCCAACCCCAACTGAGATGAGTGTTACAAGTATTCCAATTGGAGGTTGATAACGAAGCTGTGCTATAGCTTGGCATACTGTCATTGCCATGTGTGAGCTAGGAAACGCAGCCCCACGGGAGGAGCCATTCTCCAAAACAGAGAGTGTCAATGCTCGAATCGGACCTTCTGGTATTGATTCAGGAGGGCCAAAATACCGAGGACCTTGGACTGGGAAGTAGACAAAGAACACGAAACAGACGCTGGCGGTTGCGATCAGTGTCACTACGGTTGCTTGGAATGCCTCACGTCTCCCGGAGACAAAGAGTAGAAGTGGGGGAATATAAATAGTTGGGTAATAAGAGAAGTAAGCCAGGTGGAGGGACTCGCTGAGTAGAGGATATGGGTATCGGCCCGCCAATTCGGTTGCTGGTGATCCAAACAGAAATGCCTCCCATGATAGAACTAGACTATCGTGATAGCCCACACCGAATGACTGGTTAAGGAGTGCGATTTCTGCGTAAAAGAGCGGTATCAGAATTAATGCGCCCCAACTCGATAGCCAGCCAAGATCTTCAGGGACGCGCGCCTGTCGGAGGCACAGGACACAGGCACTCAAATGCAGGCCAGCAAGAACAATGTGTCCTGTTGTCCACGGCCCCGGTAGCAATGTCGGGGCCGTTACTAGCAGATAGAGTCCGGCGAGACCCAATGGACGGTGAAGCATATCAGGCATAAAGGAGTTGTAACCCTAGGTCAGCGCTCGACACTTCTTCTGGGAATTAGTGGAGCTAATATATCCGGCCTACTGCACATCTCCCACTATCTCTGGATTAGAGCCGCGAGTTCATCTTGCTTGAAGTTGATAGAGGGGACCTTCCCGGCCAGCGCGCAGGGCGCAACTCCACTTCCTCAGATGAGGAGATCAAAGAAAACGCTCGCGGGACAGTGCTTTAATACCTATTATCCCCCCAAGTGCGCGCTGAATGTGCGCGGGTAACTGTCCCTCGCGATGGAGCAGTTCGATGGGCGAAGCAGAATCGGTAGGTCTCTTGGAGACAAAATACTCCAGACGAAAGTTCATCAAAAGTGTTATAGCCGTAGGCGCTACAGCATCTTCGGCAGGTTACTTCATAGGAGGTTCCGGCCTCTTGGGGGCGCAGTCTTCCGGGACTGCGGAGCGTCTCATAACGCTCACCATCAATGGTCAGCAGCGGCGGGTGGACGTACTACCGAACGAAACACTCGCGATGACACTCCGGTACCGACTTAATCTAACTGGCACCAAGCTTGGCTGTGATCGTGCGGAATGCGGAGCCTGTACGGTGTTAGTTGATGGGGTTAACCAGTACGGGTGCTCAATGCTGACGAATCAAGTGCGAGGCAGTTCTATTACAACGATTGAGGGGCTCGAGAATCCAGATACAGGAGAGCTCAGCCTTGTACAGCAGGCGGTCATCGACGAAGGTGGCTTCCAGTGCGCGTTTTGTGCACCGGGCTTCATCATGAGTATGACCGCTATGGTGAATGAGAATCCGAATCCCACCCGGGCAGAGGCGGCACATGCACTTTCTGGCAACCTTTGCCGATGTGGTGACTATGACAAAATCCTCAACTGTGCGATGCGAGCCGCTGAGCTCGCACGCAGCGTGTAGGGGGGTCTTATGGCTGAGAAAATAATTGGAACCGATATCGCACCACAGGATCTCGTTGCAAAGATCACAGGTCGTGCGAAATATGCTGAAGATTTCAGAGCAGATGGTATGGTGTTTGCCAAGTTGCTATTAAGCCCCATGCCCCATGCCCGGGTACGTGGAGTTGATACAACAAAGGCGCTTGCTATGCCCGGTGTCATAGACATCCTTCGTGCCGATGAAGTCCGCCAGATAGAGGGTCGCCCAGGAGAGGCTAGCCTGACTGATGAGCCCCTATATGAGGGCCAGCCGATTCTCGCGGTGGCAGCCGAAACTGAGGAACAGGCTGCAGCAGCGATTGAGGCGATCGAGGTAGATTTCGAGCCGTTGCCTTTCGTGCTCGATCCGCTAGAAAGCCTTAGGCCTAACGGACCGAACGCCTACACTGGCGGCAACCGCTTCGGGGGCGGAGAGTTCAGCGAACTTAAGTGGACTGACGCAGATTTTGAGGAAATAGAGGCTGGCCGTATGCCAAACGGTGAGGCCGCTGTTGAGTGGACGAAAGGAGATATTGATACGGCATTCTCCGAATCGGACTTGGTGTTAGAGGAATCAATCGTACACCAATCTCTGACCCACCATCCGATGGAGCCCCGTTCCGCCATGATGTACTGGGAGAATGGCAAGCTCCATGCATTCGTGTCCACGCAGAGTGCCCAGCGCACGAAGTATGCGATCGCTGGTACGCTGAACATAGATCCTGAAGATGTGATTCTGGTAGCCGAGTATTGCGGTGGTGGTTTCGGCTCCAAGATCAGTGGAAATACCCACATGGAAGTGCCCGCCGTCTTCTCACGTAAGATTGGCCGGCCTGTCATGCTGCGTATTACCCGCTATGAGGAAAACTATATCGGTAGGGCACGTCCGGGTTTCCAATCGTGGCTGAAGATGGGTTTTCTGGCAGATGGCACCTGTAACGCGATCGACCTTTATATCGTTCAGGAGAGTGGCCCGTTCGGGGCTGGTGACTTTAATACCGCGGGTATGATCGCGGATCTCGTATACACCCCCCAGAACATGCGCTTCAGGGGTATCGCGATGTACACGAATACTCCCCCGAAGGCAGCACAACGGGGACCGGGTGGCGCTCAAATAGTCATTATGATGGAGCCCATTCTTGAAAAGGCAGCCAGACAGCTGGGTCTCGATCGACTAGAGGTTCATCTGAAGAATGCACCAGATGCTGACGTCGGGTTCGGACCACGTAATTCCACACTTACGAGTGTGTATGCTAAGGAAGCCTTAGAGAAGGGTGCGGAGATCTTTGATTGGGCGGGCAAGCAGGAGCTGTCTGGTAGACGGGAAGGCTCGAAAGTGACAGGAATCGGCATCGGGCTTTCACCGTATACAGCTGGTTCCCGCGGGTATGATGGCCTCATGGTCATTCGTCCGGACGGAAAACTTTATGTCCATCAAGGTCTCGGGAACCTCGGTACGCACTCCATTATGGATACCGCGCGCCCGGCAGCTGAGATACTCAATCTCAACTGGGACCAAGTAGAACTCGTTTGGGGCGACTCAAGCCGAGGTATGCCTCGTAGCTCAGTTCAGGCAGGGAGCCAGACAACACATGCGCACTCCCGGGCAAACCATGCAGCGGGAATGGACGCGCGCGCCAAGGTTCTAGAAGTAGCGGCGCAAACGCTTGGTGGCTCGCCCAGCAATTACGATATGGACAACGGACGAGTGTTTCGCCGAGGAGGGGGAGCGAGCATGACGTTCGCTCAGGTTGCGGAACGCGCGATCGAGCTTGGTGGCAGGTATGATGGTCACGAGCTTCCCGACAATATCCATGCTACGACTGTTCCGGCAGCGAATATGCTGGCTGGGCAGGGGTTGATGGGAGTAGCTAGAGATAACTACGGTGGCAGTGGAGGAGTCTACTCTTGGGTGGCTGGTTTTGCGCTGGTCGAACTCGATGAAGAGACTGGTGTGGTGGATATCAAGGAATATGTCGCGGTGACTGACTGCGGAACGGTACTCCACCCACGTAGCTTGGGTGCTCAGGTCCTTGGAGGAAGTATTCAAGGCATGGGACAGGCGATGACCCAGCGTTGGGTTTTCGACCCCAAGTGGGGTGTTCCTTTTGCAAATAGGCTCTACACGGCGAGACCTCCGGGCATTCTCGATGTACCGTTAGACATGAAAGCGGATGCTGTAGGAATTCCTGATCCACAGACGCCCGTTGGTGCGAAGGGAATCGGCGAGCCTCCTGTGGGTGCGGGCGGAGCAGCAGTCACATCAGCAGTTGCCGACGCGATGGGTGGTCATTGCCTATGCCGTACGCCGCTGACGCCTGACATCATTCTTGCGGAGCTCGAAGGGCTATCGCAACCGTTCACCCTCGAACAGCACATCGGCTAAGGGGAGAGAGAAATGGCGATCATTAGAGACATGATTCCGGCCTTTGAACTCTTCCAACCGACGACGGTGGAAGATGCCCTAGCCTTAATGGCTGAGCACGGTGAGGGAGGCTGGGTGCTTGCGGGCGGACTGGATTCGTACGACTGGTTCAAGGACCGCATAAAGCGGCCTGAGGCGGTGATTGACCTCGGCGGTATCGATGAACTTAAGGGTATCATCGACGGTCAAGATGGATTAGAAATCGGTGCGATGACCACGCTCACTGAAATCGTTCGGCATGAGCGGGTTCGCTCAGAGTACATACTCTTGGCTGATGCTGCCGAGCATGTAGCGACTCCTCAGATCCGCAATCAGGGCACACTAGGCGGGAACATTAGCCAGGATACCCGCTGCTGGTACTATCGTAGCGGCTGGGCTTGTTACCGTGCGGGAGGTAATACCTGCTATGCGGCGGCTCCTCAAGCTATGAACCGTGAGCACGCAATTACTGGAACCAGCCGATGTGTGGCGGTGAACCCATCCGATACTGCTCCTGCGTTGGTCGCACTCGATGCAAAGATGACCGTGCGTGGTCGACGGAGTTCTAATGTCTACGATGCTGAAGACTTCTTTATTGGTCCGGCGACTGATATCACACGAATGACAGTTCTCGAACCAGGTGATTTGCTTACTCAGATTGATATTCCGAGCGAGTGGGCAAATGCGCACTTCTATTATGAGAAGGTTCGTGACCGAGGATCGTGGGATTTCCAACTGGTCAGTGTGGCAGCGGCCTTTAAGACATCTGGTAATACGATTGAAGACGCTCGTATCGCTGTGAACGGTATAGCACCGTTCCCGGTGAGGCTTGATGCTGTCGAGCGGTTAGTGATAGGCGCAGCAGTCGACGAAGCGTTGGCGGTTGAGGCTGGTGAAATCTCGATCGATGGCTCTCGCCCCCTAAAGCATAATGAGTATAAACAGCCAATGACGAGTAATCTCGTGCGCCGTGCGGTCAGGAGTGTAGCATAATGGGCCGATGGCTAGATTTCGAGTCAAATCCTTGGGACCAAGAGGTACTGCAAGGGATTTCATTGGAGTTGATGTACCTGGCGATTGTGCTTGCAGTATTATTCGTGGTTGGCCACATGCTCTGGTATCGCTCTCGCGGGTTCTCTGAACATGAGGAGACAGCTGATGTCCAGGGGTCGGTGGCTGGCATTCCGGAGCGAATTGTCAGACACACCCTGCCTTCGCGTATCTTCCATTGGACGATGGGAGCATCGATGCTCGTGCTACTCATCACTGCGTTCGTTCCATTGCTCGGACTAGAGTTCGCGTGGGTGACAATCCACTGGATTGCTGGTGCTGTGTTAATTCTCACGATCATCTACCACGTAATCCACTCCATTGTCTGGCAAGACTTGTGGTCGATGATGAGTATGGGAGCCAAGGATTTTCGAGAAGCTATGGGTCATTTCCGGCATCTGCTCTCTTCAAAGTCACCTGAGCCAGAAAAGCCTGGAAAATATCCATTCGATCACCGGATGTATCACTGGGGTATCATCGTCACATCACTCGCGGCGATCGTGACCGGTGTCTTTATGACGTTGAGAATAAAAACGCCATTCTGGGAACCGGACGCATATTATCCCTTCGTGGACCAGGCTGTCGCAGGAATGAATGAAGTAGGTGAGCCAGTGATAACGCTACTGCCCGGAGCTACGACAGGGCTTGTATTTGTCATCCATGGGATCGCAGGTGTTGCGTTAATCATTATGGTTGCCGCGCATATCTACTTTGCGATCAGGCCAGACAAACGCTACTACCTGTGGGGAATGATTCGGGGTTGGATCGATCGCGAGCAGTACCTGGCGCACTTTGACCCTGATAAATGGTCTGTTGTAGATGGGAGCATTCAGGAGAGCCCGCCTGGTGGAGCAAGCGCAGACTCGACGGTGAGTGCCCCACGCGTGGACGACTAGGCCGAGCTTCAGCGAAGATCAACGAAATCGTAAGCCACCACACCCACCACCGAGACTTGCCGTGCCCTCCCTCCGTGAAGACGTCAAAACACGTATCGATGCCATAGAGGAGAGCTACGAGTTTTTCCTTGCCTATGCCGCCCAGGGGTTAACCAGTGACCAGGGCTCACAAGCTGGAGGCCAGCTTCGGGGCTTTCTAGAGAAGACAGAATCAGCTCTTGATGGTTTGCGTTCAGCGCTTGACTCTCTTGTGGATGAAGAGTCTTTGACACCACGAGACATTTGGTCAGACGCACTTGAGGTGCTCGAGAGAGATGCTTCTGCTACGCTCGCGGCAGTTCGGCTCGTCTCAAGCCAGGAAGGGATTAGCTCCCAGCTCATCGATAATCTCAACGCGAACATACACTTTCGAGCGCTGCTGACTGATCTCTTTCTGATGGATGAGTTAATCGGAGCATAATTGGGGGCTGGGCTCTCTGCTCAACTGAGGTAGCTTTCTACCTAGTCCGACTTTTTCTGAGTCGGAATGTGATGCTTTCAGGGAATAGCTGCTGCGATGTTCTCACTTCCAGCGCTGGGTAATATCGGAGAATTCGTCGGCGCGATTGCAGTCGTCGTATCGCTGATATATCTAGCGCGTCAAACGATTCTCAACACACGTTCTGTGCAGGCAGCTTCGTTCAATGCAATGGTACAGAACAGTATCCGGCTTCTAGAGCACTCGTTCCGTGACTCCGAGTTTGCAGCTTTCTATGAGCGGGCGGAGCGGGATCCCGAGGTGCTGTCTCCTGACGAGAAAATTCGCTGGGATGCATATATGACATCCGTATTCCGGCATTTCGGTAATCTCATGTACCAGCACCGGGTCGGCGCACTTGATGACCAGATGTGGGACTCGTACCGAGAGACGTTAAAGCAGCATCTTCGTGTCCCGTCTTGGGGTATTTGGTACCGTGGGCACTGCCAAATCTTCAGCACCGCACTCACCGAACAAGTTGAGCGATCTCTCAAGGAGATCGAAATAGAGGTGGCGGATCAGGCTTGATATCGGACTCGTCACACAGATTTATGAATGTGACATATGCGGCTCCAGTCTCTTCGAATAACTAGTAGCAGCTAACGAGGCCTAAGACCTAGGAAGCCCCCTGTGGAACTTAGGTCTTTCCTTAGGTAGCTTGCCTAGCACGCTCCCCGATTTTCCTCGTTGAGATCTGCCGGATGCCGACAACTCAGGTTCCTTCAGCAACTCGAGAACCGCTTTGGGCTAAGGTCATTGATCATACACGCTGTATCGGGTGCCACGCTTGTACAACCGCATGTAAATCTGAAAACGAAGTTCCTCTCTCGGTGACACGCACATATGTGAAGTATGTGGACACTGGGGTCTTCCCGCAGGCACGTCGCTCATTTCAGGTTACCCGGTGTAACCAGTGCGATGACGCGCCCTGCGTAGAAGCTTGTCCGACGACGGCGATGTTTCGGCGGGCTGACGGGATTGTGGATTTTGATAAGTCGATCTGTGTAGGGTGCAAGGCATGTATCGCAGCTTGCCCATACGATGCAATCTTCATTAATCCTGAAGACCACTCTGCTGAGAAGTGCAACTTCTGCGCTCACCGTCTGGATGTTGGTCTTGAACCAGCTTGCGTGATTGTTTGCCCCACAGAAGCGATTCTCGTAGGCGACATGAATGATCCACTGTCGGCTGTAAGCGGAATTATTAATAGGGAGGCCGTTACAGTCCGGAGGCCCGAGAAGGAGACACGTCCGAAGCTTTACTATAAGGGTGCCGACCAAGCCACACTTGACCCTCTGGCTGCGCGCCGACCAGATGGTGGAATCTTTATGTGGAGTGAGCAGGGTAACGTTAAGCACCAGGTGCCTTCTGGCCATTCTGGTACGTCGAACAGTTCGGCTGCGGCCCTACTAAGTTACGATATCCCCCACCGCGCACCGTGGGATTGGCGTGTGAGTCTGTACACGTTCACTAAGTCGATATCGGCGGGAGCATATTTGGTGCCGCTTCTGCTTGCCTTGAGTGGGATGATCACATGGACAAACCCAGTTTGGACCCTACTGGGCCCAGCAGTAGCAATGATCTTCCTACTGTTTACTGGTGCACTATTAGTCTGGGACCTTGATCACCCTGAGCGCTTCTGGATGGTGCTTACGAGGCCGCAGTGGCGAAGTTGGCTTGTGCGGGGAGGCTTTATCATCACGGGTTATGGGGGAATACTTGCACTGCATTTAGGGGCGGTTATAGGAGGGCGTCCTGAGATCCCTCAAAGCCTGTCCTGGGTGGGTGGCCCTCTCGCTACCATGACTGCGATTTATACTGCTTATCTCTTTGCACAGGCCAAAGCGCGTGATCTTTGGCAGAGCCCTCTCCTTCCTCCCCATCTGCTGGTCCAAGCTCTACTAGCCGGTTCTGCGGCCCTTATACTTTTGAATCCGGATGGACTAGGGCCGGATGGGCTAGGGGTTGGTGCTGTGTGGATTCTCAAAGCCTCTTTGGCGGTTCATCTCATTCTAGCTCTCGGTGAGGTGAGTATGCCCCATCCAACTGCACACGCAGCCCTAGCTGCCAGGAATATGACGAGAGGGGCATACGCCGCTTTCTATTGGGGTGGGATAGTGCTGACTGCAGCTTCTCTTCTGTTGGTGGGTACTAGTGACACTATTGGAGCATTTGGAGCACTAGCTGGTTTAGCGGGTCTTTTTTTACACGAGCATGCCTACGTTCAGGCTGGCCAATCCGTACCGCTCGCATGAACGACTCGACCCATCTAAGTGAGCTCAATCAGAGAGTTTCAGCTGCTAAGGCTGAAGTCGAGGGGCGGGGCGAAACGTTCTATCCTGGCGCGAGTCGGATTCATCTCGCGTCGTACCCTCCGCGGGAACGTTGGAATGATTGGGTGGAGTTGGACTCAAAGTCATGGCCGGAGAGAGTAGAGAAGCGCTACATGCTGGTACCGACTACCTGTTTCAACTGCGAGTCGGCTTGTGGGCTACTCGCATACGTCGACAGGGAAACTCTTCAGGTCAGGAAGTTCGAAGGGAATCCTGAACACCCAGGCTCAAGGGGCAGGAACTGCGCTAAGGGTCCTGCGACACTCAACCAGATTACAGATCCAGACCGGATTCTCTACCCATTGAAGCGCAGCGGGCGGCGTGGCGAAGGGAAGTGGGAGCAAGTGTCATGGGATGAGGCACTTGATGCAATCGCAGGGCGAATCCGAACCGCACTGCAGGAGGAGCGTAACGAAGAGGTGGTCTACCATGTCGGGCGTCCCGGTGAGGATGGATACACTGAACGTATGCTCGCAGCATGGGGGGTCGACGGTCATAACTCGCATACGAATGTATGCTCAAGTGGCGCACGAGCCGGATATCATTGGTGGATGGGGATGGACAGGCCCAGCCCTGACTACAGTAATGCGAAGGTCATCGTGCTTGTTAGCAGTCACCTAGAGACGGGTCACTACTTTAATCCTCATGCTCAGAGGATTATTGAAGGCAAGAAGAACGGCGCGAAGCTCATAGTCTTTGACACTCGCCTGTCCAACACGGCTACCCACGCTGACCACTGGTTGTCTCCTTATCCAGGCTCAGAGGCCGCGATCTTTCTTGCGATTGCAAACTGGATGATCCGTGAAGACAAATACGATCGAGAGTTTGTTCGACGTTGGTGGAACTGGCAGGAGTACATGGAGGTCGTGAATGAAGAGCCCGGTGCTTCTTTTGAGAACTTCGAGGAGCACCTTCGCGAGGTATACGCTGAATTCACCTTCGAATATGCAGCGACAGAGTCTGGCATCGATGCTGCGACGCTGCTAGAGGTGGCGAAGGTAGTGTCGACAGCGGGTACTCGTTTTGCGACTCATAATTGGAGGAGCGCTGGCTCAGGGAATCTGGGTGGGTGGCAGGTCGCTCGCACACTGACCTTGCTCAATGCACTACTAGGAGCATTGGCTACCGAGGGTGGGACATTTCCTAACTCCTGGAACAAGTTCACCCCTAGGCCCCCTCGTCTGCCACACCAACATCCGAAGAAATGGAACGAAGTAACATGGCCCCGTGAGTATCCACTGGCGCTTATGGAGATGTCCTTCCTTATGCCCCATCTAATGAAAGATCAGGATGCTTACCTCGACGTTTACTTTACTCGTGTCTACAACCCGGTATGGACGAATCCAGACGGGTTCAGTTGGATCGAGATGCTGAGCGATGAGGACCGGATTGGACTACATGTCGCGATGACGCCGACATGGAATGAGACCGCATACTTTGCTGACTACATCCTACCGATGGGACATGCTTCGGAACGCCACGATCTCACTTCTTATGAGCAGTATAATGGTCAATGGATCGCTTTTCGGCAGCCGGTACTGCGTGCGGCTCGGGAGCGTTTGGACGAGGAAATCACTGACACACGTCAGGTAAATCCCGGAGAAGTTTGGGAAGAGAACGAATTCTGGATTGACCTTACGTGGCGAATTGATCCGGACGGGTCACTCGGAATCCGAGAGTTCTTCGAATCCAAGAAGGTGCCCGGTGAAAAAATGACGATCGACGAGTATTACGGTTGGATCTTTGATAATTCGGTGCCGGGTCTTCCGGAGGCTTCAGCAGCAGAGGGCTTGGCCCCTCTCGAGTATATGCGCCGATATGGGGCATTCGAGATTTCGAATAAGGTTGGCAGGGTTCATGAGCAGTTGGTTCCTGATAATGAACTAGAGGATGTACGGGTGGATGAAATGGGTCGAGTGTATAGTCGAGCACCGATACCTCCCAGTCCTAAAGCTCCGGGAGGCACCAAGATCGACGAAGATGAGGATGGGCGGCGTAGAGTTGGGGTTAGGGTAGATGGAGAAATTCTTAAAGGATGGCCCACGCCGACTGGAAAACTCGAATTTTGGTCACGTACACTGCATGACTGGGGTTGGCCTGAACTTGCGATACCCAAATACATAAAGAGCCATATTCACCCGGAAAATCTTGAGAGTGATCAGGTTCCTCTGATCACTACTTTCCGCGTGCCTGTCCAAATTCATACCCGGAGCGCGAACTCGAAGTGGCTGGACGAGATTGCTCATACAAACCCGCTTTGGATCCATCCAATAGATGCCGATAGAGTAGGGATCTCAAAGACAGGTGATCTGGTTAGAGTCGAAACTGAACTCGGTTACTTTGTTCTTAAGTCTTGGATTACCGAAGGTATCCGGCCTGGAGTTGCCGCGTGCAGCCATCATATGGGTCGGTGGAAACCGGAAGGACATAAAGGGCAGCGACTAGGGATAAGTACGGTAGCGCTGAACCAAGAAGGTTCGGAGTGGTCACTTACACCTCGCAAAGGTGGTGAACCGTTTGCTTCATCAGATCCTGATACCATGCGCATTTGGTGGACAGACCTAGGCGTGCACCAAAATCTTACTCATGCAGTACATCCCGACCCAATTTCTGGAATGCACTGCTGGCATCAAGCTGTGCGGATTTGCCCGGCTAAAGAGGGGGATAGAGCTGGCGATGTCTCAGTAGATACGGGTAAATCTCAAGCAGCCTACGAGAAGTGGCTCACAATGACTCGCTCAGCAGACCGCTATTCTCCCGATGGAACGAGGCGTCCGTACTGGATGCTACGACCTGTGCGCCCTGAACGTGAAGCATACCGTCTTCCTTTAAAAACTGAGTCTGCTGAAGTATGACCGTCACGTGAGGAACCAGGGATTAGACCTACCTCTTGCCCCTAATCTTTCACAGGAGTCAAGTCAGGCTTCCGTTGACCTGATTCGCACCCTAGCAGTTTTCGCAGAGGCGCCGGCTTCAGAGCACATTCACCTATGGAAAACTCTGGGGATCGAAGAGTCACCTAGTGCCTCAGACTACGCCGACATTTTTCTTTTCCAGTTTTATCCCTACGCATCGGTGCACCTGGGCCCGGAAGGTATGTTGGGAGGGGAGGCACAGAACCGTGTGGCCGGATTTTGGAGAGCGTTAGGGAGGAATCCGCCTTCAGATCCGGACCATCTTGCGGCCCTATTAGGTCTGTATGCGACATTGAGTGAGCAGATCGGTCTCGTAGGAACGAGTTCAAGCGAACTTTCTCATTTTTCAGAGGCTGAGGCTCTGATGATTACTCAAGGGAGGGACGCTCTTCTGCAGGAGCACATAGCTCCCTGGGTACCAGCCTACCTGGAGCGCATTATCGAGATCGCCACTGGACCCTATCGTAGCTGGGCGCTTCTTCTCGATAAAGTCTTGCGGGCTGAACTTGTCCGGGTGGGCTGCCCAAAACAATTACCCTTACACCTTCGTGAGTCATCGCCACTTGCTGATCCGCGGACTGATGGAGCGGATGCTTTCATCTCGGGGCTTCTTGCTCCCGTTCGGGCTGGAATCATCCTGGCTAGGGCTGACCTTGCTCGTCTCTCTTCTGAACTCGACCTGGGATTGAGAGCTGGTGAACGTCGGTACGCTCTAGAGCATCTTCTCGGTCAGGACTCCACTGGATTTCTGCAATCACTTGCCGCCGAAGCAGATAGACAGGCAGTAGGCCACGAGGATCGCCGGGAACTACTCGGAATTACCGCTGACTTTTTCTTGGATCGAGCTCTGGCAACCTCGGAATTACTGAGAAAGCTTTCAGAAGGAGGAGCAAAAATCACCGCTGGAACTGTGTCTTGACCAATTTCATTTTCGCTGAGCCTACTCACCAGTTTTCGTTCAGAGATGTCTTAGCGGGACTCGGGGTTGCACTCATGTTAATCCCAGGGTCTATGGCATATGCTGAGCTAGCTGGTCTTCCGAGCCATCATGGCTTATACGCCGCGGCTGCCGCACCAATTGTGGCGGCACTGTACGCTTCGTCTCCCCATCTTCAAACCGGTCCTGTTGCGATGACTGCCTTGCTCACGCTTGGCGCGTTACTCCCTCTCGCTGAACCGGGTACGGCTGAATTCGCGAGCCTGGCAGCCTTGCTGGCTGTGGTATGTGGGCTTGTGCGCCTGGCGGTAGGACTGCTGAAAGCTGGATGGGTCAGCTATCTGATGTCACGCGCAGTAATGACTGGATTTACCTCTGCAGTTGCCATCCTGATTGTGTGTGCACGGCTTCCTTCAACATTCGGTGTTGATGTGTCGGACGCCGATGTCGGTGTGGTTAGGGGGGCGGTCTTAACCCTATCAGATCCAAGTTCATGGGAATTCCTAGCCTTAACACTTACGGCGACATCCGTAATCATCATTGTCATTGGAAGAGCTATACACACTTTGGTACCAGGTGTCTTGATCGCTGCTCTAGGAGGTTTCCTTTTTTCAATCATCTTTGGATATGAAGGCTCAATAGTTGGTGAGATACCGGTAGGCCTGCCAGCAGTTTCTATTGACTTACCATGGAGCAGTTTGCCGGCGCTCTTTTTACCAGGAGCAGTAATCGCTGTGGTAGGCTTTGCGGATTCTGCGTCGATTGCCCGCGTGTTTGCCAATGAAGATCGTCAGCGCTGGAATCCGAGTCGAGAGTTCCTAAGTCAAGGAATGGCTAACGTTGCGGCGGGACTTGTAGGGGGATTACCGGTTGGAGGTTCCTTCGCGCGTAGCAGTGTCAATCGGCTTTCGGGTGCTAGAAGCCGTTGGAGTGGTCTCATCGCAGGTTTTGTGGTTCTGGCTTTTCTACCTTTCGCGTATGTCTTGGCTCCGCTTCCGCAGGCCGTCCTGTCCGGGATTGTGATCGCTGCGATTTGGCCGCTTTTCCGTGTGAAAGAGTTGATGAATCTATGGGCAATGTCGGGACCTCAAGGCGTGGTTGGTTGGGGCACTTTCGGGCTTACGCTGATTCTAGCTCCGCGAATTGAACAGGCTGTTGTACTCGGCGTAGTCATGGCGACAGCAGCACATATGTGGAGGGAACTCTCCACAGCCGTCGAAACTCGCATTGAGGGAGAGGAGCTTCATTTCCAGCCGAAGGGAGTGCTCTGGTTTGGATCAGCTCCAGCACTTGAGGACGCACTGTTATCGAGTTTGGCTCAAGAGCCTGGTGTTAAGCGAATCATAGTACACTGTGGTGGTTTGGGAAGGATTGATCTGACTGCGGCGCAGGGTATCGCTAGAATTGCTGAACAAGCACAGGTCGCTGGGCTCAAGATGGAGATAAGGGGGGCCCCAGAGCATGCATATCGGGTGCTACAAGCTGTGGGCCTTGAGTCGATACAGCATCCAATCCCGAATGGGGATTGAAAAAAAGATCACCTTCTTCTCGTATAGGTGAGCACATTGCCGGAGAATTACTCCAGGGGGTTAAGGCGGGCGATTGGCCCCAAGCAAGCGACGGCTATGGTCGTTGGCACCATCATCGGTGCGTCAATTTTTGTTCAACCGTCTGAGATCACCGGGCAAGTGCCAACCGTTGCCGGTATTTATGCTGTTTGGCTGGTATGTGGGGTACTCACCCTTTTTGGGGCTCTAGTATGCGCAGAATTGGCGAGCACATTCCCTGAGGCTGGTGGGGTATATGCGTACCTTCGGGAAGCCTTCTCGCCCGCTGTAGGCTTCCTCTGGGGTTGGGCGATGTTTTGGATTATGCACTCCGGAATCGTTGCGGCGATTGCAGTGGTATGTGCGAGGTATCTCAGCTTCTTCGTGGAGCTTGGCGACTTAGGCCAGCGGGTAGTGGCTGTTGTTACAATCTTGCTACTTAGCCTTATCAACTACGTAGGGGTAAAGCATGGAAGCATCCTCCAGGCTGCGATCACAGCTGGTAAGCTTGTAGCAATCTTGATAATCGTGGTTCTCTGTTTTTTGTTTGGTGGCACGGCACACGAAGTCGCGATGGAAGCCTCTCGTACTGCCACACCGGGGAGTTACACGGCTCGGGATTTCGGGCTTGCTTTGGCTGCTGGCCTCTTCGCTTTCGGTGGCTGGCATATGGTCACCTATAACGCTGAGGAGACTAAAGAGCCGCGCAGCACGATTCCCAAAGCTCTTGTCTTGGGTACGCTTATTGTTACGGGCTGCTACATCCTCCTGAATGCAGTCTACTTGTATGTACTGCCGATGGAGACGGTCGCTTCATCAGATCGTGTCGCGGCGGATGCAGCGGATGCAGTCTTCGGTAGAGGCGGTGGTGCTGCAATGTCAGCCCTAGTTGTCTTCTCAACGTTTGGAGCACTCTCCGGCATTGTTCTCGCAGGACCTCGGGTCTACTTCGCAATGGCCAGAGATGGTTTGTTATTCAAGTGGTTCGGGGCGGTTCACCAAGAATATGGGACACCCCACAGAGCGATTCTCCTGCAGGCGATCTGGGCTAGTGTACTTGCTTTAACTGGCACATACCGTTCCCTGTTTACCAGGGTGATCTACACGGAGTGGATCTTTTTTGGGATGATGGCTTTGGGTCTTATCCTGTTACGCAAACGCCCAGAAGTAACGCGTGACTACGAAATGTGGGGGTACCCTTGGGTGCCGATCATTTTTGTAGTAGCTGCTTTTGGTATTGTTGGGAACCAATTTCTGACTGACCCACTAGAGAGCCTAAAGGGTCTTGGATTCGTTCTTCTCGGTTGGCCAGTGTACATAGTATGGACCCGCAAAACCCAGGACCTATAACCGATCGACTTTGCTCTCCAGTAAAGAGTCTTGGAATTTTTAAAGGTTCAACCACCTAGATAGCTGGCATATTCTTGCCTTGCACTTCTAACCGAATGCCCGCTTTAGGAGAGATCGCATCCGGCCTTCATAGCGGCGAAGTACAAGCACGGATGCCGGAGAGTAACGGGCTACCTTCGTCGGTATTTCTCCGAACATGAGTTGCCTTATAAATCGATCACGGGTTGAGCCTAGAACGACTAAGTCGTATTCAACGCTCTCCTTCGCAATACCGCCAGCGATAGATGGAGACTCAATCACTTTCCGATTTACTGGCAAGTCCAACTCGAGACGGTCCAGTGTTTTACCGAGCCGCCTATCTGCGCGTGCAAGCTGTGCTTGGGATGCATTAGGTGGCACGACATAACATGCTGTGACAGACATGCCAAATGCTGGTGCGAGCACATTTAAAATCTCAGCTGCCAGTCGATTATGTGTACCGCCTGTGGTGGGGAAGAGACAGCGTTTCGGACGTTCGTGATTCTCAACCTTCAACATTGCGAGGTCACAGGGGGAGTTCCTGATGACCTGATCCGCAACCTCTCCGAAAATTCGATCACGGGTATCGGTGTAACCTTTCCACCCCATGACCATGAAGTCAGCTCCGTATCGGCTTGCACCCGATAGAATCCCATCTGAGGCTTGATGGGCGATCATCAGATCAGTTTCGATCTCAATGTTTCGATCTCTGGCCTCTTCACGGGCCGCTCTCAAAAGGCCTTCCCGATGATGTGTGAAGCGCAAGCCTTGGTGGATTGGGAGCTGCCGCGGTACCTCAACAACTGAAAATCCTACTAAGGGTTTCTCCCTCTTGTCAGCAATTACTTCCGCATAGTCAAGTAGAATGCCGATGTTGTCTCGATTGTGGAGTGGCACCACCACCGTGTCCTGTATAGCTGCGACAGGTGGTAAGGATGTTTCTAGGACCTGAGGTTTGTCCGTTGCAGTTTGCTTCTCAGAATAGGCATAGTAAAGCACCAGACCTACGAGAACCCAGCCAATGGTCACGTACCAAGCGAGCGGTTGGAAATTGAATTGGTATACCGCGAGAAAAACATTGAGAACGATGCCGAGGATGGGAACAACCGGATAGAGTGGAACCTTGTATTGTCTTGGCAGGTCTGGTGCCTTTCGGCGTAGCACGATGACCGAGAGGTTCACCATAGCAAAAGTCAGCAAGAAAATCAGACTTGCAGCAGAGCCGACTGCTTCAATTGGAAGAGTCAGCGCCATTAAGAGCAGAACTGCACCACTTAAGAGAATCGCAATATGAGGTGTGCGCCGAACTGGGTGGATGGTCCCCACGGCTTTTGGTAGCAATCGGTCCCGGCCCATCGAGAATGCAACCCGGGACGATGCCAAAATTGTGGCGTTGAGGGCTGACATGGTACTCAGTAGACCTCCGAAGACGATTACTCCAACACCAAACGCGGGCATAAAGCCTTCGGCAGCGCGCACGATAGCTGTTTCGCCGTAGTCTCCAAGGAAGCGCCATGAAGGCTCACCACTCTCTGGAGTCACGGCGGCGAGTGCTACGAAGAGAATCAGCAAGTACATGACTACTGTGATTCCCAGAGAGATGAACGTAGCCCTTGGTATGTTTTTTTCAGGTTCCTTGATCTCTTCGGCGACCGTAGCGATAAGGTCATAGCCCTCGAATGCTATGAAAGTGAGGCCCATTGCGACGATCACCCCGCCCATACCCTCGGGAAAGAATGGATTGAACGAGTTTGTTACCTGTTGTGGTGGTGCATCGATCACAGCTCCAAGACCGTATGCCACGAACACTAAGAGTATGAAGAGCTTGGTAACCGTCAGGATATTCTCTGCCATCCCTGTGACTTCAGCGCCTCGAATGTTGAGGCGGATGAAAAGCCCCCCAATCACAACGGTTACAAAGAGATATGGAGCATGTTCTCCCATGAGAGCAAACGATGCATCGGCGAAGCCGGGTATATACTTGAGGAAGAATTCCCAGAAGTATCCGGCGAATCCCAGAGCGTAGAGTGAACACGCGACCGTATAAGCAAACCATAACATCCAACCAGCAGTGAATCCGACTGCGCCAGGGAATGCTCTGCGCACAAAAGCGTAGCCTCCTCCAGCCTCCGGAATCGCAGAAGCCAGTTCTGCATAAGCAAAGGCCGTGAGAAGTGTTACGACTCCATTCAGTGCGAACGCGAGAATTGAAGCCGGTCCGGACTCGCCTGCGGCGATCCCAGTAAGTACGAAGATCCCAGCTCCAATCATCGCGCCGACACCGATCATTGTGGCGTCGAACAGCCCAAGATTTCGGGCAAACGTCGGTTCACCTACTGGTGAGCTTGCGGCTTTGGAGTTCACGGGGCTGGAGGATGCAGTCTCTTCCCTTGAACTGCAAGACGGCACTGCTTGAAAGAAATTCTAACCTCTGGCCTGAGAAGCGAGCTGAGCTTATAGCTTCGAATTCTCTTGAGCTACCTTGCCTGGAAAGATTGATGATTCTCGACTTCCACAACCACTATTTTCCGCCGGAGTACCTTGATGCCCTGAGTAAGGGGGGCAGCCACTTCAGGGTTACCACTGATCGTGATGGGAATCCAGTTCTGCACTCTCCTGGTGACTACAATGTGATCGTTCCAGGCCACCGGGATCTGAACGTTCGTGAACGTGTCCTTGATGAGGCAGAGATCCAAATGCAGGTAATTACGTTCACGGCCCCAGGAACGAGCATTGAGACTCCAGAGCGGGCTGTCGAACTCTGCCAGGTCGTGAATAATGCTTTCGCCTCTGCATGTCGTGCTCGGACGGACCGATTTACCTCGTTGGGCACCTTACCTATGAACGCACCTGAAGCTGCAGCTGAGGAAGCAGAGCGCGTAGTTGGGGAGTTGGGTCTTCCCGGTGTAATGCTTCTTTCTAACGCAAGCGGTGTCCCGCTCCACGAGAAACATTTTTGGCCAGTTTACGAGCGACTCAATGAAGCGGAAGCAGTGATCTACATACACCCGACTTATCCTGTCGGAGTGGAGGTCATGGAGCGCTTCATGCTTATGCCAATGGTCGGCTTTCTAATGGACACCACACTTGCAGCAGCAGGGCTGATTTATTCCGGTGTCGTAGAGCAATTTCCGAAAATCACTTGGGTGTTAGCCCATCTCGGGGGCGCCGTACCGTATCTAGCCGAACGTTTCGACCGAGGGTTTGAGGCGTATCCTGAATGTCGAGAATACTGCAGCGTACTTCCTAGCGAGCAACTGCGGGGTTTCTATTACGATACCGTGAATTTCGATGACGCCTGCCTGAGGCTTGCTATTGAATTCGCCGGCGTTGATCACCTAGTCGCTGGCTCGGACTATCCTCACATGATCGGGAGTCTCGACAAGATGATATCTAGCGTAACCACTCTTGATTTATCCGAGGGCGAAAAAGAGAAGATTCTTGGTGAGAATGCAGCCCGGATTCTCAGTTTAGGTTGATGATAATTCCGTTGGAATTTTTTCTGGGGATGGTTACCACCTAACGCTGAGGTGCTGGAAGAAATGGCGTTTGTTCAGTGATCGCTGAATAGATCAAGCTTCTTATATTGGAGTGGTCGTCGAGTCCGGACGCTGGGATTACTTGAGTTAAATACACTACGATGAGTTGTTCCACAGGATCCACCCAGTAGGTGGAGTGGTAGGCACCACCCCAACCAAATTCCCCGATGGAGCCAGGGGGCCCAGACGCGGCGACATCTTCCCGAACTGAAAATCCCAGCCCGAATCCCATTCCGGGTGCCCGGTATAAGTCTCCCACATGATTCACTGTCATGAGGTTGACCGAAGCTGTCGATAACAACTGGGTCCCATTAAGTGACCCTCCATTGAGCAGCATTTGCAGGAAGCGAGTGTAGTCTCGAGTGGTTGAGAGGAGGCCCGCTCCACCGGAGAAGCTCTGACGAGGACCTTCCACGTATTGACCTTGAGTCTCCATACCAGGGCCTTCGGGTGCTCTCAGCAGTGTCTCTCCACGGCGGAGGTTATAAACGGCTGCCAGACGGTGACTCTTCGAGGGTGGAAGATAGAAATGCGTATCATGCATTCCCAGTGGATCTGTGATTCGATCCTTAATGAACTCGTCAAGCGGCATACCTGAAACTTCTTCGACAAGTGCACCTAGGATGTCAGTGCTGTAACCGTAAACCCAAGCTTGTCCGGGGTGCGTGGTGAATGGTAGATCAGCTATCCGGTCAATGGTGAGGCGGATCGGTTCTGCACGATGTGCGAAGTACCAGCCAGTGATCTCCGCTGCTGCCCAAGCGCTACCAGCCGCTCCTGTTCCGTAGGAGATCCCTGCGGTGTGAGTGAGTAGGTCTCGAATAGTGATCGGTCGATTGGCCTTAACAACATCATATTCTGTTCCTTCACGAGCGACACCGACCGTGGTCTCCGTGAAAGCAGGAAGATAGCTTGCCACTGGATTGGAAATATGGAGCAAACCCTCCTCTTGGAGCATCATGACGCCTACGCTGACCAGTGCCTTGGTCTGAGACGCAATCCGGAAGATCGCATTAGACTGCATCACTTCGCTTTCTTCACGATCCCTGTAGCCTACGGCCTCATTATAGACGACCTGACCTCGACGTATGATGGTCGTAACAGCCCCTGCTAGGCGTCCTTCGGCCACATATTCCTCGAGCGCTGTCGTCAGGTATCCCAGCCTCTCTGATGACATGCCAACCTCTTCGGGTATTGCCCTCGAAAACTCTTGGGCCGATAGCAGCCCCGTCGCCAGAAAAAGGGATATAGCGATGGTGAGGCATCGAAGTCTGCATGCGTTCATTAAGGATTCCTTAGTCTGAGGGTACTCAGGGGATGTAATTGGCGGACCAAGAGGGTATTGCGCTACTGTCAGGTATAGAGCAGCTAGCCTTGAGCTGTGCCAGAGTACCATTCAACTTGCTGAGTACTACTTGATAAGCTCCAAAAATCCAGGTCAATAATGAGTGATCCCAATAATTCAGATTTCTTCGATCGACGCGAACTCCTCAAGCTTGGCGCGGCTGGCCTTGGACTTGGTGTGGCGTCAGGACTTTCTCCTACACCAACTGCCGCGGATCTTGACCACCAACAGCAACGCCCTGATTTGGGCCCGGCTCCCGTCAAGCCATTTGCTGCAGATCCTATCGATATTGTGCGCGTTGGCTTTGTAGGTGTGGGAGGAATGGGGGGAGCCCATGTTAGGAACTTTCTCGGGCTTGAAGGCATTGAGATTGTAGCTCTCTGTGATATCGATTCAGCACGCAATGAGGAAGTCTCGAGTTGGGTGACCGACGATGGTCGAGCACCGCCGGCTATGTACGGCCGTCACGAGACAGACTTTGTTCGCATGTGCGAGACTGAAGACCTGGATCTTGTGTTCACTGCCACACCGTGGGAATGGCATGTGCCAGTGTGCGTATCTGCGATGGAGAACGGAAAGCATGCTGCCACCGAGGTCCCTGCCACATACACGACGGATGACTGTTGGAGACTTGTCGAGTATGCTGAAAAGTACCGCAAGCACTGCGTTATGATGGAAAATTGTAACTATGACCGTCCTGAGATGATGGTTTTTCATATGGCTCGCTTGGGCCTGTTCGGGGATATACTTCATGCCGAGTGCGGATATCTGCACGACCTTAGAGAGATCAAGTTCTCTGAGGTCGGAGAAGGCCTCTGGCGGCGTGCGCACTCCATGGTACGAGATGGTAACCTCTACCCAACTCACGGCCTGGGTCCAGTGGCCAATGTGATGGATATCAATCGTGGAGATCAGTTTGAATATCTTGTGTCAATGAGCTCGCCATCACAGGGATTACAAGAATGGGCGATGGCTAACTACCCCGAGAATCACCTGAAGCGTAGAGAGCGTTATGTCCTTGGTGATGTGAACACAACGATGATCAAAACAGTCCGGGGTCGAACGATTTATCTCAGTCATGACACAAACCTTCCCCGGCCGTATTCACGGATTCATATGGTCCAGGGGACTAAGGGGCTATTTCAGGGCTATCCTCACCGGGTGCATATCGAAGGCCTGAGCCCCGGACACGAGTGGCAGGATTGGATGGATTTGCGAGACAAGTATGATCATCCACTGTGGAAAGATCTGGAGGAGCAGTCAGAGGGAGCCGGGCATGGAGGTATGGATTTCATAGAGGACTACCGGTTGGTGAAATGTCTACGGGAGGGGAAACCTACGGATATGAACGTCTACGACGCAGCCGCGATGTCGGTGATCACCCCATTATCGGAGTGGTCAGTCGCTAACCGTAGTCGCCCGATCGATGTGCCCGATTTCACACGAGGGCGGTGGGCACAGTGGCCGAAACTGGAAATTCTTAGAGCGTAGACAGAGGAGAATTGTGATGAGACGATTTCGTGTCACCGGGCTAACTAACCTCGCGCTAGGCTTGTTGGTGGTCTCGACCCCGGCCCAAGAGATTACACTTGCCTTAACCGGGGACGCGATCATCACCAGGAGATTGTCCGTCTACGAGGAACCAGACTTTCTCGAGCTGATTGATATGATTCGTAGGGCGGACGCGGCATTTACTAATCTCGAAATCCTCTTCCACAATTACGAGCCGTATCCAGCTCACCAGAGTGGAGGGACTTGGATGCGCGGCGAACCAATACTTGCTAAAGAGCTTGTTTGGGCAGGTATCGATATGGTATCGCGCGCGAATAATCATACTGGTGATTATGGAGTTGAGGGTCTTCGCCTGACCACCAAATACGTAGACGAAGCAGGGCTAGTGCACGCGGGAGCCGGTGAGAGTCTTGCGGAAGCCCGAGAGGCCCGCTTCCTGGAGACCGCGCGTGGTCGAGTGGCTTTAATCTCTATGGCATCAACGTTCCCAGATCATTCCCGAGCTGGAAATGCACGTGGGAGCATGAAATCCCGCCCTGGCTTGAGTCCGCTGCGGTACACGACCGAACGTGTCGCCACCGCAGATCAGCTTGATCGTTTTCAAGTACTAGCAGAAGAAATGGGGTTGAATTTCAACCGTAGTGACCGAGGGGCACGCACACTTTCGACCAATTTCATTGAAGGTTCAGAAATGGGTGTGGTGACTAAACCGAATCCGGAAGATGTGGCTGAAATTGCTGCAGTAGTGCGAAGTGCGAGTCGCCTCGCAGACCAGGTGATTGTTACCATTCACGCACACGAGAGTGGCGGAGCGCGCTCGGTTCCAGCTGGCTTTCTTATAGAGTTCGCGAGGGCCATGGTGGATGCTGGCGCTACGATGTTCGTGGGCCACGGACCCCACGTACTTCGTGGTATAGAGATCTACAAGGGCAAGCCGATCTTCTACTCTTTGGGTGATTTTGTATTTCAGAATGAGACATTGCTCCGGTTACCCGATGAGAATTACCAGGCGTATGATCTCGATGTGAATGACCACGTAGCGGACTTCAATGCCGTGCGCTACCGGAACGAGACAGTCGGATTCCCGGCAAATCCCGAGATTTGGGAAGCCGTCATTGCTATGCCGACATTCACTGACGATAAGCTCACTGAACTAGCACTTCACCCGATAACCTTGGGTTACGGGAAACCAGCTTGGGTACGTGGACGTCCTATGTTGGCACGTGGTGTTCTTGCGACAAAAATCCTGAACGATCTTGTGGAGCGCTCGAAGCCTTTCGGAACGGACATCGACATTAGGGAAGGAGTCGGTTACGTACGAGTGCGGTAAGTGAATCGGACCAATCCACCTCAAGTGGACCGGTCACCGTTAGAACTCGTATCCGGAGAGGTTTTTGCTAACGAGTTCGGCGTGCAGCCGACTCATTTTGCTCGGGCTCCGGGGCGCGTGAACCTGATCGGTGAGCACATCGACTATCATGACCTGCCAGTATTCCCAATGGCTATTCAGCGCGAAGCGTATTTGGCTTTTCGGTGTCGGGATGATGGATTTGTCAGGATCCGTAGCGTTCATAAGGACTTTGAAGAAGTCGAGTTCGAGATTGTTCCGGGAATAACTGCCAGCCCACCAGGTCATTGGGGAAACTACCTAAAGGCTCCAGCAGATGAGTTAGCGAGACGATTTGCTATCTCACGTGGCTTTGATGGTGTTCTTGTCTCTGATATCCCTATAGCAGCCGGGCTTTCATCGTCGACCGCGCTTGTCAACGCGGTTGGGCTGACTCTTGCCCACATCAACGGAATTATGCTAGAAACACTGCCCTTTGCGGACGTGATGGCAGATGCAGAACGCTATGTAGGGACCCGCGGAGGTGGGATGGATCAGGCGATATCAATCGGTGGCCATGCCCACCATGCGGCTCAGATCGAGTTTAGTCCCCTAACGATGAGTCATATGCTGGTTCCAGAGAAATGGCGGTTCATAATTGCCAATTCTGAGGTGCGAGTTGAGAAATCGGGTTACGCGATGGGGGTATATAATGCGCGTCGTGATGAGTCTAAACAGGCTTTGAGGATCGTCACCAATACTGCATCAGACCGCGGTCTGATTCGCTCTCAGGTCACTGGGTATAACAACCTTCTTGAGATTCTTGGAAAGGACATAGCGATCGAGGTGGCAGAAGCTGTCCTCGAGCGAACTCTTTTCCAACGCTTCCGACATGTGATTACAGAGGCCGTTCGAGTAGGAACCGCTATTGACCTTATGGCTAGCGAAGACGTGCAAGGCTTCGGTTGGTTGATGAACGCTTCACATAGGAGTCTCCGCGTCGACTACGAAGTCAGCTCAGTGGAGCTTGATGAACTCGTTGTGGTTTGTCGTGAAGCTGGAGCGGCAGGTGCCCGGCTCACCGGGGCTGGTTTTGGTGGATGTGTCATCATGCTTACTGAGCAAGACAAGGTAGATGTAGTTCTAGAAGGCTTGTCACAGGGATATTATGGACCTCGGGGTATGAGCACGGATACCGATCAAAGCTATTTTGTAGCCAGACCTTCTGCGGGGGCTTCCATAATCACGCTGTAATCCTCAATGTTGGGTTGACGCCACTCGACGACCTCGCCTTTTTCAGCTTTCCGAACTCTACTGAGGCGCTTTCTTGTATAGATGTTTAAGTATCCTAGTAAGACATGGCCGGCCTCTTTTGGCTGCCAAGACAAAGAGGATGTGGGCCCTCTCTGCGTTTTTCTCTGTGGTTTCCTCAATTGCTTTAGCAATAGCCTTGCCGAGATTAGTGTTCGCGCAAGTACCCATTGGGACTGATCGTCCTGACTTTGTTGAATCAAGTTCAACAGTGGGTGCGGGCGCTATTCAAATAGAGGGTTCTTTCGCATTTGATACGGAAACAACAGGTGTCGATAACGTTGATACTTGGACTACCCCTTTTCTCTTCAGAGTAGGGGTATCCAATTCTTGGGAGCTACGGCTAGAGTCAGACTGGTTTACTCGGTATCAAGTTACTGACCAGACCCTTTTGAATTCTCCATCTGAGGTCAATACAAGACAGATCACCACTAACGGTATTTCCGACGTCTCGGTTGGCGTTAAGTGGTCTTTCCTCCCTTCCGATGAATCTGGCAGACCCGCGATGGCTGCGCTGGTTCACGCAGATTTGCCAATCGGGTCTGCTGAACTAAGGGGGTTTGGGGTACGCCCATCCTTTCGTGTAGTGGCGGAATGGAGTTTTCACATACCTTGGATTGACGGGGAATACCCGGATCAGGGCGATTTCAGAGGTGACTGGGGGATTGCTGTAATGCCTGGGTTACAGTTTGATCAGGATGAGTTCAGTAGTTATCCCTCAGGCGTTTTCGGGTTAGTGATAAGCCGAGGCCTTCTTTCCCCTCGGTTCAGAGCCTTTTCTGAGATGGCTTTTGAAAAAATTAGAAAAGATGAATTCGGAGGACATGTTGGTGTCATACGAACTGGGGGCACATTCTTGTTGAATGATTGGTGGCAAATTGATTCGGCGATCGCCTTCGGACTTACGGATAATGCACCGAACTTTGCAATGACTTTTGGTCTATCCGGATTGTTTCTTGGGTGATGAGTAATATCAACTCAGCAGTAGATGCTTAACCCATCGTCAAAAAAGTGGCTGCTAGCAGTTTTGGTCCTTTGTTTTCTGGTCCAGTCGATCTTCGTGTACAGGGATGACGTGGATCTAGAACTCTCTATGGAGGCGATTGAAGGTCGTCAGATCTACCACGAGTCGGCCTGCCAGGTTTGTCACCAACTCTGGGGGCAGGGAGGCTTCCTTGGTCCTGATCTAACGAATGCTGCGAGCCGCGTAGACGAGACGCGGCTCGTCTCGCTTCTGACCGTTGGGAGTGGTCAGATGCCAGCCTTCAACTTCAACTCACGACAGATTGATCAAATGAAGGCGTTTATGAATGAAATTGACCGCCCGGATATCGGGAGAGGTGAATTAAGGATGGGTGACCCCAGTACTGGTACAAGTCTACAGGAGGCATTTGAATCCGCGATCATCGACCTTGCACTCCCAACCAACGCGGCTGCGGGGTTTGAAACATTTCGAGCTGGGCTATGCAAAGCGTGTCATTTTCCTTTTCAGACTTCGATTGTGGGAGCACCTGATCTTTCGACCACCGTCGAGAGGCTCAGTGAACCCGAGCTAGTTGACGTGCTTACCAGTGGTAAGCCAGAGACTGGTATGCCCCCACCAGTTCCTGAACTCTCACCCTCGGAAATCGATGATTTGATCGCTTATTTCTTCTGGTTAAACGAGCATAGGGGAGAGGCAGAAGATGACACACGTGCCAGGCAAGTAGATCGTAATGTGAATTGGAGATTACTGCCTTGGTGGGAGTACAGGTAAGTGAGAGTTCTGTCACTAGTAATCATCTACTCTCTCCCCTCTTTCTTATCATGAATCCTACCCTGGAGCGAGAGCTGGTACCCAATGAAGTCAGCAGTCACTTGCTTTCCTTTACCCAGGGTCATCCGGTCCGGCAATTCGCCACAATCATGTTTATCAGGGGCGGTTTGATCGCAATCGCGGTTACGCTAGTTGGAGGAATACTCGCCGCACTCTACTCAGTGCCTGCCCTAGCTCCGAGCTTTCAATCAGTTGGCCTCGACCTACGACAGCTTCGGCCTATTCACACAGCTTTCGCATCTGCATGGATTTTCCTTGGGGGTGTCGCAGTCGTCCATCGTTGGCTGCAGGATCACGGTGGTGTCGTTACTTGGGGAGATCGTTGGCGGTTGCGAGTACAGGTGTTGTCATGGGCAGCCGCTGGAACTGGAATTCTTCTCACCCTTAGCCTGGGTGTGGGATCAGGCCGGGAATACGTCGGATTCCACCCAATTTTTAGTGCGCTGATACTGATTGGCTGGCTCTGCTATCTGTGGAACTTCTTTCGTATCTCTGGGCCAAACTTCTTTCAGCGGCCGGTATACATAACGATGTGGGGCGTGGGAATGTTGTTTTTTGTCGTCACGTTCGTAGAGCAGCATTTGTATCTGATACCGAGTTTTTTCGAGAATCCTGTGCAGGATCTCCAAGTGCAGTGGAAGGCAACAGGCACGCTAGTGGGAAGCTTTAATCTCTTTGTCTACGGTTCGGTCATTTATATCGGAGAACGCATCAGCCGTGATCCCAGCTATGGCCACTCGAAGATTGCGTACGCTCTATTTGCAGTTGGTCTACTCAACTCATTCACAAATTTCGCACACCATACGTACCATTTGCCTCAGGATCACTTGGTGAAGTGGATATCATTTGTTGTTTCGATGGCTGAAATCACGGTGTTGTGCAGAGCTGTTTACGACGTTTGGGGGCTAGTGAGCGTAACTGAATCCCGCGAGTTCAGTGCGACCCGAGATAGCTTTGCGGCATCAAAGTACTGGACGGTCTTCATTCTCTTTTCAGCAATCCTGATTTCGATCCCACCTCTCAACGCGATAATACACGGGACCTATGCGGTCACTGGACACGCTATGGGTGCCACCATCGGTATCGACAGCATGATTCTGCTGGGTGCGATTATCTGGATTTTGGGTGAACACCTGCGTGCGAGAGAGGGGGATTTGGCTGCTGAGAGTTTTAACACAGCGGGAATGCGTAGGATTGTGCTTTGGCTGAACCTAAGTGTGGCAGCTTTGGTTGTGTGGCTCCACGTCTCAGGAGCCGTAACAGGAGTCACACGAGTGATTCTCAGCCCGGGTGAAACTTACGTGCCTCCTGCATGGTTAGCAGGGTCAAATGGAGTCCTCTTCGCCGTTACTGGAGGTGTCGCCGCAATGTTTTTCGGTGCTCTCTTATGGCGACTTTGTCCGGCTGCTTTCCGCTATTGGTGGGTCAGCGAAGAACGTGCTTAGTCGATATGAAAAGGGGTTTGACTAGCGGAGATCAATTTTCGGAAGCAGCCGGAAAAGCCAAAAGATTGCTAGGGCTGCTGCTGCAGTGCAGAGAAGCGATAAAGTGTTATGTCCATACAGAGCGTAACCAGTCCCGAACAGTGCTCCATAGATTGCGATACAACCCAGGAACCATGCCAGAAATGCTGCAGTCGGACTCGATCCGTTTGGTTCAGGTTCTAGGCCAAGGCCAGCCCCTCTCCAGCCTCCGCCCATCGGTCGGATAAGCTGGTGAAAGCTTTTCAAAGTCTCTGGACTCGCTGGGGGTGTCAGTAGCGTCACGGTGACCCATCCAATGGACGTTAGAAGTACCCCGAGGACAAGCTGAAATGAGGGTTCCAGGGGCTCCAGGCCCAGTATGTTTGTGTGAACGAACTGGAAGTACACAGCGATGAGAAATGATATGATCATCGCAGAGATTTCACTCCAAGCATTAATGCGCCACCAGAACCATCGCAGAAGGAATACCAAGCCCGTTCCAGCTCCGATTTGGAGAAGAATCTGGAACGCCTGCAATGCGTTTTCAAGCCAAAGTGAAACGATTCCAGCAAGTATGATTAGCCCAATTGTTGCGAGTCGAGCCAGCCGGAGGTAGTGGCGATCCTCTCGATCAGGTGAGATGAAACGACGATACCAGTCATCGATAATATAGGATGCTCCCCAGTTGAGATGAGTGCTAATTGTCGACATATACGCTGCTGCCAGAGAAGCCACGACGAGGCCTAGAAGTCCGGATGGCAAGAAAACCAGCATTGCGGGATATGCTAAGTCATGTCGCACGATAGAAGGGTCGACTGTCGGGAAAGCTGCCTGGATAGAATCGAGTGTCGGATAAACGATCAAGGAAGCGAGGGCCACAATGATCCATGGCCATGGTCGCAGGGCGTAGTGGGCTAGGTTAAACCAGAGGGTAGCTTTAAGGGCATGGGACTCATCCTTCGCCGCAAGCATCCGCTGTGCTATATAGCCGCCGCCTCCGGGCTCGGCACCAGGGTACCAGGTGCTCCACCATTGGACTGCTATTGGGATGATAAAGATCGCAGCGGCGCTGTGTAGGTCTGTGAAGTCAGGGAGTAGTGCAAGTTTGCCCTCTAGTGCGGGGTTAGTGAATAGACCGTTTAGTCCACCCACCGCAGGTTGTTGTACTGCATAGTAGGCAGCCGCAAGCGATCCAGTCATTGCAACGATAAATAGGAGTAGGTCAGTGACCACAACTCCCCAAAGCCCAGATGTAGCTGAGTATAGGGCTGTTACAGTTCCTGCAATCAGTATGACCTCATACTTGGATACACCCAAAAGAACGCCGCCGATCTTGATCGCGGCGAGAGTCACTGTCGCCATGATCATCACATTGAAGAAGATCCCCAGGTACAGAGCACGGAAGCCACGCAGAAAAGCTGCCGGACGTCCGGAGTAACGGAGTTCGTAGAAACCCACGTCCGTAAGGATATTTGATCGGCGCCAGAGTTGTGCATAGAAGAACACTGTGCACATCCCACTGATTCCCATCGCCCACCAGATCCAGTTCTCACTGACACCTCCTGTTCGTACTAGATCTGTTACTAAGTTTGGAGTGTCAGTGGAAAAAGTAGTTGCGACCATGGATGTGCCGAGAAGCCACCAGGGCATAGAGCGTCCGCCAAGGAAAAACTCGTCGGTCTGGCGGCCTGCGCGACGCGCAAAGTATAGACCCGTCACAAGTGTTACAGCGATGTATAGGCAGACAACAATCCAATCCAACTGGGTCAACTGCATGTACTAGACGCCCCCATATCTTGTAGGGTGCACTATGTAACTAGTGGAGCAAAGCCGTCCGCAAGAGGCTGATGATAGACGCCTTTATCAATTTGTTTCAGTAGCATGGTTTGGGCTTGGTCTTTATCCGAGGCGTGGGTTACTCCAAACCACTTATCCTTTGCATGAAGCACATGCATAGAGGTTGAGCCAACTTGAATCTGTCCGTTCACTGCAGTGGACAGGAGAAATTCGTGTGATGTGTCGGAGGCGTGATATTCAAGGAAGTTGTGGAACTGTGTTCGCATATGGTCGATTGTTGATCGGGTGAATCCCCACAAATTCATCGATACAATAGAATCTCCTGAAAGCTCTACATGATGCCCATCCAGGCTTTGCCCAGTGATACACCCATCAACGAGGTGCACACCCTGAGTTTCATCAACATGAGATAAAAGGCCGTCTTTACTCAGTACACAGACACCTCGGGAGACACTTCCGCTCCCGGAGAGTGTATCTGCGAGTGTGTATCCGACTAATGCTCCACCTGAGGCTCGTTGTTCGGAAGACAGATGAGAGTGGAGTATCGCGAAGGCACCCGGTCCATAAAGGTCGTCAGCGTTGCAAACTGCAAAGGGTCCATCGGTAAAGTCAGCCGCACACAGCACGGCGTGACCCGTTCCCCAAGGTCGGGCTCTGTCAGGAGGGGCGTGAAATCCTTCTGGAAGCTGGTCTAAGCTTTGTTGTACATAGTCTATCGGCAAAGCTCCCCCAACAATTGCGGATAGGTGAGCCCTGATATCGTCCTCAATCTCAGAGCGCACAATCACAATGATGCGGCTGAATCCGGCTCGGGCAGCGTCATAGATGTTGTAGTCCATGATAGCCTCACCATCAGGCCCCAGTGCGTCTAGTTGCTTCAGTCCTCCGTAGCGGGTTGAGAGGCCTGCAGCGAGCACCACAAGCGGTAAGCTCATGAGCCGAGCTGTGCTTTGAAAAAGTCGACTGTCAGTGGCCATGCCTGCTCAGTGGCGCTCTTGTTCGCTCCTTCTTGTCCAGATTGAGCACGAAGGAATCCGTGTCCTGCGCCTTCGAATATATGAGCTTTGAAGTTTCGTCCTCCGCTCAACATCGCTTGTTCCGCTCGTGGTATAGTAGAGTTCACGCGATTGTCATTGCCTCCATAAAGGCCAAGCACTGGTGCTTGGATTTGGTCAAAGCCTCCCTCGGGCGAAGTACCGTAGTACACGACAGCAGCATCCAAGTCAGCGTAGTCCACTGCAAAACCGAAGCTTGTGCTTCCACCCCAGCAGTATCCCACCGCGCCCACTTGATCACCAGCAGAGGGGAGGGCGGTAGCATAGGCTGCCATTGCTCGGAGTCGTCGGTTGACGTCAAGTGGATCAAGTGTGCGAATTGCTGCTACCGAAGCCTGTCTGTCCATTGACTCCGATCCTCCACCGTTCGGCCCTGATCCAGATAGTAGATCCGGCGCAACAGCTATGAAACCTTCAGCTGCAAGTTGGTCGGCAACCGACCTGATCCAATCTGTCAGGCCATAGATTTCGTGGATTACAATGACCACTGGAGCTTGGTCGCCGCGCTCAGGATAGGTGATCCAAGCCCTCACCATGTCCCCTCCTCCCGCATCATAAGTAGCCCACTCACCATGCCTTGGAGATGAGTTTAGCCTTGCAAGGGCGCCATCTTCATCTGGTGGAAGGGACTGCGCTGCAACTGTACTACAGAGACTTGTGGCGATTGCCATACCTGTAATTATTGTGAGTTGCCTGAGGCTCAAGATCATGATGGACTCCTTCGTGGCTTAGGTCCTCGCATGATGACCCGCTAATCTCGTGATTCGGCGCCGTACTGCCTTAACAGCTCAACGACTGCAGGTTAATCAGTGTACAAAGATGAAGACGAGCAGGTGCATACGCGAGCACCCAAGACTGTTCCATAGTTCTGAGACTCTTGGGTACTTGCGAGCTCTTCAGGCATCCAGTCGAATGTCGAATATGGAATTTCGTTATCCAACGTATTAGCTACCCATGTCTCAGAGTGAAAGAAACCCCCACCCTAATTGTTTGGGGTGGGGGTTAAGAAATGGCTACAGGTGACTCCAGGGCCACCTGTAATAATCAGGCAGATTCAATGTCGTAACAGATGCGCCAGTCACTCATGTTTTCAGGATCGCCTATACCCTCATCGGTTGGCTGATGACGGCCGAGCCACTCAGAGTGATCTCCCGTGAATGATTTGGAATAGTCCTCCAAGTGATCATTAGCGGTCATTTTATCCAGTTCAACCCCGGATAACTCAACCGTAAGTGAATCTCCTGCGTGACCCTCAAAAAGTATCTTGTCGATCTTATCGACCTTATTCCTTTTCGGATGATCAGAAATTGACCAATAGCCCTCCTCAGGGAATTCTAGTTCGTGACTTACCCCCTGAGTCGTGACTTTAGACTGAAAGCGGAACTCCCCCTCATCATCCCATGCCGCCTCTTTGTTGTCCTTAATTTGAATCCAGCGCAGGACGACTCGAATTCTCTCCGACATTCTTACTCCTGTTTTCGTTCTAACCCTTTTGTAGAGGCGACAAATAGAGCCGTTGTGTGCTTCGGGTCAAGTGCAGATTCCACCTGAGCTCCCTAGGCCTGCCCGCCAAGGACATCTTTCTGGAAAGGCTATACGGTGTCGGGCCTGTAACCGGTTTCCTATGTCCTGACCTAAAACCAGATTACGGGTTCCATCTCAAACATAATTTGGAGAAACCATGAACCGGTGGAACTTCCATATCTTGAAGGCACTGCTGATCGCCCTATTAGTAGCTCAGCCCGGAGCAGGACAGGAGGCTCGAGCACGCTGGGAGAGGATGTGTCAGATCCGAGCTGAGAAGTTTGATCTCGTGCTTCCCAAGGCGATGCACGATAACCAGCTCGATATGTGGATCATCGTAATGAGAGAAGGATTGCTTGATCCAATGTGGAATGCACTCGGCAGGGGGTATGTGGGTGATTGGGCTTATTACGTGTTTACAGCTCAAGGAGCACGAGTTGAACGTTCAGCCCTTGGGGTTGGGGGTTACATGCTAGAACAGTGCGGAGTCTACGACTATTTCGGCAGTGCAGAGGAGCTAACTGATTTCGTTGCTGAGCGAAATCCCAACCGTATCGGTGTGAACATCGCTGAATCAATCGGGGGAGCAGATGGGCTTTCTCACACATCTTATCTCCACTTGAAAGAGAGACTGGGCCCCTACGGTGACCGTCTTGTTTCTGCAGAGCGTTTCGTCTCGGACTTTCGAGCTACTAGGGTAGTTAGCGAGATCGCGGCTTTTGCTGAAGCAGGTGAGTTCTCGCGAGAGATTGCCGAGCGCGCCCTATCGAACCAGGTCATAACGCCTAGTGTGACTACGCTTGAGGATGTTGCGTGGTGGATTTGGGACCAACTCCTAGAAAGAGGTCTGGAGTCTTCATTTGATATGCCCTCCGTGTATGTCACAGGTCCAGAAGGGATAGTAGCAACATCATCTGATCGAATTATCCAGAGAGGCGATCTTCTCATGATCGATTGGGGTGTGGGGTTCCTCGACTTCTACACAGATATGAAGCGCATTGCCTATGTATTGCATGAAGGCGAGACAGAGGCCCCAGTGGGAATCCAAAATGCATTTGATCAAGCACTCAAAGTGCGTGATGTGATGAAATCAACGATCAAACCCGCTAACAGTGCTCAACAGGCGTTGGACGTAACGTGGGAGGCGATCGAAGCTGCCGGCTTTAATCGGATTGAATTCAATCAACCGTCTACTGACCCAGCGATAACGGACGTTGTGCTTGGACCTCACTCAGTAGGTAACTGGGGACACGGCTTTGGTCCATCACTCGCGTTCTTCAATCCCACCAGATTGACCTATGAGTTGAGGCCGGGAACTTTGATTTCTGTAGAACTATTTGCGTACACATCTAATCCGGAGTGGGGTGGGGCAAAGGTGCGCATTCCACTTGAGGATGACGCAGTGGTGACCGAACGGGGAATCGAGTGGTTGTATCCTGTTAACAATCGCATCCTTCTTATCAAGTGATGTATGAACTCTGAGCCCATGAACTTCGAACAATTCGAAGCATTTACCTTTGATTGTTATGGAACACTCATCGATTGGGAATCCGGTATTCTTGCTGGCGTCCGTATTATTCTTGGAGCCCACGATATGGATGACCAGGATGACAATCGGATTCTCGAGCGATTCGGACTCCTAGAAGCAGCTGCAGAGACTGGGGCTTTCCGTCCGTACCGGGCTATTTTGGAAGAGGTAGCATCCGGATTTGGGAAGGTATACGGATTCGCTACCAGTACGGAAGAGGCAAGAAGATTTGCGGAATCAGTTTCGTTCTGGCCCCCGTTCCCTGACAGCATAACAGGTCTTCAGTCGCTATCATCAAGATATCGCTTGGCTATCGTATCAAATGTTGACGACGACCTCTTCTCTAACTCAGCCCAACAGCTTGGAGTAAGGTTCGAACAGGTGGTCACGGCAGAGCAAGTCCAGAGCTACAAACCCCACCCTGCTCATTTCTACGAAGTCCTAAGGCGTCTTGAACTCCCACCGGAGCGAGTCCTGCATGTTGCTCAGAGCCTCTATCACGATGTCGCTCCGGCGGCGGAACTCGGACTCAAGTCCGTTTGGGTGAATAGACGGGTCGGAAAAGATGGTGGGGGTGCTACAAAACCGTCTAGCGCAATTCCCAATCTTGAGGTTCCAAGTTTGATGGCTTTAGTGGGCTTAGTCGGGATCAAACCGGACCTACGAACGCTAGAGTAGCCATGAGCATTATGACTTGGGCTTTGAAGCACCTGCAGGCCAGCTTCTGGCAGGCCTCGAGGTGCCAGTCTATCCTTCTGGGCCCCGCGAGCGGGGATACGCAGTGGTTCCACCCTACTTTCTTACGGAGGCTGTCGTGAGAGCAATTCTCTCCTTCCTTGGGTTCACCCTCTTGCTGACCTGCGGAGTTGAAGCCCAACAGGCGACCCGGACCGAGCCTGTGACTGGTATCCGAGACAACGGCACTGGCTTCCATGCACTAGTGGGCGCACGCGTTGTGACGGCACCGGGTCAGGTCCTGGATGGTGCCACGATAGTAATCCGGAACGGACTCATCCAAGGGGTCAGTCGCAATATGCAGCCTCCGGCTGGTGCGCGTGTCTGGGACTTGGCCGGTCTCACGATCTATCCGGGATTCATCGATGCCCATGCGGACCTGGGGATGGATGCAGTACCCGAAGGTGGTGACGTAGGACCGACCCATTGGAACCCACAGGTTCGGGCTTGGTTTAGCACCACGATGAACCTCCAGGATGATGCCGACCGCCGAGCAGCGCTCCGCTCGCAGGGGTTTGGAACGGCGCTGGTCGTGCCCAAACAGGGTATCTTTCGAGGTACAGCCTCGGTTGTGAACCTAGGAGACACCGGAGTCCGAGACCGTGTGCTCCGCCCCGACCTGGCTCAGGCTATGGGCTTCCAGCGCTCTTTCCAGTTGGGTGGGGCCTACCCCAACTCGGCCATGGGGACCATCGCACTTATGAAGCAGACGTTTATGGATGCCGACTGGTACATGAGGGCGTGGGGTGCGTACGAGGCCAGTGGTCGTGCATTCCTGCCACCCGAGACCAGCGAAGCTTTGGCAGCCCTCGAGGATGCAGTACAGGGAGATCAGCCGATCGTTTTCGAGACCGGCAGCGAGGAGGAGTACCTACGGGCTCATAAGCTTGCTGCGGAGTACGGCGTGGACGCCTGGTACCGAGGGAGCGGTCAGGAATACCGCATTCTCGATGTGCTCCGGGGACGCACCGATCCGCTCATCATACCCCTGATTTTCCCTGATGCGCCCAATGTTAATGACCCAGAGTCAGCGCTGAACGCCAGTTTGGCCGACCTGCGCGATTGGTATCTAGCACCGACGAGCCCCGCACAGCTGGCCGGGGCGGGCGTCCGCTTCGCCATCACCTCTGATGGGCTTTCGTCGCTGAACGAATTCCTACCCAACCTTAGGATCGCTGTGGCACGGGGGCTCTCTACTGCTGACGCCTTGGCGGCGCTCACCACCACCCCGGCATTATGGCTGGGACTCGAGAACACCCACGGCACCATTCAGGAGGGCAAGGTCGCCAACCTCGTCGTGAGCGAAGGCGACCTCTTCACCGAAGAAGCCACCGTCAGAGACGTCTGGGTGCACGGGCAAGCTTACGGGATCACTCGCTCGCCCCAGATCGATCCGAGAGGCACGTGGCGCATCGCATCTGATGACGAGTGGGGCTTCGAAGCAGCGCTCCGTCTTGAGGGCCCATTGAACCGCCTGCGCGGGTCCGTTGATATCGCAGGGCCCGATGGTGCCACCATAAATCTGGCCTCGGCAGAGGTCGTGGCCGAGACCGGCCGCATCGAAGTGCGTTTTGACGGGGAGGACCTGGGATATGAGGGAGTTGCCCTCCTAGCAGGTTCGGTACGAGGGGAGGAGTTCTACGGATGGACCTCCCTCCCCAACGGGGCAAACCCGTCTTTCCGCGGGTCCCGCACAGAGGCATACGAGGGAGCGGCACGCGGCACGGTGGCTATGAATGTCCCTGAGATCGACCTGCCGTTTATCCGACCCATGATGGAGTTCGGGCGGAGTTCCATCCCCGAACAGCCTGCTGCCGTGGTGGTGCGCAATGCTACCGTGTGGAGCCAGGGTCCGCTGGGACAGATGGAGAACGCTGATCTATTGGTCCAGGAGGGGAAGGTGGTGGCAGTAGGTCCTGACCTCGATGCCCCTCGGGGTGCGATGGAGATCGACGCCACTGATAAGCATGTGACGCCTGGGCTCATCGACCCTCACATCCATGCCGGGGTCACAGATATCAACGAAAGCGGTTTCGCTATAGTTCCCGAGGTGCGGATGGGCGATGTGGTGACGCACAACAACATCTGGATGTACCGTCAACTCGCCGGCGGGCTCACGACCGCTCATATCAAGCATGGCTCGGCTAACCCGATCGGAGGAGAAAACGTCTTCGTGAAGCTCCGTTGGGGCTCGCTGCCCGAGGACCTGAAACTGGAGGGTGCCCCCCGGACGGTGAAGTTCGCGTTGGGGGAGAACCCTAAGCGGCGTCAGGGGCGTTATCCGGATACTCGAATGGGAACACAGGAGATCATCCGTGACCACTTTCTCGCCGCCCGTGACTACGAGCGGGAGTGGCAGCGCTGGGAGGCCAACGGTGAGGGAATCCCTCCCCGCCGCGACCTGCGCATGGAGTCAATCCTAGATATTCTGAACCAGGAGTTACTCATTTCATCGCACGGTTACCGTGCTGATGAATTCCTGGCTCTGGTCCGTCTGGCCGAGGAGTTTGGCTTTCGGGTTCAAACCTTACAGCACGGGATCGAAGCCTACAAGATTGCCCCTGAACTGGCTGCCTCCGGTGTGGCCGCAGTCGTATGGAGTGACTGGGGCGGATTCAAGATGGAAGCATACGACGCTTCCGTATACAATGCTCGTATCCTGATTGAGGCGGGTGTGGTGACGTCGCTCCACTCTGACAATAATGAGATCTCCAGCCGTATGAACTGGGAGGCGGGTAAGCTGCTGCGCACCGGTCTCACCCACGAACAGGCGCTTTCGACGGTGACCAACCAGGCCGCAAAGGCCGTAGCCATCGACTCCCGCGTGGGCTCACTCGAGGCGGACAAGGACGCTGATTTCGTTATCTGGAGTGGCAACCCTCTATCTCAGTTCACCCGGGCTGAGCAGACCTGGGTAGATGGCCGACGTTACTTCTCTCTCGGAGAAGATGCTGCCATGCGGGAGCAGATTGAGCGTGAGCGGACTCAGCTCATACAGGCCATCCTTTCTATCTCGGGGAACGGGGACATGCGCGACTTGCGAGGGAGTAACTGACTATGACTATGACCATGAAGAAGCGAGGAGCCATGATGGGCTATCTGTCCAGGACTGGTGGTGTGACCGCAGTTACCTTTGCGGTAGCAATGGCAACTGTGGCCACCTCTCTATTATCACCAACGGTGGCGAAGGCGCAGGTGCGGATGACCGTCCCGCCTCAGTCCGAAGCGGTGGCATTAAGAGGCGCCACTATCCACACTGTCACAAACGGTGTGATTGAAAACGGTACCATCTTGTTCGAGAACGGTGTAATCAGGGCGATCGGCACTGACGTAGAGATTCCCACGGGGACTCGCGTGGTGGACGTTTCCGGTAAGCACATATACCCCGGCCTCATCGATGCCTACAGTACGGTGGGGATCAGTGAAATTGGCTCTGTTGACGTCTCGAGTGACGTCAACGAGCTGGGCGACTTCAACCCCAATGTGCGAGCTGAAGTAGCGGTCAATGCGGAGAGTCGCCATATCGGCACCACCCGCTCCGCGGGCGTGCTCGTGACCCTCACGACACCGGAGGGTGGACTCATTTCCGGCATGTCGTCGGCAATGAGCCTCGAGGGTTGGGATTGGGAGGAGATGTCTCTTGAGTCGGCGGCGGCATTGAACGTGAATTGGCCTAACCCCAATTCCAGAGGTGGTCGGGGTGGTCGAGGCGGTCGGGGCCGAGGCTTCGGACCCGGCCCACAGGAGTCCCCCCCCACCTACGCTGAGCAAGTCCAGCAGCTCAAGGACTTCTTTGCTGAAGCGCGGGCATATCGTGATGCAACCACCGCGGGTGAAGAAGTGCGGACGGATTCGCGTTATACCGCGATGATTCCTGCCCTCAATAGGGAGATCCCAGTAGTGGTGTCAGCGGACGGTGCCGCTCAGATCAACGATGCAATCACCTGGGCCCAGCAAGAGGGAGTGCGGCTAGTAATCCGTGGAGGGGGTGATGCTATTCACGTAGCTGACCGATTGGTTGCCAATGATATCCCGGTGATCCTCACTTCGACCATGGCTGCACCAGGCCGGGATTACGAGGGGTACGACGGGGCCTATACCATGCCAGCTCGCCTTCACGAAGCGGGAGTACGGTTTGCCATTTCAGGTGGCTCGGGAGCCCTCTACACGAACCGGTTACCCTGGGAAGCAGGGGTTGCCGTCGCTTTTGGACTTCCCGAAGAAGAAGCCCTGAAAGCAGTGACCATCAACGCTGCAGAGTTCATGGGGATCAGCGACAGGGTGGGTTCACTGGAGCCAGGAAAGCAGGCGACACTCCTTATCACCACCGGAACCCCACTGGACATGACCAGTGATATCGAGCAGTCCTACATCCAGGGCCGCGAAATCGACATGAATGACATCCAAAAGCATTTTTTCGACAAGTACATGGAGAAGGTAAGGCAAAACAGGCGGGTGGTGAGCTAGAGGACTGAGGCGGGGTCCCTCTCTTATTGTGCTGCTTGAGTCCTGACGGGCTCCCAGCCCTCAGGGGTTGGGAGCCCGTTTGTGTTCAAGGATATAATTTGGTGGCAGTGAGATACCATTTCTGGGATGTCAGGCCAGATTTTCCTACAAGCAGCTACGCAGAACTGGGCTAGAGGTAGGGGTTTTCGCCCGATGAGTGATCGGTAATGTCATGGACGCCTGTGAGCTCTGGGATAGCTTCTCGTAGCATGCGTTCCACACCTTGTCGGAGAGTCGCAGTGGAAAGCGCACAACCCTGGCAACCACCACTCATCTCGACGAAGATGTCTGTCTCCTCGACGTTCACCAAGGAGATCATTCCCCCATGTGCTGCGATTGCAGGGTTCACCTGAACCTCAAGGACTTCACGGACCCGGTCCGCAATTGGACCCTGTGGTGGATCTTGGGATTTCTTGGGTTCATTTAGCCCTAGGGTGCGTACTTCAAACCCGCTCTCGTTAATCCTCTCCACATAGTCGACTGTCGCACCCTCAAGTTGGTTTACCAGATATTCCTTAACCAAAATTGAGAATCCACCCACGTCTTCCTCTTGATCATCCGACTCTCGCTCATCAGTTCCGACCAGGGTGAGGTCGAAATGGGGCTTCAAGCCGCTGTCGGCCTGTTTCATGGTGATCCGTAAGGCCTCTAGTTCGCCCTCGCTCTCCTCAAGCAGTGAGAGAACAACGGCTCGAGCACGGTCTGTAAAAGTGATCATAGGTTGATCTTAACTGTTGTAATTAATACCCGGTAGCTCGTACCCTGAGTTGTTCTCCTGGTTTGCTACAGATATGACGTTGATCGGGCTAGGCGCCTCCGGTACTTTTCCAGCCTATCTGCTCCTGTCGGAAGGCCTTGAAAATAAAGGGATTTATGGTGACTGCGGACCTGATGGAGAAGCTTGTATCGCTCGCTAAGCGGCGAGGGTATGTCTTCCAATCATCGGAGATCTACGGGGGCACCGGCTCTGTATGGGACTATGGGTCTTTAGGAGTTGAACTCAAGCGCAACGTCAAGGAGTTGTGGTGGTCCTCGATGGTACATCAGCGTGAAGACGTCGAGGGTGTGGATGCGTCGATCCTAATGCATCCACGTGTCTGGGAAGCTTCCGGTCACGTAGAAAGCTTCACCGACCCGCTAGTCGAATGCACTAACTGTCATCGTCGCTTTCGAGTGGACTTGCCTAAGGTAAGGGATGGGCAGTGTCCAGTATGTGGCACTAAAGAGGCCTTTACTGAACCCCGGCTCTTCAATCTGATGTTTAAGACATTCATGGGACCGGTTGAAGATTCGTCCGCCACTGTGTATTTGCGACCTGAGACGGCTCAGGGGATTTTCGTGAATTTCTTGAATATTCAGGGTACGACGAGACAGAAAATACCCTTCGGTATCGCGCAGATCGGGAAGGCATTTCGGAATGAGATTACACCCGGAAACTTCATTTTTCGCACACGCGAGTTTGAACAGGCTGAAATGCAGTTTTTTGTGAAGCCTGGAGATGACGAGGATATTTTTGAAGAATGGAAGGACCTTCGTATGCAATGGCACCTCGGTCTCGGGATTCGTCCAGAGAAGTTGCGGTTTCATGAACACGGGGCAGATGAGCTGGCACATTATTGTAAAAAAGCATTTGATATCGAATATGAATTCCCCTTTGGGTGGAAGGAATTCGAAGGCATCCACAACCGCACTGATTACGACCTTGCTCGCCACCAGGAGTACTCTGGAAAGCGTCTTGAATACATCGACCCGGCCTCCAATGAACGCTATATCCCTTATGTGGTAGAGACATCAATGGGGGTAGACCGCACGGTGCTTGTTCTACTGGCGGATGCGTACCGAGAAGAAGAAATCGAGGGTACAAAAAGGGTTTTACTGGCACTACAACCAAAGTTGGCACCACTTAAAGCTGCGGTATTCCCGTTGGTGAAAAAGGACGGGATGCCAGAGATCGCGATGAAGCTGATGGGTGATCTGCGGTCGTCAGGAGTCCCAGCATTCTATGATCAATCGGGTGCGATCGGTCGGCGATATCGTCGGCAGGATGAGATTGGAACACCATGGTGCATCACAGTCGACGGACAAAGCACAGAGGATGGCACGGTGACGGTCCGGGATCGGGATAGCCTTGAGCAGGAGCGGGTAGGGGGAGATCAGGTTGTAAGCTGGATCACCGACAGGCTTTCTTGATTGATCCTGCCAGGTAGAACAAGTGCCAGTTAGATAATAGTTAAGTACCCAAGGGATCCCTTCGACCCTATACTCACCTGCGGTTAAACGGCTTTAGCCATGCGACCGTGCTTTGTTCTGCTAAGATCTGGAGATGTCTGTGGCGTCTAAATCCGAAGTCTTCAGTTCCCGTTGGGGCATGCTGCTTGCTATGCTCGGCATGGCCGTTGGCACTGGAAATATTTGGCGTTTTCCCCGGATTGCAGCGAGCAATGGTGGAGGATCTTTCCTTGTGGCCTGGGTGGTTTTTCTTCTCGCTTGGTCGGTGCCACTCCTTATACTTGAGTTTGGCATGGGGAAGGGGACACGCAGTGGTTCGATCGGGGCCTTCGTTAAGACACTCGGACCAAAGTTTGCTTGGATGGGTGCGTGGATTGCCTTTGTAGCAACGGCAATCATGTTCTACTACAGCGTGGTAATGGGGTGGACGATTCGTTTTTTCGTTGGAACCCTAACGGGTGAAGTTCCAGGGACGACACCGAGTGCGTTTTGGGACTCTTTTCATTCTACGGGTGGGGCTCTCATTACCCACGTAGTAGCTATGGCAATGGGACTCTTCGTCGTCTCAAGGGGAGTGAAGGGGATTGAAGCTGCGGCAAAGTTTCTAATCCCTAGCCTCATCATTCTTGTCATGGTACTCACAGTGCGGGCAGTCACGCTCCCGGGTGCCAGCGCAGGCCTTGAGTTTCTGTTCACGCCTGACTGGGCTGCTTTAGCGAACTATGAGATCTGGATCCAGGCCCTCACGCAAAATGCTTGGGATACGGGAGCGGGTTGGGGCTTGGTACTCACATACGCTCTGTATATGAGAGCGGATGAGGATACCGCACTGAACGCATTCGTGATCGGCTTTGGGAATAACTCAATGTCTCTTCTGGCCGGCATAATGGTTTTATGTACGGTGTTCTCGGTTATGCCGGAAGCTGCCAGCGAAATTGTGGGGGCAGGTAATGAGGGGCTAACGTTCGTATGGGTTCCTCAACTATTCCAGCAAATCCCAGGTGGGCGTGTACTCCAAGGGCTTTTCTTCCTGGCTCTCGTATTTGCTGCTTGGACCAGCTTAGTCGCGATGATTGAGCTTGCAAGCAGGATTCTGATAGATCTTGGAATAAAGCGAAGTCGTGCAATTGCAGTCGTTGGCATTGCAGGGATTCTCTTCGGTATCCCGAGTGCGCTCAATCTAAAGATCTTTCACAACCAGGACTGGGTATGGGGTGTGGGGCTTATGGTTTCTGGTTTCTTTTTTGCTTTTGCCGTGCTTCGTTATGGGGTTACGAAGTGGCGAGAGAAATTCATCAACCAGGAAGGCTCAGACATCCATATCGGTGCTTGGTGGGATTGGGCTATGCGATTGGTTGCGCTTGAAGCGGTTGTTCTTGCCGTGTGGTGGTTGTGGAAAGCTCGCTCAGACGACCTTGCTGCGACATGGACACTATTTAGTGCCGAGAATGTCGGCACAGTGTTAATACAGTTTGTAGTCGCCGTGATAGTGCTCCGGTTAGCGAACAATTGGTTAGCTAAGACTGTCCAAGCAAAGTGGGATAATGATGCTGCGATGCTCGAGTGAGGTAGAAGAGGTAGATATGAAATGAACAGGGCCACAAATACTCGGGAGGGCATGCACTGTCTCTAACGTTCCTCCCATGACGCTCCACGACTCATACGCCAGATTTACTCCTTACGAACTCGCATTTCCCAACCTAGATCGTCTTGAGGAACTGATTCTCGGAGTTGAGGAGGAAGCGAAGAATCAAGGTGTGGATCTCTCAGACCTGAACACCTTTTTCGCGATGGGACATGTGGATGCCTTTGTGAGAGAGATTCAGGGGCCCGATGCACTACCGGAGACCATCTATCAATACGTCACGCTGGTTTTCCATGCAGTGCATTTTAATCAGGCTGGATGTCCCATCTATCTGCTTAGCGAAAATGTGGCCCGCGATCTGCTTGAGAATCATCGGGGCGGACAACCGACACCCCTGGAATGTTCAGGGTATATACAGCTTCCGCAGCACCTCCTGTGGATGTCCGGTGCAGACTCAGGTCCTCCTGAGTCGATCGATGGTATTTTTTGGGTACTTTCAAATCGTGGAACTCTCCACTCGCTCTTGATTGCAGGTTTTCGACCCGATCGCCCGGGTTTTGTTATCGTGCCGGTGCCTGAGGCACCAATCTCGGAGGCTAGTGACTGGGTCAAGGCGGCAGTACGGGATGGAATCGATGACTTTTCGAGTCAGTTACCGGGTGGTGAGTTGGACCAACTTCATGCGTTAGAAACATCTGGAGAGGTGCTTAAGCTTCTGGCTCGGTTCTTTGCGTATGTTTCATCTGTGCCAGGTACAGCTGAAATGGTGAGTCCTAACACCAGCAATCAAGCGGATCCTGTTCCTTCTACTCTTCCTTTCTTCCGAGTTACTCAGAATGCCTAGAGAGGCTAAGAAGGCTCGTATTGCTCGGGCACAGGAGGTGTACGGCCTGCTACTAGAGGAGTATCCTGATGCTCATTGCGAGCTAGAATTCGACGATCCGTTTCAACTGGCAGTATCAACTATACTGTCAGCCCAGACTACGGATGAGCGCGTGAATATGGTGACCCCCGAGTTGTTCCGCCGTTACCCTGACGCGAAATCACTGGCTTCAAGCATCCAGAACGATGTGGAGAACATCATTCGATCCACTGGATTCTTCCGGAATAAGGCCAAGAACATCATCGGGTTTGCCCAAGGAGTTGAGGCGGAACATCAAGGTGAGGTGCCAAGGACTATGGCTGAACTCTCAGCCTTGCCTGGCGTTGGACGCAAGACGGCGAATGTGATACTTGGCAACGCCTTTGGGATTGATGAAGGAGTCGTAGTGGATACACACGTAAAACGTCTCTCCACACTGCTCAAGTTCACAAAAGAGAAGACTCCAGAGAGGATCGAACGTGACTTGATATCGATCTTTCCCAACGAATACTGGACGATGCTATCACACCTCTTGATTTGGCATGGTCGTCGAGTCTGCGATGCGCGTAAGCCTCGTTGTGGAGCCTGTACAGTAAGCCATCTGTGCCCCTCTTCCCGTATTTAGCTACTAAATCAGTCGGCTGAGGAGTAGCGAAAACCAATAGTGATCAGCAGACAGCGGGTTGACCGCCCCTGGCATTGCACGTACAGGTTCAGTCGAAAAGCAAATTTTTTCGAAAGGTGAACATGCCTGGTCGCCAAGAAGCTGTCGCTCTGCTTGAGGAGTGGGTGGAAAACAAAGGTCTCCGAAAGCACATGTATGCTGTTGAGGCTGCCGTTCGGTACTACGCACAACTCCGTGGTGGTGACGAGGACATCTGGGGCCTTGCGGGCCTCCTTCACGATCTAGACTGGGAGAAATATCCTGAGGAACACCCACTTATAGCCGTCGCTCAACTCAGGGAAGAGGGATATCCCGAAGAAGTTGTCCATGCCATCCTCGCACATCGCGCTGATTTCACAGGTGTTGAACCTGAGAGCGAACTCGATAAAGTGCTCATCGCCTGTGATGAACTTTCCGGACTTGTGTATGCGACTTGTCTCGTCAGGCCCAATGGGATCGACGATATGAAGCCCAAGTCGGTGACGAAGAAATTGAAGGACAAGACATTCGCGGCAGGGGTCAGTAGGGATGAGGTTCAAAAAGGTGTTGATTTGATTGGACTTGAGCGTGTAGAACACATTCAGAACATCATTAATGCCCTTCGGACTGTTGCCGATCAACTTCAAATCAGGGGAGAGGATCTTCAGAACTGACATAGAATCCGAATCATCTTGATCCGATTAACTTTTAGCTGGAATGGAGGTCCATTAACCATTCCGTTCCTCGAAAATAAATGCGTGTAACCGCGGTTCTATTGAGTATACATGGGACACTGAGGATGCTGCGATACTGGTAAAGAATTAGTATGTGGCTTGCAGCCCCAACGCGCTTCTGCCACCTTAGGCCGGCTTCGCACTTGGTAGTGTAGAAGCCCCATCAAATCTCTTTATAAAACCGACATCTGAGACCGCCCGTAGGGCCGGGAGCCACCTATGACGACAGCTACATGGATCACGATGGTCCTGGTCGTAAGTTTTGTCTGGGGTGGCTTTTCATGGGTTCTCTTTACCGCTATTCGCAGGGAGGCAGGAAAAAACGGTGAGGGATAACTCCAGGACTCTCCGCGTTGCGCAACCTGATTTAGTAGCTACTACGTGCCACGACGCGACGATCTAGAAACCATACTGATCCTGGGCTCTGGCCCGATTATTATCGGTCAAGCCTGTGAGTTTGACTATTCCGGTACCCAAGCTGTCCGCGCCTTAAAGGAGGAGGGGTATCGAGTTGTCTTAGTGAACTCTAATCCGGCAACGATAATGACTGATCCGGACCTAGCGGATCAGACTTACATTGAGCCCATCACCGCAGATTGGGTTGAGAAAATAATTGAGCGCGAGCACCCTGACGCACTCCTCCCCACCATGGGCGGACAGACTGCGCTCAATGTCGCGATGGATTTGCACCGTGCGGGCATCCTGCAGAAACACGGTGTGGAGCTTATTGGCGCAAACGATCGCTCCATTGAGATGGCTGAAGATCGTGAGCAGTTCACCGAGGCGATGGAGCGCATTGGGCTTGAGGTGCCCCGTGGTGGTTTTGCAGGGACAGTTGAGGAAGCGATCCATATCGTCGAGGACACAGGGTACCCTGCGATTGTAAGACCATCCTTCACTCTCGGAGGAACTGGTGGTGGTATAGCCTACAATCAGAAGGACTTCGAAGATCAGGTGAAGAAAGGGCTCGATGCCTCGCCGATCACCGAAGTACTCATTGACCAATCGGTGATCGGATGGAAGGAATATGAGCTTGAGGTTGTCAGGGATGGTATCGACAATGTCATCGTGGTTTGTTCAATCGAAAACTTTGACCCGATGGGGGTCCATACTGGGGATTCAATCACAGTAGCTCCAGCTCAGACACTGACTGATGTCGAGTACCAGCGAATGCGCGACGCTGCGATTGAGATTATACGGGAAATTGGTGTCGAGGCAGGCGGCTGTAATATCCAGTTCGCAGTGAATCCAGATGACGGTGAAATGCTTGTAGTTGAGATGAACCCGAGAGTGTCTCGCTCATCAGCCCTTGCATCCAAAGCCACCGGTTTTCCGATCGCTCGGATAGGTGCGAAGCTCGCCGTCGGGTATCATCTGCATGAATTACCGAACGACATAACGAAGACAACACCTGCATCGTTTGAACCGGTTCTCGACTACGTGGTTGTCAAAGTCCCAAGGTTCGCTTTTGAGAAATTCCCTGGAGCTGATGACACGCTCGGTGTCCAGATGAAGTCGGTCGGTGAGACCATGGCGATTGGACGCACATTCCGGAGTGCGTGGCAAAAAGGTTTCCGAGGTCTCGAAACTGGACGACACGGTTGGGTTACTTCAGAACGCCTCAAGGACGATGGACTAACTGGGGAAGACCGAGAATCACTTTTAGTAGCCATGAGGCGTCCTACACCACACAGACCATTCCAGATCAAACGAGCCCTCGAAGCCGGGCTAGGTGTACACGAGATTTTTGCTGCAACCAAAATTGACCCCTGGTTCTTGGATCAACTTGTCCAGTGCGTTGAATGGGAAAAGCGATACGCAGAGGCGGAGAAAGTGACGACAGAATTTCTCCGACATATGAAGCGTGAAGGATTCAGTGACCTTCAACTGGCGGCGTTGAGAGGAGAAGAGGAATCCGCGGTCCGTGAAAGACGATGGGATAGAGGAATACGGCCGACCTACAACGTGGTTGACACCTGTGCAGGAGAATTTCCAGCCGAAACCCCTTACTACTACTCATCGTATGAGGATGAAACTGAAAGCGACCCCTCAGATCGTGAGAAAGTGGTGATCCTCGGGAGTGGACCGAACCGAATCGGGCAGGGCATTGAGTTTGACTACTGCTGCGTGCAAGCGGTTCTCGCTCTGCGAGAAGCTGGCTATGAGACGATCATGATCAACTCTAACCCTGAGACGGTATCTACCGACTTCGACGTGAGTGACAAGCTCTACTTCGAAGCCCTCACGCTCGAGGACGTTGCCGAGATCATTCATCTTGAAAAGCCAAAAGGTGTCGTGCTTCAACTGGGAGGGCAGACACCCCTCCAACTTGCTCATGGACTTGAGGAACTAGGTGCCCGTGTACTAGGGACTTCGGTGGATGCAATTGACCGAGCGGAAGATCGAGACCGTTTTGATGAGGTGTGTAGAAAGATTGGTGCGCGCACTCCCGATAACGGTTTAGCAACTAGTGAGGCAGAAGCGGTCAATGTAGCAGGCAGGATAGGGTTTCCAGTCTTAGTCCGACCGAGCTATGTACTCGGTGGGCGCGGGATGCGGATTGTATACGATGAAACGTCTCTGCGGACATTTTTTGAGGATGCAATTCATGCTTCCTCGGATCGCCCGGTCCTGATCGACTCATTCCTCGAAGATGCTTTCGAGGCAGATGTAGACGCACTTTGTGACGGAACTCACGTCGTGATCGGCGGAATCATGCAACACATTGAAGATGCAGGTGTCCACTCAGGAGATTCGGCATGTGTGCTGCCCCCCTACTTACTCTCAGGGGCGGTCTTGGAAGAGATCCGTGAATTAACCAGAAAATTTGCGCTCGAACTTGGGGTAGTCGGACTACTGAATGTGCAGTACGCGATCAAGGACGAGATTGTTTATGTGCTTGAAGTGAACCCAAGAGCCTCTAGGACCGTGCCATTCGTGAGTAAGGCAACGGGCGTACCTTTGGCTCGTCTCGCAGCTCGTGTGATGGCAGGTGAGAAGCTTGTCGATCTGGGCGTTCAAGAAGAGCCGCCAGTTCCAGGTGTCGCAGTCAAAGAAGCTGCATTCCCATTTAACCGGTTTGACGTTGATGTACTACTTGGGCCTGAAATGCGGTCGACTGGAGAGGTGATGGGCTTCGACGACTCATTCGGGATGGCGTTCGCCAAGGCTCAGATTTCAGCAGGGAATTCGCTGCCGGAAGCGGGGGCTCTCATTGTGACAGTCAACGACAGCGATAAAGAGACGGTAACACCGATCTTGCGAAGATTCCGTGATTTGGGCTTTGAGATTATGGCGACTCAGGGAACAAGAGATTACCTAGACCGTTTGGGCGTCCCGGCGGAAAGAGTCTACAAGGTCAATGAAGGACAGCCGAGCATTGTGGATCATATTAATACCGGTGATATCGTCCTCCTTATTAATACGCCCCTCGGCAAGAAGTCCCAGTACGACGATTATGCCATGCGCCGAGCCGCTATAACTCACAAATTGCCCTATCTGACAACAATGTCAGCGACTTCTGCTGCTTGCGATGCGATCATCGCGCTAAAGTCACGCCAAAGGGAAGTTTGTTCCATACAGGAGAGGATCGCGTCCCTCAATGCTTCTAACCAGAGCATTTAGCAGGCTGTTTGCTGAAGTCTTTAGTCCTCTTTGCTTCTGTATTGAAATCATGCTTCAGAGAAACCGATGAGTGAGAAAACGGGTTTCTTTCTTCACCCTTCTTCTTCCCTTCACGATACGGGTTGGGGTCACCCTGAACATCAGGGTCGTCTTCGGGCGCTCGCATCAAGTGTGGGAAATGACCTTTTGATGCTTCATGGTCATGCTGAGCAGATGGAAGCAGCAGATGGGACCGAACACGATTTGTTTCTCGTCCACACGAAGGATCATGTCAAGCAAGTGCGGGCGGCTTGTCAGCGTGCGGAGAATGAAAATTCCATTATCGCAATCGATCCAGATACCAAGGTGTCCTCCCAATCCTGGAATGCTGCATTAGGAAGCGTCGGTGCAGCGATTGCTGCGACCAGAGCAGTCGCTCGCGGTGATATTCGGAATGCATTCGTCGCCACGAGGCCCCCAGGTCATCACGCTACGCCAGGACAAGCAATGGGCTTTTGTCTCTTCAATAATATTGCTGTCACTGCGCGGTGGCTTCAGGCAGAAGGTTACGCGGATCGAGTCCTCATTATCGACTGGGATGTACACCACGGAAATGGCACACAGGATGCGTTCTATGGAGACGCAACAGTATACTTCCTATCGTTGCACCAGTCTCCGCACTATCCGGGCACCGGTAGTGCGAATGAGAGGGGCCGGGATGACGGGGAAGGCTATACACTCAACGTTCCACTTCCGAGTGCAACTCCACGAGCGGACTACTTACACGCATTTGACCAAGCGCTTGGTCAAGTTCTGAAAAATTTTTCTCCGGAATTTGTGTTAGTCTCAGCCGGTTTCGATGTAATGGCCGAAGACCCGCTTGGGGGAATGCTTCTTGAACCCGATGATCTATATGTGATGACCAGACGTATCGTGGATGCTGCTGCTGCTGACTGTGACGGAAAGGTTGTCGCTCTCTTGGAGGGTGGCTATAACCCACCGCGTCTTGGGCCGGGAGTGGTGGCGGTCATCCGTGGGTTGGCGGGGCTGGAAAAGCCTTGATAGGTGTCTCGTTGCCCGTCTTGACCGGCTAGCTACTTTTCTTCCCCATGCCACCGACTGAATATGGAACGATGGAAAGCTTGCCTAACGTTCCTGCGATGCTCGACCTCCTGCGGATTAGTCCCCGTAGACTTTTCCTCTCAGGAGATGCTGAACTCTACCATCACATAGGGATCCTTACGGGCATGTCTGAAGGTGTCGAAGTTCTGAACGTCGCCTGTGGCCTAGGAGTCTCGCTTGAGTACTTCGTTAGAGAGTTCGGCGTCCAGGGCTTTGGAGTTGATATCGCTCCGGATCTCGTGGAACAGGCCGCAAAGCATGGCCTAAGTGAGGGGATCACAGACAAGATCCAGTTCCAGTCTGGACCTTCATCAGCGCTTCCTTATCGAGATGAGATTTTCGATGTCACGATCGGTGAAATCGGACTCGCAAACCACTGTGAACCAAGTGAAGCAATCGCTGAGTTGGTTCGAGTAACGAAGCCCACTGGGTTTATAGTGTTGCTCCAGCTCGTTTGGAAGGGCCCAGTGCATGAGCCCAGAAGATCGGGTTTGGCAGATTACTTAGGCGCGACCCCATTGATGGCAGTTGAATGGAGAAAGCTTCTGCGAGAATCCGGGATCGAAAATCTACATGTTGAAGATTGGTCGAATGAACGGATGATGTTACGGTCAGACGCGAGCGAGCTATTTCCTGATTTGATCAAAACCTTTTCATTCCGAGAACAATTGGAGATCCTTCGCAGGACCTGGCAAAGATGGGGGTGGAAGGGAGTAAGAACGGGTATTATGAAAGGGCGAGAGATCCATCGCTTACTCACGAGAGAACGCATTCTAGGTCTGGAATTGCTCAAGGGGTGCAAGGCTGGAGTACCAGTCAGAGTTGCACCGGAGAGTGTAGCCACAGCTGAGCTCGGTTTGGCCTTGAATCTGACTTCTGAGAGTGAAGACCCTGAGTCCAATAACTTGAAGGTTATACCGACTGCTCCAACTCCAAAACCAGAGGAAGATGGGAATCATGATCATGTGGCAGATGATGATGTGAGACCTGACATCAGTGGACTCCCGCTCTTTCGCCCTGAAGAAGAACAAGGGTAAGACAATCTTTCCGCTTCCATCCTATTACTGCGAGGCGAACCCAGTGTGAGCACTGCTTTACTATGTAGTCTCGATGGAATTGAGCGAGTTCAACGGGCTTTACGCGATCAGGATCTCGACGGCTGGCTTTTGTATGAGTTCCATGGAGTCAACCCGATAGCTGTTCAATTGTTGGGTATGGGCAAGACCACCCGCCGTGGGTTTGTATTAATTCCAGAAAAGGGCCGGCCCGTAGCGTTAATCCATGCAATAGAAGCTTCTTCTTGGCGTCATTGGCCTTTCGAGAGTCGCACCTATTCAAGTTGGCAGGAAATGGAAGCGGAACTCAGAGGGCTTCTAGATGGATGCACTCGATTGGCCATGGAGGTTTCTCCGGGTGCAGCCGTGCCAACCTTAGACTATCTCCCAGCGGGTATGGCAGGATTGATACTCAGTCTCGGTGTCGAGGCGGTGAGTTCTGGGGATTTGGTATCACGATTCCATTCGGTTTGGACCCCTGAGCAACTGCAGATGCATCGTCAGGCAGCAGAGATTGTGGCTGATGTTGCGCGGCAAGCGTTCGCCCGTGCAGCAGCAGCCGTTGAGTCTGGATCACCAACCAATGAGGGTGACCTTTCAGAATGGATCCGCTCACAGCTTCGTGCTCATGGACTCACAGTAAATCCGGATTGCATTGTAGCGATCGGCCGCACTGCGGCCGATCCTCACTACTCTCCCGAGGGAAAGGGAGAGACGATTGCAGCAGGAGATTTGCTCTTGATTGATCTTTGGGGAGCGTTTGATGGAGCAGTTTTCGCTGACCAGACTTGGATGGGTCTGCTGAGTGGCGTGGTCGATTCACGCACCCAGGAGATCTGGAATGCTGTGAGAGATGCTCGGGATGCTGCCGTCACATTCTTGAGAGAACAATTTGAATTAGGAGGAAAAGTCCGCGGCTACGAGGTTGATCAAGTTGCGCGGGCTTTGATCGCAGATCGCGGCTATGGTGAGTACTTCGTGCATAGGACCGGACACTCGATGGACATAGACCTCCACGGAAGCGGTCCGAATCTTGATAACCTGGAGACGAGAGATGACAGGTTGCTTGTTCCGGGAATAGGCTTCTCTGTTGAACCTGGTATTTACATCCCTGACGAGATCGGAATTCGAAGTGAGATCAACGTCTATTGGGGCCCAGATGGTCCAGAGGTCAGTCCCAGGGATATCCAGCAGGAAATCTTTCTGCTAATGGATGTCTAACTTCGAAGCCTGCTTAAGAGGGTTATCAGGTTGACTGACCTGAAACTTAGGGTGGATGTGGCCCTTCCTCTCCCCATACATCGTACCTTTACGTACCAGATCAATACAGAATTTCAGCCACAACCAGGAACGCGGGTTCTGGTGCCATTTCGGCGGCAGGAGCATATCGGCTGGGTGGTCGGCCCAGGTTCTGCACAGGAAATCAAGCAGATACGTCCAGTGCTCTCGATCCTGGATGACTCACCACAATTGCCTGCTGAACTTTTCGACCTTTGCCGTTGGATTGCTGAGTATTACATCGCTCCCCTTGGCATAGCACTCCGAGCTGCTTTGCCGGCTGTGCTTTCAGATGTTTCGCGGAACTACGTCAGGATTCTGGAAGATGCACCTCTCAACAAGCTTCGACCTAGAGAACAACGTGTTCTAGCTGCCCTAGAGCGTCACGGGAAACCACTGCGGGTTCGGACACTCCGGCGGCAGCTAGGGATGGGTTCGATATGGCCTGAGATTCGATCTCTTGTAGCACGAAGGGCCGTAGGTCATGAAATGGTGCCACCATCACAGCCACCGGTGAAGACCAAAGGGGTAGTGCGGCTAATCGACCGCCTCGGCACGCTACAGGCACGAGATGAGATGTTTGCTAGGACGCCACGGCAGCGAGAGGCATATGAGTTATTAGAACGTTCGGGAGGCACCTCTGAATTAACACATATGATTAAAGAAGAAGGGTTCAGTCGCGGAGTAATAAAGGGTCTTGAGTCAAAGCATCTGGTTGGAATCTTTCACGAAGAACAGCTTCGTGATCCATTCGCTAACATTCCGGCAACCAAGCCACCCGAGCTCGTTCCTACGAAGGATCAGCGGCATGTGATCGACGCTCTGACTGGTGCACTCGATGAAGATGTACCTATACCGTTTCTTCTGCAGGGTATCACCGGTTCTGGTAAAACACTTGTGTACATTGAGCTTCTCCGCGAGGCCCTTGCTCGTGGTCGGAGTGCAATAGTTCTCGTTCCCGAGATTGCCCTTACACCGCAGACTGTTTCAAGATTTCGCGCGCATTTTGATGACCAGGTCGCTGTGCTGCATTCCGGTCTCTCTGAGGGCGAACGCTACGACGCATGGCGGAGCTTACGTACTGGTCGGCGTCGTATCGCAGTGGGTGCACGTTCTGCACTTTTCGCCCCCCTCTCGAATCTTGGTGCGATCGTTGTGGATGAAGAGCACGATGGAAGCTACAAACAGTCCGAGGCCCCCCGTTACCTAGCGAGAGATCTCGCTGTTGTACGCGCACGCCAAACTGGAGCCGTATGTGTGCTTGGCAGCGCCACACCATCCTTAGAAAGTTGGACTAATGCTCGGACTGGTAAGTTCCGTCACCTTCAGCTTACGAAGCGTGTCGGCGGAGCAAGACTTCCCGAGGTACGAGTGGTTGACCTAAGGGTCAAAAGAAGAGAGTCCACTGAGTTACCTCGAGTCAATGAACGTGGTGCTGGAGTGCTCTCTTCGGAATTGGTCTCAGCAGTGGATGCACGACTAGAGCGAGCAGAGCAAGTGATTTTGCTACTAAATCGTCGTGGATACTCTTCATTTGTTCAGTGCAGGGAATGTGGTGAGGTTGAACAGTGCTTGAACTGCTCGATTTCCCTGACGTATCACCGAGCTGCACGACGAATCATTTGTCATCACTGTCGCTACGATGCCCCAGCCCCGGAGCGTTGTCCTCGCTGTGGGTCAAGAGACCTTTCCTATCGCGGGTTGGGTACCGAACAAGTCGAACGGGTCACTGTTGAGACATTCCCGTCTGCGAGAATTGCACGGATGGATGTAGACACTACTTCCGGAAAGTGGGCCCATCACCGGATACTCGACCGGGTGGCCAAGGGGGATGTTGATATCTTGCTTGGCACACAGATGATCGCAAAGGGTCTCGATTTTCCGCAGGTGACTTTAGTGGGTGTGGTGAACGCAGATGTTGGGATCCACTTACCTGATTTCCGGGCTAGTGAGCGGACTTTCCAACTCCTTAGTCAGGTAGCGGGGAGGGCAGGAAGGGGTAAGCTAGGAGGTGAAGTTTTGATTCAGACTTCACTTCCTGATCACTATGCGATTCAGGCTGCAGTCGCTCATGACTTCATAGCTTTTGCCGAACGAGAGACAGTGGCGCGTGAGACACCCTGTTATCCACCGCATTTGAGAATGGTCAACGTGATACTTAGTAGTCCAGATCAAAGGGCTACTGCTAAGAGTGCAGAAGCTGGCGCTGCCTGGTTGCGTCGGTGGCTTCGAGGGCGAAATACAGAAGAATCTAAGGTTGTCGAATTGGTTGGCCCGGCCCCGGCACCGATTGAACGACTGCACGGCCGGTGGCGTTGGCATTTCCTTCTACGCAGTCCCTCACCGAGTGCAATCGGAAGAGCTGTGCGCGCTTTGATCGACGGATTTAAGGTTCCTGGTGGAGATGTTCGCTTGGTAGTGGACCGAGATCCTGTCGCTTTACTTTAGATGGTCCTCTGGAAAGTATAGCAGTGTGGTAACCTTGGGGCTCCAAGGGTGATCCAGATGTGTATCTGAGAGGCCGATCTGTAAGATTGCAGTGGTAGGTAATCGCAGCGTACCTTCGAACTGAATAGCCTCTTGGGCGAATCAGTATCGATATCTGGAGGTGTGGTGAGCTGCTTAGCCTTAAATGCGTCTTTCGAGCCACTAACCATTGTGCCAGCCCGTAGAGCTGTGCGACTCATTCTGGATGGCAAAGCTGAAATTCTTGAGAAGGACGCGGGTAAGGACTTTCGCTCCGAACGGCAGGTGGTCCCTTGTCCTACAGTGATCCGTCTCGTTCGCTATATTCATGTACCACAACGATTTAAGCGGCAGGTCACGAACACTTTTCTCTTCGCCCGTGATGGTTATTCGTGTCAGTACTGCGGAAGACGCAAGTCTGATCTCAAGGGCAGGCAATTTCTGACTCGAGATCATATTAACCCGCTGTCCCGTGGTGGGGACAATAGTTGGGAGAATGTTGTAACTAGCTGTTCGTCCTGCAATAATCGCAAGGGCGACCGATTGCCTTGGGAGGTGGGCCTTAGGGTTCGGACTGAGCCACGTGAGCCCAATTATGTGCACTTAGTGTGGGTTGTTCGTAAGGTTACCCAAACCCAGGCTAAGTACATTCAGATGTTCTATGGGGATCGCACCCTTCGTAGAGTGTTAGGCGGACGCGCAAACGACCCTCTTAAGATTATCAGCTAAGTCATTGTGGATTAATGCCTGATAGTAACGACAGCGTTTCAGAATCTCAGGATACTCCTCCCACCGTTCCTTCCAATCGCCCTGTACCTAGTCCTGACGCTTCGGATAGCCCAGACAGCAAGCATTTGCATCGCAGTAAGAAGCGTCGCCGTAATCGGCGGAAGGGTCGAAATGAACGAAAGGGAGCTGCGACCGATAAGCAGGCTCTAGAGACTAAGGGAAAAATTGGCTCTTCTCGCTTGGAGTCTGATCTCGAGGAAGTCATTCTTGAAGTCGACGGCAAGGAATGGACTGTTCGTGTAATTGGTCGCTCTCAAACACAAACTGCTGCCCTACTTCTGCTTGGGTTTTGGATATCCGCTGAGGACGCCGGTGCACCGGACCGAGAGTCGTTAATCGCAGGTCGCATACTTTCTGAGTTAAACCTAGACCAACTTCAGTCAGCTTATGAGCAGAGCAGGCCGCCCCGGACGGATCAGTCTAGAGATTTCTTTTCAGATATACGGAAGCGAGGTCGTAATTGAACGCTCAAGCTGGATATCGTCCTTCTGAAGCGGTGGATTAATCGATCTAGTGAACTTAACAGAACTGCTCAACCAGGTATCTATTAGATTGTAGTAGGCGATACTACCTGTATTGCTCAATAGTGAATTCTATCATCAACTCCCATAGGATCATGAACCAATCTCAACACGGGATTGCACTTCCGTGTCCTTAAGAACAGCTGATCACCCGGATGATAGCGAGTTGGTCTTACGAGCTCGCAGGGGGGAAGAACTTGCTTTGAGCATGCTCATAGAGAGGTACCAGAAATCTGCCTATGCTTTGGCGCTTTCTGTGACCGGACGCCATGAGGATGCGGAAGATGCCGCTCAAGAGGCATTCTTGGTGGCGTTAGATCAGTTGGACGAATGCCGGGATCCGGAAAGGTTCGCAGGTTGGTTCATGACGATAGTAAGGAATCGTTCACGGAACTTGATTCGTCGAGAATCCTTAAGAGAGACTAGTGATTTACCACAAGGGGTGAGGTCTCGGATTCCCACACCGGATAAGATTGCGGAGACCTCGGAACTGAGGGAGATCCTTCAGCAGGCAATTGCTGCACTACCCGAGGTTCAGCAAGAGGTTGTGCTGCTGCATGACCTAGAGGGATGGAAACACCGAGAGATCGCCGAGAGGTTGGGGATTCCATCGGGGACAGTACGGTCACACCTGCACTTCGCGAGGAAAGCCCTGAAAGAGGCCCTTATAGAGGTGCCAAATGGATCAGATTTGATTAGGAAAATTCAATGATTACGAGGATGTCGCACGATTTCGACTCGAATGATGACTTAGGGCCTGACCTAGAGTTAGCTGAAGCGTTCACTCACTTTGATCCAGAGTATCAGGATCCGAGTTACTGGTATCGTTTTCGCCAATGGATCCTAGAAAATGCAGCAGGCGAGTTGGCTCGGCGGCGGTTGGTACACGAATTGACCGTGGGTGATGTGATGACGTCCTGGGCCAGGACCGTTGTCCCGGTAGCTCTACTGGCTGCTATTGTGGCTGGACTACTCCTCACAAAAGACCAGTCGACTGTTCCTATTAGGCCGGTCGGGATTGAGGAACTACTGGTGAGTGAGGTTGAAGGACAGACAATCCCTGCGGCGCTTGCTCCTTTGGAGACGAGCGATGCAGTGGCCTTTGCATCGGAGGTTTTCTAATGGAACATGGATCTCGAACGAAACTTGTGACTGCAGTGATACTAGCGGTGGTTCTTGGCGCGGGCGTCATGCTTGGGCTGGTCAGTGATGGTAGTCTGGTGGCGCTGCCGGTTGAAGAAGGCACGGTGAGCGATGCTGATCGGTACAGGATGTCCGATAGTCCTCGTCGCACACCCATGTATCAACGAGTTGAGCCCACTGAAGCTCAAACGCTCCTGATCGACTCCATATTGGAGGACCAACTGCAGCATATGAGATCGCTGCACGAAGAGTTCCGTACCACATATCTTCCGCAGTACCAAGCGCTGATCCAACAGACGCGGGAAGCAATCCTTGAGATATTCACCGAAGAGCAGGCCTCTGAATACAGGGTGCTTCTGCAGGAGTTCGATGAAAGTCGGACCCAGGGTGACATGAGGGGTAACCGGGACTAGGCCGATGAAAAACACATACCGGGCTGTAGTCCAGATTGTTTCCCGCCTGACGGCTGGTCTCGTTATTCTCTGGCCGGTGTCCATTTTGGGGCAGCAGGCAGTGAGCCTTGATGAGGCGATTGAACTCGCTCTAGTCCGTAGCCCACAGATGCTCCAGCAGGATCAAGCTTTAGATAATGCTGAGCTTGCAAGGCGATCCGCATGGGCAGCGTTCCTGCCGAACCTCAGCGCCAGTACGAGTGGATCCCTGAGAAGTGCGAATATCCTTGATCCCAACACGGGGCAGATTGTGGGTGGGAGTTCGGACTCATACGGCGCAGGGGTGTCCGGCCGAGTGACCATTTTCCAGGGCGGGACTCGCTTTGTGGAGATGAATCGGACAGATGCCGACATGCAGGCTGCGATAGCACGACGAGAGAACCAACGCTTTGCTGTGACCCTGCAGACAAAGAATTTTTTCTTTAGTGCGCTTAGGCAAGCAGATCTCCTTGAGGTTGCGCGGCAGAGAGTGGATCAGGCGCAACAGAATTTAGAAATCGTGCGCGCTCGGTCGCAGGTCGGCCGGGCGACCATTTCGGATTCCCTGCGTGCGCGACTGGATTTTATAAATGCTGAGCAGGGAGTGTTGCAGGGAGAGACCGCACTTCGTGCTGCAGAGTTTGCTTTGGGTAGGCAAATAGGGGAATCTGTAGCTGTGGCACCGCTCCGTCCTGCGACCCTGGAACCAACCATGCTGCCGTTGGCTGAGACAGAGATCATGCAGTTGGCAGAATCCGGATCGCCGACCGTTATTGCCGCGACCCAAGCAGCTAATGCGGCGTCGGCCAACGTCCGTTCAGCAAAGGCTAGTTACTTCCCCACCATCTCGATGAGCACTGGTTACAACTGGAATAATCAGGAGCGGTCTTTCACAGGTGGCAGGACCAGCTGGAGTATGGGATTTTCGATGTCCTATCCGATTTTTAATAACTTCCAGCGACAGTCATCGATTGATCGGGCACAGTTCAGCTATCGGGTTTCTCGTCTGCAAGAGGATGACACTCGGCTTGCTGCACGTCAGCAAGCCGATAATGCCTTGTATAGCCTCCGCACTGCTGAGCGTGCCATCGAAATTGCAGAGGAAGCTGCGCGCGTTGCAGCTGAGGATCTTAGGGTTGTACGGGAAAGATACGCGGTTGGAGTCGCGACGATCTTAGATGTGTTGATAAGCCAGTCGGCAGCCAGCCAAGCAGACGCTACGGTCATTACGTCGCGATATGATTATGTGATAGCCCGGGCAGAGCTTGAAGCGATTCTAGGGAGAGAATTGTGAGTGAGGCCATGATCCGCACAGAGGGCTTAGTCAAAGACTATGTGCTTGGGGCAGAAACAGTGCATGCTGTTCGCAGTGTGGACCTCGAAATCGGAGTAGCAGAGTTCGTGGCGGTCATGGGCCCTTCAGGGAGTGGAAAATCTACACTCATGAACATGATTGGCTGTCTTGATACCCCTACCGCCGGAGAGTATTGGCTGAATGGTCAGCCTGTGAGTGAACTTTCTGAGGACCAACTAGCACGTGTGAGAAATAAGGAGATTGGTTTTGTGTTTCAAACGTTCAACCTACTTCCGCGAGCGACGGCTCTGCATAACGTCGAGTTGCCGTTAATCTATGCTGGAATTAAGGGCAAAGATCGCCGTCGCCTCGCTGCTGAGAAACTGGAGTTAGTTGGGCTGGCTGACCGAATGGATCATCGCCCACCCGAGATGTCCGGAGGTCAGCGTCAGCGGGTTGCTATGGCACGAGCGCTCGTGAATGATCCAGCGATCCTCTTGGCTGATGAACCAACGGGCAACTTGGACTCTGTGACAAGCGGGGACATCATGCGCCAACTTAAAGAGCTTAATCAACAAGGACAAACAATTGTCTTGGTAACTCATGAGAGAGACATTGCAGGATATGCGAAACGGCAGGTGCATCTCAACGACGGCATGATTGAGAAAGACTTCTTGAATGACCCAGTGGAGACGATGGTATGACAAGGAGAACCCTAACACTGGCTTTGGCCGGTATGGTTGCCGTTGTTACTGCGGCGTGTAGCAACAATGATAAGTCGGCAGATGAAGGATCATCGCTCATGACTGTAGAAGTCACTCGTGGTGATTTGTCTATCCGCGCGGAAGCTACCGGTACGGTTGAGCCGATTCGCACGGTAGAAGTCAAATCCAAGGCTTCGGGTGAAATCTTGCGTCTGCACGCGGATGTTGGGGATCAGGTTGGGCCGGGCTCGCTCCTAGCCGATATCGATCCACGCGACGTTCAGAACAGATTCAACCAGACTGAAGCTGATCTCGCTGTCGCTCAGGCTAGACTAGAGATTTCTGAAGCTCAGCTCGAGCGGTCAGATCAACTTCTAGGGGCTGCGGTGATCACGCCACAGGAACATGAGAGTTCCCGCCTTGAGTTCGCGAACTCGCAGGCAAGTCTTGTGAAGGCTGAGACCAACCACGACCTCGCTATACTTCAACTGAACGACGTTCGTATCCGAGCTCCAGCTGCCGGGACCATCATCCAAAAAAGTGTCGAAGAGGGTGTGGTTATCCAATCAGCTTCGCAGAACGTATCAGGTGGCACGGCGCTGTTCATGATGGCGAATCTAAAGGAGATGCAGGTCAGGACGTTGGTGGATGAGACTGATATGGGCCAGTTAGCCTCCGGCCTAGAGGCCATCGTGAGCGTTGAAGCATTCCCGGATGAGTCGTTCCGGGGTGTGGTTGACAAAATAGAGCCTCAGGCGACTGTGGTTCAGAATGTGACGATGTTTCCGGTGATTGTGAGTTTGGACAATAGTTCAGGGCTCTTGAAGCCGGGGATGAATGCAGAGGTTGAGGTGCTGATAGACGAGGCATTGGATGTGATATTGGTTCCAAATAATGCAATTGTACAAACCTCTGACGTCGGTCCGGCAGCTATGGCCTTAGGTCTCAACATCGAAGATATGGATCTAACGCAGTTCATGCGGGGAGGTCGTGGTAGCAGCCGAGGCGGACAGGGCTTTACTGGAGGTCGTGGCCAGGGTGGCGAGCCTCAATCTGAAGGTGCTGAGGCTGCAAGCGGAGAGGGTGATAGCCCTCCGGGAGATGGTCAGGATGATCAAGGTAGCATTATGGCTCAGCTTCAGGAGCTTCGTGCGCAAGTCGAGAGTGGAGAGATTAGTCAGGAGTCGATGCGTGCTGAAATGCAACGCCTGGGTGGTGGCCGGGGTGGACGTGCTGCCCGGCGGGAGGGTGGGGCAGAAGTTACAAGAGCATCGGCTCGTGATACGCGACCTGCAGTTGTATTCGTGATGGGTGCGGATAGCATACCAGAACCAAGACTTGTCCAAATGGGTCTCAATGACTGGGATCACACACAGGTGGTGACCGGAGTCCAAGAAGGGGATGTGCTCGTTGTCGTGGGAGCTGCTCAACTCATGGCCCAACAGCAGGAATTTCAGGACCGAATGATGAGTCGAATGGGCGGAAATCTCTTCGGTGGGGGGATGGGAGGGGGAGGAAGTAGAGGCTTCAGAGGCCGGACACCAGAGTAGGAGAAAGACTAATGCAGATGATCTTTGAAATTGTTAAGGTGGCCATGAGCGCTATCAGCACAAACGTTCTGCGTTCTGTGTTGACGACACTTGGTATCGTGATCGGTGTTGGGGCAGTGATTACGATGGTCTCATTAGGAGAGGGTGCTCAAGTACAGGTTGAACAACAGATCAACAACATGGGCACCTCTGTCCTTACCATCCGGCCCGGTCAGGAATTCAGTCATGGAGTGTCTCGAGGCGATACTCAGATGTCGATTGAGGATGCTGAAGCGCTGAGGAATGAGACCCGCGGGTTCCTCAAGATCTCTCCTGAGCTTCAGTCACGGATGCAGGTTACATACCTCCGCTGGAATTCGAACAATCAGGTCATGGGTGTTTGGCCTGATTATTTCGATATGTATGATCATGGACTAATTGCAGGCCGCTATTTCACCGAAGGGGAAGTCCGCGGACGTAGGCGAGTAGCGGTACTCGGTTATACGATTCCAGAGCAGCTTGGTGAGATTCCTGCGGACTCTTCCCAGTACTCGATCGCAGCGGAGCTCCTCGTCGGAAAGACCATCCAGGTACGTGGTATCCCGTTTGAGGTAATTGGTGTGCTTGAAGAGAAGGGTGATGCGATGTGGCTTCGCCCTGATGACCAAATCTTTATTCCTCAGTCGACTGCCCAGTATCGTGTGATGGGTGGCCGCGATAGGCTTGGCTCGATTTACGCTTCCACAGAAACGCCCGAGGAAATGAATCAGGCGATTGCCGAGATCGACCGAATTATGCGGAGAGAGCATCGTATCCTACCAGGCGAGGATGCAGACTTCAGCATACGCAACTCCACGGATCTACTGGAAACCTTCAACGCGACAGCTCAGACCTTCACCTTATTATTGGCTGGGATCGCAGGAATCAGTCTTCTTGTCGGTGGCATCGGTATCATGAATATCATGCTTGTATCTGTAACCGAGCGAACCCGTGAGATAGGGGTTCGTAAGGCCCTTGGAGCTACCCGTGGGGCGATCATGACACAGTTTGTTGTTGAAGCCTCGACTCTCTGCGTGTTGGGAGGGCTCCTGGGAGTCGGAATGGGTTACGCAGCCGCAGAGATGACAACGCGCATTGCTGGTTTGGACACAGTGGTGTCTCCGCAGATAGTGGCTATCTCGCTGGCTATCAGTGCCTTCATAGGACTCTTCTTTGGCATCTGGCCTGCTCGTAGGGCGGCGATTCTCGACCCTATTGATGCACTTCGGTACGAATAAGAACTTTCCTATTAGTGGGTTAGCTGCTTGAGCGGTTCTTAGCTCCAATAAAGCATTGAGACACCCCGTATCCAGACTAGGCGAGCACCTTCGTCGTTCTCGTCACCATCCTGTCTCCCGTATCAATCATCTAAGATGAGGAAAGCACGCCCCTATGACTGACCAAGACGGCTTGCACGGAGCAACACATCTCGAATGCACCGGTACCGGCGAAAAAGTTGAGAGCGAAAAGCTTATTGGACTTTCGGCAGCTGGCAAACCGTTCTTCGCTCGATATGATCTGGATCTTATCAGTCCAAGCTTTACCCGAGAGTCCGTGGCGTGTCGTAGCGCAGATCTCTGGCGTTATCAGGAAGTTCTCCCTGTTCGAAATAGGAGTTCCCAGATTCGTCTCGGGGAGGGGTGGACCCCACTTATCGATGCGCACCGAACTGCTGCTCGGATGGGTATTCGACGTGTCTGGGTGAAAGACGAAGGCCAAAATCCGACGGGTAGCTTCAAAGACCGAGGTCTCTGTCTTGCGGTATCACGTGCGCTCGAACTAGGAGCAGAGGAGGTTGCAATACCATCTGCTGGCAACGCGGGTAGTGCAGCAGCAGCTTACGCCGCGGCCGCTGGGCTCCGGGCACATGTTGTCGTCCCGACCGACACACCAGCCGCCATCCTTGAAGAGATCTCTGCTTTGGGTGCGGATCTTCAACTTTTGGATGGCCTTATCAGTGACTGCGGTCTCGTGGTACGACAGGGGGTAGAAGAGAATGGATGGTTTGATCTTTCTACCCTGAAAGAGCCTTATAGAGTTGAGGGCAAGAAAACCATGGGGTATGAGCTCTGTGAGCAATTAGGATGGCGGTTGCCCGATGCGATTGTGTATCCCACGGGAGGAGGTACGGGTTTAATTGGAATGTGGAAGGCCTTCGATGAGATGGAGCAACTTGGATGGATTGGCAGCGAGCGTCCGAAGATGTTCACTGTTCAGGCTGCTGGCTGCGCTCCGATGGTGCGTGCTTGGGAAGCAGGCCACGATGCAGCTGAAGTGTGGAGTGGAGCTTCTACATACGCATCAGGGCTTCGGGTTCCAGGAGCAGTCGGCGACTTCCTAATCTTACGAGCCTTAAGGGAGTCTGGGGGTGGAGCCGTGGCTGTTCCCGACCACTTGATGGCTGAGTGGGTGGAGAAGCTAGGTGTCGACACAGGAATTTTTGCTGCTCCGGAGGGTGGTGCGACGGCTGCTGCGCTCCCTATCCTTTTGGATAAGGGCATGATAAATGAGGATGAAGAGATCCTCCTCTTCAATACAGGCAGTGGGCTCAAATATGTAGGAATGAAGCCATTGGATTAGACTTGGTCCGCTAGTAGGAACTCTGATGTTAACATTATTCTGGTTAGTATTCTGGGCTGGGCTTACCGTCCTAGCAGTTACTGCTGGGGTTAGTCTGCGGATGCGGTTGCGCGATCGGGTCGGAAAGAGCGTGCCAATTGTTAATGATGCGGCTGTAGAAGAAATTCTCGCGACTGGTGCGCTTATTACGGATGAGGATTCTCCCCTTGATATCGAGCAAATCGATGACGAGGAGCATAAGTTCTGGTCTCAGACGTGGGATGAACCCGACGAATGGTGAGTTCACATCGAAGGTGCTTACTCAATCAGTGTCTCGTCATAAAGCGATAATAAGCTCCGGGAAGCGGCACCAATCTACCATTCAGTGGAAGTTGATCCTCAGGATTACTACGCCGGACAAGTAAGGCCCGATTTAGGTTTACGCTCACTCCGAGGGCATGATCGCCCACGGGACAAGACCTGTTATTGCACGATGGGTCTGCATCAAAAGGAAAACTCCAATCAATACCGATTGGAATGATCGCATTGAGGGCAAGCCCCAGGCGTTCTGCTGGAGGCTTTGCCCCAACGACCCACAGGCCTGCACCTATAAAAGGGTGTATGGGTTTGTACCAGCCAGCGTCTAGGTCATTCGAGAGGAAGTACCGCTTAATCACCAACGAGGTGCTGATTTCCTTAAAAGACCACGTTCCAACCGTTAGCTCCAAGCTCTGGTTGCCGTTAAGGAACCCCTCCAGTACCACGCCGACCTTACTTACCCCACCGACGGTCAAACCAATACGTAGACCATCTTGAGCTGAACTCAGCTTTGGTGAAACGCCAGCCAGCACCACGAAAAACACCAAAATCAGAGACCCGCCGGGGAGAAGTCTTGTGGCATATCCCTGCGAATGCGATGACTTCATTGCTTACGTTTCTTCCAAGTTGATCTGGCCTGTACTTGGGTTAATTACCCCAGGTAAGCCCAAGTCCGAGCAAGAAGGTGCGCCCAGGTCCCGGCTCATAGAATCTTTTCCCGAAGGCGTTAACAATCACTGAGCTATTGTACCACGCATCCAGCATGTTTTGGACTGCCACAAATGGTGAAGCTTTCAAGCTACCCAAAACCAGATTCTCGACTCCGAGTCGGACATCTGCTACGAAGAATGACTCCGAACTGAACTGCCCACCATTGTCTACGGGTATATCAGCCTGGAAGAGACCTCTCAGAGCCAGATAAAATTCATCTAGATCCACCTGAAACAGCCCATCAACCCGATGTGGCGCTAGCCCGGGGATTTTGTTGCCAGAATAGTCAGCGTCATCAGTGATAAACTCCTTGAAACTACCGTTCACACGAGTGTATGCGATTCGGGTGGAAGCGTTCTCACCGAGACGCGTATCTAGCGAAGCTTCCCATCCTCGATAGAGCGACCGCCCCGCATTTTGGTAGTACGTAAGTCCGGGATTCGATGGTACTTCAAATGGAACCAGTTCACCTGTGAGTTTTGTTTGGAACAACGCAAGCTCGAATGTCCCTTGATCCCCAACTCCACCTCTGATGCCGCCTTCGATCGTGAAACCCTTCTGAGGCTCAAGGTCCGGGTTGAATCCCCCCGCACCACTGGGGCGGTTGACGATTTCTGTCGTAGTCGGCGTTTCAAACGATCCTGCTATTGAGGCAAATGCTTCCAGGTCATTTCCGGCATTGATCAGCAAGCCAACTGATGGGCTCAGGGCATCCATGACTCGTTCGCCAGAATCATCTGGATTTTCAGCACTAATGAAGCGGTCCGTAGCAGAAAAGCTGAGCCGATCATAACGGAGTCCTGCCAGCAGCGAGGGCCCTGAATCAAGATCGAGCCTTCCCTGCATGAAAAGACCGGTACCTTGAACGCGTTCCAGCTGCTCGAGAAGAAGGTTGCCCTTCTCACCTTTGCTGTTCTTCCAGTTGAAGCGCTCATCACTCTGAAATTCGAGTTCGAATCCTGCCCCGATCCCGAATCTGCCACTTGAGATCTCAGTTTGATCTTGAAACAGTGCTCGCATCCCACCTGCTTTACGGTCGAGATCGACGACTTTACCTGGAATCGGATTATCGAGTTCTCGTTTGATCACCCATGAGGAAATCTCCGCTTCACCCCCACCGAGCGGTCCGGTCCAAGTCGCTCCAGCTTGGCCCTGTTTTACATCTTTGTTAGTGCGACTAATGACATTAAAACGGTATGCCTGCCGATTCCCCTCATCCAGTAGTGACTGAGAGAGAGATCCAGGGTTTTTTGCATCGAGAAGGACGCCATTAGCTACGATCCTCAACCGGCCAGCACCAGCCGGCAGGGTCAGTGATGCATTAACAACTGATCGTTTGCCACCAGCATAAATGCTACCATCATCAGCAATGGGATCTCTCCGGAACCCGTCATAACTGAGTCGTGAAAAGCCGATACGGTAGCCGGTGTCACCAGATTGGCCTGAGACAACGCCTTGTAGGGTGAGTAGCCCGTGAGAACCAGATGTACTCCGAAATGAAAGCAGCGCGGGTTCGTTAGTCGGGTCTAGGGAACGGAAGTGCAGGACACCTCCAGCGGCGTTGCCATAGAGTGCGGAGGACGGTCCTCTCAACGCTTCAATTCGACCCAGACCAGCAAGATCCAGATGATCAAGTGTGGCCTGGCCATCAGGAAGGGTTGCCGGGATTCCATCAACTAGTACGCGAACCCCTCGTACCCCGAACTGTGCTCTTGAGCCAAAACCTCGGACCGAAAGGCGCTCTCCCATCGCTAGGTTGAAACGATTGTGGATCTGCACCCCAGGCATTGCTCGAAGTGCGTCCTCCAGGAAGGCGCCAGCAGTTGCTCGGGTCAACTCAGAACCAGTGACAACCGAGACCGAATGAGGAGTTCCTGTTCCTACAGCGCTTCTGAGAACCCTAACTAGCACTGGATCTATAGTGACGGTGGAATCAGGATCCTGTGCTCCGGCCGGAGCCGTGAGTAGGAGTGTCGAAGTGAAGATGATCGAGAGAACACTAGGTGTTCGTAACACCATGCGCCTGCCTCTTTTCCTATAGTATTCGAAATAACGAGGGCTAAAGCACTACCCTATGGAACCCATATGTTACTCTCTTTGGACTCTTTGTGAACCTATCGTGGGGTGCCCTCCTAACTCAACCAAAGCTAGCTTGCCCGAATGACTCTATCAGATTTTTCGGGTGATGCTGCTCCTGAGGTGTTTAGACAGCGTAGAGAGTTGATCCGCTCTCTACTGAACGGTGGTGTCATGTTACTGCCGTCTGCACCGACGCTTTACCGGTCACGGGACACACAACACCGGTACCGTCCCGACAACGAGCTTTATTACTCGACCGGAGTTACTGAACCGGGTGCGCTGGCACTAATTCGTGGGAATAAGGATCCTCACTTCGTGCTCTTTGTGACTGGCCCCAACGAGAGTACTGAACTTTGGACTGGCCCAATGATTGGAACAGAGATCGCCAAAGATCAGTTTGGAGCCGATGAATGTTACATGATGAGTGAGTTGCCTGATTTACTTCCTGGTCTAATCGAGGGAGCAGACTGTATCCATTACCGTGCTCAAGTGAACGATGGGCTTGAGCTTTATGTGAAGCAGGCTCTCGAAGATGCCCGCTCAAAAGGGGCGCGGCACGGATCTGGACCGAGAGCCATGGTGGACCCTGGAGGAATTCTTGACGAACTACGCCTAAAGAAAGAGGATTGCGAAATTGAGTGGCTTAGGATGGCAGCTCAGGTAACTGTCGCAGGACACCGTGCAGGTGCTGCCATCATCTCCCCAGGGGTTGGTGAGTGGACTGTTGAGGCTACGGTTGAGCAGGCGTTTCGAAGTTCTGCCGGGAGTACGGTGGCATTTCCAACGATTGTCGGATCCGGGAGTAATGGATGTGTTCTGCACTATGCAGCAAACGACAAGATCATTGATCAAGACGATCTCGTACTCGTAGATGCTGGAGCTGAAGTTGGATTCTACAACGGGGATGTGACTCGCACGTATCCAGCTAATGGGCATTTTACACCTGCCCAAAGAGATGTGTATGAGATAGTTTTGGCTTCTTTTGGGTCCGCTATTGATAAGGTGAGCCCCGGTGAGCCCGTTACTGCACTGCACGATGCCGTTATTAGGGTGATTGTGGAGGGGTTAAGAGACTTGAAGGTGCTAAGAGGATCGGTTGACGGGTTACTTGAGAAAAAAGCATACCAACCCTACTACCCACACCAAACGTCCCATTGGCTAGGGCTCGATGTCCATGATCCTGGGGACTATGCCAGCGCTGGAACTGCGCGCGTGCTTGAGCCTGGTATGGTACTCACTATCGAGCCAGGTCTCTATTTTCGTCCTGCGATAGCCGAAAGCGTAGCTGAAAACTTATCAGGAATAGCCATAAGGATTGAGGATGATGTACTGGTTACCGAAGATGGTTGCGAAATCCTCAGTTGTGGGTTGCCGACGAGTGTAGCGGAGATTGAGGAATTGGTGGGGCTATCCAGATGACAGATTCAGGACCAGACCGCCAAGCTCTCTTGCTTGAAAAGCTTCTTGAGCCTGGACCAATGGTTGCGGTCGAACTTCGTCCTCCTCGCTCTAACCTTCAGGCTGGGGAAGGTATGGAGGCCTGGATCGATCTTCATCACTCGCTAAATCGTCTCACTTCTGAAGAACTTTTCGTCTTCTTGACCGACAACGCAGTAGGTGCAGCAGAGGAAGAGAATCTCGCTCATGTGTCAGCGAACTTAGGTGACGAGGCGGATCTTCGTCGCATTGTCCCAATCCTCACAACGAAACACTTGCTAGAGTACTGTCTCATGTTCGCATCGCGCGCGATCTCGGGGGGGTTCGATGCGCTAACTGTTCTTGGTGGAGATCAGTCTGTAGGAACTAAGCGGTGTGTGCCGCACGGGAGAGACTTACGGGAGCTCATAAGGATGCGTCTGCCTGAGCTTGTCCTTGGAGGGTGGGTAAATCCACATCGGGACGCTATAGAGCAGGTGAATTTCGTCAACGCGCCTGATGCTCACTCTGATTTCGCCCTAACACAGATTGTCTCACATCACTCGCTAGCTGAGGTTGAGCGTTTTCTGAGTATCATAGACACAACGCTCATGCCTATTGTTTTCGGTGTTTTCTTCTACCGCAGTGCGAATCCCTCAACCCTAGAGGAATTAAACAACTTCTTTCCTGTTCCAGTGGAAGAATTGACTCGTGATTTTCAAGCCGGGGCTACGGCCGAGGAGATTTGCGCGGAATCGATCAGAGAACTTCGTCGTATCGGTGCAGAGAAGGTGTACGTGAGTAACCTGGGTAACAGAGGAGCAGCCCGGCGTTTGCGTCGGATTCTCGAACTAGTTTAGCAGTTGCACCTCACTATACTCGGAAAAGAGAAGCGTTAGGCGTTTGTGCTCACCCCAGCTTCTTCGAGGACTCTCAGCGCTACGTCAACCCGACGACTGGGTGCGCTCAAATGAAATCCCTGTACTAGCGGGCGGACGGTATCAATCATCTCTACTGCAATCTCTACCCCCTCATTCAATGCCTCTTCATCACCAGAGGTCTGAGCTTTCCGCATCCGATCGATGATTTGCTCAGGGACTGTAGCGCCAGGTACTTCATTTGCGAGAAATTCTGCATTTCTCAGATTCAGGAATGGCCAAATCCCTGCAACCACTGGGATCTTCCATTGGTGAATCTTGTCGAGGAATCTTTCCAAGCTTTCAGGATCGAAGATGGGTTGGGTCACCACAAAGCTTGCACCGGCTTCCACCTTATAACGGAACCGAGTGACCTCACGCTCGAGATCTAGGGCACCAGGATTGGCCACCACTCCTTGGACGAACTTGGTCGGGTCTCCTATTGAGTTTCCAGCTGGGTCGATGCCTTGGTTAAGCCCGGTTACCACGTTGGTAAGCCCAATTGAATCAATGTCGAATACTTCCGTCATATCTGGATATGGTCCATGAACCGACGGGTCACCGCTCACGACGAGTAGATTGCGGATTCCAACAGCTGCGGCTCCCAGCAGGTCAGAGATCATCCCGAGCATGTTGCGGTCGCGGCACGTGTAGTGCACGATCGCTTCAATCCCGACTTCCTGCTCGACGATGACTGCCGCAGAGAGTGCTCCCATCCGGCTTCGAGAGCGAGGACTATCAACGATAGCCAGGGAATCAACACCAGCGTCTTTCAGTTCATGGGCGGGTTCAACTATCGCGTTTCGATCCCAGCCGCGTGGCGGCAAGACTTCGACCGACACAACAGGTTCTCCTCGAGAGAGTTTCCGCCCCCATGCTGAGCACGCTTCTAACGGCACAGGATCTAGGGTTGCCAACCGCCCTTGGTCGACGACGTCCGTAACCCTGACTGTGACAGGCCTAGGTTGATCTGACCTGACAGAATCTCGTATCTGTTTTATGTGGTCGGGTGTCGTGCCACAGCACCCGCCGACGAATCGAACCCCGGCGTCGACCATACGACGCGCATATTGTGCCATGTACTCAGGAGTTGCCATGTAGATCTTTCGGTCTCGCACGGTCCGTGGAAGGCCTGCGTTGGGTTGAGCCGAAAGAGGTACAGATGTCGTGTCAGCCATGTCCTCTATTGCGTCCAGCATTACCGCGGGTCCAACTGAGCAATTCAAGCCTATGACATCCACACCAATACTCGTGAGTTCGCGAGCGATTTGCGAAGCTGTATGACCGTATACCGTTTTCCCATTTTGCCCTAGTGTCATTTGAGCAATGACTGGTAGGTCGCCCAATTTACGGATTGCTGTGAATGCACAGTCGATCTCATTCAGATCAGCGAAAGTTTCTAGGATGAAACCATCAACACCTCCAGCGAGTAGTCCGTTGACCTGACGTTCGAAAAAGGCTGTGGCTTCCGCACATGCAGTTGGTCCCCATGGTTCAATACGAATTCCGAGAGGGCCAATCGCGCCCACGACTGCTACTCGTCCTGCACCTGCGTCACGTGCCAAGTGAGCTGCTTTCTCGTTGATTTCTTCGGTCCGATCTCCGAGGCCATGGGAGGAAAGTTTTACAGGGTTCGCCCCGAAAGTATTCGTCTCTATGATCTCTGATCCGGCAGAGACGTACTCTTGATGAATGCGTCTAACTATCTCGGGATTGCTAAGATTGAGTTCGTCAAAGCAGATATTGACGAATACACCTCGAGTATAGAGAACCGATCCCATTGCACCATCGAAGATATGAACAAGTCCGTCCTCGATCATCGATTTCATCGCTGTTCGTCCGGATCGTAGCCTAAGTTGGGTGCCAGCCAACGTTCTGCTTCCTCAATTGACCAATCCTTCCGTCGAGCATAATCCTCTATTTGGTCTCGTCCGATTCTACCAACACCGAAATACTTGGCTGACGGGTGTGCTAAATACCAACCACTCACTGAAGCTGCAGGGGTCATCGCATAGCTTTCAGTGAGTTGGACGCCCAGTGTGCCCTCAGCGTCCAGGAGTTCAAAGATGGTCCCCTTCTCGGTGTGGTCGGGACAGGCCGGGTAACCTGGTGCCGGACGAATACCAAGGTATGACTCGCTGATTAGCTCCTTGTTAGTGAATGTTTCGTTGCTAGCATAGCCCCAAATATTCGTGCGCACCCGTTTGTGCATTAGTTCTGCGAGTGCCTCAGCTAGCCTATCAGCTACTGCCTTGTTAAGAATCGCTGTGTAATCATCATTAGCTTCCTCTAGCTCACGAACGACTTCGCTAACACCCAGCCCAGCGGTAACCACGAATGCCCCGATCCAGTCAGCCTGATTCGAGTCTACTGTCGCTACATAGTCGGCTAGGCATTGACTAGGCCGTCCATCTTTAGCGAACTGCTGTCTCAAGCCGTGCATGACTGCACATATCTGGGTGCGTGAGTCATCCGTGTAAATCTCAACATCATCCCCACGAGCGTTGGCTGGGAAGATGCCGAATGTGGCCTTCGTTCGGATTCTACCCTCGGCTTCCATCCGGTCCAAAAGGTCTTCAGCATCAGACAGGAGACTCCTTGCCTGATCGCCTACAGTAGCATCATTCAGGATATCTGGATGCTTGCCTGACAACTCCCATGCGTGAAAGAAGGGAGTCCAATCGATATAGTGGCGGAGTTCAGAGATCGGCACTTCCGTGACCTGAATTCCCAGTTCAGCTGGTTTGGTTATCCGATAAGCCTCAGACGCCTTCCTGTCGGCTTTTTCCCGAGCTTCCATAAGGGACAATAGACGCGCTCGCGGACGATTCTGGGAACGTCGTTCGCGCTCGGTCTGATATTCAGTCTGGACCTCACTCAGGAAGCTCTCTCTACTCTCTTTATCCAGGAGTTTCGAAACAACTCCAACTGCCCGTGACGCATCAAGCACATGAACAGTCGGCCCATCGTAACGGCCATCAATCTTGAGTGCTGTATGCGCTTTTGAGGTTGTCGCCCCCCCGATGAGCAGAGGGGTCTCAAATCCAGTGCGCTCCATTTCGCTAGCAATGTGGACCATGTGTTCCAGAGACGGCGTAATCAGACCTGATAGCCCGATCACATCAACTGACTCCTTGCGGGCAGTTTCTAGGATTTGCTCAGCAGGTACCATGACGCCCAGGTCAATCACGTTGAATCCATTACACTCTAAAACAACTCCGACAATATTCTTTCCGATATCGTGAACGTCACCCTTGACCGTTGCGAGCAGGATCTTTTGCTGTTGGGTTTTTCCGGCTTTCTCTTCTTCAAGGAATGGGACTAGGTAGGCGACTGCTTTCTTCATCACGCGAGCACTCTTCACAACTTGAGGAAGAAACATACGTCCGCTTCCAAAGAGATCACCCACCACGTTCATGCCGTCCATTAGCGGTCCTTCGATCACATTGAGGGCACTGGAAAACTTCTGTCTTGCCGCCTCTGCATCTTCTTCGGCAAACTGATCAATACCCTGCACTAGCGCGTGCACAAGTCGCTCTTCAACATCGAGTTCTCGCCAGGACAGATCTTCTTGATGGCTGCGCTCCGAAGTTCCAGTTCGTTCTCCAGCGATCTGAGTTAAGACGTCTGTGGCATCTAGCGTGCGTGCGAATAGTACATCCTCTACCGGGGTTAGAAGGCTCTCCTCGATCTCGTCGTAAATCGGAAGTGCACCTGCATTAACAATCCCCATATCGAGCCCTGCGTCGATCGCGTGATAAAGGAATGCTGTATGCATTGCTTCCCGCACTTGAGGGCTTCCACGGAATGAAAATGAAACGTTGCTGATGCCACCACTTGTGAGCGCGTGTGGACAGGTCTCCTTAATTTTTTTGACTGCTTCAATGAACCACATAGCGTAGCGCTCGTGCTCTTCAATACCCGTTGCAACCGCAAAAACATTACAGTCGAAGATGATGTCTTCGGGAGGGAACCCCTCTTCGTGCACGAGAATCTTGTATGCCCTCTGGCATACCTCGAGACGCCGCTCCGGGGTGTCAGCTTGTCCTTCTTCATCGAATGCCATAACAACAGCTGCTGCGCCTAGCTTACGTACTTTCTGTGCACGCTCTCTAAATGCATCTTCACCGTCTTTGAGGGAGATAGAGTTCACAACCCCCTTACCCTGAAGGGTCTTGAGACCTGCTTCGATCACATCCCAATCAGAGGAATCCACCATAACCGGGATTCTTGCAATCTCGGGTTCGGATGCCATGAGATTGAGGAAGTATGGCATCGCAGCCAATGAATCCAGGAGTCCTTCGTCCATATTGACGTCGATTATCTGAGCGCCACCTCGAACTTGATCCCGCGCAACATCGAGGGCGGTTTCATAGTCATTTTCTTTGATGAGCCGAGCGAAGCGACGAGACCCTGTGACATTCGTCCTCTCACCCACATTAACGAATAGTGCCGATGGTCTAATTGAAACTGGTTCTAGCCCTGAGAGATTAGTTCTGCGTTGTATCTCGGGAAGTTTTCGTGGCTTTCGGCTTTTAACCTTCTCAGCGATTGTTCGAATGTGATCAGGAGTCGTACCACAGCATCCACCAACGATATTCAAGAAGCCTGCGTCAACGAACTCAGCTGTTACGTTAGCCATGTGCTCTGGTGTTTCGTCATAACCACCGAACTCATTTGGAAGGCCTGCGTTGGGATAGCAGCTAATTGGGAGTGGAGCCACGGTAGCCAGCTCTTCTATATAGGGCCGCAGCTCGTCAATCCCTAGGGCGCAGTTAAAGCCGATACTGAACAGCCCATTTTGACGACCAGGTCCAGGCTGCACACCATGAGCGACTGAGTTATAGAACGCTTCAGGGGTCTGACCCGAGAGTGTCCGACCACTTCGATCAGTAATAGTTCCCGATACCATTACGGGGATATCTAGACCTGTCTCTACTAGTACGGTGGAGAGCGCGAACAATGCTGCCTTGGCGTTAAGAGTGTCAAAAGCAGTTTCAATCAGGAGTACGTCAGAACCGCCCTCTATCAGTCCGTGTGCTTGCTCAAGGTACGCTTCTGATAATTCATCAAATGTGATATTCCTCGCCGCTGGATCGCCAACGTCCGGGGATATGGAGGCGGTGCGATTAGTAGGACCCAGCGCTCCGACGACCCATTTAGGATTACCTGGGTTATTTCGTTCAGCATCTATGACCGCGGCGTGAGCGAGACGTGCTGCTTCCCGGTTGAGTTCTCTTGCTTTCCCTTGGAGGTCGTAGTCCGCAAGCGAAATTCTATTTGCATTGAAGGTGTTAGTCTCAATTAAGTCTGCCCCAGCTGATAGGTATTCCTGATGGATTTCCTTGATCAAGCTTGGTTGAGTTAGAGAGAGTATGTCGTTCGCCCCGATTAGGGGTGATGTATGTTCGGGGAAGAGGTCACCTCGAAAATCATCTTCGTTAAGAGAGTGACGCTGGATCATCGTTCCCATCGCCCCGTCCATCACTAGAATCCGTCTATCGAGGTGTTCCCGCAGAAGGTCAATGCGCTTCGCCCTCGTGCGTTGCTCTGATTTTGGTATCAATACCATGGTTACCTTGACGAAAAAGCCCCTTCGCTACTAGGTGCGATGGGGCGTGGGCTTTTTAGCTTGTTCGCCAACGAATCACGCCTGATGCGTTGTGCGGGCCGCAATACGCCTTAAATCGCCCGTCAAATGTTTCCAGAAAGCTAGCATCTCTATGTGAGGTGACAAGTTACGCTAGTATGGATCTAGGTCAGAGTGCCCGTGCATACCTCTGTGACAGGGCCGCGTAATACCACCTCAAGTTCAGCGTTTACGTGAACCTCGAGAGAGCCCCCTGTCGTATCAACCATTATAGCCCCTGGATTAATTCTCCCACACCAAACGGCGGCCACAGCAACTGCACAGGCACTTGTACCTGATGCCGACGTGGGACCCACGCCACGCTCCCATATAGCGGCTTCGAACCTGTTTCCTGAAAGGGGCCCTACTAGCTGCACATTCGCACCATTTGATAGGTCGGAGTGAGTCGCTAGAAAAGGGCCGAGAGACTCCAGTAGTGTGTTACTTACCTCGGAGACAAATACAACCAGGTGAGGATTTCCGACTGAGACGGGGATCACATGAAGGCGAGACCCATCTGGTCCAAGAATTCGTCCGGAACCATCAAGGGAAGAACTATTCAGGCCTACTGAATCAGGACCGACTTTCGCCTGTCCCATTTCCACTGAAATATCGTAGATACCGTCCTGCACATCATGGACGGTCATGCGGACGAGATCTCCTCCTACGGTGACTTCGAATGGAGCATCACTCACTCGATCTTCTCGATAGAGATGAGCGGCTAGAATCCGCAGTCCATTTCCACTGCGTTCAAATTCGCTGCCATCCGGATTGAACATGCGTAGTTGGGGCAAGCTTCTTTGAAGTTCTCCCAGCAGCACAACTATACCATCTGCGCCGACTCCACGGTTACGATTGCAGATCTCAAGGACTTTATCAGGAGTCGCGATCCATTCGGATCCTTCCTCGAAGATCAGGTAGTCATTTCCCAGGCTATGAGCCTTATAGAATGCCCTACTCAGCATGGGGCGGGGTCCCCATCGCGTCATCTTGGCCTCAGTTTCCCAGGGTGGCTATTGAGTTCGGTTAAAATTCGGGAGTTTCACTAGGGTTTCTGGTCAAAACTCCCACTAAGTTCTCACCCGGACTAATAGCACTGTCGCAACCCCTAGGAATACTACATTTGGGAGCCAAGCCGCCACGATTGGGGATAGTGTGCCGATCTCACCAAATGCCGCACTGACTTTGAGCATCAGGATATAGAAAAGTACAATTCCGAGGGAGATCCCTATACCTAAGGCGGTTCCACCACGCTTACTGCTGGTCGCAAGTGGTGCTCCGAATAGAATTACTACTAGCGTTGCGAAGGGGATCGCGAGCTTCTGTTCACGCTTTACGAGTAACTCTTTAGCATTTCCTCCTGTTCTCTGGATGATCGTTGCCAGGTTGTCGATCTCAGCATATGTCATCTCTTCCGGCTCCCGCGGAGCCTCTAGGAACTCTTCGGGTTTTTCAGTTAGCTCAGCCATACGGAGGCGATCAAACTCGATTGACTTCTCAGCTGAGTCTGGTGTCAGAGTTCGAAAAAACCCGTGGCGTAAGGTCCAACCCTCGCGAGAGTTCCACATGGCTGCGTCAGCGATGACATGAAGCCCGGACATACTAGGCGTCGGAGGCCGTTCGATAATGATATTTGACATGCTGCCATCGCCCGCAGTCAACCTGTCCACTTGCCAGATTAACCCATTCTCCGATTGGTAGACGAAGTCGCTTCGCCAAGATCTCATAGGGTCTTCATCACTTAGAATCTGCGCTGCGATCCGATTTCCCTTGGGTACGATTTCGGTCAGACCCAGGGCTACCACAGTTAGGGCTACACCAACGACTAACAGTGGTAAGACCGTCCTGTGAAACGAGATACCTCCCGCTTTAGCCGCCACGAGCTCTCGGTGCCTGGTCATGTTGTGCACAGTGAAGACCGCTGCAATTAGGCCAGCGATTGGAAAAGACCACTGGATGAACTGGGGGAGTTGATAGAAGTAGGCTACGCCGATATCTACGAGCGCAACTCCTCGATCAAGGTAGTCGTCGAGGTTCTCTGTAAGGTCACCAAGGATCAGTAAAGGAGGAGCAGCGAAGATGAACAGCAAGAAGCTGCGCAGGAAAGTCCATGCTACCAAGCGATCTAGGATCCGCATTATACGGATGCTCCTTCAGGTTGCTGAGGGCGGTTTCTAAAGATACGAGCAACCCTAGAAATTCCATTGCCCCTAGCAGTGGAGGTGGTACTTCCCATCCGGCTGACTAGAATGAGCCCGACACCAAGGAATACAAGGTTGGCTAGCCACATCGTTATAGCTGGGTCCGCGAAGCGCCGATCAGCTAGGGTTTCACCTCCGATTAGGCCGAGCCAGTAGATAGCAAAGATCCCACTTGAAGTAGCTGCAACCATACCTACCCCTCCAGTGCGAAAACGCAAAGCCAGTGGAGGTCCAATGATTGTGAATACCAAACACGCGAAGGCGATCGCGAGTTTTTTATGGATTTCAACTTTGTAGCGATTTGCCGCAGCTCGAAGAGTTGCTCCTCTGGAGGCGCGGGTGCGACTCGAGATGACGACGGACTGTGTGATAGGATCTCTCGAGAGCAGCGAGGTGCCGTCTGTGAAGGCTCCGGCGCTGTTACGAGTCTGATATAATTGCATGGTTCCAACCATAGAAGTGTCCTCATCTATGGGGCGTCCTAGTGCCAGACGCAGCGCTTGGAGAGCTTTTTCTCGGTTATCGATTCTGACTGAGTCTAGCTCTGCTTCTCTTGCGGACACACTCTCGGTGAGGAGCTTGAAGCCCATCTCACGATCTGAACGGTCTGATCCGCCGAAGCGTCGTTCAAGCTCATTCCCAACATCGCGGAGTGGGATGATTTGTTTGTCGAAGTATACACGCTGGAACCCACCGAGACGGTCAGTTTGGACTTCGTGTACTACTCCATCAAACAGAGTGAGGTATAAATCAGTCTTTTCAGTATTGAACGCCATCTCACCGCTAGCCGCGTATGTAGTGCGCTTTCGAATCGGGCTGTTAGAGTCAAAAATCGTGACTTCTTCCAGTTTGTTCGCCACCTGATCAATTCGATCAGCAGTCATGAAGTAGACGTCTACGCCAGATTCAGTTTTGATTTCGTTGACGATCTGTTCGCGCAGTTCAAGAGTTGGGCTTTTGCGCCCTATGTCTACAAGGAGGTTCTTGAGCCGATGATTAGACTCGGGGAGGATCTGGTCGTTGAAGTAGAGCATTGCCACGGTAACCACGGCCCCCATCCCGAGTAGCGGCAGAAGAACGCGGGTGGGCTTAATACCACCGGCAGACATGGCCGTGATCTCATTTGATGACGCCAACTCAGTGAACGAGTACAGAACTGCTACCAATACAGACATAGGGAGAGACAACGCGATCGTATGGGGTAAGGAGAGTACCAGAAACTCAACCACCACCGTCCACGGGAGCCCTTTGCCAATCAGACCTTCGATCCTCTGTGCAACAGCATTAAGGAAGATTAGTCCGGTGATCGTCGCCAAAGCGAAGATAAACGGCCCGATATGGATCTTTATCAGATACCTGGTGAGGACTCCTAAGCGCATCGCTACTCCATACACACCGAGTTCGAGTAAAGCGCCCCACCCGGAAGCTAGGTACTTCGTCCGGTTATATTCAAGGCGTGTTCTTCATCGCTGCTCACCACTGCCTACACTCTGGACCCTCACTCTGTTCGGTTATAGAGATAGTACAGCGGCATCATATTTTCTTTAGTAACTATCCCACTCAACTTCTGGATCCTCTTTGCCCACAGACCTGGTAATCACTGGCCTAATTCTATTCCTAGCTGGGTTGGCTGCAGGTACTATCAATTCGATTGCGGGTGGGGGCTCTTTGTTCACTCTACCCCTGCTGATCTTTTTGGGTTTACCACCGACTGTAGCGAACGCCACGAACCGTATTGCAGTTCTGAGTGGTGGAATCGGTGCCAGCGAGACCTTTCGAAGAAGTGGGATTGTCCCTGTCGCTTGGCTGAAACTCGCAGCTCCACCAGCTCTGATTGGTGCGGTGTTTGGAACGGGCGCAGTCCTTATGGTCGGTGATCTGGCTTTCCAAAGAATCTTGTCGGTTGTCTTAGTCTTAGCAGCAGGCTGGGTATTCTGGAATCCGATTAGGCCTCCAGGCGAAGGAGGCCATTTTCCACCAACTGGAGCAGCGAGGTGGATGTCACGTGCTGCGTTCTTCCTTGTTGGGGTGTATGGTGGTTTTATACAGGCCGGCGTCGGATTTATCGTACTCACGATTACCTCAGCTAATGGCCTTGATCTCATCCGAGGTAACGCGATCAAGGCTCCTCTTGTCTTCTTATTCACCCTGGTCACCGTGGTTCTCTTCACCTACTCGGGAATGATTAACTGGGGGATGGGACTGGCATTAGCTCTTGGCCAAGTTCTGGGTGCAACGTTAGGGGTACGTCTACAGATCCTCAAAGGTCAGGAATGGGTTCGCCACGTTCTGACTTTAATAATCCTGGCCTGTGCAGTCCGTCTAATGGTGATGGGTTGAGAAGAACCCGAGTAAGATCTGAGTTCAACGTTGCCACTGGATTTTGGTCAGGAGATAAGTGAGCTAGTTCCTGTCAAAACTTGAGGTATAAGTCTGCTGCCTGGGGAGATGCCCACCACCTGTGTACCTCTCTAGTAGCGGTAGTAGTCAGGTTTATATGGTCCTTCTTTGGCCACGCTGATGTATTCTGATTGCTCTTCTGTGAGTTCTGTTAATTTTGCACCAAGCTTATCCAGGTGGAGCCTGGCAACTTTCTCATCCAAGTGCTTTGGAAGTACATAAACACGTCTCTCATACTTGTCGGTGTTTCGAGCAAGTTCGATTTGTGCGATGACTTGGTTCGTGAAGGATGCTGACATCACGAAGCTCGGGTGCCCTGTAGCGTTCCCTAGATTCATAAGCCGCCCTTCCGAGAGGATCAGTACAGAGTGACCATCCGGGAAAGTCCATTCGTGATATTGTGGCTTAATTTCGCTTTTAACGATTCCTGGGACGTTCTCCAAGCCAGTCATGTCGATCTCATTATCGAAATGACCGATATTCGCCACGATAGCCTTGTCCTTCATAGAGGTCATATCAGCCGCCGTGATGATGTCACGGTTTCCAGTTGCAGTGACGAATACATCAGCCGTCTCCAAGACATCTTCGAGCCGCAACACAGAGTAGCCTTCCATTAAAGCTTGAAGTGCGCATATGGGGTCGATTTCAGTTATGACCACTCGCGCACCTTGGCTTTTGAGTGCTTGCGCGCACCCTTTGCCTACATCGCCGTATCCGAGGATCACTGCAGTCTTGCCAGAGAGCATGACATCGGTTGCTCGATTCAATCCATCGATTACCGAGTGGCGGCAACCATATAGATTGTCAAACTTTGACTTAGTGACTGAGTCATTAACGTTAATTGCAGGGAAGAGAAGGGTGCCGGCTTCTTCCATCTCATAAAGTCTCTTGACGCCGGTTGTGGTTTCCTCGGACACTCCTCGGACTGATGAAGCAATTCGTTCCCACTTCCCTGGATCTTCAGAGAGCGTGCGATGGATCAACTGCAAGATGACTCGCCACTCTTCCGGATCATTCTTCGGATCGAAATCGGGAATGCTTTCCGGAACAGCGAACTCGACACCTTTGTGAATGAGCAGAGTCGCGTCTCCGCCATCGTCAACGAGCAGGTCAGGCCCTGATCCGTCCGGCCATGTGATCATTTGATCAGTACACCACCAGTATTCTTCTAACGTTTCTCCTTTCCATGCGAAAACAGGTGCCCCGCTTGGATTTTCCGGCGTTCCTTCTCTTCCAACAACTACTGCGGCAGCGGCATGATCTTGTGTGGAGAAGATGTTGCACGAAGCCCAGCGGATATCAGCCCCGAGATCCATCAGTGTTTCGATCAGGACGGCGGTTTGAACGGTCATGTGGAGTGAGCCGGCTACTTTGAGCCCGGCAAGAGGCTGCTCCGGACCATACTCAGCACGAACTGCCATTAGTCCCGGCATTTCGTGCTCGGCAAGACGTATCTCGTTCCTCCCCCACTCAGATAGGCCGAGGTCTTTCACTTTGTACCCTAGCAGACTCATAGTTGCTTCCTGTTTAGGCATTACCGCTGAGTCGCTCATATGTCTCTTTGATTCAAAGGGTTAACGCCAAACACGCGGATCGAGGTCTGACTTATCTGTAATTCTAACAGTCAGAATAAATAGCTGACTCAAACACTCACGACTGTAAGAAATTTCGTCAATCCTTGGCTACTTGCCTAACCTTCATTACGTTCGGCCGTTGTTGCGCACCCTTACCCATCTTTAGACCGGAGGAAAGGGAGTGGCCAGCCACCACGCCCACGCGCCGCAAGACGACATCGTCTACCCGACGACGATCCCATTTATTCTCGTCCATCTAGCTTGCTTTGGAGCAATATGGACTGGAGTGAGCCTGCAGGCTCTATGGGTTGCGGTGGCGCTCTACTTCATTCGTATGTGGGCGATTACGGCAGGGTACCACCGGTACTTCAGTCACCGGTCCTATAAGACCAGCCGAATTATGCAATTCTTGATTGCATTCTTGGGTCAAACATCTGCTCAACGAGGTGCAATCTGGTGGGCAGCAGTTCATCGTCATCATCACCTGCACTCCGACACCCCTGAGGATGTTCATTCTCCTCGACATTTCGGGTTCTGGTATTCACACTTTGGCTGGATCTTCAATCCGAAGAATTGGGAACCTGACCCCGAAACCGTCAGAGACCTCACTCAATACCGAGAGCTTGTGATCCTAAGTAAGACAAATTATGCGCCTGCGTTCCTACTTGGATTTGGCCTTTGGCTATGGGGTGGATGGCCCATGCTTGTGGTCGGATTTTTCTGGAGTACTGTTGCACTCTACCACGGTACTTTTTCTATCAATTCTCTGTCACACGAGTGGGGCTCTCAGCGTTATCTGACCGGGGACGACTCACGTAATAATTTTTTCCTGGCACTCATTACGCTCGGTGAAGGTTGGCACAATAACCATCACCACTACCAGAGTTCGACTCGTCAGGGCTTTCGTTGGTGGGAGATCGATATCTCCTACTATATCCTGAAGGTTATGTCCTGGTTCGGTTTGGTTTGGGATCTCAGATCACCACCAGACGAAGTTGTTCAAGGAGTGAACCCGATTGGACGAAAAGTGCTAGATAAGGTCGCCACTGAATTGGCCGGTTCGTTCAGCGTTGAGGCCATTGCAGCTCGGGTCAGGGAGTCATGGACCGAATCCCATACATTGGAAGATCTTTCGGACCGGGCAAAGCGTAGGCGAAACCAACTCGAAACACGGATCGCTGAAATGTCATTACCGCATCTGCCGACCATTCCTGAATTGCGCGATAAGGCCGAGGAGATGTTCCAAGAGAGCCCATCAGTGGATGAGATCGTGAACCGAGCACACGAGATGCTCGCTTACATGGTTGCTGTTCACGTCTGTGATATGGCTCTTGCGGCTGCGTAGCCGGGTGATCTGATATCTGTCTCTCCACCCATGCCTCATAGGGAATAGCCGCTCATGAATTGGTTAGAAATCTTAAATAGCCTATTGCAGCCAATTGTAGACTTCGCGAACGAATACATCATCGAGATTGGACCGACCATCTTTGGTGAAGAAGTGGCGTTGATGGTAATCCTTCTGCTGGGTGTGGGTTTCTACCTCACAATCCGAACAGGCTTTATTCAAATTACCCGCCTAGCACATGGCTTTAGGGTAACCAGTGGAAAATATGATGACCCCGATGATCCCGGAGACGTATCACATTTCCAGGCGCTGACCACAGCCCTCTCAGCTACAGTCGGGATCGGCAACATCGCTGGCGTGGCAATGGCGATCCACTGGGGTGGCCCCGGAGCGCTCTTCTGGATGTGGGTGACTGCCTTTTTGGGTATGGCAACGAAATATTCGGAGGTCACGCTAGCTCAGAAGTACCGTATTGAAGACGAGCGCGGGACAGTAGCGGGTGGACCGATGTACTACATCGAGAGGGGTCTGGGACCTAAGTGGAAGCCGATGGCGGTTTTCTTTGCTCTTATGCTTGCTTTTACAGCGTTCTTTACGGGGAATGCTGTGCAGGCAAACACGGTTGCTGATCAGTTGGGCACGGCTTTTGGGGTTCCTCTATGGGTTACCGGAGTGATCACTGCAGGGGTTGTCGGTGCCGTGATTCTTGGTGGAATCGCGCGCATCGGGCGAGTGACTGCAGTCCTAGCGCCGATCATGGCGGCTGTCTACGTGGCCGGTGCACTACTGATCATCCTGATGAACTTAGGTGCAGTGCCGGGCGCCTTTATAACGATCTTCACTGAAGCCTTTAACCCGCAAGCAGGTGTTGCTGGGGTGGGCGCGGGTGTTTTCATCATTACTCTGATGTGGGGCGTACGGCGAGGTCTTTTTTCGAACGAAGCTGGTCAGGGTTCAGCACCGATCGCGCATGCTGCGGCAAAAACCAATGAGCCGGTATCAGAGGGCGTAGTTGCCCTACTGGAGCCGTTCATCGATACCATCGTGATCTGCTCCTTCACAGGTCTTGTCATTATTTTGACAGGAACTTATTCGGAACGGTTCCCGACGGAGATCACACTTGGTGGAGGAGATATTACTTATACCGCTCAGACTGCGGAGAGCAGATACGAGGGGGCTAGGGCACCTGATGAGATCGTGATCGTTGAGGGTGCACATCTGCAGGCGGGAGTGGGTGATCCCCTCGTTTCGTGGCATGAGGCACCTGTAAACAGACTATACGTTGACGAAGCACAGACGCAGTTATTTACCGGAACAGTTTTTCCTCAACTAGGAACAGCTGTTAACGCCTCAGGCTTGGACACTCTTTCTTCGCTTTATGGAGACGCAGTAGAGAATGCAGCGCCCCTAACAGCTGCAGCATTCCGAGAAGGGTTGGCTCCCTTAGGAGATTGGGGCCATTTAATCGTCGTGTTTGGTGTGCTGCTTTTTGGAATCTCTACCGCAATTTCCTGGAGTTACTACGGAGATAGATGTGCCCATTATCTTTTCGGACAGAGAGCGCTTTTACCCTATAAAATGCTTTTCCTAGCAGCTCATTTTCTAGGGGCGGTGCTTCCACTAGCAGTCGTATGGGCGTTAGGTGATGTCGCGTTGGCGATTGTCATCTGGCCAAACCTGATTGCCCTTATTTTCCTTGCCCCAATCGTTGTTGAGGAGACTAGGAGCTACTTCGAGAGAAAACCGTGGGTCACGGCTACGGATAAGGCAGTTGGAGGAGGAGTTTAAAGGAGTTACACGGCGCCGGAACCCTATTCATTTTGCTTAGATATCAGCAGAGCTAAGGAGTCATACTATATGGCCTACCCATTCGAACTTCCGGACCTCGGGTACGATCACGACGCACTCGAGCCACATATTGACGCCCGAACGATGGGGATCCATCACGGTAAGCATCACGCGGCGTATACCAACAATCTTAATGCCGCGTTAGCAGACCATTCCGATTTTCATGGTCACAGTGTGGAGAGCTTGCTCTCTAATATTGAAGCACTTCCAGAATCAATCAGAGGAGCGGTTAGAAATAATGGGGGTGGCTATGTGAACCATGCTCTCTTCTGGTCGATCATGACACCGGGTGGAGCAGACAGCCCTTCGGGAGATCTTTCGTTAGCCATTGATAATGCTTTTGGATCGTTAGACGACTTCAAATCTAAATTCCAGGCAACCGCAGGAGGTCAGTTTGGATCGGGGTGGGGATGGTTATGCGTTGACGGTGATGGGGCGGTTTGTTGCTTCTCGACCGCTAATCAAGATAGCCCCTTGATGAGTGGAATGACGCCACTCCTCGGAGTGGATGTCTGGGAGCACGCATATTATCTGAACTACCAGAACCGTCGTCCCGACTACCTTTCTGCTTGGTGGAATGTTGTAAATTGGGATGTTGTAGCTCAGCTATACTCCTCTACTCAGGGTTAAGTATAGGGATCGCCGTAGAGCACCATGCAGTAGCACAGGAGAGATCCTTGTCTCAGTGAAAACATATGTTTACATATGGGGTGCTATGACAAGAACAGTTGTAACAGAGTGTGCCGCTAAAAGGGTTTTTAGTCGCCTCCTCTTTCTGATTCTACTAGTGGCTTGGAGCACTCCGGCTTCCGGGCAGACCTTGAGAGGTTCGAGCAAATCGCTAGATCTTCAGAATCGGGTCGCAGAGGAGCATGACTTCACCTATATAGATACGCCTGAACGGGTGGGGTACTTCGCTTCACAAGGATGGATCGTCAGGGTAAGTCCGACCCGTGATTTTCAACTACATGCAGTGTCATTTCCATTCGCTCGGCCAGAAGTCGCACTCTTCATTGAACGTCTGTCCCGTCAGTACATGGCGGCTTGCGGTGAACAGTTAGTTATTACGAGCCTGACACGGCCAACCGAACGACAACCGCGTAACGCCTCAGACCGATCAGTCCACCCGACTGGTATGGCTGTAGATCTACGTTACAGTGGAAATCGTAACTGTCGACTGTGGCTCGAGAGGGTTCTCGGGGACCTGGAACAGACCCGTGTCCTAGAGGCAACAAGGGAGCGTTATCCTCCGCACTACCATGTCGCGATTTTCCCAAATCAATACGCTGGCTACGTAGAGATGCTTCAGAGACGCACAACTTCCCGAACAGCAGAAATATCCTACACAGTAAGATCTGGAGACTCTTTGTGGACGATTGCCAGAAGGCACCAAACCACTGTAAATGAGCTCAGACAGGTAAACGGACTTCAGGGAAGCACAATCTATGCCGGGCAGATCCTGGAAGTACCCGCGAACCATTGAGTACGGGTAATGATAAGTCCCCTAGTCCGAAATCAGATGAAGGGGTGCGATCAATTGATACAGGTGAGATCTCTGCTAGCGAACGCTATCAACTTCTAACATCACTGGTAGTTCCGCGTCCAATCGGTTGGATCTCAACTTGGGGGTCCGATGACACACCGAATTTAGCGCCCTTCAGCTATTTTTCTGCTCTGTCTCACGCACCGATTCTTGTTGGTGTTTCAGTCGGTCACCGGTCAAATGGCCCGAAAGACACCTTAATTAATATCAGGAACCGGCTCGCCTTTTGCGCTAACGTTGTTACAGCTTCACAACTCGACGTAATGAATCTCACCTCTGCCGAAGTAGACGCAGCCGTAAACGAGTTTGAGCTTGCTGGATTAAAGGCCAACCCCTCTAATCGTGTAGATGCACCATATGTCGATGGATGTCCAGCAGTACTTGAGTGTGTCCTCGAACAGGAGGTGGCCTTGGGTGCTGCCCCCAACACGCTTGTGATCGGGCGAGTAGTTGGAATCAGGCTGGACGCCTCACTTCCTCTGATTAAAGGTAGATCAGAGGTCGATCCTGAGGCACTACTACCAGTTGGGCGGCTTTCTGGTATCGGGTATGCAATGCCAGGAGATATCCGTAAGATCGCTCGGCCTGGGTAATGCACTAACCCCGGTTAGCTGCGACCTGACTTAGTGCTGGCGACTACACAGGTATACATGACAGATTTACCGGCTTGGGGCTCACCCATGAGGCTCGATCAACGGTGAAGGTCTCTAGAATCGCTATGGCTCAGAGAAGTCAAGATAAGAAAAGTTCACAGATTGGCTCTACCGTTCCGCGGAGTGCCTCTCTCCCTTGGGACAGGGTGGTGCTTTCTGTTGTAATTCCGGTTTATAACGAGATAGCAACGGTGGAGAAATTACTGCGCCAAGTCCGAGAGGTACCACTTAATTTAGATGTGATTGTCGTTGATGATGGCTCAACCGATGGGACGCGTGATCTATTAGTCGATCTTGCAGACGAGTTGATTGACCAACTGTGTATCCATGAGAAGAATCTGGGAAAAGGTGCTGCGCTCCGTTCGGGGTTTGAGCAGGTAAAAGGGCATGTCGTAGTCATTCAGGACGCTGATCTTGAGTATGATCCGCAGGAACTCCCTGTTCTTTTGGAGCCGATCCTAAGTGGCAAGGCTGATGCTGTTTACGGCTCACGTTTTTTGGGTGGCCCTCATCGCGTCTTGTTGTTTTGGCACTCAGTTGGGAATCGCCTGTTAACACTTCTGTCAAATATCCTAACTGACGTGAATCTCACGGATATGGAGACCTGCTATAAGATGATCCGCGCTGATCTGCTCCGTTCACTTCCCCTATCCACTAAGAGGTTTGGGATTGAGCCGGAACTCACCGCTCGCCTAGCCCAAGCGGGTGCACGCATATACGAGTTACCGATCAGTTATCACGGACGTTCTTACTCCGAAGGAAAGAAAATCGGTTGGACAGATGGTGTTTCCGCTCTAGGATGGATTCTCAAGAGTAATCTTTGGCATCCACCTGTACCTCGATGGACGCCACCGCTTGAAGATCCCTGGCATACTGATCTTTCTCCTGATTGAATTTTAGAGCTAGGTTCTTTCTGTGGATGTTCTACTCATGGATGATTGCCACACAAGCCTCGGGCCCAGAAATGAGTAACAAACAAGGTTTTACACTTATAGATCTACTTATAGTCATTGTGATTTTGGGCATTCTGGTGGCCATAGCGATTCCCAAGGTTTCCAACACGACACATAGATCGTATTTCGCAGCCATGGAAGCTGATCTCAAGAACCTGGCAAGCCAGCAGGAGATCTACTACGCCAGCGAGCATTCCTATACTGCAGAGAAATCAAATTTGGCCTTCATCAGTTCTCGCGATGTGAGTATATCCGTCAACGCTGATTCTGAAGGCTGGTCAGCTACGGCCACTCATGTAGCCCTTGAACCCATAGAGGGTTGCTCCATCTATCATGGGCCGATTCCAACTACGACTCTCTTGGGAACTCCGAGTGCTCCTGATGAGGTTGCCTGTAGCAGGTAAGAAAGATTGGCAGAGTATGCTTTCTGATTGCCCGGTATGACATTCGCAATTTCTTCTGATAGTCCCTTCGGAGTAAATGCCCGGTTGAGCCTTCAAAGAAGCGTCTTGGATACCTGTGGATTATCTCTATCCAGCAAGGACAGCTCTTGGTTCACAGTCGAACCTTATCTATATACTGATACGCTTAGGTATGTAGGATTAAGGGCCTATAGTCCTAATCAGGGGTAATATGGGACACATCTCGTTTAGCACTGCTGGAGAGTCACACGGTCGGGGTCTCACCGCCCTTATCGAAGGGATTCCTGCAGGTCTTTCCCTGGAAATGAAGCGAGATGTAGATCCTGAATTAGAGCGTCGTCAAGGAGGCTATGGGCGGGGACGGCGTATGCAGATTGAGAGTGACCGCGCCGAACTGCTGAGTGGTGTGCGCTTGGGTGAAACACTCGGATCTCCGATTGCGATGTTGATATGGAATCGTGACTGGGAGAACTGGACTACGGCGATGAGCCATCTTCCTCCTGAGGAGGATGCAAATCCAAAAGCCCTAAGGCCTCATTATTTGCCACGGCCGGGTCACGCTGATCTGGTTGGTGCCCTGAAGTACGACCGTCGTGACGTACGTGACATTCTAGAGCGCGCGAGCGCTCGGGAAACTGCGGCTCGTGTGGCATGCGCCGCAGTCGCCAAAAGATTCTTATCAGAGTTTGGTATCCGAGTAGAGAGTCACGTCACGTCTATTGGCCCCATTGAGGCTCAGATCATTGAGTTGCCTGAGGATATCAATGAGGTAGCTGACTGTAATCCTGTTCGTTGTCTCGATGAGGATGCGGTAACGAAAATGATGGCTGAGATCGATGAAGCGAAGGAAAAAGGCGATACGCTCGGTGGCATATTTGAGGTTGTCGCCCTAGGTCTTCCAGTAGGTCTCGGAAGCTATGTGTCATGGGACCAAAAGCTTGATGGACGTTTGGCAGGTGCGGTGATGTCAGTCCATGCCGTGAAAGGTGTCGAGATCGGTCTTGGGTTCGAAGGTGCACGTCGGCCAGGCTCTGGGGTGCATGATCCGATACTACGTGCTGAGGAGAGATCACGGAGTGGAGGGATTGTTCGTGCCTCGAACCGCGCGGGTGGACTTGAAGGGGGAGTCACGACAGGTGAGCCTCTTATTGTGCATGGCGCGATGAAACCAATTTCGACCCTCCGAAAGAGACTGCCTAGCGTTGACCTTCGTGATGGGTCAGATGGAGATGCCGCAGTTGAGAGAAGCGACGTCTGTGCTGTGCCAGCAGCTGCTATCGTCGCAGAAGGTATGGTAGCATTGACACTCGCAGATGCCTTCCTGGACAAGTTTGGTGGTGACTCTCTTTCCGAGGTGCAGAGAAATTTTGATGGCTACATCTCACACTTGAATGAACGAGGCTTTGGCGAACGGTGAAGGTCTCCCTTGCCCACAGGGTTCTACTTGTAGGCTTTATGGGTTCTGGGAAATCGGCTGTAGGCAGGGAGCTAGCGGAGCAACTGGGGTGGCGTTTCGAAGACATTGACGAGGCCATCATCCGTGATACCGGTATGTCAATTGCTGAAATCTTTCAGGATCCTGGAGAGTCCTTTTTCCGACTGGAAGAACACAGAAAGACTCTAGAAGCTCTCAATCAAGACGAAGTAGTGATTGCAAGTGGAGGGGGTTGGGCAGCTGTCCCTGGACGCTTCGATGAGATACCAGATGGCACGTCGACCATTTGGCTTGCCGTAAGTCCTGAGGAAGCGATCCAGCGGGTTACAGATTCTGAGAAAACTAGGCCTTTGCTTAGTTGCTCAAACCCGCTGGAGAAAGCACGGAACCTTCTTGAAGAACGCTCGGATTCCTACAGTCAGGCAGAGCATAAGGTGGACACTGACGGCTTCTCAGTAGAAGATGTGTCGGTCCGTATCTTGGAGATACTACAAGCGAATAACCCACGGAATGGGATGGAATGAGTCATACACTCGTGATTGTCGAATCACCCATGAAGGCCCGCACGATAGAGAAATATCTTGGCGATGGATATGAAGTTGCTGCATCTGTCGGACACGTTCGGGACTTACCAAAGAAAGAATTGGGGGTCGATGTCGAACATGGGTTCAAGCCTAAGTACGTAACAACCCAGCCAAGTGTAGTTAGAGATCTAAAGAAAAAGGCAAGTGCAGGAAGTATTACGCACGTCATACTTGCTACAGATCCAGACAGGGAGGGGGAGGCAATCGCTTATCATGTTGCAGAGCGACTTGGGTATGAAAACGATAAGGGCCGTTTCCAGCGAGTAACTTTTCACGAAATCACAAAAGAGGCAGTTCAAGAAGCTCTGGATAATCCCGGGCCTCTTGATACCAATAAGATAGAGGCTCAGCAGGCGAGGAGAATTCTTGACCGGCTGGTTGGCTATCAGGTTAGCCCAATGCTATGGGAGCCGATTCGAAGAGGTCTCTCTGCAGGTCGCGTGCAGACGGTCACCCTGCGCCTCATTTGTGAGCGAGAGTATGAAATCCGAGCTTTTGTTGAAGACGAATATTGGTCGATTACTGCGCACCTTATTAAGGATGGTCAGAAGTTCGAAGCAAAACTGCATCAGATTGACGGAAGGAAATTCAAGCTCTCCAGAGAAGATGCTGCGGCCGATGTAGTTGGGGAGTTGAATGGTATTCCCTTTGTGGTATCCAGTGTCAAGCGTCGTGAACGCAGAAAAAATCCAGCTGCCCCTTTCACTACATCAACTCTACAACAAGAGGCTGCTAAGCGGCTCGGATTCTCAGCGCGCGCCACGATGTCGACTGCGCAGAAACTTTATGAGGGGAAAGAGATTGGTGGCCGAGGTCAAATCGGCTTGATCACCTATATGCGTACAGACTCAAATAGAGTGTCTCCCGGCTCAACAAGTCAGGCTCGAGAGTGGATAACTAGGGAATTTGGCGCGACCTATATACCCAAATCTCCTCGCCTCTACAGTGGCAAGAAGCAACGCGCAGCGCAGGACGCCCACGAAGCTGTGCGTCCGACGGATCCGATGCTTCACCCATCGGAAGCCAGGAGCTATTTGACTGAGGGTGAAGCGAAGCTGTACGAATTGATTTGGCTTCGGTTCATGGCCAGTCAAATGTCATCTGCTGTATACGACACGACAACTGTAGACTTTGAACTAGTAGGTGCTAGTGGGCGGGGTTATTTATTCCGTTCCACTGGATCGATTGTGAAGTTTCAAGGTTTCACACGTCTCTATCTCGAAGCCAGGGAGTCTGGTGAACATCGTCGTCTAGACGATCTGGAACCACTACCAGAACTCGCTCCTGAAGATTTGAGTGAAACCGAGCAAATAGAGCAGAAGCAGCACTTCACCCAGCCTCCTCCACGCTTTTCCGAGGCCAGTCTTGTAAAGGAGTTGGAGAAACTAGGCATAGGGAGACCCTCTACTTATGCCGATACCATAGGGAAAATCAGAGACAGAGACTATGTGGAATTAGAGAAAAAACGCTTCCATCCGACGGATCTTGGTGAGGTAGTTACTAAGCTTCTCGTCCGTATTCTTCCAAACATCTTCGATGTTGAGTTTACAAGTCGGATGGAAAATGAACTAGATCGAGTAGAGGACGGGGAAGTAAAGTGGCACGAACTGCTTGCTGGTTTCTACCCTGAATTCCGGGAACGCCTGGAGGACGGTCAAGAAAATTCGGATCAGATTATAAAGGAAATCCTTGCGGCTGAAGGTGAGACCTGTGAGCAGTGTGGTCAGCCCATGTTGGTTAAGTGGACCAAGAGTGGCCGTTTTCTAGGTTGCTCAGCATACCCTGAGTGCAAAGGCAAGCGCTCGATGGATGGTATACCCCCTGAAGGGATAGAACTTGGTTTCCATCCTAGGGAAGAAGGTAAGCAAGTTCGGCTAAAGACTGGACGTTATGGTCCGTATCTCGAACTTGAGGCACCGGAAGAAGGTACGAAGCCGAAACGTGTCAGTTTACCAGAAAAGATGACTGCTTCTGAAGTTGACTTAGAGTATGCAGTAAAACTGTTAGATGACCTTAGTTCGGAAGGGATAGAACTCGGCCTCCATCCTGCGGAGGACAGGACAGTTCGGGTAAAGGATGGGCCTTATGGCCCATATGTCGAACTTGAGACACCAGAAGAAGGTACGAAGCCGAAACGTGTCAGTTTACCAGAAAAGATGACTGCTTCTGAAGTTGACTTAGAGTATGCGGTCAAGCTTTTGGAATTGCCCCGGACAGTCGGTGAAGATCCAAACACAGGGGAGGAAGTTGCGGCAGGCCTTGGACGTTATGGACCCTTTGTGCGTCGCGGGAAGACCTTCGCAAACCTAAAGAGCTTTGACGCAATGTGGACAGTGACCCTAGAGGAAGCGCTTGGCCTTATCGATGCAAAATCTTCTGGAAAACCGCAATCGCTGAAAGAGCTCGGGGAACACCCTGATACTGGACAAGAACTGTTTATCTATTCAGGTCGCTGGGGGCCATATATTAAACACGAAAAGGTGAATGCGGGACTTCCTAAAGGAATGGAAGTAGATGAGGTAACGCTCGAGATAGCGGTAGATTTGCTCGAGAAGAAAAAAGCTAGTCGTGGGAAGAAAAAAGGTCGGGGCCGGAGTAAGAAGTGAAGGTCAGCGTTGTAGGTGGGGGACTCGCCGGTTGTGAGGCAGCACTCCAACTCACGCAGCAGGGGTATCTGGTCCGTTTGATAGAAATGCGTCCTGAGAAGTCCACGGAGGCGCACCATACTGACAGCTTAGGTGAGCTGGTCTGCACAAACTCATTCAAGAGTGAAGACCCTGCGAATGCCCATGGGCAGCTTAAGCGAGAAATGAGAATGCTCGGGTCGGTATTGCTACACTCAGCGGATGTATCACGTGTTCCTGCAGGTGCAGCTCTTGCAGTGGACCGAACTCTTTTTACACAAGCAATGACAGCGGCAATTGAGGCCGAATCCGCAATCGAAATTGTACGAGAAGAATGCACTGATCTTCCTCACGGACCAACTATAATTGCTACCGGGCCGCTTACGTCTGATCCTCTTTCCGAGGCCATCCAGCAAGAACTCGGAGATGGTGGGTTATCCTTTTTTGATGCAATCGCACCCATTGTGCACCGGGACGGACTTGATGAAAAGATAGTTTTTGCTGCTGGCCGTTTTGATCAAGATGCAGACTATCTCAATTGTCCGATGTCTGAGCCGGAGTATCTAGCGTTTGTTGAAGCACTCAGAGGTGGTGTGGGACATCAGGGGCATGATTGGGACACTGTTCCATACTTTGAGGGATGTCTTCCCATTGAAGTTATGGCCTCACGAGGTATGGATACATTGCGATTTGGTCCAATGAAGCCGATCGGGCTTACTGATCCACAAACAGGTAAACGTCCTTGGGCTGTGGTTCAATTAAGACGTGAGGACAGAGCGGGTCAGATGTGGAACTTGGTTGGGTTTCAGACGCGACTCCAGATCGGTGAACAGCGAGAAATCTTTCAGACTATCCCTGGTCTTTCGAATGCTGAATTCCTTAGATGGGGCTCAATCCATAGGAATAGCTACTTGAATTTTCCTAGCTGTCTGTCCTCAAGTGGGTCTTCTAAGAAACGGACTGACCTTATTTTTGCGGGGCAGTTAACTGGCGTAGAGGGTTACACTGAGTCGGCCGCGAGCGGAATTCTTGCCGGTATCAACCTTGGGAGATCTCTTTCTGATCAAGAACCCTTGATTCCTCCCCCTACTACTATGCTAGGAGGACTCTTCCGTTATCTAAGAGATGCCGATCCAAAGCATTTTCAGCCTATGAACTCGAATTGGGGGTTGGTTGACCCTCTCAGTCAGCGCATCCGATCTAAACGTGAACGGAGAAAATCGCTAGCGCAGCGAGCCAATGAGGACTTCTTGGTATGGATGCAAGAGAGTGGTCTAACATTGGACAGAGCTAGAGCAAGTGCATAGCGCCGCTGGGTAAACACGGGGGCTAAATGAGCGAAGTGACTCTTCGTCGAGAGGTAAGGGAGTTTCTGGCCCACTTGGCTATGGAGCGTCAACTATCCAAGAATACTGTGAAAGCTTATCAACGGGATCTCAGTCAGTTGGATCTTTTCTTGACGGAGTACCTCGGCCGGCCGAACTGGACATGGTCGGATTCGGATGTCGACCGGCTCGCGCTAAGAGGATTTCTAGGCTGGCTGGACAGAATGGGACTCTCAAAGCGCACGATTGCTCGGAAGCTTTCTGCTGCTCGTTCGTTTTTCAATTTCCTGCATATCGAGGGCAGCATTGATATTGACCCCACTAGTGCCGTTCGTCCCCCGAAAGCAGAAAAGCGACTACCTGGACATTTGTCTGCAGGGGACATTCGTCTCGTGTTCGAAGAGGCCGAGCGAAACGCGGAGAGGAACACACTTGGGGCTACACGTGCGCTTCTGATATTGGAACTACTTTATGGTAGTGGCTTGCGCCTAGAAGAGCTTCACAGTTTGGATCTGAAGTCTATCGATAACTCGTCCAGGTTTGTTCGAGTGGTCGGGAAGGGGCGGAAAGAGAGGATAGTTCCAGTAACAGAATCTGCCCTCCGAGCACTCGACGGGTACGAGTCACGCAGGAGAGAGGTTCGAAACCATGTGGAAGATGCACTCCTTGTGAATGCTAGGGGCGGGAGGCTCTCACGACGTTCGATCCAAGCTGTTGTTTCCAAGTGTTTTGAAGTGGCGGCGGGCTCCCGTGGGCTCTCTTCCCATGCACTACGTCATTCATTTGCGACGCATCTATTGGATGCGGGCGCCGATCTTCTTGCGGTAAAGGAGCTTCTCGGGCATGTGTCGCTTTCAACGACCCAAATTTACACGCATACAACTAAAGAGCGTTTACAAAAAGTGTATAGGGATGCCCACCCTCGAAGTAAGTAGAGAGCATCGCTAAGTCTGCCATTTTGGCACTACTGAAGTTAGATTAGCCCCTCGTAACAAATTGGGGTATTGAGACTTGTAGTCGCTTATGGGTAGCATCCCCGATCCAACGTATTATCCGGAGACCTTTTCTATGACTCTTCCGTCTGTTCATGCCACTACGGTGCTCGCTGTTCGGAAGGATGGCCGTATAGCTATGGGTGGAGATGGGCAAGTCACTATGGGTGACACAGTTGTTAAGGGCAGGGCACGAAAGGTCCGGCTAGTTAAGGATGGAACGATTCTAGCTGGGTTCGCAGGAGCTGTAGCAGATGCCTTCACTTTGTTCGAGAAACTTGAGGAAAAGCTTGAGCGCTTCCCTGCAAATATGCCCAAGGCAGTAGTCGAATTGGCAAAGGACTGGAGAATGGACCGGTATCTGCGTCGTCTCGATGCTCTCTTGGCAGTGGCTGATAAAGATCACTTGTTTCTAGTCAGCGGCACGGGAGACGTCATTGAGCCCGACGATGGGATTTTAGCTATTGGGTCTGGTGGTTCCTATGCCTTAGCAGCGGCACGTGCCCTCAAGGATTCCTCTGATCTTGATGCACAGGGTGTGGTTCAGCGTGCTCTCGAAATTTCATCGGAGATTTGTATTTACACGAATAGTGAGATCGTCGTACACGAGCTGGGTGTTGACGCGGGAGAAATGGTATGACGAGCAAGGTGCTTGAGCACCAAGACAAAGCCACATCCGCAATAGTGGAAGACGAGTCCAAGGATTCAATGTGGCTTGATGAGCTGACTCCAAGGCAAATTGTATCTGAACTCGATAAGTATATTGTTGGCCAAGATGACGCCAAGAAGGCAGTTGCCATAGTACTCCGCAATCGATGGCGTCGGCAGCAGGTCGAGGATGAAATGAGGCAGGAGATCGCCCCCAGTAACCTGATTCTCATAGGTACAACCGGTGTTGGAAAAACCGAGATTGCTCGACGATTAGCACGACTAGCTAATGCGCCTTTCCTTAAGGTAGAAGCCTCTAAATTTACGGAAGTTGGCTACGTCGGACGCGACGTAGAATCGATGATACGTGACCTGGTGGATATCTCGGTAAATCTCGTCCGGGCAAACCGGGAGTATGAGATGCAGGAAGTCGCTGAAAAGCGTGTAGATGATCGGATCCTTGATCTCCTGCTACCAGCCTCGAATCCGGATCAGGCAGAAGAAACTAATGGAGAGGGTCCTCACATCTTTGTTGCAGGACCAGCAGGAGTTTCAGAAGAGGAAGGAGAAGGAGTCCAGGACCGGAGGCAGCGGACTCGTGAAAAGCTTCGGCAGCTTCTCATTGAAGGGAAGTTAGATGAACGTGAGATCGAAGTTGAGGTTAGCCAATCTGCCAACATAGAGGGGATGATGATCCCGATGGGCGGGGCTGGTGATGGACTCGATCATAGTTTCACTGAGATGCTTCAAGACATGCTACCCAAGCGCACAAAGAGCAGAGTCGTTACGGTTGCAGAAGCACGTCGGATTCTTATCCAAGACGAGCTCGACAAGCTCGTTGATATGGATGAGGTTGTGAATGAAGCCCTCTACAGGGCGGAAGAGATGGGTATCGTCTTTCTAGATGAGATCGATAAGGTTGCAGGCGCGCGCAGCGGCCAGGGCCCAGATGTTAGTCGCGAAGGGGTGCAACGGGATCTCCTTCCGATTGTGGAAGGGTCGACTGTCACGACCAAGTACGGTTTGGTACGAACAGATCATATCCTTTTTATAGCTGCGGGTGCCTTCCACGTGGCAAAACCATCGGACCTTATCCCTGAGCTCCAAGGCCGTTTTCCAATTAGAGTTGAATTGCAGACCCTGGTTGAAAAAGACTTTGTTCGCATCCTGAAGGAGCCCAAGAATGCTCTTCTGGAGCAGTACCGGGCTATGATCGAGACAGAGGGATCATCGATTGAGTTCAGTGATGATGGGGTAGATGAGATCGCACATATCGCGATGCAACTGAACGAGCGCATGGAAAATATCGGTGCCCGCCGATTACAAACTGTGATGACAACTTTGCTAGAGGATGTGCTATTCAAGCTTCCTGAATCTGGGATAGAGTCGATCCTTGTTGACCAGGCCTTTGTGCAAGAACGACTCGAAAAAGTAGCGACCAACGAAGACCTTAGCCGCTACATCCTTTAGGTATGTTTTATGAGCTTCGTTATGCATAAGCGAGACTTCTTGTCGATCGCGGACTTTAGCTCTGATGAGTTAACAGAACTCCTCAACCGAGCCCGTAGACTGAAAGCGGGTGAAGACCATAGCCAACTGACTGGCAAGAGCTTGGCAATGGTGTTCCGTAAGAGTTCAACTAGGACCAGGATTTCATTTGAAGTTGGCATGACTCAGTTGGGTGGCCATGCGCTTTTCATCTCTGATCGTGATAGCCAGATCGGACGGGGAGAGCCGATTCACGATACGGCCAAAGTTCTATCGCGCTACGTTGACGGCATCATGATCCGTACGTTTGGCCACGAAGAAGTGGAAGAGCTAACTCGGCACTCCTCGGTACCGGTAATAAACGGTCTCACAGATTTGTTGCACCCTTGTCAGGTGGTTGCAGACTTGCAGACTGTTGCTGAAGAATTTGGTCCAGACTATCCAGAGCGAACTGTCGCTTGGATTGGTGACGGAAACAACATGGCAAACTCTTGGTTGAATGCTGCGTACCGACTAGGATTTTCAGTTCGTTTGGCTTGTCCCGAGGGCTACGACCCAGACCTTTCGATTCTTAAACGTGCCGAGGAAATGGCCGACATCCTTCTCACAAGAGACCCTTTTGAAGCCGTTCAGGGGGCGGATGTTGTGACGACAGATGTCTGGGCTTCGATGGGACAGGAAGAGGAGACTCGAGAACGGATGGGAGCATTTGCTGGCTTCTCGGTTGATGATGCTTTGATGAGGCAAGCAATTCCGGATGCAATTTTTCTCCATTGCTTGCCTGCTCATAGAGGAGAAGAGGTGAGTAGTTCAGTCATTGACGGAACACAGTCCAGGATCTTTAACGAGGCGGAAAATCGACTTCACGCCCAGAAGGCGATTCTCTTGGAACTCTTGGGATGAACAGTTCATTGAAGCGTACACCCCTCTATGACCGGCATGTGGCTGCGGGTGGGAAGATCGTCCCATTTGCAGGATTTGAAATGCCGGTGCAGTACCAAACTGGCATAATCGCAGAGCATACCGCAGTTAGAGAAACAGCGGGTCTCTTCGATGTCTCTCACATGGGTGAGTTCATCGTCCGAGGCCCACAAGCTTTGGATCTCGTTCAGTACATTACCGTAAACGACGCATCGAAAATCGAAATCGGGCAAGCACAGTACTCTGCCATGTGTCTCGAATCAGGTGGCATTATCGATGATCTCTTGATCTATCGTTTTGCTGATCGGTTCATGCTCGTGGTGAACGCTGCCAATCGGGCAAAGGATCTGGAGTGGATTCAGCACCGCGCAGACACTTTTGACGTAGTGCTCGAAGATGCTTCAGAGGCAACCGCTCTTATAGCACTTCAAGGTCCAGCTGCAAGGGAAATTCTGAAGCCTCTTACTGATCCTGATATCGATTCAATAGAGTACTACCGCTTCGCTGAAGGAAAGGTTGCTAACGTCCCGGCTGTAGTTAGTGGAACAGGTTATACCGGAGAGGATGGCTTTGAGCTTTACACCGCCGCTGAGGATGCTCCGCACGTGTGGGGTGCGCTCCTCGTTGCTGGTTCCTCTCAAGGCTTAGTACCAGCAGGATTAGGTGCACGAGATTCACTGCGACTTGAGATGGGCTATTCATTATATGGTAATGATCTAGATGAAAATCATACGACACTTGAGTCCGGACTCGGGTGGATTACGAAGCTAGATAAAGGTGATTTTGTGGGCAGGGATGCTCTCGCAGCGCAAAAAGAGAATGGAGTAGCCCGTCGATTGGTTGGTATCAGAGTCGAAGGAAGGGCTTTCCCACGGCCTGGGTACCCAATTTTGTCGAACGGCGAGGCTGTGGGCCGGATTACCAGCGGTACCATGAGCCCATCTCTTGGTGTGGGGATTGCTTTGGGTTACGTGCCATCGGAAATGACCAAGGTCGACACTCTTCTCCAAATCGATGTACGCGGCCGCGCAGCAGAGGTCCACGTGCAGCGTCCTCCGTTCTATACAGACAGTTCAATCAGGCGCTAAAGCCGTTGATTACCCTAGTCTATGCGTATTGGAATTCTGACCGTCAGTGACGGATGTGCCAGTGGCCAGCGCGAAGATCGCAGTGGATCACTAATCACGGAATGGTGCGCGACCCACGAGTATCAGGTGGTAGCGCGTGAAGTAGTTCCTGATGAGACTCCAGCAATCACGCGGGTATTGATCTCTTGGGTGGATGAATTGGATCTCGATCTGCTGGTGACCACTGGAGGAACCGGGCTGACCATGCGTGATGTCACCCCTGAAGCGACACATGCTGTACTAGACCGTGAGGCTCCTGGGATAGCTGAAGAGATACGGAGAGTAGGTGGCGAGAGCACACCCTTTTCAGTGCTTTCACGAGGTGTATGTGGAACCCGTGGCCGGACACTCATTGTGAACCTTCCCGGGAGTCCAGGGGGAGTAAAGGATGGTTTGTCGGTGCTTGAACCGCTGCTTGCTCACGCCTCAGAGTTACTTAGAAATGAGCGCGTGCCTCACGATGAGCGGGGAGATCTGTCGTGAATGAGGATCAAGTACTGATTTCGACCCATGACCTGTCAACCGCTGGTCTTCTGCGTGATGGTTTCAAGTCTTCCGGTTATTCCACTGACTTAGTCACGCCTGACGAAGAGCTATCAGCTGAAGACGGCGCCGTTCTACTCGTACTGACTGGAGGGGCTGAGCAAGGACAAAGTTCCCTAGTTATTCAGGCCCGAGACAAGCTCCATATACCTGTTTTCATAATCAGTTCGCAGCCATTGGTCGCAGAGATGAGTCAGGATGTTGATGAAGTATTTGATAGTCCTTCATTGATTAGTGACGTGATTCTTCTCGGGAGCCGTCTCATTGAGCGCCGGCGCCTTCAGCGTTTAACCGGTATTGTTGGTGAGACGGATGCGATGATCGAAGCGCTTGAACGAGTAGTACAAATCGCCCCGGTTGAATCTACCGTGCTTGTTACCGGAGAATCGGGGACGGGAAAAGAGCTGGTCGCACGAGGAATTCATGCACTCTCACCACGTCGGCATGAACCTTTTATAGCAGTTAATGTCGCCGCGCTTTCCGATACACTGCTGGAATCAGAGTTGTTTGGTCACGAGAAAGGGGCTTTTACCGGTGCGATTGCTTCCCGTCGAGGACTGTTTGAAATATCAAATGGCGGGACAATATTCCTGGACGAGATCGGTGATATGGCTTTGTCAACGCAGACCAAACTTCTCCGGGTGCTTGAACAGCAAGAGTTTCATAAAGTTGGTGGTGAGAAGAGTATTAAGGTTGATGTGCGAATCGTTGCCGCCACAAATCAGGACCTCCGGAGACTGGTATCTCTCGGTGGATTCCGAAGAGATCTTTACTTTCGTCTAAATGTCCTCTCTATAACCCTTCCAGCGCTCCGTGACCGGAAGGCGGATGTCCCTATTCTTGTAGAAACATTCGTGCTAGAAGCTTCTAATCGGCATGATCGTGACTTCCATGGCATCTCCTCAGATGCGATGGAGATTCTCGTAGATTACTCGTGGCCAGGTAATGTACGAGAACTCAAGAATCTGGTTGAATCCATGGTTGTTCTAGCTCCAGGACGGGTGATACGGCCCGAAGATATTCCTGAGGAGGTTCGCGCAGGTGGAGGGCAAGCCTTATTGCCCGCTTTGATCGATCAAACTGTGCATTCGGGCGAAGTTCAAAAGCATCTAAAACCGGAACTCGAGTTTGTATTCCGAACATTGGTAGATCTTCGCTTCGATATGGATGATTTAAGAAGAGAGTTCGAGGCTTATCGGCGCGACGAAGGTCTTACGACCAATGGTGAAACCGTCGTAGGTACAGTGGGATCTGTATCTGGTGATAAACCGATTGATTCAGTCATAGAAATTGGAGCCTTAACTTCACAGCGGGGCATTGAAGTCTCCGAGGAATTTCCCGTCGCAGATTCTGGATGGAAGCTAAGTTCTTCACTCGATGAACCTGTCGTGTTTCGACCTGGAATGACTATGGAAGACGTAGAACGTCAAACAATTTCAGCCGTACTATCTTCGGTAGGAGGGAATCGCCGGAAGGCTGCTAAGCTCTTAGGGATTGGGGAAAGGACTCTCTACAGGAAGATCTCTAAGTACGAATTAGATGGATGAACTCACTCGAACCTTGTACTCGATATTTATCGATAAGTGATTGACGCAGCAGGTTTAAGCTGCTTCGGCTTCCGTTACTAGATTGTCCAGAGCTTCAAGTAAAGCTTTACGACCCACTCCAGTTTTTGAAGAAAAAGGGACTATCTGGTCTTCATCAAAACCCAAATCTTCACAAGCACATTCGACGGCAGGAAGACACTGGCTTTTCTTTAGTTTGTCCATTTTTGTGAGTACCGCTACAGCAGGGATACCTAGCTTAGAGAGGTATGATGCCATCTCCAAGTCGTGTTTTGTTGGTTTTCTCCGAGCATCTATCAAGTGTACTAATCCCTTAAGGTAGTTGGTCTCTCTTAGATACCAGTCTATCAGTTCTATCCAGGAATCTCGCATATGCTTCGGTGCTCGGGCATAGCCATAACCAGGAAGATCAACCAGAAAGAAGCGCTTATTTACCAGAAAAAAATTGATAGTCTTTGTCTTTCCAGGGGTTGCAGACACGTGAGCTAACTTGCTGCGAGTCCTTTTGAGAAGTGTATTGATTAAGGAAGACTTTCCAACGTTCGAGCGGCCCAAGAAAGCGATCTGAGGAAGCGTGCCAGGAATTTCCCCTCCGGGCTTAGCTAGTGTTCCTGAATACTCAACAGTTCGAATCTTCATCCGTGTGAATACGGCAACCCGAGCCCAGGGGTAGCTACCTGTGTTCTTTGATTAATCGGACTTTCAACTAAAACAGCATCCATCACTTCGTCCATCGTATTGACTAGCTCAAATACCACCCCCGCGTGAACCTCCTCCGGTAGAAGTTCGAGATCGGGTGCATTTGCAGCAGGAAGTACCACTCGGCGTATGCCTCCCCTAAGTGCTGCGACAGCCTTTTCTTTGAGACCCCCGACCGAGAGTACGCGACCCCGGAGGGTGATTTCTCCAGTCATAGCAACATCCGCGCGTGTCGGTTTTTCAATCAAGGCTGAGATTAGCGCGACAGCGATTGTAATTCCCGCGGAAGGACCATCTTTCGGGGTCGCACCTTCTGGAATGTGGATGTGAACATCAATTTTCTCGTGGAACTGGGGGTCGAGGTTAAGGAGGGAAGAGCGTGAACGGGCATATGTGACCGCAGCGTGAGCAGATTCCTTCATGACTTCGCCGAGAGTGCCCGTGAGTCTGAGGTTACCAGTTCCCATAACCACAGCTACCTCGACATCTAGGACAGCACCTCCTGCAGCCGTCCAAGCAAGGCCATTAGCAATACCGATCCGGTCACTGTTCTCGTCTCGATCAGGAGGAGCATAGGGATGAGGGCCAAGCAGTTCCTTGAGGTTGTGAGGCTCTAACATGTTGGAAACCTTGCGGCCATCTGCTACAGATCGGGCTAGTTTCCGAGCAATTCGTGATAACCGCCTCTCAAGCTCTCTGACGCCGGCTTCACGGGTATATCGTTCAATCACATCATGTACTGCTGCAGGAGACAGGACAATTTCCTCCACGCTCAGTCCGTGACGCTTGATCTGCTTTGGCCAAAGGAAACGCATCGCGATCTCTCGTTTCTCCGTATCTAGATAGCCTGGAATCCGTATCACTTCCATGCGGTCGCGCAGTGGCTCGGGAATGCCCTGGAGTGTGTTGGCTGTTGCTATGAAGAGGACGTCGGAGAGATCGTAATCAAGTTCAAGATAATGGTCTGTGAAGTTCGCATTTTGCTCCGGATCGAGTACCTCCAGGAGAGCTGCACCGGGGTCTCCGTGAAAATCCCTGGCTAGCTTATCTACCTCGTCAAGCAGGAAAACTGGATTAAGTGTACCACTTCGGCGCATGCCTTGAATTATTCGTCCTGGTAATGCGCCAACGTAGGTGCGCCGGTGCCCTCTAATCTCGGCTTCATCCCTGATACCACCGAGGCTTACTCTCACGAATTCTCGCCCTAAAGCAAGAGCAATGCTTCGGCCTAGCGAGGTCTTACCTACCCCTGGAGGTCCAATTAGACAGAGAATTGGTCCACGCATCTCACCCACTAGGGACAGCACTGCAACGTGATCGAGAATCCGCTCTTTCACTTCGATTAAACCAAAGTGATCGGAATCAAGGATTTGTGACGCATGTTCTACTGATAAATTGTCTTGGGATCGCGGAGTCCATGGAAGCTCGACAATCCAATCAAGGTGTGTTCGAATTACGGCCGCTTCTGGAGCAACGGGATTCAGTTTCTTCAGACGGCCCAATTCCTTATTTGCCAGGTCCAGAGCATGAGGAGGAAGATTGGCGTCATGAATAGCTTGTTCGATCTCCTTCCACTCGTCTAAGTCTTCCTGTGACGACTCCTTCCGGATTCCCCCAAGGCCAAGAAGAAGATTAGGCGTTTTTTCTTCTTTCAACTGAAGTTGAATTTGCCGGTCGAGCTTTGCCTCAATACGCATGATCTCAAGTTCGCGTGTTAACAATTGGCGTAAGATCTCCAATTGCTCGATCGGATCTATGGTTTCCAACACTTCCTGTTTGTCCAGCGCGGGCAAGATAAGGTGTCCGGCGACCAGGTGAATGAATCGGACACGGTCTCCCTCGGCAGAGATAATCCCAGAAAGCTCTTCAGGAATTCTTTCGTGGAGACGAGTATATTCTGAGTAGAGGCTTGCTACGGTCTGAGTGAGTGATAGAGCGTTCGCTGGCACTTCACCATCTAGCTCTGCTTCGTGAGCGGTCAATAGTTCGACAGTGGCTCGCAGAGCCTTGGTCTTAGTTGTGAGCCTCCGGATCCGAGCACGTCCGAGTCCTTCTAGCGTTACCCGCGCAGTTCCATCTGGTAGAGGTGTGACCTGGATGATTCGAGCGATTGTTCCTATGCGAAATAGATCTCCACTTCCGGGATCATCGATTGCCGAGTCCCGTTGGGTAACGAGGAGGACTAAATTCTTGTCTAATCCGGCTTCCTCAAGAGCTGTGACAGAGCGACTGCGTCCTATGAGTAGAGGTAGAACGGAATAAGGAAAGAAGACGAAGTCTCGGAGTGCGATTACCGGTAGACGGTCAGGTACCTCAATTTGATCTTCAGCCCGGATGAGCTTTGCCATTCTTTGACTCGAGTGCGCGAGAGGGTTTGTTTCGGGCCTATCGTACACATTCCGTCGCGCTCACAACAGAGACGCACCGAGGGGATGTTTCGGCATCAGATAATCGTCGTCTATGCGACATTTTTCTCAAGCTCCAGCTGCCAAATGGCTCTTGAGATGGATTTGCAGTTCTTCCTGGCACTACGCTTCTAGTTTTTGTTCCTCAGCGTTTAATAATAGAAGCGGAGCTGTGCCCTGTTCAACACATTCGGAGGTAATGACTACTTCGCTAACATCTGTCCGTGATGGGATCTCAAACATCAAGTCCCGCATAATGCCTTCAATGATTGAGCGGAGGCCCCTGGCCCCTGTGCCCCGCTCTAGCGCCTTGCGTGCAATGGCCTTGATCGCTTTTCGGTCAAAAGTAAGACCAACGCCTTCGAGTTCGAACATCTTTTGGTATTGCTTTACTAGCGCGTTCTTGGGTTCTTCGAGGATGCGTTCGAGAGCTTGTTCATCAAGTTCTTCCAAGTGTACACTTACTGGGAGCCGTCCAACCAATTCTGGGATTAATCCGTACCGCTGCAGATCTTCTGGCTCGACCCAACGCATGATGTTGTCATCAACTGTCTTTTCAGGCTCTTCACCTGTGAAGCCGATCTGCCTCTTGCCCAGACGCGCTTCAACGATCTTCTCAAGCCCGTCGAATGCACCCCCACAGATAAAGAGAATGTTCCGGGTATTCACCTGAATATATTCCTGTTGCGGATGCTTCCGGCCTCCCTGTGGAGGCACTGATGCTATAGTGCCCTCGAGTATCTTTAGAAGTGCTTGCTGGACACCCTCCCCAGAGACGTCTCGCGTAATTGATGGGTTCTCGGACTTGCGGGCGATCTTGTCCATCTCATCGATGTAGATGATACCCCGCTCACACTCTGGAATATTAAAGTCGGCTGCTTGGAGAAGTCGCACGAGGATATTTTCTACATCCTCACCGACATAACCTGCTTCAGTCAGTGTCGTTGCATCTGCGATCGTGAACGGGACATGGAGCATTCGGGCAAGTGTCTGTGCAAGTAACGTTTTCCCTACTCCTGTTGGTCCGATAAGCAGGATATTTGCTTTCTCGATCTCAACCTCATCGACCACACCATGATGATTCACTCGCTTGTAATGATTGTAGACCGAGACTGCTAGAGATGTCTTAGCAGCTTCCTGACCTATAACGTATTGGTCCAACCTAGATTTAATTTCTTCGGGAGTTGGGCTAGGAACTGCTTGCTCGTTAGTCGCACGTTCGTCCTCTTCAGCCAGTATTTCGTTACAAAGTGAAATACACTCGTTACAGATATAGACGTTTGGACCGCTGATAAACTTCTTAACGGTTTCTTTGTCTTTACCGCAAAAACTGCAGCGAAGGTCTTTATCACTTGTCATTGGCTGCGCACCTTTCAGAATCTGACCTCGCAAGAATCTTCATTCGCTACTTTCTGAGTCCGAAGATTTATCAGTTGTCGTTTGAACGGGACCTTCTAAGACCTGGTCAATGAGCCCATACTCGACTGCTTCCCTGGGGCTCATGAAGCGATCTCGATCTGCATCTTCCTGGATTGTTTCTACCGGTTGTCCAGTATGTTTTGCAATCAGAAGATTCAGCCTCTCACGAATATGCAGAATTTCTTTTGCCGCGATTTCTATATCTGCCGCTGTGCCCTGGGATCCTCCTGAAGGTTGATGAATCATGATACGGGAGTTTGGCAGTGCACTGCGTTTTCCCTTGGCGCCAGCTGCTAGAAGTACTGCTCCCATCGAAGCTGCCATTCCTACGCAGAACGTCGAAACGGGTGCGCGTAGGTGCTGCATTGTGTCATAGATTGCCATCCCTGCGTAAACGCCCCCTCCTGGCGAGTTGATGTACATGAAGATGTCACGTTCCGGGTCCTCAGCATCCAGAAAAAGCAGTTGGGCCACGATGATATTGGCCACATTGTCATCAATGCCACTACCCAGGAAAATAATTCGGTCCATGAGTAGACGACTAAAGATGTCGTAACTGCGTTCGCCTCGGCTGGTCCGCTCAATCACATAGGGAGGGTATATAGACATGGTTTTTCTCTCTGACAGTGTCGCTAGGCTGCTGTACCGTCGGTGATTTCTGACTGTTTCTCTATGAATGAAAAAATATTTTTCTCGGTGAGCTCTCGTTTGAGCATTTCAAGTTGACCTGACTTTTGAAGGGTCGCGTAAATGTTTTCCGTTGTGCTATCATTAGCTTCTGCGATTTCTGTGATTCGAGTATCGACTTCTTCGTCGGTTGCCGTTAACGACTGAGTTTCAGCGATCTTTTCTAAGATAAGAATACGCTTCACAGCTTTCTCGGCTTCTGGCCGAATCGAGTCTTGTACATCTTTGAGTTTGTCAGGCTCTAGGTTCTTCGACTCTTCGCCAATAGCTCCGTCTATATAGCGGTCAACCATTGATACTGGAACATCAAAAGGATTGGCCTCGACCAAAAGATCGAGTAGACGACCCCTCACTACCGCTTCAGACTGATTGCCAGCTTCTTTCTGTAGGTCATCGCGTACACCTACCTTCAGATCATCCAGCGTTTCGAATTCACCAGCCTGTTTGGCAAGGTCATCCCCTAATTCGGGCAGTTCTAATTCTTTGCGGCCCAAGAACGTAAGCTCGATAAGCTCTAGATCTCCTCGGCGATCCTCGTCGGGAAAATCATCGGGAAAGGAGATGTCAAACTCTCCTTTCTCATTTAATTCAAGACCTTTGATTGCTGCTTCAATATCAGGAAGTGCGTCTCCCTGGCCTAAGATGAACTCGTATTCCCGGCCTTCATCTGATTGATCACCATCCAATCTTTTGATGTTGACGGAGACGAGATTTCCGTCTTCCGGAGAGCCTGTTTCTACAGGTTTCCATGCACCGTTCTGTTCTCTAATCCGGTCTAGCACTTTATCTACGTGCTCGTTAGTGACTTCAGTAACTGGTCGCTCGACAGCAAATCCCCCGAGACGGCTGATTTCTATCTCTGGGTGAACGTCAAAAACGATCGAAAAGACCAGGTCCTCCTCTGGCCTATAATTGATGTTCTGGATCTCGCCTTCACTTATTGGACGGAGCTCCTTTAAGGCCAGTGCCTGCTTGTATGCTTCGCCCACTAAGTTGTCCAAAGCTTCCTGTCGTAAGGAGCCTCCAAATCTGGACTCGATCACTTGTCTTGGAACTCGGCCCTTTCTAAAGCCTTTAAGTCGTGCGCGGGAAGCGAGTTTTTCAGCAGCACGTACTTCCTCTTGGCGCACGACATCTGCTGGAACCGTAACCTCCATGCTACGGCGCCAGTTCTCTTGCTCCTCCACGGAGATCTCAAGGCTGGAAACGTCTACGCTCATAGGTCTTTACGGTAAAATCATTAGGTGGCAGAGTGCGAAAGGGGGGACTCGAACCCCCACGGCCTAAGGCCACGGGATCCTAAATCCCGCGCGTCTGCCAATTCCGCCACTTTCGCAGGCGATAGAGAAGATAAAACCGGTGCTAAGAATCGTTCAACGGAGGGGTTTGTATCATCTCGAAAAAATGCCTACAAAAAGCAAGGAGTACGGGGGCCTCTGGCGCTCGCACTTATCTCGCTACGGCAACTCTTCAATTAGGCATGCGAACATTGGCCACACGTCCCGTTCCATCCCGGTTCTCAAAGTGGAGTGAGACGATTTCACCTCCTTCGACCACATCAAGTGCATCACGCACATCTTCGGGCGTAGCGATGTCTTCAGCGTTCACCCGAATCAACTTGCTCCCCACATATTGCCCCACCCCTCTTCGCTGAGCAGGGCTTCCTCGTGTAACCTGAGTTAGCACGACACCCCCGGCTTCAGGGAACCCTAACTCAGCTGCGAGTTCTTGATCGAGCTCTTCCACATTGATACCCAAGCGTTCTTCGGAGTGGATGGTCCGCTCTGAAACGCTGGCGGGTGAACTATTGATGGGAGCTTCATCAAGTTGAATGGCCACGTCTATGGGACCGCCATCCCGATAAACGGTGAGGCTGACTCGGTCGCCAGGTCGGCGTTGAGCAATTTGTGCCTGCAACTCCGCGACGTAACCGACTGATTTACCATCCAGGGCTACGATTACATCCTCGGGCTCAAGGTTTTCGCTGGCTGGTCCTTCCGGGTCTACTGCCTGAACTAGGATTCCAGAGATGGAAGGTAGTCCGTATACCTCAGCGTCTTCTGCCGTAGCTGTGATAATTTCCACGCCGATTCTTGGTCGCTTCACATAACCATACTCAACCAGATCTTCCATCACACGGCGGGCAAGGTTGATCGGGATGGCAAATCCATATCCCTGGTAGGCTCCAGTCGTAGAGGCGATTGCGGAATTGATGCCCACTGCTTGACCATTGAGGTTGACCATCGGTCCACCCGAATTTCCTGGGTTGATAACCGCGTCAGTTTGAAGGAAATCTTCAATCGCCCAGCGGGAAGCTTGGTCGCCGAATCTTGGGTCGGAGCGCAGTTCGTTCTGAAGGAGCCGCAGTGGCCGACCACGTGCGCTGATGATCCCAGCTGTGACAGTGAAATCAAGAGCCGCAGAATTACCGAATCCGGGGTTACCAATTGCGAGAATCCACTCTCCGACCTTTACGTTGTCAGAGTTACCAAAAGCAAGTGCTGGAAGAGCTTCTCCTGCATTGACCTTTATGAGAGCTACATCAGTGAAAGGGTCAGTTCCGATAATTTCTGCATCGAAATAACGGCGGTCAGGAAAGTAGACCTTAACCTCGTCCGCTCCTTCGACGACATGGTTGTTGGTAAGAATATATCCGTCTGCAGAGACCACAAATCCGCTGCCACCGGCGATTTGCCCCTGCGATGGTGGTTGGTTTTGCCCTTCTGGCGCATCAAAGAAGCGGCGGAATGCATCAGGAACTTCCTGGTTAGCAGCTGTCACAGGCCTACGAGCTTCTATCCGCACCACTGCTGGTGTAACCGCATCCGCAAGATTTGTGAATGCTTGGCTGAGATCTAGTGCCGGCTTAACTGCTTCCGGGGATATTTGCGCTGTCTCTTCAATGAGAGGCATCGCATATGACTTACTCGTCCATCCGAGCCCGCTGGTAATCGCGAGTCCGAACACGAAGGCGATAGCGCTATAAAGCACCACCTTAACCTTCGCACGAAGGGGGTCGTACATCTTAGCTCCTTCCCAAATCAATTCTTAGTGTTACAAAGGCCCGTCTGAGCAAACCGGATGGGATAACTACACGTAAAGACCTTAGGTAGATCCAATTTCCAGACTCCTTAGGAAATGTTGAACTTTCTGGTTCAGCTAGCTTTCTAGCTTTTTACCTCTGAGGTCTTAAAGCTTCCATGTAAGGTATTGTGATCTAGTCATCATCCTCCACGATCTCATAATCAGCTTCGATCACATCTTCATCCGTACCGGCTTCGGTTTCGCCTGTGCTTCCTTCCTCTGGATCTACTTCTTCACCCCCAGCTTCGGAAGCTTGAGCTTGATACATTTCTTGTCCAGCTGTGCTGAATGCCTGCATCAGCTCATCCCGTGCAGTGCTAAGTGTGTCAGTATTATCTCCCTTAAGAGCTTCTTTGGCCTGCTCAAGTGCTGATTCAAGACGATTCTTCGTCGCCTCATCAACCTTGTCGCCCCACTCATCCGTATCTTTTTCGACCTGGTAGACAAGGGAGTCGAGCTGATTACGAGCCTCCACATTCTCTCGGTTCTCTTCGTCTTCAGAAGCGTGTGCCTCGGCGTCCTGCACCATCCGATCAATTTCTGCATCGGATAACCCACTCGACGCTTCAATCCGTATTTCTTGTTCTTTACCAGTAGCACGATCCTTAGCGGATACGTTCAGGATCCCATTCGCATCGATGTCAAAGGTGACTTCCACTTGAGGCATCCCTCTCGGTGCTGGTGGAATACCGGTGAGTTGGAACTTGCCGATTGTTTTATTGTCGATGGCCATGTTCCGTTCACCTTGGAGTACGTGGATCTCGACTGTTGTCTGATTATCCTCCGCAGTGGAGAAGACTTCCGCTTTCTTGGTTGGAATAGTGGTGTTTCGCTCAATGAGGGTCGTCCGGATCCCTCCGAGCGTCTCAATACCTAGAGACAGCGGTGTCACATCGAGCAGGAGAACATCTGTGACCTCCCCAGCAAGTATACCACCCTGTATCGCAGCACCCACTGCTACGACTTCGTCCGGGTTTACACCCCGGTGAGGTTCTTTCCCGAAGAAGTCCTTAACAATTTCCTGGACCTTCGGGATACGGGTTGATCCTCCGACGAGAATCACTTCATCGATGTCGTTTGTTGTCAGACCAGCATCCGCTAGTGCCTTCTTCATCGGCTCAATCGTGCGCTGGTTAAGATCCTCAACGAGCTGCTCAAACTTAGCTCTTGAGAGCGTGTAGTTTAGGTGCTTAGGACCGTCTTGGGTGGCTGTGATAAATGGAAGATTTATGTCTGACGACATAGTCGTTGAAAGTTCCATTTTCGCTTTCTCTCCAGCTTCCTTCAATCGCTGAAGAGCCATTGGATCCTGAGACAAGTCGATCCCTTGATCACGCTTAAACTCATCCACGAGCCAGGTGATGATTCTCTGGTCATAATCATCACCCCCTAGGTGTGTATCACCATTTGTCGATTTGACCTCGAATACTCCGTCACCCAACTCTAAAATCGAGATATCATAGGTGCCCCCGCCCAGGTCAAAAACGGCAATTTTCTCTTCAGCTTGCTTCTCTAAACCGTAGGCTAAGGCGGCAGCTGTAGGCTCATTCACAATTCGGAGCACTTCCAGACCGGCGATCTTTCCAGCGTCTTTCGTGGCTTGCCTTTGGTCATCATTGAAGTATGCAGGGACTGTCACCACGGCTTGGCTCACCTTAGTTCCCAGGTAGTCCTCAGCGGTTTGTCTCATTTTCTGAAGGACCATGACACTAATTTCAGGTGGACTGAAGGCTTTGTTCTCTGCGTTCGGAACCGTGACTTGCACCCTGCCGCTAGAGTCAGGGCCAACCTTGTAAGGAACGAGCTTCTCTTCCTCGGAGACCTCAATATGCTTTCGGCCCATGAACCGTTTGATCGAAAAAATCGTGTTTTCAGGATTTGTGATTGCCTGGCGGCGTGCTACCTGACCTACCAAACGCTCACCCTCTTTCGTAAATGCCACCACTGATGGGGTTGTCCGCCCACCTTCTGAGTTCGGGATGACCACCGGCTCACCGCCCTCCATAACTGCGACGACAGAGTTGGTTGTCCCTAGATCAATCCCAATAACTTTGCTCATATGCTCCTCAATATCCGCTGGTAGGCGTTGTTCTATCTCAGGTCTGTTAGTGCAATAGCTATGCCGTAAAACTACTGGAATTACACGCCGGTTTGGCGGGGTTTACGGCGGATAACTGCCATAATGGCACTCTTATTGTCATCTGGGATGATTAAATCTGGGAAGGAGTTTCCGTAAGAGATCGTGTGATGGCAAACCATGATCTCTCTGCGTTGGTTGTTGTTGGTTCGGTATTGTTCCAATGATATTGGGTCTGGTTTACGCTTATCCGAGGAGATGATCACCCGAATGAAGGCACCAGGGCCAGCCGTTGCCGTCCTCTGGATAACAGCAGTGACTCTGATTTTGACGGGTGCGTGGCAAAGTATGGGAGCTGAGATTGCCCCCTATCCTTCTTTGATGATGCAGGCAGCTTCCCAGGCTGTGAACCAGATTTCTGTTCCGGAGGGATCTCTCAGCTTGCCCTTATTAGAACGCCTGCGGTCAATCCTAGGCCTCGCCCTTCTTATAGCTATTGCCTGGGGGTTGAGTGTTGACCGAAAGAATGTGGCTTGGCGAATCGTGATATGGGGTGTTTCTCTCCAGATTTTGTTTGCGTTCTTCATCTTAAGAACATCTATCGGGGCTGATTTATTTGCTGTGATTAATAGCGTAATGGTTGCGCTTCTCAGTTTCACTGTTGACGGTGCCAGCTTCATTTTCGGGAACTTAGTGTATGACAATGTGCCGGTGGGGGTTGGGACTGTGGGGCAGGGTGAGTTCACGGAGATGCCCGGTCAGGTAGCAAACACAGGGGCGTTTTTCGCGTTCAATGTTTTGCCCACTATCATCTTTTTCTCATCTCTGATGACCGTCCTCTATCATCTTGGCATCATGCAGCTAGCTGTGAGAGGCATAGCATTTGTGATGCAGCGTACTATGGGGACTTCCGGTGCCGAAACTATGTGCGTAGCCGGAAACATCTTCGTAGGTCAGACTGAGGCACCTCTCCTTATCAAGCCGTTCGTCGAGAAGATGACGATGTCGGAGCTTATGGTTGTCATGACTGGCGGTTTCGCCACAGTAGCAGGAGGTGTGCTTGCTGCGTATGTGGGCCTTCTCATGGCTTACTTTCCGGATATTGCCGGACATCTTATCGCTGCGTCAGTCATGTCCGCACCAGCTGCATTGGTCGTTGCCAAGCTGATGTATCCGGAGGATGGTAAGCCGGAGACATCTGAGAATCTTGATGTTAGCATCGAATCTTCGGACGTGAATGTGATTGATGCCGCAGCGCGAGGAGCGTCGGAGGGACTCTTCATGGCGCTGAATGTTGGAGCCATGCTGCTCGCTTTTGTCGCTCTAGTGTACATGATGAACGGCCTGCTTGGTGGGTTAGGTAGTCTAGCGGGTATCGACGGACTCACCTTCGAGCTGATCCTAGGATGGCTTCTATCTCCACTCGCGTGGCTCATGGGTGTGAGCTGGGCTGATGCTCCTGTGGTCGGATCTTTGATTGGTGCAAAAACGGTTTTGAATGAGTTCTACGCATACCTGCAATTAGCGGCGACACTGGGTGGTGAAAATGATCTTGAACCACGGTCGATCATTATCACCATTTACGCGTTATCGGGCTTCGCGAACTTCATGTCAATTGGAGTGCAACTAGGAGGGATCGGTGGTATTGCTCCTTCACGGAGGCATGATCTAGCCCGATTGGGTTTGCGTGCGATGATTGCTGGATCCATCGCCGCGTTTATGACAGCTACGGTCGCGGGGATGATCCTCTGATCAGGTACTCGAGCAGCTTGTTTCTCGCATTAGTACTCGACTTTAAGTGGCATCCGCCGAATGATTCACCGGAGCCGTACCGCTACCGAGCTGGGGCGCGGTTCGAATTGCTCGGACAACAAATTGGATCGCTTGGTTAACAGCATCGCCGAGGTCTTCACCGTGAGCGAGTCCCGCGGTGATTGCAGCAGAGAGCGCGCAGCCGGTCCCATGAGTTCGTGTCGTGTTAATCTTCGGCCGTCGCCAGATACGCTCTTCTGATCCATCCCAAAGAATATCTATGGCATCCCCTTCAAGGTGCCCTCCCTTAATAAGTGCAGCCCCCGCACCACGCTCCACTAAGTTTCGACTTGCGGCTTGAAGATCCTTGAGCGAGTGCAGCGGCTGGCCTACCAAGAGGGCAGCCTCATCGAGGTTTGGAGTGATTAGCGTTGTGAGAGGAAGGAGGTCTGTCAAAAGAGACTTCTCTGCACCGGAATCCAAGAGTCTGTCTCCACTCGTAGCGACCATCACGGGATCCATGACATATCGGTTGAGCCTATGTTCACGTATCGCCGCAGCAACTTCGCGTACAAGTCCTTCATTCATGAGCATACCGGTCTTCAAAGCATTAGGACGGAGGTCAGTCGCGACCGCGTCTATTTGGGCTCGTACTATTGCTATGGGCACAGCATGAATGGAGCTGACACCAACAGTGTTTTGGGCTGTTATAGCAGTGACAGCGCTCGTACCGTATACCTCAAAAGCAGAAAACGTTTTGAGATCGGCTTGAATACCAGCACCACCACCGCTGTCACTTCCAGCGATCGTGAGTGCGATAGGAGGAGCTAAGTGCGTCATCAGGAAAATGGGTGTTCAGTTGAAGTTCAAGCTCATAAAAAATGGTGGGACTAGTGGATCTGAGCCAGCAGAAGCGTCGCCTCTTAGGTCGCTTACGAACTGGGAAGTCGAGGAAAAAGGAAGGGCTCGTCCTCGTCGAGGGTGTGCGGGCTGTGAAGGAAGCCATCGATGCTGGGGCAGAAGTCCGGTTTGTGGTGGCATCAGAAAAGATTGAATCCACAACTGCAGGACTTGACCTAGTGGAGCATATCATAAGGGAGAGTCTGGATATTACGAGTATTAGTGAGAAAGAATTAGCAGCCCTGGCGGATACGAAGCATCCCCAGGGTATCCTAATGGTCTGTGAAGAACAGAAAGTAGAGCTTCGGGATATTCTCCGACTCGGTGGCTATTATCTGGTGCTTGATGGCGTTCAAGACCCAGGGAATGTCGGGACACTCATCCGGGCAGCTGCAGCGTTCCCCGTTGACGCAGTCATCACATTGGATGGGACTGCGGACACATGGGCCCCAAAGACTGTGCGTGCATCAGCAGGTTTGGTTTTTCAGTTGCCGGTTGCTCATGCTACGGCTGAGGAGGCTATTCGTGAGATAACCAAAGCAGGAGTACCGATTTGGGTAGCGGATCCAAGAGCGCCAAGTCTTAAGGCAAAACCCGACGATAGGGGGTTTGCATTGGTTTTGGCTAATGAAGGGGCGGGTCCTCGCCAGGCTGTGTTGGACGCCGCCGAACATATGATAAAGGTACCGATTTCAGGACAAGTCGATTCCCTCAATGTTGCGGTTGCAGGTGCGATCCTTCTCTACGAATTGACCAAGACGGAGGACTAGTGGACGAGGCTTGGCTGGTTCCAGGCCTCGCCGGCCTTTGTGGTCTTGCTGTTGGATGGCTTTTGAATATCTGCTCAACTAGGTGGCCTATAGATCTGTCCATTATATCTCCGGGTTCCCGGTGTTCAGAATGCTCCAATGCCATCAGATGGTATGACAACATACCTGTTCTGAGTTGGCTGATCTTATCTAGGAAGTGCCGCTACTGCTCAATGCTGATTCCCTTCCAATATCCAGTCGTTGAGTTGACATCCGGACTGCTGTGTGCAGGGATATTCATGATTCATGGTCTCAGTTGGGAGGCACTAAGAGGGAGCATATTTTTGTTTCTGCTCCTAGGGATATCGATCTCTGATGCACGCTTTTACATCATCCCGGACGAGTTTTCACTGGGAGGAACAATACTTGGTCTTATGATGTCGTTTTTGCCGGGCGGCATAGGTTGGGCTAATGCAGTAGGAGGAGCTTTAGTCGGCTACATCTTCCTCTGGTTCATTGCCACAGCCGGTACGCACATCATAGAGAAAATATCTCCCGGACGACTGGAAGAAGCTGGTTTGGATAACGCGATGGGAGGTGGGGATATCAAGATGATGATGATGGTGGGCTCGTTTGTTGGTATCTCGGGGGTGGCTGAGACCGCTTTTCTGGGATCTTTGGGTGGGTTAGTCGTATATGGGCCAATAGCGACACTGTATAAACGGCTTATCCCATTCGGAGTATTCCTAGCTGTTGCCGGTGCTATCACATATCTCTGGGGTGATGCAATGCTGGACTGGTACCTTACCCGCATCGTGGGTCTTGCAGTCTAGAGAACAGCCGTGATCAAGGGTCTGAGCAATCCCGCTGATAGCCGCAACTGAGACAAATCAGCTTACAGTGCCGTTCAATCATTTGTGCACCGCACAGGTCACATAAGGGCGAAGATTCTTCGTCCGTAGACGAACTCGGCTGAGCTATCTCACCGACCCCACCTTCCAGATCATTTCTACTGCTACCTGGTTTATTGCGCAGACTCAATCTTTCTCTGGTATCCCGATACCGGCATCACGGTATTCTCGTGAGAGGGTGACATAGTGTTCTCCACCCCCTTCGATCCAGGAAGCCGCATTCCCCTCTAGCGTTTTCTTTACTTGTCCGGGTACACCAGCTACCAAGCTCCGGTCTGGGACCCTAGAGCCCTCTAGAATGACCGTATTTGCCGCCAAGAGGCATTCACAACCGACTACTGCATTCTGCAGGATAACCGCGTTCATACCCACCAAGGTTCGGTCTCCGATTGTGCAACTCTCGAACTTAGCTCCATGACCTACTGTTACATCTTCTCCAATCACTGTTGGTCCCCACGTCCCCACGTGCACGACGCAGTTGTCCTGCACACTGGTGCGTGGTCCGATGACAATTCCATAATCCGGATTGTCACCTCTTAGCACTGCTCCAAACCATACGCTTGCGTCAGCACCCACTGTTACATCTCCAATAAGTACAGCCGTGGGTGCGAGAAATGCGCTAGAGTGGATTCTTGGCTTCTTTCCCCTGAAGGGGATGACGATGGCCATTAGTTGTTATTGGATGTCTGGAGATTGGTTAGCCGGGTTACTAGAGCCCTAATAACCTGAGTCTCCGTTGCTTGGATGATTTCAATCCGGACATCATCGCATAGTAGCTTTTCACCCACGGAAGGCACATGTCCTAATTCTTCAAGGATCAAGCCGTTCAGTGACCGATGCTCCAGCTTCGGGAGAGTAACTCCAAGTGCTTGATTGATCTCCCTGACATCAACGCCGGCATCGCATTCAATCTGACTCCTAGAGACTCGGCGAATTTCCTCTTCCTCCAGATCTGTTTCATCACGAATTTCCCCTACAAGCTCTTCAAGTACGTCCTCTAAAGTTACGAGACCGTCTGTTCCTCCAAACTCGTCTGCAACAATACCCATATGGATGCGCTTTGCCTGAAAATCTCGCATTAGTTGGGCAAGAGATAGAGATCCAGGGACGAAGAAAGGAGTCCTTGAAATTTGGTGGAGCTTGAGGTCATGCATTCCCTGACTAATGCGTTCATAGGCTTCACGGACATAGAGGATACCTGTCACGTCATCAACTGAATCCTTGTATACAGGGACTCGGCTGTACGGGACATCCGGAAGCCTGTCAATAATCTCAGAAAGGGTTAGATCCTCTTGCCAGGCAAAGATATCGACGCGTGGGACCATCACATCCCAAGCCGTTAACTCATCCAGCCGAAACGCACGCTCTACCAGAAGGTTTTCTGACTCTTCGAGAACACCTTCTTCTTGACCGATTTCCTGAATTTCCCTGAGTTCTCGCTCCTCCATGCTTAATTCGTCTTTTCGGTTCTTGACGAGTGCATCCTCAAGTCTGGAAACTGGTATCGATATCCATCGTGTCCATTGAGTTAGACTCAGCAGTCCTGATGCCGAAGCTAGAGCGAGTCTTACGGGATGGCGGACAGCAATCGAGCGAGGCAATACATCCGCGAACACGATTACGATCGCCGCGGCGATCATGACGACGATTGCTGGTGGCCCACGTTCCAAGGTCAGTATACTGGTAGCAACGCCAATTCCCAGTGTCCCAAGATTCAGTGCACCCGTAATCAGTCGGACGCTTGCTCCGACATTGCCTGCCCTTCTTCTTACCTCTGTCAGTGCCTCCGCGCCCCTGAATCCCTCACTCCTAAGTGTGCGCATCCTAGATTCACTAACCTGGAACGCTGCAGTTTGTGCTGCGGTGAGTATAGCGGACAGAAGCAGGCAGAGCCCGAGTAATGTGAGTATAACACCTGTCATCGGACGCTGTCCCAATTGGGTCTTCGTTTGGTACTAGGAGGGTGGTCGCCACCTCCGTTACTTCGATCTAACTCCAATCCCGACTCTCCTCGAGAAGTTCATGAACCACTCCACGGGTTGTACGTCCGTCCGCTTCTGCCTGGAAATTCAGAACCAAACGGTGGGCCAGTACAGCTGGGGCCACCGCTCGCACATCGTCCAAAGAAGGCATAGGTGATCCACGAGATGCCGCTCGTGCTTTAGCACCAAGCACCAGGAACTGTGAAGCACGCGGCCCAGCACCCCAAGAGACGTATTTTTGACTTACATCTGATGCTTCCGGTCCGGGGCGGGTTAAGCGTGCTAGCTTAACCGCGAACGAAACTAGGGAAGGTGGGGCGGGCACTCGTCGAACAAGTTGCTGCAATTCAATGAGATCTGAGGCTGTAACAATCGGATTGACTTCCGCTTGCTCTTCACCTGTAGTTCTCGTGGCGACCTCTTCCTCTTCCTCCCGAGAGGGGTAGTAGATCGGAAGCTCAAGCATAAATCGATCTAGCTGGGCCTCCGGGAGCGGATACGTTCCCTCTTGCTCAATTGGATTTTGTGTTGCGAGCACGAAAAACGGTTTACCCAGAGAGTATGTCTCACCCGCTGCAGTTACTGCCCGCTCTTGCATAGCCTCTAACAGAGCTGCCTGGGTTTTAGGTGGAGTGCGATTGATCTCATCTGCCAGAACCACATTTGCAAATATCGGGCCTTTTACAAACCTAAAGACCCGACGACCTGTAGTCCGGTCCTCTTCGATCACTTCGGTACCGGTGATGTCAGTCGGCATTAGGTCTGGAGTGAACTGTATTCGGCTGAAATCCAGGTCAAGTGACTGAGCGACTGTTTGAACCAAGAGTGTCTTTGCCAACCCGGGGACGCCAACCAATAGAGCGTGCCCATTAGCCAACAGCGCCGTGAGCAATTCGTCAATTACTTCATCTTGGCCGACGATCTGCTTGGCAACCTCCCGTCTCATGGCGTCTGAGACCTCAACAACCCGTTCTAGTAACTCAAGGTCATCACGTTGGACAATCGTGCTTTGTTCAGTTGTGGACATCTTTCTCCCTGATACCAAGCCGATGGATAGCAGATCCTATCCCATATGTAACGATCGTACAATCCGGTGAGCTTGTGAAATCGCGCCGAAGATAGACCGGTGTTTTTCTAGGCGTCAAGCAAAGCGAACTATACATATGATTACCAAGAGAACCGGCTTGCTCTTTTTTTCACAAGCGGTAAATTATGCCGGCTCTTGATAGGATATGTACCCTATTTTGAGGTTGCTCCCGCTACCCATGAGGGCGCAGGACCGTGCGAGAAGAAGAACAGGGGGAAGGTTCCCACGAGCTCTTGCGAGCTTCGGGTCAACACCTTGGGCACGGCCTAAAATGGACGCTGTCAATTTTGTTGTTCATGCTTCTTGGTGCGTGGGTGGACTCTAAAGTAGGTACATCACCGTTCGTCATGATTCTGGGCGCTTTAATCGGAGCCGGTGCAGGTGGCTATAGCCTTTACTACCACGTCGTGATTGAACCTAGAAATAGAGAGAACGGAGTCCGGTGAGTAACGTGACCAAATATGCGTTCACGGGCCTCTTAGGCGTGGCGTTAATCACGCTAGTTTTTATGCCATTCCTTGATTCCGCGGGTCGCAGGGGGCTTGTGATTGCCGCCCTTATTGCACTACCGATCCAGATTATAGCCTTTTCCGCGATGCTCAGTTTTCGTTCCAACTGGAATCGATTCCTAGCTGTATGGGTGGGTGGTACCCTGCTCAGGATGGTTGTCATAGGGCTTGCAGCTTTTGTCGCCATTCGCCTCGATTTGGAAGGATTGGCTCCGATGCTACTGGCACTTGCTGGATTCTTCTTTGGACTTCTCCTGATCGAACCAATTTATTTAAGGTCCGAGCATGCAGAGACTTTATAGATGAAATTCCTCTCTCTCTTCACGGCCTTACAGGAGTCCGCCCAAGCTCACTCCAGTGAAGGACCTCCAGACCTTCAGGGGATGCTTCTGCACCATCTCTTGGATGGCAGTGAGCTCGAGTTTGAGATCTTGGGGCGAGGTTTTGTGATTCCGCTTCCGCACTTTGATCCGGTACTTATTGGTGGGCTCACAATTGATTTGTCCCCAACGAAACACGTCGTGTTCATGTTTCTGGCCGCCCTTCTTTGTCTTCTGGTGTTTATCCCAATCGGGCGCGCGATGCGTGACAAGTATACTGATCGTGCACCCAGCGGACTGGCCAACGCGATGGAGGCCCTGATCATTTACTTCCGTGATGAAGTCGTACGTCGAAATATCGGACACGGTGCAGACGCTTATACCGGATATATCCTGACTCTTTTCTTCTTCATTCTCTTTATGAACTTGCTGGGTCTGATGCCGTTCGGTTCAACAGCGACAGGTAATTTCATGGTAACGGGGGCGCTCGCTCTCATGACATTCGTTGTTGTAGAGATTTCCGGGATGAGAACACTTGGATTCAAGGGATATATGCGGACCATCTTCTATGCGCCGCCTGGGCTTCCTCCGATTGGTCAGGCGGCTCTCCTAGTGATTCTCACACCAGTCGAATTTCTTGGAAAACTTACCAAGCCCTTTGCACTAATGATTCGGCTTTTCGCGAATATGATGGCTGGACATACTCTAGTACTGTCTCTGCTGGGATTCATATTCTTGTTCGCTGGAATTGGACCTGCCAAATGGCTTGTTGCTGGCAGCTCTGTTTTGATTGTTATAGCGATCATGGCTCTCGAAGTTTTTGTGGCATTCCTGCAGGCCTACATTTTCGCAATGCTTTCCGCGGTTTTTATTGGACTTATTCGGCATGCACACTGATGGACCACCTCAACTCGTGAATTCAACCCGTCCGTAAGACGATTACCCAAAGGACAACACAAGATGTTTACTATGTTCCAAGAAGCTGCATCAGGGATGGATCCAAACGGCCTGGCCCTTCTGGGCGCAGGAATTGGTGCTGGGCTCTCTGTTATTGGAGCGGGAATTGGCATCGGCCAGATCGGCTTAGGTGCGACGCAGGGAATTGCTCGCCAGCCTGAGGCTGCTGCCACGATCCAAACCGCGGCTATCATCCTGGCCTCTCTGGTCGAGGGAGCAGCGCTCTTCGGGATCGTGATTGCGATCATCTTCAAATTTATCTAAAGGGAGAACACTCCTTGCTCATCCTCTCGGGTTATCTGCTAGAACTCGATAGGGTTAGGGAGAAAATTGGAAGATGATTAAGACATCGATGGGAGACAGTCGTGTGCTAAGTTGGGTACTCATTCTCATGATAGCTGCCCCCAGCTTGCTGTTCGCTCAGCATGAGAGTGAAGGGGGTGGCGGGCTCTATGATATCAATACGGGGCTGAGTGTCTGGACACTAATTGTGTTTGTTAGCCTCCTGTTGATCCTCAGAAAGTATGCGTGGGGTCCGATCGTGGATGCTGTTGATAGCAGAGAGAAAGGAATCCAGGCAGCTATCGATGGAGCCGCAGAACTCAATACTGAGGCTGCGAAACTCTTGGAGGAGCACCGTGAGCAAATGGCGGATGCTCGCAGGCAGGCAAGTGAGATTCTTGCTGAAGCCAAGGTAGCTGGCGAACGCGTCCGTAAAGAACTGGAAGAGAAAGCACGCACAGAGGCACAGGGTATTGTCGAGCGTGCGTTGGCAGAGATAGAACGGGAACGGGATGGGGCACTCGAAACTCTGCGACGGGAGTCAGTTGATTTGGCGCTGGCTGCTGCCTCTCAATTAATGCAGGAGAGTTTTGATCAAGAGACCGACCGACAGTTGGTAGAGCGGTATCTTAATGAGTTGGGTGATGGGGCCGCACAGGCGTGAGAGATGAAACCGTCGCGCGAAACTACGCGGAGACCCTCTTCGAACTCGCAAGTCGCAACGAGAGCATTCAGGAATATGGTGACGCTCTCGAAATGGTAGCAGGTTTCCTAGAAGATGACTCGCGGTTTCGCACGTTTGTGGAAACACCACGAATCGATGATGAAACCAAGAAGGACGTCATTCGAAAGGCTTTTCATGATAAAGCGCCAAAACAGGTAATAAACTTCGTTCTGATCACGATTGACAAGCGAAGGCAGGCCCTTCTCAGGGAGATTTCTGCTGAGTATCTCCTGCTCTTGGATCACCATTTGGGTAGAGAACACGTCGAAGTAACTGTGGCTCGTCCGCTTGATGATACCACGGCAAATGTAGTTTCTGAGCGGTTATCAAAGATGCTTGGCAAGCAGGCAATACCACATATCCGGGTCAAGCCGGAAATATTAGGCGGAATCGTAGTCCGCACAGGTGACACGATCTACGACGGTTCGGTGCGGAGACGACTTGAAGATTTGCGTCGCCGACTCCTTACTGCTCGCATTCCATCTGGGCAAGTCGGAGAAGCAGCAGGTTGAGGCCGAGCCCTACAAACCAGGATCCCATATAGATGGCCAATGATTCACAGCTTCGCGCAAGCGAAATTAAAGACGTCCTCCTCAAGGAAATTGATCGGTATGAAGAGGATCTCCAGGCAGAAGAAATCGGCGAGGTACTCGAGCTAAAAGATGGAATCGCACGGATTTATGGCCTTACCAACGCGATGGCTTCAGAGATGCTCGAGATCACTTCCTCTGACACGGGTGAAGCGATTACAGCTTTAGCACTCAATCTCGAAGAAGATAATATCGGTGCAGTGATCATGGGTGAGTGGATGAAGCTCCACGAGGGGGACCAGGTTCGCCGGACAGGAAAGGTGTTGAGCTTGGAGGTGGGGCACGGATACCTGGGCCGGGTTGTTGATCCACTTGGAGCACCACAAGATGGAAAAGGTCCAATCGACGGGATTGAGGAGAGTCGCCAAATCGACATTGTGGCCCCTGGAATCGTGAAGCGACAACCCGTCGGTGAGCCGTTACAAACCGGACTCAAGGCGATTGATTCGATGATCCCAATCGGTCGAGGACAACGCGAATTGATCATCGGGGATAGGGGGACGGGAAAAACTGCGATTGCGATCGATACAATCATTAACCAGAAGGACACGGGTGTAATCTGCATCTACTGTGCTATCGGACAGCGAGCGGGCAAAGTGCGCAGCGTGGTGGAAACACTTCGTGAACATGGGGCGATGGATTACACAATCATTGTCACTTCTAATGCCTCGGACCCGGCGCCCATGCAGTATATCGCGCCGTACTCAGCTACTGCTCTCGCCGAACACTTCATGTGGCAAGGCAAGCATACGCTGGTTGTGTACGACGATCTCTCCAAGCAGGCTCAAGCGTACCGCCAGCTTTCTCTGATACTCAGGAGGCCTCCAGGGCGTGAGGCATACCCTGGGGATGTCTTCTACCTGCACTCACGGCTCTTGGAAAGAGCATCTAAACTCTCAGACGACCTCGGGGGAGGCTCGCTTACGGCGCTACCCATTATTGAAACGCAGTCAGGGGATGTGTCTGCTTATATCCCGACCAATGTGATCTCAATCACAGATGGACAGATTTTCTTGGTACCCGACCTCTTCTATTCCGGTGTTCGTCCAGCTGTAGATGTGGGTATCTCCGTCTCTCGAGTTGGAGGTGCAGCACAGATCAAGGCTATGAAGAAGGTTGCGGGACGGCTTCGACTGGACCTCGCACAGTACCGGGAGTTAGAGGCGTTTGCACAATTCGGATCAGATCTTGATGCCACCACACAGCGGCAATTGGCTCGTGGTGCACGAACTGTCGAGATGATGAAGCAACCACAGTACCAGCCGATGCCCGTTGCCAACCAGGTAGCGGTCATCTATGCGGTGACCAACGGTTATTTAGATGAGGTGGCTGTGGAGGATGTCCGAATCTGGGAACGGCGTTTCCACGAACACCTCTCAAACATGCACCGCGAGGTTCTAGATGGAATTAGCGAGGTAGGTGAATTGACTGAGGACCTTGAGGCGAAGCTTGTATCAGCTATTGAGGAGTACAATGAAGCTTTTCAAGCTGAGCAGGGGAGCCAGGTGCAGGCCGCTGCGGCTGCATCGGCCTAAGGACAGAGGGCAGAGATAGGTATGGCTGGCGCCCGTGAGGTCAAGCGACGAATTAAGTCCGTCGAGAATACTCGGCAGATCACACGCACGATGGAGTTGGTAGCGACATCGAAGCTTAAGCGTGCAACAGATCGTGTGCATGCAGCTCGCCCGTACGCGAATGCGCTACAAGAAATTGTGGGAGGCCTTTACTCCTCGGAGTTTTCCGAGAAGTACCCCATTCTTCGTCGACCTGAGCATGTGAGGCGCGCAGCTGTTCTCCTGCTTACGGCGAATAGAGGGCTCGCTGGGGCTTTCAATGCGAACCTTATCAAGCACGCAAGGAACCTGCTTGAAGAACTAAGTGATAAGGGTATCGAGACAGAACTTCATGTAGCTGGAAAGAAAGGGATTGCCTACTTCCGCTTTCGGGGAGAGAAGATGCTCACTGAGCGGTTAGACATCAGTGACTATCCATCGATTGAAGATGCGGAGTCAGTAGTAGGTCCGATCCGGGACCGCTTTGCGGATGGTGATGTCGATGCGGTATATCTGGTCAGTTCGGAGTTTCGGTCGGCGATGTCGACACCACCTCGGACTTTTGAACTTCTCCCTGTAAAGCCAAGAGGTGAGCCGTCCTCATCGGATGCATACATCCTGTCACCGAGCGGGGATATGATCTTAGGGAGACTTCTCCCAGCCTACATACGGAACACAGTCTATACGGCTATGGTGGAGAATGCGGCGGCAGAGCAGGGAGCTCGTCGCACGGCAATGAAGAGTGCAACGGATAATGCAGGTGATATGCTTGAATACCTAACGCGCACGTACAACCGGGCGCGGCAGGCACAAATCACGCAGGAGATCGCCGAGATTGTTGGCGGTGCTGCTAGCCTGGAATAGAGGCTTTTTCAGAGACAGAGATATAGGGATACTATGGCAGACAACATTGGGAAGGTGGTGCAGGTCATCGGGCCAGTTCTAGATGTCGAGTTCGACCCGGAGCACTTACCAGAAATCTATAATGCGCTGAACTTGTCCGCGGCAAACGAGGCAGGCCAGGAAATCTCTCTCGTAGCCGAGGTACAGCAGCACATTGGTCGTGGTCAGGTTCGTGCTGTTTCGATGTCCTCCACAGATGGTGTGACACGCGGGATGGAAATGACGGACACAGGCTCCTCAATCAGTGTCCCAGTCGGAGAGCCTTCACTGGGTCGTATCTTGAATGTTCTCGGCGAGCCGGTTGATGAGATGGGCCCGGTCGGGGGCGAAGGGGCTGAACTAGAGCGCTGGCCGATCCATAGGCCTGCTCCGAGGTTCGATCAATTAGAACCGAAGACCGAAATTTTTGAGACAGGTATCAAGGTCGTTGACCTGCTCGCACCATATGTGAAGGGTGGCAAGACCGGTCTTTTTGGAGGTGCAGGTGTCGGGAAGACTGTCATCATCATGGAACTCATTAACAACATTGCAATGGAGCATGGAGGCAGATCCGTATTCTGCGGTGTAGGTGAGCGCACGCGAGAGGGCAATGACCTTTGGCTCGAAATGAAGGAATCGGGCGTGCTGGATTCCACCGCACTAGTCTATGGTCAGATGAATGAGCCGCCTGGAGCCCGACTTCGCGTCGGACTTTCGGGCCTGACAATGGCGGAGTATTTTCGCGATGTAGAGGGTCAGGATGTTCTTCTGTTCATCGATAATATTTTCCGATTCACCCAGGCTGGATCTGAAGTATCCGCTCTGCTTGGCCGTATGCCATCAGCGGTAGGATATCAGCCGACTCTTGGCACAGAGATGGGTGAGCTACAAGAGCGGATCACATCGACTGCTCAAGGATCGATCACATCTGTGCAAGCGATCTACGTACCCGCTGATGATCTAACGGACCCTGCTCCGGCTGCGGCATTTACTCACTTAGATGCGACGACCGTGCTCTCTCGATCGATCGCGGAACAAGGTATCTATCCGGCCGTGGATCCACTCGACTCGACATCGCGTATTATGGACCCGCAGTTCGTAGGGGAACGGCACTATAAGGTGGCATCCGATGTCCAGGCGATTCTGCAGCGCTACAAGGATCTGCAGGATATCATAGCGATTCTCGGGATGGACGAACTGACTGAAGAAGACAAGATCATCGTGGGTCGTGCGAGACGTATCGCTCGATTCCTGTCACAGCCGTTCTTCGTAGCAGAGACCTTCACAAATATCCCAGGACAATATGTGAAGCTGGATGAGACGATTGAATCATTTGAGAGGATGGCAGACGGTGAGTTTGATGATCTTCCAGAGCAGGCATTCTATATGCAGGGCGGTATTGAGAGTGTGATCGCTGAAGGTGAACGTCTCGCGGCGGAAGGGGGATAACTCGTGGCTTTGGAGGTAAGGGTCGTCTCTCCGGACAGGGTAGTATTCGAAGGTGAAGCTTCTTCGATTGTAGCACCGGCGTGGGATGGGCGGCTTGGTATCTTGTCCGGGCACGCTCCTTTGGTGACGCTGTTGGGTGCCGGTGAGCTCAATCTCGACCGTCCCGGAGGGGGTAGTGACTCATTCCACGTGGCGGCAGGGGTACTCAAGGTCGACCGCGACGTTGTCACAGTCCTGACCGAATATGCTGCTGATGTGCCCCCCGAGGAGATCCCAGCTGCTGCGATAGTATTTGCAGAAGACGTTGTAGAATAATCTGAGGCTCAGTCTTAGTGAAAGTTGACTTACACATCCATACGTCTGCCTCCGATGGCGCCTGGAGTGCTGAAGCTGTAGTCCGGAGGGCTGCGTCTGGCGGTTTGGATGTGATTGCAATCGCTGACCATGACACGACTGCATCCTTCTCTGTAGCGGAAGCGGTTGGTTCCGAGGTGCGTGTCCAAGTAATTCCAGCTATTGAGGTTAGCTCAACCTATAATGGTCGGAGCATTCATATTCTTGGATATTTTGTCGACCCAGTATCCGAGGTAATCCTGAACCACAGGGTCCACGCAACGAAGCACCGCGAAGCTCGCATGCGTGAGATGCTTAACAGGCTTACTGAAGCAGAGATCTTGGTTACCTACGAAGATGTTAAAACTGAGGCTGGACCTGATGGAGGTGTATTAGGTCGGCCGCACTTAGCTAAGGCACTTGTAAAAGCAGGTTATGCTACGTCGGTACCGGATGCATTTAATAGCCTTATCGGTAATGAATCTCAGTTTTGTGTCCCGACAGATCTGCTGGAGGCTACAGAGGCTGTTCAGTTAATATTAGCATCTGGTGGAATCCCAGTTTGGGCCCATCCTCCGAGGGATATCTTTGATGCACTACTTCCTGAATTGATCAGCTCCGGATTGCGAGGGATCGAAGTATATCGGCCTTCTCACAGCCCAAAGGATGTGACGCGCCTTGAAGCGGTGTGCAGTAAAGAAGGGCTCCTGACCAGTGGGGGATCGGACTGGCATACGCCTGATTCTGGAAGATCTCTTGGAGACTTCTTTGTAGACGCTGTCGAAATTGAAGATTTACTCAGGGTTGGTGGAGTCTAGGTAATTTAGCATGAACAATAACTCTTCAGGTGTTCTCTAGTGCCGTAAGCATCGAGCAGGTTGCTTGCATTGGGTCGGATGCGCTCATAATTGCACTGGCGACTGCCACCCCGGTCGCGCCCACCGCCAAGACCTCTGGAATCCGACGGTTCGTGATCCCACCGATTGCTATCACTGGAACATCAACAGCGTCAATGACGCTACTGAGTCCTGGCATTCCGATCACATCACCAGCGTCCGGTTTTGTCGATGTGCGATAGATGGTACCACACCCGATATAATTTGCTCCTTCGGCCACAGCCAAGTGGGCTAACTCAGGATCGTCGGCAGAAAATCCGATGAGGAGCTCATCTCTAACGAGTCTACGTACTGCCTGGATTGGAGGATCTTTTGGACCCAGGTGTACGCCATCAGCACCAATCGCGAGTGCTATATCTACGCGGTCATTCACGAAAAGAAGTGCTCCATGTGCTTGCGTAAGGTCGCGTAGGTATTTCCCTGTTTCCAGAAGTTTATTGGCAGTCTCCCCCTTGTTTCGGAGTTGGATTGCCTTAGCACCACCCAGCAATGCGGCTTCAACGATTTCAACGACTTTACGGGGTTTCGCTAGATGATGGTCGGTGATCACTATGAGGCGGAGCGCGCTCGTAAGATCTCTTCTCAGCAAGGTCTTGGAGTTGGGCTTAGTGACTAGGTTCAGGGTGCCCATTAGAACCTATCTGATCCCGCTCTCTCTGAGCTGCTAGTTTCGCCCGATTATGCTCCGCAAGAGTGCGCGTAAAGACATGGCTTCCGTCTGGACGAGCGACAAAATACATGAAGTCCTCTTGAGCAGGATTAAGCGCTGCAGCCAGAGCTAGATCTCCTGGTGAGCAGATCGGGCCCGGTGGCAGACCAGGTTGGGAATACGTGTTATACGGATGGTCAGCTACTGAATCGATCGCTGCGTAAAGCAGGCGGCTTCGTGGTCCCCCGAGGGCGAAAAGAACAGTGGGGTCGGCTTGGAGAAGCCATCCTTCACGTAGTCGGTTGTGGTAGACGGAAGAAATCCGGGGCATTTCACTATTATGTCGAGCCTCCGCCTGGATGATCGAGGCCAATGTTACCAACTCGTTCTCAGTCATATTGAGTTCTTTAAGTCGGACCAGGTGTGCTTCGGACCAAGTTGAGTGGTATCGGTCCGCCATCGCTTGAAGAACAGATTCTACAGATAAGCCGGGAGCGAATCTGTATGTGTCGGGAAACAGATATCCTTCGGAAGTAGGCCCAGGGATCCCCAGGCTTGCTGGCAGGTCAGGATTGTAGATGACTGAGAGCACAGAATCTTCCGTTACCCCGGTAACTTCGGATATCCGCGGTGCAATTTGGAGCAGCCGGAAACCCTCAGGCACTGTCATCGGGACTGTCATAACTTCGCCCTTCGTCAGCTTTTCAAGGATGTCTCTCCAGCGATTGCCCTTATACAACTCATAACGCCCAGACTTGATGCGCCGATCATCCCCACGTATGCGGGCATAAAGCTTGAATGGGCCTTGCGCTCCTATTAAGCCTCGGTTCACTAGGGTATCCGCAACGTCAGAGAGTGTTGAACCGGATGGAACTGTCACCTCTAACAGACCATCGGGATCAGTTCCACAGGACATAAGACACACGAGCATTATACTACTCGTGGTTAATCTAGCTCGCGGACTTTTCACTTTGTGTGTTTCCTTAGGTCGAGCCAATTCTGAAGGATTAGCTGCGCTGCCGCTGCATCGATCCTCGCTTTGTTTTCCCTCTTGGTTTTGGGTAGGCCGATCGATCTTACTGTCCGTTCCGCGCGCACGGACGTCATTCGTTCATCGATAAAGGAAACCCGAAGGTTCATACGTTTAGCCAGTCGCGCTCCGAAAGCACGCACTTCTTCAGACCATTCAGTTTCGTTCCCCTCCAGGTTAAGAGGTAGGCCAACTACCAAGTGCTCAGCACCTTTTTCAATTGCAATAGATTCAATCTTAGATAATGGGGCCCTCTTGCCTCGCCGGCGTATTAGGGTATCCAGAGGCGTAGCAATTGTTTCAGTGGGATCGCTAAGTGCAAGGCCGATTCTCCTCATCCCATAGTCGATGCCGAGTACTCTCATCAGGAGGTGTGTTCCTTTAAGTTGCAGTAGGGTCAGCATCTATCAGGAGTTGTCCGTATAGGTTGCGGACCATCTGTTCTGAGCCAAAAGCGAACTCACACGCTCTGTCTCCTCGTGCCCGACATTTGGCCTCGAGCACCGCGACAGGGCTTCCTGCTATTTCAGACAGGAGGCCAGATATAAATCCCGTGCTGAAGCAGCAACTTGCACTTTGGTCCACCTCAGCCGTCATTGCTTCCGCCCAATCGTTACTGGTCAGAAAACCTAATCCGGGGTGATCTGCATCGACTACTAGCGTTCCCCAGCCCCTGCATGAGAAGAAGTCGCAGAGATGTGTCCAGAATGTGGATTGTATCGTTTCTAGAACTGTATTTTTTAAGCCTTCTTTGAATATAGCAGAAGCTGAAATCCCCGAACGATACCCGACCTTTTGAAGCAGTGTCGTACTTGAGTGCTTATCAGAAATTGTTCCAAGCTCGTCTCTCAGGGCACTGAAAGTCCAAGCTGGCACGGTAATCTCCCTCGATGTCATGACTGGTGGTTCCATCAGTTCTCCTAGAGCGACTTGCCGAACGTACCTCCCAGCGATTAGGAGTCGCTAGTGGAAGTCCTTAGATGGACTCGCGATTACATGAGAGATCCATTACAGAGTAATGGCGGCTACTCTACGATCTACGAGGGATTATGGTACCATCCGGAAAATAATCCGAGGAGAGTCTAGTATTAGCGAAGCCCTCTAAATCGGCGACTCGAACGATCGCACAACTCGGTGGGTTCAGTCCCGGGGAGGTAGTATTCCAGATAACGGTCCTCTTCAGCACACCAGCGGGATGCGAGCTTTCCAGTGCTTCGGTCGACAAGTACAGCATTAAGACCAGGCAGTAAGGGCCAGCCGTTCTCGATAGGGAGGAGTGGGTTTTGTGCCTGAAAACTGGTGTTATCCCCATCCCCACCCATGTACACTCGGCGCATGAAGGAGGCCCACACAGGTGCCGCCAGCCCACCTCCAGTGGCTTGTCGCTTACCTGGACCTAGTGAGAAAATTGGTATGGGTGCGTCCATCCCAAACCAGACCGTCGCGAGAAGATTTGGTGTGAAGCCCGTAAACCAAACGTCAGTGCCATCGTTTGTAGTGCCTGTTTTGCCTGCAGCTGGGACTTGATATGGAAGACCACCTCGTATGCGGATAGCATTGTATCCAGTTCCACGTATCACTACGTCCTCAAGCATTGAAACCATGATTCGAGACACGAGGCTGTCGAGGACCTGAGTACGTTCCGGCTGTGGCTCCCAAAGTACCATGCCCTCAGAGTCTTCCACCCGAAGAATGGGGAATGGTCCGACTTTAGTTCCAAGGCTGGGGAAGGATGAGTACGCTTCAGCTATTTGGATAGGGATTACTTCAGCCGCGCCGATCGTCGTAGAAGGGAACCGCTCGATCTCAGTCTGAATCCCCATATGTCGGGCAGTTTGAGCAACTGTTTCTATACCGACTTCCTCCCAACCCACTTTGATTGCGATCATATTGGTGGAGGTATAAAGTCCTTCTCGCATCGTCATCGGGCCTTTGAATTCCCCACCGAAGTTAGCTGGACGCCAGTCCTCACCGCTGACTTGTGGGTAGACTACTGGAGCATCAACCACGATGTGCGAAGCAGGGATTCCACTGGCTATCGCTGCAGTATAAACGAAGGGCTTAAAAGCAGATCCGGCTTGGCGGTTAGCGAGTCGTGCACGATCAAACTTCGACTGCTCAAAGTCTCGCCCACCTAGCATCGCTTTGACATGTCCAGTAACGGGATCTAGCGCGATGAAAGCACCTTGCAGGTAGGGTGTTGATCCCGAGAACGCTTGGACCGTGTCAAAGTCGGAGTAGTATGGATGTTCGAAGTGAATGGTATCGGCCTCGATTGCCGCCCAACCTTCCTCCATCGACAGCTGCGCCGCTTGCTGCATATCCATGTCGAGCGTTGTATAAACGCGAAGTCCATTCCGATAAATCTCGTCTCCAAAACGAGAATCGAGGATCTGTCTTACCCACTCTTCGAAATAGGGAGCCACAGAAGTCACGGACCCCGTTGGTTCGCTCTCGGGTAGTGGGAACTGCTTCCAGCGCGCAGCTTCTTCCCGCTCCAGATGGCCTTCTGCAGCCATACGTGTCAGTACTAAATCTCTACGTGCCCTTGCTCGGTCGGGGTAGCGAAACGGGTCATAAACCCCAGGCCTATTAAGAATTGCCGCCAGCAGTGCTGCTTCTGCAACATTAATCTGGGCTATGTTTTTCCCGAGATAATTGCGTGCGGCATTCTGGAATCCATAGCCGCGTCCCATATAGACCTCATTAAGATAGGCCTCGAGTATTTGGTCCTTCGTGTAGGCTTTCTCAAGGTCCAGCGCGACCTGGACTTCCTTTAATTTACGTACGTACCGCCGTTGAAAACCGATCTCGTCAAAGAGATTTCTCGCCAACTGTTGGGTGATTGTGCTACCGCCGCCAAGATTCCGGAAAGTCAAAACCCCGAAAGCGGCGCGCGCAATGCCGAATGGATCAAAGCCTGAATGTTGATAGAAGCGCTTGTCCTCGATCGCTGTTACCGCTTGGGGGATGTACTCGGGTAGTGCCTGAAGTGAAACAGGGGTTCTCCGCTCATATCCGATCTCAGCAATTTGCCGGCCATCGTGGGAAAGGAGTTTGCTAGTTTGTTCGTGTTCGAATGTTCGGATTCGTGCGATAGATGGGCAGGTATCTCCGGTGCAAAGATTTTGCCAGGATCCCCATACTCCGCCAACCGCACCGGCGACAAGGAATGATCCGGCCAGTAGGTAGGTGCGTGGCCTCCAAAGCGGCATAAGCCGTGACAGGAGTCGACCTCCTCCCTTCGGCGTTTTCTTGACTTTTTCTTGAGCCGTCAATTGTCGGTCCTAGGTGCGGAGAGAACCATCGTCAACACAGGATTGCAAGCTTGATGCCAGCATTCTCCACTCCTTCAAGCTAGCTCACCCCTAGGTAGGGGCTCAAGAAGAAATTATGACGAGCGCATGAGTCTTGACCTCAATTGTCAGGCGAGCGAAGCTCTTGGCCAGTTACGTTGGCACTAAGGTGCCGGGCTGAATCCCACCCAATATGACCATCAAGATTGATATCGGCGCGCCAGGAGAGAGTTACCCGGCACTTATAGGTGCCGGACTCCTCGAGCAGCTTCCCATTATTCTTGATGAGTACGCACCAGCTTATCGGTATGCTGTGATCTCTGATGACCGAGTCAGTCCTCTGTATGCTAGAGTGGTCTTAGAACGGTGCAGATCGAGCGGAAAGAAGGCTGAACTATACTCATTCCCAGCCGGTGAAGTCTCAAAAACCAGGAAGAATTGGTCCAAGCTTACTGACGGCCTCCTAGACGCTGGGTATGGGCGTGACACCTGCATCATTGCTGTGGGTGGAGGGGTCACTGGAGACCTAGCTGGGTTCGTGGCGGCAACGTTCCTTCGAGGTGTGCCTCTTGTACAGGTCCCAACGACGTACCTGGCGATGATCGATGCAGCCATAGGTGGGAAGGTCGGCGTGGACACTCAAGCTGGAAAGAATCTCGTTGGAGCATTCCACCCACCCAAGTGTGTAATCGCTGACCCTAATGTGCTAGCGACGCTCCCGGGTAATGAACGCTCTGCCGGGCTTGTCGAGGCGTTCAAACACGGTGCAATCCTAGATGCTGAATACTACGATGACCTACGAGCCGAGATGGACCTACTTCGGAGCGCCGATCCCGAGGCTGCCAAGGTTGCTGTTGCCGGCTCGATTCGACTTAAGGGAGAGGTTGTCACACAAGATGAACTAGAAAATGGATACCGCCAAATCCTAAATTTTGGGCATACCCTAGGCCATGCTCTTGAGGCAGCATCGAGATATAGCCTTAGTCATGGTGCTGCGGTTGCTGCCGGTATGGTTATGGAAGCGGAGCTTGGTGAGTGTCTCGAAGTTACAGAAAGTGGCACGAGTAAGGCCTTGTCTTCGGGGCTGGAGGGTCTTGGCCTTGGCCTCGAGACAATTCTTCAACTCGATCCGGAGGTGGTCATGGGCTTTCTGAGTTCAGATAAGAAGACACGGTTCGGTCGCTCTCGTTACGTCTTACTTCGCCGTATCGGGGAGGTGGAGGATGCGGAAGGATGGAGCCAGGAGGTTCCTGAACCTTTGGTCCGTGAGATTATAGGTAACCTCCTGTAGCCGAAGGAAAAACAACCGAGAGAGAGTTCCTGAGTTGCGATTGGCAAGCTGTAAAGCAGTGCTATTTAAGTCTCAATCAGAAATGATGAGCGCCAAGAATCTACTCATCAATCTGGGCCTCAAAAGCCTTATATGAAGGGGATAATCCTCCGCTTGAGGACCTGCGATTAGACTGTAGTAACCCGAGACTCTATTTGGTAGGGTGGATGGACAACGTTATTATCCCTTTGGCTTTCGCCGGTATCCCCTAGAGGTTGGGGCTCAATTATAGGTCCTGTATGGCGATACTAGAGGTGGCCGCAGTTGGCTCGACCGACGAGCTACTCATGAAAGCCAGTGGCACCCGGATCGTTTCCGTAGATGGTGCGATCGCAATAGGACAAGAGATTCTGGACTCGTTTTGCGAGTTTCTCGTAAGTAAGTAAGACTCCTGATCTCATTCGCTCCATTGCGATCTGCTGGGTACGGATTCGGCCAAAATGCGATGGATTGGTTTCTCCCATTTTGTATAGTCGGCGAGTTGATCCATCCGACGGGGGCGCGGTACCCATGGTGGGTATCCCCGAAAGGCTTCCCCGACCCTATTGGTGATCCAACGATGCGAGTAGGGTGGGGAGGTCTCGCGGAAAGACAATTAGGTTTGCGAGAAAAAATTCAATGAGTACACCGTATACCAAAGCCCCCCATCAAGGGGGCCTGAGCCCAACAGGCTCAGATTCTATCCATGCCGCGCTACTTATCGATTTCGACAATGTTACGATGGGTATGCGCAGCGATCTCTCCAAAGAGCTCAAGACCCTCCTCGATTCAGATGTGATCAAGGGTAAGGTGAGTGTCCAACGTGCTTACGCTGATTGGCGACGATATCCCCAATATATTGTGCCGCTATCAGAAGCCTCAGTTGATCTCATTTTTGCTCCTGCTTACGGGAGTAACAAGAAGAACGCAACTGATATCCGGATGGCGATTGATGCGCTCGAGTTAGTTTTTATTCGGCCAGAGATTGGAACCTATATCCTTCTCACAGGGGACTCCGACTTTTCCAGCTTAGTTCTTAAGCTCAAAGAGTATGGCAAGTACGTCATAGGTGTGGGGATTCGGGAGTCTAGTTCCGATATCCTGGTACAAAACTGTGATGAATACTACTCCTACACGAGCTTGACTGGGCTAACCAAGACCACCGAATTAACCCAAGCCGCTCGTGATCCGTGGGTCCTTGTCAAGGAAGCTCTGAAGAAGATGGTGTCACGAGGTGACGTCATGCGTTCGGATCGTCTCAAACAGGTCATGCAGGAGCTCGACCCCCTCTTTAATGAGCGAGGCATGGGGTTCAGTAAGTTCAGTAAGTTCTTAGCGGAGGCATCCTCGAGAGGTTTGGTCGCACTAAAGAAGCAGGAGAACGGCCAGTACGAGGTTAAACCCCCTTACCGCAGTCGGTCGAGTCAGGAAGAAGCGGGTGACAAAAGAGGCCCTGATCGTGGTCAGAGACAGAGAAGATCCAAGTCCCAACATTCTGCTGATAATCTTAATCAGTCTAGCTCACAGGTTTCTAGAAGCGCAGACGATCCGCTGCAAGAAGCCTATCAACTCCTCGTTTCAGTCTTAGAGGATTTCCGAACTTTAGGACGTGAGCCAGTGCGAGATTCCGATCTCAAACGAAAAATGCTGAAGAAGAATGCTAACTTCGACGAAGGTGAGCTCGGCTTTCCGAAATTCTCCCGCTTCCTTGTTCAAGCAACAGAGCATGGCATCATTTCTACGGATCGGACTGATCGCGGAAATTTCGAAGTATCTCTTCCAGACTCTCATTCAAAGAGTGAGACAACTGAAGGGACTCAAGGGTCTTCAGTTGACGTTGAGGCAACTGACCACACCCCTCTTGATGCCGAGGTCGTGGAACAACCAAATACATCAATCGTCGAAGTAGTTCCTTCAAGTTCTCCGGAGTCTGGCTTACGTCTGGGTCCGCGCCGTGGGTCAACTCGTCGACGTGGAGGGAAAGACCTGCCGCCGCTGTTCGAAGGTCAGGCTGCTGGAACATCTATACCGACGGAGTCCGACTCGGTGGCTGTTTCTGGTGAAGATTTTAGTGCATCAAGTATTGGATTGCCGACGGATCCTCAGGCAATCGTGCGGTACCTGGCACATCGGTATAAAGGAGTGGGACAGAAGACAGCGGAGACTTTGGTCGAGAAATTCGGACCAGCCCTTTTCAGTACGCTTCGTGATAACCCAGACAGTGTTGCGGCAGCTTTACCTAGTAATCGAGGTGAGCAGGTGCTTGCAGCATGGAGAACCGATTACGCTCGCCGGACTTCTGGTAGCACGAACAAAGGTGGAAACCGTGGTGGCCGTGGCCCTAGAGGCCGCGGGCCCGGCTGATAACAACCTCTGGTTTGATACTGTGAGTGAACGCGGGATTAGATCGCTAGATACTCTGCCTAGAGAGCAGCCATGGCGGGACGAAAGCAAATGGTCGGCCTTATCGATTCTATCTTCACTCTACCTGAGGGGTGTCGAGACATCCTATCAACTGTTAAGGGAGGATTCCCTGAATGATTGATCCCAACTGGACTTCACTTCTACCTCCTGTGCTTGCGATTGTGCTCGCGATTTGGACAAAGCAGGTCTACTTGTCACTTGCTGGAGGCCTATGGCTCGCTTGGACAATGCTTTCAGAATGGAATCCTCTTTCGGGAATAGCTGCCTCGATTCAGGGAGCGGTTGATGTGCTGGGTAGTGATGCCCAAGTGATTCTATTCACCCTCGTCATCGGAGCTCTGATTGCGACAGTTGAGGCATCCGGTGGAGTGAGGGGCTTTGTGCGCTTCTTGGAAAGAAACAAGTGGGTCGATTCTGCTAAGAGATCTCAGTTACTTGCTTGGGCCACAGGGATGGTAATCTTCATCGAGTCGAATATCACAGTTTTGGTGGCTGGTTCGGTCGCACGTCCTCTTTTTGACCGGTATAAGAGTTCCCGTGAGAAGCTCGCGTACATTATCGACTCGACTTCTGCTCCGATTTGCATATTGATCCCGATGAACGCTTGGGGTGCCTACAACCTAGGTATCCTTGAGGGATTGGGCGTAGAGAATGCTTTGATGGTTTTCTTGAATTCAATACTCCTGAACTTCTATGCGATTGTTGCAGTTCTGATAGTTGTAGCTGTGATTTTATGGGGTATCGATATCGGACCCATGAGGAAGGCAGAAGAGCGCACGCTCCGTGGTGAACTTCTTTGGCCAGATTCCACGCCGATGATCGACGAAGAGATACTATCTCCGACCCCCATCGAGAAGGTTGAGCCACACGCACTCAATATGATAGTTCCTATAGCCGGCATGGTTCTATTCATGCCGCTGGGATTGTATATCACTGGGGGAGGGGACCTTTCGGCCGGATCAGGATCGACAAGTGTCCTATGGTCAGTTTTGTTCGCGTTGGGCCTCTCATGGATCATGCTTCTTATTCAGGGCGCATTTAGAACGGAAGAGCTAGTAAGAATCGGACTCAAGGGTGCTGGAGGACTCGTGCCACTTGCTCTCATTCTTCTGTTGGCGCTTGCCTTAGGAGATGTTGTCGACCTGCTGGGGACAGGTATCTATGTCGCGCAAGTCACGGCGGGCACCATGCCTAACTACATCTATTTGCCCCTCATCTTTTTGGTCTCAGGAGGTATAGCGTTTTCGACTGGAACAAGTTGGGGCACATTTGCGATCATGTTGCCGATCGCAGTACCAGCGGCGGCGACTCTTGGCCTTCCACTTGCACCTTTTGTGGCTGCTACACTTTCTGGGGGTGTCTTTGGAGATCACTGCTCTCCAATCAGTGACACCACGATCATCTCATCGATGGCAGCTGCCACCGATCATATAGATCACGTTCGGACGCAATTACCCTACGCGCTGGTGGGTGGAGCGATTGCAACGGTTTGTTTCGGCCTACTCGGGGCTACACTCTAGTTAATACTTAACGACGGAGGGACAGATTCATTGAATGTTAGAGTTTGTATCAAGAGGGTTCCTGATACTGAAGCCCATATACGGATTGATCAGGCTGGCACGGACATCGACAGTGGCGGCATCAAATACATCATCAGCCCTTACGACGAGTTCGCAATTGAAGCTGGATTGCGTGTAAAGGAGAAAATGGAGGGTGGTGAGGTCAGCCTACTCACAGTTGGTACTAATGAGGCACAGGAGACGCTCCGTAATGGCTTAGCTATGGGTGCTGATAAGGCAACACTCCTTCGGGCTGATTCCTATATGGATGGTCTAGGAACCGCCAAAGCCCTTGCTGTTGAGATCAAGGATTCGGATGCCCAACTGATCTTGTTTGGAGTCAAGGCTGCAGGAAGTGACCAACAACAGGTCGGGCCGATGGTTGCGACGCTACTTGGTATTCCGTGTGTAACAGAGGTTTCTTCATTCGAGCTTGGAGATGGAGTTGTTACGTGCCATCGTGAAATTGAAGGCGGGATTGAGGTTGTCGAAGCTGATTTGCCTGCGGTGCTAACAATTACCAAGGGTGAATATGAACCCCGCTATGCATCCTTAAAGGGAATCATGGCTGCCAAGCGAAAGCCGCTGGAAGAGCGTGAAGCTGACTTCAGTCAGCCGGGTATTCATATTGAGCGGCTCAGTGAGCCTACCACTCGAGGATCCGGTTGTATTCTAGAGGATAGTCCTGATGCAGTGGCTGAACTTGTGCGTCTGCTCCGGGAAGAAGCAAACGCTCTTTAACGCTCTTTTCAATAAATCCTAAACACATAAGTAGGAGATTCGTGATATGGCAGACGTCCTCGCTTTCGTAGAACAGCGAGAAGGACAAATAGGTGGTGGAGCCCGTGAAGTTGTAAGTGTGGCGGCTCAGCTTGCTAGTGAAATCGGTGGGTCAGCTAGTGCCTTGGTTCTTGGCGGTCCAGGTTTGACGTCTGCGGCGGAAGGACTCTCCACCGCTGGTGCGACATCAGTGGTTGTTGCGGAGCATGAAGCGCTGTCCGAATACAACCCGGAAGCCTATTTGTCAGTAGTTATAAACCATCTTAGAAGTGGAAATTTCAAGGCCTTGATTTTCTCGGCAAGCAGTCTTGGCAAGGATTTGGCGCCGAGGGTGGCTGCGGCACTTGATGTCCCGCTAGGGTCAGATGTTACCGGCATCGAAGTACAAGATGGGGTGCCCTTGTTTACCAGACCTGTCTACTCAGGAAAGGCATTTACCAGATTTTCGATAGATACGGACCCGGTGATAGTTACTATTCGACCAAATGCTTTTCCTGTTGGTGATTATGACTCCAAGATTCAAGTATCCAAGTTCATACCTGATATAGACCCTGAGACGTGGTGTGTGCGTGTAATTGAGCGGAAAGGTGTAGCTGAAGGTGCGGTTGATGTCTCTGAAGCTGCAGTGGTTGTCTCAGGAGGGCGTGGGCTGAAGGATCCTGCAAACTGGGGAGTGCTTGAGGAATTGCGAGACGTGATCGGTCCAGACACAGCACTTGGCGCATCTAGAGCGGTCGTAGATGCGGGATGGAGACCACATGCTGAACAGGTTGGTCAAACTGGAAAAACGGTTGCCCCAAAGCTTTATATCGCGGTTGGGATTTCTGGAGCTGTCCAACATTTGGCAGGCATGCGCACTTCTCAGACGATTGTAGCAGTAAACCGAGACCCAGATGCTCCGATCTTCAGTATCGCGGATTATGGGATTGTCGGGGATCTCTTTGAAGTGCTCCCTCGCATGACTGAGGCAATCAAGGCACTCAAGTCCGAAGATTAACAAAGAGGCAGAGACTATCCCGTAGAGACCTCACTCTTAGCGTAGCTCTCTGCACCCGGTGTATCAGCTAGCAGTATCACATCGACGCTGTCTCCTTCAGCGATCTCAGTTTGATGTTCTGATACCACCGCGAGCCCCTCAGCATCTGCTAGAGTTGTTATGAGACCTGAACCCTGTGGTCCTGTGATATGAGCTTTAGGGGGTACCGTGGATGAGTCCAGACGAACACGCAGGAAATGGCTGAGTTCACCTGGCCCCTTGAGAGGTTCAGCGGCCTGACAACGGAGTGTCCGTCGGAAGATCCTTTTGTGCCCACCTATCGCCAGCAGAAACGGGCGGACGAATAGCTCGAAGGTAACGAATGCGGACGTTGGATTTCCTGGGAGGCTGAAGACCGGTTGATATGTATCTCCACGGGGAAGCCGTCCAAACCCGAAAGGGCTTCCAGGCCGTATACGGACTCGCCAGAAGTCCTGCTCAAATCCAAATTCTTCTAAGATCTTCTTAACTAGATCCGCCTCTCCCATCGAAGCGCCACCGATAGTGATGAGGACATCAGCGTCAGTGGCTTCAGATATTCGTTCCCGGAGAGTTTCCGGATCGTCTGAAGCGATTCCTAGCGGTAGGGGCATCGCAGAAGCACCAGTAACAGCAGCGGCGAGCATTGGACCATTCGACTCTGGTATCCCCTCTCCTCGCTGAACATCCTCGTATCTCTCTGGTGTACGAAGTTCATCTCCGGTCGGAAGTATGCCGACAGAAGGTTGTTTCACCACCGGAACGTTTCCCATGCCGAGCGCTGCCAGCAGCCCCACTGTTGTTGAAGTGACAGTGGTACCTTTCACTAGCACCTGGTCCCCTAGCTGCATATCCTGCCCAGCAGGTCGAATGTTGCGTCTTTCGTCACGGTTCTTGAAGACACTCACTATTCCTGGTGTCTGCTCCGAGTCAGTGTCTTCAACTCGGATAACCGAGTCAGCTCCTGGTGGTATTGGAGCCCCAGTCATTATCCGTATTGCCTCCCCTGCTCCTACACTCGACCCAGGCAGGTCTCCTGCGTGAACCACGCCTGTCACGGACAATACAACAGGTGTTGAAGGTCCGGCGTGCGAAATCTCCTCTCCACGAACTGCATATCCATCCATCGCGCTATTATCCCAAGGAGGAAGTGTCGCACGGGCCACTAGGTCTTGAGAGAGGGAGCGACCGAGACAAGCCTGGACTGGTAATTCTTCAGATAAAAGAGGTTGAGCTGAGGAGAGGATCACTTCTTGAGCTTGCTTCAAAGTCAACCAATCTGCTGAGCGAACTTCGAAACGGGGCTCCTGTTTCTTCATCGGACAGGTACTACCAGCGGAAGAGTGCTGTAACAGAGAAACCTAGCCCTTGTACCCATTCTGCTTTCTCTACTCCCACAAACCCGCGCGCTGAGTCACTGAACCCAGGGGGCGTACCTAGCCTGGATAGGGAAAAGAGTCCATCCCCGCGAAGTGCAATATGATCACTCAAATACCAGTGAGTGCTCAGACCAAGTGATCCGACAAAACTCTTACCCAACTCAAAACGGTCAGCGGCATCTAGAGTTTCTTCAACTGGGTCCTGCTCAGCCGTGTCAAACGTGATTCCACCACCGAAAATCAAGGAAGGGCTCAGGCCGTGCCAGGCACGGTGGCCTGTTAAGCTGAAGCGGAGGCCAGCATCAAATTTGACCATCTGGACGTCTGCAGAACCGATCACCCGATCACCCTCATCTCGGCCCGGGCTTACGATGTCGCGTTCACCTCGAATGACTCCGACAACTCCTTCCAGTGATACTGGGCCACTCACGTGCACACCATAACGACCTCCAAAGAGGATGCCGCCTTTGGGTCCGTATCCAAAACGTCCGGTTGAGAGTGTTATCTGGCTAGCGAACGGGCCTGCCTCTTGTGCCCGCTCTAAGAATTGGTATACGGAGGGTACTGTCTGAGCTGCCCCCTCGCTCTTGATGAGCAAAGGAGATATTAGATAACCCAAGACGAGCGCACGGAGAAATATGCGCATGGAGGGGCTTCTCTCCTCTCCCGCGGTTGAATTGATTAACAACTTACTAAAATGCTTGAACGCCCTTGTAACACCGCCGGACTGGGATCGTTTCAGCTTTGAGGACCAACTTAGCATAGAGTGCCTGTAGGTAGTTAGGCTTCGTTGTTCTGAAAGTCGTTTTCAGGGGCGCGGGCTACCCTGGCCAACGTCAGGCCCACCAAGATCACAGCTGCCCCTATTAGCTGCAGGGTGGTGGGGACCTCTTCGAGCCAGATCCAAGCAGTAATGAGTGCGGCTACAGGTACTAAGTTCGAGTACACTGCTGTTCTGTTGTTTCCGATGCGTTCAACCGCTCGATACCAGAGAAGGTAGGCGAGCCCAATCCCTAGTAAGCCAGCATACGTAACACCTATCCATACCTCTGGGGTTATTGCCGTTAAGTCAGTCCTCATTAAGCCTGGCAGGCCCATTAAGAAAATGATTGGTGTCGCAACCCACAAAGTCCACGCAGTTACGCGAAGCGCCCCATAGCGGGTGACCGGCTTTCGACCTCCAACCGTGTACATCGCCCACAGCACCGAGGCGATCAAGATGAGTAAATCTCCGCGCGTAGTTGGGCTAGCAAGAGTTCCGGCATCACGGCTACCCGTGATTACCATAAATATTCCTATCAAGGTTCCCGCTACACCTATGACGACCCACCCTCCGGGACGTTCATGTCCAGCCACGCTTGAGAGAAAGAGTGTCCAAACTGGAGTTGTAGCTAATAGTAGGCTTGCATTTCCAGCGAAAGTTGAGTCGACCCCAAAGATGAAGCAGAGTTGGTAAGCAACATTACCCAACAAACCAAGGGTGATGATACGACGTAAATCTTGTGGGTCTGGCTTTAACGAACCATCTAGCCGGCGGACTAGGATCCATAGAGCAACGGCCGCCATAGGAAAGCGGAGTGCATTGAGCGCTAAGGGATCGAGCTCACGCAAGAGGACTTTGAGGACTGAAAAATTGACCCCCCAGATCAAAACGATCAAAAGAAGTCCCAAGTCAGTCGTGATATCCCTTCTAGGGATTTCCATCTAGATACCTCGGTCCCAATCTGGGCCGTTGTGGGAGGTGATCCGGAGCCACTAGTTTGGGTTGTGGCGCAGAAAAGTACTTGTAAGAACTCCAGTGTCCACATTTACGATCTTTTTTCGGGATACCGGGACCAATTCAATAGCCATGATGAGACAGTTTACAGATCACCAGAAAAACCAGTGGACCGCCAGCGTGCATAGGACAGATGGACCTGACTACAAGGGTCGATATGTCATGGTGCTCGAGAATGACTTGGGCCAAAGTATCGCCTTGAACGATATCCGCTGGAATACGGAGAAAACTGCTTACAGGACGCTCCAAACCATGTCAGATGTCGAACTCCGGAGACGCCTCCGGTCTGCTACTGGTCGGAGTGCTGTCCAAGAAATCGGCTAGCACCTGAGCTTGAGATGGTATGTGCTGTCACAACGCACCTAATTAGCTGCCACCACCTCGTTGTGGAATCGTCAGCCACTGTCCTGCTAGAATCCGGTTCGGCTCGATTCTCGGGTTGGCTTGTAGCATCTCACTGAGGGTAAGGCCGTAGCGATAGGCGATTGAAGACAGATTATCACCCGAAACCACCTGATAACGTTGGGAACTCTGACCTGACACTACTGTTCTCTCGTCGATTTCCTCAACTATGGCATTAGGTTCACGTTCGGGACTGCGTACGAATTCGGCCAATCGCGCTCCTACAAGGTTCTCTACACGCTTCGCACGTGTAGTAGATGGTGTTCCATTCAACAGGATTGAGAATGCTAGCCTTTCATCGTCACGTGAACGGACGATGCCGCTGAGTGCTGAGACACCTTCGATTGTTCCCGTTTTGGCACGCAAATTACCAGCCGCAGCAGTTTGATACATCCTTCTAAGCTCACGGCGAGTGCCAGCCTGTGGCAGAGAAGCCCAGTAATGATTCCATGTTTCCGTTTCTGCCATGCGTTGTAGAACACCGACGAAAGTACTGGCGCTTGTCCGGTTCCCAGCAGCAAGGCCAGAGCCGTCAAGTTGAACTACACCCTCCATTGGTACACCGATTTCCGTCAATGCTACTGAAACGGCTCTGGCACTAGCTTCGGGGCTCCCCAACCCCTCTTGAGTACGGCCCATAGTCCGGAATACGAGTTCAGCGAAGAGGTTGTTACTCCTCTTGTTTATCACAGAGATGTATTCGCTGAGAGGAGGCGAAGTGTGTTTTGCGAGTATACGGACTCGGGATCGTTCATGATGGGTTGGAGAGGTGATCCCAGTTAGTACAGACTTATCTGGAGACTCCACTACTCGGATATTACCTAGAATACGAATCCCGCGTTCTAATAGTACGTTACGGAATACAGAAGCAGTGAAGTGAGGGGGAGATGGAACAGTCATTTGGCGCCAAGCATCCCTCCCTCCAAGTACGATGCCTCCTTCGATCCGAATAGGATCCAAAGGGTATTCGCGCAAAATTGACAAATGAGGTCTAGTTCCTCTGGGAGATGTGATGGCTAGGTTATGCACATCTAAGCCTGCATTCTCCGGTATGGTATGTACCTCCGGTCTAGATCCTGAGCGGTCTGAAGAAGCGACACGGAAGGACACCACATTTTCGTTAAACGAGAGTGCTGAAATAGGGGCTGCAAAATGATCATTAAGGTCCTTAGGGTCCCATGAGTAAGGACGAAGGGGCCCCGGAAGGTGTGAAGCGTCAGCCACCAGGTCGCCCGTTACCGTTCTGACACCGGCTTCTTCAAGCTGATCCACAAGCAGTTCAAGAACATCTTCTCGTTCTTGAAAAAAAAGATCAGAGATTCCAGGGTCACCAGTGCCGTATAGCACCAGATCACCTTCAAGCACGTCATTGGTGATATTGGAATCAGAGAGCAAATATGTTTGGAAGCGGAAGTCCGGTCCGAGAATCCGTAGAGCTGCGGCCGTTGTGAGCAGCTTCAGATTTGATGCCGGACTCAGAGCAGAATCCGGTGACTCCGAAAAGAGTGTGTCACTTTGGTCGAGTGAGACGACTAGCACCCCCCATCGAGCATCCCTCCAGCTATAGGCATCCAAAATCTGTGAAAGGTCTGCCTGCAACTCGCTGACTTCTTGCGCTTCAACTGGCTGATTTTCTAACGCTACAAGTGAGATTGACAACCCCAGGAGGAATCTCAGCGCAGGCGACTTCACGCCGTGACCAGGGGGCTCATAGCAGTGTGTGGATCAGGCGCGGATAGGGCCGGGTCCACCTTCGGGGACACAGGTCGTACAGTATCCGGTCAACTCCAAGCTGTAACCGATAACCTGAAAGTCTGTAGCCCTGCCACTAAGTGATTGAACTTCCGAGTCGGCAACCTCTCCGGGGATATCTGTTACACACCCGCACGCTAGGCAACGTGAATGATAATGAGGGTCCATTCGTCCACAATAACGAGCCGAGCTATCATTGTAGCTGAGTTTGACCGCAAGGCCGCAGCCGACAATAGTTTCGAGACTCTTATAGACTGTCGCGAGAGAAATCCCATCCAGTTCAGAGCGGACAGCTGACAATACTTCATCTGCTGTAGGATGAATATCCGTGCTAGCGAGGTAGCGGTATACGGCTGCCCGTTGTTCGGTAAAACGCTGTCCACTGGACTGCAGGGCACGGCGTAGTTGAAGGTCGGTATTCTCACGTAGCATAAGAGTACTTTATCGGTCCTAACGAAATAATGTCAACTGCGTGATCTGCGATTTGATCAGTTTCACAAGTGTGAGGGTTAAGGATTGTCTAGTGCCCATCAGCAGCAAGGGTTGCTGATGGGGGGGGCTAGGCAGATTTTTTCCAGTACAGCTCTGGAATTGTCCCACATGCCGCACAATAAGAAGGATGTCTGATGAGCAAAGATGCTGGCACACTTGATGCCCTTCTAACTGAAAACCGCCGTTTTTCTCCGAGTGAGGATTTTCGGACTCGTGCTGTGGTCAGTGATTTGGAGATCTATGAACGAGCAAGGACAGATCGTGAATCCTACTGGGCAGAGTGGGCAGAGCAGTTAGACTGGTTTAGACGCTGGGACTCTGTCTTAGAGTGGCAACCTCCTCATGCGAAATGGTTTGTAGGCGGGAAACTTAACGTTGCTCACAATTGTTTAGACCGTCATCTAAATAACTCTCGGTCTGATCAAGCCGCTCTTATCTGGGAGGGAGAACCAGGAGACACGAAAACCTACACATATGCTCAGTTGCATGATGCGGTCTGCCGCTTTTCAAATGCGCTGAAAAATCTGGGTGTAACTCGTGGGGATCGTGTCACTATTTATTTACCTATGATCCCGGAGGCAGCGATCGCTATGCTTGCCTGTGTTAGGATCGGAGCGATCCATTCCGTGGTATTCGGAGGCTTTAGCCCCGAATCACTGGCTGACCGGAATAATGATGCTCAAGCCAAAGTGCTTATCACCGCTGATGGCGGTTGGCGAAGGGGTGGCATTGTCCCTCTCAAATCCAATGCAGATGAAGCTCTCCTGAACTCACCTACCGTAGAGAAGGTTGTGGTAGTTCAGCGAGGTGGTGAGTTAACCGAAAAGGTTGATGCAGAAATGCTGGAGGGTAGGGATCACTGGTACCATGACCTTATGGATCAAAACTCGGCTGATTGTCCGGCCGAGGAAATGGACGCCGAAGACGTGTTATTTATCCTTTATACGTCGGGCACGACCGGTAAACCGAAGGGAGTAGTTCATACCACTGGAGGATACCTGACACAGGTGGCTGCTACCACCAAGGTCGTGTTCGATTTACAAGACGACGACGTGTATTGGTGCACAGCAGATGTGGGATGGATTACTGGGCACAGCTATATCGTTTATGGACCGCTTGCCAACGGGGCCAGCGTCTTCATGTATGAGGGGGCTCCAGACACACCTGATCGAGGCCGCTTTTGGGAGCTTTGTGAGAAACATGCTGTCACCGTTTTCTATACAGCGCCAACCGCGATCCGGGCCTTTATGCGCTGGGGGGATGATTGGCCGGCAGAGTATGACCTATCTAAGCTCCGACTATTAGGGACAGTTGGTGAACCCATAAATCCGGAAGCATGGATTTGGTATCATGAGAAGATCGGCGGAAGCTCATGCCCTATTGTCGACACATGGTGGCAGACGGAGACAGGCTCGATCATGATCACGCCACTGCCAGGGATCACTGAAACAAAACCAGGAACTGCGACTTCTCCCTTTCCTGGAATTGAAGCAACGATTTTGAACGAAGCAGGAGAAGTTAGAAGTGCCGGGTATCTCGCGATTACTTCTCCTTGGCCGTCTATGCTTCGCACGATATGGGGTGATGACCAACGCTTTCAAGAAACATATTGGTCTAAGTGGGAGGGGATTTACTTCCCAGGAGATGGCGCCAAAAGAGATGAGGATGGCTATTTTTGGATCCTTGGACGAGTGGATGATGTTCTAAACGTTGCCGGCCATCGAATTGGTACGATGGAGGTTGAGAGTGCACTCGTCGATCATCCGGCTGTTGCGGAAGCTGCTGTAGTTGGTAAGAGCCATGAGATCAAAGGTCAGTCGATCGCAGCGTTTGTGACCCTTAAAGAGGGAAACTCAGGGACTGATGAGTTGCTGGCTGAAGTTCGCGAGCATGTCGGGTACAAGATCGGAGCGATTGCCAAACCTGAGATAGTGATTTTTACGGCTGACCTCCCCAAGACTCGTTCAGGGAAAATAATGAGACGTCTACTGCGGGATATCGCAGAGGGACAGACCGTAGGAGATACGACGACTTTGGCAGACCCGAGCGTGGTTACACGTCTACAGGTGATGTATGAAGAAGAAGAATAGACCTGAGGCTACTGCGTCCTGATTTTTGATCTTTATTTTGCTGAGTTAAGCATCATCTTGATGTGCTGCTGATGGTGTGTGAATTCAAAAGCCAGAGTCCGGTCGAGCACGAGTTCATCAAGCGGTTGCATCGGTATTGCTCTGATGAAGGAATCGAGATCTCGTTCCCTATGCGGACCATGATGATGAAAAGCGACCCCGACCAAGCATAGGCTAACAAGGAAGAACCATGCAGGATTTCTTTTCGAACATTGTTGCAAACGACTGGCCGCGGGCCGCGGGCGGACTCCTTTCTCTGATCGTCTTGGCTTGGATGGCCAACATAGTGACCCGCAGAGTATTCCTAGGGTTCGTCCACAAGTTGATGAGCAGGACACGGTCCACTTGGGACGATCGTCTCTTTGAGCGACGCGTCTTCCATCAACTGGCCAGCGTGGCTCCAGCACTCGTGGTCTACGTTGGGATCGACTGGGCCTTGAGCATCGGCGACAGCGCTTCGCCCGCCGCCGCCGTTACGTTGACGAGTTGGGAGAATTTTTTGTTCATGGGGGCAACCTTCGGACGCCGCTTGTCATTGGCATGGGTGGTGATAGCTCTGACGAGGGCAGCCGGGGGGCTATTGGATGCCCTCAACGACATCTATTCCACAACCTACAAAGAAGCCCGAAATCGCCCGATCAAAGGATACCTGCAGGTCATTGGTCTTTTCTTGTACGTGGCTACCGGCATCATTGTGATTTCGATTGTGGCAGGTCGTTCGCCCGTGCTCTTCCTCTCAGGCCTCGGGGCACTCACGGCCGTGCTGATGCTGGTGTTCAGGGATACCATCCTGTCTCTGGTGGCCAGCGTTCAGATCATGTCCAACGACATGATCCGGATCGGGGACTGGATCGAAATGCCCCAAGCTCATGCCGACGGTGACGTCATCGACATTGCGCTCCACACGGTGAAAATCCAGAACTGGGATAAGACGATCTCCGCAATCCCAACCCACAAATTTATCTCCGAATCCTTCAAGAACTGGCGTGGTATGAGTGAGTCCGGTGGTCGGCGGATCAAGCGCTCCATCTACCTGGACATGAACTCAGTCCACTTCCTATCCGAAGACGAGTTTACTCGCCTGTCCCGCTTCGAGTTCCTGCACGAATACCTGGGCGCAAAGCAAAAAGACCTGGAAATTGCTAACGCCCGACAAATGTCCGGAAAAGGCATCAAGCCGGACTCACGACGGCTCACGAATGTGGGCACGTTCCGGGCGTATGTGTGGCATTATCTGCGAGGACATCCGAAAATCCACCAAGAGATGACACTTCTGGTCCGGCAACTCCAGCCGGGGACGCAAGGTCTGCCCTTGGAGATATACTGTTTCTCCAACGACACGAACTGGGCGAACTACGAGGGGCTGACTGCGGACATCTTCGACCACCTTATCTCGAGTCTACCGGAGTTTGGTCTTGATGTTTTCCAAGAGCCGGCGGGAAGGGATCTGAAGATCTTGCGTGCCTCAAGCTAGGGTTATCGTGTAGGTATATACGAGCTTCTACAAAAAAGTTAGCGGCGGCAGAGAGTTTGAATTTACGGTTGGAGTCGGCTCTCTAGGCAAGGTGATAACCGCGCCGGGTGACAACGTTTTTCTATGAACACGAGTTACTGGGTTGGCCTTAGATAAGAGAAACATAGAACGGCTCGTGATCGTTGGGCTCTTCTCATTATTGGGAACGGGCTGTGCCCAGCAGGCGGAGGAGTCGCGAGACTCGACCCACGGCTATGCTCCAGGGCGTTTGGCAGGAAAGGGATCTCTTCCGATAAGCAGACACATCACTCCGGGATCAGACGGAATCAGGCGTCTAAAGAGTGTTACTAAGCTTCGTCTGCTAGTGCATCAAGGGTGGGAGGAGCAGTTTTAGACAACTCCTTATCTGGCTTCTTCTTGACCTTCCTAGCTGGAACTCCTGCATAGATATAGTGCGGCTCAGTACTTTTTGTAAGCATTGCACCAGCACCGACCATAGAATCATCAGCCACATGCGTACCAGCTAGAATTGTCGCGTGATATGTGATTCGCACCCCTCGCCCAATAATGGTTTTCGGCGTCTCTATGATGCGCCCATCAGCTATATCGTGTGTATGAGAATAAACGTTTGCAAAATCTGAAACTGACGAACCATCTCCTATCTCAATACCACCCCGGTCATCGAGGAGCACATGTCGGTGGATCACCACGTTGTCACCAATGTCGAGATTGTAGCCGAATGACAATCGCACGTGTGGGAATGCCTTGAAGTTTGCACCACAGTGGCCAAAAACATGGTGAGCAAGGATTCGCCTGAAGCGGATGCCGAGCTCCACATTTTCTCCTAGGTAACTGCGGTCGAACATTTCCCAGAGCCACAGGAGTGGCTTGCGTGGTGTATAACGTTCTAGATCGATGTCCTGATAGTACTCCGGCTCGAGTGTAACATTTTCTGGGTTCATCTGAGCCAACGCGACAGGCAGGAAATGTGTGGCGTCATTGCGAAGGTGTGTATCACCCAGATGTGGGAAATAGATGTCGGTTAGAATAAGCCGACAGAGTTCATTTCGGTCACATTTTTCTGATTCAAGTTCCTCTGATAACCAAGCCAGCCACTCAGAATAAAGGTTAGATGTGTCGCTGGGGATTCTTACTGAACGCAGAGGCAAGAAAGGCATTAATGAATCTAGTCTAGATTAAGGGTATAAGTTCTAGAGTATTTTGAATTCTTGAAATGGAAATGGAAATATAAGCAGATCGATAGAGTGGCAGTATCAGGTACTATAGAAGTCTACCTATGGATCTGGGTAATTCGTTCCGTACAGAACGAACCAGTCTTGCAGGACTATCCGATGAGCCCGTTGACGCTCCGTGGCCCTACAGATATCGTCTCCTATGGTAACAATCGTGTTTTCTGGAACGGGTCCGCGCCCGCCCTATGACGCTCTTATACAAGGGCTTCAAGGGGCGGGCGCGTCTCATTGGGAGAGGTCGCTAAGCGATGTCTGATGCCGTGCCTCTCCGGGGCCAGATTGTAAGAGAGGCTCTCACATTCGACGATGTTCTCCTGATTCCTGGACATTCGTTGATTCACCCGAAAGATACGGATGTGTCTTCGCGTTTGACGCGTGAGATTTCTATTGAGATCCCATTGCTCTCAGCAGCTATGGATACAGTTACTGAGTCGAAATTGGCTATCCAAATGGCACGTGAGGGAGGCGTCGGGATTATTCACAAGAACCTCTCGCCCGAGGCTCAAGCAGAAGAAGTAGACCGGGTTAAGCGTTCTGAGAGTGGGATGATCCTGAACCCAATTACCCTCTCGCGAGACAGCAGTCTTAAAGACGCTCATGAGCTGATGGCAAAATTTTCAATCAGTGGAGTTCCCATTGTTGAGGATACTGGGCGACTGGTTGGGATTATCACTAACCGAGATCTGCAGTTCGAGCTTGATCTTAATAAGTCTATAGAGGAGGTCATGACTTCTGATGACCTCGTTACTGTTCCAGTAGGGACTACGCTTGACGAGGCAGAAACGCTTCTCCATAAGCACCGTATCGAGAAACTTCCAGTTCTAGACCAAGATGGAATCCTAAGGGGACTGATCACTGTTAAGGACATCTTCAAGCGCCGCCAATATCCAAATGCCTGCAAAGACGAGCATGGACGCCTTAGGGTAGGCGCTGCTGTTGGAGCATCGAAGGTTGATATTGAACGTGCAGCATTATTAGTGGAAGCTGGGGCAGACTTGATTGTGGTCGATACGGCTCATGGCCATTCCGAAGGTGTGCTCGAAGCACTCGGGCGTGTGCGAGAGCGGTTCCCAGATACCCAATTAGTGGGTGGAAATGTCGGAACTGTAGAAGGGGCTCAGGCTTTGCTTGAGCGAGGAGTTGACGCAGTTAAAGTGGGTGTTGGTCCGGGTTCCATCTGCACTACCCGGGTAGTGACTGGTGTTGGTGTTCCACAGCTGACTGCCATCATGGATGCAGTTGATGGTGGGGATGGGTCGGTACCGATCATTGCGGATGGGGGAATCCGCTACTCAGGTGACATTGTAAAAGCTCTTGCGGCTGGAGCGGAGTCGGTAATGATGGGCTCAATGTTCGCTGGCACGGACGAAGCTCCAGGTGAGAGCTTTCTGCTAGAGGGTCGACGATTCAAAACCGTAAGGGGTATGGGCTCCTTATCAGCGATGGAAGAGGGTTCAGCAGACCGTTACTTCCAGGAAAATCAGGAGAGTCAGAGCAAGCTGGTTCCCGAGGGCATTGAGGCTAGGGTGCCATATAAGGGCCCTATTTCAGATACGATTTACCAGCTTGTCGGTGGTCTCAGGAGTGGAATGGGCTACTGTGGTGCTGCATCTCTTGATGAACTTCGCTCTAGCGCTCAGTTCAGCCGAGTTACACCAGGAAGTCTCAGAGAGTCTCACCCTCATGATGTTACCATCACCAGGGAAGCACCGAACTATCGTATGTAGGTGAATTAGCTACCACTCCCGACGTATATCACTTGTAACCGTGGCATAGTTACTGAATCAGGGTGTTACCCTGTCTTTTGTAACCGTTTGCGGAGTGAATCACCCTATCAAGTCTGGGTGCTTATACACTCTAGTGATCCCAACCCCCAAAGGGATCTTCCAAGGACGGGCTCTGTGGGGTGAATAGCTCGGCACCACTATCGGTTATATACATGCAGTCTTCTAGCCGAACCCCGAACTCACCAGGTACGTAGATCCCAGGCTCATCACTGAACACATTCCCGGCGATCAGCGGTGTCTGGTTCCCCTTCACGAGGTAGGGCCACTCATGCCCGTCCATCCCAATCCCGTGACCAACCCGGTGCGTGAAGTACGTGTATCCCGGACCGTAGCCGGCGTCCTCGATCACCTTGCGAGCTGCCGCATCAACATTTTCTGGCAACACACCCGGACCCGCGGCATGGTACGCGGCAGTCTGGGCCTCGAGTTCGATGTCGAAGCGCTCTCTCATGATATCGGAAGGCTGACCAAGCACGAACGTGCGACTCATGTCTGAGCGGTATCCCTCAACCCCACATCCTCCGTCGATGAGCAGGATCGTGCCCTCACGGATCACCTGGGGAGTGATTGATCCATGGGGTAACGCAGACCACTCACCAGTCTGCACGCTGGCTGAACCGGAAAAGCCAAGGCGCTGATGGGCTGAGCTTATGAGGCCACCAACGTCACCCTGGGTCATGCCCTCTTCCATCGCGAGGTACGCCGCCTTGTACGCAGTGAGTGTTACTTCATTGGCGAGTGTCATGAGCTCGATCTCGTGTGCATCCTTTACGCCGCGGCATCCGCCGGTCACTGGTGTGGCATCGACCACATCGATGGCTGGTGCCGCGAGCGCGATACCGTTGCTGAACCGGAACTGCATGGTCTCCTCAGCACCGATCCTACCCGTCTTGATCCCACGATCTCCCAGGCCCTGAGCCACTCGCTCGTACGGACTTTCGTGCTCCTCCCATGTATATACCTGCGACCCACCCAACGGACCGAGCGCGAGTTGTTCTCTCGCTCGGTCTTCCTCGAATGCGGGGCATACCACGAACGCGTCACCTTGGACGGGGATCACGACGGTGAAGAGTCGCTCACCGCCACCCCAACTGATGTTAGTGAAGTAGACCATGGAAGTACCACCACAGAGAGCGAGGCCACTGAGTCCTTGTTCGCGCATGAGCTGTTTGGCATTCTCGACTCTTGCGGCACGCTCGTTCGTCGTGATGGGACGTGCTCGGTCGGCCCAAGATTCTAACCGGGCAATCGAAGGCGGGAGTGTCTCTCCGGACCCCTCGGCCGACTCGCATCCGGTTAGCGTTAAACCTGCAGCCGCAACGGTGGACGTTTCTAGGAAGTGACGTCTTGAGATCAGCGGAGTTAAGAGTTCCATCATCTACCTTTCTGGTATCAGACCTGTGGGGTATAGTTAGGTACGATTACTCACTACGAGGAAAATATGTCTGATATGAAAGGAATAGCTAGCAATTTCTTTGAAGCTTGCGAAACCGGTAAAGGTTGGGATGGCTGCAAAGATTATTGTCTAGAAAATGCTTCTTTTTCTTCGCATGCAGAGCCTTTATTGGAGGTAAGTACTATCCAAGGCTATGCCGATTGGATGCAAGGAGTTTGCGGTCTTATGCCTGATTGTGATTATGAAATTAAATCGCTTACAGTTGATGAAGAGAACAAGCATGTCTCGTTCTTTGCTCTATTTTCGGGGACACACACAGGTGAAGGTGGGCCAGAGCCTACAGGTCTAAAAGGGACAGTTGACTATGTCTATGCGTTGGAATTTTCTGGAGACAAAATCAAGCATTTAACAAAAGTATGGAACCCTCATTACTTCTTTAAACAAATAGGATGGGAGTAAAACTTAGGTAGTAGTTGATTCCAATTTTTCTGCTAGCATTTAAACAAGAGAGGTAGACATGAGTTGTGACTGCCCACAGAAATGTGACTGCTGCAAGTGTGATGGCTGTGCATGTACCTGCTGTTGCTGTGAGTGCTCTAAGTGCGACTGCTGTTAGCCGTTTTTACAGTTTTTCTCGTACTCACAGGTACCGCCATTTCCCCCTACTACCAAAATCTACAGTGCTCTATCAGCTATCATCCTGATGGCCTTTTGTTCGTATAGTTTCTATCTATGAAGCCTAGATCGAGGCCTGGAAGTGCACTCATAGGGTGTCTGATTCTTGGGACATTGGGGGGCTGTGCTGATGGCTCCTCTCCACTGCACCCTCCTGCTCCTGTGGAGGCTCCAAGTCTGGTATCCGAGAACTCAGACTTAGAAGCGCTGCCTCTAAGAGAGCCTCTAGTTGCTCCGAACTTCGAAGATCTTCCTGTGGATGAGCTTTTGGCTACGCCCATGCTACGTGATTCGAGTTTTATGGGAGAGGTGCAAGAGTGGGTGGATTTTTGGGCCACATCTGCATCAAGCTGGTTCCCCGACTACTTGAGCCGCATGAAATGGTTTGAGGGGACTGTGGATTCTACACTGACTCTGCATGACCTTCCGCAATCTCTAAGGTATCTGCCGGTGATTGAGAGCGGATATAGCCCTGTTGCTGTAAGCCGTGCGAACGCGGTTGGCCTCTGGCAGTTTATGGCTCCGACCGCGAAGGACTTGGGGATGGAGGTGACGGCACTAGTGGATGAGAGACGTGATCCACTTAGGTCGACTCAGGCAGCGGCGGTGTACTTGGGAGAGCTCTATGAAGAGTTCGATTCCTGGTTCCTTGCCTTAGCGGCATATAATTCGGGCCCCGGCCGTGTGAGACGAATGCTTATCCGGCACGCACCCCTTGAGCCACGTACCGACCGGCTCTACTGGGAACTACGTCGTTATCTACCGAAGGAAACAAGAGAATTTCTTCCTAAGCTCTTCGGGGCCATTGTTGTTGCTGGGAACCCGACTTCCCATGGTTATGATCTTCCAGCACAAGATCCTTTCAGTTTTGACCAGGTATGGGTTCCAGATGCGACCACACTCGATGTGATTGCGAAAGCCTCGGAAAGCGCCGATACGGAAATCTCTCGACTCAACCCACAGTATGTTAGAGGAATGACTCCTCCTCTCAGACAGGTCTCAGTGAGGGTCCCTAAAGGGAAGGGAGAGCTATTCTTAAGAAACTATGCTTTGATCCCAGTCGATGAGCGAGTCAGTTTCGTGGAACATATTGTGGCTTCTGGAGAAACACTCAGCCATATAGCTGTTCTGTATCGTGTTTCCGTACCAGACTTGAGAGCTGCAAACCCTACTATAAGACCTCGTTATCTAAGGATCGGTGCGATGATTACGGTCCCAGTCTCGGTAGGTTTGAAACGGGATTCTAAGCCCGGTAGTTAAGCCTACTCATTACTTGTCCAGCTTCCTGAACGACCGCCTTTCTTAGACAAGAGCTGAATGCCCTCGATGCGCATACCGCGGTCCATAGACTTTGCCATATCGTAGACAGTTAGCAGAGCCACACTAACCGCTGTTAGTGCTTCCATCTCAACTCCTGTCTGACCCGTAACCGTTACTTCTGCTTGTGCAACGATTCCCGGAAGATCCGGATCCGCTTCAAGCCTCATGGTAATGTTCACGCCATTTAGTTGATGACATAGTGGGATGAGGTCATGGGTCTTCTTGCCACCCATAATCCCAGCAAGTTCAGCAACCTGTAGGACACTACCTTTTCCTACATCACCGGTCATAATGCGCTTTAACGTCGCCGGAGAAGTGATGATTCTTCCAGTCGCAACCGCGTGCCTTGCAGTTTGTTCTTTCTCTGAGACATCAACCATTCGAGGTCGGCCCTCGTTGTCGATATGCGTTAGTCCTGCTGAATCCTTCATAACACTCCAAGCGTATGCTAAGTACCAATAAGCCGACGTCTGAGGTTTCTGACGAGGCCATTGACGATGAGTTGAGGATTGACGTTGCCCCGTGCAAGCTCTCGCGCTTGTTCGACTTCGGTCAAGGCCAGGACGATCTCAGACCCACGAATCGATGTTCTAGCTACTAGCTCCTGTAGGTGCGAACGCTCATCAAAGTTGAACACCCGATCTCCGGCGCCAGAGACGATAGCGCCCAGATCTCGAAGCCATTCTTCGATAAATGTGCATAGTGGAATCAACGATCGAGCTCCAGCTGATGGATAACTCAGAGATAGCTCATAACCTTCGCCTGGGTCTCGAACTACGGCTACTTCAATCAATGCTAGTGCTTGGCGTCTCAGGGATTCTAAGGGCCCCTCTTCTTGGCCATCAGGAAGAAATCCGAGTGCACGACCAATTGATCCCTGGGAAAGTTTGCATACCCATTTGATCGTTTCCCTGTCAGCGTCCGTGTTTTCGCTGAGAAATATATCAATCAAGTCGGTACCTAGAGCAGCAACATGGAGCGCAACGGTTCGTGACAGAATCGTTGGCAGGAGCCTTCCGGGCTCACTGGAAGTAAGGATGAAACGCGATGTTCCCGGTGGTTCTTCCAATAGCTTGAGTAGAGCGTTGGCAGCCTCTGGACTCGCCTCTTGAGGAACGAGTAGCTCTGCGTTGCCGATAATGAAGACCTGGCCTGGTGCCATATTCGGACGAAGATGCGCTTGTCGTCGAATGGTCTTGGTAATACCAAAGTACAGCCCCCTGACATCAGCGGTGTGGCTCGCGTAAAGCGGCTCAGCCCGAAGATCCTCAAGTGCCTGCATACGAGCATCCTCAAGAGCGGTAACCAAACGATCCCCAGCTACCCTTTTCGGACGCGCAAGTGGGAAGTACCAGTGAACATCGGGATGCTCGAGCTTCACGGCCATCCGGCAAGCTCCACATTTCTCGCAAGGACCGTCAGCTGCTGGCCTCTCACAGATCGTGAGTTGAGCTATCCATAAAGCAACTCTTTGTTTTCCTACACCGCGTGGTCCATGGAGCAGAAGTGAGGAAGGTAGGGATGTTCGCTCATGAGCGCGCGCCATTGAAGAAAGAAAGTCTTCGTGTCCTACGACGGGGTGCAGGCTCATCTTCTAGCTCGGGGCTTAAGCCATTCTAGTGGGTTCTGGGCTTTTGGCACACTTCCATCGATGGGAGCACGAACTTGGAATTCAATGTGCGGTCCTTGCGCAGTATCGGTACCTCCAACTGTTCCAATCACATGACCCATATCGATACTACGGCCTTCGACTACTCTGATTTCTTCGAGGTATAAGTAAAGGGAATAGAATCCGTTCCCATGACTAAGTACGACGCTTGGCCCGTATCCCTCAAACGGTCCCGCTAGAACTATGAGCCCCTTTCTAGCAGCGTGTACTGGGCTTCCAGGCAACCCGGCAATCCCTACACCGTTCCAATTGAGCACCAGTCCATTGGGACGTTGTTCTCGCCCGAACGGATAAATGAGATCACCATCTAGCGGCCATTCAAGACTCCCCGCATCTCTAATTGACATTGAGAGTTCTGAGCTTGTAGGTGTCTCCAGTTCTCGGCGTCGGTCTTCTAGATTCGTGACTGCGTCGCCGGCGCGGACTTCTCCTAACTCGGCGTGATTATCTGTAATCTCGGGTGAAGTAGGTTCGAGCTCTGAGGTGCCGATCATCGTGCAGGAAGCATTCGCAAGGCCAAGCATGATGGCTAGGATCCCCATTCGTCCAGTTAGCGACACAACATGACCCCCAAGCTGGCTGAATCGCCCAAGTCCGGATCCTTTTTGTAAACCTTTGTACGTTTGATCAAGAACTGATTTGGAGAAAAGGCATTCGAACTGGAAGAGTCTGACGAGGAAAATCAGTCATGCAAAAAAATCTTGCTGAAACGATTCTGTGTAAGGTGGATGGCCAGCCTCACAGCCTCCACCATCGAGGTCGCATTGGCTGAGTTAGTTCCTGCGATATCAAAAGCAGTTCCGTGATCAGGTGACGTTCTCACAAAGGGAAGACCGAGCGTTACGTTTACACCGCTCCCGAAAGCAGCAGTTTTGAACGCTGCCATACCGACATCGTGATATGGTGCAACAACGGCATCAAAGTTTCCGGTGAGCGCACGGTAGAATACGGTGTCTGCCGGGAAAGGTCCGGCAGCATTGATACCCATATCTCGGGCCCGCTCGATTGCGGGACTGAAGATCATGGCTTCCTCATTTCCGAACAGGCCATCATCTGACGCGTGAGGATTAAGCCCACATATCGCGATTTGTGGGGCAACTAAGCCCCAATCACTCTGCAATGCTTCCGAGAGGAGTATGATCTGTTCAAGAAGTAACTCTTCACTAAGGAGGCTTATGGCTTCGCGAAGAGGATGGTGTGTCGTAGCTAGCAATACTCTGAGCGGGCTTCCTCGATCGGTCATTTCCGCTGCCATCAGCATTCCTACTGGATTAGAACCAGTGAGCTTCTGGAGCATCTCGGTTTGTCCTGGTACATCCCATCCTGCAGAACGCAGAGAAGGCTTGTGTACAGGGGCAGTGACTATTGTGTGAAACAGTCCGTCTCGTACTCCCGTGACTGCTTGTTCGATTGCCAGTGCTGCAACTTGTCCAGCGCCCTTCGGAGTTCCGTCCCATGCACCAACCGCTATGAATTCGTGCTCAGATGGTACCTGGCCGCGTGTCTCTTCTGAGCCTAAGAATGTTATTGAGAGGTGCTTGAGTTCAGTTTTGAGATCACGAACCGATTGAAAAGCAACCTCAGCACCAATGCCTTGCGGATCGCCGAGAGTTATAGCGATATGAGGATACACGTGTCCCGAAGCTTATTGCCGGATCTCAATGTGGGTTTTGGCTCGTAGCTCTTCCAGGATTCTGGCATACTGTCTCTGTTCCTGAAGTTGTGCGGCTACTTGCCCACGTAGATCCTCAAATGTATACGCTCCTGCTTCGCGAACCTCTTCTATTTTTACGACTGCAAGCCTGACATCACCCCTAGGGGTTTGATACTCGATTGGCCCGATCACATCGTTAGCCATCGCGGTACTGATCACCCCGTATCCGAGTGGCAGTTGATCTATTTGATCGAATGGCACAGGGATCGTATCAGGAGCTTCTTGATCGGAGTATTGTGCAAATAATATCTCCATGGGCTCTCCATTTTTCACTTGTTCCAGTACCACGGATGCTGTATCGCGGGTTGTCTGGATATCTGTTTCAGTCATTTCCGGCATGACGAGGATGTGTCGACCTCTTTTCTCCCCTCCCCGAGAGCGCTCGATCTTGATGATATGGTATCCGAATTCTGTCTGGACGATGTCACTTACCTGTCCGTCCATCATCGAAAAGGCAGCATCGTCGAATTCTGAAACCATTGCACCACGCCTGAACCAGCCGAGATCTCCTCCAAGCTCGGCGCTGCCGATGTCGTCTGAGTGAAGCTGAGCGAGTTCCCCGAAATCCTCACCACTCCGGATCTCTCCAAGTACGGAGTCCGCTTCCGCGCGAGCAGTTTGCTCTGCCATCTCTGAGGGGGTTGGTTTTAATACAACTTGAGTAAACGTGATAATCTTAGGACGTTGCTGGAGTTGCCCTCGGGCCGCCTGGAAGGACTCAAGTAGGTCATCCTCAGACAGTTCAATTGCGGGTGCGTTCTGAAGGCTCCGTTGGAGAAAGAGTTGCTGGGTTTGTTCTTGCCGGATTTGCGTTCTGAGCAGGTCGCGGTATTCAGCGAGGTTAAGCCCGTCTGTTTCAAGTGCCTGTTGTAGTGCTGATTGCCCTCCAAATTGTTGGGTAACCTCGTCGATTCTAGAAGCAACTCGATCCTCAATCTCTGATTCGTCGATCTGAAGTAGGGTATCACGCGCTGCTTCTTGCAATACCAGAGTTCGGTTGATTATTTGGTCGAGCACCTGGCTCATCATTTGGTCAAGTTCCGGGCCCGGGTCAGGTAAAGTGACCCCGTCGGACATGGCCATCCTTTGGAGCTCTTCCTGGATCTCAGTTTGCAGGATGATGGAGTCCCCTACGATCGCCATGACTCGGTCAACCACATCTTCTTCACCCAGAATCTGAGCCGTCATGAGTCCAGGGCTAATCATTAGCCCGATCGACAAAGCTATTAGTCTTCTAAACATAATCCGTCGTAACCCGTCACACTGCCTGAAGGTCCGGGCATCTGACCCCTTCTCCTCATTAGTTCAATGTATCCGGAACAAGATTCGGTACTTCTGTTCCCTCTTCCACGATAGATGGGCTCCGATTTGCACGAAGTTGTCCGAGACGAAGGATAGCCTGACCGACCCCTCTGTCTGATATATAGGGGGGTGTACGTTGCTCTAGTTGAAAGCCGATTGCTCCAAGGTCGATAACTTCTGTAGCCCCGGTTAAGACGTTGGCTATCGCCTCTAAGACGGCACGTGAGAGAGCCTGCTCAGTAGGTTCCCCAGGTGCTCTATCGAGTTCGATAAAGCGAAGGGCCCGAGCGGCAGAACGGAGTTGATTACGAGCCCCGATAGCCATGGAGTCCAGAACCTCTCTCTCAGGCTCGAGTCCGGATGCCTTGGCTTCAGCCACAAGAAGCTTACGCTGCACAAGGCCGAGTAGGAACTGATTGAGCTGCTCATCGGTCCCTGTGACTACTTGTTCTTGGAAGTCTGGACTCTGTGCCTGGAGAACGAGCTGAACTTCCGTCACGGTGAGTTCACCACCTGAGTACTTGAAGACGGCGCGCCGTCCAGCCCGTCCTGAGAGTCTGGTCGCCGGATTATCGGCTATCTCGCGCACCACAACATAGGCATCTTCAGTCGGCTGAGGCTCCGCGCCTTGTTGAATACTTGCTACAAAAGTTGATTCAGCCCGCAGGAATCTCTCTGTCTGAATGCGATTCCGGAGACCCGCCACAACCTCCTCAAAATTTTGGGTCCTCAACTGTTCGAGCCTTATTAGGTGGACGCCGAATTGGGTTTCTACAGGACCTGTCATTTCACCCGGAGACAAGGCGAGGACGGCCTCCTCAAATGGTTGGACCATTTCCCCTCGCCCGAAGAATCCAAGATCACCTCCGACGGCTCCTGATCCACGGTCCTGGCTGTATTGAGTCGCCAATGTACCGAAAAGTTCGCCAGATTCGATTCGATTTCGGATAGCCAAGATCTCCGCTCGCACGGAATCCTGTTGAATAAGGGTAGCTTGAAGCGGATACTGGAGGAGTATATGACTAGCACGGATTTCGAGCTCTGGGTCTTCAGCGGCGTAGATTTCCTCCAACTCTAGATCCGAGATCGCTGTATCGACCTGGATCACTGAGTCACGGAGTTGAAGTATCATTACTTGGTTGACTTGTTGGCGTAATAGTTCGTCGAAGTCGAGAAAAGCGAGAGTTGTATCCTCCGCAACAGCATCACCCAGCAGTGTGTAGTCAATCCAGAGTTCTGCAACCTGCTGGATCACTGAAGCTTGTGCTGGCAAACGCTCTTCGTTGATAAGAAGATTCACTACTTCTTCGACAGAGAGGTCATAGTCTCCGGCACGTGCAACAACGCCGTCCTCCGACTCAGGTGCGGTACATCCCGTTGTCACAATGAGCAGTGTAACAAACATCCCCCGTGTCCATTGCTTCTGCATCAATAAGACTTGCCTCACCGGTTCTCCTATGTATATAGCGTCATGCGGCGGCGGAGTGCGCAGAACTCAGTGCCGCAAGGGCTAGCGTGACTGTTTCGAGAATTGGATCTGCTCCCGTCTGGTAAAGTAACAGTGAAAGTGGTGTAATCCGGCGCACCTCAAGTTTTGCCTGTCGCTGTTTCAAAGGCCCCTCTAATACGGCCATTTTAGGAACAATCCCCTCACGAAAACTCACCCGGGCTGAATCCTTATTCACTATAATCCGCTCCACCCCGATACTGCGCCCTAAGATACGCAACACGCTAGCATCGAGAAGACGTGCAGTTTCGGGTGGTAGTGACCCGAATCGATCTGCCAATTCAAGTCGAATGGCTTCGATTTCAGTTTGACCTCCTGCTCTTGAGAGTCTGCGGTAAAAATGAAGCTTCTGTGCTGAGTCGGAAATATACCCTTCCGGTAAATATGCAGGTCCTCTTAGTGACACGTCAGGTTCTGGCCATTCCTGCTGCTCGTTGCCGTTCTGGAGCCGCTTAACCGTTTTCTTGAGCAGCCGCATGTAGGTATCAAGACCAACCTGTTGGGCAAAGCCTGACTGTTCAGCTCCAAGCAAATTTCCTGCGCCTCTTAACTCTAAATCACGCAGCGCGATAGAATATCCGGAGCCCAATTCTGTATAATGCTCAAGCACAGTCAGCCGTTTTCGTGCTTCCGTGCTAAGGTCATCAGGAGCCAGCAGGTAACAGTATGCTCGGCGATCAGATCGGCCGACCCGTCCACGGATTTGATAGAGTTGAGAAAGCCCGAATCTGTCAGCTCTGTCAACGATGAGCGTATTGGCATTTTGAACATCTAGCCCGTTTTCAATAATCGAAGAGCATACGAGTACATCAAGCGCACCTTCTACAAAGGAACGCATCACTTTATCGAGTTCATGGCCACTCATCTGGCCGTGCGCTACTCCGATATTGGCTTCAGGTATAAGGGCCCGTAGTTCCTCGGCTGTCGTGTAGATTGTTTCTACCCTGTTGTGGAGGAAGAAGGCTTGGCCACCACGGTCTAACTCACGGTGCAGTGCCTCTGTGATTAGTTGGTCGGTCCATCCGACCACACTTGTCATGATCGAGATGCGATCCCGGGGAGGAGTTTGGATGAGTGAAAGATCGCGGATACCTGAGAGTGATAGATGCAGGGTTCTGGGGATCGGGGTAGCAGACAGCGATAAGATATCAATCGAGGCCCTCAATCCCGTCAAACGCTCCTTATGACTTACCCCGAATCGTTGTTCTTCATCAATGATGAGGAGGCCGAGATCACTAAAATCAACATCTTTAGATAACAGGCGGTGGGTGCCGACCACGATATCCACCTGACCGTTTGCAAGCCCCAAAAGTATCTCCTTTTGCTCCTTGGAGGACCTGAACCGACTGAGGGCACCAACCTTCACTGGGTAATCCGCTAATCGTTCTGCAAACGTGTGCCTGTGTTGCTCAACGAGTATCGTAGTGGGAGCTAATACCGCTACTTGCTTGCCATCCTGAACTGCTTTGAAAGCGGCACGTACGGCAACCTCTGTTTTACCATATCCCACATCTCCGCAAATGAGGCGGTCCATGGGGCGATGTGACTCCATGTCTCGCTTCACATGGATTGTTGCTTTTTCCTGATCTGGAGTGTCTTCATAAAGGAATGAGGATTCCATCTCTGTCTGCCATTGGGTGTCTTCTGAGAAGCGATAACCGTTTGCAGACTGGCGTCTTGCATAGAGCTCTAGAAGCTTGACCGTCATCTCTTCAAGAGAGCGCTCCGTCTTATTGCGCACTGTGTTCCAGCGTTTCCCCCCGATACGGTGGAGCGATGGTGGTTTGGCGTCCTCTGACTCACCAACCCAACGCTCAATCAAATCGAGGCGATAGACAGGAAGCCGAAGAACTTCCCCTCCCGCATACTCGATGGCTAGTGCCTCTAATTCTTGTCCTGAGATTTCGAGAAGTTCGAGCCCTCTGAATCGGCCAACACCGTGATCCATGTGAACCAGGTAGTCCCCTGGCTTGATCTGAGCCAGGCTCTCTAGTGCGACTGAACCCCGGAAGCGCCGACTTTTTCGAAGACGTTTCGTACGCCGGAAGATCTCATGGTCATTTAGGACTCGGAGTTGCTTTTCACCACAGGTCAGCTCAAATCCACTGGACAGGGATCCAATGCCCAGGCTTGTATTAGAAGGGATTTTCGATACTCCCCCAAGAATTTCTTCTAGTCTCTGAAGTTGCCCGTCATTGTCACAGAGTAAGAGTGTTTCCTGACCCTGGGCTTGTCCCTCTCGCAGGTACGCCTCCAAGCGTCCCATATCGCGATCAATCTCTGGAGGCGGCTTTGACTCAAGCGCTGTGCTGGAATCCCTTCCGACACTGAGATGGAGGTGAGCATATTTCTCCAGTCGTCGGGAGAACTCATTGGGGTGTAGGAAGAGTGTTTCTGGTAAAGACGGAGCTTCGCCCGATTGGATTAGATCTTCGTGTAGTGTTGTTACCCGTGTCCAAGTTCTAGCCACTTCATCTTCAATACTCCAGTCACCGATCTGGGTGATCAGTGCATCTGCCGGCAATAACTCGAGGAGGGATCTTGATACTCTTTCATCTGTGTCTTCACTAAGGCGCTGGAAGGTTACAGGTAACACGTGAGTTTCTTCTAGTTCGTACGTTGAACGTTGGTCAGAGATATTGAAGCTTCTTATCGAGGCGACCTCGTCACCCCAGAACTCGATACGTACAGGTTCGCCTGCGGCAACGGAAAACACGTCTAAGATTCCACCACGTACTGAGAATTGGCCGACCTCTTCAACCAGAGGCATCTGGATGAAGCCCTTCTGCTTAAAGAAACTGCGGATCGCTGAGAAGTTAGCTTGTTCTCCAACTCGGATTGTTCGACGGAATCCTGCTAATTTTGATGGGATTGCAGCACGTTCCTGTAGGGCCCTGGGGGTTGTCACTAAGATCTGAGTGCGGCCTGAGAAAAGTGCCTCGATAGCTTCTACACGTAGGCCATCGATTTCCAATTGTGGTTCGGAGTCCTCGTATGGAAGTGCTTCTCTCTGAGGATAGAAATGACAGGTATCAGGGGTGGCGACTACCAAATCAAGATCAGTCTCCACAGAAATAGCGTCAGAGGGGGTTCGGACCAATGCAATAAAGACCTGCTTAGGGCAGCATTCATTTAGGGTTGCCAATGCGAGAGGGCCAAGGGAACCGTGCACTCCTCCAATCTGTTCTTGCTTACCGGGAGAAGGGAGCCCGTGTGCCAACTCAAGGATGGCGGGGCAGGATCCGATAGTTGTGAGGATCGGGTTTGACCGACGCATCAAGAGCAGGGTTTCACGAGGTGTTGGCTGTTCGAGTTACCCCTCTGTCAACTCGCCCAGCAGAAGCAACCAGTGACTCGATACCTAGCAGAATGATGGTCACCAGAAGCAGCGGCCACCACAACTCTGGACCTTGGCGTTGTCCGAAAACCTCCCGTGACCACTCCGTCCTATCATTTGCTGGCCTTGCTCGTTCACCAATCTGTGTCAAAATCGCCTCGGGACTCAGCTTCTCGAGTCTGGACTCGGCAATCGGAGAATTCAGGGCTACCACGTCGAGGATGGAATCAGAATTCAAGAAATCGTAGAAGCCTACCTCACTTGTCCCACGTACTACGCGTGTGCCATCGATCTCAAACTCCTCTCCATAGGGAAAACGCACATGTGTAGCCGCTCGGGGAGCTGACAACTCATCCCCAGCTTCATAATCGGTATGGCCCATGCCAGTTCCGGCCCACTCATTCGCTACCCAATCAATGAACCGTACCATCCCCGTTGACACTGGTAAGCTTGTAGATGAGACATCTAGAGCAGAAGCGACTAGAAGGTAGGGTCGGCCGCGGGTGTCCGTACCTTGCACGGCCCAGGCATCATTCGATACTTCCGCCAAGGTCCGAGACGGTGTTTCCAAATCATCAGACAGCTCGAGATCGTACCAGCGTTCGATTCGAACATTTTCTAAGGGGTCAGGTAGATTACGGCCACCTAATATTGCAGATCCCGTTCTAGGACGAGCACTGTATCTCCAGGGGATTCCTTCGTTTGCAAGCCGACGATTTAAGCCAGGAAGCAGAGTGGGATCGGAGGGTGGTGTAACAAGCACCGACGCACTTAATGGAAGGATATCTAAGCTCACTCCCATCCCTGTGATCAACACTTCTGCTTCCCTAGGGGAGACAGATCTCAAGCGGTCTGCTGATTCAAGAACGGAGATTGCTTCAGTTGCGAACAATCCGATATCACCAGTGGTTGCTACTCTGGGAGCAGGACGGGAGTGGTAAGCAAAATATCGTCGGTCGTCCGTCCTAAGTGCATCTGGATCTGCGTCGACATAACCCCGAATCCAGCCACTAGCATTCGCAGCTAGTGTGGTTGCACTAGCCGAACCAGGGGGTACCTGAGTCACCCCTCGCATTTGCTCGTTGACGATGAGGCGAATCGATAGAGGTGTGGTATCGTTGGAGTTTTCAAGCGCATAGACCGTGATCTCCGTCTTGTCTCCCTCTAACGGTGGGAGGCCACCTCCGACCGAGACCCCAGTGATGGCGTGGTTTTGTGAAAGACTCTGTCTTGAAGACCAAACCACTACTGGTATATCACCTGCTGGGCTTTCACCACGAGCGGGAAATGCGGAAGCCTGCAGATCTGAAATCAGGTGGATCTCACGGTGTTTAAAAGATGCAGTGCGAAGGATCCCTGCTGCACGCTCTAGGGAGCCAGCAAGATCGCCTCGTGCGTCACTGGTTTCCGTGCTCTCTACTATCGCACGGGCTTCGCTAGTACGTCCTGGGAAAGACGGCAGCCAAGGTTCTCCAGCTCTCAGGACCCAGAACTGATCCTCGGTCGAAGAAGCTTCGAGTGAGGTCACCGCGATCTCTTTCAGTTCGTCTAGAACCCTAGACTCTCCGACGACAAGCCCACTGCTCATGGAGTTATCAACTATGAGCACGACTGCTGTTGGAGGATGAGACGAGCCTCGACCTTCAATGAAAATACGAGCTCCAGCTCCAACCAGAAAAAGCAAAACCATAATACGGATCAAGAGAAGGAGCAGTTGACGAATCCGGATCTCCTTAGCGTGCTCACGCTCAGTCCTCTCAAGGTAGCGAAGTGCTGGAAAGCTCAGTCGGCGTGTCTTTTGACGGTGAAAGAGATGGAGGAATACTGGGACCCCGATTACGAGGCCAGTAAATAAGAATAGAGGATTCAGAAATCCCATCACCGCGCTCCTGACTCCGAGTTCACCCTAGTCGTTCGCGCTTGCGAAGATAAGTTCTCAGGGCGCTTGATAACGGTTGGTCAGTCTCAAGAACATGGTAGTCAATACCGTGCGGGCGAAGATTATTCCGCCATTCTTCCAGAGCATCTGCCACAGCGGCTCGGTATTCGTTTCGTATATCAGGGATACTTACCAAGAGTTCATCATTTGTCTCGGGATCAAAGAACCGGGCCTCAGAAACTGGTGGGAGCTCTCGTTCCCCCGGATCCAAAAGGTGAAAGACAAGTACTTCGTGCCCATGATGTCTCAGAAACTTTAAAGCTGTCAGAGTTTCCTCAGGCCTGACGAGAAGATCTGAGAGCAAGATTACAAGTCCCCTTCGTTTGAGCCGAATTGCGAGGTCCCGAATTGCCCGTTCCGCAGATGTGCCCTCTGAAGCTTCGAGCGCTGCCAAATGGTGTGTGAGCTCTGCCCACTGTCGCCGGCCACCTCTCGCCCGCACTCTTTCGACTACAATATCATGAAAAGCTGCCATCCCTACGGAGTCGCCCTGCCTTAGGAGAATGAGTGCTAGTGAAGCGGCCAGGTGTTTTGCGTACCATAACTTCGGGGGAAGAACACCAGGATCGGAACTCCAACCCATCGATTTACTGACATCCACCAAGAGATGCGCCCTGAGATTCGTCTCCTCCTCAAACTGTTTCACATAATAGCGGTCGGAGCGGCCGAACATTCGCCAGTCGATGTACCTGAGATCGTCACCCGCCTGATAAGCACGGAGTTCGGCGAACTCAGCTGAGAAACCTCGATGCGGAGAGCGGTGCAGGCCCATTAAGAAGCCTTCCACAACCTCCCGAGCAATCAACTCGATTCCACCGAGCTGAGAGAGTGTGGCAGCGTCCAGTAAATCTGGACGCGAGGCGTTCGGAGCGGTATGTGGAGTGTTCATCAGAGCCCCGGAACCTACTGGTCTGATCAAGTGTGCTCAACAGGTTCCAGGGTCTATACAGTTCAATAAGAAATGTTGGTTGAGAGATGTGTGCCGAAGCTTCGCACCAACTCATTCGTTACCTTTTCCTCAACATCGTCTAAATCACCCGGTACACCACTGATTCGTGCATACCAATCACATCAGGAACTTTTGCATCGTGGCTCATATCGACCACGGAAAATCTACCTTAGCAGACAGGCTTCTTGAGGGGACTCGTACAATTGATCCTCGAGAGATGCGCGCACAGGTGCTTGATGATAATGAGCTTGAGCGTGAGCGAGGAATTACCATCAAGCTGCATGCAGTACGTATGAAGTATCAGGCTCAGGATGGAAAAGAGTATGAGTTCAACCTCATAGACACACCGGGTCATGTGGACTTTACCTATGAGGTATCCCGCTCTTTGGCGGCGTGTGAGGGAGCTATCCTAGTTGTTGACGCAACACAGGGGCCTCAGGCCCAGACTCTCTCTAATCTCTTCCTTGCCCTTGATGCGGATCTAGAGATCATTCCTGTGGTCAACAAGATAGATTTGCCCGGTGCGGAACCGGAGCGTAGGCGCGACGAGGTAGCTGATCTCTTAGGTGTACCCCCGGAAACAGTACTCCTGACTAGCGCTAAAGAAGGAACCGGGATTGAAGAAGTTCTTGAGGCTGTGGTAGAAAGAATCCCGGAACCGTTGGGTGATGCCGAGGCTCCCCTTAGGGCACTCATCTTTGATTCCTACTATGACAAGTACTTAGGAGCGGTTCCATCTGTGCGGGTGGTGGATGGCACTCTACAGCCTGGAATGAAGATCACGTTTGGTAATGTCAATGCGAGTTACGAGGTTACCGAGGTGGGTTCGATGCGACTGGGGAGGATTCCTGCTAAGACTCTGACACCGGGAGAGGTGGGTTATGTCGTAGCCGCTATCAAGGCAGTTGGTGACACCCGTGTCGGTGACACGATTCTTGATGCGGACAACCCTTCGACAGAGCTCTTGCCCGGCTATCAGGAAGCCCGGCCCATGGTATTTGCTGGTCTCTATCCTACGGATACTGACGACTACGAAAATCTTCGCGATGCACTTGAGAGACTTCGGATGAACGACGCTAGTCTCCAATATGAACCCGAGACTTCCACGGCTCTCGGCTTCGGTTTCAGATGTGGCTTCTTAGGGCTACTCCATATGGAGATCGTGCAAGAACGCTTAGAGCGGGAATTTAGTGTAGACATGATCACAACTGTTCCCAACGTCGAGTATCATGTTCTGCTCACTGATGGAACTGAGCTTCGCGTAGAGAGCCCGACAGCACTTCCGGACCCAGGAACTGTGACTGCAATAGCCGAGCCAATCGTACTCGCTCGGATTCTCTGCCCTTCGGAATACATAGGTAATGTGCAGAAACTCTGTCATGACCGACGTGGCATATTCCGGGACATGAGTTATCCAGACCCACAGCGTGTCGAACTGGACTACGAGTTACCGCTTTCGGAGATTGTGCTTGACTTCTACGACCGACTAAAGAGTTCGACTCGTGGATATGCAGCACTGGACTACGAGTTTTTGGAAATGCGCTCCGGAGCACTTGTCCGACTAGATATTCTCGTTAACGGTGACCCGGTCGATGCATTCAGCGTGATTATCCATGAAGACAAAGCTTATGTCTATGGTCGAGACTTAGTCAGGAAGCTTAAGGAATTGATCCCCCGGCAGCAGTTTCCTGTAGCGCTACAGGCGGCGATGGGAAACAACGTTATTGCACGGACGAATGTGAAGGCAGTCCGAAAAAATGTGACGGCTAAGTGCTATGGTGGAGATATCACACGCAAGCGAAAACTGCTTGAGCGCCAGAAAGAGGGAAAAAAGCGTATGAAGCAGGTTGGGACGGTAGAAATTCCTCAGGAGGCTTTCTTAGCTGTGCTCAGCCTTGGAGACGATTGACTTGAGTGGCCCCTGGGTTGTTGGTGTAGATATCGGAGGCACCAACCTTGTCGTTGGTCTAGTACCTGTAGAGGGTGGGGAGCCTTGTGGTTTACGGTCGCAGAGTACTCAGTCAGAGCGAGGACCAGATGCGACTGTTAAGGAGATCGGTCGCATGGTGGCGGACGCGACAGAAGATGTATTAAGCAAAGAAGGTGGGGCGAGTGACCAAGTTTTAGGTGTAGGTATCGGTTGTCCTGGGTCTATTGACCGACCAAGTGGAATAGTTCGCACAACTCCTAATTTGGGTTGGGTTGATTACCCAATCAGCACACAGATTGCCAACCTACTTCAACTTCCTACTGTACTCGATAATGATGCCAACTGTGCCACATACGCCGAGTGGTGGCGAGGTGCCGGACAGGGTATTGAGCATTTAGTCGGTATAACGGTCGGTACAGGAGTTGGTGGAGGTGTAATGCTTGGTGGCAGGATTTTGCGAGGGGCGTCCGGGAGCGCTGGGGAGGTAGGCCACACAACGATTGATTTGAATGGGCGCCGCTGTTCCTGCGGTAACTATGGTTGCTTAGAAGCTTATGCGTCAGGCTCTAGCATCGCGTTGCGTGCAGTAGAGGGCCTAAGAGCAGGTTCGCAATCTGTTCTCACTGAACTGGTAGATGGCAACATAAAACAGATTTCTGCGGCCCTGATCTATGAAGCACTACAACTTGGGGATGAATACGCGCGTGAGATCATGCTAGAGACCGCCAAGTTTCTTGGCATCGGGATTGCTAACCTCATCAACACTCTGAATCCAGATGTTGTGGTGGTTGTCGGTGGGGTTGTGGGTGCAGGGGACTATCTATTCGGGACCATTCGTGAGGAAGTCCAACAGCGTTCATTCAAGTCTGCGTTTGAGGCATGTAAGATTGTGCCTGGTCAACTTCCTGAGACTGCAGGGGTTATTGGGGCTGCAGGAATCTTCATATCAGAAATGCCCGGGCAATTGTGAGTGAGCAACGAACTCTCGGTGTGATCGGTGCTCTTGTTTGGGATCGGTTCTTAAGAACAAGCCCCAAGGGTGATCCGGTAGAGGAATGGGGTGGCATTAGTTATGCGATCTCAGCTCTGAGTGCTTCACTTCCCAGCAGCTGGAAGATTCTCCCTATACTGAAACTCGGCCAGGATCTTTCAGAGGGAGCCGTCACCCTCTTAAATGAGATTCCGCGTGTAGATCAATCCTGTCTGATGACTGTGCCCGAAGACAACAACCGCGTAGAACTCTCATATAGTCGGGACGGATTCCGTACTGAACGACTCACGGGAGGGGTCCCAGGCTGGAGTTGGGATGAGCTGGCTCCGTTAGTCGATATTTGCGACGCGTTATACATAAATTTTATTTCTGGTTTTGAGATGGAGCTAGAAACTGCAGAAGCCCTTCGCGATGACTTCTCTGGACCAATTTATGCTGACCTCCACTCGCTCTTTCTGAGCACGGCCAGAGGTGGTGCCCGTGTCCCTACACCCTTGAATGCTTGGAAAGATTGGTTTCAATGTTTTGATGTGGTGCAGATGAATGAGGCTGAATCTAAGCTAGTGGGATGTGAAGGTGATTTATCTGACATCACGTTCGCCCCGCTGCATGTTAAGCCAAGATTGATCGCGATCACTTTGGGAGATCGGGGGGCTCAATTTTTGACTACCGCGGGCTTTGAATGTCGCTGTGACAACCTAGTCGGCCTTCCTATAGGAACTGTCGCTTCTAGTGGTAGAGTTCCTATTTCATGCCCGCCGCGTAAGGGGGACCCCACGGGCTGTGGTGATGTTTGGGGTGCTACTGCTTTTGCGCGTCTTTTGGCTGGTGATGCTCTTAAGGATGCGATCTCGAAAGCAAATGAGCTTGCTTCTCAGAATGTTGGTCAGCTTGGGGCGCGGAACCTATTTAATCATTTGGAGGGCAAGCTCTCTCATTTTGAGGAGATTAGGTGAACGTTTTCTCAGTTCCGACTGAGCTTGACTACCAGGCCGTTGACCAAGTTCTCGATATGGCAGGCCAGGTGGGGATCGAGCACATGCTTTTTGATGCGCGTCATGTTCGTTGGATAGATCCCAATGGCATGGTTGCATTGCTTGCAGCAGGGGCCGTGGTCAAGAAACAAGGTGGAAGTCCAAGACTCCAGCTTCCAGATAACTCTGATGTGCTTGGGTACCTCAGCAGGATGGGTTTCTTCCATGAAGCTACTGGAATTTTTGAGCTATTAGGTCGGGTGCCAAAACGAGCATCTAGATTGTCAGACGTGCTCCTGGAAATCACATCGATAACTGCCAATGCAGACGTGCACACAGTTATTGATGAGGTTCAGAAACGAGCCGGGAATGTACTAGCTTCGAGACTGGGTTACCCGGCAACCTCAGTTGTTCAATTTTCAGTGATTCTCTCCGAAGTTTGCCAGAATATAGTAGAACATGCTGAAGGTCCGGGTTGGGTTGCGGTCCAGGCATACAATTGGACCAAGCGTCTAGGCCGTTACGTTGTCGTGATCACTGTGATGGATATAGGCCGAGGGTTCCGTCATTCGCTCAGTGCTGAGCACTCAGCTCGTTACGGAGATCGATGGGGGGATTCTACGGCATTGGAGGCCGCATTTCTTCATGGACTTACGCGTTTCCCTGATTCGGGAAGAGGGCAGGGCATTCAACAAATTAGGCGTCAAGTCCAGCGGTGGGACGGCTCAATTACAATCCGGAGTGGTACTGCCCGAATTGCCCAAGTTCCAGAATGGGACATCGCTGACCCAGTCGTTGATGGTCTCAAATCATTTCCAGGAGCCCAAATCAGCATCATTTTACCAGCAGTTAAATAATGGATCTGACCCCACTAACGATCGATGTTGGGGTGCTGGTTAGTAAGACGGTAACCTCCCTACACTCTCATCTTGTTACTCGACCAACGGGACGTGCCGTCCGATTGGCGATCGAGGCTCAGATGGCTAGTACTGGAGTACAGTCTCTTTCCATTATTGACTTATCTGATGTCACGATCCTGGATTTCTCTTGCGCAGACGAAGTGATAGCTAAGCTTCTCCAGGGATATCTTGAACCCGAAAGCCCTGAGGCATTTTTTATGTTTCGCGGAGTTCGCGAATCCCACCGTGATCAGATTCAAGTTGTTTTGGAGCGACAGGCACTGGTAGCTGTTGCTGAAACTGATACTGGTGTTCGCGAACTCCTGGGTATGATTGAGGCTTATGACACTAGAGTCTGGCAACTTCTAGAGATGGAAGGACCACTTGTTCGCGAAGATTTTGCGCGAGTGTTCCCGGAACCTATTTTGGATGATGTACTGGATCGCCTCCGGAAACGTAGGATCGTATTTCAAAACCCAATATCCGGCCGGTACCATGCACTTAGTCAGCTCGTCGATGATCCCCTTTAGAATCAGGATCCCGGAAACCCAGTATGTCGGATAAAGAGAATCGAGACAGACCTAACCGAGCAGCTACCCTAGGTATACATGGTAGATCAACCGGGGACAGAAGCCCAGGTAGTCCAGTGGTGTCACCAATCGTTCAGAGTGCGACATTTCACTGGGCCAAACCGGAAGATGGAGACCTTCTATATAGCCGTTATGGTAACAACCCAAATCAACTTGAAGTTGGGCAAAAAATTGCGGCCCTAGAGGGAACAGAATCAGGAATTGTGCTGGGCAGTGGAATGGCTGCTACAGCTATGGTGTTTCTGGCTCTTACGGAGGCAGGTGATCACATCGTAGCATCATCCCACCTGTATGGCGCGACTCGGTCTCTACTTCTAGACGAGCTACCAAGGCGGGGAATACAGACGACCTTCGTCGACCCGGACGTAGATCAAGGTTGGCGAGAAGCTCTCCGTCCTGAGACTCGGATCATCCATATCGAATTACCAACGAACCCGACGTTGCGTTTCTTCGATCCTCGACCCATCGCACAGCTAGCGAGACAGAAGGGCATCACGCTGACTTGCGATGCTACGTTTGGTAGTCCGGTGAACTTCCGGCCATCCGATTCAGGTATTGATGTTGTGATCCACAGTGCCACAAAATATTTGAGTGGCCACTCTGACTTGATAGCTGGTGCAGTTGCTGGTCCAGAGGATGTCATCGATCAGGTTACCCTAATGTCTCGCCTCTATGGACCAGTGCTTGATCCGCATGCGGCCTGGCTTCTCGACAGAGGAATCCGGACCTTGGATGCAAGGATGACCCGTCATAATGAAAACGCTCTTTTACTAGCAACATGGCTGAGCGAACAAGCTGGGATTCAGACGGTCATCTATCCTGGGCTTGCTACACACCCTGACCACGTGTTGGCTTCAGAGCTAATGGTCGGTTGGGGTGGGATGGTCAGTATTGTACTTGAGGGAGGTGGAGCCGCGGCGGACCACTTTGTGGGTAAGCTAGAGTTAGTGACTGCCGCTCCGAGCCTCGGTGGGGTCGAAACACTTGTCTCACAGCCTCGCTACACTTCTCACGCAGGGTTGACTGCCGCGGAGCGGGATGCTTGGGGAATACCAGATGGCTTCGTACGGATCAGCGTTGGAATTGAAGCGATTGATGACTTGATAACTGATTTCGCTCAAGCTCTCGAGGCAATCAGACTATAAGCCACCATTTCGCTTGAGTGCTCTTCTTGAGCAAGGGGTATTCTCAGAAGATGTATTACTGGTCATCCCGTAGAACGCTTCCTATTCATCATCCATGAATGGATATCTGTAATCTAATGGCGGAACAAAAGTTTCCTTTATAGAACGGGCACTCACCCACCTGAGTAGGTTCATTATTGATCCGGCCTTATCGTTCGTTCCAGAGGCTCTGCCACCACCAAATGGCTGCTGGCCTACCACCGCACCCGTTGGTTTGTCATTGATGTAGAAGTTACCAGCTGAGTTCCTCAGTGTATCACAGGCTTCTCGAATGGCACGGATGTCCTTCGCGAACACGGCTCCCGTCAATGCATACGGAGATGTTGCATCCACTAACTGAAGGGTTTTTGCCCAATCCCCATCATCGTATACAAAGATTGAGATCACTGGACCAAAGATTTCATCACACATCGAAATATAATCTGGCTTCTTGGTCTGGATTATTGTTGGCCGTATGAACCAACCTTCCGAATCATCGTAGGTACCACCGGCAATCACTTCAGCTTCATTCGATTTTTTAGCTTCGTCTATGTAGCTAGTAATCTTGTCGTATGCCTTTTGGTCGATCACCGCATTCATGAAATTCGTGAAGTCTCTAGGGTCACCCATTGTAAGAGACTCGGTCTCCTCTATGAGGGGTCCTTCCAGATCCTTCCATAGACTTGCGGGCACATACGCCCGAGAGGCAGCGCTACACTTCTGGCCTTGGTACTCAAAAGCTCCTCTGACGATTGCAGTTTTTACTGCATTGAGCTCCGCGCTTGGGTGTACGACAATGAAGTTTTTTCCTCCTGTTTCTCCAACTATTCGAGGGTATGATCCATATTCTCCGATATTCCCACCGATCGTTTTCCAGAAGCTGTTGAAGACCGCTGTCGACCCTGTGAAATGGACGCCCGCGAGTTCCTTCTGAGTAAGCAATTCAGACGTAATTAATCCTGCATTTCCTGCAACAAAATTGATAACACCGGCTGGTAGACCAGCTTCTTCCAGGAGTTTCAGCACGTAATAATTGGATAGCATCGAAGTGCGGCCGGGCTTCCAAACTACCGTGTTCCCCATCATGGCCGGGGTGCCACTCAGATTAGCACCGATGGCGGTGAAGTTGAACGGGGTAACCGCATATATGAATCCTTCTAGCGCGCGATATTCTGCGCGGTTCCAAACACCAGCTTCAGAAAGCGGTTGCATCCCGTAGATACGCTCTGCGAAGTGGGCTCCGAACCGAAAAAAGTCGATGATCTCACATGCTGAATCGATCTCCGCTTGAAAGGCGGTTTTGCTTTGTCCAAGCATGGTTGCAGCGTTCAGTTTCTGGCGCCATGGACCTGCGAGAAGGTCTGCCGCTCGCAGGAAGATCGCTGCCCTATCTTCCCAGTGGGTTGTGGACCATTCGTGGTGAGCTTCCGCTGCTGCCGAAACTGCCTGGCCAATCTCTTTTTCCCCTGCTTGGTGGACGGTTGCGAGAACGTGACTATGCGCATGGGGCATCACGACGTTTCTTGTATTTCCAGTCCTAATCTCCTCACCGCCGATCACCAGAGGGATATCAACTACGGTGGTCGACTGAACCTCTAATTCTGCCTGGAGTTCGGCGCGCTCAAGTGTTCCCGGAGCATATGTAAGTATCGGGTCGTTTACGGGCGTAGGTATAGTGGGGTTGCCGTTCATTACAGTCATTTAGGTTGATGAGTCGTTTCTCTGGGCCGGTAATCAGTCATACTCATTCATAACGTGCCCAACGAAAAAAAGGTCGGGCAAACAAGACGTTGTCCCACCCGGAAGAGCGACCCACCTGAGTCAGGTAGATCAAAACTATCTTAGCTTCATCACAGGTGAATGCAACTAAACTCAGCCCTGTAATGACAGAAGCTCCGTGCTATCTTTCATGCCGACCTAACTCTTGAGCGGTAAATTCTAGGGGAAAGCAAAAAGGACAGTCCTTAACTAGGCTCTTGAGAGATCTCTCTGGATTCCAGAACAAAACTCACATGGTGGCAATCTAGAAAGAGCCTTTCGACCTCAATTAAAACCAATGAATTCTGACGAAGTACGGCGCGCAGTGATGTCTGAACTGTCACGCATCAAGCACCCAGGAACGAACCGAGATCTTGTGGCTGGAGGTCACGTTCAGGGACTAGAATTTGATCCGGATGGTCTTGTCCGCTTTCAATTTCTTCTTCGTCCGGATGATCCCACTGATTTAGTAAAAACTGCACGTTTGGCTTGCGAGGCTGTTGAAGGAGTATCTGAAGTCAAGATTGATGTCCAATTACCACAAATGGCACCTGCCGGAGAGACTGGACGTCAGGGAGGGCTTCAGCCTGGTTCTGTACCAGCTCCGACACCTAAGCCGGGTATACTCTCATCGGTCAAGCAGGTGATTGCCATTAGTTCCGGCAAGGGTGGAGTCGGCAAGTCAATGGTGGCAGCTAACTTAGCCTGTTCATTCGCAAGATCTGGACGTTCTGTTGGTCTATTGGATGCTGATATTTATGGGCCCAACATTCCCTTGATGTTCGGTGTGAACCATCGACCTAACGTTACCGGCTCAAAAGGTAACGAACTCATTGAGCCCCTAGAGGCGCACGGTGTGAGACTGATGAGTTTGGGGTTCCTCCTAGACAAGGAACAGCCGGCTATCATGCGAGGTCCCTTGATTTCAGGAATCCTGAAGCAGTTCCTAGAACAAGTTGAGTGGGGACCTCTGGATATCATGGTTGTGGATATGCCTCCGGGTACCGGAGACGCCCAACTATCCTTAGTTCAAACAATTGAACTGGATGGTGCTGTTATGGTGACGACTCCCCAAGATGTGTCTACCGGTGATGTCCGCCGTGGGGTGAAAATGTTCGAAAGAGTTAACACTCGTGTCTTGGGTATTGTAGAGAACATGAGTGGCCTGGCTTGTCCCCATTGTGAAGAGGTTATTGACGTCTTCGGTTCCGGTGGAGGGTCGGTGCTTGCGGAAGAGATGAATGTAGCATTCCTAGGTAAGATCCCGCTGGATCCACAAGTTCGTGAGGCTGGTGACAAAGGGGTACCCACAGCTGTCTCTTCTCCAGACTCGAGAGCTGGTGAGGCCTTATCATCACTAATGCACGCGGTTGACGAGCGACTTGCTGCCCTAGATGGCCAGTAAAGACTTAAGTCCTATCGATTTCCCGTTTCATGCAATCTTCTCCGCAATCTGTGCCTGAGGATAGTCTCGATCGAGACAAGCAGGTCAAGCAAATATTCTCGGAGATTGCCCCGCGGTACGACCTGCTGAACCATCTATTGAGTCTCAATATAGATCGGGCATGGCGCCGTTTAGCAGTGGATCGATTAGGGTGGAAAGCGGAGCCATCTGGGAGGTTCCTAGACGCCTGCACAGGCACCTTTGATCTTGCCCTTGAACTCTGTGATCGCACCGACTTTTGTGGGCAAGTAATCGCTACCGACTTCGCTTCTCCCATGATGGTGCAGGGTGCTAGAAAGATAGTTTCCGAGCCGATAAGGCCGGTGTGTGGGAATTCCCTAGCATTACCGTTCCCGGATGACAGTTTCGATGGTGCTATGGTCGGATTTGGTGTGCGGAATCTCGCTGATTTAGAGCATGGGCTAAGCGAGCTTCATCGTGTCCTTAAGAAGGACAGAGTCCTAGTGGTACTGGAGTTCACCCTACCCCCCAACTCCCTGGTGCGTGCAGCCTACCTCCTGTATTTCCGTCGTGTGCTGCCTTTTATAGGTCGCATTGTCTCAGGACACCCGTGGGCATACCAGTACCTTCCCGAATCTGTGGGGGAATTTCCGCTGCCAGATGAACTTGGTCTGCTGTTCAAGAAAGTCGGTTTCTCGGATGTGGGTTGGACCTTACTCACCGGCGGAATCGCTGCCATCCATTGGGGCAGGGCTTAGAAGAAGAAGTCTGATTTATTTAGTTTCTTAGTGAAAGTCTTTTTCACGCATGATTGTTACCGGGCCTAAGGTCGCAAGTAATTCTTGTCCCATACGCTCTGTATCTCCGACGATTAGCACCATCATGTCTTCTGGTTGCATGTGCTCGGAAAAAGCGTGGTGTACAGAGTTCGCGCTTACACTCTGCACTCCAGCCAAGTATCGTTCGAGCCAATCTCTCGGGAGGTCTGCGCTCAGATAGAACATCATACGCGACAGGATTTGGCCGGACGTCTCAAAGTTGAAGACGAAGCCGTTCAGAACTGCATCGACTGCCGTGGTTACTTCTGAGGGTTGGGGGGGCGAGTCTACCAACCCCTGCATTGTCTCAAGGATTGCCTTGATGGCAGGGACAGCATTCTCAGGGCGGGTGCTCGTTACTGCGCCAAGAAGGCCAGGGTAGCGCCGGGGGATTGTCCACAGAGAAGCTGCCGAGTAGGCAAAACCCTCCTGTGTCCGGATTCTAGAAAGGATGCGGCTTGAGAAGCCTCCCCCGCCTAAGATCGAGTTCCCGATCGTAGCTGAGAAATAAGCTGGATTGTCAGATAGATTTAAATTGGTGGCGTGCGCCATAACTATCACGCTTTGTTCTACATTTTTTTCAATCAAATAAATTCCTGGTTCATCCCTGATCGTCGGGATAGGTGACTCGGGCAGAGATACAGAACAGGGTTTGATCCGGTCGACTAGTCCCTCCACTAAGTGCTCGACTTCTGACCAGTTAACATCGCCGGCCAGCCCAAGGATAAGGTTGTCACGACAAACAATACGACTGTGCACCTCCAGCAGCTGCTCACGGGATAAATCTCCAGGTTCTAGATCAGCTGCATTCATTTCCCAGCCAATTGAGTGGTCTCCATAGAGAAGGTGGTTAAACTCAGAGTATGCAAGTCGAACTGGGTCATCTGCTCTTCTGAGAACACTTTCGATTTGTCGCCCTCTCCAAACTTCCACTTCGTTTGAGTCAAAGGCCGGTTCTGTAAGGAGTGTACCGAGGAGATCGATGGTGGTGGGGAAGTGTTGGACTAACGCATTGGCAGTAGCTGTGATCACGTCGCCACCGCTGCCGAACGAAGTTTGGATGGCATAGTATTCTAAAATCTTGTCGACTGAGTCGGGTGCCAGGCTCTCAGTACCACCGAAACGTATAAGGGATGGTAGGGCTGAAACTGCGGCGTACACGTCTCTACTAAATAATCCATAACCACCGTTGAGCCGTACATATATGGTAGCTAGCGGAAGAGTATGATCCTCAAGTAAGAGCACAGTTACTCCCTCTACCTCGTGCTCCTCCACTGTAGGTGGCTCAAACTCTAAATCCGGAAACCCGATCTCTTCTGCTGGATGTTGGCGAACGAGCACCTGGGCAGAGGTAGATTGAGACGCGAGCATTATTCCTAAGACGAAGGTAAAAGTGCAAATCACTCGCTGTATCATTTTGAGTCGTCAGTCTTTATGAGTGTAGTCACCGTGCGATTACTTCGGGTCAAATAGGTTCTGGCTATCCGCATAACATCATCGGCAGTTACGGCCCGTAGTTTATCTGAGTAGCGGAACGTCTCGCGCCAATCATTAAACAAGGCGACTGACTCTACTAACTGGAAAGCGAGCCCAATGTTTGACTGTATACGGCGAACGGATCCGGCTGAGATCTGGTTTCGAACTCGCTCTATTTCACTGTCAGTAGGACCCTCTTGTATCAATAGTTCTAACTCCTCGTAGATCAGTTCTTCCAGTTGCATCGTGGTGTGCGGAGCCCTGGGCGTGGCGGATATTTGCAAGAGTTGTGGATATCGCATACCTGGTCCGAGCGAAGAAAATACGGCTGTTGCAGCACGACTCTCAAGAACAAGACTCCGATACAGGCGGGATGTTCTTCCTCCGGTCAATAGTGAGCTTAAGATTGCTAAAGAGGGCGCGTCTGGATCGGTTCCGGCCGGGACGTGCCAACCGATTTGGAGCTGGGGCTGGGCATCCCACTCCAACTCTGTTCGCCGCTCCCCTCTTTGCGATGGTTCCACCGCAGTCACAACCGGAGGGATCTCCGCATTTGGTATAGCGGCAAAGTACTTTCTTGCCCACGCTTCGATCTGGTCAGGATCAAGGTCCCCAACAATACCAACGATTGCGTTGTTTGGGCCGTAATAGAGTCGGTAGTAGCGTTCCACATCCTGTCGACTCATCACTTGAAGATCGGCCATATATCCAACTACGGGTACTCCATATGGGTGCATCCGGAATGCGCTCGCTAGGTGAGCTTCTGCTAGCGCACCGGCCGGATTCACTTCGACTCTCATCCGACGTTCCTCCGCCACGACATCGCGTTCGGCATAGAACTCTCGGAAGACAGGATTCAACATTCGGTCGGCTTCCAGTGCAAACCATAATTCCGCTCGGTTTGATGGTAGGTCTACGAAGTAGACAGTGGACTCGCTTGTTGTCGTCGCATTCAACCCCCGAGCCCCCGCCCGAGTTAGGACATGATCAAACTCATTACTTTCGATAAAGACTGCAGCACTGTCTTCAAGTTGAGCTATGCGCTCTGACAGCTCTAATGCACCCACGCTATCGCCACGTGCTCGCGCTGCAACTAGAGAGTCGTGTGTACTGTCCATCCATGGATATAGCTCGAGTTCAGCCTCAATATTTCTTGTACCTACGCTGGTCGTACCCTTGAAGAGCATATGTTCAAGGAGGTGGGCAATACCTGTGGTTCCTAGTCGCTCATTCACCCCGCCAACATTGAATTGGACTGTGAAAGAGATGGTCGGGGCCCCAGGCCTTCTAAGGATGACCAGGCGCATACCGTTATCGAGGGTGACTTGCCGTACCGGTAGTAGTTCTCCCGGTGTCTGTTGGGCTTCGAGCGCTTGCAGGGAGCTGGTAAGGAGTGCGATGAGAATGACGCTGATGTTTCTAAACGCCGTCATTTATTTCTCCGACGGGGTTGGCACGATGGGCAATAGAATGCAGAGCGGTTGCTGAAGACGATACGCTGCACTCCAGAATTACACCTATAGCACGGCTTGCCCTCTCTACCGTAGACACTCAACTGCCCAGCATACTCTCCTTTGTCTCCATCAGTGTTTCGATAATCCTGGATTGTAGTTCCGCCTGCCTTGATCGCATCCCTTAGAACATTTCTTAGTGAGCGGTATAGTGCCCTTGCTTCATTGCTTGTCACACTGCGCGATTGCCTTTGGGGATGTATGTCAGCGAGATAGAGCGCCTCGTTTGCATAGATGTTTCCGACACCTGCGATCCGCTTTTGGTCGAGGAGCCATGACCGGATTGGCGAAGAAGAACGCTGTAACCCATCTAGCAGATGGGTTGCCTGATAAGTGGAACCTAGGGGCTCTGGACCCATTAAATCGGATCGCTCATTCCATTCTGCACTCGTGAGAGCCTCCATGCTACCGAAGCGACGCGTATCATCGAACACAAGAAGCGCACCGCTCAAAAAACGGAACCGAACCGCTGAGTGAGTAGGGCGTTCCGCGCCACGTGGCGGCCTAGAAAAAGGTAGCAGGCGACCTGTCATACCGAGGTTTACCTTGATGACCCAACCCTCGTTTAGCACTAGAAGCACGTTTTTACCTCGGCGCTCAATCCCATTGATTCTTCGGAGACGCACTCGTTTAGAGAAAATCAATTTTGGTTGGCGCAGAATATCTGTGTGCAGCACCTCAACACGACGTATTTGTTCTCCGACAATTGTGGTCCGAAGTCCCCGAACAATAGTTTCAGCTTCTGGAAGCTCAGGCACACGCTTACCCGGTATGCGTTGCGATTCTGAATAGCCTGAATACCACTTCTTCCACGATCTTCCTATCTATGGTCGAGTGTACTCTAGTGGTCATCAAGACTCTTGCTAATCCTGACGTAACCGTTCGCGCCATCCAATATCGCTTCGGTGAAAAGCTCCCTCGAATTCAATCTGTCCGGCCGCATCCGCACTGGCCTCAGCCGCTTCGCTGATACTGGGTGCTAGGGCTGTGACCGCCAGAACGCGTCCGCCTGAAGTTAAGAGCTGCCCTTCCCGGCGGATGGTTCCTGCGTGGAATACTATGCAGTTCTCGGATTCGAGTTGCCTCGGGATAATGATTTCCTTGCTCTTTTCGTAGCTGCTTGGGTACCCCCCAGACGCTACCACGGTTGTGACTGCTGCATCAGTGCGTGCGGCTGCCACACCAGGTTGTAACTTGCCTCCTTCTGCTACCGTGGCGATAAGATCTAGGAGTGAGTCCTGCATTAGAGGAAGGACTACTTGGGTTTCAGGATCGCCGAACCGACAGTTGAACTCAATCACCTGAAGACCGCTCTCCGTTTTGATTAGGCCGGCATAAAGAAGGCCTTGGAAAGGTGACCCGTCCTCCGCTAATGCCCGCAGCGTAGGTTGAATTATCCTGGAACCCACTTCGGCCATCAGCTCGGGTGTCGCGATGGAGACTGGGGCATAAGCTCCCATTCCACCGGTGTTAGGTCCCTTATCACCTTCACCAACTCGCTTATGATCTTGAGACGGCTGAAGGATTACTGAGTGTTCACCATCTGTGAGGGCGAACACCGACAATTCCTCACCTTCAAGGAACTCCTCGATCACAACTTCTCGGCCAGCTTCACCAAAAATAAAGTCTCCGAGCATTGATCTGACCGCACTGAGTGCCTCTTGTTCTGTAGTGCAGACTACAGCTCCTTTTCCAGCAGCAAGCCCTGAGGCCTTCACTACAATTGGTGCCCCCTGCCTTAGGATCCATGCTTCAGCCGTGGAGAGATCCGTGAATGTTCTATGTTCAGCTGTGGGGATGCCAGCATTCCGCATCAGCTCTTTAGAGTATGCCTTACTCGATTCGATACGCGCCGCTTTAGCGTGTGGACCAAAGATCGGTAAGCCAACTTTCTCGAAATGGTCCACTATGCCTGCTGCCAAAGGCGCTTCAGGTCCGACGATGGTTAAGTCGATCTGATTGGATTTGGCCCAACTAGACAGGCTGTCTACGTCATTGGCTTCGATCTCCAGATGCTCACAATCAGAAACCATTCCTCCATTAGGTTGAGTTGCAAAAAAAGATGCAGCCGGTGCATCACGACGAAGCTTCCAGAGTAGGGCATGCTCTCGCCCACCATTTCCTACAATCAGGATACGCATATGGCGGAGTGTACGAAAACCAGGAAAAATGGAAAAGGGTGAGCGAGTGGGGTTACTCCACCAGGTTTTTCTTTCCCTGCTATCCCAGTGCCGCGTCCAGATCTTGAATGAGGTCCGCCTCTTCTTCAATTCCTACAGAGAGCCTTACAAAGCCGGGGTTAATCCCCATTGCTGACCGACGCTCCTCAGGCACGGAGGCGTGTGTCATGAGTGCCGGAACGCTTATGAGTGACTCTACCCCGCCTAAGCTTTCAGCAAGCGCAAAAATACTGAGCTGTTCTGTGAGGGTCTTAGCTCGCTCTAGGGTCCCGAGGTCAATCGATACCATGCCTGTAAACCCATCCATTTGCTCAGCAGCGAGTGTGTGCTGTGGATGAGATGGAAGGCCTGGATAATAGACCTCATCCACAGCTGGATGATTTTCTAGATATCTGGCTACCGCTAGCCCGTTTGCGTTGTGCTGACGCATTCGCACATGAAGAGTCTTAATACCGCGGAGGGTTAGCCAACAATCCATTGGTCCTGGAACCGCACCGGACGTTTTTCGGATGAAGAGCAACTCCTCGGTTAGTTCAGGATTGCGCACTGCAATCAGACCACCAATGACATCAGAATGACCATTGAGGTATTTCGTAGAGGAATGAACCGTGAAGTCAGCGCCAAGCTCCAGAGGACGCTGGTTGAACGGCGAAGCGAAAGTATTGTCTACCGAGAGCAGCGCATCAGCGTCATGTGCAAGGCTCGCCAACTTTGGGATATCACTGATTCGCATCAGTGGGTTGGTCGGCGTTTCTAGGTGGATGAGCTTTGTCTCATCCCGTATCGCATTGGCCACTTCAGCTGGATCACGTGTGTCAAGGAATGTGAACTTGAGGCCCAGTCGGCTCATGATTTTAGTAAAAAGTCTCGTCGTTCCACCGTATGTATTTTCCTCACTGATCACATGGTCGCCTGCTGAAAGCCTCTTCACGATCGCCTCAATCGCTGCTAGACCTGAGGAGAAGGCAATTCCAGAGGATCCATTCTCTAAAACCGCGATACTTGCTTCCAGTGCTTCCCGTGTTGGATTGGCAGTGCGACCATAGTCGTAGCTACCCTTCCTGGGCTCACCGACTCCTGTCTGAACATATGTAGCGGTTTGAAAAATCGGGGTCATGATAGCGCCGGTCACAGGTTCAGGAGACACACCGGCGTGCACTGCCTGGGTACCGAAACCAAGGCCTTCGTGAGCCTCTTTGCTCATATGATTCTTCCTCTAGTGAACGGATTTGGACCGCGCCCAATCTAGCCAGTAGATGGGCGATTGCTAGCCGGTCATACAATTGCATCCGTTGACGTTATCACGCTTTGTACGTCACCTTTTTAAGCTTGTTGTAGGGCACTTGCGTGCTTGTCTGCTAAGCCCATTTGAGAACCCAAATGTCGATTACTCTACCACCAAATCTCATGGTCAGCGTCTCGGGTGTGCGCGGGCGTGTAGGGGATCCGTTGACGCCAGAATTGATGAGTCAGATAGCTGCAGCATTTGGAACTTTCATGAGAACCGAGAGTGCCGGTGGTCCGATCTACATCGGGCGTGATTCGCGCGTCTCTGGCCCAATGTTCAGTAGAGCGGTGATCTCCGGCCTCCAGTCGGTGGGAGCCAAGGTGATCGATCTCGGTATGGTCCCTACGCCTACACTGTTATTGGCTGTTGAACAGGAGGAAGCGTCTGGTGGGATCGTGATTACTGCGAGTCATAACCCAGCTGACTGGAATGCATTAAAACTAGTTACAGGCGAAGGGGTCTTTCTCGCGAAAGAGCAATCAGATCGTTTTTATCATTTTCTTACTCAGGAAGATCCACAGCGAGCCTCCTGGGACCTTATTGAGCCTGTAATTGAAGATCGTGAGGCTTGGCAGAGGCATCTGAGTGGGATTCTAGCCCTTCCTGAAGTCGATGTAGGAGCTATTAAACGCCGAGGCATCCGAGTCGCGCTTGATTGTGTTAATGGCGCGGGAGGCCCAGTCATGGCACAACTGCTCTCTGAGCTTGGGTGTACCGTAGAGGCCATCGGTATGAATCCTGATGGCAGATTCCCTAGAGACCCAGAGCCCACCGCAGCCAATCTCACTGAGCTCTGTAAACTTGTTCGTGACACGGGCTCGGAAGTGGGTTTTGCTGTTGACCCAGATGTTGACCGTCTCTCTCTGGTAGATGAGACCGGGAGGGCTATGGGAGAGGATCTGACTCTTGCATTTGCTGCTTCAGTAATACTTACGAGGAACCCTGGGCCCGTGGTTACAAACCTATCAACCAGCCAAGTGCTCGACGATGTAGCTGAGGCCTTCTCTGTGCCCTTAATACGAGCACCGGTCGGTGAAATCAACGTAGCGCAACGAATGATGATTGAGGGAGCAGTTGTGGGAGGTGAGGGTAACGGTGGGGTGATTTTACCAGCACTTCATCACACGCGGGATGCTCCGCTAGCTGCTGCCTTGATCCTCCAACATCTGATCGATGTTGGAGGCCCTCCGTCAGTTGCTGTAGCCCATTGGCCCTCGTACTCCATTGTTAAGGAGAAGATTAGGTTCCCACGAGAAGCTCTGCCTCGTGCTTATGAGATGCTAGAGGGTGATCTAGATGATGCCACGGTCGACCACTCAGACGGCCTGTGTTTGACTTGGAGAGATCGCTCAACGTGGCTTCATATGCGCCCGTCTGGAACGGAACCAGTAGTTCGTCTCATCGTAGAAGCTCCGGATGAAGAGCAGGCTAGAGCTCTACTTGATCATGTGGCAGGGTTGCTAGAAGGGGTTGTGTAGGCGTTCGTGAATCTGACGAGAATTTTGCAGAGGACCTAATTTATGTGCGGAATCGTAGGTTATGTTGGCCCCGAAGAGGCTGGGCCGATTCTGCTGCAAGGTCTAAAAAGACTCGAGTACAGAGGATATGATTCTGCCGGGATTGCGCTTCTGAACGGGAGTGGTATTCAGGTCGTCAAACGGCCCGGGAAACTCTCATCACTTGAGCAAGCAGTTCAGGATGCTGCTCCGGCCGGTAATTGCGGGATTGCACATACTCGTTGGGCGACACACGGAGCTCCTAATGAACCAAATGCACATCCCCACACTTCTAGTGAGGGCGATATCGCACTCGTCCACAATGGGATCATTGAGAATGCTAATGACATTCGAACGCAACTTTCAGCAATAGGATACGTTTTCACTTCGGAGACAGACACTGAAGCAATCGTCCACTTGATCGATCGTCTCTGGGCTGAGGGAGAGCCACTCGAAGATGTCGTCGCAGCTGCACTAAGGCGGGTAGAAGGTGCATACGGTATTGCCGTGGTCTCTTCCCGTGACCCCGGCAAACTTGTCATAGCGCGGAACGGTAGTCCTCTGCTAATTGGAGTTGGCAAGAATGGCGAGACGTTGGCCGGCTCAGATGCTGCCGCCGTGATCGCACTGACTAGAGAGGTTGTGTATCTAGACGATGGTGATTACGCGATTCTTGACATGGATGGCTACCGCATCAAAAACCTCCACGGTGCACAAGTAAGCCGGACAATACACGAGGTCACCTGGGATCTTGAGGCGATTGAGAAGGGTGGTTACGAGCACTTCATGCTTAAGGAGATCTTTGAGCAACCTTCGTCGCTTCGTGACGTGATGCGTGGCCGATTACTGGAAGAGGATGGAGACTCTCAGCTCGGTGGTATAGCGGACCACCAACCTGATCTAAGCCGTGTAAAGCGCGTTGTGATCACAGCTTGTGGTACAAGTTGGCATGCGGCTCTCTTGGGTGAGTACATGATTGAAGAACTTGCCCGTATACCGGTAGAAGTTGAGTACGCCTCGGAATTTAGGTACCGGAATCCAGTGCTTGAAGATGGCACTCTTGTGCTCGCTATCAGCCAATCTGGAGAAACTGCGGATACTTTGGCGGCGCTCCGCGAAGCGAAACATCGGGGCATCTCCACGATGGGCGTTGTTAATGCGGTCGGATCAACGATCGCCCGAGAGACCGACTATGGTATCTACCTGCATGCAGGTCCAGAGATCGGTGTTGCATCAACGAAGGCATTCACAAGCCAACTGGTTGCCCTAGCGCTGCTCACACTAAATATCGGTCGACGCCGACACCTCTCAGTTGTGCAAGGTGGAGCCATTGTGCGGGCACTTAAAGAGCTTCCGGCACAGGTCGAAGAGGTACTAGAGCTTGATGTGCAGATCCGCGAATTAGCCGAAGTATACGCCGATGCAAGAAATTTTCTTTATCTAGGTCGTGGATTCCAATTTCCGGTGGCACTAGAAGGTGCGCTTAAATTGAAGGAAGTGAGTTATATCCATGCAGAGGGATATCCTGCTGCAGAGATGAAGCACGGCCCGATTGCGCTCATTGACCAAGACATGCCAGTTGTCGTACTAGCACCGCGCGATGCGGTTTACCAAAAGGTTGTTTCGAGCATAGAGGAGGTTAAGGCCCGACACGGTAGGATTATTGCCGTTGTGACCGATGAAGCTCCTGAGCTTGAGGGGAAAGTCGACTACGTAATCCGTGTCCCTCAGACCATAGCTATTCTTCAGCCGGTTCTAACGACCGTGCCGCTCCAGCTGCTAGCCTACCACATGGCGATGATCATAGGTTCGGATGTAGACCAACCTAGAAATCTCGCCAAGTCGGTTACCGTAGAGTAGAACTAACTCGTGAAAGTTGTCCTGCAGCGGGTATCGTCGGCCGAGGTCACTATCGACCGACGATCTGTCGGTGCCATTGGCACGGGCTTTGTTCTTTTGGTTGGCTTCAAGGCAAGTGACGGAGAAATAGAAGCAACTTGGATGGCGGACAAAATCGTTGGATTGAGAGTCTTTCCAGATGCTGAAGGAAAGATGAACCGCTCGCTGAGTGACGTAGAAGGAGAGCTTCTTGTAGTGAGCCAATTCACGCTATATGGAGATGTCAGGAAGGGACGCAGGCCTAGCTTTATCGACGCCGCACCTCCAGAGATTGCGATATCTCTGTACGGCAACTTTGTGGCCCTCCTCCGTGCGAGAGCTCCGGGTCGGGTAGAAACCGGAGAATTCGGAGCGGCGATGGATGTGGAACTCGTGAATCAAGGTCCGGTCACGATCTTGCTTGAGCGCTAAGGCTAAGGTTCTTGTGGTAAGCATGATGCGACTGATTCTGGCATCCAACTCACCTCGTCGATTGGATATTCTTCACCAACTTGGACTCAATCCTGTCGTACAGTCACCGGCAGTTGATGAGGTATACATGCCAGGAAAATCTCCTGCAGCTCATGTAGAGCGCCTCGCACGCGCTAAAGCAGAGGTAGTTGCCGAGACAGAACCAGATGCTCTGGTGATCGGAGGAGATACCGTTGTAGTTAGCGAAAATAGATTATTGGGTAAGCCTGAAGATGAAGGCGCTGCGGTTGAGATGCTTCTTTCTCTTTCTGGCCGTGAACACCAAGTTCTCACTGGACTTGCCATTTCAGGACACGGCAGAACAGTTAGTGCAGTATCCAGCGCTGAAGTTCGTTTCCGCAACTTCAGCAAAGCAGAAGCTCTCCGTTACGTGATGAGTGGTGAGCCAATGGATAAAGCGGGTGCCTACGCAATCCAAGGGTTGGGAGCGGCGTTGGTGGCTGGAATCGTTGGGGACTACTATACCGTCGTGGGCTTCCCCGTCGGCACTTTCCTAGACTTACTTTCACGGTTTGGGTGGCGTTACGAGTTCGGTAGCCTCTCTCAAGCCAACTAAAGCTGGAAGTCAGCCAACGATTGGAGCCTACATGAGCATTTCCTCTGTCTTGGCGATAGACCAGGGAACAACCGGTACAACTTGTCTAGTCATAGGGCAGGACGGAAGAATCCTAGGTCGAGCATACTCTGAATTTTCCCAACATTTTCCGCAGCCAGGTTGGGTCGAGCACGATGCATTAGAGATTTGGAATACTACTGTTCATGTTGCACGTGCAGCGATTGATGAAGCGTCCGGAGCAGATATTTGTGCTGTTGGTATAACAAACCAGAGGGAAACCGTGGTGCTCTGGGATCGGGAGACACTCGAGCCCGTCCATCAAGCCATTGTTTGGCAGGACCGAAGAACGACTGATGTATGCCGAGGACTTAAGGATGCAGGTCATGAGAGTGAGGTAAGATCTCGCACAGGGTTAGTACTCGATCCCTATTTCTCGGGTACTAAGATTCAATGGATTCTAGACCGGGATCCTGATCTACGGTCTCGTGCAGAATCTGGTGAACTTGCTGCTGGTACAATTGATAGTTGGCTTCTGGCACGCCTCACGGATGGAACAGTTCACGCGACTGACCCGACGAACGCGTCGAGGACGTTACTTTTCCATCTTACTGAAGGCGTATGGGATCCGTGGCTCCTAGACCTTTTGGGCGTGCCCAAAAGTTTATTGCCGGAAGTGCGTCCTAGCTCTGGTGATTTTGGTGTAGCTTCTGGTGCTCACTTAGGTATTGAAGCGCCGATTACTGGTATCGCAGGAGATCAGCAGGCAGCACTGTTTGGTCAAGGATGTTGGTCCCCAGGTTTGGCTAAGAACACTTACGGTACAGGCGCTTTCTTGCTCTTGAATACGGGTGAAGAAGCAGTGCCGTCCACGCGCGGTCTGCTCACAACGGCTGCATGCAACAAGAAAGGTGGGTTGGCCTACGCACTCGAGGGTTCAGTCTTCATTGCGGGTGCTGCTATCCAATGGCTTCGGGATGGGCTAGGGCTTCTGGAGGTAGCAGAGCAGTCTGAGGCTATGGCGAGATCGGTAAAAGACAATTCTGGCGTCTATTTTGTACCTGCCTTCGTAGGGCTTGGGGCTCCCCATTGGGTGCCTGATGCACGTGGAATGCTTGTAGGGCTCACTCGTGGAACAAAAAAAGAGCACATTGTGAGAGCAGCTTTGGAGGCCATGGCATATGGGACAATGGATGTTCTCCAGACGATGGAGGAGGAAGCGGCCCTCGAGACCCAGGAATTGCGTGTAGATGGTGGTGCAGCTCTGAATGATTGGCTCATACAGTTCCAGGCAGACGTGCTCGGTATTCGCCTACGTCGACCAGAAATCGTGGAAACCACCGCTTTGGGAGCGGCTGGTCTCGCGGGACTTGCAACGGGTGTTTGGTCGGATGCTGACGACTTTCTTTCAGTCCAAGGATCTGGGACTCAATGTGAGCCAAGAATGTCTGAAACTGACCGGGTAGCACTTAAGACGGAGTGGGATCGGGCCGTCCGTGCCGCCATTCAGTGGGCTGGTGACTAATGACCTCGGCACGGAAGATCGAGCCTCCATTCCGTATTGCAGTCGTAGGAGGCGCTCAAGCTTCAGAAGCCGAGTGCGCATTAGCGCTAGATTTGGGAAGACAACTCGCTGGGTTAGGAGCCCTAGTAGTGTGCGGAGGAGGAGGAGGAGTAATGGAGGCCGTAGCCCAGGGTGCAACCGAAGCCGGGGGGCTAGTCATTGGTATTCTTCCAGGGTCTGACCCAAAGTCAGCAAACCCATGGGTTGGCATCCCGCTCGCCACTGGGATGGGGGAAGCACGTAATGTGCTGGTAGTCCAGGGGGCAGAAGCCGTTATCTCCGTTGGCGGTGAGTGGGGAACACTCTCTGAGATTGCCCTAGCTTCAAAAATCGGACTTTCTGTGGGGATACTCGGTACTCCACCTGCTGAGGCACTGGGGTTACGGATGCTTGAGGACCCCATTGAAGCAGCAGAATGGGCGCTAGAGCGGGCTCAGGTATTCCGGGGAAGCTGACAAAGACTTCCTCGAAGATGCTCTGAATTTTCTGTCCTCTGAAGGGTCGTGAATATCAGGGGATCCTTTGGACTGGTCCCAAGTAGGGGAGTTCGGCTAGATTCGAAGCCTTCAGGAAGGAACCGGTATTGAGGAGGAGACTATGAAAAATCATAGCCGTTTCATGGTTGGGCTTGTAAGTGTGGCCGCGGTTGTATCCTACTTAATATGGACTGGCGTTAGCGAGACGATGGTCTACTATCTGACTCCTGTCGAACTCATAGAGAGGGCTAAGAATGACCGCACTTTCCATGAGGTAGGGGTAAAGGTTAGTGGCCAAGTTCTTCAGGGAACGTACAAACGCGTTGATGGAGAGCTGCTTCACACATTTCTGGTACGTGATCTCGTCGACGAATCTGTTACGTTCCCGGTCGAATTTCGAGATGCGCTTCCGGATACCTTCACCGACGACACGGAAGTCGTACTTGAAGGACGCCTTCGTGGAGATGGTGTTTTTGAGGCTGAGACACTCCTGACGAAATGCGGAAGCCGATACGAGGCCGCTCCGGAGGACCTCGCCGGTTGAACGTGCTCTCTAACGGGGAGCGAGTCACGTGACGATTCTCGGGGAATACGCCCTCTGGATTGCGTTGCCCATTTCAGTATGGGGAATGCTGCTCGGCTACGTAGGTGGTCGTACGCAGAGGGGTGACTACGTTCTGAGTGCGGAACGCAGTATCTATGCGGTTTTCTTTTTACTAGTACTCGCATCTCTCGGTGTAGTGAGTGCTTTCTTGGGCGACAAGTTTGAGTACTGGTACGTTGCGTCGTACTCAAATCGAGAGATGGAAATCTTCTATAAGATCACTGGGCTATGGGCTGGGCAGCGCGGCTCATTGCTCTTCTGGGCGGTAATCCTAGCGTTCTTCTCGGCTCTCTGTGTTTTCCTTAACAGGAAAAAGAATCGAGAATTCATGCCATACGTCGCTGGCGTTTTACAGACGATCCTGACGTTTTTCCTCATTGTATTGCTTTTCGCGGACGTCAATCCGTTTGAGCAGTTGGCATTCACCCCTGCAAACGGTCAAGGGCTTAACCCCCAGTTGCAGAATTACTGGATGACGATTCATCCACCTACCCTCTATCTCGGCTTCACAGCGTTCACGATCCCATTTGCATTTGCAGTTGCTGCATTGCTCAATGGTCGCTTGGATGCCCGATGGATTGAACTCACTCACAGATGGATTCTCCTCTCGTGGCTTTTTCTCGCAGTTGGGATCATCTTCGGCATGCGCTGGGCCTACGAAGAGCTTGGATGGGGCGGATACTGGTTCTGGGATCCGGTGGAGAACGCTTCACTTCTGCCCTGGCTAACAGCGACAGCATTTCTCCACTCCATACAGATTCAGGAAAACCGTGGGATGCTGAAGGTTTGGAATATGGCACTGGTACTTCTGACATTCCTCCTTACGATTTTCGCTACTTTCTTAACTAGATCAGGCCTCATCGAGTCGGTTCACTCTTTCGCTCAAGAACTCAAGATCGCGTACATCTTCCTGAGCTTTATGGGTAGTGTACTCTTGGCGTGTATCTTGTTGATTATCTACCGCCTACCCAAGCTTCAGAGTGAGAATAGCATGCAGTCGTTTCTCTCTCGTGAGTCCGCTTTTCTATTCAACAACCTAATGCTGCTGGGTTTTGCTTTCGCTGTCTTCTGGGGCACGATCTTCCCGCTTGTTGCAGAGGGCGTGACAGGGGAGAAAATAAGTGTGGGCCCGCCCTTTTTTGAAAAAGTCAATTTCCCAATTGGGCTAGTACTTCTCGCGTTAGCGGGTATTGGGCCCGTGATAGCTTGGCGTCGTGCAACAAAGCGGAATCTGCAGAAGAATTTCCAGATCCCGTTCGCCGTAGGGCTGTTAGTTGCTGTATCCCTCTGGATGGCTGGAGCACGCCATGGGTTAGCGCTTGTGACTTGGAGCGTCTGTGCCTTCGTTCTAACGATCATTGCCACGGAGTTTTGGAAGGGAACGCAAGCTCGAGCACGCATTGAAGGGGAAGGCTATGCGGTTGCGCTTTTTCACCTAGTGACCAGAAACCGGCGACGGTGGGGAGGCTATATCGTCCATGTAGGGATCGTGATGATCTACTTCGCCTTCGCAGGTGCCGCGTACAATGTAGACGAGCGCCAGCATATGTTGCCGGGGGATCAAGTCGATATCACTTCCCCTTTCGGCCATACCTACACGCTTACTTATGAGGGCCTTTCTGTCTCTTTGGGTAGGGGTCAACGCAACCTCCTATGGCAAGCGATCGCTACGGTGTCTGTAGAGCAAGACGGCGTTGCAAAGGGCATACTTACGACCGAGAAGCGCCAATACGTAACAAGCGATCAACTCATGACTGAGGTTGGGATCCGCTCGACAGTAAGGGAGGACCTCTACCTGATCCTGTCGGCAATGGATGATGTGGATGGGGCGCTCTCAGCCAACTCCGGTGCGCAGGGTATCGACTTGCAGGTTCTAGTTAAGCCGTTTGTGGCATGGATCTGGTTTGGTGGAGTGATTCTCGCCTTGGGTACTGTGATCGCACTTTGGCCAAGTGTAAACCGACGTAGGAGAAGTACCCGCCCAGAGCTAGAAGCTGTAACAACAGATGCCCCTGCGATGGCGGGAGCAGCGAGGTAATCCGTTGACTGGTACGGTGTTACCCAACTCCCTATGAGTATGGTGTTCTTGGGAGGAGCTCTGGTTGCGGCCGCAGTCACACTTTTCATTCTTCAGCCTATCCTGAGTGGACTGCATGCTTCTCTCGTTAGGGCTGAAGACGAACTGACTGATACCGAGGCCCGTAAGAGAGTCACGCTACTTGCACTCCGTGATGTAGAGTATGACTTCCTCGCTGGTAAATTGGACGAAGAGGATTACCTCTCGTTGAAAGCTGACTTCACGGCTGAAGCTCTCGCAGCGCTTGAAGCTGATGCAGCTGGTAGTAAGCCACATTTTCTTGATGACGATGTCGAAGCTGAAATAACTAAAATCCGTGCTGCACTCCGCTCAGGACTGATGTGTAGATCCTGTGGTTTTGGTAATGACGATGGAAGCCACTTTTGTTCCGAATGTGGCCAGGAACTCAAGATTGGGGCGGTTGGCTGACCTCCGTGTCCGTTCCTGTCCACCGAGAAGCTGACGAGAAGGCCCCACCTGTTCTCCAAGCTCAGGGCTTAGTGCGCGAATACGGGTCTGTTATTGCGGTTGATGAGATAGATTTATCACTGGCAAAGGGTGAGTTCCTCACCATCTTTGGCCCAAATGGTGCAGGTAAAACGTCCTTGTTGGCGCTTCTAGCAGGGGCTCTTAGGCCCAGCCGTGGCCAAGTATGGCTTCGAGGTGAGCCACTCGACTTCGGAGAGGTCGAGTGGCGCCGTAGAATCGGGGTTCTCTCCCACCAAGGCTTCCTGTACGGTCATCTCAGTGCCGAGGAAAACCTCCGGTTCTATGGGCAACTGTTTGGCCTCTCAGATGTGGACAATGTGGTAAGAGACAAGCTTCAGCATCTGGGGCTCCAAGAACGTGCCACATCACTGGTCCGTGATTTATCCCATGGTATGAGACAACGGCTCGCACTTGCCCGCGCGCTCCTCCATGATCCTGATATTGTCCTGCTTGATGAACCCTACACTGGGCTTGATCCATCGGCAGCCTTGGTGCTCCAAGGTGTACTCTCAGATCTTAGAGATGGTCGACGGACTGTCGTAATGGTCACACATAACTTGAGTGAGGGTGTAGCGTTGGCAACAAGTGTCGCCATCATGAACCGTGGTCGCTTTGTGTGGCAGGGAAAGCGCGCTGAACTTGAGGGTGACTTCGGTCAGTTCTACCACACGGTGATAGAGGGACACGGATGAGGAATTACCTCAAACAGATTGGGACAATCCTCTGGAAGGACCTGCTTGTAGAGTTCCGTACCCGAGAGCGCCTTATCACAATGGGTGCTTTCGTAGTATTGGTGGCAATCCTCTTCAATTATGCGACTGACTGGGTCCGTGTGTCCCCTGAAGATATTGCTTCAGGCCTTGTCTGGATGACGATCATGTTCGCTGGCCTACTTGGAGTCGGCCGCACCTTTCACCTAGAGGCTGAAGATGGCGCTTTCCAGGGAATATTACTGAGTCCGGTACCGAAGGATGCGATCTTTCTCGCGAAGGCTTTAGCTAACTTTGTGTTCCTTTATATCGTGGCTTTGCTGGTCGTTGCGGTCTTTATGTTCTTTTTCGGACTTGAAGTCAGTCGCAATTTTGGAATGCTTGCGATCGTGATCGGCCTAGGTGTACTGGCTTTTGTTGCTCTTGGCACCTTGTTTACTGCTGTATCAACGGGGACCCGCATGGGAGATACACTTCTTCCGGTCCTCATTTTTCCATTACTTGCGCCCGTGGTAATTTACGGTACTGGTGCTACCAGCCAGTTTCTTGCCGGCAGGCCGTTAACCGAGGCTGAGGGTAGTATAAAGATGCTTGCAGCGATCGCTTTAATGGCCTTTTTCCTGGGCTCTTTGCTCTTCCGCTTTGTGGTGGAGGATTAATGTCAAGTAAGAAAATCCTACTTGCTGGAACCGTACTGGCTATGATAGGGCTGGTATGGCTTGGGGCGGTCTATTGGATGTCTTTCTTTTGGGTGTCAACTGAAGTCACCCAAGGGATCGCTCAGAGGATTATGTACGTCCATGTTCCGGCTGCATGGACATCCTTCCTGGCATTCGGCTTGGCTGCACTTTTCAGTGCGGTGTACCTCTGGCTGCGTGATGAGCGGCTTGACCGTGCTGCCGTTTCTGCGGCTGAAGGAGGGATGGTTTTTGCAACGATCATGCTTATCACTGGGCCTCTATGGGGAAAGATCGCTTGGGGTACTTACTGGACTTGGGAGCCGCGGCTTACGCTCACGCTGCTGCTGTGGTTCATTTTTCTAGGGTACTTTTTGGTCAGGAGTTCGACCGAAAATCCAGAGAGGGGCAAACGCCACGCTGCGGTGGTGGCGATCATTGGTGCTCTTGATATTCCCTTCATTCACCTCAGCGTTATCTGGTTTCGATCATTACACCCGGAGCCTGTGGTAATTAAGGCAGAAGGACCGACTCTCCCCGGTGACATGCTCACCACACTTTTGATGAGCTTCGGAGCTTTCACTGTCCTTTTCTTAGGGCTATTCCTTCTCCGCTATTCGTTCGAGAATCTTCGGTCTGAACTCGATACTCGCTCCCGTCATGCATCAGTGTAATTACTATGAATCGTAACCAAATTTTTTGCAGCCTGGTCACGGGAATTTCATTCCTGATTGGTACCATCACACTCTCTGCCCAGGAGATCTCAGAGTTCCCTGGCGCACAGCTTGCAACCCAGGGCCTTGGTCGCCCCTACTGGCATGTTTTCATTGCGTACGCGATTGCGATTGGAATAGTCTTTTTTTGGGTTGTTTCTATTGGCCGGCGCCTCTCGCAGATCGAGAAGAAGATCGGCAACTGAAGAAGCTTGAATTTGCTGTGACTTTATCCGGCCTAGTGGTGAGGAGTGATGAAGTTGGAAAGCGATTCTTCATCATTTTGACTAACCGTAATGATGACAGTTCATACACCCCGATTCTAAGAGTTTCCTAAGACCTTTGTATATCCTCTGATGAATACCTCATGGGGGCGGATTTATTACTTGCTATCAGCAATGTCCCTTTGGCCATTGTGCTCAGCTGTACTGCTGACGGCCCAGACTACAACGATGCCTAGCACACAACGGTATGGATCTGGACTCATAAATATCCCGGTTGCTAGCGTTCTCCCACACATGATGATTACAGGGACTTACTCAGGATTCTTCATGGATCTCGGTCGCACGATTGAGATTGATATGAGCGGTAATGAGGCTGGGTTTGGTGCGCCCATCAAGAATTTCTTTTCTGATGCTTCTTTCACTTTGGGCCTATTTGATCGTTTAGAGATTGGTGCGACCCTGCAGTCCTTCAATGAGCCGGATTCAGGTGGAAATATGTGGGGAGTCTTTGGCCGGGCGCAGTTACTAAGACCACAGAGTCAGGGATTGGGATTGGCGTTTGGGGGCAGGTACGTGACCGCACCGAATTTTGAAGATGGAATCGCATATCAGCCCACGAGACTGGGGATACCCGACAAGCGGTTCCGTAACTCTTACGTGGGCCTTGAAGACGTGAATACTAAACTAAGCCTATATGGTGTTGCGACTGTCCATATCCAAGGTTTCGATCAGGGCGCCCTCCCGGAGCACGATATTACATTTACGGGTGGTTATGGCTCAGGAATGTTCAAGGATGGAGATGAACTCGAGTTCTACCGCTCTATAGACTCAGAGGGTTGGTTCTTCGGCTCAGCGGTCCATGTTGGGATTGGGAATAGCTCGATATTGACTGTGATGAGTGAATACGACGGGTTCGATGTCAATTTAGGAGCCCAGTTCGATGTGGCAGGAATCCGGATCGGGGCTCAGTACCTTGCGGTGAACTACTCTGAACCGTCGGGAGGTCATCACTCGGAGTATTGGAAACCGAAACTCGCCGTTTTAGGCTCGGTAGCCATAGGAGTCAGAGGCAAGCTCGTTCTTTCCCGCCCATCTCTTATGGAAAGGTTTGCACCAGACACGGTGGTGCTTCCCGCCCCACCACCGGATACGGTCCGTATTGAAGTCGCTACTCTGCCTCCTGGAGGTGAGGGGTCGTTGGTGAACCTTTGCCTATCCACAGGTGAAACTGTGCAGGTTCGTTTGACCCCTGAGGGTGACACGCTGATTGGTCCCGACAGGATCCCAATGCGCACGCTCCAGCCAGTCCTTGATTTCTCCGGGACCTACGCTGGAACTGCTCAATGGTTTGTTAGCGGTGATCCAATCTCTTTTGAGGGTCGGATGTATGAGAAAATGGTAGGTGAAGGTCCAGTGGACTGCGAGCAGATTATGCGAGTGGGGCAGCACCTAGGAGTCGGGCTTTTCACGCCGAGAAACGCGGATCGGCCGTTTGAGATTTTTTACGTGGCAGTCAGGCCAGGGGCATGGCAGACATATTTTTATCGTCAGGAAAAACTGATGAGTAACTAGACTGTGATTTGGATAGGTTCCCAGGAAGGTCATTTACTGCCCTCCTCTATTCAGAGTTCTCCCAAAGAAATTCTATACAATCGTCGAGAACGACGAGGACTCGATTTGTACCATGGTATTCTAATGTTTTTCTGGTCACTCCCTCTTCGAGTCAATAGTCTAGGTCAAGCGGGAGACTTTCGCTTTATGTTCGGGTATTATACTTTGGGTGTCGAACCCCTTGGAATCGGGGTCTCACGAAGACGGAGAAGACATGGCCACGGCTCAAATGACTGACCAAGACCTGAAGAAGAAGACGGCTCAGAACCAGAAGGCTTTAGACACTGCGCTTACACAGATTGAGCGCTCTTATGGTAAGGGCGCGATCATGCGAATGGGAGAAGACTCATTTGCAAGTAGTATCGAGGCGATCCCTACTGGTGCGATCAATTTGGATGCTGCAATCGGCATAGGGGGAATCCCGCGAGGGCGAATCAGTGAGATCTATGGTCCGGAATCCTCAGGCAAGACAACGCTCTGTCTTCAAGTGATCGCGAATGCTCAACGCCTTGGTGGTATAGCGGCTTTTGTAGACGCCGAGCATGCTCTGGATGTCGGATATGCCCGCAAACTTGGTGTAGATGTAGATAACCTTCTGGTCTCGCAGCCGGACACGGGAGAGCAAGCACTTGAGATCGCAGAAGTACTCATTCGTAGCAATGCAATTGATGTTGTAGTTATTGACTCCGTAGCAGCGCTCGTTCCAAGAGCAGAAATTGAGGGTGAGATGGGCGACACCCATGTTGGACTTCAGGCAAGACTCATGAGCCAAGCGCTCCGAAAGCTCACAGGTGCTGTCAATCGGTCTAATACTTCGGTGATTTTTACGAACCAGATACGTATTAAGGTCGGAGTCATGTTTGGTAGTCCAGAGACGACTTCAGGAGGGCGAGCACTCAAGTTTTATGCTTCGCTCAGGCTTGATATACGCCGCATTGGTGCAATCAAGGACGGACAGGATGTGATCGGTAACAGAACCCGGGTAAAGGTTGTGAAAAACAAATGTGCTCCCCCGTTCAAGCAAGCTGAATTCGACATCCAATACAACGAAGGTGTCAGCCATACCGCGCTACTCATCGATCTTGGAGTCGACCACGAAATCGTTGAAAAATCAGGTTCATGGTTCTCCTACGGAGATCTGCGCATGGGGCAGGGAAAGGAAAACTCTAAGATTTTCCTAGTGGAGAATCCTGATATCGCCGAAGAGATTGAATTACGGTTGCGCACCGCTTTAGGACTGGATCGTGCGGATCAAGAGGAACTTGAAGCAGCTGATGATCTTGTGTCGGAAATACTGGAAGGGGAAGTTACCGGCTGACGTTCGTAGGAGTTGGAACGAATGTAAGCGTTTGGCCTTCGGTCGTTCCGCTCCCTTGGTTTCACACTAACGGGTACTCCTTACACACCGCGTCACCCGTTATCGTTAGGGGTCCGGCTTCATAAATGCAGCCTTCCCTTAATGTGACTCCATGACCACCGCCGAGATCCGGGAGCAATTTCTCTCGTTCTTTGAGGAACGAGGGCACTCCCGAAGACACAGTTCTTCGCTTGTGCCAGAGGATGATCCCACACTTCTGTTCACTAATGCCGGCATGGTGCAGTTCAAGCGGGTATTTTTGGGTCAAGAAGAGGTATCATTCAGACGGGCAGTGACATCCCAGAAGTGCGTTCGTGCCGGTGGTAAGCACAATGATCTTGAGGAGGTGGGGCGCACTACTCGGCACCTCACATTCTTTGAGATGCTCGGGAATTTCTCTTTTGGGGACTACTTCAAGAAAGACGCAATCCGTTTTGCTTGGGATCTTTTGACAGAAGTTTATGGGCTTGAAGCCGAACGCTTTTATGCGACTGTCCATCATACGGATGATCAAGCGGCAGACCTGTGGACAACCGAGGTGGGACTTCCAGCAGAACGGGTACATCGCTTGGGTGACAAGGATAATTTCTGGCAGATGGCTGATACGGGACCGTGTGGCCCCTGTTCAGAGTTGCACTATGACCTAAGAGAAGACCGGACTTCTGTGGCGAACACGGAAGAATTTGTGGAGCTGAACGATTCTGGTCAGATCAGCGAGTTATGGAATCTTGTTTTCATGCAGTACGATCGAGCTGAAGATGGTAGCCTCACTGAACTCCCGGCCGCATCTGTGGACACCGGGTTGGGACTGGAGCGGCTTGCTTCGGTACTTCAGGATGTGGGCTCTGTTTACCATACTGACCTTTTCCGCCCAATGCTTGATCGTGTGGGTGAGCTAGTGGGAAGAGCTTACGACGCTGAAGCGGACGACTCTGTTAGCTATCGGGTTCTCGCGGACCACTCCCGTGCAGTTGCATTTCTTCTTTGTGATGGTGTCTTTCCGGGAAATGAAGGTCGTGGGTATGTGCTGCGTCGTATCCTAAGGAGGGCGATGCGCCACGCTTGGCTCCTTGGACAACGAGAGCCAACGCTTACGGGTGTAGTCGCTGCGGTTATTGATAGTATGGGTGACACTTTCCCCGATCTGATCCATCAACGAGACCATCTACTTAAAACAACTCACGCGGAGGAAGAGCGTTTTCTTTTGACTATTGAAGGTGGTATGACCCGATTTGACGAACTCATATCGGAGGGGGGAGGGACAATAGCAGGGCACGACGCCTTTAAGCTTTACGACACTTTCGGTTTCCCGATTGATTTGACTGAAATTATTGCTGAAGAAAGAGAGTATGACGTTGATAAAGTCGGCTTCGAAGAGGAGCTAGCTAAACAGCGAGCCAGGTCACGCGCAGATCGCGAAGAGGCCAAAGAGGTCTTCAGGGCCGGTGATATCACAGATGGTTGGACTCAAATCTCCAGCGAAGAGCAGACTTTTGTCGGTTACGAACGACTCCATATAGAAACTGAGGTTCTTGCGCATCGCGTTAAGGATGACGTAGTCGGCCTCATACTGCGTGAAACTCCCTTCTATCTTGAAAGTGGTGGTCAGGTATCGGATGTCGGGGTTGTTTCTGGGGATGTCTGGAAGCTAGTTGTTCGAGAGGTAGCTGATGTAATGGGACAAACCGCAGTATTTGGTTCAATGGAAGGTGTATTCCCCGCCGGAGCGGAGAAGCTTCCAGTTGAAGCTCAGGTTACCGATCACGTTCGGCGAGACACAGTTCGAAACCATACCGCGACTCATCTCCTGCACTCGGCTTTACGAGAAGTGCTGGGCGACCATGTGGTACAGCGCGGCTCTCTGGTCGCTCCTGATCGGCTCCGCTTCGATTTTGCACACACGGGCCCGTTAGATACCGAGGAACTCGAGCAGGTAGAATTAATCGTGAATGAGGGCATCTGGGCCAATCATCCGGTTGAAATTGACCACCGCTCTTATGCAGCCGCTGTTGAAGACGGGGCGATGGCTCTTTTTGGAGAAAAGTATCCTGACGAGGTTCGAGTTGTGAGCATAGCTGGGGTCAGCATGGAACTTTGTGGGGGCACACATGTGAGCCAAACTTCTGAAATTGGTCTATTCAGGTTCGTTAGTCAGTCAGGCGTTTCGGCAGGAGTAAGGCGCGTTGAAGGATTTACTGGACGAGAAGCGTTTACTTACCTAAGGGGACGCGAGACCGCTCTGGAAGAGGTTTCAGCCGTTCTAAAGACACGACCGGACGGGGCAAAGCATCGAGCAGAGCGACTTCTGTCCGATACTGCTGAACTTGAGAGCCTCCTCGATCAAGTAAGATCGGAAGGAGGAAGCACTGAAACGGATGTCACTTCTGATGTGATCGATCTAGGAGGGGGCGACAGTGCACACTATCGGGGTGTCCGTATTCGCGCTCGGAATGCGGATGATGCACGAAAGTGGGGTGACCAATTTCTTGAGTCTGGCACCTCAGGGATTGCAGTACTGGCAGCTGAAATGCCTAACGAAAAGCATGTACTTTTTGCGTTTGTAAGTGAGGATCTGATCTCAAGAGGTGTGCGTGCAGATGCATTGATTCGGGAAGTGTCCGCGTTTGTAGGAGGAAGAGGTGGAGGCAAATCCCATATCGCTCAAGCTGGTGTGGAAGACACCACGAAGATTGATGAAGCGCTAGAGTCTGGTGCTAATACCGTGAAGGATTTTCTCCGAGAGGCTGAGGAGTGAGTGACCTAAAGGCATGGATTAGAGGACGACACCCAGCACCCCCGGTAGACTTGGGGCCTTGGATTGATGCGTTGGGAGTCACTGCTGTGTCTGCGTCTGACCTCACGAACATTGCCCGTGATGCTCTAGAGCAAGCGGAATTGTCTCCAGGGCGCGTGCGGAATAGTGCCTTTCAACTTCTTACCGCAGATGCGTTGATCACCTATGCCTGTGAGTTAGCACTTGATGGCGAAGATCCTGACTCAGTCTTGGGAGTGATCATGCAGCATTCCGCTGCGAGTTCTTAAGGGTCAATATCAGATCGTGTTAATCAAAGGTCCGATATTACTATTCTATAGCCTTTGATATAGAAGTGAGCCAACTGATTAGTGAGAGACCCTAAGATGCCAATTGATCTCACAGGTAAGAATGCCCTGGTAACTGGTGGATCGCGGGGAGTCGGCCGAGCAACAGCACTCCTGTTGGCCAGGGCCGGAGCCAGTGTAGGTATCGGATATCACAGCCGTTCTGAGGAAGCGCAAAAGACATTGGATGCACTTCACGAAATTGGTGTCCCTGCATGGACAGAAATGGGTGATCTTTCTGACCCTGAGGATGTGGAAATCCTCTTCAGACGAGTAGATACAGAATTTGATGGCTTAGACATCCTTGTTGGGAACCATGGGATTTGGTCAAATAAGGAAGCGAGTATTGCGGAGATGTCTAACGAACAATGGCAGAAGACATTGGGGGCTAATCTACACTCTGTGTTCTACACCTGCCGTGCGGCTGCCCACCGTCTTCGAGATCACGGGCGATTAGTTCTTGTCGGAAGTACAGCTGGCCAACGTGGTGAAGCATTCCATGCCGACTATGCTTCGACTAAAGGAGCGATGATGTCTTTTGTCAAAAGCTTCTGTATTGAGCTTGCCTCGCGAGATATTACAGTGAATTGCGTGGCACCAGGTTGGATTGACACCGAGATGTCGTCATCAGCCTTCGAGGGGGCGGGGCGGGAGCTGATCTCTCGATCGATTCCACTGGGTCGGATTGCGACAGCTGAAGATGTAGCTGGCCCGATCCTATTTCTTTGTTCAGAGCTTGCACGTCATATCACCGGAGAAGTTCTGAACGTGAACGGAGGTGCCGTTCTGGTGGGATGAGCACGGTCCAACTTTCGCCCCCTCCAGCAGTCCGTTGGATTACTGATACGCTCCAGAAGGCGGGTCACGATACATGGGCGGTAGGAGGAGCAGTCAGGGATATTCTGTCGGGTCACTATGCGGGTGACTGGGACCTGACCACACAGGCCCGGCCTCGGCAAATAGAACGGTTGTTTAAGCGAACTATTCCGATAGGGATCGAACACGGTACTGTGGGAGTGCTCGCTCGGGATGGGACTTTATTTGAGGTTACGACTTTTCGTAAGGATGTCGAAACTGATGGAAGACATGCTGTAGTAACCTTCGCTGACACAATAGAGGAAGACCTAGCACGGCGGGATTTCACGATAAACGCCCTCGCGTGGCATCCCATTGAACAGAAACTTCTCGATCCCTTTGGTGGGCTCAAAGATCTTGAGGCAGGCGTTCTCAAGACTGTCGGTGTTCCTGAGAAAAGATTCGCGGAAGACTATCTCAGAATTCTTCGGGCCTTTCGATTCGCAGGGCGCTTTGACCTGAGAATTGACGAGGCGTCATGGAAAGCACTCTGTGACGGGACAGAACACTTGAGAGGTCTCTCGTGCGAGCGGGTTCGGGATGAACTTCTGAAGGCTTTGGGTCAGCATCGTATTCCCTCAAGAACCCTGAGCCTTTACGCGAAAACAGGAGCCTTGGGCGTACTTTACCCGGAACTTGACGAACTTCGGACGGCAGATCATTCAGTCGCCTTGAATCGATGGGAGTTTACGCTTGCATCAATAGATGAACTGCCTCCGGGCAACGCTTTTCTAAGGCTGGCCCAGTTCCTTCATTTGCTTGATCCTAGAAAGGTTGTCGGAATCCTTGTTCGACTTCGGTTTTCAAATGCTCAGACTGATGAAACATCTCAACAGGCCTCAGCTAGTCCTCTTCCGGGGTTAGATGCGGATGATGAAGCCATACGCCGCTGGCTTAGTTCAAATAGCCCAGGGCGGCTTAATGCACTGGCTCGTCTAGAACTGGCACGAGCGAGGGCTCATCCTTCTTTGATAAAGACGCCATCTGAGGTTGTAGACTTATGGCGCCGTGCTCGCCTTATACGTGCAACTGGTGTGCCGTTGAGCATCTCCGATCTAGCCATTGATGGCAATGACTTAATTCGCATCGGGCTACGCCCAGGTCCAAATTTTTCTCGAATACTTGAAGACCTACTAGACTTCGTTCTCACAGACCCAACCCAGAATGAACGAGGGGTTCTCCAGGCCCATGTTGAGGCCAGGTTGAGTGCTTATGAGGAATAAACTCTCACCGGTCTTCCATACGAGTAGATTGACATCGTTCAAACACAGTGCTTTCCAGTTATTCATGACTGAGCAGCACATCTCACGAATACAAATATCCGGAGGGTAGTGGGATACCGACTCAGCTCATCGACATGCGCACGCCTGTGGACAGGGCAATACTGGTTGGGGCACCACTCCGTCAAGCCGCCGATCCTGCTTTAATAGAAGATCATCTAGAGGAACTCGCACATTTAACAGACACGGCTGGAGGCGAGGTCGTAGGATACTTAACTCAACGTATCACTAAGCCTAATCCGAGAGTGTACCTGGGTGAGGGTAAGGCAGTAGAACTCAAAGAACTTGTCTCTGATCAGGAAGGGGACTTGGTAATCTTTGACGAGGAACTCACACCCGCTCAGGGGAAAAACCTCGAAGATCTTCTCGGTGTCCGTGTTATGGATCGCTCTGAATTGATCCTAGATATTTTCGCTACGCGTGCGCGTTCGAGTGAGGCTCGAATGCAGGTTGAGTTAGCACAACTAGAGTATCTCCTTCCTCGACTTCGACGGATGTGGATCCATCTCTCGCGCATTCGGGGTGGCATTGGACTTAGGGGTCCCGGGGAGACTCAGCTCGAGACCGATCGCAGACTTATACGGAAACGTATCGCTATCCTAAGATCAAAGCTTCGCCAGGTTGCGAAGGCTCGAGAGGTTCAACGTCAGCAGAGAGAAGGAGCTTTCCAGGCAGTGTTGGTGGGCTATACAAACGCTGGTAAATCTTCGCTTCTAAGTTCCTTGTCGGGTTCGGACCTTTTTATCGAAGATCGTCTTTTTGCAACACTTGATTCGGCAACCCGTAGCGTCGATCTGGGCCAGGGCTACCAGGCGCTAATCACGGACACGGTGGGTTTCATCCGAAAACTCCCACATCATCTGGTGGCCTCATTTCATTCCACACTGGAAGAAGCGAAAGAAGCGAATCTTTTACTGCATGTGATTGATGCTTCTAGGCAGGATTGGGAGGATCAGCATGATGTGGTGATGGGTGTACTGTCTGAACTTGGCCTAGCGAACGCCAGTAAGGTTCTCGTTTTCAACAAGGTTGATCTTATCACTCATGCGGAAGAAGAAATGCTTCGTCGACGGATTCGAGCTATCGAACCTACTCCCGCGGTTTTTGTATCTGCCAAAGACAAGAGCACATTGCTGGCACTTAGGGAGACACTTGGTGCTCGGGTTCGGGCTAAGTTGGTCGAGGTTGTGGCCCACATCCCGGTGTCTAATGGACGGATGATCTCAAAAGTTTATCAAGAAGCTGAGATTCTTAATCGAGTGGATGAGAACATGACGGTTTCGATTACGGCACGGGTCTCGCCCGCATTTCTCGGAAGACTGAAGGGATGTCCGGACATCCGTGTTGAATAGATTACTAACTATGTGATTTTAAGTAGGAGATTTTAGGCATCCTATTAGAAAAAAGACTTAGTAAAATAATACGTATAGTCTTCGGATACGGACCTGTCACAGAGGAGCTCAATATGAGCTTTCGATTGGAAAAATGCGCTTCTATCTGAACGTAGACCACGTGGCTACTGTGCGGCAGGCGCGGCGCACTGATGAACCGGATCCTGTGAGGGCAGCCATGCTCGCTGAACTTGCCGGTGTGGACGGGATCACAGTCCATCTGCGTGAAGACCGACGACATATCCAGGATCGAGATCTCCGACTTTTGATGCAAATTGTTCGGACAGGAGTAAATCTCGAGCTTGCTGTCGCTTCTGATATCCTCGAGATCGCACACGAACTCAGACCCATGCAAGTGACACTTGTACCCGAAAACCGAGAGGAAGTGACTACCGAAGGCGGCTTAGACCTTTCTAGAGATTCGAAACGGGCGGAGATCGGTGAGGCGATACGTAGTTTGGGAGAGAGTGGAATAAGAACTGCGCTATTCGTCGATCCGGACGAGGAATCAATACGATGTTCCGCTGAGTTAGGAGCCGATGCTGTTGAACTGCACACTGGTGAATACGCCAATTCTTGGAAGGCGGAGCCAGAGGAAGAGCAGATTGAAAGATTGGGTCATGCGGCTGCCCTCGCCCGGGATCTTGCTCTCGCAGTACATGCTGGACACGGGCTTACCTACGAGAACGTAAGCCAGGTTGCAGAGATACAAGAGATTGAGGAGTTGAATATCGGACACAGTGTAATTGCCCGTGCGGTATTGGTTGGGATGGGAAATGCAGTGCGTGAGATGAGCAAAATTTTGAGGCGCGCGCGGTCAAAGGCATGAGCAGACGCTGGGGCATGGCGCTTACAGGTGCCCTAGTCACTGTTCTGCTTCTTTGGTGGGTACTCCGAGGCGAATCATTAACGGACATCGTCTCCAACATCGCCCAGGCTGATCTTTGGCTTCTAAGTGCCTCTATTGGTGTTGGAACTTTTGGTTACTTCATCCGGGCACTTCGGTGGAAGATCCTTTTGACACCCGTCAAGGCAGATACAGGACTCCGATCAAGGTTTGCGAGTGTTTCAATCGCATTCATGGCGAATAATCTTCTCCCAGCGCGGGTAGGAGATCTTGCCAGGGCGTATACCTTCAGCCGTCTAGAACCGGTATCTGCTAGTGCGGCATTCGGGTCACTCGTTGTTGAACGGTTCATGGATGGTGTGGTTCTGCTGCTATTTCTGATCATTCCCGTGTACACCTCTGGATTCCCTTCGATAGAGGTGCTTTCAGAAGGTTGGGGGGCTGGCCTTCTCAGGTTGGCTATACTGATAGTGATAGTAGTGACATCAGTGCTCTGTTTGATCGTAGTAGCCCCACGCTTGGTGATTAACATTTCTGGGTGGTGTGGTCGGTTACTAAGCCCGGAAATCGGAGCGGCTTCAGTCAAGATTCTCGAGTCATTTATCAGCTCGATTAAGATCATGAGGGATGCGAAACTCTTGCTGCTCGGTTTTACTTGGACCCTAGTCTTCTGGACCTGGCATGCTCTCTCTTTTTGGTTGGGTATGCTGGCATTTGGAATCGACACTGGTTTTGTCTCAGCGATCTTCACTGCAGGGGTAGTCGCTTTTGCAGTTGCTCTTCCTGCGGCTCCGGGATTCTTTGGTACCTTTCACGCAGGCTCAGATTTTGCTATCGGCACAGTTTACGGTGTAGATAGTGCCGACTCCCTAGCGTTCGCTTTCGGATATCACTTTGGAGGTTGGGTCCCGATCACGATCATTGGTCTGTATTACACTTGGGCACTTGGTCTCTCATTTGGTCAGGCCAGGTCCTCGAATTCAGACAGAAGCAGAGATGGGGACTTCACGGAGGAGCATTGAATCAAACGGTATCCCTTTCTGCTCCTGCGAAGGTGAATCTGTTCTTGCGGGTTCTGCGCCGTCGCTCGGATGGGTTCCATGAACTTGAGACCCTCTTTCAAGCCATTGATTACTGCGACGACGTACTCGTTAAATTAAATGACCTTGGACAAATCAGCCTTGAGGTTACAGGTCTGGAAGTAGGGCCGGTAAAGGATAATCTCGCCTACCGTGCAGCCTCTGCTTATCGAGAGGCATCTGGTTTGCAAGAGGGAATCCATGTGCAACTAACAAAACACATTCCTTCTGGAGCTGGCCTAGGGGGTGGGTCGTCTGATGCTGCGGCCGTGCTTCGTGGACTGGACTACCTTACCGAGAGTCTACTGGACACTGAAGCTTTGAGTAAAATCGCTTCTAACATAGGGTCAGACGTCTCATTTTTCTTGTGCCACAGTACTACAGCGCTAGCCCATGGAAGAGGGGAGATACTCGAGCCCATCAAGCCTCTCCCAGAGAAAGCTCTACTCCTAATACTTCCACCTGTACACGTGTCAACACGCAATGCTTATGAGATGCTTGGGAGGTCTTCGAATGATAATGCGCATCACACTGGCCTAAGCCTCATTAGAGCGAGAAGGGACTGGGATACGATCATTTCATCGGCGCACAATGATTTTGAGGTCACGACTGCTGACTTGTACCCTGAAGTGCGATGTTCGCTTGAGGCCCTGAGGCAGAAGGGCTATCCGCTTGTTCTGCTTTCCGGGAGTGGCGCTGCTTGCTTTGCTATCGCCAGGAATGACGGTGACGTTGAATCCGATGCACGCGACCTTACGGAAGATCTTGGTTGGCCTTGTTTGGTAGCACGGACGTTGGAGAGTTATCCACTTGTCACACCGATATCTGCAAAGCCTTGAATCTAAGGCCTAGCTTCCGATAGGATGATTATGTTGGCCCGTGGTCTAATGGCAGGACACCGGTCTTTGGAACCGGCGGTGGTGGTTCGAATCCACCCGGGCCAATTGCAATACTCCTAGCCGCAGTAAAACGAACCGGGATATTAGTGGAGTCGAGGAAATATCTGTCTGCCAGGGGACTCGGCACGCTCCTATTGATTTGTGCTACCTCTCCTCAGATCAACATGGCGCAGATCGTATCCGGTGAAATTGATACTGTAACTGTTGTTATTGATCCATCGGAATCGCAGGCGATCGCCCGGGCAGCCCAAGCTCGTTTTGAGCGGCGAAGGATTCGCTACTTCCCTCTTGTACTTGGATCGGCTACTGCCGCTTGTGATGAGCGAATTGGACGTTTCTGCTCTTGGTACGACGAGGGTGATTGGTATCCACGTCCCGAATTAGTCGAAGCTGAAGAACTTAGAGAAGAACTGTTGTTCTTACTGGACTCAATACAGGCGCTTCTTCCGGGTGACGGCTGGTTACTAGGGCAGCGGGTCTGGTACCTCTCTGAAGCTCAGCGTTGGGAAGAAGCGCTTGAGGCAGCTCGTTCATGTGGGACTGCCGAGCCGTGGTGGTGTGCAGCTTTGGAAGGATTTTCTCTGCATGGACTGGAAAGATATGTCGAGGCCGATCGAGTGTTTTCGATAGCGATAGACCAAATGGATAATGAGCAATCACTTAGGTGGCGCGTACCGCGTTGGGTTATGGATGATGACGGGCAAAATGTGGTAAAAGAGGCAGCAACATCATCTTCTGAAGCTCTGGATAACTTGCTTGAGCGCCTCTGGATGCTCGCGGACCCGCTCTATCTAGTTGAAGGAAATGATCGAAAAACTTCACACTATGCACGCTGGACTGTTGCAAAGATCCGTGAAGAGGCCAAGAACCCCTATCGAATTAGTTGGGGCAATGATCTTGACGAACTCACGATCCGACACGGTTGGGAACTGGGGTGGAATAGGACTTCTGATGCAGGATTCACGACGGTGGAGCATGTGATTGGTCACAAACATCCAGAGGGAAGGGACTATATCCCTTCTGGTAAAATCCTTAATACCCCAAGTCTTGCAGTGTCGGGAGATCTACGGGCAGATGTCGAACGGCCTCGTTCTCTATATGCGCCGGCATATGCACCTGTCCTTCTTCCAATGGAAGGTCAAGTTGCATTCTTCCCCCGAGGTAGCCGAGTAGTTGTAGTGGGAACTCACTTTCTTCCAGATGATACGACTCGGCATGTGGGCCATGACCATCCAATACCCTGGCTCAATCCGGGTACTCAGGACGGAATGTTAGATCGTGCTGGAATTTTTCTAGTGCCACTAGACGGAGCACGGATCAAGAGTGCTCAAGTAATGGGCCATACGGAGGGCGCGCTCTCACTTGAGGTGCCGTCGGGGAGTTATGTGCTTTCGACTGAAACGTGGAGTCCGAGGAAGCGCCGTGCCGGGCGCCTAAGGATGGGGTTTCAAAGTCAGCCAGTGCCAGAGGATGTGGCATCGCTTTCTGACATCTTGATGCTGAGACCTTCTTCTAGGGAACCTGAAGTGCTTGCGGCAGCGCTTCCACATGCACTCAAAAAAGCCGAGATCCTAGCAGGTCAAACATTCGCTATTGCTTGGGAGGTCTCCGGCCTTGGATTTAGATCGGAGACTTTACTTTTCGAAGTTTCAGTGAGTTCGATAACTCGGGGAGTGCTCCGCCAGATCGGGGAATTTCTTCGGATCATAGAACCCGCAAGGCCACTTCGGCTCTCCTGGGAGGAACCTGGACCGCTAAGCCCAGGTCCATTATTCCGGTACCTCAATCTAGATCTGCCAAACCTTAAGGCGGGCAAGTATGAAATTCGCATGGTTTTGAAGACGGCGGGGCGGGCAGATGCAGTTAGTGCCCGAGTCTTTAGCGTCCAAAAACAGTAAGGAAATCTTCTATCTATTAGTCAGATGTAGGACTAAGGTTAGAAATTCAGTAAACAACGAGCGTTGACCACTGATAGTGGTTTTTCTAACGTTCCGTGCTATCAAGCGATAGCTATAGGGATCCAGATTCTAGCTCCGGTCACATGGAAGACACTTACAGGCATGGGCCTCTTCTTCTGCTTAGCGGACGTGCTAACGTTCCGTTAGCACGTGAGATAGCTGAGAAGCTTGGAGAATCGCCAGAAGGAGCGACGATCAAAGATTTTTCGGATGGTGAAATCTTTGTTCGGATAGACCACAGTGCTCGTGGGCGGGATGTTTTCATTATCCAACCCACCTCGGCTCCTGCGGGCAATTTTATGGAGTTGTGTCTTCTATTAGACGCTGCAAAACGGGCCTCGGCAGCCCGAGTCACAGCGGTCATTCCGTATTTCGGATACGGTCGTCAGGATAGGAAAGACCAACCCAGAGTCTCGATTGGTGCTAAGCTCGCTGCGAACCTTATTGTAGCTGCCGGAGCTGATCGTGTTATCTCAATTGATTTCCACCAGCACCAGATCCAGGGGTTCTTTGATATTCCTGTTGATCACCTTTACGCAGCACCGGTGGTGACAAAGTACTTCAGAGATCTTGCACTCGAAGACCTCGTAGTCATAGCTCCTGATGTCGGAGCGGCAAAGATGGCAAGGGGTTTTGCTCGCCGTCTTGGGGCGACCTTTGCGATTATCGATAAACGTAGGCCGAAGACAAACATGTCTGAGGTATTAAATATCGTTGGTGATGTTGAGGATCGGACTTGTCTAATCGTTGATGACATGGTTGACACAGGAGGTTCACTGGCCAACGCCGTCGAAGCACTCAAAGACCGCGGTGCTAAGACAGTTTATGCCGCGGCAACCCATCCGATTCTTTCCGGAGAAGCACCTAGTAGGCTTGCCAACTCGCCTCTGGAGCGGATGATCGTGACGAATACGATTAATGTTCCAGAGGAAAAACGCTCCGACAGGCTAGAGGTTCTTTCCGTAGCTGAATTGCTCTCTAAGGCAATTCGCCACGTGCATTCGAATGAATCTGTAAGCAAACTCTTTGAAATTCCGAAGGAAATCTGAGGGAAAGGGCCCCAGGATAGCCCTGGGGGCCGATAATCAGGAGAACGAGAATCCAGAATGACTATTACGCTGAAAGCACAGAAACGAGAAGGTACGGGAAAGGGGGTAGCGAGAAAGCTACGTCAGGAGGGTCGGGTCCCCGCTGTCTTGTATGGACGGGAACTGGGCACCATGCATTTGTCGCTGGATACACATGAGGCGGAGAATCTTTTTTACTCGATCAGCACTGAGAATACAATTGTGAGCCTCAAGGTTGAGGGGGTGGGCGAGCTTTTCCAAACATTGGTGCGTGAGATTCAGAGCCATCCATTCAAGTCTTCGCTTATTCACGTGGACTTTCTCCGCATCCAGGCGGGTGTTGCAGTTGATGTTGAAGTCCCATTGCGTCTGATTGGAGATCCAGTCGGTGTTAAGAATAGCGGTGGTGTGCTTGAGCAGGTATTGAACGAACTTCCAGTGAAGTGCATCCCATCGAAGATCCCAGAGCTAATCGAGGTCGATGTTTCTGAGCTGGATATTAACGATTCCCTCCACGTGTATGATCTAGAGTTGGAGGAAGGCATCAACATCACCGTTGACGAAGGGCGAACTATTTGTGCGGTGGCGATTCCCAAGGTTGTTGAGGAGGCTGTTGTTGAAGAGGATGAACTGCTTGAGGGTGAGATACCGGACGAGGGAGCCTTGCCAAGTGATACAGCAGTTGAGGAGTCACCCGAAGACTCTGATGGAGATGGTGATTAGGGTCGGCTCATTCCCATGTGCGTGAAAATTGTGGTCGGACTGGGGAATCCGGGTCCTAAATACGATGCTACAAGGCATAATATAGGGTGGTGGGTTGTTGATCGACTTGCCTACGATTGGGGCTTTGGTTCTTTCGAAAAGGAGGATAGGGCTCTCATCACTGAGGGTGATGTGGGTAATGCGCATGTGCAGTTGGTAAAGCCCACTACATATATGAACCGTAGCGGATTGTCGTTACTACGATTGAGCGAGATGGAGTCTTTTCGGATCAGAGAAGACCTCCTGGTAGTCGTGGATGATGCCGCACTTGAAGTGGGACGAGTGAGGTTTCGACCAGAGGGAGGACCTGGAGGACACAAGGGGCTCAAGTCAGTATCAGGAGTCCTACAGTCCGATGCATACGCTCGGCTCCGAATTGGGGTTGGCTTGAAGCCAGAAGGACAAGACTTAGCAGACTGGGTGCTCTCGCGTATGCCCCAGGAGGACGAGGACATCGTGGTAGATCTGCTCCCCGGCATGACGGGCGCAATTGAAGCATGGATTGAGGAGGGAGCAGAGGTAGTAATGAACCGCTTCAATCAATAACGAGATATAGTTCACAAATCATGGTAACAATAAGAGTGATTCAATGACCGACTTGGTAGTAGTAACTGAATGGGCATGGCTTCTGGGTCTTATCGGGCTGGGTATAGCATTCTTGATCTACCGATATTTGAAAAAACAGCCGGCTGGATCCGAGATCATGATCGATCTAGGTGAACAGATTCACGATGGGGCGATGGCATTCCTTAAACGTGAATACACAGTCCTAGCCGGATTTGTATTGCTGGTGGCGATCCTGCTCGGCCTTGCGATTGGGTGGACGCCTGCAGGAGCGTACGTTTTTGGGGCACTCAGCTCGGTCTCAGCTGGCTTTTTTGGTATGAAGGCAGCGACGCGCGCAAACACACGTACCTCAGCAGCGGCTAATCAAGAGGGTCAGGGCAAGGCACTGCGCATTGCGTTCTTCGGTGGGGCAGTGATGGGACTCGCCGTCGCGGCTCTTGGACTCCTGGGACTTGGTGTGCTCTATGCAGTTTTCGGTGCTGGAGCAGTAGTAGATGGTGAGTACGCTACCTTCGCTGAGATTGTCTCAGGTTTTGCCATGGGTGCGAGCTCTATCGCGCTTTTCGCTCGGGTCGGAGGGGGTATATATACGAAAGCTGCTGATGTAGGAGCTGATCTCGTCGGGAAGGTCGAAGCAGGCATCCCCGAGGATGATCCGCGGAATCCGGCCACGATTGCGGACAACGTGGGAGACAACGTTGGTGACGTTGCCGGGATGGGTGCTGATATTTTCGAGTCATATGTAGGTTCAATTGTTGCGACGATCGCTATTGGAGCAACAGTACCTGCTCTTTCAGGGCATCGAACTGCTGCGGTCGCACTCCCGATTCTTACAGTGATGATCGGTCTCTTGGCATCTCTAGTTGGCATCGGCGCGATGAAGACACTCGAGAAGCACAATCCATCTCACGCCCTTCATGGTACGACGTGGATAGCCGGAGCACTGTTTCTGGGAATTATGTATTTCGTCGTCCAGAGCATGGGAATCACATATGTTGATGGCGGGCAGTCTTTCCCCGTCTCCGGACCCTGGATCGCAATTCTAGCAGGGACTCTCGCAGGTGTGGCTATCGGTATGGTCACACAATATTACACGGCTGAAGGTCCGGTTAAGAAGATTGCAGAGGCTAGCCAAACTGGCTCGGCCACCAACTTGATCACCGGGCTAGCTGTTGGCATGCAATCAGCGGTTGTCCCGGTCTTCCTCATTTGCGCTGCAATTTGGACCGCCTTTAACTATGCGGGTCTATACGGTATCGGAATAGCGGCAGTTGGCATGCTCGCAACCGTGGGTGTAACGATGTCAGTTGATGCCTACGGACCAATCGCAGATAACGCAGGTGGGATTAGTGAGATGAGCGGACTAGGTCCCGAGACGAGAGAGATTACAGACTCACTCGATGCGATCGGAAACACTACAGCCGCGATCGGCAAGGGATTCGCAATAGGGTCGGCCGCTCTCACCGCCCTAGCCCTATTTTCGGCATATTCATCTAAAGTTGGCCTCCAGGAAAGCGGGATTAACATCCTCGATCCATTGGTGGTGATAGGCCTCTTCCTTGGTGGATGTCTTCCATTCTTTATTGCAGCACTGACAATGACTGCAGTAGGTCGAGCTGCCCAGGGGATGGTTGACGAGGTTCGTCGACAGTTCCGGGAAATTCCAGGGATCATGGAAGGTACAGCTAAGCCAGATTCAGCTCGCTGTGTGGATATTTCTACAACTGCCGCACTAAGGGAAATGATCTTACCCGGGATAACGGCAGTTTTTGCACCAGTAATTGTTGGCTATGTACTAGGCGTAGAAGCACTCGGAGGTCTGTTGGCAGGCGCCACGGTTACGGGTGTGCTTATGGCGCTCTTTATGGCGAATGCGGGTGGTGCCTGGGATAATGCTAAGAAATACATTGAAAGCGGAGCATATGGTGGTAAGGGATCCGATTCTCACAAGGCTGCCGTTGTAGGGGATACCGTAGGAGATCCATTCAAGGACACCTCAGGGCCGTCTCTCAACATCTTGATAAAGCTCATGAGTGTAGTGTCACTGGTACTCGCTCCTTGGTTTGTAGAAGTGCACGGACTTAATCCGGATGGAAATTCACTTTCATGGATTGTTGACATGATCCAAACGCTCTTCAGCTAATGCCTAAGGAGCCAAGTTTTGAGAATGCACTCGCGTTTGCCGGCGAGCTGATCGGCATCCCAGGACTTCCTGGGGAAGAGAGAGAAGTTGCCTCTCGGCTCAAGAAGGAAATGGAGGTACTCGGTCTAAGTGATGTTCATATCGATGATACAGGGAATGTCATAGGTATTGCCACAGGAACAGGAGATGCACCTCCTGCCATGCTGAACTGCCACCTAGATGTTGTTGCTGAGGGTGATCACTCTGAGTGGGAGGTTCCCCCGTTTAGTGGCGAAGTCCGGGATGGTTTTCTACATGGACGAGGTTCCATGGATATAAAAGGCCCCCTGGCTTTGCAGACATATGCAGCAGCCTCAATGATTGGGCAAGCTCCTGGTAATGTCATTGTGGCTCACACGGTTCTTGAGGAACGTGGTGGCCTAGGAATGAAGCGGCTCTTAGAGTCAGGTAACGTTGATCCAGCAGTAGTGATTATTGGTGAGGCGACACACGGAGACGTATGCATTGGTCATCGAGGCCGTGCTGAGCTTGAAGTTGTACTTACCGGGTTAGCTGGCCATGCAAGCGCACCTGATCGTGCTAGGAATGCGTTAGACTTGCTGGGGGATGTATTGGCCGCGGTAAGGGAGCTGGGTGAAAATCAGAAGGCCGATCCGGTACTCGGGCCTGCTAGTTTGATTGCTACGACTGTGGATGTTCTTCCAGAGAGCCGAAATGTAATCCCGGACAAGGTTATTTTGGCTTTGGATTGGAGGATCTTACCGGGTGACGATGACGATTCACTTCTCGATAGAGTCAGGCACTCGATTAGACGCCAGATCCCTTCGCTACCCGAAGGGCTGTCTTACGAGGTTCGCATGGCAAAAGAACTTCAAACTACATACACAGGAATCCAGGAAGAGAGGAGTCTGTTCACTCCAGGGTTTCTGATGGACTCGGAGCACCCTGTTGTCACCAGTGCAGCTGGTGCTGTGGGTCGACAAAGAGGTGAGGGTGAGGCTGCGGTTCGGCCGTGGTTGTTTGCAACGGATGGAGGTTGGTCTTGTGGAATCCACGGGATTCCGACAATTGGTTTTGCTCCCGGTGAGGAAGGCTTTGCACATACCAACCGCGAGCGATTAAATGTTGAAGAAGCTCAGTGGGGCTATGCCCGTTATCCCTACCTAGTCACCGCAGTTCAGAGGGCGGCAGCAAATTAAGACGCGTCCTGCAAAGACTTATTATTGTTTCTTATGCTTTCTGGAATACTAAGATTCAACTAGGTTTTCCGAGCAGTACTGATGTGTACAAAACAGATATCCCGCTCCGTTTGCCAACCGCTCTTGCAGTGATGCCAGCTGAAGCGACGGGGCCCGTTACAAACCTACGGACCGAGGGAACAAATCATGCGAACTTACGAGGTCGTTTACATTCTCGACCCTGCGCTTGAAGAGAGCGCTGTCACTGCCAAGCTCGATGGACTTCACCAGCTAGCCACCTCCAAAGGTGGTGAAGTTTCGGCGATCGATCATTGGGGAACCAGGCAACTAGCGTATCCAATTAACAAGCTGTCTCGAGGTTATTACGTAGCAGCTCACTTTACTGCGGTAGTAGAGGCATTACCGGAGTACGAAAGGATGCTCAAGCTAGACGATGATGTCATCCGCTATCTCCTGGTTCTCAACGAAGGAGAACCCACTGGCGGAGACTCGATAATGGGAGAGCCCCGGCCGAAGAGAACCAACGATGAAGATGAGGCCGATCAGCAAGAGCCAGTGACCGATACTGGCGCTGGTCTAGGAGAGGCGGAAGTTGGTGAAGATACCGAATCTGTGCGTCAACGATCTGGACCTCCAGAGTTCACGGGGCCACGGGGGCGCCGACAACGTATGGAAGGACCTCCAATTATCGCTTTGAACTACAAAGATGTGGCAACCCTTTCCAATTTTGTTACTGAACAGGGGAAGATCCTGCCCAAGCGCACGACGAAAGTGACTGCGGCATTCCAGAGGCAATTAGGACGAGCAGTGAAGCGTGCACGCTATCTCGCTTTGCTACCTTACACACGTAGCCATCTGGGATAGCCTGGCTTTATGCCGGATCTGACGCGGAGGGTATCAGCCTTCCGGAAAAGTGACTGGCTACGTGCCGGCGTGCTATGCATACTTGTGCTCCTAGCATCTACCGCGAGGCCATCGGTGTTGGTGGCAGTCCCATTTCTTTTACTCGTGGGGACTAACGCCTTCCGCGGCTATGCGATTTCAGGTGCCACCCTGATTGCCATAATCATTGTTATGGTTGGTCCATATGATAGCATGTGGTACCTAGAGCGCGGATGGGCGTTACTACTAGGAGGTTGCTTTTTCGGACTGTCTATAGCTCGTCCGAAAATGAAGACCTCAGATCGTGCACTTGAGGCCGTCTTCGGGGCTTTGGTGCTTGGAACAATACTGATGACCTTGATGTCTGGTGCCTGGAATATTGTGGATTGGGTAATATCTGATCGGGTCAGAGCTACGGTTGCCCAAGTGATTGCACTTGGGGGTAGTGAAGGGTTGGCCCCTGCTTTGATTACAGCTCTTTATCAGACTGCGGACGTCCAGATTTTGATATTTCCAGCCTTGACCGCTCTCGCTTCGATGAGTGCACTCCTGCTTTCTTGGTGGCTCTTCATTTTTTTCTCTGGACGGAGTGAAGAGGCGTTTGGGCCAGTTAAGGATTTCCGTTTTAATGATCATCTTATTTGGATGCTTGTGGTTGGGCTTTTCTTGCTATTCACTCGATGGAGTGAACCACTACAGCGTCTAGGATCTAATGCAGTAGTGTTTATCGGTGCACTCTGCGCCGTGCGCGGTGCCGCTGTCATTGTGTTCATAACTGGGGGGTTTTCGTTTCTTGGTTACGCTATGACGCTTCTCGGTTTGGTTATCGTTCCGCCGGTAATACTGGGTGGTGCGGTTCTAATCGGAATTGCAGATATCTATTTAGATTTTCGGAAGCGCTTGGAACAGTTAGCTGCGCGCTAGACTCTCTGGAGGAATGATGAAGCTGATCTTGAAACAATCCGTGGAGAACCTTGGTGAGGCTGGAGAGGTGATCCAGGTTAAGCCGGGATTCGGAAGGAATTATTTGATTCCTCAGGGGCTCGCTTATACTGCAACCCAAGCGAATATAGAGAAGCTCGAACAAGAGCAGGCCCAGTCAGATGAACGGTCCAAACGGGACTTCCTTGAAGCAGGTCGAAGAGCTTCCCAGCTCGAAGGTATTTCTCCGATGACCTTCTATGCCCGTGCTGGAGATGATGGCAAATTGTTCGGGTCTGTTACTAGCGCTGACATCGCTGATCGGATCAATGAGTCCGATATGGACTTCGAACTCAACCGGCGAGCAATTGTGCTGGATGAGCCAATCAAGATGCTAGGTGTATGGGAGGTCCCACTCAATCTCCATGGGGAGGTTGAAGCCCACATTGAGGTGCATATTGAGCGTGAATAGGCCTCAGCATTAGGGTCGCTATTTTTGTAATCTTCCCAAGATTGCGGCGCTCTTAGTGGAAGTTCCTAGCGGTGTTAACCGAGCCCTTGATCTGGCGCTCGAGCTTAAGGCACATGGGCTTGTTGTGCTTGATCTCAGGGGGATCTGTACGGCCACAGATTTCTTTGTCTTGGCTAGTGGAGCTTCAGATGTGCAGGTCAGGGCAATCGCGGAACACGTAGTCGAAGAACTAAAGGTAGAGGGGACCCGCCCAGGTCATGTGGAGGGGATACGAGGCGGCCATTGGATTTTGTTAGACTACATCGACTTCGTGGTCCATGTATTACATCCTGAGGCACGGATATTTTACCAGCTTGAGGACCTGTGGGGTGATGCGCCTCGCTGGGATATCTCAGACGAATCGTAGTGTGTCAATTCTAGAAATTAACACATGCTTTTCCAAGAATCCGGAAGCCAAAGATAGTGATACTTTTCAGATATTCTGGGGTTTGCAAGAAGCACCTGCGGTTCTAACTTTTTTTGGCCTCACGGCATTGGCATCGGGGTCTTATTTGAAGTGTTCTATGCTCTATGAATCATGATCCAGTTGCTGCTTTGGAGTAGATATAAAGGGGGCTGCGGCTTCTGTTCCTTCAAGGCACAGTGAGTGTCTTGTGGCCAGTAAGGCTTTATCCTGGTTGTATCTATAATCCGTATCTATTGAAAACTCCTTCAAGACACTGAATGAAGCTTCGCTCACTTCGAGTTCATGGGTTCAAGTCCTTCGCGGACGCAACGACCATTGAGTTTCATGATGGGATTACTGCTGTAGTAGGCCCAAACGGATGCGGTAAATCGAACATCAGTGATGCGATCCGTTGGGTTCTCGGTGAACAGCGTCCAACCGCTATCCGCGGCGCGAAGATGGAAGAGGTAATTTTTCAAGGGACCGTTGCTCGACGGCCGGTGAATCGTGGGTCAGCATCTCTTACGGTTACCAATGAAGACGGATTACTACCAATCCCATTTGAAGAAGTAGAGGTTGGGCGACAGGTCTTCCGGGATGGTGGCAGTGAGTACTCCATTAACCGGTCTGCATGTCGTTTGCGTGACGTTGTTGACCTTTGCAGGGATACAGGACTCGGTGCAAATGCCTACTCGATCATAGAAAATCGAATGATCGACGCGATTCTTTCGGATCGTGCTGAGGAGCGGCGAGCTTTGTTTGAAGAAGCTGCTGGAGTTGGTAAGTATAAGGACCGGAGAAAAGCTGCTACTCGCAGGCTTGAAAGAGCTGAAATAGATGTCCAGCGGCTCGAGGATGTTATCTCTGAAGTGCAGACTAAGGTGCGTTCTTTAGCTCGGCAAAAGGGGAAAGCTGAACGTTATCTTAAGTATCGTCAGCGCCGATTAGATGTAGAAGTATCTGTTGTTCGTCGTCAATTAGATCTCTTACGAGAACGTTTAGCGGGTGTACAAGAGTCGCTGGATACAGATGTCAGATCCAGTGAGCGCACAGTTGTTGAACTGCATACGGCGGAGGCCGAGTACGAGTCTATGCGGCTTCGGGAAGTTGAGGCTGAGAAGGAACGCACAAAGGCAGCCACGACCCTTGAGAAGGCAAGAGAACAGCTAGTCCGCTGGGAGCGGGATCTTGCTGTTGCAGATGAACGGGCAGCGTATGCAGGTCGTCGTTTGGCACAGATTGATGAGGAACGTGCTCAAGCACGGCTCCAGGCCGAAACGCTTGAACGTGACGAACGGGCCTTCACTGGCAAGCGGACCCAGGCGCTTGAGGAGCTTGAGGATATTCAAGCACTCGTAGACGACCGGAAAATTAGAGTCGAGAGACTCTATGACGACATGTCTGGTGCCCGGAAAGATCTTGAGGAAGTGGAGGCGGAAGAACGTGAGATGGTGCGTCGAGGAGCTCAATTAGAGGGGGATGCTGAAGCTTCTGATGCCCAGGCTGATGAATTAGAGAAAAGATCGTCTCGAGTTTCGAAAGAGTTGGACGCTACAGATGAAACATTCTCAGAGCTCCAGGCACAAAGTGATTTGTTTGAGGGAAGGCTTGAAGAATCCTTAAATGAACTGGAGGTCACAGCGGCCCGTGTAGAGCAGAGCATTGCTGATGTCTCGGCAGTCAGGGGAGAGTTGGATGATGCCCGTCGGGTGGAGCGCCTATCCACTGATATTGCTATGGAACTTAAGGCTCGCCTTTCTGCTTTGGAGTTACTTGAACGTGACCAGGAAGGCATTGAACCTGTCGTGCAAGCTGTGCTCGAGTCAGGAATTCCGGGTGTATTAGGAACTTTAGCAGACTATATCCAAGCGTCTGCTGAAATAACCCCTTCTCTTGAGTCCCACTTGGGCACATTCGCACGGGCGATCGTCGTGAATGAGAGTGCGACGGTAGATAGGATTCTCCATTGGTTCATCGAACGCTGGAAAGGGGGAGGAGGCCTAATAGTCCTGTCATTGGACATGGTTCCAGAATCTGGCACGCGACAAAGCAATGGGCTTCTCTCACAAATCGACACTAGTGGTGAGGGGGCACCTTGGGTTAAGGCGCTCCTTAATGGCGTTCAAGTTCCTCAGGGGGTCGATGGTGCATGCTTTACGACCGCTGATGGCGTGGTGCGAATTGGTAACCCTTCGGGTGGCTCAGGAATATTGGAACGGAAGGAAGAACTTTTGAGGATAAGGGAGGCGCTTGATCTCCGGTTGCTAGAGGAAGAGTCCGCGTGCAAGAGGCGAGAGGCTGAAGAACAAAATCTTGCTGATGCTGAAGAAATAGTGGTTTCCTCTAGAGTAGAAATGCATGAGGCGGAGGATGCTCTTCACAAGATGAGGGCTGAGGGAGAAACACAATCAGGTGAGCAAGGTCGGATGCACCGTTTACAGGCTGATCTTGCACGGGAGATAGGAGCAACTAACACGGCACATGCACGTGTGCTCGAAAGAGCTCAGGAAGCACGAGCTGATCGGGGTATTATACTGGAGAAAGAGGAAGGCCTCAGCGAAAAACGTGAGCAAACAAAAGAGATTCTACAGTTAGCTCAAAATGAATGGGAAAATGCCCGATCTGAAGAAGCTGCTCTAGCTGTAGATGTTGCTCGTATAGAGGGGGATGTGACACGCTTAAATGACCGTCATGAGACGATTAGTCAGGTGCGTGACCAAGCTGAAAACCGTGTCCTTGCTTTAGATGAAGAAGAAGGTCGGTTGAGGGAAGATCAGGAAGAAGCCCGCAAGATTCGATTGGAGGGTGATACCGCCATAGAACGTTTATTCGAGGAGCGCAGCGCAGCTGAGAGTGAAGTCAGGGACAAGGACAATATCCTACAGGGTCTAGAGGAAGCTCTCGGCACATCTGAGAAACGCCTTCGAGAGGCTCGGACAGTTGAACGCGCGGCTTCAGATCGCCGGCATACATTAGAGCTGGAGCATCAAGAGCTTGATGGTCGCATAGGTCGGATTCGAGAGCGTCTAGAGATCGAGTGGGGGCGGCCGCTGGATGTTCTCCTTGAGGAAGCTGAGCTAGTCGAAGGTGATCAGGATGAACTTGAAGCAGAACTCAGAGAGATCATCCTAACGCTAGAGAGATTAGGACCGGTGAACATGCTCGCAGTAGAAGAGCATGAAGAAGAGAGTGAGCGTCTCGCGTTCTTGACTGAGCAGAGAGATGATCTTTTCGAGGCCCGTGATGATCTTCGTTCGGCAATCCGTGAGATTAACGCAACTGCCACGAATCTCTTTATGTCTACTTTTGATGAGATTCGTGAACACTTCCGAAAAACGTTTCTGAGATTATTTGAGGGTGGCGAGGCAGACATCTGGTTGCAGGTAACAGATGATCCTCTGGAGTCCCCGATCGAAATCCACGCATCTCCGAGGGGAAAACGGACACAACGAATAGATCTGCTTTCTGGAGGAGAGCGCGCATTGACTGCGTTATCACTTCTTTTTGGAATCTACCTTGTTAAACCGAGCCCATTCTGTGTTTTAGATGAAGTAGACGCTCCGCTTGATGAAAACAATATTGGTCGGTTTATCAAACTACTGGAGGACTTTAAGGCGGATAGCCAGTTCGTAGTTATCACGCACAATCCTCGCACTATCGAGGCTGCGGACTGGATTTACGGTGTAACTATGGAGGAGCCAGGCATTAGTACTATTGTGGGTGTTAAGCTTGAAGATGCCCTACAGGCTGCGGGGGCTTCTTCCGAGCCATAGCCGACCCCGCCCTATATACACCTTTACTTCCCGCTGTATGACCTTATAGGTGTATACGGGTCAGTGGTGTTGATTATAGAATCAAGCCTGGTGGGTAGATTGAGCCTGGAGTCCATGGTCTGACTTTCCGGGCCCAGGAATCCGAAACCAGGGTTTCGTTAAGAACGGCGTCTCAAACCCTCGAGTTCTGGAAAACATAGGGGAATAGCTTCCATGCTAATCGTGATGAAAAATAATGCATCTGCTGAGCAGATCCACACGGTTGTGGGAGTGGTCAAGGAGATGGGCTACGATGCTACGCCGATACCAGGGGGACAACGGACTGCTATAGGAATCATAGGAAACGATGGTGGAATTTCTTCAGATAGACTCGCAGGTCTCGAGGGCGTGCTTGAACTCATTCCTGTTACCCATCCTTACAAACAGGTGTCTAGGGAGTGGCAAAGTGAGAATACTGTAGTATCACTCCCGAACGGAACAAAGATTGGTGGTTCGGACCTGGTCCTAATGGCTGGCCCGTGCTCAGTTGAGAATGAACGTGAGATCTTGGACATAGCTCATAGGGTCAAGGATGTCGGTGCGACAGTTCTGCGTGGAGGTGCATTCAAACCACGCAGTTCACCATATTCCTTTCAGGGACTTGGGTTGCAGGGCCTGGAGTTCTTGGCACGCGCTCGAGAGGAAACAGGGCTTGCAGTTGTGACGGAGGCTTTGGACCCGGATGGAGTGGATTTGGTTGTCAAATACGCTGACATTGTTCAAATCGGCGCGCGCAACATGCAAAATTATGCGCTTCTGCGTAGAGTAGGTAGAGCAGGGAAGCCCGTTCTTCTGAAGCGCGGAATATCGGCCACGATTGACGAATTACTTCTTGCGGCAGAGTACATTCTCGCTGAAGGGAATCCTGATGTAATCTTATGCGAACGAGGGATACGTAGCTTTGACACTCACACACGGAATCTCTTCGACCTGGCAGCGATTCCAGTCGTAAAATCTCTTTCCCACCTGCCTATAATTGCTGACCCTAGCCATGGGACCGGGATTCGTTCCAAAGTCACCCCAATGGGTAGGGCTGCAGTGGCGGCTGGGGCAGATGGGCTTATCGTAGAAGTTCATCCTAACCCTCCTAAAGCGATGTCAGATGGAGCACAATCCCTTTATCCAGACCAGTTCACAAAGTTGGTAGATGAGGTAAAGGTGATCGCGCGTGCGATAGGGCGAAACTTCAACCCTACTCTCCAGTAATTCCCTTCTGATTGACTAGGCAATGTATAGCACTACTCTTGAAATAGCTTTTGATCTACCCCAAGCCTATGGGGCAGAAACTCAGGAATCCTATTAGTATGCCGCGAGGATTAGCGGGAAGGGCGGTGATCGGTGGTGTGGGTCCCCTGGGATATTCTTGTTTCTTCTTTAAGGACTGGCAGAATTTCGACTACCTCTGATGTGAACAACTCCATCATAATGATAAACTATTGTCTTACCATGCTTTAGCCAGAAAATATCGTCCGAAGTCATTTGCGGACGTGACCACCCAGGAACATGTGTCGGAAACACTCCGGCGGGCTGTATCTGGTGGCCGGGTGGGGCATGCATATTTGTTCTGTGGACCTCGAGGGGTTGGCAAGACCACACTGGCGCGGGTCCTAGCTATGGCTTTGAATTGTGCGAAGCGGAGCGAGGAGGGTGAGCCTTGTGGCATCTGTGATAACTGTACACGGATTTGGGGTGGCCAGACTGCTCTCGATGTCGTTGAGATCGATGCGGCATCAAACCGCGGTGTAGATGACGCACGCGATCTCCGAGAACGAGCGATGTACGCTCCTTCTGAGGAAGGACGCTTCAAGGTATACATCGTGGATGAGGCGCACATGCTCACTCGGGAAGCATGGAATGCCTTGCTCAAGATACTTGAGGAACCTCCAGCGAGTGTGGTTTTCATTTTTGCGACGACAGAACCTCAAAAGATAGAACAGTCAGCCGCGCCCATTCTCTCACGTTGCCAGCGCTTCGACTTCAGACGTATAGGAGTTGATCATATTCTGTCGCGATTAGTTGCCATTGTGGAGCAAGAGGATTCTGAGGCCACGGACGAGGCACTCCGACTAATAGCACGGAAGGCTGATGGTGGGATGCGCGATGCTCTGTCGTTGTTAGATCAGGTCATTTCACTCACCGGGGGTAAAGTCGAAACTGAATCGGTGAGAAAGGTGATGGGTCTTGTCGAGGAGGAGCGATACCTCGAACTCCTTGACATCTTTTCAGGGAGTAAGCACTCGGAAGTATTTCTCTTAATCGAAAAGTTAGCCAATGAGGGGTATGACCTAGTCGAATTCTATCACGGTCTTCTCGACATTTTACGTACTCTGCTTCGGCTGCGTTTAGCGCCTGACACAGAGGTTCACCTCCCAAGCAATCTCAGGGATCAACTTTTAGAGCACTCCATTCGTTTTGAGCCGGAAGATATCGTTCGAATGCTTAGTGCTGTAGCTGAGCTTGAGGGTCAAGGTAGTCTTAGACGTAGTTCGAATCCTCGAGTATTGATTGAAATGCTCTTGCTGCGCTTGAGCTACATGGACAGAACTGTTGCTCTAGAGGAGTTGATTAAGGCTCTCGGAGGAGTTCCTCCCTCGGTAGGTGGTGTAGGAAAAACTGGAGAAGGCGGCGGGGATTCAGGAAAGTCAGAGCAGATTGATAAAGGAACAGCAAGAGATGTTCCTGAGCCGAATGTAGAATTAGAGGAACAGAGTCAACGTGGATCAACGGAGAATGTCTCGAATGGGATTATCCCATCAGATGATCTTGAGGAAGCTTGGACCAGGTGGCTGGAATCAGGAATTAATATTCCTCTTGGGTTGAGTGGGTTTTTGAGATCAGCAGAAGTAAGAGAATTGTCAGATGGTAGACTTGAGGTCACGACCTTACCGGGCCCAGGGGCTAGGAAGCTCAAAGAACCCGGGGTCATGTTAGAGATCTGCAAGGGGGTTTCGGCCTACCTTAAAAGAGCTCCAGATATAGTGATCGCCGATATCAAGACGGAATCTTTGAATACTGAGCGTATTACCGAAAAATCAGTGCGTGAGGATACCTTGAGAGAGTTATTGCAACAGGAACCCCGCCTTGGGAGAGCTGTAGAAGAGCTTGATCTTGAGTTGATGGACTAAATTAGCCGCCCCATCCTATCTAGGACACATGGATAATCTTAAGCAGCTGATGAAACTAGGTCAGCAAATGCAGGAAAAAATGAAAGGTCTCCAGGACTCTCTTGACCAAGAAAGAATAACCTCTTCTTCGGGTGGAGGGATGGTAAAGGTGACAGTAGACGGTAAGGGCTCTGTGAAACTGGTGAAAATTGACCCTACTTGCGTGGACCCAAGTGACGTGGAGATGCTAGAGGATCTCGTCTTGGGAGCATTGAGTGATGCGCAGGACAAAGCTCAATCTGTCTACCAGCGCAAGATGAGGAAGGCCACTGGAGGCTTCCCAATGAATATTCCAGGTCTACCAAAACTCTTCTGACCTGGTCTCGAAAGGGCACTGAGCTATGTCGGTTATCGATCAACTCAGCAGCGAATTAGCCCGACTTCCAGGTATTGGACCGAAAACGGCATTACGCCTTGTTCACTACCTTATGAAGGGGTCTAAACATGATATTCATAGGCTCTCTAAGCTGGTTGTTGAACTAGCTGAAAAGATTCATCCTTGCGGTGTTTGCGGTAATTTTTCGGAGGAGGAGCGTTGCCAAGTATGTTCAGATCCAGGAAGAGATCATTCCATAATCTGTGTGGTGGAAGAAGCATATGAAGTTGGTTCGATTGAGCGGACCGGCCAATACAGGGGTCTTTTCCATGTTCTGGGTGGCAAACTCTCACCGCTAGATGGTGTGGGGCCAGACGAGTTGAATATCAATAGTTTGTTAGAACGCATTCAGTGTTCCAACGGTGAAATCGGGGAAGTTATATTAGCTACAAATGCAAGTGTTGAAGGTGAGGCTACTGCTGTGTATTTAGAGCATGAGATTCGGGCTCTGGGCCCTAGTGTGACCCGTTTGGCTCGAGGTATCCCGGTGGGTGGTGATTTGGAGTATATAGATGGAAATACCATCGCCCAGGCACTGGCAGGGCGAAGAGAGATGGGGTCGTGAACAAAAAGATTCGAAGAGCAGGTATTACCGTGCTTGTTGCGGCGGGTGTCGGTGCAGTAACAGCATTAATTATCCGTGATCAAATTACCCGTCGGCAGAGAGATCTATTCAGTGGAAATGGACTTCGTCGCCTAGCTGCTCTAGGTCATATATCAAGGGCACCAGCATCGGTGGATGTGGTCAACTTACTTAGGGACTTCATTGCTTGGGAGCCTCACAGTCTCCTCCGCGAACGGGCAGTCTCAATCGTGGCACGTATGGAAGAAGAGGTGGCGGAATTGATTTTGGAGCCGAAGCTGGAAACAGTATGAGGAAGGTGATCTTGCCTCATGCCGCAGTGGAGCCGAGTTTCCGGCCGCTCTAGTTATTCACTGCGCGGGGAAGGCCCCTTGCCCAAAAACCGCCTCACCCTACCCGTGGTTATTACACTCTCACGGATAGTAGCATGCCCAGTCATTTTCTTTGCCATACAGGCAGAGGACGTGGGTATGAGATTTGTAGCTTTTGTGATTTTTGTATTAGCAGCCCTGTCTGATGCTTTGGATGGCTATATCGCTCGACGCTATGATCTCGTTACAGACCTAGGCAAGTTACTTGACCCTATTGCTGACAAACTTCTGCTTGTATCGACATTCGTTCCCATTTTCATCATCTCTAATAGGGGTTTTGAATCTGAATACATACCTCTTCTGGGTCCACTGCCAGCTTGGGTGCTGATTGTGATTTTTGGTCGAGAAGCCTTGATCACCCTTTTTCGGAGCTACGGGGCTAGACGAGGAATCATCATAGCAGCAGGAAAGTCGGGGAAACGCAAGACACTTCTGCAATTTCTATTTGCAGGTGGGCTACTTTTGTGGTATCCGATAAACATGCTTGCGACAGCTCAAGCGTGGGATGGAACTGGTCGGTTTTTGTCTGAAGGTTTTTTTCTAGTGTGGAGTGGTATCACACTTCCTCTAGCTATTCTAATGACCATCTACTCTATGCTGGACTACCTGTGGTCTTATCGAGCTTTGCTGAATTTCAAGAGCTAGGATTCATCTAGATTTGTTCCGTTCTGGTGAGGGCGTGTAGCATGGCCGGTGAATTTGCACATGCTGCAATCGTTAGCGTTGGGAATGAGCTCTTATTTGGTGAGACCGTCAATACCAACGCAGCTTGGTTGGGCCGTGCACTAGCGGGAAAGGGCATCGTAGTTTCTCGTGGATACACCGTTGGGGATACCCGAACCAGTATCCAGGACGCTGTGCGGATGGCAACCCAATCTGCTGATCTTGTGCTCATCTCTGGCGGACTAGGTCCGACCGAGGATGATATCACAAGAAATGCCGTTGCGGACTTGTTTGAGCGCCCGCTCCGGCCTAATGAAAAGCTTCTCGCTAAGCTCAGAGGCCGGTTCCATGAAGCCGGTTACCAGGAATTTCCTGAGACCAATCTTTCTCAAGTTGAGGTGCCTGAAGGAGCAATAGTGCTTGATAACCCAAACGGGACTGCACCGGGGCTCGCTTTTGAAGAAGACTCAACACTTGTGGTGATGTTACCGGGTGTCCCGCGGGAGTTACATGGAATCTTTCTCGGGGATTTAAGTACGCTTCTGGAAAAATGGCTTGGGGATAGAATGGCCCCAGTTCACCATAGGATGCTTCATACGACTGGAGTTCCGGAGTCACGCCTAGCAGAACTAATTGAAGAGGCGATCAGCTCAGACTCTGCATTTGCGAGTGTATTGAGGGAAATCTCACTCGCGTATCTACCGGATCTGAGGGGTGTGGATCTTAGGATAACGGCTCGTTCGGTCTCGCCGGAGGAAGCGAAGGCTTCACTTGATAGGGCTGAGCAAAAATTGGACACTCAGATTGCACGTTGGCGTTACCATGCGATAAGTGGTGACATCGTTGAATCAGTATCAGATGCTCTTAAAGATCTAGGTTTGATGCTAGCGGTGGCAGAGAGTTGTACTGGTGGTCTCGTCACTAAGCGCTTAACCGACCATCCGGGTGCATCTACTTCCTTCGTTGGTGGAGTGATCGCGTATGATGACTCGGTTAAGATTTCTGCTCTTGGTGTGAGTCAAGAGGACTTATGCCGATTTGGTGCAGTCTCAGAAGCTGTTGCTATTCAGATGGCTGTGGGAGTTTCTAAACGCTTGGGTTCTGATGTGGGATTGGCCGTGACAGGGGTTGCAGGCCCAGGTGGGGGAACTAAGGAGAAGCCAGTAGGCAGAGTGTGGCTTGCCGTTGTACTCGACGGTGAAGAGAGGGCATATTCCGTTGATTTCTTGGGAAATCGTGATGCTGTAAGGGAAAGGGCAGCTCAGGCGGCACTCGCGATGCTGTTACGAACTCTCTAAGAATTTGGGGCCAGGCCCTGAACGTACAGCAGTCTCCGTTGTAAATTATAAATCGTTCCGTTCTAACCCCAATCCAGAAGGTAGGATGATGACGGAAGGAATATCACAGGAAGAGGATCTTGAACCGGCCGAAGGAATTTCGGACGCAGATGAGACTGTAGAAACAGAGGCGCAGCAACTCACTCAAGCTCTTGAAGACTTCGAGGATCTAAAGGATCGCCATCTAAGGCTTGCTGCTGAGTTTAATAACTTCAAACGGCGCAACGAGCAGGATCGATTGGAGTCCTGGTCTAGAGCGCAGGCCGACATCCTTTGTTCATTCCTAGATATTCTTGATGATCTAAATCGAGTTGCTGAGCTGGAAGCGGATACCGTGACTGTCGAAGGGGTGATGGAGGGGGTCAACCTTGTTGAGAAGAAATTTATTAGTGTCCTCCAGGACTCAGGAGCTGAGGTCATTGATCCGCTTGGTGATTTGTTTGACCCGGAGCGAATGGAAGCGATCATGCGCGTTCCAGTTGAGAGGGCAGAGGAAGATGACACAGTGGCTCAAGTATTTCAGAAGGGTTGCTTGCTAAAGGGGATCCTCGTCCGACCAGCTCGGGTGAGTGTCCACAAGCACGACTAGGAGGATCTGGGGTACATGGCACCTGCCAGGAAAGATTTCTACCAGACACTCGGAGTCAACGAGAAAGCAGGTGCTGAACAGATCAAGAAGGGTTTCCGTAAACTTGCCAAGCAGTATCATCCCGATGCAAACCGGGGTGATAAGACGGCTGCTGAACGGTTCAAAGAGGTGGGCGAAGCCTATTCTGTTCTGAGAGACCCTGCCAAGCGCAGCCAGTATGACCAGATGCGCTCCGCAGGTGCTTTTGGGATAGGAGATGAGCGGTATTCCACTCGTACACCTCAGGGGGGTCATCCGGTTTTTTCTTTCGATGATCTAGAGGGCGGATTCGGGCACTTTTCCGACTTGTTTAGTTCACTTTTCGATCTTGGGAATAGAGGTTCCTCGGGTACTCAGAAGAGACGAAGAGAGAATGGGCGAAACCTAGAATATGTGCTTGAAATCCCATTTCTTACGGCTGTGCGCGGAGGAAAGATCTCAATTGATGTTTCTTTCACCGAGGACTGTGCAACATGTGGTGGAGGGGGTGCAAAACCCGGAACAGAGAGTCAGAGATGTCCGGAGTGCAGTGGAACCGGGGATATTTCATTTGGTCAAGGTGGGTTTGCCGTAAAACGTCCTTGTCCAAGGTGCTTTAGTCGAGGGAAAATTCCAGGGGTGCCTTGTGGTTCCTGCGCTGGTCAGGGATCTCTCCCACAGCAACGTAAGCTCCAGGTAAGTATTCCTGCCGGGGTGGATACAGGCGCTAAAGTCCAGCTTTCTGGCCAAGGAGAGAAGGGTCACGGGGGAGGAAGACGTGGAAACTTGATTATAACCTTCAAGGTAGAGCCACATCGTTTCTTCAAGAGGAAAGGCCTTGATGTTCACGTAGCAGTACCGATCAATATTGTGCAGGCAACACTAGGGTCAAAGATCAAAGTCCAAACGGTATCTGGACAAAAGGTGATCCTTAGAATCCCAGAGGGTACCCAGTCGGGTACTAAGTTTAGGATCAAGAATCACGGGATTGAAAAAGATGATCACATAGGTGACCAGTACGTGGAAGTGCTAGTTGAGGTTCCTGAAGAACTTACAGAGGAAGAGCACCAGGCAATGCAAGGGTTCGCCACTGCCACGGGCATGCAGCATTAATCACTAGAGTGAGCACTTACAATTGTGCCCCCTCCTATTAAGCAGCGATTTTCTTGATCAAAAAGTACCGCTGATTGACCGGGTGTTACCGCTGCCTGGGCTTCTTTAAGTCTTAGAACAATTTGATTTCTCTCATGACTCACTCGCGCTAGGACAGTTGGAGCTCGATATCTCAACTGCACCAAGGTCTCTGTACCATCCTCAATGGGTTCTCCCAGCCAGTTGAGTCCACTGATAATTACAATGTCATCAAACAGTTCAGCACGAGTACCCACGACGACCTCTCTGGTATCCGGAATAATGCTCAGGACGAACATCGGTTCCGGAGACCCTCCGCCAAGTCCTTTTCTTTGGCCGATGGTGAAGCCGGCATAGCCATTATGTTCTCCGATGATCTCTCCAGACCTGCGTACTAGATGCCCGGTTTGCAGAGCGGGGTGTGGTTCTCCTAGGCGCTCTCGAAGGAGATCTCGATAATCACCAGTAGGAACGAAGCAGATCTCTTGTGATTCGGGTTTGTTTGCGTTCACGAGTCCTTGAGCTTGAGCATGATCGCGTACCTGTTCCTTCGTAAGGTTGCCCACAGGGAATAACAGGCTTTTTAGCATGGTGTGAGGGAGGGCCCACAAAAAATACGATTGATCTTTCTGTGCGTCGTGACCTCTCAGGATTCTTGATTGGGAGTGGGTGTGCTCGATCTGTACGTAGTGGCCGGAGGCAATAACGTCACAACCTAGAGAGCGGCCCCGGGACAAAAGATCTCGAAATTTGGTGTATCCATTACATCTCACGCATGGGTTTGGCGTTTTTCCTTGAGCGTATTGGGTTACGAAGTCATCAATCACATCACGATCAAACGCGTCTTCGACATCGAAAACGTAATGGGGAATCCCGAGTGCGGCGGCGACTCGTTTGGCGTCACTTATTCCATCGAGTCCACAGCATGTTTTAGAGTGATCAGGAGTCTCGGAGTAGCAGAAGGTTTTCATTGTGACACCCACTACCTCGTGGCCTTGTTCCACAAGAAGTGCTGCCGCCACAGATGAATCTACTCCACCGGACATAGCCACTAAGATCCTGCTCACGATGCTGCCCCCAGCTTCCGAAGTCGTGTAACGATTCTGGTGAGCTTGATTATGGTCTGTTCGATCTCCTGCTCAGTGGTTTCGCAGCCGAGTGAAAATCGAACGGTCGCGGTAGAAGTTTCCTCTCCGTATAAGGCTGTGATCACATGACTGGTCTGTGTACTTCCACTCTCACAGGCTGAACCACCAGATGCTGCTATACCTTCGACGTCGAGGGCAGCGAGGAGATCTTCTCCATCAATGTCATCAATAGCAATACTTGAAATATGTGAGGCTCGGTTTGCATTTTGCACGTTAATACGGAGCCCAGGGATGATTTCTAGAAGACTTCTTTCAAGAACAGAGCGGAGCGCTGTAAGTCGTTTGCACAATTGCTGTTGTTCCTCAACGGCAAGCTGTAACGAGCAAGCGAAACCCACTGCACCTGCAACGTCTTCAGTCCCAGCTCGGAGTGTTTGTTCCTGCCCACCACCGTGTACGAGGGGTACTAAATCCACACCAGAACGAACGAAAAGTATCCCTGTACTTTTTGGACCGTATATCTTGTGCCCTGAGGCTGTCAGTAGGTGAACCGAAGACTCTCTGACGTTTACCGGTATCTTCCCGACAGCTTGGACAGCATCCGTGTGAATAGTGCCACCCAGTTCATTGACGAGGCTTGATATTTCAGGAACTGGAAAGACCAATCCCGTCTCGTTATTCACCCACATTAATGAAACGACTGTAGGTCCAGATTCCAGTGCCAACCTAATGGGCTCTTGGTCGAGTATTCCGTCTTGTGAAACCGAGAGTGTGACTAGGTCTATGCCTTGTTGCTCTGTGACGAGTTTGGCCGGATCTAGAACTGCACTATGCTCGATTACACTCACCACTAATGTGAGCCGTTTTTCATGAGTTGTCATAAACCCGCAGCAACCAAGAATTGCAAGATTGTCGGATTCAGTTCCTCCACGGGTGAAGTAAATTTCTCGAGAGTGCGCACCGAGTGCTTCAGCTACGGTAGCCCTTGCGTCCTCAAGAGCCGCAGATGCCTCTCGCCCCCATCTGTGAAGGCTTGAAGGATTCCCGAAGGATTCAGAGAGGTATGGCTCCATTGCCTCACGAACCTCATTTCGGATGGGGGTCGTTGCGGCATGGTCGAGGTAAACCGCCTTCATAAAATCGTACTCGACTCCGGTCTCGTGTTGCTACGGAGGACGCGGCTCGTAAGTTAACTGCCCTCCGGTCCGGGCCCTACTCCCTAATTAACTAACACTGAAGATGCAGATTGCTCCACCATTTCCTGACGGACGCCCGACATGTTTCCGTTCGACTGTTCATGGCACCATTTTTGCTGGACGTGACCGGTATATCGATGCGGTTAAGGATGGAGATATGCTCCAACTCATTGCTGATCCCCCAGTACAAACTGAACCGGAAGTTTGGGTGCATCTCGACTCTGGAGATCCAATCGGACACCTTCCAGCTGAGATTGGATGCTGGCTATGGCCATGGATGCTCAGCGGGGGTGTTGCAGAGGCTCGCGTTCTACGAGTGGGCGACGCAAAGGTGCCATCATGGCGTCGTGTCGTTCTTGAGATTGTTTGTAGGATATAGAGTAGAAATAAGGTGGGTGGCTAGAAAGTTGATACACTCAACTTTGTAAGATCCTCTACCTCGAGTGCCTCCGAGATTCGGAAGGGCTCACCGTATGGTACGCGAATGAGCGATCCGTAATGGGCCAGCTGCATGCGGATTTGCTCTGTCAACGGCCGTTCCCCGCCTGGTAAAATCTCTCCGGCCTTTGTTGCTCCATCGAACTGGGAGCTATATGCAGATATCGCTTCGAGTTTTCTATCTACGTGGTGTGTTATATCTACCACGAAATCCGGAGGCGATGCGTCTTCACGAAATGCGGTTGCGTAGACAAGCTTTGTCGGCCGAAACGGCTTCCCTTCGATATCAAGTTTCTTGAGAGCGCTCAGAAAACAGGCATCTCTCACGAGTTCGGCTGCAATACGGTGGTCAGGGTGGCGCCCGACCGGCCAATGAGTGATCACAGTTCTAGGCCGAAGGGCCCGCAGATGCTCGACTAGGAGATGACGGGACTCCCGGTTGTTCTCAAGATCGGCGTCTGGCAGACCTAAGCAGCGGCGTTCCACAAGCCCCATAATTTCCGCGGCGTGGTCCGCTTCTTTTCCTCGAATTGTGGCTGATCCGGAGCTTCCCATTTCACCTGCTGTAAGGTCAATAACTCCCACCCGGTGAGCTTGGCGAGCGCTCTTGATCAGGGCGCCTCCACAGAGCAGTTCCGCATCATCCGGATGTGCCATGACTGCAAGCACATCGAGCGGCTCTCGCAACGTTTGTATCTCGCTGTTTTCAGTCACTCGAAACGGAGCGCTGTGATTGGCGATAGCCGACTCGCACGGATCGCTGGTAGGAGGCCGAAGAGCATGCCCGTGAGTAATGCCATGCCGAGTGCGGTACCCACAGCCCACACCGGAATCTTTGCGGGAAGTGGAGTCCAGGTAGCGATACCAGTTGCGAGGACCCAACCCATGAGCATACCGACAGCGGCGCCCATAGCTGTTAAAGCTGATGCCTCAACTAGGAATTGCCACAGGATCTCTCTTCTCGTTGCTCCTACCGCTTTTCGGACACCGATTTCTCTGGTTCGCTCTGTAACACTGATGAGCATGATCCCGATAACTCCAACTCCGCCCACAAGCAGGCCAGCTGATGAGAGTGCAAACATGACCAAGAAGAAAACTGCAGTCAGTTGATTAAAGAGATCAAGGATCTGAGCAGAACCAAGCACCGCAAAATTATTGTCGTCCCTCGGCCCAAGGCCTCTCATTCCTCTAATTGTTGCGATCACCTCATCCTGGGCACGTTCCACTGCAATGGAATCTATTGGCACAATCATGATTTGTGCTTGAGATGTTGATTGGCGCAACCTCCGATTGGCGGCTGTCCACGGAAAGATAGCCCAGTGCTCGATCGCATTACTAAAAACATTAGGCTCGGTCTCAAAGACACCAATCACTGAAAACGGCTCTTGTGTTCCCCTCCACCGGTTCAGCATTCGTACGCGCTTACCGATCGGATCACGTTGGCCAAAAAGTTCTGTAGCCAATTCAGCGGACAGCACCACTACAGATCGGTTCTGATCTACCTCTGCAGGGGTGAAGTCCCTACCGGCGATGAAGTCGCCAAGTGTGTACTTCGGCCACCCGGAAGAGTATCCCGTCGACTGTACGCCACGTACCTGATGGCTCTCAAAGGACATGTCAGTAGAAAAATTAAATGTGTAGAGTGCTTCATCAACCGTTGGGAGATTCATTAGGGCACGAGCTTCTTCAGGTTCAATCTCAGGCTTGTTCCACCATGGAGGCCGACCGTTTCCTACATCAGAAATTCGCACTGCTGTGAAATCGAAGCGGGTAACCATGAAATTATTGGGGCCGCTAGCCTCGAAAGCTTCCATGACACTAGTCCGGATCCCCGTAATGACAGCGGCCAGGGCTACGACGACCGACACACCTACTGCGACGCCGAGAATTGTGAGTGCGGAACGAATAACGTTGGTACGTATGGCCTCAAAGGCTATCTTCAGGCCCTCATTAAGGGCAGCTAATCTCGATGCTCCCTCTTGTGGCCTGAGATTACTCATACCGAAGTGCATCCACAGGATCGAGCTTCGAAGCCTGAAAAGCTGGATATACTCCAGCAACGATGCCTACACTCAGACCGAGAGTGACTCCAAGTGCCACCCACTTGGCGCTGACCGCAGCGGGCATCGGTGAGAAAGATGCTACGAGCGTAGCGATTCCAATGCCTGCTAGGACCCCGAAAATAGCACCCACTGTCGATAGAGTTGCCGATTCAATGAGGACTTGTGCGAGGATATCTCGGCGTCGCGCTCCTAGTGCCTTTCGCACTCCGATTTCCCTGGTACGCTCCATCACCGAGACCAACATGATGTTCATGATCACAATTCCGCCGACCACCAAAGATATGGCCACAAGACCTGGCAATGCCGTAAAGAGTATACGGGAGATATTGTCCCAGAAGCTTATGGCATCGTCCGCGGTTTCCAATGCAAAATTGTTTGTTTCCGAGGGCCTTAACAGGCGCCTCGTCCTCATGATACCCTCGGCCTCCATTTGAGCCTCAAGGAGGCGGTCTGGGTTGACGGTCTGGATAATTACTTCGTCCACAATCCCAGGAGGGTTGAGTACCGCTTGAATCGGTGATCGGTGGGGAGCGACTGCAAAGTTATCGAGTGACATTCCAAACAGTGAACCCCGTTCTTCAAGTACACCGATCACCCTGTAGGGGAACCCCCTCAAACGGACCGTATGTCCGACTGGATCAAGATCTTCGAAAAGGACTTCGGAAGTCTCAAAACCCAAGACAAGGACTGGGGTTCCGGTGGCTGCTTCTTGTTCAGTGAAAGCTCGACCACGGTCAATCTTGAGGTTGCGGACGGGGAAGACCTCGGGGGATGCTCCGATCAGTTGCACCCCAGTAGCAGTGCGACCATTGTCGGCAACTGCCGTTCCGCCTGAGCTGCTTTGGATTGCGATTCGTGCTGGGATCGTGAGTCGGGCACGAATCGCTTCTGCGTCCTCGTAGCGAAGTCGGGGTGCTCGCATCCGACGGCGCCACCTCTCCTCGTCTGTATTAATATCAACTTCAGGCCAGCGGCGAAGTGTCACCGTACTGACGCCGAATACCTGTGAGGTGACTTCTTCGCGCACATAGCGATCGAGACCCTCGATGATCGTCACAACTACGATCAAGAACATTACTCCTAGGATCACGCCTATGAGGCTAAAAAAGCTTTTCAGCTTCTCCGAGCGAAGCTGCTGCATAGCGAGAATGACACCTTCCCAGACCTGCATCTAATCTGTCAGCTTGCTGGAGAGACTTCAGTCAGCATCAATCAGATCCGCCGATTCTGATCCGGAAGCCGCTGCCGCCGCCATCACCGCCGCCGCCTATGCCAAACTGGAAACCGCCGGTGATGTCGTCATCCACATTCCTTACTAAATCTCCGTCTTGTAGCTGGCGGATCATTTGGTAAGGACCTGCGACCAAGTTGTCTCCGATGTCTATACCAGCGAGGACCTCAAAATATTCTTGGCCGGCGATACCTAGTCTGATTGGAGTAAACGTGACAGTGCCATTAACTACGATGAAGACACCTTCCTCATCCAAAGAGTCATCTTCTCCTTGAGAGGAACCACCTGCCCCTGAATCTGTTGCGCCGGTCACTTGATTAAGACCCGCTGATTGATTTTCTGAAGATTCAGTCTCTCGAACGGTGACCGCGATGATTGGTACTGAAATAACGCTTCTACGCATTTCGGTAACAATGTCAGCTGTAGCGGATAAGTCTGGGCGGAGGGATGCACCGGTCTCATCTAGTGTGATTACGACTTCGAAGTCTATCGCAGCCTGCTGACCCGCTGATTGTTGTGATGGCGGGTTGATCGCCGAGTTACCGATTTCTGTGACCTGGCCGGAGAAATACTCGTTAGAGAAGGCATCGATGCGAATTGTCGCACTGTCGCCTAGCGAAATCTGAGGGACGTCGGTTTCGTCTACCTGGACGACAACTTCAATTACAGAAAGATCAGAGATAGTAAGTACAAGTGAGCCCGGGTTGTTCATCGTGCCGATGATAACCGTCTCCCCTTCTTCAACATTCAGCCTCGTTACTTTACCATCCATGGGTGCGATGAAGATGGTCTTCGAGACCTGTTCATCAGCTTCCTCAACCGCAGCTTGAGCCTGTGACACTCCATGCTGTGCTGAGGCGAGAGTTGCTTCTGAGACATCTAGATTAGTACGTGCATCATCGACCTGTTGACGACTCACCAGGATAGAATCACGGGACCGAAGAGCCAGAAGGCGATCTAGGTCGCGCTGTGTACGTAAGAGATTGGCCTCTTGCTGAGTTTGCTGTGCTTGCGCTTGGGCGAGAGATGCTTGGGTACGTGATAACGAGGCTTCGTATTGATCCGGCTCTAGGCGAAGGAGTACTTGTCCTTGCACTACGTCCTGGCCTTCATCAACCAATAGTTCTGCAACTCTGGCAGAAACATCAGAACTAATGTTAACCGTTCGTCGGGGCCTGATATTCCCACTTGCGGTTACGACCTCAACGAGATCACGTCGCTGGGTCTTCTCGATACGCACGTTGATTCCTCGATCACCTCCAAACATCGTCTGGAGTATGGCAGCAGATGCTAACAAGATGATGAGGATAATTCCGATGATAACCTTAGTTCGTCTCTGCATGTCTTTGGCTAGATCGTCTCTGTCTGGTTTGTTAGGTGTCAGTTCCGAAGGGATGCTCCAACAAGTACTTCGAGACTAGTTACTGCATCATGATAAGCGAAGACCGCTGCTATGCGGTCCCTTTCTGCTTGAGCCAGCAACGTTTGCGCATCTACGAGTTCAACAAAGGTAATTGCTCCCAACTGATAGCGTTCGCGGGCGAGAGTTAGCTGCTGATCAGCTAATTCTCGGTTGCGTTCCTCTAAGAGAGCACTCTCATATGCTGTTTGGACATTAGCGGTACCAATCGACAGATCCGCCTCTAGAGCTAATTCCTGCTCCCGTACCTGCTGTACCATGTCATCCCTTTGAAGGCGTGCTGCTTGCAGGTTCCGTTCTCGACTGAGACCCTGGAAAATCGGGACCTGGAGGCGGAGAGAGACACTAGGGGGAGAACCCTGGAAGTTGAATGGAAATGCCCTGTTGCCATCGATAATCCCTTGCCTCTGTTCATCTGTGAACGCAAATCGTGAGCAATCAAAGGGCGGAAGAGGATCGGCGAGGCGAGAGTAAAGATTATTGGTTTGCACACACTGAGCTACAGATGAAGCCACTTGAGCCCGAGCCTGTACCACCTGGAAATCTGTGTTGCTAGCCTCTCGGGTGAACCCACTCCATCCGGTTGAGATGGATAGGGATGGAAAATATGAAGAGCGAGCTGAGCTTATCCCGATGTCTGCTACTTCCTTAGATCTTCGTCGTGCTCGAAGTGTCGGGTTTCGATCAAGCGACATGTTTGTCAGAGTTTCGAGATTCCAGGTAGGTTCCGAAAGTGTGAATTCAGTTGACAGTACGACGTCTTCATTGACCCCTAACCCTAGCTGCTGAAGAAGTCTCATCTTACTTGTAGCCGACATGTTACGGGTCCGAAGTACTGTCACTTCAGAACGGCCAACTTGGACTTCAGCTTGTCCAACATCTATTGGTGTTACTGAGCCCACTTCTAGCTGGCCTTGGGCTAGCCGGAGGTTGAATTCACTGTTCTCAAGTTGTTGCTCAGCCAGTCTCAAAGCCTCCTGTTGTCGGAGTATCTCTACGTAAGCATTGGTTACGGTTGAGATGAGACTTGCTTCAGCGAGATCAATTTGAGCAAGGGTGACACCCCTTTGAGCTTTCGCCTGTGCTGGTCCCTTGATCGTTCTCCAATCGATTGAGTAATTGAGGCCGATATTATAATTGGAGAAGTAGTATGAGGGTTGGTTCCCAAAGCCCAAATCTCCGAGTGTCAAGCTTCCGAATTGCTGTTCACCGGGGCCTTGCCATGAGACACCGGAACCAATAGAGGCGGTGGGTAACAGGGCTGCATAAGCTTGTCGCACATCCCAATTTGAGAGTGACTCATCGTTTCTTGACTGCAGAAAGTTGGGGTTGTTTTCCCGCGCTATCTCAAGTGCTTCGTCGAGTGACAGAGATCTAGTTGAGATCTGTTGAGCGCAGAGTGGTGTGGTGACACTAATAGCGATTAATGCTAGCACAGATAGAGAGATCTTAGTATTCGAAAGCCACACCGTACTGGGATCTTTCTTTGCTGACATTCTTGGAATGGGCATGCTATTGAGGGCCGATTTGTTTCCAGATTGGTCACGGGAAATTTCAGCGAGGCTTATCATTTTTTGTTTAATCATCTAATTGGGCTTGCTGTACAATTTAGCAAAAAAATGTGTCCTCTCTATGAGGATATACTTGAATTAGGGAGAAAGCGTTGCGACTACCCCATGAAGAGTTGAGTAATCATCACCCTCTTATTGATGCTACAGGATTTAACCAAATTTTGTTTCTAAACAGGGAAGCTAACTAGAACGACACCGGATCCGAGATGAATGTTGTTAGGGGACACCTGAAATCATCCAACGAGATCTTCACGCACAGCTAGATATCCAGTTGTCGGGACCTCTACGCGGAGCACACGGCCTTGTCTGTCGAACCAAACTATTCGGTCTCCGTCAGCACTTGTGAATGTGACCCGTCGAGCTAGAACACGGTTGCGACCAAGGCGGATTTCTTCTTCTTCCTGAGCCGAAACTAGGAACTCTCTATCTGAGCGGGATAACGGTTCAATCACATGCACTATGGAATCTTCTAGCACATTTCGTAGGAAATAAAGATGGTGAGCTACCTGGTGTTCGACGATCCGGGTTCCATGCTCTGCGCGAAATTCTCTCTCTTCTTGGCCTTCTCCAGAGATAAATCTAGAGAAGTACCTGGGACCGGAGAGATTGAGCATGATCTCAACTGGTACTGGTTTAGATGACTTGAATTCGTAACCGGCTGCGGTGCCTTCGGTCGATGTTACTCTCAAGAGGGTCGTAAACTCTTCGGAAGTCCCATCCAAAGTGCGCACGACCACTCCGCGTGAGATGAAAGCAGCTTCATTACCGAGTCCTGCTCGTCGGATAATGAAGTCTTCTGTGCCGATTCTGCCACCCTGAATGCTCAGACCGAATGTTCCTCGGTCAACGACCACACTTTGAGCGGATAGGCCCAGGGGTAGGATGATTGCCAAGCTCGTGATATGGAGACTCAAGAAGAAAGCTCGGAGGATGCGTAAGAATAAATTCATCCGTGGTATACACCTTGGGGTGGATAGCGTTCGCAGTAATAAGCGTTATGTCATTTCTAATGACGTTCGCAAGTCTTGATATCATTAGAGAGGTTGGTGCTCGTAAGTTCCATAAAACGAGCAAGGGGACCTCAGTAGAAGGAAAATCTGTAAGAAGGAGTGACAGTTAACGGGATTAGCACACCGTCTGATGGTTTTCTATTGACTTACTTAACCGGAGAGAAGGGTGATCCTGAGTCAGAGATGCAGTACGTGCTACGGCATACTATTGATCTGAAGTGAATCGTCTATTAACCGAGTGGCATCGTATGCCTCAGACGTTAGGCTGGGTCGGTCCCTGGATTGCTCTCGTGTCTCTTTCTTTTTGGGTTGGTTCTCCGAATAGTGCCTCATTGGTGGTTGCCGCGCTCGGTATGATCGCAGGGGTCCTTGGGGGGTTACGTGAACGCGGTGTGACCTGGGTTAGTGGGTCGATAATCCTAGTCATTGGGATTCTCGCAGGAGTTCTTGCAGACCATGAGGTGAGTGACCTATCTGCAAACTGGAATGCACTCTGGGCAGAGAGAGAGACGGAGGTCAGTGAACAACTCCGAGATGAACTCCAAGCTCGCTTAAGCTCGGGTGAAGCTGCTGCGGATCAGCTTGTTCGCGGAGAAACTGAATTCGATCGGCTGGAAAATGTCCTGACGATACAGGACATTCGTGCGCAGCACGGAGTTTCGGCACTCGCTCTTTACGATTCGAATGGGAAGCTCCGTATATGGGATGGCATGCACCGTGGCAAGGTGCCTGAAGAGGTTCAAGCTGGACAGGACCGCTACGCCTACGTTGATCTACCGCTCTTTGGCTATCTGTATGTAACTGCATTGGCACCGGACGGTGGAGTAGCGGTTGCTGCACAACTCATGCGAACTGATCTGCCGCTGGAGATTGGGGCTCGATTAGGAGATTTCGGGTCGGAGTTCCTAGATCTTACTGGGGAAAATATTCGGATCAATCCAGGGGATACACCGAATTCAGAGAGGCTCTCACCTCTTGTGCTCCCCGATGGAGAGAGACTGCTTGAGGTTCTAGTTGAGCGACCTGACGCAGCGGACCGCGCTGAGCAAGTTTTGGCCCGTTGGCAGTGGCTCGTATCCAGTGGATTACTTATAGCATGGCTATTGCTTGCAGTTGGAGGTGCGCTGAACCGATCAACGGGTGTTGTTGCAGCTGGAGGACTTCTTTTCCTCCTAGCCTTACTCCCCCTTCAAGAGATAGACGGATTAGAGAAGATCTTCGATTGGACTCTTTTTGCGCTTCCCCTGTGGCCGGGTGCGCTGAAAATATCTCTTGGACGATTGGTACTACTCACTATCGCGGGTTTGACTGGATTCGCTGTTCTGCCGCGTCCTAAGATCGCTATGCCAGTATGGGCTGCGGCTCTATCTACAGCACTTCTATTTCCACTTGTAATCATTTGGGTGAGGTCAGGCCTACAGCCACTCTCTTTGGGCTCAGATCGTCTTGAGTGGATCGTTTATGAAACGGTATTGGCCGCTATGCTTGGATTGACCGTGGCCGCTATCCTCCGGTTGACGAGATTAGGCAGAAGTACTCATAAAGTTTGGACGTTGATAAGTGTGGCTTCTGCAGTCCTTCTGGGATCCATCGGCGGCGCTCTGGTTTTGAGCGGAGCACACCTACCGTTGAGCTGGATCGCACTATGGGCGATTCCTACTGCCACAGCCGCAGTTGGAATGACAGCGTGGTCTGAGTGGCAACGCCCACTTGCCAATTGGTTACTCGCTATTGTGATCGCGACCACTGCAGCTGCTCCGACCGCATGGCTCGACCGCGTAGATGCCAAAATAAGAACTGGTGGTCTCCAGCTTATTGAAGCTTCAGCACTTGAGGATTCTGATCTTGAGCTTGGATTAGTTCGGCTCGCTTCTTTAGCAGATTCTCTTGCTGGCTCGGGAAGGGGTGATGTTGATGTCCTTTACCAGGCTTGGCGGGTGAGTGGTCTGGCCGAGGAACTGTTTGCTTTACGTCTGACGATGTGGGACGAAGCTGGGGAGAATAGACAGGAACTGAGGATTGGGATCGATGGCGATCCTCAGGACGAACTCGCTGAAATACTCCGTGAGGCTCAGAAGGCAGGAAAATTCAGGCTCCTCCGGCCGCACCGTGATGATGCTCGATACGTGATGGCCGTTCCTTTAAGCAATGGGCAGGTCCTAACAGCTATCGCACCGCCGCTACCCCCTGAGGGTGCTCGCTCTCCTCTTGGCTCCTTGGTGCGAGGTGGCCAGCCATCCAGAAGGGACCCAATTACACTAATCCCAATTCTCTCTGGTGACCCACTTGGTAGTGACTCGCTCAACTGGAAGAGGACGAGCTCGGGCTGGCAGGGGGAGATGGAGCTTGAATTCAGTAACGCAAGCTATCATGCACATGTTCCTATCAGTCTTCCTGGACCCCTTTTGGCAAGTGCACGAGGATCTCTACTATTAGTTCTAAATCTTCTTCTATTCTCAGCGTTTTGGGTTCTTGGCCGAGGGCTTTTGCGTGATGCAGTTCCACCAGGGACTAAGATCTCCGGGTTAACGATCTCCTTTCGAGCTCGAGTGACACTAGCCTTGTTCGGGTTCTTCGCTTTGGCGAATACTCTATTCGGTACCCTGGCATACAGGTCGCTTACTCAAGCTTCTACTGCGTCAGCTCGAGTAGTTGCGGAGAGAGTCGTAGAGGACGCCGCTGGCTGGTATCTCTCACTCGATCCGGGATCCGGTAGTCGCATGGAACGGCTTGCAACTCAAGTCGGTGCGGAACTTCTAGAGTATCGCGATGGAGAACTCCGCGGTGGAGGTGGCGTGGCGGAGTTAGTGGAGTTGGGCCTGTATGAGGGTTGGATGCCATTCACACAGCACCGTTTGTTGGATGGGCGCGAAGGGGTTCGGGAATTCACCGAGACGTCATTGGGACGCTTGACCTATGTCACGGCATATCGACGACTTCCCGATGGAGACATACTTGGTGCTCAAGTACCGCTGAGTGCTGGGGATACGGCCATCCAGAGGATGGACCTCATTGAACTCCTAGGGTTCGTGATGTTATTAGGCGCAGTACTCTCACTGATACTTGCCTGGATGGCGGGCCGAGCACTCACGAGCCCTATCCGAGCACTTCAAGTTGCATCGGAAGGTGTTGGTTCAGGAAACCTGGACTTAAGACTCCCGAATGAGAGAAAGGACGAGTTTGGAGCGGTATTTAGAGCCTTTAATCGAATGGTAAATGGGGTGCGCCGGGCTCAGCACCAATTGGTCCGAACATCACGCCGCACCCAGGCTATCATGGAGGAAGCTGCAGTGGGGATGGTGGCCTTGGATCAGGATGGAGGAGTGACTTTGGTGAACCCGAGAGCCGAGAATCTCTTTGGATCTAGAGTTATCGTGGGACAGCCCCTACCAGGGAAAGGTCCATTCGCGGAGGCGCTTTCCATTTGGCTCAATAATCTCTTCCAAGGTTCTGAAACTGAAGCCAATACTGAAATTCAAGTAGGAGAAAGCCGGGTGAGAGTTCGTGCGAGACGTTTAGGCACCACCGGTGGAGGACGTGGGGTGGTGGTGGCTATGGACGATATGACAGATGAGTTGCAAACAGAGCGAGTTTTGGCTTGGGGTGAGATGGCTCGGCAGGTTGCCCATGAAGTGAAGAACCCTCTTACCCCGATCAAGCTCAGCATCCAACATATACGAAGAGCCAGGGAAGATAGACGCACAGATTTCGACGACATACTCGTCAAGAATGTGGATGCCATATTAGCTGAAATTGAACGGCTTGCGGGAATTGCGCAGAGCTTCTCTAAGTACGGCGCACCGGGAGGAGAAGGTGAGGTGCCGGTGGGCCAGGTTTATCTGCATGAAATCGTTGATGACGTCATGGCTCTTTACGGAGGGGGGTCTTCTACTACAGTTCTGTTTGAGCAAGAAATAACTCCAGGTCTTCCCTCGGTCTGGGCTCGCACATCTGAGTTGAAAGAAGTGCTGATCAATCTTCTTGAGAATGCTAGGGTTGCAGTCACGAAGGGCGGCATAGTGCGAATCCTAGGTAACCAGATAAACGGTCGAGTTGTGCTTGTGGTTGTAGATGATGGTGCTGGAATTCCTGAAGAGTTGCTTCCAAGGATATTCGAACCACAGTTCTCGACGCGCTCCACAGGTGCCGGCTTGGGTCTCCCTATCGTAAAGCGAATTGTGGAATCCTGGGGAGGAACAGTTGAAGTAGATAGCACCACTGGACGGGGTACGACTGTTTCAGTTTTCCTTAGTCTTTGGACGGAGCCTTTAGACACTGAGGTTGGCTGACTTCCCAAATTGGTAATCTTGAAAGCTTTGGTGCTAGACCTATTCGAACCTCTGACTTGGCTATTGCCTCTTATGTCATGACATCTCCTGTTTCAACTGACTTGAGCTCAGATATCCCTATAGAGGAATTCAGAGCGCTCGCCCACGAAGTAGCCGATTGGAGTGCTGATTACCTGGGAGGTGTTGGATCTTTACCAGTGCTACCCAGTGTCCGACCGGGAGATATTCGGTCAGTTTTGCCAGCGACCCCTCCCGTACAGGGTGAGTCGCTTACAGATGCCTTAAGCGACTTCCGGGATGTGATAGTACCGGGCCTGACCCACTGGAATCATCCGTCTTTCTTCGGTTATTTCGCTATGACTGGATCGGGGCCGGGCATTCTAGGTGAGATGCTTGCTGCTGCTCTGAACGTGAACGCTATGGTTTGGCGAAGCTCGCCGTCCGGCACCGAATTGGAAGAGTTGACAGCTGACTGGCTTCGGCAACTACTCGGGCTGCCTTCTTCGTTCGATGGAGTCATCAACGATACAGCTTCATCTTCCTCTCTGCACGCACTTGCAGCTGCCCGAGAGGCAGCGTATCCGGACGTGCGGAACGAGGGAATGTTTCAGCAGGTTCATGGTCGCATCTACGCATCTGAGGAAGCTCACTCTTCAATAGAAAAAGCTGCCTTGACTCTCGGATTCGGGCGATCTGGATACCAAACCATCAGGACCGACGAACAACTCAGCATGTGCTCATCCACCCTAAGATCTGTGATCCAGGAAGATATTGCATCGGGACTAAAACCGGTGGCTGTGGTAGCGACATTGGGCACCACATCGACGACTGCACTCGACCCTGTACGTAAGATTGCGGAGCTGGCCCAAGAATTTGACCTATGGCTTCATGTGGATGCTGCCTACGGGGGTCCGGCTGCAATCATACCCGAACTCCGTGAGCTCTTTGACGGTTGGGAGATTGCTGACTCAATCGTAGTTAACCCACATAAGTGGTTATTCACTCCCGTGGATTGTTCTCTCCTCTACTGTCGTCGTCCTGAGGTATTGAAGCGTGCTTTTTCGATTGTTCCGGAATACCTGAGAACCCCAGAAATAGAAGCAGGTCGGAGCTTGATGGACTACGGAGTAGCATTAGGGCGCCGATTTCGGGCGATCAAGCTTTGGTTTGTGCTGCGTTATTTTGGTCAACAGGGCATCATTGATCGACTGCGCATTCATGTGGAGTTAGCACAAGCGCTAGCGTCTTGGGTTGATTCTGCACCTGAATGGGAACGCGTTGCACCGGCTCCCTTATCTCTCGTAGCGTTTCGGTTTATATCTGAAAAACTGGATGCCGATGCTCTGGACGATGCTAATCATCGGATTATGGATCGTGTTAATGAGAGTGGTGAAGCTTTTATAACTCATACTGTAGTTCGTGGTCGAACATGTCTTAGGGTTTCAATCGGAAATCTCAAGACGACACATGCCCATGTGCAGCGTCTGTGGGAACTACTTCAGGAAGCGGCCGCGCACGAAGGTGCTTCTCCCTCATGAAGTGCTTTAGTCGACCTTTCTGTAGCGTCGACCTTCTGTGTGAGTAGGGGAGGAAAAAAAATTTACTTAGGCCAGCTCTCTTATTTCGCGCACCAGTTCCGCCATGGATTCTTTCGCATCGCCAAAAAACATCAGCGTGTTATCCATGTAGAAGAGGTCGTTGTCGATACCAGCAAAGCCTGGTGAAAGGCTGCGCTTCATGATGATGACTCTCCTTGCCCGATCAACGTCCAGGATTGGCATTCCAGTAATGACAGATTGTGGATCTCGCGCAGCTGGATTTACGACGTCATTTGCTCCAACAACCAACACCGCATCAGTATTTCCAAAATCATCATTGATCTCATCCAGATCGTAGAGTTTATCATAGCTCACGTCTGCTTCTGCGAGCAGGACGTTCATATGACCTGGCATACGACCGGCGACCGGGTGGATCGCATATTTTACGTCAACTCCGCGTTCCTCCAGTAGATCTCCCACCTTCCGAAGTTCATGTTGAGACTGTGCCACAGCCAGTCCATATCCGGGCACCACCACTACCGAATTAACATATCCTAGTTCAGCTGCTACTCCTTCCGCGTCAGCACTTTGCACTGGCCGTTGACCAATCTCAGATCGATCAATGCCCGCGGTTCCACCAAAGCCACCGAAGGCGACATTTGCCAGAGACCTATTCATCCCCTTGCACATGAGTTGCGTGAGGATTAGCCCAGAGGCACCAACAAGCGCGCCTGAGATAATTAGGACGGTGTTACCAATCACGAAGCCGGCAGCACTGGCTGCTAGGCCAGAATAGGAGTTGAGCAGTGAGACTACGACTGGCATATCCGCTCCACCGATCGGAATCACAAGCAACACTCCGAGGATAAGAGCAAGGCCGCAGAACATGTAGAAGAGTGTCTGAGAGTCTCCGGACCCGAATACACCGAGGGTCATCGCACCCAAAGAGACGGCAGCTAAGAGCAGCAGGGCATTGAACGCATTTTGGAATGGGAAAATGATGGGATTCCCAGTCATTAGGCCCTGTAACTTTGCGAACGCGATGAAGGAACCAGTGAAGGTCACACTTCCAATTAAGGTACCAAGTAGGATCGTTACTCCTGTAGTACTTGCTCCAATCCCAGGTGTTGCAAGGAACTCAGCGATTGCCACGAGTGCAGAAGCCCCGCCGCCAAAAGCGTTAAAGATCCCTACGAGTTCAGGCATTGAAGTCATCTCAACTAAACGAGCTGCTGCTGTACCGATCACTCCGCCTAGGAGGACCCCTACTAGGATCCAAGTCCAGTCAAGGATTTGGGTCTCAAGTACTGTCGCGATGACAGCAAGAAGCATTGCCAAGGCTGCGAGACCATTACCTTTACGGGCTGTTGCAGGTGACTGAAGGCGCTTCAGGCCGACAACGAATAGGATTGCGGAAAGCAGATAGGTTAGCTGAATACTTGTGTCCATTATCCCTACCTCTTCTTGAACATGGCAAGCATCCGATCGGTAACCATGAATCCGCCGATCACATTGATTGTAGCCATTGCGATGGCAATGACCCCAAGCGTCACCTGCAGCGCACCTTCTGCTTTTGCAGCGACAATGATTGCTCCTACGATCGCGATTCCCGAAATCGCGTTGGCACCTGACATGAGCGGTGTATGTAGGGTTGGGGGGACCTTTGTGATCACCTCACGGCCCGCGAGGGCTGCGAGCACGAATACGTAAAGTCCGGTCATCAAGTCGAACTCGCCCATTAGTTCTCCCAGGAGGTGAAGTTGTTAGCTCGGTTCACAAGCTGTTTCATCGCATTATCGATTTAACACGTTCATTCTGAACCTCACCCCCGTGTGTTACGGTAGAGGGTCCCACTACATCATTCTCGAAATCCAATTGGAGTTGACCATCGTCCCCAAGAAATTCACTGATTAGGGTGACAATGTTCTTTGAATACATTTGGCTGGAGTGTACGGGGATGCTTGTTGGCAGATTTGAAGGCCCCAGTATTTGAACTCCATGCGCTAGCACGGTCTCCCCAGCCTCGCTCAGTTCGCAATTACCTCCGCTTTCAGCAGCGAGGTCAACGATCACCGACCCGTATTTCATGGTTTTAACCATATCTTCAGTGATCAAGACAGGTGCTTCTCTGCCAGGAATTTGAGCAGTAGTGATTACGATATCTGTATCTATTAGTGCACTGCCGATCAGTTCGAGTTCCTTACTATGCTGGTCTTCTGTGAGCTCTTTTGCATATCCCCCTTCTCCTTCGGCAGTGACTTCCTCTTCTGACTCAAGGAATGACGCCCCCAGGCTCTCTACTTGTTCTTTAACAGCTGGTCGTACATCAAAGGCCTCAACGACTGCTCCCAGTCTTCTTGCTGTAGCAATTGCCTGAAGCCCCGCAACTCCTGCTCCAAGGATTAACGCTTTAGCCGGGCGGATCGTACCTGCAGCTGTAGTAAACATCGGTAGGAATTTCGGCAGGTGATTGGCGGCGAGTAAAACTGCCTTGTAGCCTGCCACCGTAGCCTGCGAAGACAGGGCGTCCATCGATTGAGCTCGTGTAATTCGAGGGACGAGTTCCATTGAAATCCCGGTAACCTTTAGTTCGATAAGCCGACTTATTAGGTCAGGATTCGACAATGGGTCAAGAAATCCAACTAGGATGGAGCCTTCTGAAAGATGGACCAGTTCATTCGAAGGCGGCGGATTAACAACCAGAATAAGCTTCGCATCCTCGAGGGTTTCTTGGGCGTTGGCTGCGATCTCAGCACCGGCTTCCCGGTACATGAGGTCAGAGACTCCCGATGTCTCCCCCGCACCCGTCTGAACAGCGACAGTAAGTCCGCGCTTGACCAAGTTTTTGACACCTAAAGGGACCAATGCAACTCTGTTTTCAGCAGAACGCGTTTCCTTAAGAACGGCTACCTTCATTCGCACTCTCCAGCCGATTTTTCGATGAGTACCCCCAAACAGAGGCGGCCATCCTATAGAGCACCAATAGGTAACACAACCCGTGCTCCATTTCTACTCTTCCTCTCCGATAGATTTATCATGCTATCTCGACGCCTCACGGGACTGGCCCCTACCTTATCGGTTCACGCTCTAAGTAACAGATCAAGCCGGGAACTATCAGGGTGTTATTGGTATCGAAATAAGCCTCTCCTAATTCAACCATCGAATCGAAATCAGATGCGCCTCTTCATAGGCTTGAACCTCCCAAAGAGGGAGCGCCTCCGGATCCAGAATGCAACTCATATTTTGCGAGAGAAAGATTTCCCCGTGCGGTGGATTGATCTAGAAAACTTCCATATTACAATGAAATTTCTTGGTGAAGTGAGTGGTGGGCAGGTAGAGCAAATCGAGGCAGCAATGTCCAAAGTGGCGAGGCAGACCAGAGTGTTTTCACTTGCTCTGGGTGGGTTTGGCGCGTTCCCGAGTATTCGTTCTCCAAGTCTGATCTGGCTCGGGATTGGCGCAAGTCCCGAACTCAGGTGTTTGAAACAGGACCTAGAATGGGCTCTCGGCCAGTGCGGTTTCGAATCTGAAGCAAGGGTGTTCCATCCGCATATTACACTTGCTCGAGCGAAGGAAAGGGCCGGTGCAGGTATGTTTCGCGGACTCGACAAGCTACTCGCTGAATTAGATTTCAATAGAGAATTGAAGGTAGATAGGACCAGTCTTATTCGTAGTGAGCTATCCAAGAACGGTGCCCGGTACAGCGTGGTTTCCAGTGCTAAGCTGGTCTCTGCTTGAGTAGGGTAGGTAGGGTATGAGGAAATTGATGCTTCTGGTTTTTCTCATTCCCGCTATATACGCGGGCCTCAAATGGGGCCTCCCCTTAACAAGTCGTTTTCTAGATTTAAATCCTTGTGAGGAATGTGCAGAAAATGGTCAGCCTAGTGTGTCCCTCTCTGATCTTACGATGGATCGTTTTGAGAGGCTGCGTTGGGGTGAATCCGATGACAAGCTTGTGCTAGCGGGAGTCGAGGTATCATCGGTTGTTCGCTATGCGATTCCGGGGATCGTTCCTCTGGGCCTCCTAGAGCCGAGGGTGGAATTTGAAGAAGAAAAAGTCAGGTTGTTTGCGTTTCTTGTTGCAGAGAAATTTCCGGGGCTCCCGAAACTAGACGAGATCATCGGACTTCTACCGGATACCATCACGGTTGAAATGCAGGGTATGATTGCTCCACTAGATCAAGGCCACTTTTCTTTAATCATCAATAGACTCTGGATGGCCAAGATACCGATACCTTCGAGCCTCATACCCGTGATTCTGACAACCTTTGGACGAGAAGGACGAAGGGCCCTGCCTCGGAATGCTCTATTGATACCCAAACCCGATGGTATAGAGTCGGTGTTCGTCCGTACGGATAGTCTCTTTCTATTGGCTAATCCTGAAAGAGAAGAACATGCTAGAGATGGGGATGACTAGATGGCCCGCTTGTTGATCGTCGATGACGAGAAGGGAATCCGTGACGCCCTTGCACAAGTTTTTGAGTATGAGGGGCAGGAAGTTCGTGTAGCAGAGGATGGGCCGGATGCTCTTCTAGTTGCTAACACATTCCAGCCGGACCTGGTGTTTTTGGATGTGAAGATGCCAGGGATGGACGGACTGGAAGTGCTCGCTATGCTTGCGGATGAAAGTCCGGGGTCTCTGGTAATCATGATTTCAGGTCATGGGACTATCGATACCGCGCTAGAGGCAACCCGAAGGGGTGCGTATGACTTCCTTGAGAAGCCCTTGGATACGGATCGCCTTCTTGTCACTTTTCGTCGAGCATTGGAGTTGAAGGGTCTCACAGAAAGCATGGCGGAACTCCGGAGCCAGGTTGAGAGTCGCTATGAGATTGTAGGTAATTCACTACCTATCCGCCGTGTTCTGGAGCGGGTTGAGAAGGTGGCGGCAACCGATGCTCGAATATTGATCTCTGGTGAGAATGGTACGGGCAAGGAACTTGTTGCTCGTGCTATTCACCGACTTTCATCAAGATCTGATAACGTATTCATTGAAGTTAATTGTGCCGCAATTCCATCAGAGTTAATTGAATCTGAATTGTTCGGGCACTTGAGGGGGTCGTTCACTGGGGCTTTCGCTGATCGAACGGGAAAGTTTGAACAGGCAAACGGAGGTACACTTTTCCTTGATGAAATCGGTGATATGTCGCGGGATGCACAAGCTAAAGTACTCCGGGTACTGGAGCAGGGGGTTTTAACCAGAATCGGAGGATCAGAAGCGGTCGAAGTAGATGTTCGGGTTCTCTCGGCGACGAATAAGAACCTTGATCAGGAAATTGAGGATGGAGGGTTTCGTGAAGACCTATTTTACCGACTAAACGTGGTGCCGATTACTGTGCCACCTTTGCGTGAGCGCCAAGAAGATATTCCGATGCTAGTAACTCACTTTAGCGAAGGAATGGCTGCGCGTGAGCGAAGCACACCTCGTGTCTTCTCGGATGCGGCGATGGAGCAGCTAAAAACATTGACTTGGCCTGGAAATGTTCGCGAATTGCGCAACACTGTAGAGCGCTTACTGATCCTTTCTGATGGCAGTAAAATTACCTCTGATGATGTTGATTTGCTCACTATCTCACGAGCAAGATCTGTCGACCCGGGAAGGGAACTCTTGGCACTAGATAATTTCAGTACTTTCAAGGAAGAGGCTGAACGCGCCTACATTCTGGGCAAGCTTCGAGCGAATGATTGGAATGTGGCTGAAACTGCTCGCCGTATTGAAATGCCCAGGTCCAACCTTTACAAGAAGATTGAAAGGTATCGCCTTGTGAGAGAAGGCTAGGATTCGATTTTCTTCATGTCTTGCCCAGGTGATTCTTAAGGAGAACCCTGGTTGCGTCTGAGTCAATCAAGCCTGATTCTATCCACCGAATCCGAGTGCATTGTCAGTCGAATGTTTCGAACGGCAAGAGTCAGTCGGTCCCATCTCTCGCCCAAACTACCTGCGTTATTGATGACCTCCTTCAGCCGTGGTGGATTCTTAGGGGAAGGATCACTGGACCAGTACTTCAGGGAGATTGGACGTTACCCCCTTATCGACCGTGAAGAAGAGGTTCGATTGGGAAAGCTCATCGAAGAGGGAGATAAGGGGGGACTGGATAAACTAGTACGCTCAAATCTTCGATTTGTCGTTTCGGTTGCAAAGAAGTACCAGAACCAAGGTGTTCCCCTTTCAGATCTCATAAATGAGGGCAACTTGGGATTAATCCGAGCGGCTCAAAAATTTGATCAATCCAAGGGAATAAGATTCATTAGCTATGCCGTGTGGTGGATACGCCAGGCGATACTTCAGATGCTTGCGGAACAAAGCCGGATCGTTCGGATTCCTCTGAATCGTGCTGGTGCACTCCATCGTATTGGTCGGCGAAGTTCAGAACTATTACAAGAACTCGGAAGAGATCCTACGGTTAAAGAACTCGCTCAGGAACTGGATCTCAGTGAAGAAGAAGTGAGCAGTACTTTAGCAGTGTCACGCTCCCATCTTTCCCTTGATTCACCGATAAAACCAGGAGAGAACGGTCGCCTTCTCGACTATCTTCCTGACCAGTATTCTCCAGGCCCTGAACAGGAGACCTACGAGCATGCGCTTGGTGATACGATTGAGGTAGCACTTGCGTCTCTCAAGGAACGGGAAGCGAAAATCCTAAGACTCTACTTCGGACTTGATGATCAAAAACCGATGACCCTTGAGGATATTGGCTCTCTTCTTGGCGTCACGCGTGAGCGAGTGCGACAGATCAAAGAAAAAGCCTTGGTCCGGCTACGCCACGCTTCACGAGCCAGATTTCTTGAGACCTTCCGATAGGGCCCATAACTGGAATAGAGAGGATAGCCAGAGTCCCTGAGAACCCTTGTAAAGCAGGGCGGAACTTCCGTTGACACCATTTGGCACTACAGATATCATTTTTGGCTATACTTTAACCCAAAAATCTTAATTCTCCGGCATGAAAACTTACACGCCGAAAGCTCAGGACATATCTAGAGAGTGGTGGGTTGTCGATGCTGCTGCAAAGCCGCTTGGGCGCCTAGCTACTGAGATAGCAACTGTGCTTCGTGGCAAGCATAAGCCGATCTTTACTCCCCATCTTGATACGGGAGATAACGTCGTTGTTATAAATGCCGACAAAGTTTGGCTGACAGGTAGAAAGGCTGAGCAAAAAACGTACTTCCGTCACTCGGGTTATATGGGTGGTGAGAAGCACATTCCGTTTAGTCGCATGATCAAGTCTCATCCCGAACGAGTAGTTGAACTAGCAGTTAAGGGTATGCTTCCAAAAAACAACCTTGGGCGAGCAATGCGGAAGAAGCTCAGGGTGTATGCGGGAGCAGAACACCCCCATGATGGACAGCATCCTAAGCCCCTGAATCTATGAGGATTGATCGGACACTACTATGAGCACTGAGCAGAGTCAGATCCAAACAGTGGGACGACGTAAGCGTTCTGTCGCTCGGGTAATGCTTCGCCCAGGCACCGGGGAATGGACTGTAAATGGACGTTCTATGACAGATTACTTCCCAAGGGAAGCGCACCGTCTTCGGGTTGTTGAGCCACTACAAACCACAGAATTAGAAGGCCAGTTTGATGTTACCGTGCGTGTTCATGGTGGTGGACTTACTGGGCAGTCCGATGCGGTGCGGCTTGGCCTATCGCGTGCTCTAGTTGAGCACGACGAGGAAATGCGGCCAATTCTCCGCGGAAAAGGGATGCTTACAAGGGATGCACGTCAGGTCGAACGAAAAAAACCTGGCCGACCTAAAGCTCGTAAACGCTTTCAGTTCTCTAAGCGTTAATTATTAGTAACCGACGTGTGAAGAAAGCCGTCGGCATCTTGATCGGGGCGTAATCGGCCCCCCAAAACAGAGAAGGTGGTATGCCTGACGTAGGCCTCGAACAACTCCTGGAGGCTGGAGTCCACTTCGGTCACCAGACCCGTCGCTGGAATCCAAAGATGAAGCCGTTCATTTTCACCGAACGAAACGGCATTCACATAATTGACCTCAGAAAAACGCTCGACCGCTTGAAACTTGCCCAACAGGCAGCTCGTGAAGTCGTTCTGCGTGGGGATAAAGTGCTCTTTGTTTGTACGAAGAAGCAGCTGCGTTCAGTAATTGAAACGGAAGCTGAGGAGTCAGGAGCATTTTTCGTGACCGAGCGTTGGCTCGGGGGCATGCTCACTAACTTCCAGACAATTAGGAAGCAGATCAGAAGGTTGAAAGAACTCGAGCGTGGTCAGCAAGAAAATGCTTTTGAGTTTTATACCAAGAAAGAACGCCTTATGCTTGATCGTGAGCGGATCAAGCTGGATAAGTACTTGGGCGGCGTAAAGGATATGGGACGGCTTCCCGGAGCGATTTTTGTGATTGATGCGAAGAGAGAAGTCATAGCCGTTCGCGAGGCCGCGAAGCTCGGTATTCCGATCATAGCGATCACGGACAGTAACGCTGACCCGGATTTAATAGACTTTCCTATTCCCGGAAATGACGATGCAATACGCTCAGTATCTCTTATCACTCACGCGATTGCCGAGTCAATTTCGGTAGCCAGCAAGGAAGTTCCAGATGGTGAGCGGCGGCGGGTCGATGACCTTGAGGCGACGACTTATTCGACAGAGACAGGGGAGACTACAGAGAAACAACGTCCGCAACGCAGGAGGCCAAGGAGAAAGCGTCGGCCACGACCTGATGTCATTGCCCAGCACTTGAGTTCAGAAGACCGAGCAGAATCAACCTCGGACAAGGAGGACTCTGTTGCTGAAAGTGAGCCGGATAACTCAGTCCAGGATGAGGGGTTAGCCTCGCCGGAAGCTGTTAGTGTAGAGAATGAAATCGACGTGGATCCTGACGGATCTCTCGGTGTGGAGGATGTAGCTGAGGGAGAAAAGGATGAGTGAGCCAACCACGGTGGTGTCCGCAAAGGATGTTAAGAAACTGCGTGATATGACGGGTGCAGGTATGATGGAGTGCAAACGGGCATTGATGGAAATGGAAGGTGATATTGAGAAGGCGGTTGACCTTCTCCGGGCAAAGGGAGCTGCCAAAGTCGCGAAGCGTGCTGGAAAATCTGCGAATGAGGGAACAATCGGGAGTTATGTGCATTTCGATAATAAAACTGCTGTGATTGTTGAGTTGAATTGTGAGACCGACTTTGTTGCGAAGACAGATGATTTTAGGGCACTTGCGAAGGACCTCGCTCTTCATATTGCATCATCTGCACCTATCGCCGTTTCTCGGGACCAAATTCCAGGCGAGGTTCTTGAGCGAGAGCGAAGCGTTTACTTGGAACAAGTTAAAGAAGGGGATGCTAAGCCTGAGCATATCATCGATAAAATAGTCGAAGGAAAGATGTCTAAGTTCCTGAAACACAATACGTTACTTGCTCAAGATTTCGTCAAGAATCAGGATAAGACTATTGAGGAGTTGATCACAGAAGTATCTGCCAGAACCGGCGAAAAGATCGGTGTCGGTCGATTTTCCCGGATAAAGGTAGGCGAGGAACCCGCGTAAATTTGTTTCTCAATTCCCGGTGATGAAAAGGGATCTCTAAACCGAATTCGATGAACCAGACTTCTCAAGAGCTTAGATATCAAAGGGTTATGCTGAAGCTCTCTGGAGAAGCTTTGGCAGGTGACAAGGGTTTCGGTATCACGCCGGAGGTTGTTGATCGCATAACGGAGGAAATCGGGGCCGTTGCCTCAATGGGTGTCTCCTTGGGAGTCGTGATTGGCGGTGGCAACATTGTGAGGGGTGCGATTGCTTCCCGCTCCGGAATGGATCGAGTTCAAGCCGACTACATGGGGATGCTCTCCACAGTCATAAATGCTCTGGCAGTTCAAGACCTTTTGGAGCACAAGGGAATTGAAACCCGAGTTATGACTGCTATTCGGATGGAGGAGATTGCGGAACCGTATATCCGGCGTCGCGCATTACGGCACATGGAGAAGGGACGCGTTGTGCTTTTTGCTGGGGGTACTGGAAACCCCTATTTCTCTACAGATACAGGTGCAGTGCTTCGTGCGATTGAAATGGGATCTGATGTTGTGATAAAAGCAACTAAAGTCAGGGGTGTCTACACGGCTGACCCGGTCACAGAGCCTGATGCGGAGTTCATTAGGGAGATCTCGTTTCAGGAAGTCGTAGCGCGTGAACTTGCGGTTATGGATACGCCAGCTGTTGCGCTTTGTAAGCAAAATTCCTTGCCTATCATTGTTCTGAACTTGGAAGAGCAGGGTGCTGTCTCAAGAGCCATCCTTGGTGAGCCAGTGGGAACCCTAGTATCCTAGTAGTTATTGCCAAAGGTGATTAGTTAAATACTACTGAAGCCTGTGCTCTTTGACCTGAGCTTAGTGGAGAAAGTTTATGCCGACCGTTGAGGATGCTAAAACGCGAATGGAAGCGGCACTCGAAGCACTTCGGCGCGAATTCGCGACGGTTCGGACGGGAAAAGCTACCCCTGCGCTTCTGGACACGGTCCGTGTCGAAGCCTACGGATCGAAGATGCCCCTGAACCAGTTAGCTACAATCAGTACTCCAGAATCCAGCCTATTGGTCGTGCAGCCATTTGATAAAACCCTCCTACCTGATGTAGAGCGTGCTATCATGAGTGCAGATTTGGGTCTGAATCCCGCCAACGATGGGAACATTATCCGCATTCCGGTTCCTCCCTTGAATGAGGAGCGTCGACAGGAATATGCAAAGCTTCTGCATAGAATGACTGAGGAAGGAAGAGTCTCGATTCGCCACGCGCGTCGAACAGTAAGGGACGAGCTCCACCAGCTTGTCCGAGATCATGAACTCAGTGAGGACGAGAGCCGTCGCCGAGAGGATGAGCTTGAGAAATCAACCAAGGACTACATAGAGAAGGTGGACGAACTTCTCAAGAATAAGGAAGCAGAGGTGATGGCCATCTAGCGGCCTCCGCCTAAAAGTTTATGGCCTCTGAAAGCCTAGATAAAATTCGTCTGAGCGGTGATGTACCAAATCACGTTGCTATTATTATGGATGGTAACGGTCGATGGGCGAAACAGAAGGGATTTCCGCGCCAGGTTGGACACCGGGAAGGGATGAAATCCGTTCGCGAGACAATTGAAGGGGCAGCGGAGGCAGGAGTTAATATTCTGACTCTCTTTGCATTCTCAACTGAAAACTGGAATCGTCCGCAGAAAGAAGTTTCCTCATTAATTTCTCTCTTGCGGTACTACGCTCGGAAGGAACGTGACAGCCTCAAACACCAGGGTGTCGAAGTCCATGTTCTTGGGGAAATAGAGCGTTTTGACGACCAGACTCGAGAAGCAGTGGATTTGATCGTCAAGGGTACCAAAGGCGGGCAAAGTTTAAGATTGAATCTCATGATCTCTTATGGTGGCAGAGAGGAGATTCTACGTTCTGTAAGGACTTTGGCAGAGCAAGTGGATCAAGGCGAACTCACAGTAGATGACATAGATGAGGACGCGTTACGTAAGACACTTTTCACGGTGAATCTGCCAGATCCGGACCTCTTGATCAGGACTTCTGGTGAGTATCGCATTAGCAACTTCATGCTATGGCAGATTGCCTACACAGAACTGCACATCACTCCTGTACTTTGGCCTGATTTTAGCCGAGAACATCTCTTTGAGGCGGTTCTAGATTACCAACGCAGGGACAGGCGATTCGGCCTTGTTGGGACTTCGTAATTCCAGTGAGCGATCTTTCACGGAGATGGTTGGTTTCAATCGTCGGTATACCTGTCGTGTTGGTACTCCTGTACTCTGGGAATTGGGTTCTAGGAGTTCCTTTGTCTGTGTTAGCCGCGATGGGCACGCAGGAGGTCTATCGACTAGCTGCGCACACGGGAGTGGATCCTTTCCGCCTCACGGGAGCTACTGGAGCTGCGGCTCTGGTCTTAGCTGGGACCTGGCAGGGAACGTTCGCAGCCTTTGCTCCTTGGGCGCTCATCGTTGTCGGGACCGTTATGCTTATTTCGCTTATCCTAGCGGTCATGAATCGAGGAGCCACAGGTGGGCCTCTGGGCGCTGTATCAGTAACGATGGCAGGCTGTCTTTACTGTGGTTTTTCGCTTTCGTTCGTGCCTCTCACTCTCATGTTTGCCGCCACGGAAGGGTGGGGTGAAACCGTGGGAGCGCCTTGGCTCGGTGTCGCAGTGATCGCTCTTCCTCTAGCGACCACGTGGATTGGGGATGCGGTGGCTTTCTTTGCTGGCACCAGGTGGGGCAAACAAAAGCTTGCTCCCTCAATCAGTCCTAACAAAACCTGGCTTGGGTCATGGTCAGGACTTGGAGCTACCATAGCTGTAGGCATTCTATGGTACTTTGTGACATCGCCGTATTTAGTTGGAATGCCCATCAACAGTTTCTTGATGGCTGGATTGGTTGGTGCGGTGCTGGGAATGAGTGCTCAGGTTGGTGATCTTGTGATCTCGGTTTTCAAACGAGAAGCAGGAGTAAAGGATACTGGGACAATCTTTCCTGGGCATGGTGGGATCTTGGACCGTATCGACTCCATCGCAATCACAGTCCCGGTCTCATACACAGTCATAACTTTGCTCACAAAGATCCAATGATCCGTATAGCAATACTGGGTTCTACGGGCTCGATTGGCCGAAGTGCACTTGAGGTTATTCATCGCCATCCTGGCCAATTCGAAGTGGCATCGTTAGTTGCTGAAACGAGTGCTGATGCTCTCGCAGCCCAGGTGGCGTCATTTAATCCACGTTTAGCAGTCTTGGCGGACGAGAAAATCCCACTACCAGATGGAGATGGAATGACCACCTGGGCTAGCGGATCAAGGGCAGTATTAGAAGCAGCAGCAGATCCAGATACCGATGTGGTCCTTAATGCTCTTGTTGGTGCCGCAGGACTCGAGCCCACTCTCACTGCATTAGAGGCTGGTCATCGTCTTGCATTAGCCAACAAGGAATCTCTCGTTGCGGGTGGCCACTTGGTTTTATCTGCAGCGGAGCGAGGATCTGGTGAGATCGTGCCGATAGATTCTGAGCACAGTGCGATCTTACAATGCCTTCAGGGTTATGGTCCATCAGATGTTCAGCGCCTGATGCTTACCGCATCGGGTGGTCCGTTCCGGGGACGAGAACAAGAAACACTATGGGATGTAGACCCAGAGGATGCTCTTAAGCATCCCACCTGGAGCATGGGCGCCAAGATCACGATTGATTCAGCGACGCTGGCCAACAAAGCGCTCGAGATTATCGAGGCACATTTCCTATATGGGATTGCATACGAGAGGCTTGATGCGATTGTTCACCCCCAGTCAGTGATCCATTCTTTGGTTGAGTTCGTGGATGGATCGGTACTCGCACAGCTCGGCTTCCCGACCATGGAACTACCTATCCTGTATGCTCTGACGTATCCGAACAGAATGGAGGACGTAGCCCTGCAAACCTATGATCCAATCCGTTCATCTCCGCTAACATTCGAACCGATTGACGATGCGGCGTTCCCGCTATTTGAGATTGGCGTACGCGCAGGCCGGACAGGAGAATGTGCGCCAACAGTGTACAATGCAGCGAATGAGATTGCGGTTCAGGCCTTTCTCGAAAGTACTATCCGCTTCCCAGAGATGGCGGATTTGGTTTCGGGAACTATAGATCGAATTGGGAACAGTGCGGTGACTGGCGTAACGGATGTTCTGGAGGTTGATCAGGCCGCTAGATCAGTCGCTACTGAGGTCGCTCATAGCCTTAGTAAAACAAGGGTGGGAGTAACTCGATGAGCACTTTTCTGGCAACGGTAGTTGTCCTTGGCGTGCTGATCTTCATACATGAGCTAGGACATTTCCTTGCGGGTAGAGCTGTGGATGTAGAGATCCAGCGTTTCTCCATAGGATTCGGACCAAAACTGTTCGGTTTTAAGTATGGAGAGACGGAGTACGTTTTCAGTGCAATTCCTCTTGGTGGCTATGTCAAGTTCGGTGGCATGGGAGAGGACGAGATGCTCGAAAAACTCGAAGGCGGTGGGGATGATAGTCCTCGCGTTCCTGGGCCTCGGGACTTCGATGCGAAGCCAATTTGGGCGCGTGCGCTCATACTTTCTGCTGGTGTAATCTTCAACATGCTTTTTGCGTTCGGTGCCTATACCTATGTCATCGCGGAATGGGGTGTTCCCGAGTTAAGTACGACTCGGATAGGTACTGTGCATGATGAATTTCTTCCCCCAGGGACTGAGAGTCTCATGGAGATCTCTGTAGGCAGTCGCTTCGTTCGGATTGGGGAAACAGAGGTCGGTAGTTGGGGCGATGTCGAGAGAGGCCTTTTTGAGGCTCCATCGGGTCCAATCCGACTTGATTTTTCTGAGCCTGATCAATCAGTAGAGATACGGATTCCAGTCACTGAGGTTGAACGTCGCGCTTTGGTCCGATCCGTGGAGGGCTGGGTGGAAGCAGGAGTTGGCTCGGTAGTGCCCGGCTCACCGGCTGATGAGGGCGGGCTAGAGCCTGGGGACCGAGTTACTGCTGTTGCAGGCATTGACGTCGAGGGTTGGTTTGAATTCACCAGCGAAATCAGAAGCCGGCCAGGGGAGAGGGTTGAAATCACACTTGTCCGTGAGGGGCGTGAAATCATTCGTGCTATCACGGTTGACGCAGAGGAAGAGCAGGGTGTTCAGGTGGGGAGGATGGGTGTCTACCAACCGGTTGGGGCACTGAGTTATTCACAAGTGCCACTGACTGAAGCCATGGTCTATGGGTACCGTGAAACCGTTGCAGTAACAGGTATGATCCTAGACTTTCTGAGAGATCTTGTGACGGGAGATATTTCACTGCGTTCGCTCGGGAGTATCGTTACGATCGGTGAAGCATCAGGACAAGCTGCGGCCGCTGGAGTAGACTCGTTCCTCCGTTTCATGGCGCTGTTCAGTGTGAACTTGGCGATCCTAAATCTCTTACCGATTCTGCCCCTAGACGGAGGTCATCTGGCCTTTCTACTCATCGAGGGGGTTCGAGGGAGAGAGGTTAGCTTCGAGACCAGAATGCGCTGGAGCAACGTTGGCGTCGTGATCCTTATGGGGATTATGGTGATGGCACTTGGGAATGATTTCTTACGTCTAATGGGCTTCTGAGACCGAGAAAGCTCGCCTGCCATCACAGGGATCGTTTATCTGAGAGTTGGGTGGTGTTGGGAGTCTGCTAAAGAAAACTAAGCTGTCTTGTACCCGATTGGACTCGGATGTCCTCCACATCTAGAAGTGCTGTGGGGTGATCCTGTAGAGCTACCTCCAGATGGCCTGTCCAGCCAGCCTTCTCCAGTGCATCCCCAACGACACTTCGGGCGAGATCCGGACGATTACATTCGTTCGACAAGTGAGCGAGCACGATACCGGCAAGTCGAGGATGCATTAGTTCGGTAGCGAGACGGGCGGCTGCCTGATTGGAAAGATGGCCGTGGCTTGAAGCGATCCGTTGTCTTACCGATGCGGGATAAGGACCATTGTGTAGCATGAGTTCGTCGTGGTTCGCTTCTAGGACCAGGAAATCGCACGTCGACAGCTTCTGCCGGAGTTGAGTTGTTGGCCGACCTAGATCTGTAGCGATTCCAAGACGTAATTCACTTGATTCATCGGTCAATGCTAATCCTACCGGGTCCGCCGCGTCGTGTATTGTCACGAACGGCTCAACATAGATATCACCTATAGTGAAGGGTTGAGCGGGATCGTACTCGACTACTGTTTCTTTACCGCGTAACAATTGAGAGCAAGCGGTGTGGGTAGACGAAGTCATGTAAATCGGTGAGCCATGGCGTCGAGCAAACACGCCGATACCCTTTGTGTGATCCCCATGGTCGTGCGTCACGATGATACCATCAATCGAGTCTGGCTCTATATCTAGTGACCCCAGGCGTCGAGCTAGATCACGACCACTAAACCCAGCATCAACGAGTAGGCGGGTGTTCCCGGCCCAGATCAAAGTGGAGTTCCCTCGGCTTCCGCTCCCGAGCACAGCTACCTTCATCTACTAGTCCGATTCCTTGCTCGGTTTGCGTGAAGATTTACCATAGAGCTGACTTACTCGGCGAGCCGTTCAGCTGTCCTTTCCCAGGCCTTCACTAGGATCTTAATCACGCCTGGAGTTAGCTCGATCTTCCGACGTGCCATGACCTGTTTTGCAGTTGCCAAAAATTCAGTCAGCCGATACCGCGCCAGATGATCTCCCGAGCCCCAACTGAAGGCAGGTACCTTTGAAGGGGGCATCACATTACCGAAAAGATTACTTCCAGCTCCAACAACAGTCCCTGTATTCAAGGTCATTCCAATACCGGTTTTGACATGGTCACCTAAGAAACAGCCCACCTTCATCTGTCCTGTATCGATGTAACCCTCTGGTGTCCAAACCCTAACAGGTCCGTAGTTGTTCTTGAGATCAGAATTCGTAGTGAATGCGCCCAAGTTGACCCAACGACCAACGAGTGAGTGGCCTATGTATCCGCTATGAGATTTATTGGAAAAACCGATGAATACACTGTTGCTGACCTCGCCATGTAGGCGGCACACGGGACCGATGGATGAAGTCCCAACCCTACCTCCATGAATGACACTTTTAGGACCGATAAAAAGTGGGCCAGTAAGTCGGGCAGGTCCCTCGACCCGGGTATTTTCAGCCAAGCGGATAGGGCCTTGCCTAGTGTCAAACACTATACCTGGCTCCACCTCAGCTCCTGAACCTAGGGATACCGGCCCATCCCCGATGAGAATCGATCCGTCAGGTACCGAGTGTTGAGGCCACAACATCTCTATATCTGTCTGGATTCGAGCAGGATTGCGGGCTAATAGATTCCAGGGGTGCTCTATCATTTCCCCTTTGAGTTCAAGCGTTTTCGAATAGCCTGGATTAATCGAAGGATCTCTCAGTGAAAGCTCTGATGGAAGTTCTGTTCCCGGTGGCAAGACCCATCCCGCGGGTATTCCATTTACCATGATCCAGGCCGGCTCAGTCGGTACCTCGAAATCTTGGAAGTCTGGCACTGCCCGGCTTGATATCATGATTCGTGTAGTGTCTTCAGGGACATCATCTAAGGAAATAGCTACGGCACTGTCTGGCTCATCGAATCCAACCAATGCATGGCGTGATACATGCCCCTGACATTCCATTCCAAAGATGTGCTCAGCTCGCTCTCGAAGGGTCAGGCAACCGAATAGGAGTTCCCCAGCCGGACGGGTGAGTGAGAAGGGCGCCCACCGACGGGCACGTCTATCTTCAAAGAGGTACAGATTGGTCGGAGTCATCGGGTCATCCCCCAAGCTTCTTGAACAGAGTCTTGAGGTCAGAAGCCCGGTCCCGTGGCATAACCAAGGTGGCCTCATCCGTGCGAACAACCACAAGATTATCAACTCCGAAGAGAACAACCTGCCCGGCTTCCGAGAAGACGATATTGTTTGACCCCTCTCTCACAACGCCATCACCGACCACCACGTTGTGATCCTCATCTGGCGCCCTATTCCGAGCCAAGGATTCCCAGCTCCCCAGGTCATCCCAAGAGAAACTTGCCTGAACCACCCCAACATGTGCAGATCGTTCGAGGACCATCGTATCTACAGGGCCTTCTGGTACTGCATCAAAGAAGGCTTCTGGGCTCTCCTCTAAAAGGGGTAGGCAGGCACCAATCTCTGGGGCATTGACTCTTACTTCATCAAGGAAGGTTGATGCTTTCCATACGAACATTCCAGTGTTCCACAAATAACCTTCTCGTAGGTACCGTTCCGCATTAGCGGTGTTTGGTTTTTCGTGGAATGCTGAAACTGTAGAAGCTTCTATCTCACTCTCTAAGGCGATGGATTCCCCCGGCTGTATGTAGCCATATCCGGTTTCAATCCGGTCCGGCACAGCTCCTATACAGACTAGGATCTCCCTGTTTCGGGCGAGTTCCACTGCGGCGGAGATCGTTCGCTGAAAATCGTCAAGCGGCTCTATCAAATGATCCGAGTGGAGTGAGATCATTACCGCACCAGGGCACTCTCTCTCTATTGACCAAGCTGCCCATGCAAGTGCGGGGCACGTGCCCCTAGCTCGAGGCTCTATCCAATAGACGTCGTCTTCCCACTGTTCGGGGAGTGCTTGAAACGATGCCGTCAATCGGGCATTGGCTAACAATCGAACTTGGTTTACTGGTACAATTCCCGCACCGCGTCGCAAGGTGTCCACGACTAACGGGGAATCGGTTGCGAGCGCCAAGAGTTGTTTGGGGCGATCCGGGGTGCTTGCTGGCCAAAAGCGAGAACCAATCCCCCCGGCAAGGATAACAACGAATAAGTCGTCATCAGAACGCTTTGAGGATACCTTGGATTCAGCCAAGTAATTTCTATCGGTTTGAGGATCAGATAAGATAGTCGTCAGAAACTTTTTTTGCTGTTACTCCAATGGGTAGTACACGATGTCATCCGGACTAGGGGGTCTTTCATAGATCACTGGCATACCCCCTTACCAGTTGGATGAGCTGAGAGGTCCGGTGCTGTTTGCCTCCGTCTCAAAGCCTCTGACTTCTTAGTTTTCAACGGGTGCGATAGGGCTCGTAACGACGAGTTGGGAACCTGCCTGGCGCGGGGGGTAAAGTCAAGTAATTAAAGGGATTTGCGGGGTTGACACCACTATTGGATTTCTGGCAACTTGCCCCAGCTTTTTCTACTCAAGCTAAGGACCAATAACGTGCTACAGCAGCATCAATTTCTTCGTGTGATAAAGTTTTTGCGAGCTTCTCTAGTTATCAATGTGGCGGTTCTGGTACTCTTGGCTGCGACTGCTTGCAATGATGATCCTTTTGAGATCAGGTGGGATCTTCAGGCAGATACCGTACTGCTCTATTCCCTCGCCCGTCCAGAGATGAATATGGACTCAGGTTTCAATTTCAGACCAGGAACGCTTGGCCCGATCCGTATTGAGGCTGCGACCGCTACTGGGACCTGGGATATCGCTTTGGATACGCGTGGTGGTGAGCTGGTCCTTCTGCCACCGAGTGCACTTGGGGTGTCCTCGGCAGCCCGATTAGCCGCTATACCGGGTAAGCGACGTGAAGAAGTGGTTGAGGCTCCGGCGGACACCACCCTTTACTCTGTAGATCAACCTGTATCAGTACGATCTGGAACTGTATATGTAATTCGTACGGATCGGGCCCAAGGTGCATTCGGAAGTCGCTGTTACTACTACGCCAGATTTGAACCCACACTGATAGATGTAGAAAACGGGAACTTGACTTTTGTTTATGACGCGAGTCCGGTGTGTAACAGCCGTCGCTTGATACCGAGGGACTGATGCTTGATATCCGACGTCTCCGTCTCGAGCCAGAAGCTGTAAGTGATGCATTAGTTAAGAGGGACTCTGAGTTAGTTCCTATCGTTGAACACGTACTTTTGTTGGATAAGGAGCGTCGTGAGGGGTTGATGGTGGTCAACGAACTGAAGGCCGAGCGGAATACAGCATCGAAACAAGTGGGTGAACTCAAGCGAAACGGTGAGGACGCCGAAGAACTAGTTGCAACAATGAGGGTTACGGGTGACCGAATCTCTGAGATCGATCACAAAATCCGGACCATCGACCAGAAACTTCAAGATCTTTTACTTACAATCCCGAATACACCACTCGACGAAGTACCTGAGGGTGGTGAAGATGAGAATAGGACAGAAAAAATATGGGGTGATCCGCCCACATTCGACTTTGAGCCTCTACCACACTGGGAACTAGGAACCGGTCTCGACATCCTTGACCTCACACGTGGCTCTAAGCTTAGCGGGTCAGGTTTCTCTGTGCTTAAGGGTATGGGTGCCCGACTACAGAGGGGCCTTATCAATTATTTCCTAGACGTGCATACAGGAGAGCACGGGTATACTGAAGTGCGCGTCCCGTACTTGGTTACCCGAGAGGCAATGATTGGAACCGGACAATTGCCGAAGTTTGAAGAAGAGTCCTATGTGACTACGCGCGATGATCTTTGGCTGATCCCTACAGCTGAAGTACCGATTACGAACCTCCACAGGGATGAACTTCTTAGTGGGAAGGATCTCCCTGTCCGGTATGCTGGGTACTCACCTTGTTTTCGTCGGGAGGCGGGTGCTGCGGGGAAGGACACGAGGGGACTCTTGCGTATGCACCAATTCGACAAGGTTGAGTTGGTGCGCTATGAGCATCCTGAGCGCAGCCGGGAAGCTCTCGAAGAGTTGACTCGTGAGGCTGAAGTTCTACTGGAGCGTCTCGGATTGCATCACCGAAGAATATTGATTTCTAGTGGAGATCTCGGTTTTAGTGGTGCGATGACCTATGACCTAGAGGCTTGGGCGCCTGCGGTTGGCCAGTGGCTAGAAGTCTCAAGCTGTACGACCTTTACGGACTATCAGGCACGCCGTGCCAACTTGAGATTTCGGCCAAGCCAGTCTGAAAAACCGATTTTTGTACACACTCTTAATGCCTCTGGCCTAGCGTTGCCACGCATTATGGCTGCTCTCTTAGAGAGTTACCAGGAGAGTGATGGCACTGTTCGTTTACCCGACGTCCTTCACCCGTATGTCGGGTGTGAGCGACTGACTCCGGAGTAAGAAGTTTCTAGAGGATGGGTCGCGGATACCGGGGCTTGAGGGTTTTCGAATTTTTGGAAGACCGTGAGGGGAGGGCGTTCCCAATCCGCTTTCCTGCCATCGATGGGTGATTCAGCCTCCCGTCTTCATCTCGCTGGCCTGAACACAAACCAGCTCGAGGCGACCTCCCATTTCGAGGGCCCACTACTTGTGTTGGCAGGAGCCGGATCAGGGAAAACTCGTGTACTAACAGCGCGTGTATGCCACCTCATCCAAGAGTTCGGAATATCCCCTAAGAAAATTCTCACGGTAACCTTCACAAATAAGGCAGCAGCGGAGATGCGGGAACGTATCACGAAGCTTCTTGGCTCTGAGCCTATAGGAATGTGGATGGGAACCTTTCATGCTATGGGAGCCCGTCTTTTAAGAAGACATGCGGATCGTCTCGGTTGGGATCGAAGCTTTAGTATCTTTGATTCCGACCAATCTCTTCGGGTCATTAAGTCGGTTCAAGAAGAATTAGGACTTGATTTGAAGCGCTGGAATCCTAAGGCCATACGTGCGGAGATCAGCAACTCGAAAAATCGGCTGGAGGATGACAAGACGTTCCAGCTAGAGACTCAAAGTGGCTCTGAGCTTTTCATCCGAACGGTGGGCCAAGTTTTTTCTGCGTATCAAGGAGCCCTCCAGGCTCAGAATGCCTTTGACTTCGATGATCTTCTAATGAAGCCGGTAGAACTTCTGGAAGGCTACAGAGACCTCCTAGAGCACTATCGTGGGCGTTTCTCTTTCATCTTGGTAGACGAATATCAGGATACGAATCGTGCCCAGTTTCGTTTCGTGGAGTTATTAGCTCGGGCGCATGGGAACCTCATGGTTGTTGGTGACCCTGACCAATCGATCTACGCCTGGCGTGGAGCGGATGTTCGGAACATCCTCGACTTCGAAACCGCGTTTCCGTCCGCGCGTGTAGTGCCCCTCGAGATTAACTACAGATCCAAAGAGTCAATCCTCAGTGCGGCAAACGCGGTTATTGGTGAGAATGTGAATCGGCCCAAGAAGATTCTTAGGGCGAGTCGCAAGGGTGGGGATAAGATCACATTGGTCGAAACCTCAAATGAAAAAGACGAGGCACAGTGGATAGCCAGCGAAATTCAAGACCAAATCCAAAGTACCCAGGGCCTATCGATCTGTGATTGTGCAGTCCTATACAGGACAAATGCTCAAGCAAGAGCTTTGGAGGATGCTTTCCTTCGAGCCCGGATGCCTTATCAAGTGGTGGGTGGGCTACGGTTCTACCAGCGTAGAGAGATTCAAGATGTTCTTGCATATCTCAGACTGATATCAAACCCAAAAGACAAAACGGCATTCGACCGAGTCGTGAATTATCCAAGGAGAGGTATCGGCCACACTACACTCGAGCATCTGACCCGATGGGCTATGGATCAAGGCATCACGATGCTAGAGGCTGCGGGGAGGGCTGAGGAGGTTCCTGGCATCCGTACTGCGGGAGTCCGTGGCCTTAAGCAATTTGCTGATCTGATGCGCCGGCTAAGTCTGCGTGCTACCCAGGCGACAATAGGAGAAATGCTTGAGGGACTCGTGGAAGATATTAGTCTCATCAAACATCTTAATAATGAAGGCCCAGATGGAGAGGACCGTGTACGTAATGTGATAGAACTCATTGCCGGCACGCTCGACTTTGATGCGACCCTTGCTCAAACCATCGAACCTGATGAGATAGATACCTTCACCGAACTCGACCTCTTTCTTCAAGAAGTGGCGCTGATTGCAGATCTGGATCGTCTCGATCCGGGATCTGAAACCGTGACACTAATGACCCTCCACAACGCAAAAGGACTAGAGTTCAGTTTGGTGTTTATCGCTGGGCTTGAGGAGGGCCTTTTCCCGCTTAGTCGGGCTTATGATGAAGCGGATGCTCTAGAGGAGGAAAGGCGTCTCTTCTACGTTGGGATCACCAGGGCCGAAGATAAGCTATTCATGTCTTGGGCTCGGCAAAGAAGACGTGCAGGTGATTTCACTTATGGTTCTCTCTCCTCATTCGTCTCAGCGATCCCAGACAAATTGCTAGAATATCGGAAGAGTAACTGGTTATCCCCCGGACGTTACTCTAAACCCATTGCCATACAGAACCGTGGCTACAAGATCTCGCACGAACAGGACGAAGCTTTCGACATGAACCAAGACTCTCCGGGCTTTGTGTTAGGGGAACGAGTTATACATCAGACCTTCGGGTCTGGGGCAGTTATGGAGATCTCTGGCTTCGGACGTGACCTGAAGGTGAAGGTTAAATTCGATGATGTGGGAGAGAAGAAATTACTTCTTCGATACGCGGGCCTGGAGAAAGATTGGCCATGAGTGTTTCTGCTAGGGATGTTCAGAGGATAGGAGAACTCGCCCGACTCCATCTTGAAGACGACGAACTCAAGCGTCTCACATCAGATCTGAATGCTATCCTGCGGCATGTGGATTCGCTTCGGGATCTAGGATCAACTAAACAACCTGAAGATTCATCCCAGATTGGATCAAAGCTCGAGTCTGTCTCCCGTGAGCATGTCGAGGGCCCGGATAAACTTCGTGAAATGCCAGCAGATTTCGCACCTGAGTGGAAGGAGGGTTTCTTCTTAGTTCCTGCTCCTCCGGGTGTTCACCCCTCTGGAGATCAGTGAGTCTTCAGGACAAAGTCCTCAGTAGTTCTGAGGTTCTAAATTTCAGGGGATCAGGATTTCGATCGCTTGATGATATCAAGGAACTGGAAGGTGGTCGGGAGGGCTTGAATGCATTCCTGGCAGTTGCTGAGCCAGAAGATTTGGAGCCTTGTGGCCAAGGTCCACTTGAGGGTGTGATGGTTGCGCTCAAGGACAATATTTGTACAAACAGGCTTCCGACGACGTGTGGTTCTCGCATCTTGGAAGGCTACAGATCGCCCTACGAAGCAACTGTCGTGCAGAGGCTTCGGCAAGCGGGCGCCTTGATTGCTGGTAAGACAAATTTGGACGAATTTGGGATGGGTTCATCGACTGAGAACTCTGCCTTCGGTCCCACTTTGAATCCGGTAGACCGGAGCCTTGTCCCTGGGGGGAGTTCCGGTGGATCTGCAGCGGCGGTGGCTGCAGGATATGTTCGGATGGCCTTGGGGTCTGATACAGGTGGATCGGTGAGGCAGCCAGCAGCATTTTGTGGTGTAGTGGGGATAAAGCCCACCTACGGACGTATCAGTCGGTATGGCTTAATCGCATTCGCATCTTCACTGGACCAAATTGGGACGATCGGCGCCACGGTCCTAGAGGCATCTCTACTTCTAGAGGTTGTGTCTGGACATGATACCCGGGATTCAACCTCAGCAGAAAAACCAGTGCCGAGGTACAGAGACGCCGCGGTTCAGGGTATTGAGGGGATGGTTGTAGGTATCCCTACTGAGTACTTCCCAGAGCAACTTGATCCTCCTGTTCGTGCACTACTTGATGAGGCGTGTGAGCGGCTCGTAGCCGCGGGAGCTGAGGTTCGCCCAGTATCCCTGCCTCATACAGAATTTGCTATTCCCTGTTATTACGTTCTTGCAACAGCAGAGGCATCCAGTAATCTCGCGAGATATGATGGTGTGAGGTTTGGCGCTCGCTTGCCTGCTGAAGGACTTGACCGAATGTATGAACTTACGCGGGGGAATTTCGGTGCCGAGGTCAAGCGGAGGATTATGCTGGGCACGTACGTACTGTCAAGCGGTTACTACGACGCATATTACGGAACAGCCCAGCGCACCAGAGCTAGCATAGCGCACGACTTTACAGCCGCATTTAATGAGGTGGATGTACTTTTTACTCCGACCTCTCCCACACCGGCTTTTCCGCTTGGCGAACGCGTTCTAGATCCGGTTGCTATGTACCTGTCCGACGTCTTTACGGTCACTGCTAACCTTGCTGGTATACCAGGACTTTCAGTGCCTATAGGGACGGTGGGAGGACTGCCACTCGGAGGTCAATTGCTCGGGCCCTGGTGGGGCGAGAGCCACATCATAGCAGCCGCAGGTGCGCTAGAAGCTTCTTACAGGGAAGATACTTGAACTGGGAAGCAGTGATCGGTGTCGAGATCCACGTACGGCTCAAGAGCGAGTACAAGCTGTTTTGCAGTGATAGAGCAGTCTTTGGTGGTGAACCGAATACGCATATTTGTCCAGTCTGTATAGGGCTACCGGGTGCGCTGCCAGTCTTGAACTCTGAGATCGTGGATCTTGCCCTTCGAACTGCCCTCGCGTTCGGGTGCACTATCCATTTTGAAAGTGTTTGGGCCCGGAAGAGCTACTTCTATCCAGATTTACCAAAAGGTTACCAGATCACCCAATTCGAACACCCGCTGGCGACGAAGGGTAGTGTGACGTTTTCCGGATCAAAAGGTGACACATCCGTAAAGATACGGAGGGTCCATATCGAGGAAGATGCCGGTAAATTGCTCCATGACAGGGTGCCTAGAGCATCTGCGATTGATCTAAATAGAGCAGGTACAGCTCTCGTTGAAATTGTTACTGAGCCTGATCTTCGAACAGCTGCAGATGTCCGATTGTTCTTAGGTGAACTCAAACAGACCCTTGAGTATGTAGGTGCTAGCAATTGCAATATGGAAGAGGGCGATCTCCGTGTTGATGCCAATGTCTCAGTGCGCAGGTCCGGATCTCCTAGGCTTGGAAACAAGACCGAAATCAAAAATGTGAATTCATTCTCAGGGGTTGAGCGTGCGTTATCTCTGGAGATCGCGCGGCAGATAGCTACCCTTGAGGCTGGAAGTGTGGTGGGACAGCAGACCCTGCGTTGGGATGACCACAGGGAGGAACTCCGGAAGATGCGATCGAAAGAGGAAAGTCATGACTACCGTTACTTCCCTGAACCTGACCTCTCTCCAGTGCGGGTAACCCAGGAGCAGGTTACCACAGTGCTTGAATCCCTGCCGGAGCTTCCCCGAGTTCGTTGCTCTCGTTTCAAGAAGGTCTATGAACTAAAGGATTACGACGCAGAAGTGCTTACCCAGTCTGCTGCTAATGCTGACTACTTTGAAGAGTTGGTAGGAATCCATATAGATCCACAGGTCGCTGCCAAGTGGGTTGTAGGTCCCTTGCAAGGGCTGATGAATCAGCGCAGAGAAAACGCTCAAACTGTCCCGGTTCGTCCAGCTCAAATAGCAGCACTCATAGGGCTTATAGAGAGAGGAGTAGTATCTGAGTCCACAGCTAAGAGTGTGCTGGTTATCCTCGCACAAGAGGGCGGTAGTCCTTCAGATATCATTGAGGCACGGGGCTTGATGCAGGAGCAAGACATTGGTCAACTAACGAGCTGGGTGACAGAGGTATTGGCCAAGCGTTCAGAGGAGGTAGCTAGATATCGTGGCGGGGAATCAAAGATTCTTGGATACCTAGTCGGACAAGTAATGCAGAGCTCAGGAGGTACAGCAGATCCAAGGCTTGCGCGAGACCTACTAATCAAGCAACTGAGGAACGAATAAGTACAGTAATCCTTGCAGTGGCATGTCTACAGCATTACTGAAGAGATTCGGAATCTGAATCCTTAGCGTCGGCTTCTTGATCACTGGTTTCTGTTCTTTGCGTCTTCATTCTTGCAGCTTTGCTCAGCTTCTGAGCGCCCTTTCTCATCCCTCTGACTGCGGCTGCTGTCTTGATGAAGGCACCCTCTGCTTCGCCCTGTATCACTTCCATCAATGCATTGAATTCTTCGATACGCTGCTCCATATGGCCTGAGGCCTGGTGCAGCCTATCATTCAATGCCTTCACGGATGTATTCAAACGCTCCACGTCCGTTCTAAGGGCCTGAGTAATAAACTCTACATTGTCTGATATTGAGCGAGCCCGATCTGACACTGGGCCAAGGTTTTGGCTTAGACTCTTGAGGGTAGCGTTGACCCTAAGCGCTAGAAGTACCAGGGCCACAGATACCACGAGGACTGCAACGCCCACCAGGATCATCGCAATATCTGCTAGAGTCGAGATAACAGCAGGGTCTTGGAGCGTGTTCAGCTGCAGAGTTTCGGGTAGTCCGTGTAGCATGAGTGAAGTTTAACGATCTAGTCACTCAAATATCTAGGTCAAAGACCACTTTGTGTATCTCAGAAGAGGCAGTGGCACACATCCTGCATTTCCCATCATATCCCACATGACATGAGGGGAGGTTGTCCTGAAAAGGCAATGTCGGAAATCAACAGATCAGACGAAAAAGCAATCAATAGGTTGCTGTTGGACAGAGACGGGCGGTATCTTCGGACTCCTACGGCGGGGTCACAAAACCGGCAACCGTGTGTCCCTCCATCACTGCTTTTCCCGGAGACCATGGGGACTTTCGCGGTAGAAGGTGGGTGTCATCTTGAGGGCCGGATAAGGCCTGCGGGCAATAAGAACGCAGCGCTCCCGTGCTTGGCAGCAACACTCTTATCCCAGGGCCCAGTCACACTCCGCAATGTGCCTAGAATACTGGACGTTCTCACGTTCATAGACATACTTACAGCTTTAGGCAGTGACGTGTCATGGATCGGAAGAAACGAACTGATTGTTGACACAAGTGGAGTGAAAACAGGTGCGGTGGATAGGGAGCTAGCGAGTAAAATACGGGCTTCACTGCTGCTCGCGGGCCCTCTTTTGGCCCGTTTCCGTAAAGTCGAACTGCCACCTCCCGGGGGAGATGTGATCGGGCGGCGTAGAATGGACACGCATTTTATGGCGTTTGAAGCTCTGGGTGCTACAGTAGCCCTTAACGGTGGCTTCACGATTACCTCGGATGAACTTATCGCTACGGACCTTTTTTTGGACGAGCCTTCAGTCACAGGTACTGAGAACGCGATTATGGCGTCAGTTTGTGCGAGAGGTCGAACCCGATTGAGAAATGCCGCTGCTGAACCCCACGTTCAGGACTTATGCCGGTTGTTGAATAAGATGGGCGCTCAGATTGAGGGCATTGGGACACATATCCTTGAGATTGAGGGTGTTGACGAACTCGGAGGGGCCGATTTTTCGATTGGTTCTGACCATGTTGAAACTGGATCTTTCATCGGACTCGCGGCTGTTACCCGGAGTGATATCACCATAGAACATGCACCTATTGAGCATCTCGACTCAACGATTATGGGCTTTCGTCGGCTTGGTATAGAATGCAGCGTAGAGGGCTCAGACCTGCACGTATACGGATCTAAAGAGCTCGTGATCCGGAAGGACGCATTCGGGCATGTCCCAAAACTAGATGACGGCCCATGGCCAGCGTTTCCCGCTGATCTTACATCGATCGCGATTGTAGCTGCAACTCAATGTGTCGGCAGTGTATTGGTGCATGAGAAAATGTTTGAGTCACGCATGTACTTCACAGACAAGCTCGTCTCGATGGGGGCTTCCATCATTCTCTGTGATCCGCATAGGGCTGTTGTAGTTGGCCCCACTGCGCTCCAGGGTGGTGTGGTTGATAGCCCGGATATTCGCGCGGGCATGGCACTATTATTAGCAGCATTAGGTGCGCACGGTACGAGCCATATCCGGAATATTGGTCAAATTGAGAGAGGTTACGAAGCCATCGATGAGCGTCTCACAACCTTGGGCGCCGTGATAGAGAGAATTGAGGAGAGCAGTAATTAAACCAGGGTGCTTGATCGTATTCCCAAAGATTCTCAAGAAGTAATTAGGCTTATGGGCGATGGATTTTCTCAGAGATGTAAATTGGCGCTGCTAGAGAAGATGGTTGCCCCCTATCAGGGAGCTTGAGTAGGCTTGAGACCTCGTTTATCTTAGACGAGTAATGGGACTGCCTTTAGGTGGTTCTTATTTTTTAGTGGGGGAGAAGTTCGCCCCCGCTTTTTTGTTCGGTGTTGAATGGGGTACGTCGCTCTGGCGGTGTACCCCTATTGATTGATTGGAGGTTGCATTTTGCGTCCCATAGCGGAGATCGAAAATGGCTTAGAGAACCAGGTCGCAGATCTGGGTTTCGAGTTTGTGGATCTTGACTGGGCGGGTAGTTCTGTGCGGCCTGTGCTGAGGCTTCGTGTTGATAAGTGCGATTCGGTGCCCGGAAGAGGAATAACCGTTAAAGACTGTGCTCAGATTAGTCGAAAACTAGAGCCTTGGCTCGACTCACATGAATCTATTTCCGAGCGTTATGTCCTAGAAGTTTCGTCTCCAGGAGTGGACAGGCCACTAACAAGGACTGGTGATTTTAGCCGCTTCAGAGGTGAACAGGTAGCACTACATGGGCACGAGATGTTGGCGGGAAGGGATAAGAGACTACAGGGTGAATTGTTGGGTGTTGATGAGAGTGGCGTTGAAGTGACAGCGATTCGACTCCGGCTTCTGGATGGTGACGAAATAGCGGTTCCGAAGTCAGAGATACGCAAGGCCCATCTCGTTTTTAAGTGGAAATGAGAGGATAAAGATGGCTAAAGCAGAACAGATCGTAACAGCGTTTCGGGACGTTGCTGCGACTAAGAACCTTTCAGATGAGGAAATGACTGATCTCGTCAAGGAAGGGATCCTAGCAGGCCTGGGACGCATTCACGGCACAACGGTCCAAGCTGAGATAGCGATAGACGATGTGACTGGGGAATTTGATATCGTAGTACTTCGCCGAGTTGTTGCTGAAGTGGAAGACCCAGCGAGTGAGATATTACTGGAAGAAGCTCGCTGGGATGATGAAACCTTTGAGGTTGGGGACGTGATGGAAGTTCCCGTGGATTTCAGAGATTTTGGTCGAAATGCGGTCATGGCAGTCAAGCAGCGTATTGTGCAGATAGTTCGAGATAATGAGCGTGATCGCATTAGGGATGAATTCTCAGATGAGGTGACTGAGCTGCTTTCAGGAGAAGTGCAGCAGACCGAGAGAGGTAAGCTGGTAGTTATGCTCAACCGCTCCAGGGATGCAGAAGCAATCATTCCATGGAAAGAACAGAATCCACGTGAACGTTTCCGCCAGGGCGATCCAATCCGAGCAGTGCTTAAGAAGGTAGAAGAGACTCCAAAAGGCCCACGCCTGATTCTGTCGAGGGCTGATGCCTTATTTGTAGCAGCACTCTTCAAGCTAGAGGTTCCAGAAATTTTTCAGGGTATTGTTGAAATTCGCGAGATCTCACGGGAGGTTGGTGGGCGTACGAAGATAGCTGTCTATAGTCGCGATGAGTCTATTGATCCTGTTGGCGCATGCGTTGGATTGAAGGGCTCACGCGTCCAAGCTGTGGTTTCAGAGTTGGGTGGTGAACGTATTGATATTGTTCCTTGGCACCCGGACACCGATGTCTTCGCTCGACGCGCACTCGCTCCGGCTAGAGTCTCTAAGGTAATCAGTGATACTGAGAGGCAGGTTATTACTGCGATTGTCGACGAAGACCAACTGTCCCTCGCAATTGGCCGAAATGGCCAAAACGTTCGACTTGCTTCACAACTGATTGGCTGGCAGATCGATCTCTACGGTTCGCGTGAATGGGTCGAAAAAGGTGCAGATGTGTCAGTTCTCAGTGTCAGCACTGAGGATCAATACGAGACTTCAGATTTCCCGTTATCCGAGCTTGATCTGCAGCGATCTACGCTGGGGGCCCTATCAGCAGCGGGTTACGAGACGTTTCTTCAAATAATCGACCTTGAGCGAAGGGATTTCTTAGGGATTGAAGGGCTTGGTGAGCAGGGCACTGACCGCATTCTAAAACTAATTGAAGCCCTGACCGTAGTTGAGAATGAGGCCGCTAATGGAGGTGAAGAGGGAACCCAGACTGAGGATTCTGAAGAGGGAACCCAGACTGAGGATTCTGAAGAGGGAACCCAGACTGAGGATTCTGAAGAGGGAACCCAGACCGAGGATTCTGAAGAGGGAACCCAGACCGAGGATTCTGGGGAGGTTCAAGGGAATGCTAATGCTGTGTTAGATGAAATTGGAGAACAAGCTTTAGGCCCGGAAGAATCGGATGACTGAGGCCCTCCAAATTCTAGGCTTGGCGCGACGGGCTGGTGCAGTTGCTCCCGGAACCGCCGCTACTCGTCGGTCGATAAGTCGAGGTGAGGCGCGAATAGTCTTGATGGCTGAAGATGCTTCGTCAGCTCAGCTGGACAAGATTAGGCGAACCATGCGCAAACGGATAATCCCCCAGGTGTTGCTTGGGAACAGAGCAACATTGGGAGCTGCGATTGGGAAGGCTCCAATAACAGCGGTTGCAGTAACAGATGCATCCCTAGCGGGGCGACTCTTGGAAAGCATAGATGGTGAAATCATGGTGGATGAGGGGAGGGATTAGGTAAAGAATGCGTGTCCAGGAGCTTGCAAGAGACCTTGGAGTAGAAGCTAATGCTCTCATAGCACTGCTTCGGCAGATGGGGATCCCTGTTTCCGGTGTACGTTCAGTTATCAACGATGCCCAACAGGCTAAGGTTCTTGCAAAGATTGAGCGTGAGCGAAGAGCTGGCCATTCTGATCCAGCTACCGCGATTCAGGCAGTATTAGAAGAAGCGTCGCCCGCACCCAGTCGTCGTCGTCGTCGTCGTCGGGCATCCGAAATCCCACCACCGGATCCTGAGGTTATAACTGAGTCTGATGTTGAGTTGGGAGAGGGATTAACCGATGGGGAAGGCGCTGAGGTGGCAGATATGCCTGAGCTAGAAGATATAACAGCTGGTGACCCACCGTCCCCGGAAGCTAAGAAGGATGAAGAAGATTCTGAGTCAGAAGATTTGGATCTTGATATTCATCTGAGCCCAGCCACTACAGAAGTTCTTGAGGATCTAGATGGGCTGCAATCAGATGAGGCAGAACCGACGGAAACGGATAGTGCGTTTGATGAAGGTGAAAACTCACCGGCCTCCGAGGTGATTGAAGAAAAGATCGAAATCCAAGATCCTTCGGTATCAGATAAAGTGGAGCCTCTTGAGCCGGCTCGTGAGGGTGGCCCGGTCAGGAAAATTCGTCAACCGACTCCCTCTCCTGCTGCCAGTGCGGGACCAGGTGGCCAGGTTCGGATTCAGGCTGAGGGCTACACCGCTGATGGTCGCCGGCAGCGCAAGGATAAGAAGAAGGGCAAGAAGCGACAGCGTGTCGACAAGGATGCTGTGCAGTCAAACATCCAACGCGTCATGGCTGAGATCAAAGGAGGTTCTGCGAAAAAACGAAAGAAGAAGAAGGGACGTCAAACAGTTGAAGAGCAAGAAGCTCAGGTTGAGCAGGAACGACAGGAGGAAGAACGGGAGCGTACAACGGTTCGGGTGAATGAGTTCCTTACAATTGCAGAGTTAGCTGACCTCATTGATATATCCTCGACCGATATCATCGGGTCTGCGTTAAAAAACCTAGGTCTTCTAGTGACCATTAATCAGCGGCTTGATTTTGATCAGATCGAAATGTTGCTGGAAGAGTTCAATTTTACTGCCATTAGAGAGGAAGAGTACGTTGCGGAGCCGGAGTTTGAAGAAGTGCAAGATGCACCTGAAGATCTGAAACCGCGTTCTCCGGTTGTTACCGTCCTAGGGCATGTTGACCATGGAAAAACCCTCCTATTGGATCGTATTAGGGACACAAATGTGGTTGCTGGTGAGGCGGGTGGGATCACCCAACACATCGGAGCTTATCATGTAGATATTGAGGGAGGTCGTAGCATCACCTTCTTGGATACTCCGGGCCATGCTGCTTTTACTGCAATGAGAGCGCGAGGTGCAGAGATAACTGATGTCGTGATCCTAGTAGTTGCTGCAGACGACTCTGTCATGCCGCAAACCGTCGAGGCAATCTCTCACGCAGCCAATGCAGGTGTGCCTGTAATCGTTGCCATTAATAAGATTGATCTTCCAGCTGCCGACTCAAACAGGGTCAAACAAGGTCTATTACAGCACAATATTAATGTCGAAGATTTTGGAGGAGATGTGCTTGCGGTTGATCTGTCAGCCAAGACGGGAGAAGGGGTCGAAGAACTACTTGAAAAAGTACTACTCCAAGCGGAAATGCTTGAACTCAAGGCAAATCCTAACCGAGACGCTCAGGGCACGGTTATTGAAGCTCAACTAGATGTTGGTAAGGGTCCTGTCATTTCAGTGCTCGTTAAGAGTGGTACACTGCAAGTAGGGGACTCGTTTATCTGTGGATTTTTCGACGGTAGAGTGAGAGCTCTCCTCGATGAGCGCGGGCATAGCATTGACGAAGTTGGCCCAGCGATGCCAGTGCAGGTTCTAGGCGCCGGTGGTGTGCCTCAAGCTGGAGACATATTTCAGGTGATCAATCCTGATCGTGCTTCAGAGATCGCAGAGAAACGGCAGCGTTTGGAAAGAGAAAAGCAACTGCGTATTCGCGAACGTGCTGTTAACCTAGGGGATTTCGGGGCACTTGCTGCGGCAGGCGAGCTTTCAACTCTTCCCTTGGTTATAAAGGGGGACGTGGATGGTTCTGTTCAGGCACTATCAGATGCCCTCGAACAAATAGGTACCGATGAAGTACAAGTCGATATCGTCCATCGAGGAGTTGGTGCAGTCAATGAATCTGATGTGCTTCTTGCGCAGACGGCAGGGGCAGTAATCCTAGGCTTTAGTGTTCGTCCCCAAACCGCAGCACGTCAATCAGCGGATAGAGAGGGTGTGGAGATTCGTGTTTATGATGTGATCTACGAAGCTGTAGATGAAATAACAGCGGCACTTGAAGGGATGCTTGCGCCAGAGCGAAGAGAGACGGTAGAAGGTACGGCGGAGGTTCGCGAAACCTTCAAGATCACGAAACTGGGCACAATTGCCGGGTGTTATGTATCTGAAGGTCGAATGGACCGTAAGGGCCATGCGCGCATCATCCGTGATGGGATAGTGATCTACGATAGCGAACTGAGTTCGCTAAAGCGTTTCAAGGACGATGTGAAAGAAGTTCGAGAGGGATTTGAGTGTGGCATCGGTGTCAAGAACTTTAATGATGTGAAGGTTGGGGATCTCATTGAATGCTACACGGTTCAGGAAGTTGCCCGGACTCTCAATTAGTATCACTCATGATTCTCAGATACTTAATCTGCGAAGTCCTGATTTCCTAAGGCAGTTACTCACAGGGGCATAGGTTAGATGGTTATTGCCTCAGCCACTTGGGAGTTGAATTTCCCGGAATGTTCGTCGCTCAAAGAGAAGCGATCAATTCTCAGATCCTTGAAGGACCGTTTGCGGAATAAGTTCAACGTTTCTGTGGCCGAAACTGCTTTTCAAGATGTACATAAGAGAGCTCAACTGACTATAGCCCTAGTCGCTTCGAATGGGCGCTATGCAGAATCTGTCTTGGACAAAATGGACAGTTTTGTGGAGCGTAATGGAAAGGCTCTTATCGTCTCGGTGCAGAAGAGGGTCCACTAATGGTGACTAAGCGCTTAGCCCGACTCAATGAACAGCTTAAGCGTGAGATTTCTGAGTTGGTTCACAGGAAAGTGAGAGATCCTCGGGTTGGTCCAGTGACTATTACGAGCGTCGAGGTCGCTGGGGATTTGAGCTCAGCCCGGGTCTACGTTCGTGCTCAGAATACGAATGATGGATTGGGCGAGTCGCTCGTCGGGCTCGAAGCTGCAGCAGCATTTCTTCGTGGGGAACTCGGCCGGTTACTACACTTACGTCGTGTCCCAGAATTGCGATTTCAGAAAGACCACTCATTAGACCAAGCCCGCCGTATTGAGGAAATCCTCTCTGATGTGGTTCATCCAGATTTGGATGAAGACGAGGAACATCACGAGTGAGTTATGTTGGCCCGGACTTGGGCTTTGTTCTTCCTGTCGATAAACCTTCGGGACCAACATCCCACGATGTCGTTACCATGCTGCGCCGTGCATTGGTGACCCGGAAGGTCGGACATACAGGTACTCTGGATCCGTTCGCGTCAGGGTTGCTTTTAATGTGCGTTGGTTATTCAACTCGGTTATCAGAATACTTGGTCGGGTTGGATAAGTCCTATGATGCTGTGGCATTACTAGGGGTTTCAACAACGACTGAAGATGCTCAAGGAGACGTGATCGATGAGTCTAGAGGGTGGGAATGTCTTACCGCTGATCAAGTTGATGAGGTACTTAATTCATTCCAGGGTGACCTAGAACAAATCCCTCCTCAATTCTCTGCAAAGAAGATTAAGGGAGTGCCGATGCATCAGCGCGCTAGACGTGGCGAATTTGTTGATCTCCCAGCCCAGAATATAAGGATTCACCAACTTGAGTTACTTGGTATGGATCTACCAACCGTACGTTTCCGCGTGCGTTGCTCTAGCGGTACTTATGTCAGATCTCTGGCTAGGGATATAGGCGATAAACTGAAAGTCGGAGCTCATTTAGTCGAACTACGCCGCACTTCGGTTGGTGATTTTTCGGTAGAGGATGCGGTCAAGGTCGATCAATTCTCTGATGGGTCTAGAATCGAGAAGCGATCAATCGATCCCTTGAGAGCTGTAGGGCATCTGCCTTCACTGGAGGTCAGTCAGATCGACGCAGAGAAGCTTGCCTGTGGGAAGACCATCCCATTTGAAGACCCAGTTACATCCAAACTTGTGGCTGTATCGAAAGAGGAGATTCTTATCGCCATTGCTGAAGCTAGGGAGGGTTATCTTCAACCGAGAAAGGTCTTTGTTCAGTGAGGCATAGTAGATGGTCACACACGTCCGGGGTCCCTGATGATGTTGGGAACGTTGTGACTGTCGGCACCTTCGACGGTATCCATCTGGGCCATTGGATGATACTTCGGGAGATAAGTGAGAGAGCGCGAGTTGCTAAAAGGCGAAGTGTACTTGTGACCTTTGAACCGCATCCCTTAAAAGTTCTGAGGCCAGAATCAGCTGTACAGTCACTTACCACATCACTGGAGAAGAAGGAAATCCTTAGCGAGAGCGGCCTAGACTACGTCGTCTTCATTGCCTTCAATAAACTGCTTTCAAGATACCAGCCACTCCAATTCGTCAAAGAAATATTGGTTGAACGTTTTCACGTTAAGGAACTCGTAATTGGCCATGACCATGGATTTGGTCGTGATCGGTCAGGTAACGTTGATACGCTGAGAGAGCTTGGAGCAGAACTGGGTTTTCAAGTCGATGTTGTAGAACCTGTTGAGGCCGGTGGTGCTGTAGTTTCTTCAACTCGGATTCGTGCTGCAGTTGATGCGGGTCGTATGGACGAAGTGGAGCTATGTCTTGGCCGTCCATACTCTTTCTGCGGCACGGTAGTTTATGGAGAGAAGCGGGGTCGTCAGCTCGGGTTTCCGACCGCTAACCTTTCGGTCGCCGATAAAGATAAGCTCATGCCACGTCCGGGAATTTATGCGGTGCAGTGCAGGGTAGAGGGCGAGAGACATCCGGGTGCGCTACATCTGGGACCACGCCCAACCTTCAAAGGACTTTCTCCAAGCGTAGAGGTTCATCTCTTAGACTTTGATCGAGATATCTATGGATCTGAAGTAACGGTGGAATTTGTAGAATTCCTCAGAGAGATCGTATCGTTCGACAGCCCTCAGCAACTGATTGCACAAATGGGACAGGATGTACAGACAGCTCACCGTGCAGTAGACGAAAGAGCAAGATCAGTCTAGCTTTTCGACTAGAAAATTAAGCTTCCCTTGAAGCGATAGACTCTCGCGGAGGCACGACGCTAATGGCGATCGTCAAAGAAGATATTATTGTAAAGTACCAAATCCACGAAGATGATCGTGGAAGTGCCCCGGTCCAGGTAGCGATTCTTACGGCTCGCATCAATGATCTCCGGACCCACTTTGAGGCTCACAAGAAGGATCACCATAGCCGACAAGGCCTGCTGAAAATGGTAGGGCGTCGGCGGCGCCTTCTAGAGTATCTTAGAAAGACGGACATCGAACGGTATCGCGAGCTCATTGCTGATCTAGGACTGCGGCACTAATCCCTCCGAGGGTGTTGCACGCTCCGGCTGGGAGGCGGCCTTCGAATTTGCTGCGGAACGGGCTCACGCAAGTGTGTGCTCCCTGGCAGCGGTCGCTCTCTCCTTCGGCTCTTGCATCCCTTCGGCATTTAAACCTAAGCGGGGGAAAATCCCCCGGTAAAACCGAAGTGAGTAAAACAGAATGATTAAAAGGATTGAGCATCAATTCGCTGGGCGAACCCTTTCGCTCGAGATAGGCCGTATGGCAACTCTCGCACAGGGTTCATGCCTGGTTCAGTACGGCGACACAGTTGTCCTGTGCGCCGCGACAGTCCGAGACGGACCGACGCATCTCCCCTTCTTCCCGTTGACGGTAGAGTACCGGGAGAAGACATATGCGGCAGGGAAGATCCCGGGTGGCTTCTTCAAACGCGAAGGCCAGCCCGGTGAGAAGGAAATTCTCTCGGCCCGCATGATCGACCGACCGGTTCGGCCGCTGTTCCCTGACGGATTCATGCACGAGACACAGCTCGCGTGCTTCATTCTGTCGGCCGATCAGGAAAACGACGCGGATGTGCTCGCGCTGCTCGGCAGCTCGGTCGCGCTCAACATGTCCAAGATCCCGTTCAACACGCCGGTAGCATCGGTTCGCGTCGGTCGGATCAAGGACACGTGGGTTCTCAACCCGACGTTCCAGCAGCTCGAGTACTCGGACGTCGACATCGTTGTGTCGGGCACTTCCGATGCCATCACGATGGTCGAGGGCGGCGCTATCGAGGTGCCGGAGGCCGACATTCTCGAGGCGCTCGACATCGCGCACGGCGGGATCAAGGAGCTGTGCGCGCTGCAGGTGGAGCTGCTCGAGGGACACCTTGTGCCCGATATGGAGTGGAGCCCGATCGAGCCCGATGTGGATCTCAGGGCGAAGGTGGAGGGCGTCGCTGAGTCCAGGGTCGCCGAGGCGCTCAACCTTGCCGACAAACAGGAGCGCAATCAGGCGATGGCCGCGGTGACCGAAAATGTCATCGCCACGCTGACGGCGGAGGATGAGGCCTACGCGGATCAGAAAAAGGACATTGGCGAGATTCTCAGGGGGATCGAGAAGCGCACCATGCGCCGTCAGATCCTGGACAAGGGCGAGCGCGCTGATGGTCGTGGTTTGGATGAGGTTCGCCAGATTACGTCGGAGGTCGGAGTGCTCCCGCGCACGCACGGATCAGCGCTCTTCACCCGCGGGCAAACGCAGGCTCTCGCCGTGGTCACCCTTGGGACGTCACGTGACGAGCAACGGATCGATTCGATCGATTCACGCGAAGAGATCAACAAGTCGTTCATGCTCCACTACAACTTCCCGCCCTTCTGCGTCGGTGAGGCGAAGCCGTTCCGCGGACCGTCTCGGCGTGAGAAAGGGCACGGGCACCTGGCGGAGCGCGCGATGCAGCCGCTCTTGCCGACGTACGACGACTTCCCGTACACGATTCGCGTCGTGTCGGAGATCCTCGAGTCGAACGGTTCGTCATCGATGGCATCGGTCTGTGGCACGTCTCTCTCACTGATGGATGCCGGCGTGCCGATCAAGGCGGCCGCCGCAGGCGTCGCGATGGGACTCATCAAGGAGGGTGATAAGGTCGCGATCCTGACCGACATCCTGGGTCTCGAGGACGCGCTCGGGGACATGGACTTCAAGGTCGCTGGCACCCGAGATGGCGTGACCTCGATCCAGATGGACATCAAGATCGAAGAAGGTCTTACGGTGGAGATCCTCGAGGAGGCGCTCAAGCGTGCTCACACGGCCAGGATGCACATCTTGGACCTCATGGATGAGACATTGCCTGGGGCTCGAGAGGATCTTTCAACATATGCCCCACGCATTGTGTCAATCCAAATCAATCCAGAGAAGATCGGTGAGATTATTGGACCGAAGGGGAAGACGATTCGAGCAATTCAAGATGAATCAGGCGCCACAATAGAGATTGATGATAGCGGGCTCGTTAAGATTGCCGCGGTTTCGGGAGAGGCTGGAACTCGCGCCCGGGAAATGATCGAGGCGATTGTTAAAGATCCAGAGATAGGCCGTATCTACGAAGGTCCAGTCAAGAACACTACAACCTTCGGTGCCTTCATTGAAATTATGCCAGGGACTGAGGGCCTATGTCATATCTCAGAACTCTCAGAGGAGCGGACTGACCGGACTGAAGATGTGCTAAAAAGAGGTGATATTACGAGAGTCAAACTCCTTTCGATCGATGAGAAAGGAAGGTTGAGATTGTCTCGAAAGGCTGCCCTTGAAGAAGAGGCAGAGGGTACTTCTGAGGACGGGGTCGAGGATGAAGGCTCGGATAGTCTTGAGGTGATCGAAGACTGAGCCTTCCTAGCAACTGTATTGAGGGAATTAACCTACTTGCCCATCGGGATACTTTGTCTCGCACGGCATCAGGCTTGACCGCTGTCTCTTCAGATGATGTTGAGCACATTTGTGAAACCCGGCTCACTAGTGGCATACATGTTCTCAGTGAGTATATACCCTCAGTACGTTCAGCTGCCGTGGGGGTATGGGTACGCCAGGGATCGGCTCACGAAACCGATTCTGATTCAGGTGTGAGCCATTTACTTGAGCACATGGTGTTCAAGGGTACGGAAAGACGCTCAGCGTCAGAGATTGCACTCTCCTTAGAGAGTTTGGGAGGACTCCTGGACGCATATACGACGCGTGAACACACCTCTTATCAGGCGAGGGTTCTCGATGAGCATCTTGGGAAAGCTCTAGATGTACTAGCAGACCTAACTCTCGCACCATTATTGAGTGATAACGACCTAGAGTTGGAACGAGAGGTAATTCTGGAAGAGATAGCCCAAGTCCAGGATACTCCGGATGACTTGGTTTTTGAGATGCACTCTGATCAACTTTGGCAGGGACATCCATACGGCCGATCAATACTTGGCACGAAGACATCAGTCTCACAGCTTTCAAGCGATAAGCTCCGAGAGCTACACCAAAGAACTTATCGAGGAAATAATCTTATTGTGGCTGCAGCTGGCAATCTCTGCCACGAAGAGCTTGTTGAGGCCGTAAGCCGGTTGTTCCCCACCCACTCTTCAGATGTAGATGACGTGTCTTTAGTTGTGGAACCAGAGGGGATAAAGCATGGGGATGCATTCGTTGCACGTACTTCTGCTCAGACGCACATCGTATTTGGGACAAATGTGCCCGGACATTGTCATCCGGATCGATATCCACTTGCACTCTTGTCTTCGGCCCTAGGTGGCGGAATGAGTTCCAGGCTTTTCCAGAAAATTAGAGAGAAGATGGGACTCTGTTATTCGATCTATACTTATCAGTCTTTCTATAGTGTTGCCGGTATTTCTGGTGTCTACGTTGCGACAAGACCTACTACAGCTCAAGCTGCAGTTGAGGCTATATCAACCGAGTTATCGATACTTGCAGCAAGTGGCTTAACTGCGGAGGAATTGGATAAGACTAAGAGACAGGTTAAGGGACAGGTCATGCTTTCTCTGGAATCTCCGGGCGCTAGACTTCACCGACTTGCTTCGTTTGCGTTGCACAAAGAGCCATTTGTGGGGTTAGATGGAGTCTTAGAGAAGATCGACGCCGTATCTTTTGAAGAAATTCAGCGAGTGGCTGAAATGTACTACTCTCCTGACCATCATTTCGTGCTACGTCTGGGGCCAGAGGAGATCTAGAGGTAGCATTTCTTAAAGAACTGAGAACTGTGAGAATCGAATGCTGATTGGTGTACCCAAGGAAATCAAACCTGATGAGTATCGTGTTGCCCTCACTCCAGCCGGGGCAGAGATGCTTTCTCAAGATGGACATAACATCGTCATGGAGTGTGGTGCGGGCTTAGGAAGCGGCTTCACTGACGATTTCTATGCAGAAGCAGGGGTTGGACTACTCGATACAGCGGAAGAGGTTTGGGCTCAGGCTGACATGATTATGAAAGTCAAGGAGCCTATACACCAAGAGTTACCGCACATGAGAGATGGTCAGCTGATTTTTACCTACTTTCATTTTGCAGCTGATGAAAGCCTAACTAGAGCATGTTTAGAAGCAGGTGTGGTGGCGATTGCCTATGAAACTGTCAAACTATCTAGTGGAGAATTGCCTCTACTAACCCCAATGAGTGAAGTGGCAGGGCGCATGGCAGTCCAGGCGGGAGCAAAATATCTGGAGAAGCCGCAAGGTGGGTTGGGGGTCTTACTGGGTGGAGTACCTGGGGTACTACCGGGCAAAGTTCTGATTTTGGGTGGTGGAGTTGTCGGCGCTAACGCGGCAAAGATGGCCGCAGGCTTAGGTTCGAGGGTCCATATAATGGACATCGATCTCGAGCGGCTGCGTTACCTAGATGATGTCATGCCTGCCAATGTCCAAGTACTCTTCAGTACGCGATATGCAATTCGCAAACAAGTCCAAGACGCTGACTTAATTATCGGTGCCGTGCTGATTCCAGGAGCGAAGGCTCCGAGATTGATTAATCGTGAAGATTTGGCTTTGATGCGTCCCGGGACGGTGATCGTGGATGTTGCTGTGGATCAGGGTGGGTGTGTAGAGACGATCAAGCCAACTACCCATCAGGACCCGGTTTATCTGGTTGATGAGGTTATGCATTATGGTGTGGCGAATATGCCCGGAGGAGTCCCGCGAACAAGCACCCTTGCTCTGACCAATTCAACTCTCCCGTATGCACTTGCGCTTGCTGAGAAGGGATGGGAGCAAGCTTGCTTGCTGGATTCAGCCTTGAAAGCAGGAGTGAACATTGTCCACGGTCAGGTTACTTGTCAGGGTGTTGCAGATGCTTTCGAGATGGAATGCCATGATGTCAATGACTTATTGATGGGTTCGGCTCAGGTGTGACTGGAGAACTAAAGGTTCAATTTCAAAGGCTTCCGTCCAATCCGGATCTCCCATTACCGGCCCGAGCAACACCGCAGGCCGCCGGTTATGACATACGGTCGGCTGAAACTAAGGTAGTGCTAGACCCGGGGGAGATTCGTTTAATAAGTACCGGGTTGATTATGGAGCTACCCGAAGGAGTGGAATGTCAGGTACGTCCCCGTTCAGGTTTGGCGTTGAACTATGGGATCACTCTACCAAATAGTCCGGGTACTATCGATCCAGATTACAGAGGTGAAGTCAAGATTATTATCCAAAATCTTGGATCGGAGCAGGTTACACTAATCAGGGGTGAGCGTGTAGCTCAGCTGGTCTTCTCGCTATTTCAAAGCCCGGAAGTGGTAGAGGTGGAAGAACTTAGCAATACGGACCGGGGAGAAAGTGGCTTCGGAAGTACTGGAATTGGTTAGGTACTATAGGATATCATTCCAATACGTTTTGGATACTGGCTTCTGGTGGTCAGTAAACGTATGTTCTCGAGCCCTTTGAGCAGTGTAAGACGCCCAAAAATCCCGAAAATTGCCCCATGACCTTGGAATGTCGACTGAACTGTTGTCTGGACTAAGTAGTTGGTTTAGCTCGGGACGTCTAGTCCCGGTGAATGACATTGCTGTCGACCTCGGCACTGCAAATACATTGGTCTACGTGAAGGGCGAGGGCATTGTACTCAACGAACCATCTGTGGTGGCAGTTGAAAAGGGAAGCAGCAGAATCATGGGCATAGGGCTTGAGGCCAAGCGGATGCTCGGGCGTACACCGGAAGGGATCGAGGCGATTCGTCCTTTAAAGGACGGAGTGATTGCTGATGTAGATGTAACAGAGATGATGCTTCGGCACTTCCTAGTTCAGGTTACACATAAACGAATCTTTCGGATCAAGCCTCGCGTAGTCATAGGTGTTCCGTCTGGGATTACTGAACTTGAACGTAGGGCAGTCCGGTCATCGGCTATGTCAGCTGGAGCGAAGGTTGTATACATGGTGGATGAGCCAATGGGGGCGGCCATTGGGGTGGGTCTTCCAGTGGAAACACCAACTGGGAATATGGTTATCGATATTGGTGGAGGTACTACGGAGATTGCTGTCATCGCGTTGTCAGGAATTGTCTCTAATACATCAATCCGAGTCGGAGGAGACGAACTTGACGCGGCGATCGTCACATTTCTTCGGAAGAATTACAATCTGCTTATCGGTGAGCCGACAGCGGAGGCCATCAAGATCCAGATTGGGTCAGCGTTTGATGTTGGTGAAGAGCGAGAGATGGAGGTAAAGGGCAGGGACCTGGTATCTGGTATCCCCAAGACTGTGACCGTCCACTCGCAGGAAGTTCGAGAGTGCATACAAGAGCCAATTCAAGCGATTGTCGAGGCCGTGCGTCGAGCGCTTGAAATTACTCCACCTGAACTTTCCTCAGATATTGTGGACCGGGGGATCGTGATGACCGGTGGTGGCGCACTGATCCGAGGACTGGATCGATTATTGCAGCACGAGACCAACCTCCCAATCCATGTGGATGAAGAACCGCTAACGTGTGTGGTGCGAGGTGCAGGCCGGATCCTCGATGACCTCCACCACTATCGTACTGTTCTAGTCCAGTAGGAGGTAGGAGTCTTGGTGGCGTTCAGGCCCGAGCCGGAGCACGCTGAGGGTCAACGACGTCAGAATCTGCTCGCAATCTCATTCTTTATCCTGGCATTAGTTACCGCATATATCCCAGCCGATATGCAACAAAGCATCGCCTGGTCGATGCGAGTCACAACTCTGCGGCCCTTCATCCTAACTCAGCAATGGGTAGTTGCCGCTAAGGAAAATGCTGCAGAGACAGGGATTCTAAGGGTTCAACTAGACTCTCTTACCGCTACGCTATCCTCGCAGGTCGGTCTTTTGGATGAGAACCGAGTCCTTAGGGATTTGCTTGATTTATCTAAACGAGGTGAGGGTTTTTTCCGTCCTGCAACAGTATTGCGTTCAGGAATTCCTGGATCGGAGAGCATGTTTTTTTTGGAGCTCGGGTCAGGGGATGGGATTGAAAATGGAGCCCCGGTAGTGAATAGACATGGATTGGTGGGTAGAATCCTGGAGGTACGACAAGAAATTTCAGTAGGTATGGACTGGACTCATCCCGATTTCCGTGTAAGTGCGATGCTTCAGGACGGTGGCACATATGGTATAGTAGAAAATCGGCGAGGCACCTTCCGGGAAGAAGACCGACTAGTGCTCAACGGGACTGCGTACTACGAAACTGCGTCCGATGATACACCGGTGGTAACTAGTGGGCTCGGTGGCGTCTTTCCGAGAGGGATTCCTATAGGCCATATAGCTGGTATTGAGGAAGTTCAAGGACAGTGGAGGAAGGCTTATCGCCTTCGGCCGATGGTAGAGCCGGGTTCTGTCACACACGTTATTGTCTTCACTAATCGCGTGCCCAATAACCTGGATCAGCTCTGGTCAGGCGATTCTTTAAGTACCGTAGAAAAGGAGATTGTGGAGCGTAGGGAGCCATGAGTCACAGCGTCAGATTATGGCTCGTTGTTCTATGCCTTTTCTTGGCTCACTTCATAATGCATGTGGGGTTTGGGCTGGGGGCCGTGGTCCCGGATATGCTCACCATTGCGCTACTTCTAGCTGCACGAGAAATCGGCATAGGATGGGCCTCTGGACTTGGGCTTGTGTTTGGGCTCTTAGAAGACTCACTAAGCGTCCTGGCATTTGGGGCTAGCAGCGTGGCCATGACGATGACTGGAGCTCTGGGGGCGACTACACGGAACCTGTTCGTGGGTGATTCACTAAGTTTTCAGCTTTCGTACTTCATTCTTGGAAAATGGGCTCGTGAGTTACTTCATTGGGTAATGGCGGGTGAGGCTCTCCGTCTGCCATTTCTTGAACAAGTGATGCTGAATGGTCTCTTAGGGGGTGTATACGCTGCAGCTATAGCGACACCACTTATGGTATTGATGGGATGGCGTAGGAGAGAAGTGAGATGAATCTATATCACCCGCACTCTCGGAGGCAGCGAGCACGAGGTCTATATCTGACCATGGGGATCTTGATGGGAATCCTCACTGTGGCGTTCTTCAGACTTCAAGTGTTGCGCTCAGATACTTGGGAACTAAGAGCGGAATCAAACCGTATTCGCCAGCTCCCAATTCCTGCTCCACGAGGTACTATCCACGATCGGAATGGCCGTGTCATTGCCGATAATGTTCCGGGGTATGCGATAACACTTCTACCTGGGCCACCAGACTCTATCCGAGCGACGCTCAATAAGATGAGTCAGTATATGGAGATCTCGGATGAGCGTATTGAGTCTCTGCTGGCGTTCCTTACACGCTATGGCCGGCAGCCACTGGTGGTGGACTCTGATGCTGACTTCCCAGTGGTGAGTGCCCTTCAAGAACGCCGAACAGAGTTTCCGAGAGTCTACATCGAAATGAGACCGCGGCGCAGGTATTTTGGAGGTGAGGCAGCGGCTCATGTACTCGGCTACGTTGGAGAAATCACTGCTGACGAACTAACATCCATTGACTTTTCTCAGGACCTTTATGAACAGGGCATGGTCGTGGGAAAAGCAGGGGTAGAGAAGCAATATGAATCGATCCTACAGGGCAGAAGGGGTCTCAAGTACGTTGAAGTAGACGCTCGTGGGCGTATCGTAGGCGACTTCGGTGCCTTCAGGGTGGACCCCGGTGAGGGAGGAGAGAGCCTGCACCTCAATATTGACATCGAGTTGCAGGAGTGGATCCACGACATCTTTCCCAAATCATTGACTGGGGCTGTGATAGCGTTGGACCCGGAAGATGGGGGTATTCTGGCCCTCTATTCTAACCCAGGATATGACCCCAATGACTTTGTGAGTGGGATATCAACCGAACTTTGGCAGAGCCTCAACGCTGATAATCGAAACCCCCTGTTCAATCGTGTTGTACTGGGGCTCTACCCTCCTGCGTCGACTTGGAAATTAGCTGTAGCCGGAATTGGCCTGGATCTTGGAGTGATCACACCGGACGAGAAGATGCCTGTCGCGTGCACTGGGTCCTATACTTTTGGTGACCGATCCTACAGGTGTTGGGACCCTGATGGTCATGGGTTCAACAACTTAGCTGAGGCAATTGGTAATTCTTGCGATGTCTATTTTTACCAACTTGGGCTTAGAATTGGGCTTGATCCGCTTCTGCGGCGCTCCACAGAAATTGGGTTCAGCCGACAGTGCGGTATTGATCTTCCCCAAGAGAGTCGGGGAATTTTTCCATCTGAGAGAGAGTTTTGGGAGCAGAGGTTCGGGTACGCTCCTCGGGAAGGGGAGGTCCTCCCGCTTTCAATTGGTCAGGGCCCGAATTCCCAAACACCTCTTAAGATAGCTCAGTTCTATCTTGCACTCGCTAGAGATGGTACCGCCCCAACTCCCGTTCTGGCTCGTGGTCTGGAAATTGGGGACACATGGGCCCTTGATCTAGATCCTGGCCACATGGAGGCCCTCCGTGAGGGGTTGAGGAAGGTTACAGCCCCAGGTGGTACCGCCCACTTCGGTACAGCGCTTGAACATTGGGAAGTCCTAGGAAAGACAGGTACCGCTGAGCACGGACTGAGTCAGGCCGGCCTCGCTGAGCCACATGCTTGGTTCGCTGGAATGGCAGGCCCTTTCGATGGCCCTCCGCGCATTGTGGTGGTAGTGATCGTGGAATATGGGGAGAGTGGTTCCGCGATAGCTGCCCCCATCATGGCAAAAACAGCTGACTACTACCTCCGAAGGAAGTACGGTATCCCAACGGACAGTGTGCAAACGTACTTGGATCATGTGCAGATTGGGCCTGTGCCAACCTGGTATCGAGAGCGCTATCCTGCCGTAATTGGTGCTATCCGGTGACGCGTCAATTGACGAAATGGCTCCTTGAACCTTCCCTGGTGCTAGCTGTCTTCGCTCTCACATGTTTTGGGGTGGCAATGATCTATTCTGCGGGAGTTGTCCATATCCCAAACGATGTAACTCAGAATGCATGGATTCGCCAAGGGACATGGTTCGTACTGGCAGTGATAGCGTTCATTGTTGTGGTTCGGGTCCCGGTGCGCTGGATCGAATGGGTCGCTCTACCTTCATATACGCTTAGTATCCTACTTTTGGTATCTACTCTTGTAGTCGGGACAGGGGTGGGGACGGCTGCAGGTGTAAAAAGTTTTATTCAAATTGGATCATTCAGTTTCCAGCCATCCGAGATCGCGAAGATTGCGACTATCCTGTTTCTAGCAAGATTCTTATCACAGAGGAAGGATCCACTTAATTCAGTTCAGGATCTTCTGCTTCCTGCACTCTTGGTTGGGCTTCCATTGGTACTCGTCATGCTCCAACCCGACTTGGGTACCACGATGGCGTTTGGGGGGATCCTTTTCGCGATGTTCTTCTGGGCGGGTACCCCAGTGATCCTACTTCTCCTTATAGCCAGTCCTGTACTTGGCCTAATGCTTTCCTACGACACGATTATATGGTCTGGCTACATAGTTGCATTAGTTGGCTTCCTGTATCTCTTCCGCTATCGACTTCTTCTATTTGAGTCTATTGGAGTAGTTCTTGCTAATCTAGCAGCTGGCACGGTAGCTCAACCCCTCTGGAATCGACTTGCCATCTATCAACAAAATCGCATCCTTGTTTTTCTTGATCCAGAAGTAGACCCCCGTGGAGCTGGATACCAACTTATCCAATCGAAAGTCGCAGTTGGAAGCGGCGGAGTCATGGGTCAAGGATTTACTTTAGGTTCTCAAAAGCGGTATGACTTTCTTCCCGAGCAGCATACTGACTTTATCTTCAGTGTTGTGGGGGAAGAGCTTGGGTTCATCGGCACTGCGCTCGGGATCCTTGCTTTTTGCTTCATCCTGGGACGTTTGGTTCACATGGCGACACAGACACCAGATCCCTTTGCTGGCTTAGTAGTGCTTGGTATCTTCGGTGCCTGGCTTACCCATATCTTCGTAAATATCGGCATGACTGTCGGTGTAGTACCGATCACCGGTATACCACTCCCATTTGTGAGTTATGGAGGCACGTTCCTTTTAATGTGTTGGATCTCCTTGGCTATTGCTGTTCGTGTAGCCCACGAAGGCTAGGCAAACTGCTTGGATAAATGTGGACTGCATCGACAAATGGGATCGGCAACTGAGGGTTAGGTGGACAGATTATCTCTGGCATTCACCTATTCACTCCTAATGACTCGAATGATGTATGACTTGCCCAGCCCACTCACATACACCAGACAGTTTTGATGGCTTGGTTTAGGAAGGAAAAGAAGCCTCTTAAGGCTCAAAAAAAGAGAGATGTGCCTGCGGACATTTTTGAGCAATGTCCGGGTTGTGGAGAGGTGCTCTATCGAGAGCGACTTGCAAGGAATTTCAGCGTCTGTGAGTCGTGTGGTCACCACCTCAGGATCTCGGCCGAGGGCTACTTAAGCATTCTGTTGGATCCAGGGAGTTTTGAAGAACTCGATGGAGATCTTAGAGCTAGCGATCCCTTGGAATTCGTGGATGTCAAACCCTATGTGAACCGAATTGTGACAGCAGAGTCAGCTGGAAAGAGTGAGGCTGTGGTAACTGCAGCCGGACGACTTGATGGAATTGAAATCACAATTGCGGCAATGGATTTTTCCTTCATCGGAGGTTCGATGGGATCGGTCGTCGGAGAAAAGATTGCGAGAGCATGTCGGTTAGCTCTTCAGCGAAGTGTGCCCTTTATCATCGTAAGCCAATCAGGTGGTGCCCGCATGCAGGAAGGCATCTACTCGTTGATGCAAATGGCTAAGACTTCCACAGTACTAGCGAGGCTGCATGAGGCATCCCTTCCGTTTATCTCAGTCTTAACAAACCCCACAACTGGTGGAACCACTGCATCCCACTCAATGCTTGGGGATGTGAACCTGGCCGAGCCAAATGCCCTCATTGGTTTTACTGGGCCGAGGGTGATTGAGGAGACAATCAAGCAGGAACTCCCTAAGGGGTTTCAACGCTCAGAGTTTCAATTGGAACACGGGATGATAGACCTGGTGGTAGACCGACGTGACCTCAAGGAAACCATCGCCCTGATCCTCAGACATCAACGAGTTGGGTGGACGGAATAGCAGGCGCCCAAGAACTTCAGGCTAGGCTAGACGGCGGCTTTTTTCTTGATGATCTAGCCGATCGACTGTTCCCGTCGCTTGCCTCTGGTGTTCATTGGGGGCTTGAGAGAACTGAAAAGGCCCTGAAGCGTTTGGGTAATCCCCATCGAAGTTACCGCACCATCCACGTAGGCGGCACTAATGGAAAAGGCTCGGTCACATCCACTTTAGCAGCCGTCCTTGAGACGGCTGGTTTTCGCACTGGCTGCTACACCTCACCTCACCTGTGTTCGTTCAGGGAGCGGATTCGTGTCGCTGGTAATCCCCTGACTCAAGATCGAGCATTGGGTTTTGCCGAAGAGCTAATGAATGTTCCAGAAAGCTATGGACTCACCTTCTTTGAGGCAGCCACAGTACTTGGGTTGTACGCTTTTGAACGTGAGGATGTCGAGGTTGCAGTGATCGAAGTCGGGTTGGGAGGGCGCCTTGACGCTACCAATGTTATTTCCCCTGAGATTACTGCGATCACCAATGTAGCACTCGATCATTCAGACTATCTAGGTAATTCATTAATAGGGATAGCGCGGGAAAAACTGGGTATTGTGAAGCCAGGTGTCCCGCTCGTAACAACAGAATCTGACAAAGGCTTACTAGAAATATTCCGTGAAGTGACAAGGGATGTGGGATCACCCTGCCTGAAGGCAACTGAACCTGCGCCCGATAGAATTGGAGTTAGTCCTGATCGAACTCGTTTCACTCTGGAGACGAATGCTTGGGGACAGATTGAGATTGAGACACCTCTTATCGGGCGCCATCAGGCGACCAACGCTGCCTTGGCGGTCGAAATACTTCAGCATATGCCTGAGGATCTAAGACCCGAGTTAGAGGCATTAAGAGCGGGGATTGCTACTGTTGAGCATCACGGTCGAAATCAGATTGAAGTCATTGATGGACGAGTGTGGTTCTTTGATGTGGCGCATAATGTGGCGGGGATGGATTCCCTTATTGATACTATCGACAGTCTTGATCTTCCGCGCCCGCTTGTTGCTTTGGTTGGGATCTTGGGCGACAAGAATTGGAGAAGCATGCTTTCCCCTCTCCTCTCTCGAATGGATTCGGCACTCTTGACCCAACCTCCTTCTGCGCCTCCGGACCGTCGTTGGAAACCAGAGGATGTGTTCCAGGCCTTAGAGAAGATCGCGCAACTTCGAATTGAGGAAGATTTCGAACAAGCGCTGATACAAGCCCGGAGTGACGCAGGGCAGGGCACTGTGCTTGTTACGGGGTCGGTGCACAGTGTAGGAAGTGCCCTTAAGATTCTCAAAAGGGAACCACTGAGAGGTGAGTCATGTTGAACTGGACTCTCCAATTCACTGTTCCTACCCCATTGTAGATCTGGACTGGCCTCCTAGATTTCGCGCCACCATGGCTAATTCAGCGTTTCCAAGACTTCCGGGGTTCCGAGACTTCCCACCGGAAGAATTCGCGCTCCGGACTCATATTTGTGAGGCCTGGCGCCGGGTAGCTCATAGGTATGGTTTCCTAGAGTATGATGGCCCTCCTCTCGAACCGATTGAGTTATACGTTCAGAAGAGCGGTGATGAAATTGTTAACCAGCTTTACTCCTTTACAGACAAGGGTGACCGAGAGGTATCCTTGAGGCCAGAGATGACACCGTCACTCGCTCGCATTCTAGGGGCGAGGAGCAGGGGGATGAGTAAGCCGATCCGTTGGTTTAGTCTCCCACAGCTATTTCGGTACGAGCGACAACAACGCGGCCGACTAAAGGAACACTTCCAATGGAATGTGGATCTTATTGGAGAGGCTGGCTTAGCTGCTGATGCTGAGATTCTTGCAGTTGCAATTGATGGGCTTCGGGAGCTTGGTTTAACATCTGAAGATTTTGTCGCTCGAGTATCGGATCGTGGACTAGTACAAATACTTCTTGAGGTATTAGGGGTACCTGAAAGTGCAGTTGCTGGCACCCTTGCTATAGCCGATAAGCTAGGAAGAACACCAGAAGCGGCTGTGCGAGAGAAGCTTGTAACAGATGTGGGTTTTTCGGATGATCTGGCAAAACAAGTTCTTGCGGTATTTCTTGCCCCCTCACTTGAAGACATTGACGCACAGCTTCTCTCCGACAGCCGGGTCTTGGATCGGATTACATCATTCCGTGAATTCGTAGCAAGACTAGGTACGATGGGCTTGGGTGAGTATGTGGAGGTCGATCTAAAAATTGTACGAGGGCTAGCATACTATACCGGAGTTGTCTTCGAACTCTTTGACCGGAAGGGAGAACTCCGAGCGATTTGCGGAGGAGGGCGTTACGATCGCCTGCTTGAACTTGTCGGAGGGGAACCACTTCCTGCGACCGGATTCGGGATGGGTGACGTAGTACTAGGCGAACTCCTTTCTGATCGCGGACTCGTTCCAGCGTTCCAAAGAGAACTCGACTACTTTGTCGTTGTCGTCTCAGCACAGGAGCGCCCGGAGGCATTAAGGATTGCTCAGGCCCTCCGTGAGTCCGGCAAGAGCGTCGCTTATTCTTTACGTGATCAGTCTTTATTAAAGCAGATGAAGGTTGCAGCCCGTGAGGGTGCATCCGTCGTTCTTATTATAGGCCCAGGTGAGCTAGAGAGGGGTTGTTTCATTGCTAGAGATATGACATCGGGGGAGGAGCAGGAGGTCGTGCTTTCGGACCTCGTGTGAATCAAACGAATGGAACCGATCAAGAAGATGTGAGAGTGACCCAGGAGGTAGCTGCACGAGCTATCCGTCGCCTCAACGTTTTGGAGTGGGTGATTTTGGGTGGTGCAGGACTAATCGCCGTCCTTGGTGGGGCTCTGGTGTCTTGGTTGATTGCCGCGCAGTTGAAGGTTTCTTTCCGGTTAACCTGGATCGGTCTATCGATGCTTCTTTTAGTTGTTCCTGGACTGATCGTGATCCTTCGGTCGGGGAGAGGTGGGCGCACATCAACCGTGATATCGAAACTAAAGACCAAAGAGAAAGATGGGTAACAATAAACAACTGACATCACAGAGTGAGGACTTCTCAGCTTGGTATAATGAAGTAGTTCTAAGGGCCGAGTTGGCGGATCACTCACCGGTACGTGGAAGCATGGTGATCAGGCCTTGGGGTTATGGGATTTGGGAGCATATGCAGAGTGCGCTCGATACCATGTTTAAGGAAACAGGACATGAGAATGCATACTTTCCTCTTCTGATTCCCATGAGCTTCATTGAGAGAGAGAAAGAGCATATAGAAGGATTTGCTCCGGAATTGGCGATTGTAACAAGGGCAGGAGGTAAGGAGTTGGAAGAGCCCTATGTCGTGCGGCCCACTTCAGAGACGATTATCTATTCGATGTATGCAAAGTGGGTTCAGAGCTATCGAGACCTACCTGTACTTCTGAACCAGTGGGCTAATGTCATGCGTTGGGAAATGAGGACTCGTCTCTTTCTCCGCACATCTGAATTTCTATGGCAGGAAGGACATACCGCGCACGCGACTGCAGGTGAAGCTGAGGAAGAAACGCTTCTGATACTCAAATTGTACCGAGAGTTCATGGACGAGTGGTTGGCGATGCCTCCAATCACTGGCCTGAAGTCTGATTCAGAGAAATTTGCTGGAGCGGTAAATAGCTATTCTTGCGAAGCTTTAATGAAGGATAAAAAGGCACTACAGGCAGGTACATCACACTTTCTTGGTCAGAATTTTTCAAAGCAATTCGAACTAACATTCCAATCAGAGGCTGGTACGGAGGAATACGCTTGGAATACATCTTGGGGGGTCTCCACTCGCTTAATCGGTGGGGTGGTGATGACTCATGGGGATGATAACGGGCTAGTTATCCCTCCACGTCTTGCCCCAACTCAGGTAGTGATCATTCCTATACTAGCAGGTGAAGAGACGTCTGGAGTGCTAGAGAAAGCTGATGAAGTGCTCGGTCGATTGAAGAAGCTGGGAGTTAGGGCAAAGATCGATAGTCGTGACAATCTCTCACCAGGGGCGAAGTACTTTGAGTGGGAGCGAAAGGGCGTGCCATTTCGCGTGGAAATAGGGCCCAAGGATCTCCAGAATGAACAGCTTGCACTCGTGCGTCGGCTAACACCTGAAGGAGAAAATCGGAAAGCTTTTCTTCCCGAAACCGAAGCCATCACGAAACTTCCAGAGAAGCTCGAGTATTTCCAGGACGATTTACTTGAAGCTGCCCGAACGAGGCGTGACGACAGCACGGTGCGTGGTGTGAATAGTTTTGGTGAACTTAAAGAAGCGTTCGATTCAGGGGCGGGTTTCGTGTACACAGGATGGAGTGGAAATCCCGCTGTAGAGGACACGGTAAAGGAGCAGTTAAAGGCAACTATTCGTGTTCTTCCTGGTGAAGAGTTCCTCTCTGAGATTCCTCCTAGAAAGTGTGTCTCAGGTGATACGGATTCTGTTACGGAGGTGGTTTGGGCCAGAGCTTACTGAGTACGTCTTTCCTTTGATGATTTGGCTAAAGGAGAGCAATGAACCAAGCGCATGATCGAGTCCTGATTCTTGATTTCGGTTCCCAATTCACACAATTGATTGCTCGTAGGATTCGAGAAGAATCCGTGTATTGTGAGATCCACTCCCCTGATAAATCTCTTGAATGGATTAAGGCCTGGGACCCGGCTGCCGTAATTTTGAGTGGAGGGCCTGCATCTGTTTATGATGAAGATGTACCGACTGCAGATACTGGGCTTTTGGAAGCAGGTATACCAATTCTAGGGATTTGTTACGGCTTCCACCTCATTGCCCATCTTGAAGGAGCTAGAGTTGAACAGGGGAAACGGGAATACGGACGTGCTGAGCTTCAGGTTCAAGTAACTGACGGAATATTCGAAGGCTTCCATCAGGGGAAAACAACAACTGTATGGTGCTCTCACGGAGACCATGTGGATGAACCTCCTTCCGGCTACGAAAGCCTAGCCTCTACTGACACACTTCGCGTTGCGGCTTTCTGCGCGATAGACCGCCCGATTTACGCAGTCCAGTTCCATCCTGAAGTGGCACACACCGATCGAGGTGATGAGATTCTCTCGAATTTCCTTTTCAAGGTTGCCGAGTGTCGCCCAACCTGGACAGCTGGGGCTTTCATCGACGATACCGTGGCGCGGATTCGTCAACAGGTTGGTGAAGCCACAGTGATTTGCGGTCTGTCTGGAGGCGTTGATTCTTCAGTGGCAGCAGTTCTCGTGCATCGTGCCATCGGAGATCGACTGACCTGTATCTTCGTGGATCATGGATTGCTGCGTAAGCAAGAGCGTGAAGAAGTAGAGCTCATGTTCCGAACACACCACAAAATGAAACTTGTGGTTGAGGAAGCTTCTGGCCCGTTTTTAGATGACCTTTCCGGGGTCGTTGATCCTGAAGAAAAGCGGCGAGCTATCGGAAATCGGTTTATCCAAGTGTTCGAAAATACGGCTCGCCGAGAGGGTACTGAAGCCACTTTCCTTGTGCAGGGGACCCTGTATCCCGATGTCATAGAATCAGTTTCTGTAGGCGGCCCCTCAGTTACGATCAAGAGCCATCACAATGTGGGGGGTCTCCCTGAGGATGTTCCATTTGAACTTATCGAGCCTCTGCGGGAATTGTTTAAGGATGAGGTCCGACAAGTCGGTCGCGAATTGGGTCTTTCTGAAGAATTTGTAGGGCGACATCCCTTCCCAGGTCCTGGCCTGGCGATCCGTATTCTCGGTGAAGTTACAGAGGAACGTCTCGCTATTTTGAGGGAGGCGGATGCGATCTATCTCGAAGAAATCCGATTAGCTGGTCTTTATGATGAAATTTGGCAAGCATTTGCCATCCTATTGCCGGTACAGTCTGTGGGTGTGATGGGAGATGCTCGAACATACGAAAATGTTTTATCCCTACGAGCGGTAACTTCGAGAGATGGTATGACTGCTGACTGGTATCCCTTCCCGAGCGAAGTGCTAGCAAGAATTTCTACACGGATTATCAATGAGGTGAAGGGAGTGAACCGTGTCACGTATGACATCAGCTCAAAGCCGCCAGCGACAATCGAGTGGGAGTGAAAAAGTACGGACAGGCTCTCGATTGCAGCGGTCTATTAATACACGAGCGGCCTGAACCTTCAACATAGAAAGTTCAGGCCGCTCGTAATTCAGGAGAGCTAAGTCAAGTTTAGTTCTCGAGTTCCTCCTCACGCGTAATGAACCCGAGGTGTTGTTGGGAAGCGTCCAATCCGCCTCCCTGCCATCCCTCGCCTTGGCCAGCTGTTAGAGCCATCCCTAGCCGTGCTAATCGACGAACCATTCCGGCTGCGTCGGAAGCTGAAGTCGCATCCTGAATAGACTTGGCCAGCTCAATCATTTGTGTTGCTGTTTCCACCGTGTTTTGTGCGGCAGTGCTTACATGATTGGCATGAGTCTTAAGGGCATCTGATGCTCCGTCAGAACCGGCCGCTAGATCGATATGACGTGCAACCCCGCCGGCAGCTGCCACGACACCATATCCGGCTCCAGGACCATTCTCGACTTCTTCTGGGTTTAGTGCATGTAACACGTGACCCATGTGCCGTTTCATAGCGTCTAGGTCGCTGGGGTCACGAGCAGCAAAACCAGCGTGCTGCGCAGCCACACCAGCCTCAGCAATAGCAGCATCGAGTAAGCCGACGCCATCCGGTGTACCGCGAAATCCATCGGCGACATGCCCGACGTGATTCTGGGCCGGATTAGCTTGAGCAGCAGCATCTTGAGTAATGGCGAGGCTTGATACAGCCAGCGCGGCCAATACCGTGAGTCCAAACTTCGCGTGCATGATCAATCTCCTGCAATGGTGATTCTGGGGGCGGTAGACTAGCTCCACATAAGCATATACGCCACTCATTATCGGGGTGCGAACAGGATGTTGCTGATGACTTCGAACTGGTATCGAAAGGTCACTCTAGCTACGCCGTCACTAGTTCATAGTGTCCGGAGATGATCGTGTACTCTCTAACCTCAACTCGATTTCATTCCATAGTTCTTGCATGAACATCAAATCTTCACCGTAAGCTTGAGTGAAAGAGATGAGGTCTTCTTCTGATATTCCATGGCGATCCAAGACTTCGGATCGACCTGCCTCCGTCACTTGACCATCTTCTGTGATGAGAGCTGCGGCCCGAAGATCCACATAGGTTTCAATGAAATCCTCGGGTTCGATCAGATCGCCTTCGGGGAGGTTCGATTGGCTCCCTCCACACGCAAGGGAGCTAAGGAGAATTCCCAAAGTTAACCGGTACAACGAAGACCTTGATTTACTCGCACACACGTTGGAGAATCTCTGAAGAGTTATCAAAATGAGTTCTGCTTTTGTATACCCCAGTATTTTTGTCAGATCCTCCTCGATTACTTGCACCACACACGAGGTTTTTAGGTATCCAGGTTTGTAGGGTCATCATGAGGGGTGCTGTACGAGTTCGATTAGTACCCCTCCAGCTGTAGAAGGGTGAAGGAAAGTGACGAGATGTCCTTTAGCACCAGGTCTAGGTTCCGGATCAATTACCTCAAAGCCATTTCTCTTAAGACGTGAGATTTCTGATATGATATCAGCAGTACGATATGCTACGTGATGGAGACTCGGGCCACGGGCAGAGATAAAACGGCCTACAGATGTTTCCGGGCTCAAGGGCTCTAGGAACTCAATCGACCCCACGAAGGCGACTCGAACTCCTTGAGCTTCAAGTACTTCAGGTGTCGTGCGAGTTTCCCCCGAGATTAGTTCATAGAGCGAGCATACTTCTTCTAGAGAAGTGACAGCGATTGCGACATGATCAAGTGGTAAATTGGCTTCGGCAGGTGCGGGCATGATATCCTGCAGCGGGATCTACATAATAGGACGTTGAGAGGAGCGATCGTAAGCTCTTCCCAACCAAACTGACAAGGAGAAGTGCATGGGGACCAGTGATGCGATTGTTGAAGTGACTGACGCGAACTTTGAGGAAGAGATCGAAAAGTCAGAAGGACTGCACATGATTGACTTTTGGGCAGCATGGTGTGGTCCGTGTAGGCAGATCGCACCAATCGTTGAGGAATTGGCAGGTGAATATCAAGCTAAAGGACTTCGGGTTGGTAAACTTGATGTCGATTCTAACCAAGAAACAACTGTGCGCTTTGCAGTTCGGAGCATACCGCAACTTTTATTTTTCAAGGATGGTGAGCTCGTTGATACGGTCACCGGATTCGTGCAACGTGAAACTCTTGAGGAGAAGATTCTCGAGCACTTGTAGTGCTGTATAACCTGAATTTCTTTAAGCTGAGACGGGTCGGAGAGGATTGGTCTGGTCTCTTCGTTTATCTTCAGTAGTGGCTACTCTCTACGTTGTTAGTACCCCAATCGGCAATCTCGGCGACCTGAGCATTCGGGCAGCCGAAATACTTTGCTCTGTGTATCGCGTCCTTTCTGAGGATACACGGAGAACCCGGGTGCTGATTAATCACATAAGTTCGGATGTGCCTCTTGTATCATTACATGCCCATAATGAGGAACGGCGCATCAGTCGGGTGCTAGAGTGGCTAGAAGCGGGAAAGGACCTGGCCCTTGTATCCGATGCCGGGACACCCCTTATCTCTGATCCCGGGGCTCGGGTTGTATCGGCAGCAATTCGGGCAGGACATGTGGTAACTCCGATTCCTGGTCCCTCAGCGGTATTAGCTTCACTTGTCGCTTCGGGCTTTACTACTTCAGGATTCAGCTTCTATGGCTTTCCGGAGCGCAAGGGCCGCCGGAGAGGTCGCCTGATGGAAGTTATTCGTGATGCTGAACATCCGGTGGTACTCTTCGAATCACCACAGCGCCTAGCGAAACTGCTGAATGAGTTGTCCGAAGTCTGCGGTATTAACCGATCTGCAGCGGTGGCAAGAGAATTGACAAAAGTACATGAGAATATTCGTCGTGGCACACTTGGTGAACTCTATACCTTCTACCGGGACCGGGTTCCGAAGGGGGAGGTGACAATCGTGATATCTGGTATAGAGAAAGGGGCACCTGGAGATATAGCAGAGGACAGAAGTGAAGAAGCGCGTGCACTTGCCGGTGAATTGGAGGGGATGGGTATGAAAACATCTGAGGCTGCCAAAGAAGTTGCCAGTCGACTCGACCTATCACGGAATGAAGCGTACCGTATCGTGCTAGAAACTAGGAAAACTATAGGAGAAGTATGACCTGGATCGCTCTAGTCGCATTCGTGTCTCTTGCCTCGCCCGTGATCGAGGTTCCAAAAGGAGATTCGATCACGATCGCCCGATTGCAATATGAGGGAGGAGGAGATTGGTATGCGAATCCATCCTCACTCCCTAATTTGCTTGCAGCCATCCGTGAGCGTACGGGTATTCCTGTGGCCCGGCGTGAAGTAAATCTGAGGCCTCTAGACCCAGCCCTCCGTGACTATCCCTACCTCTACTTGACTGGACACGGTGACGTCCGCTTTAGCCCAGCAGAACGTGAGGCACTGAGAAATTATCTATTGGCCGGTGGCTTTCTCCATGTGGATGACAATTATGGTTTGGATGAATCATTCCGGGAGGAGATTGCGGAGATTTTCCCGGATACGGAACTCACTGAAATTCCAGTCAATCACCCAGTTTTTCATGTCTTCTTTGACTTCCCAGCGGGCTTACCCAAAATCCACGAACATGATGGTGAACCACCTCAAGCATTAGGAATTTTCCATGGTGGGCGACTTGTGGTCTTCTATTCCTACGAATCCGACTTGGGGGATGGATGGGAAGACGAGGATGTGCATGATGACCCGCCTGAAATCAGGGAGAGTGCCTTAAGGATGGGTGTTAATCTTTTCATGTTCGTGCTAGGACAAGCTACCTAGTGAGTCCCTCAGCTCGGTTAGGCGAGAAGGTATTGGGTGTTCGGAGCCATCTTGGTAAAATGGCTGCTGGGGCGATCGGGATATGGTTCACCGTTGGGGTCAGTTTGGTATTTGTGACCGCATGGATACTTGCTGAGTCCAATCTCTGGTCCCAAGGGAGTAGAGTTCCGGCCCTTCTTGATATGCTAGTCTTGATAGGATTTGCTGGTTCTTGGCTGGGTTACTACCTGATCATGCGCTATGTGCTTGCTGATGAGCCACTGGCAGTGGTTATGGAGCGGGCAGCTGGACTCAGCTCAGGTGTCCTGAGGGGCTCTATAGAACTGGGCCGGGAACTACCAGGTGGGGTCTCTCGGTTGCTTGCGAATGAGGCTGCGTCAAGGGTGCTTGGTACGCTAGGGACATTCAGCTCAGGCGGATTGACTGGAGGCCTGGGAAAACAGATTCAATTTTGGACTCGCCGGGGGTTGAATACTCTGATGGCGCTGACCTTACTCCTAGTCATTCTTGGAGTGGCTAACCCATCAAGGTCATCTCGTGCTTTGGGGTCGTTATCTTCGCCCTTGAAAACCATGCGCGATCCCGTATTGGCTCGGATCGTCGTGACACCCGGGTCAATCGAAGTCCTGAGGGGCTCGGATGTCCAAGTAACCGTGCAAGCCCCGGGGCGTCAGTCGGTTACTCTGGGATGGCAAGCAGCAGGAGATATTCCAAGGAGTGAGCTATTAGACCTGTTAGAGGATCGTGCCACCTATGTGTTCCAGGGTGTTGGTGCGACCATCGACTACCAGGTCCACGCCGAAGACGGCGGGGAATCAGAGGCGTATAGAATCACTCCGATCGACCCACTATTTATTAGCGAACTGATGGTGAGCGTCACTTATCCTCTCCATACTGGACTTGCTCCCGATGAGTACCGCGGAGATCCTCCTCCTCTTCGTCTTCCAGTAGGGTCTAGCCTCATTTTTGAGGGACAGGCTAGCCGGATGCTCTCAGAGGCAAATCTAAGGGACTCCCTTGGGGTCATCGTCGCTGAACTCACTGTTGATTCTGAAGGTTTCGGTGGGATTTGGCGCCCAAGAAGTAGTGGGTTATTTGATTGGTCGATATCAGACAGCCAAGGCAATTCACCAGAGATTCAGCCTGAAAGCATTCATTTGACGTTGGTTCCTGACTCAGCCCCACAGATCACCATTCCACTTCCAGGCCAGGATACAATCCTCTCACTTAATCTTCAGCAGCCACTCATTATTGAGGCGAGTGATGACTATGGACTCGATCGCATCGAACTTGTCGCCTATAGGGTGACCGCATTCGGTGAACGGAATGAACCAGTAGCCCAGGGTATCGACTTGGGAGGAACGCGTGCAGCTCTGGCCCGTCCCCTACTGGATCTTACGACGTGGGGTTTGCTGCCTGGTGATACCGTGAGGTATTTCGCGCGTGCCGTCGACAACTCTCCGGCTGAGCAGATCTCTACTACTCGGGAATATGTACTATTCATGCCGATAGCCTCAGAGTTACAGCGTGCTGCGGAGGAGCAGCTTGAGGCAACGGCTGAACGCCTTGAGGAACTCGCAGCTGAAGCTGCTCGGCAGGCAGAGGAAAACCGGAATTTAGCACGCGAGGCGGCCGCACAACGGGAAATCGAAGAAAGCAGTGCTACCGACGAGCAGGGTCGCCCCGACTTCGAGGAGCGCCAGGATTTACAGCGGGCCCTCGAGGATCAAAGGCAACTTACTGACCAAGTTGACTCTTTGCAGGCAGAATTGGCAGAACTTGAACGAATCATGGAGGAGGCAGGGCAGTCAGATCCTGAGTTAGCTAGAGATCTAGAAGAACTCCAAGAGTTGTTGCAACAGCTCAATGATAGTGACCTGCAAGAGCGTATGGACGAGCTCGCACAGTCGCTTGAAGAGGATGATTTGCAGCGTGCGAATGAGTCACTTGATCAGCTCTCACAGCAGCAAGAGGATTTCCGAGAACGACTAGAAGAATCACTCGAAAGGTTCCGCCGTGCAGCGGTAGAGCAGGATTTTAGGGCAACCACACGAGAAGCCGAAGAACTTGCCCGGCAGGAGCGAGCCCTCGCGGATGCTATGAGAGAAGAAGACGACCCCGATCTTCGTCCGCGGCAGCAGGCGGAACTGAGGGATCGTGCAGAAGATCTGGATTCACGAATGGAGCGGTTAGAAGAACGCCTCTTGGAGTTAGATGAGCGAGAGGCCAGCGTGGGCGTGAATCAGGCTCAGCAGTCAATGCAACAGGCGCAGGCTGAGATGGGAGAAGCTCAAGAGAAGGCGACTCAGGGTCAGAATCAGGAGGCAGGGGAGGAAGCTGATCAAGCCGCTGCCGCGATGGAGCAAGCTTCTAAGGAACTTCAAGCGGCATTGGACGACATGGCACAACAGCAGTCAGAAGCGATGCAGGGCGCTCTGGAACAGACTGCAGACGACGCTCTATCACTAGCTCGTCTCCAAAGTGAGTTGGGAGAGGAAATGCGTGGTGCGAGCCAAGAACAAGTCGCCAATATGCGTGGAGAGGAGGCTTCTTTGCTGCAAGGAGTGGAGAATATGGCGAGCAGCCTACAGAAGGAGGGTGACGGGGCTTTCAGCGGGAACCCAGCACTTGCGGCTCAGATGGGTCAAGCGATGGAATCGATAGAGAATACAATACAAGCCATGGGAGGACGCAGAGGGTCTATGCCTTCGCCGTATGCCCAGGCAGAGCAGACGGTAGGAGAGCTAAATCGGCTGGCTTTGATGGCTATCGCATCAGCCGAACAGATGGGTCAAGCGCAGCAGCAGTCAGGTGAGAACGCTGCGGAACAGCTTGAGCAACTTGCTCAAGAACAGGGTGAAGTTATGAACCAGACTGGGCAGCTCATGCCTATGGAGTTAGGACAGCAAGCTATGGCGCAGCAGATGCAGGAGCTTGCGGCAGGCCAGGAGTCCATCGCATCCGACTTGGGTGATCTTGCGGAGCAACCCGGTTCCGATGATGAGACGCTAGGTGACTTAGAGCAGATGGCACAAGAGGCAGAAGCACTTGCTCAAGCGATGGTTGAGGGTCGACTAACTCCGGAAACAGTCCGTCGTCAGGAGCGGCTCTTCCACCGCCTATTAGATGCCGGACGTTCTTTGGAAAGGGAAGAATTCTCAGAGGAACGAGAATCTGAGGAGCCAGGTGCATTCGAGCGCGGAGAAATCATGCCGCTGACTCCAGATCAACTTGGGGCACTGCGTTATCAACTCCCAGACTCGGACCAACTCCAGCGTTTGAGTCCTGCTGTGCGCCAGCTTGTGATCCAGTATTTCGAACGACTGAACCGAGGAGGTGTTGAACCAGGAGGTAGGAGGTGAAGAACCAACGATTCATTCGAGGCATTTTGGTATGGATCATTCTAGCACTTTCGTTCCCGCTTGCTGTTAAAGCTCAGGGTCGGCGGGGCAGTGAAGAGAGTCGCTTACTCAGGGATGCGGCGGCTCTTGAATCACGTGGTGACTATGAGCGCGCAGAAATGGTACTCCGGCGGCTCTTAGATATCGATCCTAGTTCTACGGGTGGCCTTTTCGCTCTGGAGAGAGTGTTCCGGGCACAAGGCAAGCCCGAGAAGATTTTGCCGGTAGTGGATGTATTTATTGATACCAATTCTTCGACTTCGGGCGTCCGCTATGTAAAACTCCGAGCCCTGGCGGACCTTGATTCGCTTGAAGCGCTTGAGGTAGAGGCAACCCTCTGGTTCAAATCCGATCCGGGAAGTGAAGAGCCATATCGTGAGGTAGCCCGAGTATATGAGGATGTATTCGGTGTGGATCGTGCTATTGAAACACTCAGGGTTGGGCGTGAGGCTACAGGTAGGAATGATGCCCTTGCCTTGGAAATGGGAGACCTGCTTTCAGCGACTGGGGCGGTGGACTCAGCAGTAGAAGAATGGGCGACCGCCGTTGGGGAAGATGGGAGTCAAGCGGCCGGTATCGTTAGGCGGATCAAGGAACTGGAAGGCGGAAGGGAAAGCGCAGGTCGCCAACTGGTAAATCACCTTGCCACCTCAGGTGTTGTAGCACGTCAGCGCGCCGGAGCTCGTATTGCGCTAGACCTTGGCTTAGAGGATGCGGCTCTCGATCTCTCCCTCAGGGTAGCGAGTGATCTCGAGGGCCGGACCCGAGAGATTTTTCTCTCTGAGGTAGCACGGAGAGCTCGAGAGGGAGGTCTTTCTCTAGTAGCGTCCTGGGCATACGAACAACTGGGCCGGAGTGCTTCGACACCTTCAGAACGTCGTCAATTTGACCAACGCATTATCGATGTGGCGCTTGCTGCGGGTGATACCACGGCGGCGCTTGAAGCTCAACGAAGGGTAGCTAATTCATTTTCACTTGAATCTATAGACCGCCGCAGAGCGACGGCCCAGGTGATCCGGCTGGAAAGTGTTCGTGCCGATCCATCTCGGCTAACGCAACTTCTCCAAATGTTCCGTGCTGAGTTTCCGAATGCGCCGGAGCTGGACGACCTTGCCGCGACCGTTGCCAAAGGCTTGCAGGTAAGAGGTGACTTAGTGGGTGCGGCAGCAGTTTTGGATGGTATTGAAGGTCCTCAGAGCGGACTCGAGAGGGCATACCTTATGCTCGATATGGGTGAAATTGCAGAAGGACGGGGTGCATTATTGAATGTGGTCGAAGGTCTTCAGCCGACGGTAGCTACGGATGTGATCCAGTTCGTAGGTCTTCTGGGCCGACTCTCCGAAGAGGCAGCTGACGTTCTTGCACGAGCGGGAGTCCTCGCTCATCGAGGCATAGTAAACGAAGCCGTGAATGTTTTAGTTGATGGAATTGATGAACTGGACGCCGAGGAGCACCCACCATTGCTCGCTGAGGCGGCCCGGATAGCGGATCGTGGCAAAGCTTTTGAACAAGGTGCTTCTATACGAGCCAGATTGATCTCCGAATATCTAGAAGCACCGGAACTAGGCGATGCTGCTTTGGCATTGGCGCGCTATCGAGCGCGCACACCCGATGGGATTGAACAGGCAATTGCCATACTAGAAGAATTAATCACAACCCGGCCCAATGCAGCTGTGGTTCCGGATGCACGGGTAGAATTGGAGAAACTCAAGGGTGGGTGAAATGAGGAGAGGATATCTGGGCTTTTTTCGGAAAACAGGTTGTGACAGAAATGCACGGTCGATGTTAATCCGTTCGTTTAGCACGCTACTTCTGGTCATGACCTTACTCGGCGGTCTCGGTACCAGATCTGTGCAAGCACAATCCCTGTTGGTCCCGATGGATCGGCAACAACAGAATCATCTTCGTGCGTACGGATTAGCCTATTGGACGCTAGAACAAGAGGAAAAAGCAGAATGGCTCCTGAATTATAGGGGTGGCTCCTTTTTATTACCTGACCTTCCTTCGGTCCGGCGTGAAGCCGCATACCGAGGTGTATCGATTACCGGAGTAGATGCTCCTGCTGAAGCCCGAATTCGTGCGACAATCGAAGGGGCTAACATGGAAGCTGTGCCACTCGAACAAGCACCTAAAGTGGCGATTTATACGCCGCCCAATTCGACCCCATGGGATGATGCTGTAACCATGGTGCTGGAGTATGCCGGAATCCCATATGAGACGATTTGGGACTATGAAGTTTTAGAAGGCGACCTCAGTGAATACGAGTGGATCCATCTGCATCATGAGGATTTCACGGGTCAGTACTCGAAATTTTACCTCACATACGCCGGTGCCCCTTGGCTTCAGGAAGAGGTGGCCCGGAACCAAGAAGTGGCGAGAGCTGGAGATTTCGCTGATGTACCGGAACTAAAGAAGCATATCGCCCTGGAGATCCGCACCTACGTCGAGAATGGCGGGTTCCTGTTTGCGATGTGCTCAGCAACCGAGACGCTGGAATTGGCACTCGCTGCATTGTCGGTTGACATCGCTGCTGCTTATTCGGATGGCACACCTCCCGATGCTAATGCTACGAGCAAACTAGATTGGGTTGCTTCAATGGCTTTCGAGAATGGCGATGTTCAGATCGCTCCTTCAATAAATGCGTTTTCGGACATTGATGCGCATCAGGTGAACACACCCTGGCGGAAGGAGTTAGGTGTGTACACTCTTTTTGATTTTTCGGCGAAATTTGATCCTGTCCCTGCGATGTTGACCCAGAACCATGAGTCCGTCCTCCCAGACTTCTACGGGTTGACCACTTCATTTCGGGAGGATCGTCTAAAGCCGAATACTGTTGTACTTGGTCAGGAGGGAGGGTGGGCGAAATATCTACATGGCAACTTTGGTGAAGGAACATGGACATACTTTGGCGGTCATGATCCGGAGGATCCAGAACATCAGATCGGGGATCCACAGACTGACCTGGCACTCTATCCTAACTCACCAGGCTATCGGCTAATCCTCAACAACGTTCTTTTCCCGGCGGCGAAGAAGAAGAAGCTCAAGACGTGACCTTGCTCCACGCCGCAGTAGTGGACTGATGGCGTCTGGCGACAATCTACCGGAAGGGTTTCCTGTACGTTTCTCTGATGAGCGAATTAGCGGGAAAAATGAATTCGAGCTAGATGATCCAAGAGACCCGCCGGTAAGTAGTTCTCAGAATCCCCTGACACTCTCATCTACCTCTCAGGCTACGATACGGGCCGAAATTGAAAAGGCGGGCGGGCGTGAAGTTTGCTTTTTGGCTGAAGTAGATGATGTCCGGGTAATTCAGAACCCCCGAGCGGTCGCTCGGGGGAACTTCGGAGCAGTTTTGGTTGCGGCCCGGGATGCAGCGATGGGCGGAGCTATGTTGCACAATCACCCTAGTGGAGATCTTGAGCCGTCAGATGCGGATATGCGCATAGCGGGACAACTCTACGATCAGGGTGTTGGTACGGTGATTGTTGATAATGCTGCCATGCATCTGTATGTGGTGGTCGAGCCACCAGAGCCAAAGGAACGAGTCGCTCTTAACCCAGACGAACTAAGTGATATTCTCGCACCGGGTGGCTCTTTGTCAGAATTCTACGAAGCATTTGAAGATCGACCGGGACAGCGAGAAATGCTTGAGGTCGTTACGCATCAATTTAACCAGGGCGGTGTGGCGATCATCGAAGCGGGAACGGGTACAGGAAAATCGTTGGCTTATCTACTTCCAGCAGCTTATTGGTCTGAAAATAACAAAGAACGCACGATCATCTCAACGAACACCATTAACCTCCAGGAGCAACTTACCACCAAAGACCTTCCATTGGTGCGGGCACTTGGTAGTGACGTCGAATGGGCCTTAGTAAAGGGCCGCGGGAACTATGTCTCTATTCGAAGGACGCTTCTTGCTTCGGATGCGCAACGCTCTCTTTTCGACGACGACCGGTCTGACGAGATGGCAGCTCTTCTCTCTTGGTTGAAGACAACCACAGATGGTTCGCTTTCAGACCTCCCATTTACTCCAAAACCAGAGACATGGGAGGAGGTTCGAAGTGATCCTGATATCTGCCTGAGAAGTCGGTGCCCTCATTTTCAGGAGTGTCACTATCAGCGGTCACGGAGACAGGCAGCTTCAGCTGATCTGCTAATAGTGAACCATCACATGCTTTTTACGGACCTCGCCGTCAGGCAAGCAACATTGAACTGGACGGCTTCGGCGGTACTGCCATCATACAACCGTATTGTTCTAGATGAAGCGCATAACATAGAGGATGCGGCGACATCGCATCTCGGTGTTGAGGTGACTAGGCGAGGACTTTATAGAGTGCTCTCTCGCTTAGAAAAAAGTGGCAGAGGAGTTCTATCAGCGGTCTACGATCAAATCACAACGGATTCAGAGCAGGGGAGAGAGTTACAAGAGCGAATCGAGACACGTCTTAGGCCAGCACTTGCCCAGGCCAGATTAGAGGTCGAGCAATTCATAGATACCGTAGAAGAATTTCTTCCTTCGGATAAAAACACGGTACGCATTGGTTCTTCAGGGGCGGGTGAGCTTGTAGAGAGAGGCGAGGTGGGCGAGCAGCTGAGCGCTTCACTTAATGCTCTCACTACCCTAGAGCGTGAGCTTAGTGAGCTAGGGGCTCGTATCGAAATCGATGAGAATATCTCAGATGGCCTTGAGGGGAGGCTTCTTGATCTTCGAGCTATTACACGACGGCTTGCGGCAGCACGACATGGATTGGGCCTCGTACTCACTCCAGGAGAAAAAGCAAGTCGCTATGTTCGATGGCTGGAGCTTCGGGGACGAGGCAAGAGATCCAACCTAGTCATGGCAGCAGCCCCGATCGATCTGGGTGATCTTCTTGTAGAGTCGCTATTTTCACGTGTGGAAACGACGATTTTGACATCAGCGACACTTGCTACAAGGAAGAATTTCAGTTTTCTAAGGAAGCGGATGGGCCTGCATAAGGAACAGCTTGATAAATATGATTTAGATTATGATGTAAATGATCGTATCATATTGTCACCATTTAACTTCCAAGATCAAACAATACTTGCAGTTCCGACTGACCTTCCGGCGGCAGAGGAAGGATCCGGTGAGTTCTACAAAGCTATCGCAGAAGTTACAGAACAGGTGGCTACACTGAGCGATGGTGGCCTATTTGTGCTTTTCACTTCATACGCAGCACTTATACAGGTAGGAGAACTACTCAGACTTAGCGGAACAGACTCTAGGTGGCCGCTTTTTATCCAAGGGGAAGATGACAGGCATCGTCTTCTTCAACGTTTTGTAGAGCACGGCCGCGGCATACTGCTTGGTACCGCTTCATTTTGGGAAGGAGTAGATGTTCCGGGTGACCCGCTGCGTGGGCTCATAATTCAAAAGCTGCCTTTTAAAGTTCCGACCGAACCTGTCACAGCAGCCCGTATGGAGGCGATCGAGGGAGCGGGACAAGACGGGTTCCAAGAATATATGTTGCCGCATGCAGCACTTCGCTTGAAACAGGGCTTTGGCAGGTTGATTCGTTCGAAATCTGATCGAGGTGCGGTGGTCCTCTTGGACGACAGACTTGTGACCAAGCAATACGGTCATTACCTACGCAATTCGTTGCCTGGACCGACTTTGGTTAAGGGTGCCTGGTCTGACATACAACGAAGGCTGAAGGCATTTTACAACCAGGTGTGAGCACACATAGAAGTTTGATGGCTACGCTAGTGAGGACGGATGCCCTAAGCGTTTTTCGTATATAGCTTTCAGCAGTTTATTCGAATCTCTAAATCAGGATGAGCGAAATTAAAATGACTGAAACAACTCCTACTAAGCTTGTGTGTGTAGGTCGCAACTATGCGAAACATGCTGCTGAACTCGGAGGCGTTGTTCCTAACGAGCCTCTGATCTTCTTTAAGCCCCCATCTTCCCTTATCCGGACCGGTGAGCCAATCGTCATCCCAGATGGTGTTGGCCGGGTCGATTTCGAGGGTGAGATCGCAGTTGTTATAGGGAAGGCTGGTAAGAATGTTAGAGCCGAGGATGCTTTAGATGTGGTAGAGGGCATAGCTCCTCTCAACGATGTGACCGCGAGAGACCTGCAGAGAATGGATGATCAATGGGGTCGCGCAAAGGGTTTCGACACATTCTGCCCAGTAGGAGAGATGGTACATGTAAGCGAAGTGGACCTGAATACACTCTCAGTTATCACTCGAGTAAACGGTGAGGTGCGCCAACAGGGACATGTGCAAGACCTTGTCTTCTCAATTCCCACCCTTATCGAATATATCTCGGGAATAATGACGCTAGAGGTCGGAGATCTCATCGCGACTGGGACTCCAGAGGGGGTGGGTCCACTTTCGGTCGGGGATACTGTAGAAGTGGAAGTGGGTGGTGTTGGTACGGTGTCAAACACGGTGGTTGCGGAAAGCTAAGTGCATACCAATCGACGTTTCTCCGCTCTCCCTGACTTTCCTCTCTCCGATATGGTGAGAGTCCAGCGGAATCTTGAAAGTAGGGGCATTGATGTCATTAATCTTGGTGCAGGTGACGCCGATCTTGATCCACCATCGGCGGTGGTCGATAGGATGTGTCAGGCTGTGAGTGAAACAGCTTACTCTCGTTACCCATTTCAGGCTGGTCTCTCGTCTCTCCGTGAGGCCATAGCAGTGTGGATGAAGGACCGGTTCGGAGTGACAGTGGACCCTTGGAAGGAAGTTCTCCCGCTCATCGGGTCAAAAGAAGGGATCGCTCATCTTCCTTTCGCATTGCTTAACGATGGGGACGCTGCAGTCATTCCTGACCCAGGCTATCAGGCCTACGTCGGTAGTGTGACGCTTGCTGGAGGTGAGCCTCTACTGATACCCCTTCGTCCTGAGAACAATTTCTTAATTCCATTAACGGATATATCGGGTGAGATCGCTAACCAAGTCCGAATCCTATACCTCAACTACCCCAATAACCCAACGACTGCGGTTGCACCTGACAACTATTTTGAGCAGGTGATTGCATACTGTAAGCACCACGGGGTGGTTCTTGCTCATGACCATGCTTATTCAGAGATAGCTTTCGACGGGTATCGTCCTCGGAGTGTACTTGAGTTTACTGGGGCAAGGGACGTAGCGATTGAATATCACTCATTCTCAAAGACTTATAACATGACCGGATGGCGCCTTGGTTGGGCAGTTGGGAATCCTGATCTCATCTCGATCCTCTCGAAGGTCAAATCATTTCTTGATACCGGACAGTTCTTAGCAGTTCAAGCAGCTGGGGCGGCGGCGCTTTCTTGCTGGAAAGAGTGGGTTCCTGGAAACGTTGCAACATTTCAGAAACGACGTGACATAGCAGTGCAGGAGCTTCAGAACGTGGGATTCAACATATCGCCTCCACGTGCCACCATGTATCTATGGGTCCCTGTTCCCACACGGGAGTCGTCGGAGGATTTCGCAGCACGTGCGCTTGAAACTGAGGGAGTCGTCGTTCTTCCGGGGAGCGCCCTTGGCAGAGGAGGAGAGGGGTTTTTCCGTATAGCATTGACCAGAACTGAGGCTCGTTTGGCGGAAGCAGCCCGAAGACTAGGACGCTTGTTATGATAGGTGGTCATGGGTTCCAAGGAATGATCTGGAACTGGGTCGACATCCAGGACTAGTATTATTCATGGATCAGCGAATGCATAGGGGAGATTCCGACAGAGTGGAACATCCCAGCCGCACCAGGTCCGGATTCAGCTCAAACCGGGTATGGTGGGTTTGCTTTGCAGCTTCCGTAGCGATCCATTTTTTGGCAGTAGCCATTTATCCCTTCTTTGGAAATACCGTCAACATTGACGCGATTTCTTTTAATTTTCCTAATGTGTTGGGTCGCATTGAGGGGATCCAAGTACTACGCCTAGTTGAAGTGACTGACCCGATTGCTTCAGACCGTCCGGATGACCCAGAAGAGATTGAGGACCTTGATGACCCAGAACCTTCTATGACCCCGGTTCCTATAGAAGGAACTCTGGATCCAGAGTTGATTCCACCACCCCCATCTGGAGCAGAACTTCTGCGACCTAACCTAAGCAACCCGATACTTTGGGAGGCACTAAGTTCTGGTGTCTTGGATATAACGTTACAACAGAGAGAACAATTGCTGATTGCGAGTGCTCTTGCTCGATGGAATGATTCCGCCGCGACTTCACTTGCAGCTGAAGCAGCAGCTATGGATTGGACCTTCACCGATGACGACGGAAAACGTTGGGGAGTATCCCCTGGTAAGATCCATCTGGGAGATATCACACTTCCTCTACCGTTTGGTTTTGGGACTGTAGTTGGCAAGCGAGAAGAGGTAAATGATCGACTCTGGCAGTGGGATGAGATTTATCGGCAGGGAGTGAGAGCAGAGGTGAATGAGTCCTGGCGAGATAGGGCAGAAGCGATTCGTCGGCGTCGAGACAGGGAACGAACTGCAGTACAGCCTGACACATCACGCATTCCTCGTTAGCCGAGTTTCGTATATCAGAACGATCAGATGGTACCGTATGTAAGGTAGGGTCCCCATCTTACGAGCTTTAATTGCACCGGCACCGGAGCTGCAGTGTCCCAAGAGCTAGCACCACGTCTAAACCCCAGCGCCATCGAGCCTGCCCAATATCAGAAGTGGCAGGAAGGAGGCCATTTCCATGTTCCAGCGGAATACGTCCTAAAGGAAGGGCTGTCTCCTTATGTGATCGTGATTCCGCCACCCAACGTTACGGCTGCGCTACATATGGGGCATGGCCTCAACAGCACGATCCAGGACGTGCTAATTCGGTGGAGAAGGATGCAGGGTCGCGCATCTCTTTGGGTGCCCGGAACTGATCACGCGGGGATCGCGACCCAGAATGTGGTTGAGCGCCGGTTGGCCACCGCCGGTTCAACCAAAGAGGACTTAGGTAGAGAGGGTTTTGTTGAAGCTATCTGGGATTTTGTGGATAAGACCGGTAGCCAGATCATCAATCAACTAAAATCTCTCGGTGCATCCTGTGACTGGGAGCGAACTCGGTTTACGCTCGATGAAAACCTGAGTCGTGCTGTGCGTGAAGTATTCGTTCATCTCTATGAACGGGATCTTATCTATCGGGGTGAGTACATCATTAATTGGTGTCCCAGGTGCCATACTGCGCTCTCGAACGAGGAAGCAGAGGGGCACGATAGCGAAGGCAAGCTATGGCATATCCTTTATCCGCTGGATGATTCCGCAGCCGAGGCCGCTCAAGCTTCTATAGATGCAGGGGCTGATACTGTTGGACGTTTGGATGACGGTCGCTGGTATTTGACGGTTTCGACTACACGGCCAGAAACGATGCTTGGGGATACTGGGGTGGCTGTCCATCCAGAGGATGATCGGTATGTCTCATTAATCGGCTCCAGTATCGAGCTTCCTTTCGCTGGTCGTAGGATACCTGTTGTAGCTGATGAACATGTGGATCCGGAATTTGGATCCGGTCTTGTAAAAGTCACTCCGGCACACGACCCGAATGATTTTGAGATAGCAAGCCGTACGGGTCTGGATGTCCTCGACGTGATGACTGATGACGCAAAAATGAACGAGAGCGTGCCAAGCGAGTTCCAAGGCATGGATCGCTTCGATGCGCGTGGTGCTGTGTTAGATGGTTTGTTAGAACTCGGACTTCTGGCTGGAGAGGAAGAGCATACGCATGCTGTTCCACACTGCTACAGGTGCGACACCATTGTCGAACCCCGCCTGTCTCTTCAGTGGTTTGTGAAGATGAAGCCTTTGGCTGAGCCTGCGCTCCAGGCATCACGTGAAGGGATAGTCACCTTTACCCCGGGTCACTGGAAGGGGGTCTATGAGCACTGGATGGAGAATATCCGGGACTGGTGTATTTCTCGACAACTTTGGTGGGGACATAGGATTCCAGTCTGGTACTGTGCGTGTGGGGAGCAGATCGTGGCCCGTGAGGATCCAACCGAATGTTCGGCCTGTGGTTCAACTGAGCTTGAGCAGGACCCCGACGTGCTTGACACGTGGTTTAGCTCACAATTATGGCCATTCTCGGTATTTGGGTGGCCAGAAAAGACTCCAGATCTAGAGGCTTTCTACCCTGGTAACACGATGGTCACGGCGCCGGAGATTCTTTTCTTCTGGGTGGCCCGAATGATCATGATGGGGTACGAGTTTTTTGGAGAGCCACCATTCAGGGAAGTGTATCTTCACGGGACCGTTCGAGACATGCAGGGTCGCAAGATGTCCAAGTCATTGGGTAACGGGATTGATCCGCTTGAGGTAGTAAACGCCTACGGTGCAGACGCGATGAGATTCACAATCATCAGCCAGGCAGCGGTGGGGACTGACATCAATCTCGACCACGAGGATGTTGAAGCAACATTCTCTAATGGACGAAATTTTTCCAATAAAATATGGAATGCAGGGCGCTTTGCCCTTTTGAGTCTAGGTGACGCGCCTGTGCGCCCGTTAAATGAGGTTATGTCTGATCTTGCGCTTGAAGACCGATGGATTCTGGCACGATTAGGTCATGCCACACGGACGGCTACGCGAAACCTCGAGCGGTACCGTCTTCACGAGGTAGCGGACGGACTCTACCACTTCTTCTGGGGTGAACTTTGCGATTGGTACCTGGAATTGGTTAAGGACCGGCTTACTCTGGACACTGATGCCAAGTCGCGGGAAGCGGCTCGCTCTACACTTGTGGCGGTGCTAGATGAAGCGCTTCGACTTCTTCATCCAATTGTTCCCTTCGTAACAGCTGAGCTATGGTCACTCCTGCCCTGGCCAGAGGGTTCCAGCCGCCCTGAGGATCTCATCATAGCCCCGTGGCCAGATTCCGAATCTTCCTTTGAAGATCCGATGGCTGAAGATGAAATGGAAACGCTTCGCGAACTCATTATCGAAGTCCGCCGGCTCAGAAAAGAATATTCTATTCCGGAAGGGAAGCGGATTGGTATCCATATCTGGGGGGGTGGGATAGACCTAACAAATACGGCAATGTCGCAGTTATCAGCCCTAGAGAGGTTAGCTAGAATTGACCGAGTGGTGCCGGAGCCAGGAGCCGGAGCAGGTGCTAATGCCGTGCTAACCCGAGGTGGCGAACTCTTTATTCCCCTTGAAGGAATTATTGACCTTGATCACGAGCAGACACGCCTCCGAGAGGAGATTGAGAAGCTTAGGGCTCAAATAGTGATTACTGCTAAGAAGCTTGAGAATCAGAACTTTGTTTCCAAGGCACCAGAGGAAGTGGTCTCCAAGGAAAAACACAAGCTTTCAAGTTTCAAAGAACGTGCCGCTAAACTCGAGGAGAAACTAGACGCACTTGAGGTTGGAAAATCCTGAGTACTCCGAAGACAATTTCCCGTCAGCTGCTCATTCAATCTGCCGGTGCAGTGTCAGCGGCGCTCGGGATTACTCTGGCTAGCTCCTGCGCACAACAAGGTGCGCCTCCCGGTGGCCCTGAAGATCTTAGGCCTCCCATCGTTGTTCGAACTATTCCGGACACGTTTGAGTTACTAGGGACATTGGATGGATCGATTCGGTTTGAGTTTGATGAGCGAATCAGTGAGCGTTCCAGCAGTGGGACGCTCGATAATGCAGTCATCATCTCTCCAAAGACTGGTGAAGTGGTAGTCGGACACGGTTCGAGAAGCTTGACCATAGAATTGGTGGGTGGCTTCCGACCTGATCTGGTCTATCGTGTGACGCTCCTGCCTGTTGTACGCGATCTATTCGGTAATCAGATGAGAGATCCCTTCGAGCTAGTATTCTCAACGGGTGGAGAGACAGTTCCGACCACGCTTGCTGGAATTGCTTGGGATCGCATTACCGGATCGGGAGTGAATGACTACCAAGTCTGGGCAACTCCATTAGATGAGGATTCTGTTGTCCATGTTGCTGTAACGGACAACCAAGGTGTCTATGCGTTCAGATATATCCCTGGCGCCAGCTACGAAATTGTGGCGTTTGAGGATCGCAACGCAGATGCCGTACTCGATATGATGGAGATACAGGGTAGTAGGCGTCTTTCGATAGAGAATGGGGATACCGTTTTCCTTAACTTTCCTGTTCTTCAACCAGATACCACACCAGCGGCTCTCGTTAGTGCTTCGGCGCTGGACTCGGTCACTCTTCTATTAGAGTTCGACGACTATCTGGATCCTGCACTAATACTTGAGAGTATCGACCTGGCCGTGACGAGTGAAGATAGTACTGATCTTGTCGTGGATAGCATCCTTCATGAACACGACTACCTCGCGTACGTCGCTATGGTCATGGATTCGCTGGTGGTTCTAGACTCCATGGATGCTGTTTCACAGGCAGCCGCTATGGCTGCTTCAATTGCTGCAGAATCAGATAGTACGATAGCTGATAGTATTGCCAGTGATATTGGGGTATCTCAGGATGATCCGGAAATTTTGGAGGCTATTGAACCAGTTCGCAGGAGAGGGCCGCCTAATTTGGACGGTCGTTCTGTCTCACCTCCTTCTCGAGAAGTGAGTCCGAACAGTGCCGGCGGGAGACAGGCAAGCGGCCCGGATGGAGAGCAGCTTCCCGCGAGGCGTATAATCCTATTGTTGGGCAATCCTGTCTTACCAGACATCACGTATAATGTGGTCATAAACAACCTGGAAAATCTCTACGGGGTACCCCTAGGAGGTGGGGAAACCTCCTTCTTTGTAGCGCCTGCTGGCATTGCTGATACTGCGGACGTAGTGGATTCCATTCTGGTACCGGATACGGGAATAGTGGATACAGTTGCGGCAGAGGTTGGTACCCGATGAGTGACCCAAGACGTGAAATCCCCTCGGTTGATGCTCTTCTTGCTTCACCAGAGTTTGAACCAATTCTGAAGGGATTTCCTCGGCAGTTTGTGGTGAGGGTGACACGAATAGTGATTGAGGAGATCAGAGACAGCTTGCTCGTAGGAGACAAGGATATCGATCCCGATGGACTCACTTACTATGCTCGAACGGTATTGATTCGTTTAGGAAAGGAAACGATGCCTTCGTTGCGCGGAGTGATTAACGCCACGGGAGTAGTGCTCCATACAAACCTTGGACGAGCCCCGTTGGCAGAGGTTGCTGCTGACGCGATGGCTGCTGCTGCTCGAGGTTATTCGAATCTCGAATATGATGTCGAATTGGGAAAACGGGGCTCTCGGTACGACCATTGCGTGAAGCTTCTTCGGGAATTGACGGGTGCGGAAGACGCCATCGTAGTTAACAACAATGCTGCGGCGCTGGTTCTAGTGCTTAACACCACGGCGAAAGGAAAGGGAGTTGCCGTTTCGCGAGGTGAACTCGTTGAGATTGGCGGGGGTTTTAGAATTCCTGAGATATTAGAGCGTGCAGGTGCGTTTTTGGTTGAGGTGGGTAGCACCAACCGGACGCGTCTATCGGATTATGAGGACTCGATCAAGAAGGGTGAGGTTGCAGCGATCTTGAAGGTTCACCGGTCCAATTTCAGGATCACTGGATTCACGGAAGACACAACACTCGCTTCGCTTGCTGATCTAGCGAACGAGGAAGGGATCCCATTACTGCACGACCTTGGTTCTGGGTTATTTATTACTGCAGATGCACTAGCTCTCCCAGCTGAACCTCTAGCTTCAGATTCACTCAATATGGGTGCAGATCTTGTTGCTGTTTCGGGAGACAAACTACTGGGTGGGCCCCAGGCTGGGATCATTCTAGGTAACTCAGAGTTGATCAATTCACTGCGTCAAAACCCTCTTTGTCGTGCGTTACGTGTGGATAAGGTTACGCTTGCCGGTCTTGAGGCAACGCTTCAACTCTATCGAGATCCCGGACAAGCCCTTGAGTCAATTCCAACTCTGAGAATGCTGGGCAATACCGCGGAAAGTCTCGGTAAACGATGCGAAGAACTCGACGCTGAACTAACAGGACTAGGTATCGGGAGCAGTATCGTGGAGTCAGAGGGTAGAGTAGGGGGTGGGACATATCCTGGTGTGAAGCTCCCAGGTTTCGCACTTGCGCTAGATGGTCCACATGGTGCAGAAGCTTTAGCCACGCACTTACGTAACGGTGACCCTCCAGTAATTGCACGGATCGTGGATAAGCGAGTCTTTATTGATTTGCGCACAGTGCTCCCAGGGCAGGAGAACAATTTAGTCAGGCGGGTCAGGGAGGCCAGTAATGAAGGATTCGATTCTTAGGAGTAAGCTGGGTCTGAGCGCGTATTGGTATTGTGATACCTACTAGGCTGATTGTCGGTTAGCGGAGAAGCTGGGCTTACAAGGTATCTGACGTTGACCTGATTTTTCAGCACGGGTAGTTTTGGACATCCCCCTGTGTCTTAGGCCGGAAACGTCCAATGGCCAGGAGGGTATTGTTTTTGAGCCGGTACTTTGACCGGCTCAAACAGGTACATCACCTCAGGAGGTAGCCGGCGGCATGATGACCTTGACGGCGACGGCAACAGAAAAAGTTCAAGACTTCATTCAAGAGCATGGTGTTGAGAGTGAAGCGGGATTGAGAGTTGCAGTTTTACCAGGTGGGTGCTCCGGATTCCAGTACGGCCTCAACATTGAGGACGAACCAGAATCCGATGATGAGATCCTAGATATCCGAGGTGTGAAAATTTTCATTGATCCATTCAGTGCACAGTATCTTGATGGCGTCGAGATCGATTATGTGACGAGCGTTATGGGCCAGGGTTTCACATTCAGTAACCCGAACGCATCGGGTGGATGCGGGTGTGGGAGTTCGTTCACAGCTTGACGTCTGTTCGCTGCGGTCGCGCCTGAGACCGTGAAGATCCGAGCCTTCACTGGTGGGGGGTTCGGCGAGAATACCTACCTAGTTATTTGCGGAGATTCATCTGCAGCAGTCGTAATTGATCCGGGAGCCGCTGCTGCCGAGGTGGTTCCTGAGATACAAGACGAAGGGCTTGATCTCCACGCCATTCTTCTAACGCACGCTCACCTCGACCATATAGAGGGTGTTTCAGAAATACGTGCGATATCACCTGATGTGCCAATTTGGTTGCACGCAGATGATCAGAAGCTCTATGAGGTGGCTCCCTTTCAGGCTCAGATGTTTGGCATGACGGCGAGTCCCCAACCGCCCCCTACAAATGAACTTGTAGCCGGACAGCGATACGAATTCGATTCGTGTGCGCTCGATGTGCGCTTCACGCCAGGGCATTCACCGGGTCACGTGATCTTTGTTGCCCCGGATGAGAGCTTTGCTTTAGTAGGGGATGTGGTGTTTTCAGGATCGATCGGTCGGACCGATCTCCCCGGTGGCGATATGGGTACACTCATGGATTCTATCCGAGAGCAGGTACTGACGCTCCCTGATGAGACAGAACTCTTCACAGGGCATGGACCACCGACCACTGTGGGGCAGGAGCGTCGAACCAATCCGTTCTTAAACCAACATTATGGTGGGGGACACCTTTGAAAAAAGGAGTAGAGGCAGGCTCTCCCTTGGTAGCTGCTGCATTTGCTTCGGGTGGTGGGACGAATGTTCAAGCGCTGCTGGATTACCAAGACAAGTTGTGTCCTTGGAGATTGTCACTTGTCGTCACGGACCGCGAGAATGCTGGAGTTCTTGAGCGAGCCGATGTGGCAGGGATCAGTACAGCCGTTATTCCTGTCCAGGCGCGAGCCTCCCCAGATGTCGCACAAGACATGCTTTCAGTGTTAGAAGCTCACAGGATCGAGGTCATCTTTCTTGCTGGCTATCTTCGGCTCATTCCGAGTGAAGTTGTTCACCGATATAGGCGGAGGATCCTCAATATTCATCCAGCACTGCTGCCCTCGTTTGGTGGTAAGGGCATGTATGGGATGAGGGTGCATCAAGCGGTAGTCGATGCCGGTGAGTCAATGACTGGCGCTACCGTTCACTATGTCGATGAAGAATATGACCGGGGTACAATCATAGGACAGTGGAGGGTACCAGTAGAGCCTAACGACTCTGCTGAAGTTGTGGCTGCCCACGTTTTGAAGATCGAACACCGTTTATACCCTCTTGCTGCACAGCACGTGTGCTCTGCCCTTATCGAGGGCCGAGATCCCGGCCCTCTCGAGTTACCTGAACTATCGAGTACTACAACTACCGACCTAGAACACACAGAATAGGAGTAAGGATGAAGCGGGCGCTTCTCAGCGTATTCGATAAGACCGGAATCCTGGAACTCGCTACTGCACTTAAGGATCGCGGTTGGGAGATTCTATCCACGGGCGGGACAGCCCGCTCACTCCGTGAGGGTGGCATTGAAGTGACCAGCGTATCTGAGGTCACAAAACATCCAGAGATGATGGACGGACGTGTGAAAACTCTTCATCCAGCGATACATGCTGGGATTCTTGCTCGAAGGGATAATGAAGAAGATATGAAGGCCCTCACGGAACACGGTTATGGGCCGATCGATTTGGTTGCTGTGAACCTTTATCCGTTCCGGGAGACCATAGCAGCTGGTGATGTGACACTGTCTCAGGCGATGGATAAGGTCGACATAGGTGGTCCTACCATGATCAGGGCCGCCGCCAAATCACATACACAAGTTTGGGTCATTGTCGACCCAAACGATTACGACAAGGCCATCGCAGCGATCGACGGAGGTGAAGACTCGGAGTTGAGACGCCACCTTGCCGCGAAAGTTTTCAGCCACATCAGTGCCTATGATGAATCTGTAGCAGGATACCTCACTGGTAGTGTGGAATCTCAATCACTACCGGATAAGCTGGATGTGTCCCTGCAGCAAATCCAGACACTCAGGTATGGAGAAAACCCGGATCAGCAGGCAGCCTTTTACGGTCATGAAGACCCAGTGGGGCTTTCTGCACTCAGGCAACTTCATGGTAAGGAACTTTCATATAATAACCTGCTGGACTTAGATGGAGCTCTACTCGCACTGTCCCCATTCGCGAACACCAAAGGAGCTGCGGTTTGCATTATCAAGCACACAACGCCATGCGGCCTCGGGGTCAGCGATACACTTTCAGATGCTTACGAAAAAGCACTGGCCTCTGATCCGATGAGCGCGTTCGGATCGGCAATTGCTGTGAATCAAGAGGTTGATGCGGAAACAGCAAGACTGATGTCCGCTCTCTTTATTGAATGTCTGGTAGCTCCAAGTTTTGCGGATGAGGCTATGACGGTTCTGAGCGAGAAGAAGAATATTCGATTGCTCACCTTTCCTGGTACATCCGAAGGGGAAGGGGCAGCCGACTTCATCGCGTCCCATGGTCTTATCCCTGAATCTCGCTCGGTGAGATCAGTGTATGGGGGCTTGCTCGCACAAACACCTTCTGAGCCACCGTCTTATGGGTTAATTGATACATCATGGAAAGTCGTAACTCAACGTCACCCCACCGAAGTTGAGATGGATGATTTGAGATTCGCTTGGGCGGCGATTTTCTCGGTGAAATCAAACGCGATCTTGATTGCCCGTGATGGCGGAGTGCTGGGGATCGGAGCGGGTCAAATGAGTCGAGTTGACTCTTCTAAGATCGCTGTACGCAAAGCGGATGAAGCCGGGTTTGATGTAACTGGTTCCGTCCTTGCATCTGATGCGTTTTTTCCGTTTCGGGATGGTGTCGATGCGGCTGCGGAAGCTGGCGTTAAGGCGGTTATTCAACCGGGTGGCTCGATCCGGGATGAGGAAGTTATTAACGCGGCTGACGAACACGGACTCGCGATGGTCTTTACTGGACGTAGACTCTTCCGTCACTAGAAAATCGATCGTCATTTCAAGCTATCGGGCTTTCTATCTTTAATGATGGGATGACCGTCAGTTGAAGTAGCTAGCGGTCAGTTCCATCTTTTTCTGAGGAGGGGTGGCAGAGCGGTCTAATGCACCGGTCTTGAAAACCGGCGGGCGCAAGCCCTCGTGGGTTCGAATCCCACCCCCTCCGTAAAAGAAAGAGGCTCCGCCCGTTAAGGGTGGAGCCTCTTCGCTCTTGGTCTGGTCCCGTTCTTAGTACGCGACTGCCATACCATCCTTGTGAGGGGTCGAACCTCCTATCATCACTCCTGTCAGGATATTGAACATTATCCCCTGGGCACCCCCTACACCCCCTCTAGTAGTTCTTCTTCTGAGCTCGTGACCCCACGCTTCAAGTTGGGTTAGCACCTCTTCATTGATACCGGGTTCAACGGTGACACTGAGACCGCCTCCGTGATTAATTCTGGGAATCTCGACTGCCTGTTGCATGTTCATTCCAAACTCGACCACGTTGAGAAAGATCTGAGCATGTTGCTGAGGCTGTACCGCACCCCCCATGGCCCCGAAGGTCATGAAGAACTCTCCGTCCTTGAATGCCATTGCCGGAATAATGGTATGGAATGGGCGTTTATGGGGTTCGACAACGTTCATGTGGCCTGGCTCGCGCGAGAACAGAGCTCCTCTATTCTGCAACGTAAAACCGGTACCAGGAGCTACTAGGCCGGACCCGAATCCTGAATAGAGACTGTAGATGAATGAGACAGCATTGTGATCCTTATCCATGACTTCTAATAGGACAGTATCACCGTTTCCATTAATCCCCGACTCTGGTCGTTCCATAGCCCTAGTTGGGTTGATCCGTTCGAATTGCTGGCGACCGTACTCGGTCGAAATTATTTCTTTGATCGGAAGATCATTAAACTCTGGATCGGAGTTCCATTTCTCGATATCCGCGTAGGCCAACTTCTTTGCCTCAATAACATGGTGCAGATATTCGGCGGAGTTATGGCCCATAGAGCCCAAGTCTACGTTTGCTAGGATCTTGAGCATTTCAAGAGCAGCAATGCCCTGTCCATTTGGTGGTAGTTCGTAGAGCCTATAGTTCTTGTAGTCTGCATAGATAGGCTCTACCCACGTAGAGGTATGATCCTCAAAGTCCTTCATGGTGAGAAAGCCATCATGTGCATCAGAATAGTCAACGATCTTCTTAGAGAGAGAGCCCCTGTAAAAAGCGTCCCTGCCTTCCTTACCTAGTAGCCGGTACGTTTCAGCTAGGTCGGGGTTGCGGAATACTTCGCCAGCTCTGGGCGCTCTCTCGCCATCGAGTAGCCACGTCTCTCTTGTGGATGGTTCTTGGTTGTTTTCAAGAGATCTCCACGCATCAGCGATAATCGGAGAGACCGGAAAGCCATGTTCTGCGTAGTGAATTGCTGGCTCTAGTACTTCAGCCATGGTCATTGTCCCGTACTTTTCCAAAACCTCAAACCAGCCGTCGACTGCACCGGGAACCGTCACGGAGTAGATACCCCCGATCCGGTTCATGTCGTGCTTTTCCAGTTTCCCATTAAGTGCGTCTAGCGTCATAGCGTAGGGTGCACGTCCGCTAGCATTTAGCCCGACCAGTTTCTTTTCTTCTGCGAGGTAGACCATGATGAAGGCATCACCACCCAGGCTTGTGCTGTGTGGCTCAACTACTGTTAACACAGCAGCGGTCGCCACTGCAGCATCAATAGCATTTCCTCCCCTCTTCAGGATATCGAGGCCTGCATTAGCAGCGAGGGGTTCACTTGTGGCGACAACCCCACGCAGACCCGATACGGGTGAACGCAAGGTCTCGTAGGGGAATCTCACGTCATCTCCATTCTGGGCGGCTACCTGAAAACCGAGGCTAAGGAAGAGTAAGGGTATTATGCTTACTGAGGTGGCGCCCCTGCTCTTTAGAAGTGACTTCAGCATGTCTTCCCCTTCGGCTCACGTGACGGACAGTACCTATCTATAAGGGTTAGGTCATCAGAGGATACGGATCCATGGGAGCTTCTGGCAATCGTTAGTTCTGTCTCTGAGGAGGAAAAACCTTAACCATGACTTAGTGCGAAGCATCCCTTGTTCATGCTACTGATTCGATTCTTGATTTGCGAATAACTCGTACATTCTTTGGATTGCTGGCAATGGAGCACCTGGGCCACGCAGAGATGGATAATCCGATGAGTGATCGGTTAGGTCGACCTGCTCTGCTGCTTGTTCGGCTGTTAGTCCCTGAGAATACGCATCACTGGTACGATTCCAAAGATCTGTAAGATAGGTTTGAAGATGGTCTATTTTAGCTAGGTCCGAAAACGGCGCCCCGTGTCCTGGCACGACGATATTGAAGTCCAGCGTTTTGAGCTCCTCAAGTGTCCCGACCCAATCGGATGGAAAGCCATCTCCCATATAGGGGATTCCAGGCAATAAAAGATCACCAGTGATCAGAACGCGTTCTTGTGGGAGATGCACGACGATGTCGCCACCGGTATGACCTCGTCCGAAGAAGAGCAGTCGAATTTCCCGATCTCCTCTAAATAAGGTCATCCGTTCAGAGAGTGTTGTATTTGGGGGTGTTGGGCTCAATCCTTCTTGGCCGTCCAAGAATCCTGGTTGACCGGCCATGACTTCTCGGAAGTAGGTATACGTCCGACCTATTGAGCCTTCATTCGCCAGCATTTCTCGTGTGAACTCATGACCTATGACCTCAATGTCGTCAGGGTAGATTTGGTTTCCATGAGCGTGGTCGAAGTGGAAGTGCGTGTTGACCACGTATCTGACGGGCTTATCAGTGATCGACCCAAGCTCTTCGATGAGTGCAGCGGCAGCGACAGGCGAGATATGCGAGTCAACGAGTAGCACATCTTCTTCGTTAATAATGACCGCAGCGTTTGAGCCTACAGCCACGTTTCCAGTCCCCCGAGCTTGATAGATTCCCTCCATCACAAGCTCGAACTCAAATGCCGATCCTTCGAAATCTGAGCCTGGGAGGGCAGATATATCGAAATCAGGGTCAGCCGTTCGTGGTTGGCAGGCTGTGAGCACCAAGATACCCGTCAAAAGTCGAGTCTTCATTTTCATAGGATCATGATCCGCTGAGCTAAAGGGAAGTACACCGATTTCGCCATTGTTCGCGCTATGCCAGCAATACTGAGATCCTTCCTACGATTGCGTTGGCGGATTCAAGAACTCTGACTTAGAAAGCCAGGATGAATCAGTAGGGTAAGATAGACTCAGTTTGTTAACCTACGGAACCAGCATGATTTCCATACGTTTGATTCGATTTGCAGCGTCGACGGTCTTCACACCGTTGAGTGTGAAATTCCCATACAGAAAACGCTGTTCTATTCGAGCCAAGGTAAAAAATTGAGCGGTCTCTGTGCGTGCAACTTCGTTGCCCGCCGCATCATAGAAGAATAGGAAAAACTCGAATCCCACCCCTTGGTCGGTAGAATGATTTTTGAATGAGATATCATACTTGCCTCGGGTATGACTTCCTTCTTCTACAGAGGTCAAGGACCATGTGATGGAGGAGGCGATGACATCGTTTCCTAGGTCCTGATTTTCCTCCGAGCGTTCGCTCATGTCGAGTTCACCAGGAGCCAGCACAGCCTCGCCTTCGCAGGCAATAACAAAAGGCGAAAGGATCAAGACCCCGAAAATGCACGCTAGTTTCATCTTCTTCAACGCACCCTCCTTGAGGCCTGTGACAAAGATTGAATCTGATAATGAGGTCTGGAAGCTGTCCGGTCAAAGGCCTTGGCAACTAACAAGTTTGTCTGGATTGAACGATGGGTCCTCCTGTGACTGTGACCATCAGCAGATCTCAAGATCTTTTGATTCAACTTGGTCGAATGGTTTATCCCGGATAGATTCCAAGTGAGCCACTTTTCGGGTGGACAATACCTACGAATGGATGACTTCTTGAGGCTCTCGTGATACCGGTTGAGCGCAGGAAGACCGTGGCCGTCAATATCGATGGCGTTGTGATTGGTGGTACGGCACCAGTGGTAGTGCAATCCATGACGAATACCGATACTGCGGACGTTAACGGGACGATTACACAGATACGCCAGTTAGCTGACGCAGGCAGTGAACTGGTCCGAGTCACGGTCAATAATGATAGCGCGGCGCGTGCGGTTCCAGAGATTGTGAGCCAGCTTCGTGAGTCTGGGTACCCAACGCCGATTGTTGGCGATTTCCATTACAATGGGCATCTCTTGCTCAAGAAATTCCCAGAAACTGCGGGTGCTCTCTCTAAGTTGCGGATCAATCCGGGTAATGTTGGCACCAAGCATCGCGATAAGAACTTCACTCAGATCATCGAGGTTGCGGTTGAACACGACAAACCTGTTCGCATCGGGGTGAACTGGGGCTCACTGGACCAAAGGCTCCTCACAGAATTGATGGATGAAAACTCCGGGAGTCAGTCACCAAGAGATGGTCGTGAGGTTGTTCTTGAGGCGATGGTACAAAGTGGGCTTCGTTCAGCAGACTTAGCTGAGCAAAATGGCTTAAGACATGACCAGATTGTCATCTCGACGAAAGTTTCGTCGGTAAGGGATTTAGTCTCCGTATATCGTATGCTGGCAGCTCGATGTGACTATCCACTCCACTTGGGGCTAACTGAGGCCGGGTTGGGAGCTAAGGGGATTGTTGCTACTACCGCTGGACTAGCCCCACTCCTCCTAGACGGGATTGGGGATACGATTCGTGTTTCGCTAACCCCGAAACCAGGCGGAGACCGTGCTGAGGAAGTGCGAGTGGCACAGCAAATTCTCCAGTCCCTCGGAATCCGGCATTTCGAACCCCAGGTGATATCCTGCCCGGGCTGCGGGCGCACCACGAGTACGTTTTTTCAGGAAATGGCTGAGGAGATCACGGAGTATATCCAGAAAATGATACCTCAGTGGCGCACCTCTTATCCGGGCGTAGAAGAAATGGACGTGGCAGTAATGGGTTGTGTAGTGAATGGTCCCGGTGAGTCTAAGCATGCGAACATCGGGATATCACTACCTGGCACGTTTGAAGAGCCGAAGGCGCCGGTATATATAGATGGTGAGCACTCCATAACCCTTAAGGGTGAAGGACTTGTGGAAGAGTTCAAGGAAATCCTGTTTGATTATGTCAAAGAGACCTACGGAGCAGGTGTCTAGTAAGACAGCATGACCTGTCCCCCAGAGGTGACGCTCATGTCCAGAGAATGTAGTGTTATTGGATTCACCGAGATAGAAATCAGCATAAACTAGGCGTTCTTCAGAGCTGAGGTTTGTGGCATAACCTTTGCGCTAAGATATAGTCGTCCTTGCAGGTGGGATGAGATGGGAGGGCCGAGATAATGAAAAGGCAAGACTTACATAAGCTTTGTTGTGGCGTTATCGCGTTCAGCTTAGCGCTTACTGTGCCGGAGATTTCTTTTGCACAATCCAGGCGGGGCGGCGAGGGGTTCCTATTTGAAACACCGAAATTTTCGTTCGCGTTCAGTTTGGGGTACTCGATCCCAAATGCGAAGAGTGAGATCTTCGACTTTGCCCAAGAACAACTGACGCTCGAGAAGAGTGATTTTCAGAGAAGCTATCTCGGCGGTGAAGCTGCTATCCAACTTGCAGATCGTCTCGATCTAGTATTTGGAGTGGGTCATGCAGAGAGTTCTCTCCCTTCTGAATTCCGTGACTGGGTAGACGGAGATGATCTGCCCATCGAACAGGAAACGGTTTTTTCCACGACTCCGGTCACGGTCAGCGCCAGATATTACTTGAGTGATCGAGGACGGCAGATTGGACGATTTGCTTGGATCCCGAAACGGCTAGTGCCGTTTATAGGTGCTGGCGGTGGCGTGATCTGGTATAATTTTGAGCAAGTGGGTGATTTCGTGGACTTTGAAACCCTCGATATCTTCTACGATCGTTTCATGGGCAAGGGCACGGCAATACAGACTCATGCTTTCGCAGGGATGGATATTTCACTAAATAAGAGTCTGTTTCTCACGACAGAAGGACGCTATCGCTGGGGAAGAGGCGAACTTGGTCGTGATTTTGTAGATTTCGATAAGATGGATCTTGCTGGCATACAGTTCACCGTGAGCATTGGGGCCCGATTCTGATCGGGAAAGGATTAGAGTAATGACATTATCCCACTTCTCTTTCCGGACATTCCCACTCCTCGCAGTCGCTTCCTTAATGGTCTTGGCTACGAGTACTCCGGCTTCGGCACAGGAGATCGATGGACGTTGGTTGCCCTTTGTAGGGTGTTGGGAACCGACCGGCCAAGGTGCCACCGACGGGGTTCTATGCGTCGAACCGACAGATGATGGTGTAGAACTTTACACAGTATCAGGCGGTGAAGTCGTTACGAGTGACTTACTGGTAGCGGATGGAACTAGCCGCCCGAGAAGCATAGAGGGTTGTGAGGGCTGGGATTCTGCCGGGTTCTCTCGAGATGGGCGCAGGGTGTTCACGAGATCCGAGTTCATATGTGGAGAGGAGATCGCTCGCACTGCCACCGGGATCATGTCTTTAGTGGCGCCGACCCAGTGGATTGACGTGCGCTCGATGGACGTAGGTGGAGAACAGGTGGCCTGGGTGCAGAGTTACCGTCTGGTAGGTCCTGAACGCATGCTGCAGGAGGGTGTTGAAGACAACGCCTACTTCACACAGGATATGGGGATGGCTCTTCAGGCAGCTCGGATCTATGCGGCTCGGAATATCTGGCTTGAAGATGTTGTGGAAGCAGCTGAGCAGGTGGACACTAAAGCTGTGGAGGCTTGGGTAGCTGAGCGTGGCGAGCGTTTTGCGATTGATGCAGATGCCCTCGTAAAACTCGCTGATGCAGGGGTTTCCGAGAGCATCATTGACGTCGTGGTTGCGGTATCTTATCCGGGAACATTTGCAATTGCTGGTGAAGCCGGCTCTTCGATGGGCGGCGACCGGAGGTCTTCCGATGCACGATCAGTGCGTCCTATTTATGGTTATGGCATCTACTCTAGGAGCCCTTTCTATAACTACGGGTACGGTCCGTATTCATATTACGGCTATAGCCCATACAGCCGATATTCCTATGGGTCTCTCTATGGTTACGGCTACCAGGGTTACTACTCGGGTTACTCTTCGGGTCGTTACTATATGCCGACCATGGTGACCGTGAACCGGATAGAATCCAGCCCTGAATCTGGCGGCCGTGTGTATAATGGCCGGGGATATCGGGCTGGTGAGGGCTCACGTACCGGGCCAACACAGTCGGTAGGAGGGTCTTCAGGCGCAGATACCAGCACAGGATCGGCTAGTGGGGGATCATCGACTGGTCGCACTGCTAAACCCAGAGGCGGCAGAGGCGGAGGGACTTCCTGATAGAAAAAGTGGTCTTATAGACATAGACGGGGGCCGTTGGGCCCCCGTTTTTTTGTGCACACGTAGAGTACGTGAGAGACTCTGACGAGCTTGTGCTATGTTTCCAGCGAAATGAGTAGAGGAGTGGCCAACCCTAAGCCCGGTGCGGATTTTATCCGCCAAATTGTGACAGAAGACACCGAGAGCGGACGCTACGGTGGTCGAGTTGTCACGCGATTCCCCCCGGAACCAAACGGGTTCATGCACATCGGTCATGCGAAATCAGTGTGCCTAAACTTTGGGGTTGCGAAGGAATTTGGAGGTGTGTGTCATCTTCGCTACGACGATACGAACCCTGAGGGTGAGAATGAAGCGTTTGTCGTTGGATTTCAGGAGGACATCCGCTGGCTCGGCTTCGACTGGGGTGAACATCTCTATTTTGCGTCAGACTACTTCGAACGGATGTATGATTGTGCGGTGATCTTGATTGAGAAGGGCTTGGCCTACGTTGACTCAGAGAGCGAAGAAGAAATACGTGAAGGGCGAGGTACAGTAACGAAAGCGGGTACACCGGGGCGGTATCGTGATCGCACAGTGGATGAAAATCTGGATTTCTTCCGTCGTATGCGAGAAGGTGAGTTCGAAGGCGGAACGCACGTGCTACGTGCTAAGATTGATCTAGAGTCTGCGAATATGCTGATGCGAGATCCCGTGCTCTACCGGATCCGGCATGCAAACCATTATCGGCAAGGGGATGAATGGTGCATCTACCCTATGTACGACTACGCCCACTGCCTTGAGGATGCCTTTGAAGATGTGACCCATTCGATATGTACGCTCGAATTTGAAAACAATCGAGAGTTATACGATTGGGTTTTAGACAATGTGGGATTTGAGGAGCCCCGGACTCATCAGTACGAGTTTGCTCGCCTAGATCTCGAGCATGCTGTGTTATCGAAAAGAAGAATTATTCCACTCGTTGAAGCAGGCGTTGTAAGTGGTTGGGATGACCCAAGACTATCCACTGTCAGGGGGATTCGTCGTAGAGGCGTGCCCCCCGAGGCGCTTAGGTTGTTTTGCGAAATGATTGGGGTCGCTAAGGCACAATCAGTGGTAGACATTGGCAAGCTTGAGTATGCGATCCGAGAGGTGCTCAATCAGGTTGCGCCGCGGGTGATGGCGGTACTAGATCCGATCAAGATTGTACTGACTAATTATCCGGCTGGTCAGACTGAAGAATTCGAGGCTCCTTATTTCCCGCATGATGTGCCACGGAAGGGAACTCGGATGGTGCCGTTCTCAAATGAACTTTTTATCGAACGGACAGATTTTGAAGAAGATCCGCCACCTGGTTTTCGGAGACTTGTACCTGGTGGGGAGGTCAGGCTGCGGCATGCGTACGTGATACGGTGTGAGAAAGTGGTTCGTGATAAAACTGGCCAGTTAGTGGAATTACACTGTACTCATGATTCCGAGAGCCGTGGTGGGAAGGGAACTGCCGGGCGAAAAATTAAGGGCACAATCCAGTGGGTATCTGCAGCCCATGCTCTGACTGCGGAGATTCGGATGTACGATCATCTTTTTCTAGAGATTCCAGAGAGTGATTCAGATGAGGATGAGGAGATTGTCGCACACATAAACCCTGACTCTTTGAGGGTCCTCAAGGGGGCCAAAGTCGAGCCATCTATCAGTGACGACTCACCTGATACACGCTACCAGTTTGAACGAACCGGCTATTTCTGGAAGGATCCAGTCGATGGGGTAGGGGAAGAGTTGGTCTTTAATCGTATCGCATCCTTGAAAGACAGCTGGAGCCGTAGTGCCGCCAAATCAGATGTGAAAGTTCCGAGAAGTAAGAGTGGCTCTGGAAAAGTTATGAATAAGCCCAGGAAGCCTGAAAAGCCTGCGGTAAATGAGTCGCGTGAGGCGGCCCGTGCAGCTGATCCTCAACTCATGGCTCGCTTCGAACGCTACAGTGATGACCTGGGACTCACTTTGGAGCAGGCGGATCTACTAACGACGTCTCTCGAGGTCTCAGATTTTTTTGAGAGAGCTCTTGCCGTATATGATGAGCCTGCTGAAGTGGCGGGCTGGCTAACGACAGACGTACGAGGCCTGCTGGGAGCACGTAGGTTGAAAGACCTCACGTTTGATGGCGAAGGCTTGGGTCATCTTGTTGCACTTGTTGCTGCGGACCGAATCTCGCGTAGGGCTGGTAAGGATGTTCTCGCACGTATGATTGACGAGGGTGGTGATCCGGACGAACTCATAGTGGAAATGGGACTAGAGAAAGTCTCTGACCTCAGTGCGCTTGAGAGTATCATTGAAGAGATTCTTATAGCATGGCCGGAGAAGGTCATTGAATACCAAGCAGGGAAATCAGGACTAATCGGTATGTTTGTTGGGGAAGTTATGAAGAGCACGAACGGGGCAGCCGATCCGAAGGTGGCTCGGGAACTGCTTTTGAAGAAACTCGGAGGGTGAGTCCTCCAATATACCGCTCCCTTATCTGATAACTCGACTAGGTGTATCCGTTCGTATTCTTAGTGAGAATATTGTTGAGAGAGTATGGATTGTGATCAGGCCTGCAAGAACCTTTTGGCAGGGTCTTTCTTGAGACTCTTCCGAGGCGCACATTAGGATCGCCCTCAAGCTAGGATTCGGGCTAAGTCACTGCTCTTCAGAGATTCTATATTGGCTCGCTCAGACACAACTTCTCAGCCGCAAATCGATGCCCCAGAAGCAAGGGTAGAGTCACTCCCTGGACTCGAGAGGGAAATCCTGAACTTCATGGTCGAGTACCTCCGGTCTAATACCTACCAACCTTCGATCCGCGAAATCGGGAAACGTTTCGGGATCAAGAGTACAAAGACGGTGTCGGAGCACCTTCAGGTCCTTGCTGACAGGGGCTTTCTTGAACGAGACCCGTCCCGTTCAAGAGGGGTGAGAATACTTGGAATTGATCTCAATACTCAGACTGTCTCTGTCCCTTGTTTTGATCGGGTCCCAGAAACTGTTTCTGAATTCCACATCGAGGATGCGGAAGTTCACCTTTCGGTCGACCGCAGGATGGGTGGACTCGAGGGATCTTTCATAGTTGTCGCTGCGGTCAATGACCTTGCTTTACTCGGTGTTGAAGAAGGGGATCACATCCTTATCTCACCGGCTAGTATGGAGGAATTAGAGACTGGAGCGATTATCGCTGCTGATCTTGGTGAGGGAATTTCCTACTACCGTTTTACCGAAACGGGAGCAGGGGCTAGGCTTGAGTCACTTCAGCCAGGGAAGAATGAGAGCCTCTTAGAGCCACCGACACTAGACCTGCTGGGGCGCGTTATTGGCCTATACAGAAGAATGGACAACGGGTCCAAGGTCAATTTGACACAACACTAGTGATTCGCGTTGCCCCTGCTTAGCCATTCCACTCTAGAACACTCTGATGACGACCAGATTTGGATGGGGCGTGCCCTTGAGTTAGCCAAGATAGCCGCATCCACTGAGGAAGTTCCTGTCGGAGCAGTATTAGTTCGTGAAACAGAGGTACTGGCTGAGGCTCATAACCGAACTGTGGCTGATGCTGATGCCACTTCGCACGCAGAACTTCTAACAATTCGTTCGGCTTCGATGGTACAGGGAGACTGGAGACTCCTAGACACTACGCTCTATGTGACCCTAGAACCGTGCGCTATGTGTGCTGGGGCGATCGTTTTGTCTAGGATTCCTCGGGTGGTCTACGCTGCGGCAGATCCGAAGGCAGGAATGGCGGGTTCCCTTAAGAACCTCCTTCAGGAACCAAGATTGAATCACCGGTGTGAACTTACCTCTGGGGTGCGTGCCGAGGAATCCGCAGAGTTACTACGGGAGTTCTTTCAACGTCTGCGATGATTTCTTAGGCCGTGTTTAGGCTAATCTGCCTAATCCGCGCCTGAGACTACCCTGCCACGGAATCGAAGAAACAGGAATAGCAGGGATACGCCTCCAAGTAATGCCCCCCACGGGGGCAGCCCGTATGCGGTGCCAACATTCCCTAAGACCATCCCGATGATTCCCACGAGGATCGCATAGGGTAGCTGGGTCCGTACGTGATCCATGTGATCGCAGGCGGATGCTGTAGATGAGAGCACAGTAGTGTCTGATATGGGCGAGCAATGGTCTCCGAAAATTGCACCAGCTAGGACAGATGCCGTTGCTCCTAAAAGAATTGCCGCTTGGTCACCCCCGGGATATGTGGCAACCCCACCGAGGGAGATAGTGAGAGGGATTACAACCGGGAGCATGATTGCCATTGTTCCCCACGAGGTTCCGGTAGCAAAAGCCATTAATGCACAAGTAACGAAGACAATCAATGGAATTAGCTCCAAGGGGATACGGTCCGATAAGAGCAGAGATAAGTACTGAGCGGTGCCTATTGCTTCTGTGACGGATCCAAGCGACCAAGCCAGAGTCAATATGATCATCGCGATCATCATTGCCTTCGTGCCTCCGAGCCATGCATCAATACATTCATGTATGGTCAGCATCCTCTGTCCAACTGAGATCATAATAGCAACCAGACACCCGGCCAGTGATCCCCACAACAGGGTAGAAAACGGGTCAGCTTCAGCGAACACCGCTCTCAGAGAAGCATCCGGACCGACGCTTGTGCGTCCAGTTGTGTAGAGCCCTGCCAAGACAACCACAATCACGGTTAGTACCGGGAGAGTGGCGTTCCACCATCGATGGGTTAGGCCTTTCTTTGGACTCATTAGCTCTGAAGACGTATCAGTAGCGAGCGTTGCACCTGGCCTATGAAGTTCATCCTTAGTTGCTGCTCGCAGTTCTGCTTCTGCCATTGGGCCGAAATCACGATTCATCACCGATGTCATGAGTACGAAGAGCAGCGCGAGTAGGGGGTAGAACAGGAAGGGGATGGTCTGGAGAAATAGGTCAAAGGGGTTCTGGGATAGGATCACGTCTGCCCCATTCGGGTTCTGTTCAGCTGCGATTCGTAGCCCATCCGAAATGAGGCTGATTTCATAGCCAACCCAAGTCGATATGGGCACCAGTGCTGCAACAGGGGCTGCTGTCGAGTCGACTATATAAGCGAGTTTTTCACGCGATATCCTGAGCCGATCGGTAATCGGTCGCATTGTATTTCCAACAATCAGTGTATTCGCATAGTCGTCAAAAAAAATCGCTAAGCCTGCTGCCCAGGTAGCGATCTTTCCGCGTTTGGCACTCCGAGCAAACGGTGTGACGCTCTCGACGATGCCCATGGTTCCACCGTTGCGAGCGATGATTCCTACCATACCTCCTAGCAGGAGCGAGAAGACGAGGATTGCGACATGATCAGCGTCAGCAAGCGCAGGGACTACGAATTGGTCTATCAGTCGACCTGTAGCTTTTAGAGGGTTAAATCCCGCGACCGCCAGAGCACCGAGCCACACTCCTGCAAAAAGGGCAGTGATCACTTCTCGGAAGATCAGGGCCAGTAAGATTGCTAGAATAGGAGGCAATACTGAAAACCACCCCGGGATGAGGGTCGGTTCCAGTTCGTCCGAGCGGTCGCCGATGAGTACTTGAAGGGGAAGTTGCTCTATAGATCCGACCTCAAGGCCCGTCACCACTGAAACACCCTGAGGCAAGATCGTCCCTTCAGCCAAGATCAAACCGGTTGCACTTCGCACTTCATACTGTGTCGAAGTTTGACTTACACCCTGTAGGGTCAACTCGAAGGGGACATCGGTCAGGATGACTAAGGGAGGATCCAAAAGTTCTTGTGCACCCATATTTGCAGGAAGCAAAAGGATCCACAGGGCAGTTATTAGTCTCAAAAAAGGCATGTGATGGTGATTTGGGTAAAAAGCTGAATGCTTAACTATCTCTCAATTATGCGTTTGAGAAAGAGGGTAAATCAATCATGGGGAATCCCATAACCTGGTGACAAGGCGTACAGCGTTACTCTGCTTGGTCGTTGACCGATCGACTAGGAAGGTCGAACTTTTCGCCGCGAACGATCGACTGAGGGCCCTGACTGGTCCTCACCAGACAGCGCAAAATGGATAAAAACAACCGCACACGAGTGATGGACGAATCTGACGTCCATGGAGCGGTTGCTCGAATGGCCCGCGAGATCGTGGAGTTTAACGAGGGTACAGACGGTCTCGTCCTGATGGGCATTCAGCGCCGCGGAACACAAATTGCGGCATTGTTAGGCTCAGAGATCGAGCGGACTGAGGGAGTTTCACTTGAGGCAGGGTTTGTAGATATAACCCTGTATCGAGACGACCTTATGGTGGTCGGGCCAAGACCTATAGTAGGCGAATCAAAACTGCCCCCCAGAGGGGTAGACGGACAGAAGGTGGTCCTCGTTGACGACGTTCTCCATACCGGGAGGACGATACGCGCCGCTCTAAATGAACTCACGGATTGGGGGCGCCCCAAGTTCATTCACCTGTGTGTTCTAGTTGATCGCGGAGGTCGGGAACTTCCGATCCAACCGGATATCGTAGGTCAACGTGTCGAGTTACTGGAAGCTCAAAGCGTCGAAGTCCACGTTCCTGAAATTGATGGTGCTCTCGGGGTCGAGATCGTAACCATCAACTCGGAAGCCATATGACTGCTGCGATGGCCTCATCACGAGTCCCTGCGCTAGGCAAGGACCTTGTTGGCCTAGAGTCTCTTTCTCAGGAACAGATTCTGATGATTCTTGATACAGCTGAACCGTTCAAGGAGATCTCAGAACGACGGATCAAGAAAGTTCCGGTCCTCCGTGGTAAGACGATCGTCAACCTATTCTTCGAGGCATCAACTAGGACCAGAGTCTCATTCGAGTTTGCAGAGAAGCGTCTCAGCGCCGACACAGTTAACATTTCAGCGACAGGCTCTTCGGTTATCAAAGGAGAAACGTTGGTTGATACTGCACGGAACCTAGAGGCGATGCGCATCGATATGGTCGTGATGCGCCACGGATCTTCTGGCGCGGCCAAGTTCCTTGCAGATCGGATTCCCTCGAACGTGATAAATGCTGGAGATGGACGGCACGAGCACCCGACACAAGGTCTATTAGACCTATTAACGATTCGCGACCACTGCGACCGTGTGCAGGGTCTGAAAGTTTGTTTAGTGGGTGATATCCTGCATTCACGTGTTGCTCGCTCGAATATCTACGGACTCTTAAAGCTTGGTGCAGAAGTCGCAGTATGTGCGCCCAAAACGCTTCTCCCTTCTGCTATTAGTGATCTCGGCGTCAAGGTGTTCAAGAGGATTGAAGAAGCCATAGAATGGGCAGACGTGCTTAACGTCTTGCGACTACAGCTTGAGCGCATGGAAGAGGGTTACGTGCCTAGCTTGCGCGAGTACAACAGGGTCTGGGGTGTCACAGCTCGAAGGCTAGAGCTTGCCCCACAGGATTTATTGATTCTGCATCCAGGCCCAATGAACCGGGGGGTGGAAATAGACTCTGACGTTGCAGACGGGCCTCACTCAGTGATCCTTAACCAGGTTACCAACGGTGTAGCTGTACGCATGGCGGTTCTATACCTACTAGCTGGTGGACAGCCTGGTAGCGCCGAAGCAGCAAAGAAGGAGGCAGGGGCATGAGTGTAAAGGCCTTCCTTAAGAGCGGACGGGTAGTGGATCCAAGTCAGGGTTTAGATGCAACACTTGACCTCCTGTTAGTCGACGGAGTTGTCGCTTCAATTGGAGAAGACATCTCCGCCCCAGAAGATGTGGACCTCATAGATTGTTCTGGTCTCATAGTGTCGCCTGGGCTGATCGACGTGCATGTCCATTTACGGGAACCAGGAGAGGAACATAAGGAGACGATCGAGACTGGCGTTCAAGCGGCTGTAGCGGGTGGGTACACCGCGGTATGTGCTATGCCAAATACGGATCCGCCGATCGATGATCCTGCTGCTGTTGGGTTTATCGTGGCCGAAGGCAGGAAGGCTCAAGCTGCTAGGGTCTATCCCGTAGGATGTATCTCGGTACAGAGAGGAGGGGAGAACCTGGCACCCATCGGAGAGATGGTGGACGCTGGCGCAGTAGCTATCACTGATGATGGAAATCCCGTTATGAATTCTGGGCTGATGCGGCTTGCGCTTGAATACGCACAGGCATTTGGCATTCCTGTCGCCGACCATCCGGAAGACCTTGGCCTGTCAGCGGGACGCCATATGAATGAGAGCATCGTGTCCACGCGTCTGGGTCTGGCGGGTAAGCCGAATGCAGCGGAAGAGGTTCATATCGTTCGTGATCTTTTGCTAGCTGAGCTGACGGGTGGCCAGATACATCTTCAACATATTTCTACAGAGTTTGGTGTGGACGCGATTCGACAGGCGAAAGCTCGAGGTGTACGGGTGACAGCTGAGGCGTCCCCGCACCACTTGGTCCTCACAGAGGAAGCAGTTGAAGGGTATAGGACTGAAGCGAAAATGAATCCACCACTTAGGACTGCAAAAGATGTCGCTGCCGTACGAGCAGGATTGGCGGACGGTTCACTCGACGTTATTGCGACAGACCATGCTCCCCACCATTACGATGAAAAGGAGTCAGCGTTCGAAGATGCTCCGAATGGTTTGGTCGGATTAGAAACAGCGGTAGGGATCATCATGACAGACATCGTAAGTGAGGGAGTGATCGATATTGTGACTATGATCGACCGGATGAGTTGTGGGCCAGCTAGGGCATTTGGCCTTCCCGGGGGCACACTATCTGAGGGTGCGGTAGGAGATATCACCGTGATCGATCCAGACCTAAGCTGGACTGTGGACCCAAACGTCTTCCGATCGAAGAGTCAAAACACTCCCTTTACCGGGCGGGAACTTAAGGGAGCTCCCAACAGGACGATTGTGGGCGGTCGCACCGTCTGGACACGATGAGGGGTGAGAAGCCTACTACATCTTGGGATGAGCTTGAAATAAAGAAATCAGAGAAGCCGAGGAGGCTCCTTCATCTGCACCGTCTACCGTGCTTCTGTCGAGATCACTTCAAGAAGTGAGTGACCTCGTATGTTTTTCAAGTTGACTCTTCACTCGTGCAACACGGTTCGGATGGATGAGCCGCTTGGTCGCAGCTCGATCCAAGAGCTTAACTACACTACGGAGCTGTTCCTCGGCATCTTTGGCGGATGTGGTCGCACGGACTCTTTTTACAGCTGTGCGTATTTTGGCACGCTCCGACCGATTCCTCAGTCGAGCCTTGCCACTCAACACCATCCGCTTTTTCGCACTCTTGATATTCGGCATCTGTTCCTCGAGGCGGAATACGCCTTGCATTCCCTAGCGAGCAAAGCTAGGAACGACTCGGGACAGGATCAACGGGCACTGAGCAGTTAGGTTACTCACGACATGCAAGCAATCCTTATTGTTACAGTACTCATTTTCTCAGTCGTCGTGCATGAGGTCGCACATGCATGGCAAGCCCGCCGTGAAGGAGATGACACAGCGGAACGACTTGGCAGGATCACGCTGAATCCGATTTCTCACCTTGATCTAGTCGGCTCGTTCATTGTTCCGTTCGGGCTATACCTGTTGAACGTCGGGTTCCTGTTTGGTTGGGCAAAGCCAGTCCCCGTCAATCCGTCCAAGTATCGAAGTCCCGTATGGGGAGACATCAGAGTCTCTTTGGCTGGGATCGTATCCAATCTGGGGTTAGCCGTGCTCGCGACTCTTGGGGCGGCGGTAGTCCTCAAGGTGACAAGCTTAACCGGGTCACCTCCAAGTAGTCTTACCGGGACATTATTTGAGATGGCCTGGTATGGGATCCTAATAAATCTGGTGCTTGCCTTTTTTAACCTAATCCCGATCCCACCCTTGGACGGATCACACGTTCTTTTTCACGTACTTCCGAGGCCGGTCGCAGGTTGGTACGCCCAAGCGGGTCGCTATGGATTGCTTCTATTGATTCCCCTGCTTTACTTCCGTAGGGACCTCTTCACATACCTCATGTGGCCAGTGGAGTTCTTCTTGAACCAAGCTGACGTGTTCATCCGCTTATGGATCTGAGATTCGCCGAAGGTGCCATCGTGCGCGACGATTTTTTCCTTGTGGAGATTGAGCGTTTTCAGGGCCCGTTAGATCTACTACTGCATCTGATTCGAACCCAGGATATCGATGTATTTGATATTCCTGTGGCCCGGATTACCGACCAGTTTCTTAAGGCGATTGAGGGACTAGATGCGGAAGACTTAGACAGCGCTGGTGAATTCCTCGAAACGGCAGCGACACTCATACGGATTAAGGCCCAGATGCTCTTGCCGCGAGAGGGCGATGATGAGGATGAAGACCCAAGAGCCGAGCTGGTACGTAGGCTTCTTGAGTACGAGCAAATTCGGGAAATATCACAACGCATGAGAGCATCTGAGGCGGATCGCGGACGGCGTTTCTCAAAGGGATTTATCCCTGCTCGACCAAAGCTTCTTCATCAGGAGATGCCACTCGAGACAACATGGGCGGATGTTCTTAGTGCGGCGCTCGCTGTGGAGATGCCAACGCCCAGGCAAGGACTACATAGGGTCACTGCACGAACCATCTCTATGCAGGAAAAGGTCGTCTTAATTTTGGACCGACTGCAAGATCAATCCGGTATCGAATTTAGTCGCCTTCTAAGGGGTTTCGGAGACACCATGCATGGAGTCATGACTTTTCTAGCGGGCTTAGAGCTCACACGCAGGCGCGTCCTTTTTCTCAGGCAATCCGAACCTTTTTCGGAGCTTTGGCTATACCGGCGTGAAGAGGATGGAGGTGAGGACAGCACAGATGTCGGAGTCATAGAGGTTGATTCATGAATACACCCCAAATAGTTGAGGCTGTTTTATTCGCTTCGGACGCCCCTTTAACACCAGGTGAGATTGCTAGGGCAGATGAACGTTTGGATGAAGATCAAGTGGAAGAGGCGCTCCAAATGCTTAAGGCGGAGTACGAGGATGCACAGCGTGCTTTCCATCTGACTGAGATCGCCGAGGGTTACCAAATCCTCACGCGCCCAGAGTTTGCACCTTATCTAGAACGTTTCGACAATGTCCCGAGGGCCAACCGACTTTCGGGGCCTTCACTAGAGACGCTTGCCATTATTGCCTACCGTCAACCGATTGGTCGGATAGAAATCGAGTATATCCGAGGTGTGAATTCTTCAGGGGTGATCCGCACCCTTCAGGATCGGAGCTTGATTGATATTGTCGGAAGAGGTGACGGCTTGGGTCGCCCTCTTCTATACGGGACTACACAACACTTTCAGGAACATTTTGGGTTCACCTCACTAGATGATCTTCCACGCCCTGATGAACTACCGATCATTCTCAAAGACCGGATGCCACTCCAGGAAGGTGAGGAGGACTTAGACGAGGAAGGAACTCCAGCGATGTCAGATTTGGGAGAAAGTTCTACAGAGGAACAACCTGATAACTCTGTGAATGAATCTGCCCAAGACGTAGTGCTCTGATAGCACGGTGACCGAAGGTATTCGCCTCCAGAAGTATATTTCCCGATGTGGCCGAGCTTCACGTCGTGAGGCTGAGGTGTTGATGCTAGCTGGTCGAGTTCAGGTGAATGGAGAATTAGTCTCTGAACTGGGAACGCGGATAATCCCAGGGCAAGATACCGTCCAGGTAGACGGTGATGTGCTGGAACTCACCGCGTTACAGTGGATTGCTTTCCATAAACCTACTGGGGTACTGACGACGCGTAGGGACCCACATGGTGGGCGCACTATCTATGATGTGCTTCCGGAGAAGTATTCAGCGTTGCGTTACGTGGGGCGCTTAGATCGAGAGAGTGAAGGACTCTTGATTCTGACTAATGATGGTGACGTAGCTCACGGCATTCAGCATCCAAGTCGACAGGTCGAGCGAGTCTATAGAGTGGTTGTAACGGGTACGTTAGTTCGATCTGAATGTGCTGCGTTACTTCGAGGGGTAGAGCTAGAAGATGGAGTGGCGAGAGTCAATTCAGTCCATGTGCTGAATAAAGATGAGTTTAGCACAACCATCGAGGTGGTTCTAACTGAGGGTCGAAAACGCGAGGTGCGACGGATGATGAATGCTATTGGCCACGGAGTCCTAAGGCTTGTGAGGATCCGTTTTGGGCCGGTGAAGCTTGGAGAACTGCCGGTAGGGGAGTGGAGAAATTTGGATGAATCCGAGAAGAACTCTCTGAGAACCCTAGCAGAAAGAGGTGAGAGTTAATCACTTGTAGCGAACGGGCCCGTAGCTCAGTTGGTTAGAGCATCCGACTCATAATCGGCAGGTCGAAGGTTCAAGTCCTTCCGGGCCCACTCGAAAAGAATCTTGTAATTACTGGCCTCCTGGGGTGTTTCCTCAGGAGGTTTGTACATTCCTGTCTCGGATGGAATCTATTTGGTAGGCGCTATTCCAAGTCCGTATCGGGCTTTTTACGAAGCTTTTTGGTTTGACTACGCTGTCGTTTACGCTCGAGCCGCTTCTTTTTTTCTCGCTTAGGGATGATGGTTCGGTGACGGGGTTCTGGCATCTTGTTATGAGCTTCGAGTTTTTCTCGTAGACGATTAATTGCTAAATGTCGGTTCCGAAGCTGACTCCTCTCATCGCGAGCTACTGAGCTAATTCCGGTTGCTAGGTGTACAATTCTGACAGCAGTCTCCGTCTTATTTTGGTGCTGCCCTCCTGGCCCACCGGCGCGAAATGTCTCCACCCGACACTGTGCGAGTAGGGCCTCATCAGACTTCGGGACCGTGATTTTTGCAGGGATTTGCTTGTCCATTCTATTATACTTGTAGCTGATTAACCTGAGAGAACTGAGATAGCATGATACCGATCCCTCTTTATTGGATATCTTTGATACGCGTCCTGCCCTCGACGTTGTGCTAGATATACCTTATCGATCATGATCTTTAACGAGCTGGAAAAGAAACCAGGAGCCAGATTTCTGTTCATTCTGGCTTGCCTAGTCGTGATAGTCTACGGCTTGCAGTTTGCTGCTCCGATCCTTCTTCCTTCAGCACTTGCTCTTTTCTTAGCGGTATTAAGCTTGCCGGTCATGACGTGGCTCGTGAAGCATCGGATTCCATCGGGTCTTGCGACGCTTATTACCGTTTTAGTCAATGTAGCTGTCATAGGGCTGTTCATACTGCTTGCGAGCCCGTCGATTGTTGAATTGCAACACAACCTTGATCAGTATGTCTTGGATCTCCAGGAGCGCTGGAGCCAATGGATGACCTGGCTGGAGAATTCGACCGGTAGAGAGATAAGTGACTATTTAACGGTTAGCATAATTGACCCGGGAGCAGTGGTGGACATCGCTCGCGGAACTATCGGGCGCATCGCTCAATTTCTTTCCACCACATTTGTCGTGTTTCTCATCATGGCTTTTATGCTCAGCGAAGCTACGGTTTTCCCTAAGAAATTCCGTTACGTCTTGGGTGTACGTGGTGGAGACGAAGACCGATTCACTAAGATCGCAACTGAGATCCAGTCCTATCTAGGTATAAAGACCGTGGCATCCCTGGTCACTGGATTGGTATTGGGAACCTGGGCATTCCTGTTGGATCTTGATTTCCCAGTGTTGCTAGGGATGATCGCGTTTTTTCTTAACTATATACCAACGGTGGGCTCGATTATTGCGGCGATCCCGGCGGTCTTATTGAGTGTTATTCTAGACGGAACGCCCGGTCACGCGATTGTCGTGGCAGGTGGGTATATCGTTGTAAACACGGTTGTTGGTAACATCATCGAGCCAAGATGGATGGGTCGAAGTCTAGGGCTTTCGACACTCGTTGTTATCCTATCTCTTCTGTTCTGGGGATGGGCCTGGGGCCCTCTAGGCGCTCTTCTATCAGTACCACTGACTGTTGGCGTCAAGATTTTGCTCGAGAACACAGAAGATCTTCAATGGGCGGCAATTCTCTTGGATAAAGGCCCCCCCCCCGATACAACGTCCGTGAGTGACACCGTTAGAGCAGATACCTGAAGATGGCACGAATTTCATTTGGGGAGTTACCGGACCACGGGCGGCTATGGATTTTTCCATGCAGTCGTGCTCTCTCGGGTCGAGAGTCTGAGGTTTTCATCGACACAGTCCACTCCTTTCTGGATGATTGGAAGGCACATGGGATTCCTCTCCGCTGCGCAGGGGAACTCCGGGACAGCCGGTTCTTGATTGTAGGCGTAGATGTCGACTCTGAATTACCCTCTGGATGTTCTATCGACGCTCTGGTGAACCAACTTCGGACGCTTGGTTCAGATATTGGAGTCTCATTGGTCGACCACGCACCGGTCTGGTATCGAGAGGGGACTGATATTCGAAGTGTATCAAGATCTCAATTCAGGGCACTCGCTGGAGCTGGAACTGTCACGTTGGCGACCAAGGTGTTTGATACCAGTCTTACAAGAATCCATGACTTACGTTCAGGAGATCTCGAACGCCCGGCTTCAGATATGTGGCATGGGCGAGCCTTTTTTCGAGATCAGGTCACTGCTTAGTCAGATAGTTGTAATGGGATTACCGAGTATCACCATTTAACTGCTCGGCAAGAAATCGCGCAGCCTCTACTTCTGCCCAAAATGATGGCTTCCTAGGTGTTCCTTCGAGGAATCCAACGTGTCCACCAACTGGGTGAATCACGAGTTGGATCATCGGGTTGTCTAATGCTTCCGTTCTCGGTATTGATTGGGCTGGTAAGAAAGGGTCGTCCTCTGCGTGAATTAAGAGTGTAGGAACATCGATGTCTCGCAAGAACTTGAAGCTACTGGATTCTGCGTAGTAAGCAGCTGCATTTTCAAACCCACCCAATGGTGCGGTAGCAACGTCATCGAATTCCCGAATCGTTTGTGAGTTCAGCACGACATTTAGATCAAGTACCGGGCTAAGAAGTTCTTGTTTTATAAGGACTTTATGCTTTAGTGATCTCAGAAAGTAAGCAGCATAAAAGCGCCCCATCCAGGACTGTTCTAGAAGTTGAGAGCCAGCAGCGAGATCATAGGGAACTGAAATCGCTACAGCGGAGTCAGGTTTCCCCCTGACATCCGAAGATTCCTCACCCAGGAGCTTGAGCAGGACATTTCCTCCGAGCGAAAATCCGAGAGCGCCTATAGGCCTGTCCGGGAAGCGTTGACGAAGAAGCTCGAGTATGAATTGCGGGTCGTTAGTCTCACCCGAGTGGTAGTAGCGAGGCCTCCGATTGGGTTCTCCGCTACAGCCTCTGAAATTCAGAGCGACCGGCCAAATACCCCGAATGAAAAGCTCCCTACAGATGTTCCGGACGTACCGCCTGGAGCTAGAACCCTCGAGGCCATGAAGTACTAGTGCGATTGGTGAATCTGACGAAGGCTCTGGTCCCCAATCCAAGTCGAGGAAATCTCCATCAGGTGTATCCAGCCGTTCGCGATGATACGGTGGGCTATTTGGAGATCTCAAGATTCTGGCCATGAGGGTTTGAGCATGACATCCGTGCGCCCAGCGAGCAGCGCAGAATGGTGCGGGCTTAAAGTTCAATCCATCCACTTACTGAAAACTCCCAATTTGGTGATTCGAAGTGATACTGGTCTACGTTAGTATCATAGGGATGAAGTTACTGCTTCGGTGAGTGAGCCAAATAAAAGTGCCGTGACGTGGTAACCTCTATAGTAACTAGATGGGTGCATCGCGAGGAACTTGATGAGTGTCGTGACACTGAAGCTTATTTTGTGCTGTACGCTCCCTATTTATTTGCCTGGGGATATGGTTCCATTCAGTCAGAACTGGTACTCAGGAGAAGAAAGTTCGGGTGTCCCGAGGACAATCAGATGGGCTTTCCAACGTCCAGATCTCTTCAGGTACAACAGAGTGGAGGGATTCTCGCCAGGCGTTCGAGCCCAATTTCGACCACAAAGTCCATTGGGTCCAATTTCGGTTACAGGAATGGCTAGTCTCGGGCTAGCGAACCTGAAGCCCAACTTGAGATTGGACTTTACCCGTGAGACGCTACAAGACAGGATCACGTTCGGTGGGTTTCATGAACTTATTGCCATAGATGAACGTGCCGGACACTTAAAGCTTGGAAACTCGATAACTGCTTTAGTTGCTGGACGGGACGATGGTGACTACTACCGACGGTCTGGCATATCTCTGGAATGGGCACGTTCCTCAATGGAGCAGAATTCTCTTCGGATTCGTGTATTTGGAGAATATCACCGCCCCGCAAAGATCGAGTCCGATTTTACTATTTGGGGACTCATTAATGAAACCTCAGAGTGGCGGCCTAACGTAGGAGTGGATACCGGATGGTTTCTGGGAAGCTCAATAGATATTGCCTCCAAATGGGGCTTAGACCCCCTCTTTCCTCAAGGTCAAATGTTGGTGTCCCTAGAGGGTGGGGTAGGGACAGCGGAATACGCGCGTGTGGACTTACTTGGTAGTCTTGATATTCCGATTGCCCGTGACATGCGGATCAGCTTGGAGGCAGGGGTCGGTACAAGTGTTGGAGATCTTCCAATACAGCGTGGTTGGTATCTTGGTGGACCAAGTACATTGCGCGGTTTCCCCCCGAGAGTTCTTGGAGGAGCACGGTTTGCGCGTGTTCGAGGAGAGATCGCTCGATCCTTCTCTGTTGGTGATGTCTCCCTTTTCTCAGACGGGGCTTGGGCACCTTATGGCCACCGTTTTGACGGGGAGGCAGACGATCACCGGACTCTTTTTTCCGTCGGGTCTGGCTTGTCTATCCTTGATCAGTTAATCCATTTTGACGCGTCCTGGAATCTGCGATACTTCAGTCTATCCTCTGTAAGGCTCGACGCCTACCTAGACTTCGTGCCCTTCTAGTTTCTAGACAATGCTGCTATCTAAGGACAGAATGCCGGATCCGTGATTAGGATTAGGGATAGATATACAGAGACCTCTAAGTAATGCAGGTGGATATAGCATGGTCAGCTTGTGCCGGGGCGCATTGGTTTTCATCACTCTTTGCTTTTGCTTGGGGTGCCAAATTGGCACTTCGACAATCGAAGGGGACGGTGCAATATCCGTGCGTACAGGCGATGGATTGCTCTCAAATCCTGAACTTCAAGCTATTGTCGATCTCCAAGTAGACCGAGATGCACTGGGTCTAGCTGAAATGCTTTTGGCGACGGACCCTGCTCTGAGAGCTCGAGCGGCCTTTGCTCTTGGATCTGTTCAGGAACCATCGACGTTTACGATCCTAGCGTCCAGGCTACAGAGTGAACAGGACGTGGCAGTACGACGGGACATCGCTTTCGCGATTGGCCAGCTTAACAATGAGTCCTCAGTCCCAATTCTAGTAGATGCGCTTGCACAAGAAACAGAGCGTGATGTCAGGTATCGAATCCTAGAAGCTCTAGGTAAGGTCGGGTCCGCATCAGCATCCGAGGCACTCCTCTCGGCCGATGTACTAACGGATGAAGAACCCCTGAGAGTCTTTGCACTCGCAGTGAGTGGAGCAGTCTTCAACGTGGATCATGCGGACAGTCGTGACTTGTTATTTAGTAAATTAGATGATTCCAACCCAGATATTAGAGTGGCTGCGGCATACTATTTTGGGCGTGTAACAGATACATCCCTGTGGTCATCCAGAGTTTCACGTCTTCGAGAGGTCCTGGATCTCTTTGCGGAAGACGACCCGGCTGCCCTGTATCTTATAGTGGCCCTTGGCAGGCTAGGAGACGATTCGGATGTCGGACGGTTAATCCGATGGGCTGGTGTAGTTCAGGACTGGCGTGTACGAGCTGAAGCGATAGCAGGACTCAGTGGACGAGAATCTCAGCCGGAAGTGCTCGAAGTTCTACTGAATAGTCTTGATGACCCTTCTGAGCATGTAGCCGTTAGGGCGGCTAGTAGTATCGCGAGCAGGAACCACCCGCCTGAAATCATTACGCGCATTAAGAGTTGGATCGGTTCCGATCTAGGACATGGAAGTGTAACCGAACCACTTTTGCAGCTATTAGGTCGACAGAATGAAGGGCCATTCGTATTTAATTGGTTGGATGCACTGAACTCAGACGACTCGGCAGGTTGGAAGGTGGGTGTGGCTGCCCTTAGCCAAGTCAGGGGGACAGAGGCACTCCAGAGGCTCAGCGAAGCAGCTCAGTCTTCCTATCCAGAGGTCAACACTGCCGCGGTTGAGGCTTTAGCGCGTCGCTGGTCTGGGGATAGGCAGAATGCTGAACTCAGACGAGTCTATTATGAAATTTTTGCCGGTGCGGTACAGAGCGACGATGCTAGCGTCTACCGGACTGGGTTAGAGATGCTTACTGACCCTCTCTTCGGTGAGTTTGGTAGTGCTGAAGTCTTGGCTGATGTATACCGGGAATTTGCGGCTGAATCAGAGATCCGAGAGGCTATCGAGATCTTAGGTTTGATAGCGATCACGGGTGATCCGGATGCTCACTTGATCCTCCGAGAAGCATTGGGACATCCAAGTGGTCTGATACGGCGGACCGCAGCTATAGAACTCGAACGACTGACGGGAGAGGTTTCAACTGTTGATATCGGAAGTGATGATGGCTTGGAGCTGCCTCCTGAAGTATTGCCTGCAACGCTAGACTATGATCCGACCCGAATCGACTGGCGGTACCTGGGAGGGCTCGGTGAAGCTCCCGAGTTAGTAACCGAGACAACCCAGGGACGAATTAGAATCAGAATGTTCACGGAGCATGCACCTCATACAGTTCAAACGATTGCCCGACTTAGTGAAGAAGGACGTTATGACGGTGTGGCCTTTCACAGGGTCATCCCGAATTTTGTAGTTCAGGGGGGGGACGTGGAGGGTCTTCTTGGCATGGGTAGCCCAGGATTTGAGATTACAACCGAGTTAAACGGGATACCTTTCCAAAGAGGGTCTGTGGGTATGGCAAGGCTCGGAAAAGATACCGAGGGTTCACAATTTTTCATCGCTCATACAATGCTCCCACACCTAGACGGTGGGTATACTGCGTTCGGATGGGTTGTTGAGGGAATGGACATCGTGGACCGTATAACTCAGGATGACCTTATTCTCAGCGCGAAGGTCGAAGTAAGGGACTGAACTCCTCATTCGAGGCCTTTCTGTGTGGTACCCAGTAAGTGAGCTGTTTCTATTGCACCTTTTTACACTAAACGGTGTTAGCACTTATACCCCTTGAATTATTGACTGACTAGGGAACTATGTTTACAGTGTTAACATGGGGGCCCAAAGAAATAAGATACTTGCGTGCGCGTGTGAACTCTATTTAGAGACTGGCTTATCCGGTTTCTCAATGAGAAAGCTCGCAAAGAATGTTGGTGTTACTGCCCCGGCCCTTTACCGACACTATGACGGTAAAGAAAAAGTGCTCGGTGATGTTGTTAGGGAAGCGTACCATGCTTACCAGGGATACGTATACCGGGCGCTACAGGCGCCCACACCGATCGAGCGTTTCTTCCAGGCCGGTGAAGGGTATCTCGATTTTGCACTTGAACACCCCCGTTGGTACAAGATTATGTTTTCTGGCCCGGAACGCCTTGGAATGAAGGAGCTTCCGGATGACATAGAAGCAATGGGGTTGGGAGTCCATCAGTTTTGGATAGACCGAGTTCGCGAATGTATGCAGGTCGGCCTCCTCAAGGAGGCTGATCCACTCCAAACCTCATTGACGATGTGGGCGCATGCGCATGGGATGGTTCTGCTTTACCACCAAGGCATCTTCCCAATGGACCGAGAAGAATTCCAATCACTATTCGAGCAATCGGGTGCTCGAATGATGAATGGCTTCGCCACCCCCAACTTCGCGGCTCAACTGGAGAAGCTCTATATCCAAGGTCAAACAGCGCCTCAGGCGTGAGATCGAATAGGAAAAGGAAATAATGATAAGGATACAATCCTGGAAGAACGTTCTCGGTATCATTCCAATATGCGTGGGCTTAGGGGTTGGACTGGGTTCAACTGGGGTAGAAGCCCAAGCTAACCCGGTAGTTTTCGGGATAGAGGATGCTGTTCGAACTGCACTAGGAGCGAACCCTGATGTTGTGGCAGCACGTCTCGGGCTCGCTGAGGCAGAGGATCGTGTTTCGGAGGCGTGGAGTGAGGTCTACCCAAGCGTAGATCTGAATGCCAGCTACTCGAGAAACATTTCACCTACTGTCAATTTTCTTCCTGCGTCGATCTTCGATCCTACCGCGGGGCCAGACGACTACTTACCTGTTCGGTTTGGGGCTGACAATCAGTGGGCTTCAACTATCTCTGTAGAACAGCCACTTCTACGTCCCTCGGTTTTCGTGGGAGTAGGGGCTGCGTCTCGCTTTGAGCAACTCCAATCAGAGGCAGTTCGCGGTCAATCTCATGCAGTCGCGACTCGGGTACGGCTATCCTACTACCAATTCCTGCTCTCGAGTGAACAGCTGCGCCTAACAGAGAACTCTGTACGACGAGTACGTGAATCTGTTCGCGAAACAAGAGCGAGGAACGAGGCTGGGCTTGCTTCAGACTACGATTTACTGCGGCTTGAGGTAGAGCTGGCAAATCTAGAACCCAACCTCAGGCGGGCAGAGAATAGCATTCGTGAAGTCCGCCGTCAGTTGGCGATTGAGCTAGACGTGTCCGACCAAGAAGAGATCACGGTGAGGGGGGCGCTGGCCAACATGGATTTGGACAACCTTGAGAATAATGATGCAGATAACCGTGAGATCTTAGAATTCATGGGATTCCAAGCAGGAGATCTAGAACTATCGGACCGTGCTCTTCGGATGGCAGGTGAATTGAGATCCGACCTGAGGCAGCTGGAGCTAAATCGGGATCTAAGACAGAGTGAAGTGAGATTAGAGCAAGCAAGCTATTTTCCCGAGGTCACACTGTTCGGCAACTACATCATTAATGCTCAGGACAATGGGAGTCCGAACTTCTTTGCTCGCGGTGACGGGCAGAGGGCGTACTCTCGCATTGTGGGCGTCAGGGTGAGCCTGCCAGTGTTTCAGGGCTTCAGACGGGTGTCTCGAATCAGTCAGAAGCGAGCCGCCCTTCGATCTGCAGAAGTCCAGTCACAACGGGGGCGTGATATGGCCCAGGCCCAGGTGAAGAGCCTCCTGGAGTTGTCTGTAGAAGCATTGTTACGAGCTCGGGCTCAAAGACTGGCGGTGCAGCAGGCAACTAGAGGCTTTGAAATAGCAAGCGCGCAGTATCGAGAGGGACTCGGAAGCCAGTTTGAGCTTATAGATGCGGAGGTGGCACTACGTCAGAGTGAATTTAATTACGCGCAGGCCGTCTTCGATTACCTGGTCGCGCGTGCACAATTAGATGAGGCGACTGGGTTAGTCCCATTTATTGATCAAGAAGCAATCCAAACAGCTGGAGAGGGTTACGAACTACCATGAAGAACTCAGACACTGGGAAGCGAGGAGTGTTATCTCTTTCTCTTATAGCCGCACTTGCAGTTAGTGGATGTGGAACTGCTCAGGCAGGTGGAATAGATTCCGAGGAATTTGTTCGTATCATCAATGTCGAGGTATCGCAGGTTGAGACCGAGAAATTCGTAGAAGAGATCAGGTTGACAGCTGCAGTTGTGGCCAATCAAGACGTGATGGTCTCGGCTGAAGAAAGCGGAGTGATCCGAGAAATTTTCGTTGATAAAGGGGCGCAAGTTGAAAGTGGCGCGCCACTTGCGAAGATCGATGATCGTATACTCACAGCACAAGTGGAGCAGGCCCGCGCTGTCGCGGAGCTAGCGGGACAGACTTGGGAGCGACGCAAGCGGTTATGGGAAGAAGACCGGATAGGCTCTGAGATCACCTATCTAGAGGCTCAGTTTGGTGCGGAGCAAAGCATGGCTGCACTCAGGGGACTTGAGGAACGGCTAGCTCGAACAACGATTCGGGCCCCGTTCTCAGGGGTTTGGGATGAACGCCACGTAGAAATCGGATCGATGGTAGCCCCGGGACAATCAGTGGGGCGGCTCATTGATCTGGATCCGGTACGGGTGGTCGCAGGTGTGCCTGAAAGATACGTCCCGGACGTTTGGGTCGGTGCGGAAGCAACCCTCGCTTTTGACGTGTTCGCTGGGGAGCAATTTACTGCTCCGATCCGTTATGTGGGCTCTAGCGTAAACCCTCGAAATCGGACGTTTCCAATTGAGGTCATGGTGCCCAATCCCAGTAGACGTATTAAGCCTGAGATGGTCGCCAATATGGCGGTAACTCGCCAGGAAGTTGAAGAGGCAATTGTTGTGCCCCAAGACGTGCTCGTGCGAGTTGAGGATGGTTACGTCGTGTTTGTAATAGCTGAGCGAAGTGAGGGAACAGTGGCTGAAGTCCGCTCAATTATTCTAGGACCGACTCGCCGTAACCTGGTAGTCATCGAATCAGGTATTGCCTCTGGGGAACAGTTGATCGTTGTAGGTCACAAATCTGTAGCAGACGGTGACAGGGTGAACATTGTCGGAGGGAGGTAGTAGAGGCGTGCGTGAAGACAAGAAACCCCATCAAGAAACGGGAGTGAATGAACCCGATGTGCGTAGATCGGGATCTAACTTCTTAGCACGATACAAGGAGTTCTTCCCAACGAGCTTTGCGATCGAGCACAGAACCTCTGTCGTCATATTGTTGATGATCATTGGTGTCATGGGTGCCTTATCGTATCAGGCAACTCCCAAAGAGTCTTTCCCGCAGATTCCGATATCGATGCTTGCTGTCAATACAGTCTACAGTGGTGTGTCCCCGGGTGACGTCGAAAGTCAAGTGACTCGAGTGTTGGAGGAAGAGCTTTCCACCATCAGCGAACTAAAAGAATTAACGTCCACATCAGTAGAAGGTTATTCAAGCATAGTGGCAGAATTTGAGGCGTCTATCGATCTGGATGACGCGCTACAAAAGGTTAGAGAGAAAGTGGATCTGGCGAAGTCAGATTTGCCTCAGGACGCCGAAGAACCTTCGATCCTTGAGTTCAGTTTTTCAGAAATGCCGGTTATGCAGGTCAACTTGGCTGGTGAATATGGACTGGTGCGCTTGAAGGAATTAGCTGAGGAACTTCAGGATCGACTAGAAGCACTACCGCCGGTTCTACGAGCGGATCTCCGCGGTGGGTTGGAACGAGAAGTTAAGGTGGATGTCGACCTTGGAAAACTGCAATTCTATGGCATCGCGCTCAGCGATGTAATCGACGCGATCCGGAATGAGAACGTAAATATTCCAGGCGGTTCCATAGATGTTGGTGATACTAAATACCTGATACGTGTAGACGGGGAGTTCGATGAGCCCACTCTAATAGAGGACATCGTCGTCCTTATTGAGGAAGGGCGACCGATCTACGTGAGGGATGTGGCAACCGTAGATTTCGGTTTTGCGGAGAGAGAGAATTTCGCTCGCATGGATGGTGTCGCAGTCATCACTCTTGATGTTATCAAACGGTCCGGTGAGAACATCATCGAAACGGCTGAAGGAGTGAAAGCTGAGGTCGCAGCGATGGAATCACTCTTTCCACCGACGACCAAGGTCACACTTACGTCGGATATGTCTAACGAAATCGATCAGATGGTGTCCAGCCTTGAAAACAATATTGTCTCCGGGCTCATTTTGATCGTAGCCATACTTCTTTTCTTCCTTGGTGCGGGGACTTCGGTATTCGTCGCGATCTCAATTCCTGCGTCAATGTTCCTTTCGTTCATGGTGCTCAATATCCTGGGCATTTCGATGAACATGATTGTGCTCTTTAGCTTGATTCTTGCCCTGGGTATGCTCGTCGATAACGCGATCGTGGTTGTCGAGAATATTTACCGATACCTGGAAGAAGGGTGGGATCGAACATTGGCTGCCAAGAAGGCAACAGGGGAGGTTGCTGGACCGATTATCGCGGCGACAGCGACCACGCTAGCAGCTTTCACACCGCTTCTGTTTTGGCCTGGCGAGATAGGTGACTTCATGGGCTACCTTCCTAAGACACTGATCATCACACTAACCAGCTCTCTTTTTGTAGCTATAGTCATCGTCCCAACATTGAGCGCCATGTTTATGCAGCTTGATGGTGTGCCACGCAGGAGGATGCGGCGTGCTATGCATTGGACATTAATTGGTGCGACCCTGGCAACCTTACTGTTCATTTTTGTTGGTGTGAATCGGCTCTCTGCTGTGCTGCTATCAATCACGATCGTAGCTCTGTGGGCCCTTTACCGTTTCATCTTGGAACGGCTAGCCCGGCGTTTCCAGAACAACTTCCTACCGAATGTAATGAAAGCGTACGAGCGCCAACTTCGGTGGGCGCTGGCACACCGTGCTAAGATGTTAGCTGGCACTTTCGTTGTCTTCCTAGCAACTGGCGTGGGTTACGGGTTATTCGGATTGGGCACGGAGTTCTTCCCAGAATCGATGCCTCCCGGGGAAATGGTGGTTGAGATTGAAACACCTGTTGGAACAAGGGCAGAGGTAACGGACGCGTTTGTTCGCGAACTCGAACAAGAACTCAGTGGGATCGGTGGACGTTCAGATTGGGTATCGGTCGTGTCGGTTACCGGAAGTGGCGGTGGTCGAGGGGGCGGGAATCCGAGGGGGGGTGGTCCAACAGGGCCGGAGGGTGGGCGTTTAAGTGTATCCTTAGTCGATTTTCAAGATCGCCAACGTGACGCCTTTGAGACTTTGGCTGAAATGCAGGCAACAGTGGGTAAGGAAATCGCTGGTGCTACGGTAACAGTCGATAAAATAGTGGAGGGTCCGCCCCAAGGATTACCGGTAAATATAGAGATCGTCGGTGAGGATTTTGATGAACTTAAGGAGTTATCCAATGAAGTACTGGGTATCCTTGAAGGTGCCCCCGTATATCCAAAACTGGTTGGTCTAGAGAGTGACCTTGATGAAGCACGCCCAGAGCTAGCTGTAGCGATAGATCGAGAGAAGGCCGCTCTCTACGATTTGAATACTTCGAGGGTAGGGAATGCCATTCGTGGTGCCATCAACGGTACCGAAGCGGCTAAGTATCGAACTGGTAATGATGAATACGACATCATAGTTAGGCTTGCAGACCCGTACCGGAATGAGTTGGAGGGTCTCCGCGAACTTACGGTGATGGCAGAGGGTGGAATCCAAATCCCGCTCATATCAATGGCGACCTGGAGTGTTGAGGGTGGGGCAGGCGCGATTCGCCGAAAAAATCAGGAACGTATGGCAACGATCACGTCAGATGTGGCAGCTGGCTATACGAATAATGCGGTTATGGAAGAGGTAAAAGAAACACTGACTGAGTTTGAGAGCCGTCTTACTCCTGGGTATACCATGCGTTACACCGGTCAGTCCCAGGAGCAGGATGAAGCACAAGCATTTCTGAGTGGTGCGTTCCTGACCGCCTTGATGCTGATAGGGTTCATTCTTATTAGCCAGTTCAACTCGATCGTCAAGCCCGTCATCATTCTGACTTCAGTGATTATGTCCACGATTGGAGTGCTGCTCGGACTTATGATATTCCGGATGCCGTTTGGGATTATCAATACGGGTGTGGGCATCATCTCACTTGCCGGGATTGTGGTAAACAACGCAATAATTCTGATCGACTACATTGACGTCCTACGAGAGCGCGATGGTATGGATCTTCAGGATGCACTCGTGAGGGGTGGGAAGACCCGTTTCCGGCCGGTTGTTCTTACTGCATTAACTACAGCTTTGGGTTTGGTGCCTCTTGCCATCGGATTGAACTTTGACTTCTTCGGACTCTACGGATCTCTAGCCCCAGATTTTTATTGGGGAGGAGAACAGGTGGCTTGGTGGGGTTCTATGGCCGTAGCGATCATCGCGGGGATTCTATTTGCCACATTTCTCACTCTGATCTTAGTTCCGGTTATGTACTCTCTGGTTGATGAGGTGACGAGTTTCTTGAAGCTCCATTTCCTTCATGCTGAGGAACCTGAATTGACTCAGGATGGAAGTGTATCCAAGCAAGGACAGGTTCCACCTTTTGCTTCTCCGGATCCGGCAGGGATGCCGACTTGATAGGAGTAGGTTGCTCGATCCCACGGCGAGCTTTAGCCCGGAGTCAATACAGGCGACTTTTATGCCGTTGTTCGACTAGGGCATGAAGTGACTCGCTTCGCTGTGAATGTTGCACCTCTCAGGAGAAGTGTTTCCCGGGTGGTGTGGGTGACATCCATGGCAGCGACTTTCTCGTCCATCTCTCTTTCAGCGCAAACATCCAGGCAAGGACTTCTCAGCCTGGAGGATGGCCGGATCTTCTATGAAGTAATTGGGTCCGGTTCTCCAATAGTTGTTATTCATGGTGGACCAGGGTTGGACCATAACTACCTTCAGCCTGGCCTCGATATCCTTGCTAACCGAAATACTCTGGTGTACTACGACCAACGAGGTACAGGGCGATCTGAGGCTACACTAGCCCCGGATGTTATAAGCCTCGACACGTTTATAGACGATGTCGATGTTCTGAGGCAGACGCTTGAGTATGAGAAGATCACGTTGCTTTCACACTCGTTCGGAGCACTGATCGCGCTAGGCTACGCGAGCAAGTATCCGCTCAATGTGAATGGGCTTGTTCTAGTGAATCCCGTAGAACCTGGTAAGAGATTTTCAGGTGCTACTGCAACTCGTCAATCTGCTGCTCAGAGTGTGCAAGATGTTACCGAAGTAGAAAGACTCATGGCTTCCGAGGGGTTCCGGGCTCAGGATCCTGCAACTGTTAGCCAAGTTTATCGCGCATCTTTCAGGAGCATGTTCCGGGACCGAGAGTTGGTCGATGAGCTAGAGTTGAACCTTTCTGTTAGGACTGCTCAGAATGGTCAGGAGGTAGCGAGACTTCTTGGGGAAGACCTAGGTGCAATCGATTGGTGGAGCCGACTTCCTGAGATTGAAGTACCCACGCTAATCGTGCATGGTCGTTACGACATTCCCCCGGTAGCGATGTCGCGAGCTCTTGCAGATACGCTTCCCTTAGGTTCGCTGGCTGTGCTCGAGAGCGGACATTTTCCTTATATAGAGGACCAAGTGGGACTTGCATCTACTTTAGCAAGATTCCTAGCAGAGTTACCAAGGTGAGTAAGGGTAAAATCAGAAGGGTCATCATAGTTCTTTTAAGCTATGCTGTTGGATCAGTAATAGTTTTCCTGAGCGCATCAGTGTTATCCAGAATTTTGGCGTTGCCCGAACTCTTTCCCCGTGCATTACTTATCGGCTTGATTCTTGGAGTGCCGATTTCAATCACTGTCGCGTGGATATACCCAAACATTGGATTGAGTGGTGGCGCGCAGCCGGATGAGCACAGTGTGAACATCCCCGTTAGCGAAAGCCGTACAGAGGACTAGCATACGGTCAGGGCTAGTGAACGTTTAATTAAGCCCTACTCTTCTCCTTATCTGGTCTTTTCTGCGGGTGAATAGTCTGCCCCGGTGTTCCTTGGAAGAGGCTGGGTAACCAGACTAGGAATTTCTCTAGCCCTATTAGGGCGTGATGTCGACAGCGTAACGCGTAGTAAACGCGATGAACTTACTTACCTCCGTCATGTCATTGCCTATAAAACGGATTGTGTGAGCGTCCACCCGATCAACGTTCGGGAGATAGGCCATAACCTCAGCTGGCAGGTAGTTCTTGAATGAGATTTCGAGCTCAATAGGGCCTTCCAAAATATAGGGCTCAAAATCTTCTACACGGCTGAGTGCTGCCCTGACATGGTTACGGATGATCTCGTAGGCGGCTTCAGGCATCAATGTGCGGGCTGAGTGAAAACCGAGAGCCCATTTGACTATAGCTCCTTCCATGTCCCCCACTACGCGCCGGGCTTCTTCAACGACTGCGTCGTCTCCCGAGATCATCACCACAGGGACCCCGAAATCTCCGGCAATAGCAGCGTTGATGCTGGCCTCGAGCATCTCAATTCCGTTCAACCGAATTGCTGTAAGATTGGCACTCGAAATGGTGTGTGCTCGAACTCCTTCTGTGTTCGTTGTACTGGAGTGATATCCGATGAAGATGACAGCATCAAAGGTTTCATCGATACCCTCCATCATCATTAGCGGGCGGGGCCAAGAACGGATCAGTTGGATATCAGGGGGTAGTTGTTCGATGAGCAGATTCTCCCCATTCCCGTGAGAATCGGAAATCAAAATTTCGGTAGCACCCATCTCCCTAGCCGCTTCAATAGCAGCGTTTACTTCATTGGTCATGATCTGGCGAAATCTCTGATACTCGAAACCGCTTGGCCCGAGTTGATCAGAGGTCACTGCACCAACTAATCCCTCCATGTCGGCTGAGATATAAATTTTCAGGCCATTTTCTTGGGCAACAATGGCATCTGTAGATATGAACCCCACAAGCGTGACCGAGAGGGCGAGCATCGTGGTTTTATTCATTTTACCTCCATATCAAGGCGCTGCCGCGAGTGCATCAGCACAACGCTTTACGACTTCACGAGCTGAAAGGATTTTGTCGATTCCAGATACTGAGCAACCAGCTTGCCAATAGTCCTTCGTGCCTTGTTCATCGAGTGAAGTACGCTTGAGTTCGAATGTAGATTTTAGGGCGTAAATCGTCCGCATAAGGTGCTTCATCCAAGTAGGACCTCGGAGCATCCAGCGCGCTAGGGGGCCTGACTTAGTTCCTCGACGCTGCACATAGGGAGTGTTGATCACGGCCACAGGGATACCGCTGAGCCGCTCGGTTAAAACTATATCATCTTCTTCAGCGTCCAGGATGGACTGCTTATAAGGTGTACTTGCCCGACACTCAGTGGTAGCGATGAAACGCGTGCCCATTTGTACGCCAGCATATCCTAGTCGGAGCGCCTCTATGAATTGTTCCGGTGTACCGATTCCTCCAGCACACACCACGGGAAGACCCAAATCACTGACTTCTTCCAGAAGAGGGGCTTGTGCTAGCGGCCCGGCGTGGCCACCCGCTCTCCTGTTCACCGCGATTAGGCCTTGGACACCAGAGTCCAGAGCTTTCAGCGCCCATTTGCGCTCGGTGATGTCGTGATAAACCACTCCTCCCACGGCTGATACGCGGTCAACCACCCAGCGAGGTTTGCCAAGGGATGTGATAAAGAAACGGACACCTTCTTCAAGAGCGATGTCGATCCACTCAACATTCTTATTTTGATATCTCTTAGATGAGGCTTCAATGAGCGCGTTCATTCCAATCGGGCGGTCAGTAATTGACTTTATTAGTCTGAGGCCTTCCCTGAAATCGTGCCCATGTACATAAGTCAGTGACAACGGCTGAACCACACCAATCGCTCCTGCATCCGAGGCAGCAGCCACAAGCTCTGGGTTCGAACAGGGGTACATCGGACCACAGATGAGTGGTAGTTGAATTCCCGCTTGATGAGTTAGGGGAGTATCATTTTTCATTTAGTAGTCTGCTTTTCTGGGACGGGACCAAGTCGCCAGTGTGCGCGGACTTCAGCCACCATGTCTCCAGAGCTATCACGGATCTTCGCGTCAACCCAGTAATCCATAGGCTCATACACTTTAGGGATTTCACAAATTGCTTCTGATTCAATAGTGCCACGAGCTTTCTTCGTATAGGAAACGTCTAGGCCGACAAGAATTCCGCGAATGGATTCCGGCATTGCTCCTACCAGGGCGAGTCCGGTGGTCAGTTCTCCCAAATTCGCGAGCGCGATTGCATGAATTGACTGAAGATGGTTACGAATAGCTCGGCGTTCACGGAGTTCAACTTTCACATGGCCTGGCTCAAGAGTCAGGATTGTTGCTCCCAGTTTTCCCGTATAGGGTATTTTCCATCCCAGGATCTTGTTGAAGACCCAGCGTCCTCCGGGGAAGCGTGAAAGGCGCACCCATAGGATCTGGAGTTGCGCACCAGGAGACTCTTGAGTTCGTGCCATCCAGTGGAGAGTTAAGGTTCTCAGAGAAGGCGCTTATCTTCGGGGGTACGCATCGGTTCGGCAACGCATAGACTGAAGATGAGCGTATTAGTTGATTGTGATAACGAAGCCGTTGACCTATAGGGGCTAGTATGAAAGAGGTGACTGAGCACCATTTAGAGGTGACCCGTACAGCACGGTACTACCGGGTGGGACACTATGACCAGGAAGGCGAGCTTTGGTACGTGCTTCACGGATACAGACAAACAGCTGCTAGATTTCTGAGGCGTTTCACAACTTTAGCGAATGATTCGAGAATGGTTGTGGCCCCAGAGGCTCTAAATCGGTTCTATGTAGGCTCAAAACCAGGGCGCCACGGCCCCGAGTCCATCGTTGGCGCCACTTGGATGACCCGCGAAGATCGGGAGTTTGAGATCCAGGACTACGTGCGTTACCTAGATACTGTCGTGGAAGATATCGGTCCTGCCTCTTCCACAACCGTGCTTGGTTTCTCTCAGGGTGTTGCTACTGCTGTGCGATGGGTTGTTCTCGGTAGGGTTCAACCAGATCGGTTGATTTTGTGGGGAGATTATCTCCCGCCAGATTTAGACATGGAGCTAGCAAGTAGCGCCCTTACGGATATCGAACTCATCATTGTCAGGGGCAATGATGACCCCGCCCTCGATAAAGAATCTAAAATGAAAGAAGAAGAGCGGCTTCAGAGGGCCGGGATTACTTATCAGATTCTCGTTTATTCAGGTGGGCATGAGATTGATCCGCAGCCCCTGAGCCAACTTGCGACCCGGCCCTAGTGTATCTCGATAGCTTCAACGTGGGACTGGGGCGAAGAACGGGTGGGACTCTTTAGGGACTAGAAGTCACCTACAAAAGTGATCTCTCGGATCAATTCGTGGCCGGTCTCACGAGCGACAGTGTCCCGTGCCAGATTAATCAGATAGCAGACTTCCTTAGCCGTAGCGCCACCAAGGTTCACGATAATATTTGCGTGTTTATGAAAAATCCCAGCGGCCCCGTGAGTCTGCCCCTTAAGTCCACATTCGTCGATTAGCCGACCAGCTCCGATGCCATCAATTTTCCGGAAGATTGAACCAACACAGGGGTAAAGCCAAAGATCAGGATGTCTTGTGTCGCGCCATTCAAGGTTTTCACGCATGACGCGCCTGAGGTCAGCAAGTGGAGTGACATCTAGTCGGAATGTCGCTGACAATACGATGTCGCTTTTGGTTTGCAGGATACTTTCATCGTAACCGAATTCGAAATAGTCAACACTCACTGTTTTGAGTTCGCCTTCTTCCGTGAGGATTTCTGCCGACTCCAAGACTTCTTCGATGAACAGCGTGCGCTCACGTTTCGGTGCAGGGGAGAGGAAATGAAGATTTTGCCAGAGTGCGCCGCCTACGGTACTCGGAATCCCGACGAAATGGTGGAGGCCGCCGAGATTTTGGGCTACAGTGGCATCAATTAGGTCCGGAAATGTTTCTACACCTGCACCTGCCTTAACAGTGACATCGTCGAGAAACTCTATTCCCCCGACCTCGCTTCGGATAACTAAGCCGCGGAATCCCTTGTCACCAAATAGGATGTTCGCGCCCCGCCCCAACAGGAAGTAGGGCACTCCTGCTGTTTTTGCTGCGAGCACGGCCTCAGCCAACTCACTAGGGGTACGTGCACGGTATAAGAGGTCTGCTGGTCCCCCGATCCTGAAGGTCGTCAGAGGGGCGAGTGGTACACCCAGTTCTAGGCGTTCTTCACTTAGTGTCCCACGGAGGGCCTTAAGGAAATCGAGGCTCGACGTCATACTGGGTAGACCTTTTCTGGATACAAACTGTGGTCAGCATCCGGCGAAGGGTATGTCAGTGCACATCAAAGATAGCCGTGGTTTTGAGGGACTGGTAGCTTGCCGGTCTTCAGAGTGACACCGATACAAGTTTGGGACCAGAATGTATGAATAGTCAGGAATGCAGGGATTTTGCAGCTCTCTTCGGTCGTGAATTAGACCGACTTGAAGGTGAGATAGGGCAGTACTCGAATGAGTCAAAATTGTGGGCTGTTTCGGGGAATCAGAAGAACTCTGCAGGCAACCTCGCACTACATGTGTGTGGCAACTTGATGCATTACATAGCGGAGGGTCTCGGAAAGTCCGGCTACATCAGGGATCGCGGGGCTGAATTCTCTGAGTGCGTCACTCGGATTGAACTCATTGAGCATGTCCGTGCGTGTAAGGTGGCCGTTACCGGCGTACTTGAGACTCTGGATGATTCAATACTAGACGAGATCTATCCAGCGAAAGCACCGGAGCGGATGGGAAGGATTTGCTCGCGTGCCTTCCTGCTACACCTGATTTGGCATTTGGGTTGGCATCTCGGTCAGATCTACTATCACAGGCTTGGGGATGGAGCGCAGACAGAGTCAGTTTAGATGTCGCCTGAGAACCCGGCCTGCTCGGACGTCTTTGAATGAGCTCTCTTCGACCGTGATTTGCCCATTGATAATCACCCAATCGATTCCAATCGGATACTGATGAGGTTGCTCGAATGTTGCTTGGTCCTCAACGATCACTGGATTAAACACGACGACATCTGCAAACCATCCCTTTTGGATTTGACCGCGCATGTTGAGACCAAGCCGTCCCGCTGGTAAGGCGGTCATTTTCCGAACCGCTTCCACCATCGAGATGATCTTCTTATCACGTGCATAATGACCTAAAACTCGAGGGAAAGTACCATACCACCTCGGATGTGGGTGGCCCTCACCAGGTTGGGTGAGGCGGCCATCGGACGCGATCATCGTGAAGGGATGCGCCATGATTCGCTCCACATCTTCTTCACTCATTGCATGAAAAATCGCACTCGATCCTCCTCGGCGTACTGCTTCGATGACGAGCCTGGCTCCAGTCTCTGGCGTGGAAGGCAGACCCTCCCTTAGGGCCCAATCATGCAGTGTTTTCCCTTCCAGAGTTCTATCCCAGCCTACGAGAGCAAATTGTACACGACGCAAGTCATTGCCACCGCGATCGTTTATGATGTTGGACGCTATCCCGTCGAGGATGCTGTCTGCTAAGATTGGGTTATTCATTCTGGCTAGGAGGGCCGCATCTCCTCCCGCCATTGCCCAAGCTGGAATAAGGATTCCGATTCCCGTATAGCTGGCGGTATAAGGGTATTGATCGATCATCGCATCGGTGCCGGCTTCCCTAGCAGAGTCAACCATAGCGAGCGTGCGGGTCGATGACCCCCACATTGGTTGTCCGACCACCTTATGGTGAGTAAGCACGATCGGTAGCTGCGCGCGTTTTCCGATTTCGAGTGCTTCGCCAACACCGTCCAGAAGTCCGAGTCCTTCTTCCCTAAGATGTGAGGTGTAAAACCCTCCCTCTCGACCTGCGACTTCTGCGAGCGCGATTACCTCTTCAAGTTCTGAGAATGCACCAGGTAGGTACTTCAGTCCGGTCGAAATACCCCAGGCGCCCTCTTCCATTGCTTTTGCTACCATATCCTTCATGCGGTCCAGTTCAGGTGGGGTTGGAGCACGGTTTTCGAGTCCCATAACAGTCCGTCGTACTGTATTGTGCCCGACTAGGAATCCGACATTCATTCCTACCGAAACCTTTTCTACCGCCTCTAGATGTGCCTCGAAGGGCCAGGGACCACCACCGTCCGGACCACCCAGTGCGGTTGTCACTCCTTGCCTCACATGACTTTCTGAACTTGGCAGGCGGAGAAGAGGATCAAGGTGTGCGTGGAGGTCAACAAATCCTGGGCTGACAACCATGCCGGTAGCATCGATAACATGACTAGCACGATCCGGATCCAAGCTGGTTTCTGATACCGCTACGATCCGGTCCCCTTGAATTGCCACGTCAGCTTGGAAAGCAGGTCCCCCAGTACCATCTATCACAGTGCCACTGCGAATGAGTAGGTCCCAGTCGTTCGTGGTTGCTTGCCCTAATGCGAGGGACGGGTGGAAGAGGACTGGGTTAGCGAGAACCAACACTAGTACGGCGAACCGCATCACTTTCCTCCATGAGTGCGTTGAATGCCCAAGGTGTCGTCTCAAGTAGCGTCCCGCTACCCTCATGATATTCTGGGGGCCCGGTATTTGATCTTTGAAAAACACTGAGGGAGATAACATACCATGGACATAAGAATATACTGTATATATAAATGCATAAGTCTTTGATATACTGCATCTTACGATCTGTGTGATGACTCCACAGATCTCCTAGATAAGAGTGAATGCAGAGAGCTTCCTAGTGGTCAATATTTGTTCGAGGGAGTAGCAGGTCGGAGAGGATTAGGTGGCTTCGTTCCTGTTCCCGACTTTGTATTTCCCGGGGGAGAAGGCACTTCAGTTCCGATTGACACATTCGGGCACCATCGGCAGTTTTACGGCTCGTCTAGACGCGGTCAGACTGACCGCAAAGGCCCCAAGAGGGGCCATTTTCTTGAGCCCGCGGTAATGCATGTTCAAGACACCACGAAGTCGGCTTATCACGATTATTCTAATAACCGGGATGCTTGGCTGGCAGCTATACAGTAAGGGCCTTAAGCTCGGGCTTGATCTCCAAGGTGGTATGCACTTGGTGCTGGAGGTAGATGACCCTGAGGGAACCATGACGGTTGAGGCTAAGGCCGACATGATCGATAGGGTCGATCGTATCATTCGGACGCGCATCGACGAATTTGGTGTGGAGGAACCGCTTATCCAGAAGGTTGGGGGTGAGCGGCTAATTGTTGAACTCGCCGGGATCGATGATCAAGATCGCGCGAAAGAGATCGTTCAGCGAAACGCGTTCCTCGAATTCAAACTCGTTTTGCCGGTGACCGACATGACGGCCGCGTTGAGCAGAATCGACCGAAGCGTCGTGGCGGCACTCGGAATCGATTCGATTAGAGCTCTGGGAGCGGACGTGGTCGCCTCAGAACAACCAGAGATTGTAGATCTCCTGTTTGGTGGTGGGGACACGACAGTGACTGGAGAGCAAGTCGACACCGCTGAAGTCGTCGAAGAGGTGCCAGAAGAAGAAGACCCGCTCGATAACTTCCAGCCATTCTCATCGAAGCTCAACATGGGCGACATCCCGGGAACGTACCTCATCGCTCTTGAGGATATACCGACAGTTGAATTATTCCTCGCTATGGACGAGGTACAGCGCGCGTTACCTCGTGACCAAGCTCTACAATGGGGCATGGAGCTCGTGGGCCGGGGCGCCCGTACCTATAGATATTTATGGGTACTTGAGGAAGATCCGTTCCTAACGGGAGATAGATTAGAGACGGCAACCGCGGGCCGTGATCCTCAGTTCAATCAATCACAGGTTCAGTTTGAACTTAGTCGCGCCGGCGGGCGGACTTTTGGGCAGTTCACGGGCCAGCATATTGGGGATAATCTTGCCATTGTACTCGATGGTGAGGTCCAGAGTGCACCTGTTATCCGAGACCGGATTGGTGCCCGTGGTCAGATCGATATGGGTTCTGGGACACCGCTTGAGGAAGCTTCTGATCTAGCGCTCGTCCTACGAGCTGGAGCATTGCCTGCGAAGATCAACATTATAGAAGAGAGAACTGTTGGGCCGTCATTGGGCCAAGACTCTGTCGATGCTGGGCGAATCGCCGGGATGCTGGGGATTGCCTTGGTCGTGCTCGTGATGATGGGTTATTACCGGGTTGCCGGGATGCTGGCTGTGGGAGCTCTGGGGGTCTACGTAGTACTTGTGCTTGGTGGCCTTGCAGTTTTAGGCGCGGTGCTAACGGTTCCAGGTATAGCCGGCCTAATCCTTTCGATTGGGATGGCTGTGGATGCCAACGTCCTAATCTTTGAGCGGATCCGTGAGGAGTTAGCTGTCGGTCGGGCAACCAGGACTGCGGTAGAAGAGGGTTTTGATAACGCATTTTCCGCCATCATGGACGCAAATATGACCACGCTTATCACGGCTCTAATCCTCTTCCAATTCGGGACTGGCCCTGTGCGTGGCTTTGCAGTAACACTCTCAATCGGCATCGTCGCATCGTTCTTCTCAGCCATATTTGTTACGCGCTCCTTCTTCCTCCTGTATCTGCAGGGGAAGAAAGCGTCTGACCCGATTAGCGTCTAAGGAAAGGCGATGCGACTCTTTCACAACGCATCCTACAAGTTCATCGAGGCTCGACGTAAGGCGTACGTTGTTTCCGGCATAGTCCTAGGGGCAGGCATTGTGTTCATGACCTTAAATGTCGTGAACATTGGAAGCTGGCAGAACTATGGAGTTGACTTTACAGGCGGATCACTGATCCAAATTCAGGTATATGAGAACCTGACTGCTGGGGATCTTCGTGATGCGCTTAGTGGGTCAAATGAGATCACACGGTTCGGTGAAGAGAACGAATTTGTTGTGCGAGCACCTGTTGCTGAGGATGGATCAATAGGTGCGGTTGCTGATGAGGTTGAAGCACAGCTCGCTGCCGCTTTTGGTCAGGATGCCTTCGAGGTGGTCCGTACTGAACAGGTCGGTGCTAAGGTAGGGGGAGAACTGCAATTGAAAGCTTTATATGCGATTCTCTTCTCATTCCTGCTTACCCTCATTTATCTGGCCATCCGCTTCGAGCTTCGCTTTGGTTTGGCAGCGGTGATCGCTACACTGCACGATATATTGATCACCCTCGGCTTTCTCGCCGCTTTTCAAGTCGAGATCGCATTACCTACCGTCGCGGCGATCCTCACTATCCTGGGGTATTCTTTAAATGACACGATTGTGGTCTTTGACCGCATTCGTGAGAACATGCATAAGAAGGGTGCACGGAAGCGTAATCCAGTTGACCTCGTCAACGAATCGATCAATGAGACTCTGCCGCGTACAGTTCTCACATCTGGTACGACTCTGGCAGTACTCACAGCGCTCCTTATTCTTGGCGGTGCCGTAATCTTTGATTTCACTGTGGTACTTATTTTGGGTGTGATCATCGGTACCTACTCCTCGATTTTCGTTGCTTCTCCAGCGCTGATTGAAATCCAGAATCGTTGGGGGATGGGAAAGGCCGGTGAGAAGAAGAGGCCGCAGCCTGCGACGGTGTGACCGAGGACATTGTCTGAGTACTTCGACAGTCACTGTCACCTAACTGCCGCTGCTTTTAGCGGAGACTTAGACGAGACACTTCTCCGGGCTCTGGAGAATGGTGTGACCCGATGGGTCACCATTGCTTCGAATTTTGAGGATGCTCAGGAGGCACTTGCTCTCGTAAAAGATCAGCCAGGCGCATGGTCAACAGCGGGCGTACATCCTCATGAGGCAGGCGAAGCATCAGAGGATGTTATCGAGCAGATTCGAAAATTGGCTTCTACTCAAGAAAAAATAGTAGCGATCGGAGAAACTGGACTAGATTTTTATTACGACAATGCTCCTAGGGATGCCCAAAGACGGCTTTTTGCAGCGCACCTTGCACTTGGATCCGAACTCGATCTTCCAGTTGTTGTTCACGCCCGTGCCGCCGATGGCGATATAGCAGAAGCCCTGAGATCTATGCCACCTGGAACATCCGGGGTGCTGCATTGCTTTACTGGAGGGGTTCTCGCGTTTCAAGAGGCTCTGAAAGCGAATTGGTACGTCTCATTTTCGGGGATCGCTTCGTTCAAGAGCTTCGAAGCTGTGGAATTGCTTCGAGCTGTTCCGAAAGACCGATTACTGATTGAGACGGATTCTCCATATCTAGCTCCTGTACCCCAACGCGGGAAACGGAATGAGCCCGCATACGTGCCATACGTAGCTCAGGCGGTTGCCTACCATCTGAATTCTGACCCCATTGAAATCGGGCGTTTAACGAGTGCAAATGCTTGTCGCTTCTACGGCGTGTGGTAGGGGGATAAGCTTCACGATGACTAGGCGAATCAACGTGCTAACTGATGTGGTCGCGAATCAAATCGCGGCAGGGGAGGTCGTTGAGCGACCCGCATCTATAGTTAAAGAATTAGTCGAAAACTCTCTTGATGCCCGTGCCTCGCGGGTTGAGGTTTCCTTGTTACGAGGCGGAAAGGGTGAGATACGCGTCAGTGACGACGGAATTGGTATGGGTCGTGAAGACGCGCTGCTAAGTCTTGATCGCCACGCTACGAGTAAAATTTCATCATCCTCAGATCTAGCTAGCGTGCACACCTTCGGATTTCGCGGTGAAGCACTGCCATCGATTGCGGCTGTAAGTCGACTCAATCTCGATACCCGGGAAGCTGATCAGGGAGTGGGCACCCAGGTGGTAGTGAATGGTGGGCGTATCGATACGGTCGAGGATAGCGCTCGCCAGAGGGGTACTACGGTTGAGGTTAGGAATTTATTCTTTAATGCTCCTGCCCGCGCCAAGTTCTTGAAGTCGGTGAGCGTCGAAGTTCGAATAGCTAGTGACGTTCTGATGGGACTCGCATTAGCAAACCCACGAGTCAGCTTTTCTCTCACATCTAACAAGAGAAGCCTACTTGATCTTCCTGCAGTGGAAGATGCTGGTGCACGGGTAAGTCAAGTTTGGGGTCCAGATCAGGGCGGCACACTGATTCTTGCAAAAGCTGAAGGCTCGGGTCTCAAGGTCAAAGGTCTAATTCAGCGTCCTGATGCAGCAAAACCTGGTCACGGGAGGCGTTACTTGTTCGTGAACGGGCGCCCATTCAAGGCTCCAAAACTTGTTCAGGCGGCAGAGCGGGGGTACAGCACGACCATTCCACAGACAGCACGACCCTGGATGTTCCTTTACCTACAAGTCTCTCCCGGTATCGTAGACGTCAACGTGCATCCAACTAAAGCCGAAGTACGGTTCGCTCAAGATTCTGAGATAGAGGATTTAGTGGAAAGAGCGGTGCGGTCTGCGTTGAAGGATGAAAAGAGCTCCGCAACGTTAGATAGAGAGCTAGAAACTCCCCGTTTGCCTGTTCATGAACCAAAGGAAAATCTAGAACTGAGCAATCTGCCTGCGGACGCTCAAATGGCTTTATTTATAGCAGGATCTGAGATTGAGGGCCTTGCTAAGGAACAGTTAGCAAGGAAGCCGGAAGAGTCACAACCGAATCTTTGGCAGATTCTCAATACCTACATTCTCGCTGAGACACGAGACGGCATCCTGATAATAGACCAGCACTCAGCTCATGAGCGTGTGCTATTTCAGAGACTGATGGACGCGTTTGAACTGGGTGGGCGGGACGGACAGAAGCTTCTTTTCCCGTTGACAATCCGATTGACGGCTCCGGAGTTGAAGTTGGCAGAAGAACTTCGCGGGTTACTTGATCGATCTGGTTTCGAGGTTGAGCCATTTGGTGGTGATACGGTGATCTTGAGGGCAGTGCCTAACCCCCATCCTTACTTCAATGCCGAGCGTGCGTTTCGGGAGATGATCAATGAGCTCACCCACGGCTCCGAGTTAGTCCGCTCAGCGAAAAATCAGCATGAGAAGATTGCGATGACGTTTGCCTGTAAGGGTTCGATCAAAGCCGGTCAGCAGTTGGCCGATATCGAGATGCAAGAGCTTTTTGATCAACTCTTTTCTACTGACCTCCCGCATCATGACGTTCATGGTCGTCCGACGATTATTCGGCTTTCAAGTGCGGAGCTTGCGAGGAAATTTGGGCGGTGATCTCCAAACTCAAGCCGATCTTCATTGCACTAACGGGACCGACAACGTCCGGCAAGACACAACTCTCCTGTGCGCTTGCCCGGATCCTTGAAATCGAGATTATTTCAATGGATTCCCGGCAGGTGTACAAAGGGATGGATATTGGGACTGACAAGGTACCTGCTGATATAAGGACAAAGGTCCGACATCATGGGCTTGATTTGGTCCAGCCAAATGAGCGCTACTCAGCGGGACGATTCGCACGTGATGCACGTGCCTGGATAAGAGATATTATCAAGCGCGATCGAGTGCCGGTACTCGCAGGTGGTACCGGCTTCTTCCTCAGAGCGATCACAGAGCCAATTTTTGCTGAGCCTCCAGTAGATTCAGCACGCCTCAAAATGCTTCGCCGGTACCTAAGTACTCTTGACCACAGGGTACTTGCTAAATGGGTTGGAAGGTTGGATCCAGAGAGGGCTTCTTTGGCAATTGATGGTGGTCCTCAGCGCATGAGTCGCACTATCGAAATGGCTTTGTTAACAGGGTGCCCTCTTTCCAGTTGGCATAGGGAATCACCGCTTGATGCTATGGCACTTACTGGCCTCATAATTCAGCTTGAGCTTTCTCGCGAAGAGATAGACAAGAGAATCAATGAGCGTGTGACATATATGGTAGAGCAAGGCTTGGTCGGTGAGGTGCGCAGCTTACTTGAAGCCGGCTATACTTTTGATGATCCGGGAATGACTGCAACTGGTTATCGTGAAATAGCGCAGTACTTGGAGGGTGATCAGACGCTTGAAGAAGCCATGGAAGAGATACGCAAGAATACACGACGTTATGCTAGAAGACAGCTTACCTGGTTCCGTAATCAGCTTCCGTCGACAGTTCGCATAATTGATGCCACAGCCTCTATAGATTTGCAGGCCACGGCAGTGCTTGATGCATGGGCTGAGGTTCATGAACAAACTGGCCCTCAGATCCGAGGCGATGAGCCCAGCTTATGAAGATTGGGATTACCTGCTATCCGACTTATGGGGGATCTGGGGCTGTAGCTACACATCTTGGCCTTGAGCTGGCAGAGAGAGGCCACGAGGTACACTTCATATCATACGATCAGCCCTTCCGTTTGGCGCATTTTCATGAACGCATCTTCTTCCATGAAGTCGAAATGGAAGATTATCCCCTGTTCAAGCACCCTCCTTATGCATTGGCTTTAGCGGTCGCTTTGCATGACGCAGTTCGAAAACATGAACTAGACCTTGTTCATGTGCACTATGCGATACCACATGCTACGTCTGCCTGGGTGGCCTGTGAGATGCTCGAAGGGGAGAGGGACCTGAAGATCGTGACGACATTACATGGCACTGATATCACGCTGGTTGGCCTTCACCCCTCCTTCCAAGCCATCACACAGTTTTCGATTCTTCGCTCACATGGCTTAACCGCTGTTTCGGACTTTCTAAAGAGAGAGACTGTCCGTGACTTCTCGGTGCCAGAAAGCCGTATCGAAGTAGTACCAAATTTTGTCGATACACGGATCTATCGACCTGGCCTAGAGCCTTGCCATCGGGCCACACTAGCCCCTGACGGTGAAAAAATCATCACGCATATCTCTAACTTTCGACCTGTTAAGCGAGTGGAGGATGTCGTAGACGTATTCGCACGTGTTTTGGGAGAGATTCCATCCCGTCTAGTCCTCGTAGGTGATGGCCCGGATCTTCCACGTGCACGCGCAAAGGTTGAGGAACTCGGAATCCGCGACAGGGTCGTATTCCTTGGGGAATACACACCCGTGCAAGAATTGCTATCATGCTCGGACTTATTCCTCCTGCCCTCCAGCAGCGAATCGTTTGGGTTGGCTGCGCTAGAGGCAATGGCGTGTGGATCTCCGGTAGTTGCATCTCGGGTTGGTGGCTTACCCGAGGTGATCATCGATGGAAAAACCGGGTATTTATGTGAGGTTGGTGATATCGATGAGATGGCGGCTGCTAGCATCAGGATTTTGAGTGATGACAAGCACCGGAAGGAGCTATCCGATGCTGGACGCGCATTTGCGGTAAAGCACTTCTCCTCTGAACGCATTGTACCTCAATACGAAGAATATTATCGGCGAATCCTGGGATCTAGGTCTTTATGACAGCCTTGGAAGCGCTCGTGCTTGGGATACTTCAGGGGGCTACAGAATTCTTGCCCATCTCCAGCTCTGGCCACCTAGTCATGGCGCAAGAAGTTCTAGACATCAAGGTGCCCGGCGTTCTCTTCGAAGTTTGGGTGCACCTGGCCACGTTGCTATCGATCCTCCTCATCTACCGGAACCGGATAGCCGAGTTATCAAAAGGGATTCTGGATAAGAAACGGAGTGCCTTTGAGTACATGGGCTTGGTTGGGTTGGCTACTCTTCCTGCCGTTGTTACAGGTCTTTTTCTTGGTGATCTGGTGAAAGTGATGTTTGAGAGTCCTGTGGTTCCCGGGGTAGCTCTTCTGGTGACAGGAGGAATCCTTTGGACGAGCCGGAGAATTTCTATCCCTTCCGAGGGAGACCGTCCCGGGTGGATTGGTGCGCTAGTGATCGGCTTGGCCCAGGCGTTTGCCCTGATTCCCGGTATCTCCCGTTCCGGGACAACGGTAGTCGTGGCGCTGTGGTTGGGCCTAAAGGCTGAGGATGCAGCAGCATTTTCTTTCCTTATGGCTATACCTGTGATCCTTGGAGCTACTCTCCTTCAGTTGCCTGAGATTGGCGCGTCGCAGTCGCTTCCGACTCTGACACTCTTATTGGCCGGTGCGGCTGCAGCTTTCACAGGTGTTCTAGCGATCCGGACCCTTATTACCACTCTTGGAAAGGGCTCCTTTCATTTGTTTGGCATTTATTGCTGGATTATAGGAGCGCTCTTCCTCTCCTACCTGTGGGTGAAATAGGGATCTGACCCAGATATGTGTATTGCTAGGTGTTGAACCGTTGGCAGGGTCGTCCAGTATCAGAATGGGCTGAAATATGGGACATTCCGTCTCTGGAAATATACCGCCGTGTTAGCTCCACTAATGACCGCCTGATCGATCTGGCTGAAGCTGAGCCGGCTTCATTCAGTGTGGTGATTGCAGATGAGCAGACAGTAGGACGTGGACGCGCTGGGAGTAAATGGCACTCACCGGATGGGACAGGACTCTTGATGTCGGTTCTTCTACCAGCCTTGTCAGGTCCTCAACCGTTTGCCCCTCTGATAGTAGGAATCGCGGTTGCCCGAGCTATAGAGGTTTTGGCTGATGGTTTCTCCGCTCAAATCAAATGGCCCAATGATGTTTTTCTCGAAGGGGGTAAGGTTGCTGGAATCCTTTGTGAGTCAGCAGGTGAGTGGATAGTTACAGGGGTAGGTGTAAATATCCGAACTCCGGTAGCCGGGTTCCCACCAGAATTCACAGGCCGTACTTCTTCACTTGAGGAGGCTTGCCAGTTGACCTTGGCACCCAGCTACGTTGCAGAAGCTTTGATTTCCGAATTACACAAAGTTAAGCCGGTATTCGATGATCCTATGTATCTTGATCAGTTGCCCTCTGGACTCTATGAGGAACTCTTGAGCCGAGATGCACTTTTCGGATCAGAGGTGACGACGGAGCAGGAAGGAGGTGGTGTGGCACGCGGTATCGACGAACGAGGCGCACTCATACTGGAGCGTGAAGACAGCTCCCGGGTACGGGTAGTATCAGGAAGTGTGACTCTGATTTAACCCTGGGCACCCAAAGCAGAGCTTCATTGGAGAGGTGATATGCAACTGGTTGTTGATGTAGGAAATACTGAAACCGTGATTGGACTGGCTTCAGGTAAGAGGGAATTGGCCGGCCACTGGCGAATCAGTTCAAGTGTATCTCGGACGATTGATGAGATGACAGTATTGGTGCATGCGTTCTTATCCAATAATACCTTGGGCGACTCCAAGATTACGAGAGGTGTAGTAGGCTCAGTTGTTCCGACCGCTAACAGAGTATGGACGAAGACGTTACGGAGAATTGTGACGGGAGAGGTTCTGGTAATCGATCCGCAATCTAATCTTCCAATCGAGCTTGATGTAGAAGAGCCGATGTCGGTTGGGGCAGATCGGATCGCCAACACTCTTGCTGCCCGTGAGCTATACCATCGTGACACGATCGTTGTGGATCTGGGCACAGCTACGACTTTTGATTGTATAACGATGGAAGGAGTCTTCAAAGGAGGAGTGATCTCTCCGGGACTCCTGACAGGCATCGACTGGCTCGCTTCAAGAACGGCGAAGTTACCGCGCGTTGAGCTAGCCCCCCCACCTGCGGTAATTGGCCGAAGGACTGAAACTTGTATCCAAAGCGGCATCTTTTATCAAGCGATCGACTCCATAGATGGGATGGTTCAACGGTTGAGAGAGGAGTGGGATCGCCCGGACGCCTATGTAGTAGCTACCGGGGGTTTCTCAAATACTATCGGGCCACATTTGGAGAGGATCGACAGGATCGAACCGTTTCTCACTCTCTTCGGCCTAGCGATGGCTGGCGAGTATTTAGAGGGGTAGATTTGAACTTGAATTCACTCCGATTCTGGCCTCGAACCCCATGACTCTATCCCCTGTATTCCGCTCTCAGGATGCAGTGCGCCTGCTAGAGAAACACGGTGTATGGACTCGTCTTGGGAGTGATGTGGAAGCTCAGGCAGAAGCGGTGCGGATTGTGCACGCAGATCTTCGAACGCTGATTGCGGAACAATTCCTTACTGAAGCGCCGCACGTTCCATCGGCAGCCGAAGCTATGACTCCGGAAGGGCTTCATTTTCTTCAGGAGTATTTTTTCCTCATTCTCTTCCGCTCCATCTTCGCTGCGATAGGTGTTCCGAAGGCGCGCCTGACGCTCTATACGGAGCTGAATTTTTGCATCAAGGGAACGATAACCGCCGCTGATAACATTTTTGATGACCAGGCCAAGACGCTTTTGCCCCTTGCACCGAACACGGGTGCCCGCTTCATGTCGATTCTTCAATTGATGTCGTTCGAACGCTTGTTACGGAGGACACTTGAAAGGGGACGAGTCAAGGGGATTCTTAATGGGACTCAGTGTGATGCGATACAGCGTGAATTACTTGATCGCATGGCGTTGATCGGTAGGCTAGAGGGGTCGGAAGAGGAGGGTGTCGAAGAAATCGCTAGGCCAGAAGTGATGCTCGACAACGTTCACCGTATTCGTGGAGGTGACCTCTTCGCACTCGCGTTTGCAGCACCGAAGGTGTTAGAAAAAAGCGGACTGAGTGAGAAGCTGTCTGAGGCAGAGTGCGCGGTTGCACAACTTGGCACGGCATTCCAAATCGTTGATGACCTTACTGATTTTGAGGTTGATGTTGACCGGCGGAGCAATAATCTGCTTGTCTCGCAGATTCACCACCACGGATCGGAAAAGGAAAAAGCGAGTCTGGCCAAATTGCGGGCAAGTGAAGGGGTGTCCGATGGTCTTGTCGAATCTCTATTTCTGAATTCAGCTGGATCAGTACTCGACATCGCTTATTGTGAAGCAAGAGCAGCATTTATGGGGCTCGCAGACTTGGGCTACTGGTTCGACCCATCACTCGCGGAACAGGTTGTACACGCGATTGTTGGTCTCGATGGTGTTCTGCGTATGGAGGCTCTGGCGACCGGTGGATAGCCTACTGCGAATGTCGAGTTCGGTATTGTTGGAGTCATAGCCAGCAATTCGAGAACGCTAACGCTTGACACCCCGAGTCTATTTTCGATCTTACCTCGCTCTTGGCACTCTCCTTATTAGAGTGCTAAGCCAAGAACTGATTTATCAGTTTAAGGCCCATTTCCATGTTTAGGAGGAGGCCAGATGGGTGATGGCGCAAGCAATGTCAGGCCGTTGTCTGACCGCGTCGTGGTAAAGCCGCTTGAAGAAGCAGAACAGATGAAGGGTAGTATCTACATCCCGGACACTGCCAAGGAGAAACCGTCGCAAGGAGAGATCATTGCGGTCGGCCCTGGCAAGATGTCTGATGAGGGTGCACGGATTGAGCCTGACGTAACAGTCGGAGATAAGGTTCTTTACGGGAAGTACAGCGGTACGGACGTCACGCTGGACGGTGACGAGTATCTGATTCTAAGAGAATCGGACATCCTCGCAATCGTTTCTTAGCGCAACGCAATTGACGAACTAGGAGATACGAATCATGGCAGCCAAAGAGCTCTGGTTTGACGTCGAGGCGCGTGCGCGCCTCAAAAAAGGCGTCGATAAGCTCGCCCAAGCCGTAAAAGTGACACTTGGCCCTAAGGGCCGAAATGTGGTGCTGGATCGGAAGTTCGGCTCCCCGACGGTGACCAAGGATGGTGTATCGGTCGCCAAAGAGGTGGAGCTCGAAGACGCAGTTGAAAACATGGGCGCACAGATGGTCAAGGAAGTTGCGACTAAGACTTCCGATGTTGCAGGTGATGGAACCACCACCGCGACTGTTCTTGCTCAGGCAATTTTCGGCGAAGGCCTTAAGAACGTTACGGCAGGGACAGATCCTATGGGTATACGCCGTGGGATTGATCAAGGTGTGGGTCTCGTAGTTGAAGAGCTGAAAAGAATTTCAACTGACACACAGGGTAAGACTGAGATAGCTCAAGTTGGAGCGATCAGCGCAAACAATAATCCTGAGATCGGCGACCTCATTTCAGATGCGATGGAAAAGGTTGGGAAAGACGGGGTGATTACGGTCGAAGAGGCTCGCGGCCTTGAAACCACACTTGAGACTGTTGACGGTATGCAGTTTGATCGCGGCTATCTCTCTCCATATTTCGTAACAGATCCGGAGAGGATGGAGGCAGCGCTCGAAGATCCGATGATCCTAATCTATGACAAGAAGATTTCGGCGATGAAAGATCTATTGCCAATTCTTGAAAAAGTGGCACAGATGGGTAAGCCGCTCTTGATTGTATCTGAGGACGTTGAGGGTGAGGCTCTCGCAACTCTGGTCGTCAATAAGCTTCGGGGTACGCTGAAGGTAGCGGCTGTGAAAGCGCCGGGCTTCGGTGATCGTCGGAAAGCTATGCTCCAGGACATCGCGATCCTCACAGGTGGACAGGTAATCTCGGAAGAGGTTGGCTTTAAGCTGGAGAATGCGGTGGCGAGCGACCTTGGGAGCGCAAAAAGTGTCATAATTGACAAGGATAATACCACGTTGATTGATGGTGCTGGGGATGCGGACAAGATTAAGGGACGGATTGAAGAGATTCGTGTTTCAATCGATAAGAGCACCTCTGACTACGATAGTGAAAAACTTCAAGAGCGCCTGGCGAAACTCGCAGGTGGTGTTGCGGTCATCAGTGTTGGTGCGCCGACAGAGACCGAAATGAAAGAAAAGAAGGCACTCGTAGAGGATGCACTCCACGCGACCCGGGCCGCTGTCGAAGAAGGCATCGTTCCAGGCGGTGGCGTTGCTCTGCTTCGCGCGCAGGCGAAGCTCGCCGATGCTGAACTTGAGCTCGAGGATGAGATGATCGGAGTACAGATCCTTGGCCGTGCTCTGGAACAGCCGATACGGCAAATTGCAGAGAACGCTGGTAGTGAAGGTAGCATCGTAGTAGACCGTGTCCGGGCCGGTAGTGACGGATTTGGCTACAATGCTCAGTCAGACGAGTATGAAGACCTTGTGAGCGCGGGGGTTATTGACCCGACAAAGGTTGTGCGTAGCGCACTACAGAATGCTGCATCAATCGCTGGGTTACTTCTCACGACTGAAGCGGTAGTAGTGGAGCAGCCTCAGGAAGAAGCAGCACCGCCAGCAATGCCTGGTGGTGGAGACATGGGCGGGATGTACTAGCCCAAGTTTTCATAGTGAATGGCGGCCCAGTCACTGTTTCAGTGGCTGGGCCGTTCTTATGGTGGGATCCTGACTTACCGTCGGCCCTTGTTACTGCAGACATTCATTGTCTTTCCTCAAGCCCTCCAGTTTAAGCTAGACTTCGATTCGGGTGCCTCCAAATCCCATGAGACTTTATCACAGCATGGATACCTCTGTACATTCTAGCTGCGGCTCTGCAGCCACAGTTCAGGAATTACAAAAGGATTTCCTGTCCTGTAAGAGATAGGTGCTCTATCTTTATTGGTCAGGGCTGAGCGGGATTGCAGTGTATCCTCGATACCACTTTTGCTAGATGAACCAATTCTCCTCAACGTTGCTTACTGGAGGCGTTGCACTGCTCTTGTGGGGCAGTGCTGGTGAGCAGTTCAATCAGACCACTGGTCCAAGTCGTTTGGTGTCAGACCATGCTGAAATAGTCGGGTCCGACAGTGAGTCAACGAATGATGAGATCATCCAGGCTTACTGTGTGCGTTGTCATAATGGAAGGATGCTACGCGGGAATCTATCCCTTGAAGACTTCCGAATGTCGGCTTCTCATGAGGAAGGTGAAACTACTGAGAAGATGATCCGAAAGCTTCGAGCGGGCATGATGCCTCCGCCTGGGGCCCGTCGTCCTGCTGGGGATACGCTCGTAATGCTTGTGCAAAGCTTGGAATCCTCAATGGATATGGCAGCTGCTAAGGCTCCAAACCCTGGTGGGCGCACGTTCCAGCGATTGAACCGAGCCGAGTATCAAAGCTCAATAGAGGCCCTCCTCGGTCTGAGAATCGATGCGGGAGATTACCTTCCTCTTGATACTAAGAGCGCTAATTTTGATAATATTGCTGACGTCCAAATGGTCTCTCCGACACTGTTGGACGCCTACTTACATGCTGCAGCTGAAATTAGCCGTTTGGCAGTGGGAGATGCGGAAGCAACTCCGAGCGAAACCCAATACCGGATTCCAAGGTGGGCCTCACAACTTGACCGGGTTGATGGTGCGCCTTTCGGGACGCGAGGCGGAACGGCAACCGAGCACCATTTTCCAGCGGATGGGGAGTACGTATTCCGTATGTCTTTCCATCACGAAACGACTGGCACTGCTGTAGGCAATGGCCGATCTGCTTTGCACACAGCCTATGCTCCAGAGCAGATAGAAATTTCTGTCGATGGTGAGCCGGTAGCACTGCTGGAGATGGACCGATGGATGCACGTGTCGGATCCAGCTAGTGTTGAAATACGAACAGAACCGATTTTTATAGGAGCTGGGACACATCGCGTAGCCGCGGCATTTATTAGACGTGCTGAAGGGCCAGTCCAGGATCTGGTATCTCCTCACGATTGGTCATTAGCCAGTACTGCCATTGCGGGCACGTACGGCGTCAATTCTCTGCCGCATATGCGAGACTTGGTAATTGCTGGTCCTTTTAATGTTACCGGTGTATCGGAGACCATCACGCGCAGTCAAATCTTCACATGCCAACCATCCACGGCTCTTGAAGAGCGCACATGCGCAGAGAGTATCCTTTCAAGTTTGGGGACTCAGGCATTCCGTCGCCCTCTTACAGATGGAGACCGTGAAGCTCTGATATTGTTTTATGAACAGGGAGCTTCTGGCGGAGGGTTCGAGATCGGTGTGCGCACAGGACTAGAAGCGATACTAGCTAGTCCTCATTTCGTTTTTCGTTTTGAAGAACCACCTGGACCGGTAACTGCGGGTGAGAGCTATAGGATTAGTGATCTAGATTTAGCAAGTAGACTTTCTTATTTCCTTTGGGGAGCCCCGCCTGATGCTGAACTGCGGACGCTAGCAGAAGAAGGGAACCTTTCAGATCCGGAGAGACTTGAAGCCCAAGTTTATCGGATGCTTTCAGATAGTCGATCGGCGGCACTTGGACCTCGGTTTGCAGCCCAGTGGTTGAGGCTCCAGGATTTGGACAAGGTCCATCCTGACGTTCGACTTGATCCTGACTTTCATCAGCAATTAGCAGATGCGATGCGGCGTGAGACAGAACTTCTGTTCAATAGTCTTATAGCTGAGGACCGAAGTATCTTTGATCTCTATGAAGCAGACTACACTTTCGTTAATGAACGATTGGCCAAACACTACGGATTTTCGGGAGTTACGGGGGAGGAATTTCAGCGCTTCGTATATCCAGATGATAGCAGGCGTGGTGTCTTTGGACATGGCAGCATTCTGACTTTGACATCACATGCGGGTCGAACGTCGCCGGTATTGCGCGGCAAGTGGGTGATGGAAGTCTTGTTGGGTACTCCTCCACCGCCACCGCCACCTGGAGTCCCGGATCTGGAAGAGACAGAAGGCAGCGAAAACGGGAGACTGCTTACGACGAGGGAAAGGATGGCACTCCATCGGGAAAATCCGTCCTGCAACTCATGTCATCGTTTCATGGATCCCATAGGTCTGGTATTAGATAACTTTGGTGTAAGTGGGAAATGGAGAGCCCGCGAAAACGGAACGGCACTCGATACGAGAAGCGAACTTTACGACGGCACCCCCATTGAGACTGCTGGTGACTTAACCCGGGCTTTGTTAAATCGGCCCATACCTCTGGTAAGGAACTTTACTGAAAACCTCATGGCATATGCGCTTGGTCGGCGTCTAGAGTACTATGATCAACCGACTGTTAGGGATATCACAAATCAGGCTGAAGTGAATAGCTATCGCCTCTCATCGTTTATCCTTGGGATCGTGAAAAGCGATGCTTTCCAGAAGCAAAGAGCAGGGGGAAGCGTCCAGGTTCCTTTGGGTGGACAAGAGAGCCACTGAGGAGATTAGCGAGAATATGAACTTTATTACCGGTAAGCAGATCGGAAGACGAACGTTCTTGCGCGGGGTAGGTTCTACCGTGGCGCTCCCCTTTTTGGATGCGATGGTTCCTGCGGGTCGAGGATTATCTGGTTCCCAAGCGCTCGCTGATCCGACACGCCTGATTGCTATCGAAATTGTCCATGGCGCTGCGGGGAGCAATGAGTGGGGAGCTACTCAAAATCTTTGGTCACCATCTGAGGCTGGTCGGGAGTTTGACCTGACCTCCAGTTCGCTTCTCCCGCTCGAGGATTACCGCGAATATCTGACCATCATCAGTAATACTGACGTCCGCCAAGCTGAGGCATCTAAGCCGAAGGAAATTGGGGGTGACCATTTCAGATCCAGTGCCGTATTCCTGACGCAAGCTCACCCCAAGCAGACCGAGAGTTCTGATGTATATGTAGGAGCGTCATTGGATCAGATTTATGCGACTCGCTTCGGGCAGGATACTCCCATTCCGTCTATGCAACTCTGCATCGAGAATGTTGATCAAGCAGGAGGTTGTGCATACGGGTATGCATGTGTGTATACGGACACGATTAGTTGGAGTTCTGCTTCTGATCCACTCCCAATGATCCGTGATCCAAGGATCGCATTCGATCGTCTTTTTGGGGCTGGTGGAAGTCCGGAAGCTCGAGCGGCCCGCCGTCGCACAAGTCATAGTATTCTCGACTGGATTACTGAAGATATAGCTGACCTAAAGCGCACACTTGGCCCTAATGATCAAATCCGATTGGATCGGTATCTCGAGAATGTCAGGGAGCTTGAACGACGAATTGAAGGTGTCGAAGTAAAAAACCGTTCCGGGGAGGCCCGTGAGCTTCCAGAGGCACCGGCGGGTGTCCCCGATTCCTTCAGTGAACATGTTCGCTTGATGTTCGACCTCCAAGCTCTCGCATTCGCATCGGACATGACCAGGGTTTTCTCACTTAAGCTTGGTAGGGATGCCTCGTCACGTGTATATCCAGAGAGCGGAACTGATACTCCGTTCCATCCAGGATCACATCATGGTGGGAGAGAGGAAGCAGTATTGGATTTTGCGACGATCAACAAGTATCACGTTGGCATGCTTCCTTATCTCATGGATAAGTTGAGCGAGGTCTATGAGGGTGATACGCATCTGCTTGATAAGACGATGATTATCTATGGTTCACCAATGGCAGATGGTAATCTTCACAACCATCGCCGGTGTCCTTTGATCACTCTTGGTGGCGCTAATGGGCAGCTTGACAATAACCTCCACGTGAGGGCCCCGGATGGTACCCCTATGGCAAATGCTATGTTAACGCTGATGCATAAACTTGGGATGGGTGACGTTGAGGGTTTCGGGGATAGTACTGGAGAGCTGTCACTCACGGCACCCACGAGCAAGGGTTAAAGGAGGCATTTTGGGACTAAGTGCAGACCACGCTTCCAGGAAGTTATCAGTGAGGGCTTGGGTCTCTATGGGTCTCTGCTTTTTCCTGTTTGCAGCCGTTCCGGCAGATGCCCCCATTGCAGATGCATCCATGCGCAATGATGTGGCTCAAGTGAGGTTATTAGTAGCGAACGGTGCGGAACTGAATGCCGCTCACGGAGACGGCATGACTGGTCTTCACTGGGCTGCTGAGAATGGGAATCCTGAAATTGCGAGCATCCTTCTGGAATCTGGAGCAGATGTTGAGGCCGTAACACGGCTCGGGGCGTACCGCCCGCTTCATCTTGCAGCTCGCCGGGGAGATGCCTCAGTCATTCAGCTTCTACTGGATGCGTCAGCAGATCCTGAGGCTGAGAGTGCGACAGGGGGTGTAACACCGCTCCATTTTGCCGCCGCGTCCGGAAGGGCAGCATCAGTTCAAGCGCTGATCGATCATGGTGTCGAGCTTGATGCAAGAGAGTCAATATGGGGTCAGACTCCTCTAATGTTTGCCGCAGCAACTGGACGTACAGAGGTCATCCGATTGCTTCTTCAAGTTGGAGCTGACCCGGCTTTGACAGCTGCGGTGATCGATATGCCGTCACGTGATGAGTTTGATCGCCAGGATCAACAGGCTCGGCGAGCACGGATGGCAGAGACTGAGCCGACAGTTGATCGAACAAGAGAAGTAGGGCAAGGAGGTACTGAACAAAGGCAAGCTGCCTCCGGTTCCGGAGGCCCCCCGAGTGAACAGGACCTACTGTTGGTCCAGCAAAGGGACAGGGTCAATCAACCACTCTCTCACGCTCAGCTAGTGGGAGGATACGGTGGTATGACTGCTCTTTTAATGGCTGTTCGTGATGGCCATGCCTCAACAGCCTTCGCTCTTCTGGATCATGGAGTGGAAATCGATCAGGTGAGTGCAGGGGATCACACTTCTCCTCTACTCATGGCGCTTATTAATGGCCACTTCGGTCTAGCGATGGAGCTTTTCAAGCGTGGTGCTGACCCAACGGTCGCGAGTGATGCTGGTGCGACACCGCTATACATAGCATTGAATACAGAGTGGATCCCTAAATCACGGCATCCACAGCCTACGCACCGTCTTCAACAGGAAGTCACATATCTGGATCTGATGAAGGCATTCCTAGAAGCAGGAGTCGACCCTAATGTGAGGCTCACGAAGCAGCTTTGGTACACCACATTTGGTGATGACTACCTAAGGACCAATAGGACTGGGGCGACTCCATTCTGGCGAGCTGCGTATGGATTGGACCTTAGAGCCATGAGGTTACTGATAGAGTACGGAGCTGATCCGAATATCCCGACGCAGAAAACTGCCGGGAGAAGTTATCGTGGAAGGAGTGAGGCCCAATCTGACGTGCTGGATCCTTCTGGACTTCCTCCTGTGCGCGTTGGAGGTCCTGGCGCCTGGCCAATTCATGCGGCGTCGGGGATAGGATACGGCGAAGGGTTTGCTGCGAACATCCATAGGCACGTGCCAGAGAGTTGGGTTTCCTCAGTGCATTACCTGATTGAAGAGCTCGGGGCTGATGTCAATGCCAGAGACCATAATGGGTACACAGCTTTGCATCACGCAGCAGCTCGGGGAGATAACGAGTTGATTCTTTATCTGGTGTCACAAGGGGCTGATGTCTCAGTAGTTAGTCGCAGAGGTCAAACGGTTGCGGATATGGCGAATGGTCCGGTTCAGAGAATCCTTCCGTTCCTTTCTACGGTAGCGCTCTTGGAAGGACTTGGTTCTCAGAATAACCACAACTGCGTGGCTTGTTGACCTGAGAAGAGCAATAATACCGATTGCATCCCTAAGGGTCTTGTGCAAGAAGTAGCGCTGATTGGTTTGGGAACTGAGGGTTAGCCACTCCATCTCGACTGAATAGACTGGTTTTACGTGGTATCAAACGGTGCATATTCCTGGTCATTCCGGATATTGATGTGTACCGTTTATCCTTGGAAATACTCCTGCTTTGAGGTTACACAGATGCACTGTCGTCGGCTTCTTTTCGGAATGATTAGTGTGGCTCTAATAGTTCCTCCAGTGAGTGCACAGATAACCCATGAGGAACTATTGACTGCTACTCAGGTGCTTCAGTGGCGGGAAATAGGCCCCACGATTATGAGTGGCCGCATTTCAGATATCGCCGTCGTTGAAGCGAATCCAAGCATCTTCTATCTGGGCACGGCGACGGGGGGAATCTGGAAGACTGAGAATGCAGGCACGACTTTCGAGCCACTTTTTCAGGGAGAGGAGACTTCCTCTATCGGTGATGTAACGGTTTCACAATCGAACCCGAACATTGTTTGGGCTGGCACAGGTGAACCTCAAAATCGCCAATCGTCCCCTTGGGGGAATGGAGTATACCGTTCGACTGACGCTGGTGCATCCTGGACAAATGTTGGCTTGGAGGACACGCACCACATATCGAGGATTCAGGTGCATCCCATGGATCCTGAGGTCGCATATGTGGCAGCTGTGGGGCACCTATGGGGCTCGAATACAGAAAGGGGAGTCTACAGGACAACGGATGGAGGACAGAAGTGGGAGCATGTTCTATTCGTTGATGACCATACAGGCGCGATCGACTTAGTAATGGACCCCAATGATCCAATGACACTGTTTGCTGCAATGTACCAGAGGCAACGTCGGGCCTGGGGGTTTAATGGTGGTGGGCCAGGTAGTGGTATCTATCGTACGGTAGATGGTGGGGCTTCCTGGATAGAGCTAACCGACGGGCTCCCTCAGGGAGATAAGGGCAGGATCGGACTGGACGTCTACAGGGGTGATGGGAATCTGGTTTGTGCTCTAGTTGAAGCGGATGCTCGGGCACCAGGCCAAGGTCGGGGTGGTGGTCCCGCCCCCAGTGAGCAGAAGAACGGGGTGTATTGTTCAAGAGATCGCGGTGACAACTGGGAACAGATGTCGTCTACGAACAATCGTCCGATGTACTACTCACAGATCCGGATCGACCCGAATGACGCAGAGCGGATATACCTAGGTGGATCAGATCTTTACCGTTCTTCTGACGGGGGAAGGAATTTCACAAATGATGCGGCAGCAGGAGTGCATCTTGATCATCATGCGCTTTGGATAGATCCAAATAATTCTGATCATCTACTCTTAGGGAGTGACGGAGGTCTGAGCGTGAGTTGGGACCGTTCAGATAATTGGTATCAGTTCAGAAACTTGCCGATTGCGCAGTTCTATGAAATCGGGATAGATAGTAGGGAGCCTTATCATGTATGTGGTGGACTCCAGGATAATGGTTCCTGGTGTGCACCGTCAGACACGTGGTCGGATCAGGGCATCCGCACTCGAGATTGGTATAATGTTGGAAGTGGAGATGGGTTTTTTACTGTAATGCATCCGGGAAACTCGAACGTTATGTTTGCTGAATCTCAGGGTGGTAACCTGACTCGTTTGGATCTCACGACGATGGAGCGATCCCGAATTCGCCCAATTGGTCAATCGAACGAAGATGGTGAGCAACCAGCTTTGCGCTGGAATTGGGACTCCCCAATTCTGCTGTCCGTTCATGACGAAAACACCATCTATGCTGGTGCAAACATTCTCTTCAAATCTCAGGATCTAGGGCAAACATGGGACCCAATAAGCCCTGACCTTACTCATGAGATCAGTCGGGATTCCCTCTCGATTATGGGTGTTCTTGGTTCAGATCCTCAGATGTCCTTGAACGATGGTCAATCCAACTACGGAAATCTTACCTCGATCGGGGAATCGCCAGTGAATAGTCAAGTTATTTACACTGGAGCAGACGATGGGCGGGTTCAGCTTACACAAGATACCGGCAATACCTGGACTGATCTTACGGACAATATTGAGGGCCTTCCAGACAATGTATATGTGACACGCATCGTCGCATCACATGCGGATGCGGGAACGGTCTACATAGCTTTTGACAATCATCGTTCAGATGATTTTTCGCCCTATCTCTTCGTTAGTACAGATTTCGGAAATGAATGGCGTGCTATGGTGAACGGTTTGCCTCAGTCCTCTCTAAATGCTCTTGCTCAACACCCGCGTAATCCGAACCTGATGTTCGTTGGAAACGAAATCGGAGTATACGTATCGGTCAATTTCGGAGGCCAGTGGGTTCGGCTCGAAAATGGACTCCCGACTGTACCGGTAGATGATATAAAAATTGAGCCCAGAGAAAATGATCTAGTGATAGGAACGCACGGGCGGGGTATTTGGATTATGGATGATATCACTCCGCTTGAAGAACTCACTCCCGAGGCGATTACGGCAGAGGCTCATCTTTTTGGGATTCAGCCAGCGGTCTCATACAATCGATACACACCTCAAGGATGGACCCCAGGTATCTTCTCGGCCCCGAATCCGCCGATGGGTGTACGCATGAGGTATCACTTGGCGGAAGATACAGACGAAGTGTCTCTATCGATCACGGACCTGAGAGGGCAGTCGATCCGCCGATTAGAGAGCACAGGAAATGCAGGCCTAAACGAAGTGATCTGGGACTTAAGGATTCAAGAAGAAAATTCTGGGGGTGACCCAATGAATCCGGGTCCAAGGGTGCTCCCGGGGACATACTTAGTGCACCTTGAAGCAGGAAACAGTGTCCTTGAAGGTGAGTTTTCAGTTCGCCTAGATCCCCGTGTCACCATTAGTCAAACTGTGCTACTGGCACGTCACGATGCGATGATTTCTTCATACCGCTTATCCGGAGTGGTTTCGGAAGCCAACTCAGCTCTGGAAGAACTGGAGGAACAGCTTGGAGATGCCTTGGGCTTACTAGATGACGTGAGCCCAGAAAGTGAGGACTTGAAGACCGAGATTGAGCGTCTCTTAGAAGAGGTTGATCAGATTGGGAATGATCTAGGAGAGGGGGGTAGGGGCGCAAACTTGGCTGGTCAAATCGAAGGAGTTACTGGTCCTCCAACTGCTGATCAGTTGCTTCAAATTGAAAAAACATGGGATGAAATGCCCGCGTTTATCGATAGACTTAACATCTTAATCACTTCTGAAGTTCCGGCTCTTTACGCACGGCTTGATGATGCGGGCATTCGCCCGGACCCTGGGTCTGCGATTGAGATGCCAAGGCGACGGCGCTAGGTGATGACGAACATGGAACAAATTCAGTTAACCCTACCGAACGGTGATGTCCTGACAATGGAGCGCGGTGTTACACCGGGCGAAGTCGCCAGCTCGATCGGTCCTGGTTTAGCTAAGGCAGCCTTTGCCGCAGTAGTCGATGGGGAGACAGTAGGCCTAATGGATCCTCTTCAGAGTGATGCAGATATTCGGATCTTGACCTTGAAGGACCCTGAATCACTTCCCGTACTAAGACACTCTGCAGCTCATGTGCTCGCGACTGCAGTCCGAGAGTTGCTTCCAAATGCTGGAATTGGCTTTGGTCCAGCTATTGAGGAAGGCTTCTACTACGACTTTGACGTAGATACACCGTTCACGCCGGATGATCTAGAAGCATTTGAGAAGAGAATGGTTGAGGTGACTGTAGCCGACCAGCCGTTTGAGAGACGGCAGGTGACAAAGGATGAGGCTCGCCAGCTTTTTGAGGACGATCCACTCAAACTTGAGCGCTTAGAGGAATTCGAGGACGATGAGGTAATCACCGTATACCAGAACGGACCATTTCTAGATTTGTGTAAAGGTCCTCATGTGCCGAGCACGGGAAAACTTGAACATTTCAAGCTTCTTTCTGGTGCAGGAGCCTATTGGCGTGGGGATGAAAAGCGTCAAATGCTTCAGCGGATCTATGGGACTGCGTTCCATAGTCGCCCAGAGCTGGATGAACACTTAGATCGGCTTGAAGAAGCAAAGAAAAGAGATCATCGGGTCATAGGAAAAGAACTGGATCTCTTCAGTATCCAGGAAGAGGTTGGCTCTGGCCTCATCTTGTGGCATCCCCGGGGTGGTATCATCCGTCACACGGTTGAGGAATTCCTAAAAGAAACGCTTCTCGAGCACGAATACGAACTTGTGTTTACTCCTCAGGTTGCTAGCGAGGAGCTCTACCGGATGAGTGGACACCTCGAGGTGTTTGAGGAAAATATGTTCCCAGTCATGGAAGATGATGGCGCGCGTTTTCGTATGAAACCTATGAATTGCCCTCATCACTTTATGATCTACAAGACGCAGACGCGCTCATATCGCGACCTTCCATTGCGCTTTGCTGAACTTGGAACCTGCTACCGTTACGAGCGTTCTGGGACCCTACACGGCATGCTTCGCGTGCGCTGCTTCACTCAAGACGATGCCCATATATTTGTGAGGTCTGACCAAATCGCTGAGGAATATGATCGCCTTCTGGATCTGGCGGACTACCTATTGAAGATCTTTGGTTACGAATATCACCTTGCCCTTTCTAGCCGCCCAGAAAAGGCAATTGGTGATCCCGAGGTATATGACCAAGCCACTGAGACATTGCGGGGAGTATTAGAGAGGCGAGGAGCGGACTACATCTTAGATGAGGGTGGAGGTGCCTTCTACGGGCCCAAGATTGATGTGAATCTCGTTGATGCGATTGGTCGAGAATGGCAGGGAGGTACGTTCCAGCTAGACTTCCAGATGCCTCATCGGTTCGGGCTTGAATATATCGGTGCCGATAATAAACCCCACCAGGCAGTCGTAATCCATAGAACCTTGCTCGGCTCTATGGAGCGATTCATCGGCGGATTGATAGAACATTATGGTGGTGCGTTCCCCACGTGGATGGCGCCAGAACAGGTCCGAATTCTTCCCGTGGGTGAGCAGTGGAATGAGAGTGCTCGTGAGTTTGCAAAAGATTTGGAACAGGCGGGTATACGTTCGTCTTTAGAAGCACGAGATACTCTCGGATACCGGATTCGTGATGCAGAGACATTGAAGATCCCATATATGGGAGTTATCGGAGAACGTGAGGCAACTAACGGCACGGTTGCAGTACGAAGACGTGGAATGGGAAAGAAGCAAGAAGTGATGGACAGGGGCAGCTTCATCGATAGGGTAGTAGATGAGATTCAAAACAAGTCTCTTGGCTAGATATTACCCTAGTTACTAGGCCGGGAACTCCAAGGGTGACTGGAGATCAGGTGGCTAGTTAACCGTATGTGCTTATGGGCGCAGGGAGCCGTTGACCTGGCATCTGACTTCTCACAGATTGTCGTTCCGCTGCTTGCAGCGGGTCACAGTCAAGAAGTGGATCGCAGTGACCGGCGGTCCCGCCTTCAGGGCTCCTAGAGAGCTGACGTGAGGGTCGCGAAGATCGGTACTTGGGATTGTTCCAAGGATCGTATCCTGTGGTCGCGGCTCGAGACTTGTCTCGGGCTTTTTTTATACAACGGATTTATTGGAGGTCAACAGAAATCAGCAAAGAACGCATTCGTGTAAACGAGCAGATTAGGATCAGCCCAGTGCGGCTCATTCAAGATGATGGCGAGCAAATCGGTATTGTTTCGATGGATGAAGCCCGTGAGCGTGCGGCCGAAAGAAAGATGGACCTGGTAGAGGTTGCACCGGAAGCTCGACCGCCTGTGGTCAAGATGATGGACTACGGTAAGTACAAGTATGAAGCTGCACGTGCTGCTCGAGAATCGAGAAAAAAGCAGCATGTCATCCAGGTCAAAGAGGTTAAATTTAGGCCTGGTATTGAAGACCATGATTATAAGTTCAAGTTGCGCCATGCTCGGCGTTTTCTTGAAGAGGGTAACAAGGTCAAACTGACGATGATGTTCCGTGGTCGGCAGGTGACCCACCCTGAGATTGGACGCGAAGTGCTTATTCGGGTTGCAGGTGACTTGGAAGACTTGGGGACACTTGAGACGAGCCCGAGTATGGAAGGACGGTTGATGTCAATGATTGTAGCGCCGTTGAACACTAAATAGCGGAACCGGGCCCTGGATTGATTGGTCCGGGGAAGACGGAGGTCGATATGCCAAAGATGAAAACGCACCGTGGGGCCGCCAAGCGCATAAAGAAAACTGCGAGTGGTAAGCTTAAGCGGATGAAGGCGTTCAAGTCCCATATCTTGACAAAGAAAGACAGGAAGCGGAAGCGCAGGCTTCGCAAGTCTGATCTCGTGGCAGGCGCAGACCGTAAGCGCCTGAACCGAATGCTACCCTACGGATCTTGAGGAGTTAACCATGCCCAGAGTGACTTCTGCTGTTGCACGTAATAAGCGAAAGAAAAAGGTCCTGAAGGCAGCCAAAGGCTACTTCGGGGGTAGGAAGAACTTATATCGTACTGCGAAAGACGCGGTGGAGAAGGGTTGGGAGCACGCGTACAGAGATCGGAGAAAAAAGAAAAGAAACTTCCGACGCCTCTGGATTGCACGTATCAATGCGGCCGCGAGAGAGCATGATCTATCATATTCTCGGTTTATTAACGGACTGAAGCATGCTGGAGTTGAGCTCGACCGCAAAGCGCTTGCTGATCTTGCAGTACATAACCCTGAAGCGTTTGGACATGTTGTCGATCGGGCCAAGGCAAGCTTAGCAGCTAAGACGTGATGATGGGATAGGGGACCTGAGCGGTTTCTAGGGTTGATCTAAATATGGCTCCGCCGCTTAGGCTGCGGGGTCTTTTTCCAGTGAGTCATTTTGTATGGCTGATGTGGGATTGCGACCGAATACACCGCTGATAGCTTTCGCCACTATTCAGACAGCGTATTTACACGGGATCTCGAATGACCGATAAGAGTCTGATCGCCGTTCTTAAGAAGTTCGAGACTGAGGGTCTGGCCGCCGTTCGGGATGCATCTGACCTAGGTGCTCTAGAAAGGGTGCGGGTAGAGTTACTCGGACGTAAGGAAGGCAGTATCTCTGTAGTGCTCCGGGGGTTGAGTAATGTGCCGCCAGATGAGCGTCCGACTGTGGGCCAGGAAGCAAATCGAGTAAAAGAGATATTGAGCAGGGCGATCGTCGAGCGTGAAGGCTCGTTCATAGAGGGTACGAGTATTAGTCATGAAGACCTGACTCTTCCTTCGAGGGCTACTTGGGAAGGTGCAATCCATCCTGTTACCCAAGCTGTAGACGAGATTTCAAAAATCTTCCGGGATCTGGGATTCACACGGGCGCGTGGCCCAGAGGCGGATACTGAGTGGTACAACTTCGAGGCATTGAATACCCCACTGGATCATCCGGCTGCAGACGAACAGGATACTCTATATCTCACGGACTCGGTTCTGCTGAGGAGTCACACTTCTCCTGTGCAGATGCGAACAATGGAAAAGCACGATCCGCCAATCCGGATTATCGCCCCCGGTTGGGTCTACCGCAGGGACACCTATGATGCGACACACACCCCGGCTTTTATGCAGGTAGAGGGCCTCGTTATCGACGAGGGTATCACATTTGTGGATTTCAAAGCCACACTGGCTGAATTCGCACGGCGTTATTGGGGTCCTGACACAGAGGTCCGTTTTCGCCCTTCGTTCTTCCCATTCACGGAACCCAGTGCCGAAGTTGACGTTAAGCGGGTTGTCACACGGCAGGATGGGACACGGGAGGAAATGGAATGGTTGGAGATTATGGGTGCAGGGATGGTTGATCCTGCAGTAATCGAAAATGCGGGGTACGACCCAGAGCGTTATACCGGTTTCGCATTCGGAATGGGCCCGGGCAGGATCGCCATGATCAAGCACGGCGTTGATGACTTGAGACGTTTCTTTGAAAATGACGTCCGTTTCCTGGGACAGTTTACATCGTGAATGCCTCGTATCGCTGGCTCTTAGACTGCGTACCAGGGCTGCAACTTACACCAGAGGAAATTGGTGAACATCTTGCTTTGCGCGGAGCACCTCTTGATGGAACAGTCTCTCCGGGAAGAGGACTTGAAGATGTTGTCGTGGGTCGAGTAATCAGTGCCGAGAAACATCCTAATGCTGACAGGCTAACATTGTGCGAAGTCGATGGCGGAAAAGGGATCGTATCTGTTGTGTGTGGAGCTCCAAACGTTCTGGAGGGGGCCTGGTATCCATTTGCCCCTGTAGGAGCAGTTCTCCCGGGCGACCTGAAGCTGAAAAAAGCTAAGATTCGAGGTGAGGTATCTCATGGTATGTTATGCTCTGCAAAAGAGTTAGGGCTAGGAATAGATCATGGGGGAATCTATCAAATTCATGGAGAGTTTATACCGGGTGAGTCGTTTATAGAGGCCATGGGGCTGGACGATGTCACGATGGATGTAGAGATCACTGCGAACCGCGGTGATCTGCTATCGCACCTAGGTATTTCAAGGGAACTCGCACATGCGGGTAGGGGAACTGTGCTAGTTCCGGATTTTCCTGATGATCCCAAGATTTCACTTGCCTTTGAGCGAGACCGGGAGGAAGCACGTTTTGGTGCTGTCGGTATTCGAATTGAGGCCCCGGACCTATGTAGCCGGTACCTTGGAGTTGTCATTCGGGGGGTATCGGTGGGCGAGTCTCCGGCATGGCTACAACAGAGACTTCGAGGGGCCGGTGCCCGTCCGATCAATAACGTAGTTGATGCTACCAACTATGTAATGTTGGAGTTGGGCCAACCACTTCACGCTTTCGACCTGAACAAGTTAGAAGGGACTTCGATCGTAGTTCGGCGAGCCGGAGAGAGGGAGAGTAAATTCGCCACACTCGATGAAGAACACCGCGCTCTGTCATCTGACATGCTTATGATCTGTGATCTACAGAAGCCCGTTGCAATCGGTGGGGTTATGGGTGGGCTTGAATCGGAAGTCACAAATGATACGGTAGATGTGCTTCTTGAGGGTGCACTCTTCAATCCTCAGTCAATTCGTGCTACTCGCAAAAAACTGGGCCTATCGACTGATGCGTCGTACAGGTTCGAGAGGGGGGTTGACCCTGAAGGGATCGAACTAGCTGTGTCCAGAGCCGCTGCTTTGATCCTATCGACTGCGGATGGGGTGATTGATGGCCCAGTCCTTGATTGCTGTCCAGTCGAATTTGAAGCGGATGTGGTATCACTCAGACTTTCGCGAATAGAGCATGTCTTGGGAGTAGGCTTCACCAGCCTAGAGGTCCGGAGTCTATTAGAGCCCTTGGGATTCCAGTTGGTTGATGAGGATGAACGAGTCGTCAATGTTAGAGTTCCGGGATTCCGATCCTATGACGTAACGCGTGAGATTGACTTGATTGAGGAAATTGCACGCACGCATGGCTATGACAAGTTCCCGTCAGAGATGCGTCCTTACAGGCCAAGTAACGTTCCAGATCACCCTATGTTTGAGCTAGAAGAGGAGCTTCGTAGGGTCTTGGCAAATAGAGGGTTGTTCGAAGCGCAAACACCCGCATTTGTTCCAGAATCAGAAGGTGACGTGCAGGTAGCGAATCCGCTTACATCCACAGAACCTTTTGTACGGAGAGCGATCTTACCTTCTCTGCTCCGCAGGGTTGAGCACAATTTTGCTCATGGAAATCGGGACGTCCGACTTTTCGAGATCGCGACTTCATTCCGGAAGGCTGGAAAGGGCGAGCCTCCTCGTGAAGAGGCTCACCTTGCTGTAGTCATGACCGGTAGACGCGAACCCTCTCATTGGTCTAGGCAGGATGAATTTATAGCGGTCTGGGACCTGAAGGCGTTGCTCGAGACAGTGGCGCGCATCTCATATGCAGGCGCAGCGAAAGTCATTGTCGAGGCTGACGTTGTGGCGCCGTTCCACGAAGGAACCTGTCTTGCTGTAATGGTCAGAACGGACCTCAGTGTGGGTCACGGCGGGTTAGTCTTGCCTAGCGAGGTCGACGCTCCTGTCTGGGCTGGAGATATTTGGGGATTCGAGATCACACTCCCGTCGAACCCCCTGAGATTGCCGACCCCTAAGCATGTACCTCTCCCGACTTTTCCAGCTATCGAACGTGATTTAGCACTGATTGTGCCGATAGGTCACACTGCGGCCGAACTCGACTTGTTGATAAGAAACTCTGGGGGAGCGTTACTTGAGTCTCTAGAAATGTTTGATCTGTACTTTGACCCCGAAAATGATAATGGTGTGCGGTCACTAGCATTCCGGCTGCGCTTCCGATCGGCAGATCGAACCTTAAAGGACAAAGAAGTGGACAGGTCTGTGAACCTGATTCTCCGTAGGCTCAAGGAGGAATTGGATGTCGAACCCCGAGGGTAACGGAGAAGGACCGGAGCAAACTGCCTTTGTCGAACTGGAGAAGATTGTCGAGGCGGCCCTTCAACATCTAGCAGAGGTAACTCGCCGCGCTGAGATGGCAGAAGACAGGAACGCGGAATTCGAAACACTCATCAAACGTTTTGCGGGTGATGAAGGTGACGCGGGCCAGGTGCTCCATCGGCTTGCTCAACTAGAGGAGGACAACGAGGACATGCGTTCCCGATTAGAGGCAGGTCAGGTTAGCGTCAATAAGTTGATAGCAAAGATTCGCTTTGTGGAGGAGGGACAATGACTCCCTCAAAGATTGCGGTCACAGTCCGAATAGCGGGTGAAGAACATACGATCCGAGCGGACGTGGAGCCTGAGCATACTAAGCGTTGTGCAAAGATGGTGGATGACCGGATTCACGAGATCAATGTCCAGACGGGGCTAGTCGACGGTGACAAGGCAGCGATACTTGCAGCTCTCTCGATAGCTGATGAGTACTTTCAGGCGCGACAGGAGATTGGAGTGTTGCGTAGTAAAATTGCTGGTAGGGCAGAGAAATTAGCGCGTCGTATCGAAGACGATATTCCCAATCTAATTCCCGACCTCGAATTGGGACTCTGAAGTAGGTACAGAGGATAACTGCCATCGCTAACCCGCCTGCTTCTAGCTTGCGTCCTACTTAACCTGTCCTCTATTCTGGAGCGATAGAAAGACTCAGCCGTCTCTAGTAATGCGGTTGAGTTCCAGATTACTCATTCTCGACACGTCCCTTGTGTCGATTCCGGAGTCAATAAATGGTCATCCCGCCATTCTTATGGGCGGCGGCTGGCCTCGTTTTTGGGGTTCTTGTCGGATTCCTCGTATCGAGGAATCGGTCACGGGCCCTATATGAGCTTGAGAAGGAAGAGTCTAAGGACGAGGCCTCCCGCATCCTTAACAGGGCGCAGGAAGAAGCAGAGAGCGTTCGTAAAGCAGGTGAGCTAGCCGGTCGCGAAGGAGCTTCTCGACTGCGTGAAGCCTGGGAGAAAGAAGAGGATCGCCGTCGCGAAGAGATTGAACGCTCTGAACGCAGACTCCAGGAGCGCTCCGATGCCCTCAGTCAAAAGTCGGATGACTTTAGTTCTCGAGAAACAGATCTCAAAAACCGAGACACTGAACTTGAGGAGCGTGTAGCTGCGTTATCTCGAAGGGATGCAGAGCTCCGTGAAGCGAACTCAAAGATCCGCAAGCGTCTCGAGCAAGTAGCAGGACTTACTAGGGACGAAGCGAAGAAAGATCTAATCGAAGACCTAAAGGATGAGGCCCAGGCCGAGGCCGCCAATGCTCTAAGAGAAATACGGGAACAGGCCCAGCGAGAATCAGACCGTGAGGCTAAGAAGATCTTGACCCTTTCTATTCAGCGTATGGCTGCTGATGTGACAGCGGATACTACCGTTTCAGTTGTTCAACTCCCGTCTGACGAGATGAAGGGTCGTATTATCGGTCGGGAGGGACGAAACATACGGTCCTTTGAACAGGCGACGGGTGTAGATGTGATCATTGATGATACACCCGAAGCAGTAGTTTTATCGGCCTTCGATCCAGTCCGGCGCGAAGTTGCTCGTATTGCTCTCCAACGCTTGGTCGAGGACGGAAGAATTCATCCTGGACGCATCGAGGAGATCGTTGAAAAGGCGGCAAGCGATATCGATCAGGAGATGTTGGATGCGGCGGAAGAAGCACTCTATGAACTTGGCATCCATGGGGTGCATCCCGAGATCGTCAAGACGCTTGGCCGCCTCCGTTTCCGCACCTCTTATGGTCAAAACCAGCTTCGGCATGCCAAGGAAGTAGCACAACTCGCTGGAAATATGGCTTCAGAAATTGGACTCGATGTCCAGACTACCAAACGTGCAGGTTTGCTACATGATGTGGGTAAGGGCATGACACATGACCATGAAGGGACACACGTCGAACTTGGTTACCGGCTATGTAAGAAGCATGGCGAAGAGCCCATCGTGCTGAATGCAATCAAAGCCCATCATGACGAAGAACCTCACCACTTCGCTGAAACCTTCCTAGTTTCGGCCGCAGATGCGATTAGTGGATCACGTCCGGGAGCTCGGCGTGAAATGTTTGAAGGTTATGTGAAGCGTTTGGAGAAACTCGAAGAACTCGCTATGGAACACCCGGGAGTAGAGCGATGCTTTGCGATCCAGGCAGGTCGTGAGTTACGGGTCATGGTGGAACCCGATAAGGTAGGAGACGATCAGATGGCTAAGATTTCTGAGGCTGTCGCAAGGCGCATTGAAGGTGAACTCCAATACCCTGGGCAGATCAAGGTTGTTGTTATCAGGGAGACGCGGGCCATTGATTTAGCCAAGTAAGAAACAGCCTGGCTTCAGAGGTGTTACTTTCCCTGTCCTCTATCTAAGTACTTCTAACACGGTTAGTGCATGGGTGCACAGATCATATCCGGCAGGGACATCGCCGATGAAATTCGAGCAGAACTCAAGGATAGAGTTGCACGCCTGAAGGAAGCGTCAGGTGTAACACCTGGTCTCGCGACGGTATTGGTGGGAGAAAACCCTGCTTCGCAGATGTACGTGGGGATGAAGAACAAGGCAGCTGCGGATATGGGAATCAACTCTCGTCAGATCACACTTGCGGTCGATACCTCTGAAGACGAACTCCTTGGAGTGGTTTCTGGGTTAAACGCTGATCCCGGGATCCACGGGATCCTAGTACAGCTTCCGCTTCCAGATCATATCGACGAAGGGAAGGTGCTAGAGGCTATACACCCATCGAAAGACGTGGACGGCTTCCATCCGGTCAATGTTGGACGATTGGCGACCGACTCAGGAGATTTTTTCGCACCTTGTACGCCTGCAGGCGTGATTGAAATGCTTACCCGAAGTGGGCATGATCCAAGCGGCAAGCACGTTGTCGTTGTGGGGCGCTCGAACATTGTCGGTCGTCCATTGGCCGCACTTTTACTACGAAAGGCCATCGGAGGAAATGCTACAGTAACGGTCTGTCATTCCCGTACGGCTGATCTTGGGTCCGTGACTCGAAGTGCTGAGATCTTAATTGTTGCGATGGGAAGACCCGAGATGATCACGGCTGAAATGGTTGCTCCAGGAGCCATAGTGATTGATGTCGGTACAAACCGGGTAGATGACCCCTCTCGCGATAAGGGCTACAGAGTGTGTGGCGACGTGCTTTTCGATGAAGTCACAGAGGTTGCTGAAGCGATTTCTCCCGTACCGGGCGGGGTCGGACCTATGACGATCACGATGCTACTCGCTAATACCGTGAAGGCAGCCAGTCACAGAGCGGCCTCAGGGTAAGTCGCATTCCTTGTGTCTAAGCAGTCGGATTTGGGCTTGTTCAATGGCCTGAGTGAAGAGCCACTTATGGATTCCACAGCCCCTACTCCTGAACGAGTTTGGTCAGTCTCAGAAGTAAACGGTGCGATACGAAAGCTGATTGAAGGCAGCGTTGATACTCTTTGGGTGCGAGGTGAGGTTGGGAACTGGAAGCGATACCCATCTGGGCACTGTTACTTCTCGGTCAAGGATGACCAGTCAGAACTCCGCTGTGTCATGTTCGCACGTGACGCTGCCGCTCTTCCAACAGATCCGGACGACGGAATGGAGGTCCGGGTTTTTGGAAATCTGACTCTATACGAAAAAAAGGGCGCCTACCAAATGTCGGTGAGGCGACTCGAAAGTGAGGGTGCGGAAGGACTTTGGCGTATCGCTTTCGAGAAGTTAAGGAGTCAACTCGAAACAGAGGGCTTGCTAGATCCGGCACGCAAGCAACCCCTTCCGAAGCATCCAGCGGTGGTGGGCATAGTGACATCAACGACTGGTGCTGCCCTTAGGGATATCATTTCAGTTTTGAGTAGAAGGGCCCCGTGGGTTCGTGTCCTTGTTCGTGGGACTAGAGTACAAGGAGAGGGTGCGGCGAATGAGATTGCTGAGGCGATTAATGACTTGGTAGCCACTGGTGAGCCTGAAGTAATCATCGTGGGTCGAGGTGGTGGCTCAATAGAGGATCTTTGGGCTTTCAACGAAGAACCAGTAGCGAGAGCAATATCGGGATCTACTATCCCAATAGTCTCAGCTGTGGGACACGAAATAGACGTCACCATTTCGGATCTTATAGCTGATCTTAGGGCGCCTACCCCGTCTGCTGCTGCAGAGGAAGTCGTACCGGATGGGGTGGGCATAAGAGAAGGATTGAGTCAGATGCCGGTGGAGTTAGCCAAGGGCTTACAGGGCATGTTTCAACGCAGAAGAACTATGATAGAACATGTTTTGAGTCGCCTAGGGCTAGGTATAGACCGGAGGATACAACCTGTGCAGCAAATGCTGGACCATGATTTTGGTAGACTACAAATTGGGCTCCGAGGGATTTTAGATCTGCGTAGGCAGCGCCTCATGGGTGTGGAGGGAAAATTAGATGCGCTTTCGCCTTTGGCTACGCTGAAACGAGGATATTCTGTCGCACGCACAGGGGATGGTCAGATTCTCAGATCGGTGCGTGACTTTGTAAAAGGAGACCGCTTCATGCTTCGCGTCAGTGACGGAGAAGTTATAGCAGAGACAACGGAACTACGGGGGGAGAATAATGAGCGAAACAGAGAATAGCCCCAATAAGTTGGATGGGTTGAAGGTTGAAAGTCCTTCACTTGAGGAGCGTTTGCGGCGGCTGGAAGAGATACTGTCACGGCTAGAGCAGGACGACGTTGCCTTGGAGGAAGCTCTGGAATTATTCGAGGAAGGTGTGAGTCATGTTCGAGACGCTGAGCGTGTTCTTGCTCAGACTGAGCTTAGAGTCCAAGAACTACTTGGGGATGGGGACGTTCAGGATATGGAGCTCGATTAGGTTTGGATTACCTCGAGCTTAAGGAGTATCTCGGGGCTGAGAGACTCTGTGTCGATAAGGCTCTGGATCAAGCTATAATGTTGATTGAATCGGAACTGGAGTCCGATATCGGAGATGCAATCCGTCATGGAGTAATGAGTGGCGGAAAGAGGCTTCGGCCAATTCTCTGTGCTACAGCATACCGAGAATGCGGAGGTCGAGCTGAAAAAAACGTATATGATCTCGCGGCTTCTCTTGAGATGATTCACGCGTATTCTCTCATGCATGACGACCTACCGTGCATGGACGATGCAGAGCTCAGACGCGGGCAAGGGACAACGCACAGCGTATTCGGAGAAGATGTCACAATCCGAGCAGCAGCTGCTCTGATCCCTGCTGCCGCGCGCCAGGCCCTACAGTCTGCACGAAAGCTGGAGTGTGGAATCTCTGGCGCAGCAACGGTTGTGCAGAAGCTCCTTGAAGCTGCCGGAGCAGGCGGTATGGTGGGGGGACAGTGGTTGGATCTCTTGGGTGAAGGTCAAACGCTGAGTCCGAAAGAATTAGATGAGTTACATCGAAGGAAGACGGGAGCCTTACTCACTGCATCCCTGCTGATGGGTGCTCTTGCTGCCACAGCAGAGAAGGAAACTGTGTCTGCGTTGGCGAGCTATGGACGTTCAATTGGCCTTGCCTTTCAAATTACTGACGACGTGCTGGATGCTACGCAGTCGGCGGAGTTACTAGGAAAGAATCCTAGTGATGTTGATCTCGATAAATCGACATACGTTGGACTGTACGGACTCGATCAAGCGAAAGAGCATGCTCGTGAACGCATCGCCGATGCTTTGGGCGCACTCGAAAATATCGATATCGATGCCCCTGTATTAACTGTTTTAGCTCGTTATGTAATCGAGCGAGAGAGATAACTCGAACCCTTTTGGCCTGTGCGGCATGGTCTGTGCAACTATCTTTGACGTCGGCCTAGAAAGGATCTAAGAGAAGGAGTGAATTCCGTGGCGCTACTGGATGGAATCTCTTATCCAAGAGATCTCAGACACCTTGATCGAGATGACCTGCCATCTCTCGTTGATGAGCTACGCACACGTCATATCGATGTTGTATCACAAAAAGGTGGCCATTTCGGTGCAAGCCTCGGTGTTGCGGAGCTTACAGTTGCGCTTCACTACGCTTTTGATACTCCCCGCGACCAGATTGTTTGGGACACGGGGCACCAGGCTTACATCCACAAGATTCTGACAGGTCGTAACGAGCAATTACCCACCATACGGACACAGGGTGGGCTGGCCCCGTTCTGTAGGAGAGATGAATCGGAGTACGATACCTTCGGGGCTGGGCATGCTGCGACGTCGATCTCAGCAGCTTGGGGTATGGCTGTTGGACGTGATCTGACTCAACAGAATTTCAGTGTGGTTGCTGTTATAGGGGATGGGGCAATGGGATGTGGCCTCGCATACGAAGCGCTGAATAACGCAGGTCATACCGACCGAGATTTTGTGGTCGTCTTGAATGACAACGATATGTCTATCGCACCTGCTGTAGGGGCGATGAACAAATATCTCACCAGCATGATTACCAATCCGGCCTACAACAAGGTGAGAGGTTTGGTGAAAGAAGTATTACACCGGACCCCGGCTGCGCTTGGGGATGTGATGGAAGAACTTGCCGTTCGTCTAGATGAAAGCGTCAAACATCTCCTGACTCCGGGGCTGATTTTTCAGGAACTCGGATTCCGATATGTTGGTCCAGTAGATGGTCATGATGTGAAAACCTTGGCGGAAACCCTGTCGAAGGTGCGTAAGATGAAAGGGCCGATTCTAGTTCACGCGCTTACACAGAAAGGGAAGGGGTTTTCAAAGGCCGAAAATGATCCCTATACGTGGCACGCATCAGGCCCATTCGACAAAACGACCGGGAGCGGTATAAAAAAACCAGGGGGACTTCCGCGGTATCAGAAAATATTCGGTAAGGGGTTGGTGCAACTCGCGGAAACGGATCCCTTGATTGTTGCTATAACGGCCGCCATGCCGGATGGGACGTCTACCGACATGTTCGATGAAGAATTCCCGGACCGGTTCTTCGACGTTGGAATCGCAGAAGGACATGGGGTGACGTTTGCGGCAGGCCTGGCTACCCAGGGTGTGAAACCAGTTGTAGCGATCTACTCAACATTCCTGCAACGTGCGTACGACAACATTGTGCATGACGTGGCACTTCAAGACCTGCCAGTCGTTTTTTGTATGGACCGAGCCGGTCTGGCTGGTGAAGACGGGCCTACTCACCACGGTGCGCTTGATATCACTTATATGCTAGCAGTTCAGGGAATGACTGTAACCGCTCCGAAGGATGGAGCGGAGATGCTCGCTCTCGTCCGTCTTGCAACTGAGAAACATGATGGTCCCTGGTGCGTTCGCTGGCCGAGAGATGCCGTACCATCAGATGTCCCTCACTTGAATGAGATTGCACCTGTCGAGCCCTACACTTGGGAGATCCTGAGGAAGGGCTCCGATTGTGCTATTCTCGCCGTAGGCAGCATGGTGCTCCCTGCTCTTGAGGCTGCTGACGTGCTAGGCGCAGAAGGCGTGAAGTGCACCGTGGTGAACTGCAGGTTCCTCAAACCGTATGACCGCTCAGTTTTCGATGAGGTCATGCGTAATCATCCGACGGTGTTAACCATCGAGGAAGGTCAGGTGGTTAATGGTTTCGGTGCATTTATGGCGAAGGAACTCAATGAATTGAATTTGAAGACTGCGCCACAGATGAGTGCTATGGGACTACCTGACTCGTTCATCGAACATGGAGCTCGGAAGGATCTTCTGGCTGATATCGGTCTTGATGTAGAGGGAATGGTCACACGTATCAGGACGCTCGCAGGGGTGAAATCTGCGAGTCTTATGGAGACTGCATGAGTTCCTCGCAGAGTTTCCCCCTCACTGATCCGATCAGACGTATCGGTGTGGTGCTGAGCGGTAGGACTCGTGAAGGCTCGACTGCCATCAATCGTTTGATCGATTTGTGTGAGGCACGGGACGTATCGTTGGCATTTGAGTCTAGGAGTCCAGGCCTGCCTGAGGGGTCGAACATACTCGATTTGGATCAATCGCCAATCGATCTACTGTTGGCTCTAGGCGGTGACGGTACCATGCTCCGTGCGTCGCGACTTGCCATAGGATCGAGACTTCCCGTTTTCGGCGTGAATACTGGCCGGTTGGGCTTCTTGACGACTACTCCGGAAAAAGAGCTCGAAGCGGGGCTTACAGCGGTTCTTGATGGTCAAGCGCTCGTGGAACGACGTTTCACTCTAAGTGCAATTGTAAGAGTGGCGGAAGGTGAAAATCTGGGCCCGTTCAACGCATTGAACGACGTTGTTGTTCATCATTCGGGTGCAGCCCGTGTGACTCCGATTAGACTGACAGTAGAACGACCGGAAGGTCAGGAGGAGATCGGGAGCTTCACGGGTGATGGAGTGATTTTGGCATCCCCAACCGGCTCAACAGCGTATTCTCTTTCAGCAGGTGGTCCGATTGTGGCTCCAGACATTGAGTGTATGGTTGTCACACCGATCTGTCCGCACTCGCTTTCTGTTCGCCCACTGGTTGTTGGGTCTCAAGAAAAGGTTGCTGTCACAGGGCTGGATCCTGGACACAATTTACAACTTACCATTGATGGCCAGGTCGAAGGCAAGCTTGGTTCTCAGGACACAGTTGTGGTTTCAAGAGGAGAGCACGAGGTCTCACTGATCCAGCTTCAAGGTCAGACATTTCTCGATACCATGCGCAGGAAACTGAATTGGGCATCGAGACCCCCGGAGCGGGCTTAATCCTTTAGTTAGCACTGCCCCAAAATCGTTGGAAGAGACGGATCCCAAACTCTACTCTGGTCGTGATAGGTGTGTGCCCACCATTCCCTGCGAGCGAGTAGATAACTCGGCCATGAACTTCGGCAGGCCGTTGTTCGCTGGCGGATCCGAGACCATTAAGTGTTGAGTACCTGAGTCCGAGTCCAAGCTGATGAAACGTCCTACTGCTTTCATCCTCTAAGTCTTCGACGAAGATCGGCGCTACCTGTACGGTACTATTTCTGTCCTGGTTACCGGTAAGTTCGTAGCTATCCATAGCTTTGGAGTAAAAGTGGTACGTACCGAATCCATAAAGCTGTGGTGAGAAATTCCATGAAGGTTCGATTTCTAGCCTCATGTACGATGCCGGGCTCCAGCGCACTTCACGTAAGGTAGATGCTAAGGGCATCACTATTTCTGGTGGAGCGACCCTTCTCATGAGTGTGGTGGGCAGCTGTAGTCCATAACGAGCTGAGCTCCGAATACCGATACGGGATCCGATCCCCAAAAATCCAGAAATACCCGCTTCGATGTCCGTTTGGCCATCTCCTGTAGGCAAATCCAAGAATATGTCTTGGGCATCGACCTTCCCGGTACCGAGGCGCACTAAGAGGCTCCCCATAAGCCCATATTGCACAAAAGGTGAAGCTTCACCTGCACTTGGTCTTCCACCGTCTAGTAAGCGCACAAGTGCAGACACCTCGATATCACCGAGTTCCCATATTCCCGGGATGTCCTGTAGTGGACTTCCTTCGATCCCGATCCCATTCGTTGTGGGTAGTGCAAAAAGTGCTGCCTCAGTGAGCCAATCTGTCGCGAAGACGAGGTTGGAGCCGATTGAGTTGAGTCCAATGCTGACCATCTCGTAGTCGAGCGCAGCCAAGGCGTCTGATAGAGAGGCGGCAACTGCTGAGCCTTGTATCGGAAAGAATCCCGATGAAGAGTACGCTTCCTCGGTAGCCCCACGAAAACTCTGCAGTCTTCCAGCAAGGGACTCAGCGTGTGCGCAAGCAGCGCTTCCTGAAGAGTTGGAACAAAGAGCGTCAGCATGGGCTCGCACGGAGTTGTACGCCGATTCGAGAGCATCAAGGAAGCCAGTCACTTCCGTGCTGTTCGAGATTCTCGGATTGAGCCCAAGGTCACTGCTCAAACTGTCCGGGCGAAAGCTCATCTCAAACACCGTACGGTTTTTAACTAACGGAGCGACCACGCCGAGTGTGAGCCAATCAAGCACACCCACATGGGCTCCCATATCGATACGTGTGACGTCGTGTACCACCAAGCCATCAGCCGCACCGAGGACCCCTGAATAGCTCGGGTCACCAGTCAGTGCTCGAATCTGTTCTTCGAGTTTTCCAATTGCAGGGAAGAGAGAGGTGCCCGCCTGATCTGTCAGGTCAAGGCCGAGTGGCTCCTCTTCCTCGACAAGGACTGCACCCTCTAGCCTTTTCCCGAACCGACTATTCCAACTGTCGAATGACGGGTTAAAAAGCACACTCACATGACCCCTAGGGACGAGCACATGGGTAGGGGCCTGAGAGCATAGCTCACCCGTACTGAAGGCGAGAAGAACAGATAAGAAGGCTAGGGTCCGGCGCATTCAGGTCCATGTTAGTGGGCGAGAGCGCCAGAAGGCAGCAAAGCCCCGATTGACCGCCAAACATAAGGGTTTATACGGAATCGAGGAACTCACGCTAGAAGGGCATAGCAGCATTGACCGTTAAAATCGTATATTCTAGCTTCGTGACCACTATAGACGCGGGAGTAGCTCAGTTGGTAGAGCTCCACGTTGCCAACGTGGTTGTCGCCGGTTCGAGTCCGGTCTCCCGCTCTGTACACGAGGAAAGCCCGGTAAGGCCTTGCGGTCCTACCGGGTTTTTCGCGTCCGTTGTAGCAAGCTGATTTATGAATAGAAAACTCACAACGAAGTCACAGAATCACTTTGGCTCGACCGTGCCTGGACAACCGTTCCTGGCCTACCTCAGTGCTTTGTTGTTTGCAGTGCTCTTGGTCGGATGCGGAACAGGTTCCGGTGAGCCAGAGCACACGATCATTCCGCTTCCGGCAACCGTCGAATGGGCAGTAGCTGATACGTTCCACTTCACAGAAGAAACACGAATTCTCTTTGATTCGACCGACACGGAAGCAGAGCGGATCGGTGAGTTCCTCTCAGGCCTCATCGGAAACAGCACCGAGACCATGCCGGCTGTCGAAGTGTATTCAACTGACGTTCCTGACGGCGGCATCTACCTGACGAGGGAAGGGGCGAATCTTTCACTCGGATCTGAAGGCTACGAACTGACCGTCACTGGATCACAGGTGATCGTGCGAGCTTTGGAGCCCGCTGGACTGTTCTACGGTGTTCAGACAATTCGGCATTTGCTGCCTCCAGTGGTGGAGTATACGGCGGCATATCCCCGGCCATTGTTCTTGCTGGGTGTACACATTACTGATGAGCCACGATTTCAGTGGCGTGGGACGATGCTCGACGTAGCCCGGCACTTCTTACCACTGCACGATGTGAAGCGCTTCATAGACCTGGCCGCCCTATACAAACTAAACCGGCTGCATCTGCACCTGTCTGATGATCAAGGATGGCGAGTTGAGATCCCGGGATGGCCTAACCTCACAGAGCATGGTGGTTCAACTGAGGTTGGTGGAGGAGTTGGCGGTTATTACAGCACAGATGAATACACTGAACTTGTAGAGTACGCCCAAGAACGTTTCGTCACAGTCGTACCTGAAATTGATATACCCGGCCATACGAATGCTGCACTCGCTTCGTACGCTGACCTCAACTGCGATGGCATCGCACGAGATCTCTACATCGACACCAACGTCGGCTTTAGCACGCTGTGTGTGGATAAGGACATCACCTACGAATTCTTGGACGACGTCATACGAGAGATCTCCTCACGCACTCCGGGCCCGTACTTCCATGTAGGTGGTGATGAAGTCGAAGAGTTGAGTGAAGAGGAGTACATCACTTTCATCGAACGGATGCAGTCGATCGTAAACTCACATGGCAAACGCATGATTGGTTGGGACGAGATAGCGCTGGCGGACCTTCAAGTAGGATCTGTTGTGCAGCTTTGGAGACCCTACTGGCCGTCAGATGAAATGGAAGAAATGGATTCTGCTCAAGCGGCGCTCCGAGTTGAATTCGAAGCCGGAATCCTTCGTGCCGTCGATGCCGGCGCTACGGTGGTCTTGTCTCCAGCGGATCGGCTCTATCTAGACATGAAATACGATACGTCTACGGTGTTGGGACTGACCTGGGCCGGTATACCCGACGAGCGTGGATCCTACGACTGGAAGATCTCGGACGAGTTCAGCTCACTACCGGAAGGTGCAATCGCCGGTGTAGAAGCACCGCTTTGGTCGGAAACACTCGGAACGCTTGAGGATTTCGAGTACATGGCGTTCCCCCGTCTTGCTGGAGTCGCAGAACTCGGTTGGACATCCGCTTCACTCAGAGAGTGGGAGGAATACCGAATGCGTTTGGGAGCTCAATCTGCGCGCTGGACAGTGCTTGGGATCAATTTCCGGCGCTCACCACTGATTCCGTGGGATATAGGTCCAACCGATCACTGAATTAGTGAGCTTGGGTCTATATTGTCGCACACGGGTTAAGGATTAGCTTTTACCCCCAAAGAATGGGTGTGCGTGTTGTATCTTCAGCATCGGCGCCGTGGCCAAGCGGTAAGGCAGAGGACTGCAAATCCTTTATCCCCGGTTCGAATCCGGGCGGCGCCTCTTTTGTAAAGCATTACGATACAATGCTTTAGGGGCTGCCCACGAAACCGGGGTCCGTCATGTTGATCGACGAAAAAGGGTTTTATTCGTCGGTTTTATGGACCCCAACGGTGCAACCAACGGTGCAACCCCCCGATGACGCAGATCGACGCGTTCCGCCTAAGTTGCTCTCGTCTAAGTTGCGGTCCTACAGGGTGCCCAAGCAGAATTAGGGCATGAAAATGGATGTGACTAGTCAGATGAAAAAGTACCAGTGGTTTATCACTGGAATAATGGTTGCCGTCGTATTCATCGTTCGAAATAACGAGTCCATTCCTGGTATATGGGCGATCCCCTTAGTGATAATCGCCTTGATACTTGGCGGCTTATACTTCCTCCGTGTGGGAAAGTTAGCCGAGCAGCGATCGAAAAAGCTCAAGGACTTCGCTGAACAGATGGGAATGGAGTTCTCAGTTGAAGATGAATGGGATATCGGTGCGAGCTTGTCGGCGTTTGATATGTTCTGGGAGGCGGATATCACCAATGTGCTGTCTGGTGATTCTGAGCAACTTGGATACGGTGAGGCGTTCGAAGTCACGGTACTTGATTGCAGTTATGTGCGACCCGCATCGGTTTTAGAGCGCCCACTTGGCTTTGGAGGGGAGAATAAGACCATCGTTCAGACCGTGATTTGTTTTCACTCACCACAGTTGAGTCTTCCTCACTTCGGTGTGCTTCCAGAAGAGTGGCACCACAAACTGCGCAGCAAGCTGGGCTATCAGGACATAGATTTTGAGTCGCACTCAACCGCTGTTGAGTTCTCGAAGAAGTATCTGCTTAGAGGAAAGGACGAACAAACGATTCGAGCGCTATTCACGGACGCGGTCCTTACCTTCTTCGCTGCCCACCCAGACAAGGTCTGCGTAGAGGGAAGCGACGATCAACTGATCTGGTATCAGCCCGGAAAGATTATCGAACCAGAAGACATCCCTGCATTCATGAAAGAAGGGTTTGAGGTGTTTCGATTGTTCGCACGGAAGGAGAATTAGGGCATGGCAAGTACAGAACAATTACTCTCTCCGACAGAAGGTCCAGTCACAGACTCCGAAAGGATCGAATCCATCGACGTGTTGCGAGGATTTGCGCTCCTAGGAATTCTCGTGATGAACATCCAGGGATTTTCAATGATTGGGGCTGCATATCTGAACCCTGCGGCCTATGGAGATTTGAGTGGTGCCAACTGGTGGGTGTGGGTTCTGAGCCATGTGCTTGCCGACCAGAAATTCATGACGCTGTTCTCGGTCCTGTTCGGGGCAGGGATCGTCATGATGTGGGAGCGAGCTGAGGCTACCGGGCGAAAGTCGACGGGTTTGCACTATCGCCGCACCCTATGGCTTTTGGTCTTCGGTTTGGTCCATGCATATCTGCTCTTTTCCGGAGATATTCTTTTCCTGTACGCCATCTGTGCATTATGGGTCTACTGGCTTAGAAAGGCTTCGCCCAAGGTGCTCACCATCATAGGATCTATGGTACTGATGGTTCCTCCAGTGCTGTCACTTGCCGGAGCGTCTACCATGCCGAGCTGGCCAACTCAGGATCTGATTGCTCTTGCAGAATCCTGGGCTCCGGGGCATGAAGCAGTCACACGGGAAGTGGGGAATTTCCAAGGCAATTGGGGCCAACAAATGGAGAGTCGGGTACAGCTCGCACTCGGTTTACAGCGAGAAGCTCTGCCATTCTGGGGATTCTGGCGAGCGAGTGGCCTAATGCTGCTTGGAATGGCGTTATTCAAGGTTGGATTTCTTCGAGCAGTGCTATCAGATGGACTTTATCGTCGCCTTTCTTTGGGAGGGTTAGTCTTTGGATTGCCCCTTATCGCCTTTGGCATACAGCAAAATTTTGCTGCGGACTGGGATGTTTCGCGCTTTTTCCTAGGGTCTCTCTATAACTACTTCGGAAGCTTACCAGTAAGCCTAGCGTATGCGAGCGCGATTATGCTCATGTGCCGTCGAGGAACGTGGGTATTCCTACAGCGTAGCTTTGCGGCTGTCGGGCGTATGGCGCTGACGAACTACTTTGCCCAAACAATCATTTGTACGACGATCTTTTACGGTCACGGGCTCGGATATTTCGGGGAAGTTGACCGAGTTGGACAGATCATAATTGTTCTCGGCGTTTGGTTGTTCCAGATCCCATTCTCACTCTGGTGGTTAGAGCGTTTCCACTTTGGTCCTTTCGAGTGGCTGTGGCGGTCATTGTCCTATCTGAGGTTCCAGCCCATGCGTAGATAGGGAGAGTGGGAGAACTAGTGATTTACTGGAGTGGGGCCACAAACGGGGCCACCCCTAGAAATCATACGAGCCTGGGGGTTGGTAACTTCAACGGGTGTAATTATTTATACGAAAGGAGCCAAATTGGAGGCAGAGGACTACAAGTCCTTTACCCTCAGTTCGAATCTGGGCGGCGCCTTTTTCAGTAAAAGAAATATAGAGCGTTACAAAACGAGGAGATTTTTCATGAAATTATCCAAATCACTCCCGATTGCTTTCATTTCGATGACTTTGATCGGATGCGGCAACAGCGTTCAGCTGCAGGTGGGAGGGGATGAGGAAATGGCAGAAGTGGCTTCACCGATGATCACTGCCGAATCATCCGCTGAAGAAAAGATCGCAAGCGCATTGAGCGCCGCGCCCGACATAGTTTCTTCCGGTGCGATGGTACTCGACTGGCCAGCTGCTGATGGTGAGGACCCAGGGATGCTCAGAGAAGGCGATAACGGGTGGACGTGTTTCCCCGATCGCTTTTTCACGCCTGGTTTGGATCCCATGTGTTTTGATACCCCGGGGATGGAATGGGTGGGCTACTGGATGGCCGGCGAGGCCCCACAGATGAGTGCGATGGGTCTTTCGTACATGCTGATGGGCTCATACGACAACAGCAATACGGATCCCTTTGCAGGGCCACCTGAGAATCCGGCGGATGGGATCGTCACAGGTCCTCACGTCATGGTCTTCCCGGTTGATGCTACCACGTTGGCTGGCCTGAACACGGACCACATGACGAATGAACCTTATGTCATGTTCCAGGACACACCGTTTGCGCATCTGATGATGCCAACAGCCAACTTCGACGTTCCAGGAAGCTAAGGCACATTGTGTTGGCTTAATTTGCCTTAAGAAGTGACAAATGGCCTCCTACGGAAGGACTGTGGGAGGCCACTTTTTTTATTAGGGTAATGAGCCTGTTTTGGGGGGAAATGTGTTAGGGTCCTACCCTAACACAGGAAAACTGGCCCTGCGTTAAGGTGATATCACTTTTTCGCCTGTATGAGCGGGGATATATCACCCTCGGCAATTCCCTGGCTCCACACTCCTTTTCAGCACCTCAATTGAGGTGGTATTTCTAAGTATGAAACTAAATCTCAAGAATGCTCTTATCCTCTGTGTGTTGAGTACAGCTTGTGCCACAGAAGAAGGAGCAGTCGCTGATTTTCTACTGATTGGTGGGCAGGTCATAGATGGGTCGGGGTCCGACCCGGTTCAGGCTGATCTCGCAGTCACCGGAGACCTCATTTCGTTTCTAGGTGATGCGGCATCTGCTGGTATGCAGGCAAGGGACACCCTACAGGTTCAGGATTTGGTCGTTACGCCTGGCTTCATTGATATGCACTCGCACGCTGAACTGGATGCGGATCATGGTCGGGACGCGCGCGCGTTTTTACATCAAGGCATTACGACAGTCGCACTTGGCGTGGACGGAGGTGGTGGGTCGGATGTCGCTTCTAGGCTGGAGGGCTGGCTACGTAACGGTATCGGTGTAAACGCTTTCTTGTTCGTCGGCCACAATGCCGCTCGACGCTCCGTGATCGGGATGGAAGACCGAAGTCCTTCGGACGAAGAGTTGGTTGAGATGCGCTCATTCGTTCGTAAGGGCATGGAAGAAGGTGCATACGGACTTTCTTCCGGCCTCTTCTATCTGCCGGGTAACTATGCCGATACAGAGGAAGTGATCGAGCTCAACCGTGTAGCGGCCGCTTACCCTGGAGCAATCTACGATACACACGACAGGGATTTGGGCGCAGCTTACCCATCCTTCGGATACCTGAACTCAATCGCTGAAGGGATTCGTATAGGCGAGGAGGCAGGTACCAAAGTCATCTTCAGTCATTTCAACGCTCAGGGCGCCCACAACTACGGGCGTGCCCCGGAAGGCGCGGCCTTGATCCAAGAGGCAAGAGAACGGGGTATCGATGTCGCGGGTGCACATCATTCCTATACAGCGACTCAATCAAACCTACGGTCGTACACGATCCCAGGCTGGGTAGTAGCTGGTGGTGATACGGCGATGGTTCGGCGCTTCAATGATCCGGACACGCTTCCCATCATCGACCTACAGACCCGTGAAATGCTCGAGATCCGCGGAGGAGCAGGCAACATCCTGTTTGTCGATCAACGGCCTGACTTGAATGGCAAGACGCTTATGCAGGTGGCAGATGAACGGGGCTTATCAGCTCCTGAGGCCGCACGCGAAATTCTTCGTGACGGTAACGCTGGTGTGATGAACCTGAGACTGTACGACGATGAGAACACACGTCACTTAGCTCAAGTCGATTGGATGATGACCTGCACGGATGGGCGCGATCCCGGTCCCACTCGACCGATCACACATCCAAGAGCGTTCGGGTCATTCACAAAGAAACTGAAAGAACTCGTGATCGATGACGGACTTATATCTCTGCCATTCGCAGTGCGGTCGATGACCGGACTGGCTGCGGATTTTCTTGGATGGACCGATCGCGGCTACTTACGTGAGGGCATGGTCGCCGATATCACTGTACTGGATTTATCTGAGGTTCAGGACATGGCTACCTACGAGGCACCACATCAATACTCAGAAGGCACGGTGCATGTACTTGTGAATGGAGTATTCTCGATCCGGGACGGTGAGGTTACCGTGGGGCTCGCGGGGAAGCCGCTTATGCGGGCAGGCCGAGTTTTCGACGGCCTAGATTGAAGTAAATCCAGAGCTAATGAAGAAGATCCTCGCTGAACTCAGTGCAATCGACAGCCCCCAGGAACGGGGTGAACGATTTGAATTTGTAGTGAAGAGAATCTTAAAGACTGCACCCGAGTTCCGATCAAACTTCAGAAATGTGTGGCTCTGGAATGAGTACCCTGATCGAAGAGGTGCTGACCTCGGCATAGATCTCGTCGCTGAAAACAAACAAGGCGAACGAATCGCCATTCAGGCTAAATGCTATGCTCCTGATAAAATGCTGAGGTGGCCGGATGTAAGCAGCTTCTATGATGACACTCTAGGTCGAGCAGAGATCGACCAGGTCATGCTCGTCACGACTACTGACAAGGTTTCAAGTACCGTGAAGAAGCAGCTAGAAAGAGCGGGGAAACCTTGTGCGATTTGGGCGCGATCTGATCTCGAAAAGCTTGGCATCTCTCCGAGGACGAGTCTAGACGACCTCGGGGAATCTACGCGGCCAGCTTCCAAGAAATTCCGGCCGAGGCGCCACCAGAAGACAGCGGTAAACAAAGCAGTTGCCCATCTGAGGGCTCATAAGCGTGGCCAAATTCACATGCCGTGCGGTACTGGTAAGACAAGCCTAGTCGGCCTGTGGGTCCGTGAAGAGCTGAACATCAAGCGTACGGTTGTGTTCGTGCCGTCCACCGCGCTCCTCAGACAGACTTGGTCGAATTGGACCAAACACTCCTCTAAGGAATTCTATTCTGTCGCGGTTTGCTCAGAGAGTCGTGGCAAGGACAGGCTCGTAAGCGGTCCATCTGGTGCAGGCCTGCCGTCGACAACAAATTCCGATGTGATTGCCGAGGCATTGGGTGTTCGAGGCCCGATCGTCATTTTCTCTACCTATGAATCCTCAGAGGTAATCGAAGAAGCCATTAAGAAGACGAATTGGTCTTTCAATCTCATGATTGCCGATGACGCTCATAACACGACGTCAGCTGGACTCACTGCATTCACTCGCCCTTTGTATGACGAGAATATCCCGGCCAGACGTAGACTCTTTCTTACAGCGACACCGAAAATCGTGTCCAAGCGGAGTAACGAAGAGAGCTACAAGGTCAACTCGATGAACGACACCGAGGTTTACGGTGAGATCGTGTACAAGCTCCCGTTCTCCGAGGCTATCGAGAAGAAGCTGGTGACCGATTACGAGATTTTCGTTGTCGGTGTGGACGATGCGAAGATCACCAGGGCCATTCGGACGCGAAAACTCTTGAAGGTCGAAGGCTCAAAGATCGACGGAGAAGAACTTGCTGCTCACATCGCGATCCATCGAGCGATGAAGAAGCGCCGCACCCGTCGGATGATCGCGTTCCACAACGGGGTCAAGCATGCAAAGAAGTTCAGTAAAAACGTTCCTCTCGTGAGAGAATTCTTGAGGAAGAGTCGCAGGCGACCTGCCCAGGTCTGGGGTGACGCGGTATGGGGTGAGATTTCTCTCGCTCAAAGGGAAGAGATACTCGCTCGGTTCAATACTTTGGATGAGGGAGAATGCGGCATCGTATCCAATGCAAAATGCCTTGGGGAAGCCGTCGATGTGCCCACCATCGATGGCATCTCGTTTGTTCAGCCTAAACGCAATCTGATTGACATCGTGCAGGCGGTCGGCCGAGCTGTACGCAAATCCAAGAAGAGAGAAGGTACAAGCACGATCATTCTTCCTCTCCCAATCCTGAACAAGAGGAATCCGAAAGCAACGATTGAGTCTTCCGCCTTCGAGATGATTTGGCGCGTGCTGGAGGGACTGCGTGCTCATGATGATGAGTTATCAAAATCATTGGATGGGCTCCGAATGAAGCTAGGGCAGAGAAAGGGCAGGAGAATTCGCCTACCTAAACTCACTCTGGATTTGCCACGTTCCGTAAACGCTGCATTCGGTAATGCGATACGACTCAAAGTACTCGAGTCCTCGACTGATGCGTTCTGGGAAGGATTGGGACATCTCAAGGCCTATAGGGCAGAGCGTGGTGATCCCGAAGTACCCTACAGGTTCAAAACCGAAGACGGCTATAAACTTGGTACGTGGGTGAGTGCTTGCCGTCGGGATTACAAGAAGGGTAAGCTCCCGCAGGGTCGGATCAATCAACTCGATGCACTCGGGTTTATCTGGGATCTGAAAAAGAAATAGTCCACTCCTCGCGAGTTCAGGTACATCTAACGATCTTCTCCGCCCCGGTTTTACATCGGGACAGCTGTAAGATCACTACCCAGGAGAAGACTGATGGCGAAGCGCGCATGGATGGTCCTCACCCTCTTCATCATGTGTGTGGCGATGCCCACACCCGTGACGGTGTTCGCTCAAGACGAAGAAGAGCTCGACGAAGAGACCAAGCTTCTTAAGGAAGGACTTCCGCTCACTCCAACCCGGATGCTGAGTGAATCGTTTACTGAAGGCTCGTGGATATCCTTGGACATCAGTCCGGACGGTGGGACGATTGTGTTCGATCTCTTGGGTGACATCTACACGATGCCGTTTTCAGGGGGCACGGCCGAGGCACTTACACAGGGCATGGCATTCGACGGTCAGCCACGCTTCAGCCCAGATGGCAACCATGTAGTCTTCGTCTCAGATCGAAGTGGTGGACAAGGCGTATGGACGATTTCGGTTGATAAAGCCGACACCACTCGGATCACGAGAGGAGAAGACAGTTCTTATCAGTCTCCTGAGTGGACACCGGACGGTGATTATATCGTCGTGACCCGACAGGGCCCTGGGCAGGGCAAGCTTTGGATGCACCACAAGAATGGCGGAAGCGGTGCACAACTCATCGAAGAGCCGGACAATGCTCGCACAACCGGAGCCGCCTTCGGTGACGATGATCGCTATATCTGGCACGGCAGGCGGACGGGAAGCTGGGAGTACAACTCCGGGGGCAGTGACTACCAACTTTGGGTTTACGACCGTGAAACCGGTGAAAGCACTAACCGCAGCGGACGTTACGGTGGTGCATTCCGGCCGACTCTGTCCCCTGACGGACGCTGGCTCGTGTACGCGAGTCGTCACGTCTCGGAGACTGGACTGCGCATTCGCGACCTATCCAACGGAGAGGAACGTTGGCTCGCATACCCAATCCAAAGAGATGACCAAGAGAGTAGAGCATCTAGGGACGCCTACCCCGGGATGTCTTTTACGCCTGACTCCAGGGAGGTCGTGGCGTTTTATGGCGGCAAACTCTGGCGGGTAGCCCTCGACGGGTCTTCTCCGACCGAGATACCGTTCTTGGTCAACGCAGAAGTACCGATGGGGCCCGAGGTTGATTTTGATTATCCGATTGAGGATACACCCACCTTTGTAGCCAAACAGATTAGGGACATCGCACCATCACCGGACGGTGAGCGTTTGGCGTTCACGGTGATGAGCGAACTCTATGTGATGGATTACCCGGATGGTGAGCCATCTCACATCGCGGAAATGGATGCGAATGCCTCGATGCCTGCTTGGTCACCAGACGGAGAACGCATCACGTTCGTGACGTACTCCGATGCAGATGGTGGCCATCTGTATTCCGTGGGCAGTGATGGTGATGATCTCGAGAGGGTCACGACTGAGAGTGCGTTTTACGCTGAGCCGGTCTGGTCGCCGGACGGAGATCGTGTCCTAGCAGTCCGCGGACCTAGACGCGCATACGAAGAGGCGGTCAGTCAAAGTGTGCCCAGGGGTGCGGTGGAACTGGTATGGTTACCGAGCGAAGGTGGTGACGCGATGGTCATCGCTCCGATTTCGGGACTCAGCAGGCCGCATTTCACGGAAGGATCCGATCGGATCTATGCCTTCCAGGGTGGTACTGGCTTGATCTCGATGCGTTGGGACGGAACGGATCGCCGTGAGCACGTTCAAGTGCGTGGCTCAAGCGGTGGTGGTGGCGGCCAAGGTACTGCAGCCGGCTTGATTCTCATGGCCCCGAGTGGTGATCAGGCACTCGCACAAGTTGGTAACCAACTCTACGTCGTCACGGTTCCAACCGGTGTTGGCGCTGAGGCTCCGACGATCTCGGTCGCGAATCCTGATAATGCCTCGTTCCCAGCCTCACAGCTCACTGATATCGGTTCGCAGTTCCCGGCCTGGGGTCCGAACGCAGAAGAAGTGCATTGGGCGCTTGGTAACGCACACTTCGCCTACAACCTTGATGCAGCCCAAGCATTCGCGGACAGCATTGAGGCACTAGAAGACTCTGCGGATGAAGACGAAGAGGATGAGGAGGACGAAGAAGACGAGGCCACGTTTCAGCCTACTGAGACTCGGATCCGGATCGAGGTTGATCGAGATATGCCGTCAGGTGAGATCGCGTTGACCGGTGCACGAATCATCACAATGAACGGTGAGGAAGTGCTCGAGCGTGGTGACATCCTGATTCGTAACAATCGCATTGCTGCCGTAGGCCCGAGTGGCTCGCTCAACATACCGGGGGGTGCAGAACAGATTGATGCATCAGGAACGACCATCGTGCCTGGTTTTGTCGATACGCATGCTCACCTGAGGGGCTCGTTCAACGTACACCGGGCTCAGCCGTGGTCGTATGCCGCGAACCTAGCCTACGGAGTCACTACCGCTCGTGATCCTCAGACTGGCTCGAGCGATGTGCTCAGCTACGAAGATTTCATGCGTGCCGGAAGAATGCTTGGCCCACGCATCTATAGCACGAGCCAGGGCGTCTTCTCAGGTGAAGGCATCAGCAGTCTCAATGAGGCCAGAGATGTCCTAAAGCGCTACTCAGACTACTTCGATACCAAGACCATCAAGATGTATGGGGCAGGTAATCGCGAGGTCCGGCAGTGGATCATCCAGGCCGCGCACGAACTCGGTCTCATGCCCACTACCGAAGGAAGCCTCGATCTACAATTGAATCTCACAATGGCCCAGGACGGCTACTCCGGAGTTGAACACAATCTGCCTTCGGTACCTCTCTACAATGATATCACGCAGCTTTTTGCCCAATCGAATACGGCAACCACGCCAACCATAGTGGTTACGTACGGTGGACCTTGGGCAGAGAACTATTACTTCACGAACACCGACGTTCTCAGGGACGAGAAGCTCGCGACCTTCACACCCTTCGAGGAGATCTATCAGAAGGCGGCACGTCGTGTACCAGGTTGGTTCGATGAGTCTCAGTACATTCACAAAGAGATCTCGGACTTTATTGATGACGTGGTTGAGGCAGGAGGAAGGGCAGGGGTAGGCAGTCACGGTCAGCTCCAGGGGCTCGGATATCATTGGGAACTCTGGCTAGTAGGATCATCTGATCGCATGACCAACCATGAAGCGCTTCGGATCGCTACGATCATCGGAGCCGATGCACTCGGTCTCGATAACGACTTAGGGTCACTCGAAGTCGGTAAGCTCGCTGATCTCGTCGTGCTTGATGAAAATCCGTTGGATGATCTGCATAACACGAACACAGTACGTTGGGTGATGAAGAACGGGCGTCTGTTCGAGGGTGCCACGTTGAATGAGCGTTGGCCGGAACAGCGTGCACCTGAAGGGTTTTACTGGCAATCGACCGGTGCGATTCCCACCCGGACAACAAGTGGGAATGAGTGACGTGGCCTCCTGAATAGAGACGTTAGGGTGCCCGAATAAGTTGTTGAAGTAGGTGCGAATTCCACTATAGGGAACAGCTATGAACACGCGAACCAGACTCGCCCTCCCCTTTGTGCTGATGGTGCTGACGCTCACGATCGCGCTGTCAGCTCCGATCGCCGCGCAACAGGCCACCGAATACGGCCCCGCGACCGGCACGCTCGTCATCGTCGGCGGTGGATCGACGGCGGGAACGGGTATCATGGAGAGGTTCATCGAGCTGGGAGGCGGGGCCGAAGAGGGCCGCTTCGTCATCGTGCCGACCGCCGGTGGCAACTATGACCGGGAGGGCGACCTCCGAGTGTTCAATGAGGACCAAGTCCTGGCGTCGTGGCGGGAGCGCGGGGTCATGAATGTCTCGATGCTGCATACGCATGATGCGAAACTCGCCGACACTGAGGCCTTCTCGGCTGATCTCGCGCAAGCGACGGCCGTATGGTTCAACGGTGGTCGCCAGTGGAACATCGTTGACTCCTACGCGGGCACGCGCACGTACGACCTCTTCCACGCGGTACTCGAGCGCGGAGGCGCGATCGGCGGCAGCTCGGCGGGCGCCACGATCCAAGGTGAGTACCTCGTCCGAGGCGCCACCGAAGGCTCACAGATCGTCATGACGGACGAGGAAAACCACCAACTCGGCTTCGAGTTCCTGCGCAAATCGGCGATCGATCAACACATCAATGCTCGCATGCGCTGGGACGACATCATCCCGGTCATCGAGCAGCAGCCGCATTTGCTTGGCATCGGCCTCTCCGAGGGCACGGCGATCATCGTCACCGGCGACACCTTCGAGGTGATGGGCAAGTGGATGGTCGCGGTGCACGACAACACCCGCACGTACCAGCCCTGGCAGAAGCCGTACTTCGTGCTGGCGCCCGGAGATGCCTACGACATGAAGGCGCGTCGGATTGTGAAGCTCGGGGATGGCACTACCCCTAGAAGGTGAGACTTAGCTTCCCATCCCCTTGTTCGGGACTTTGTCACCGAGTTGAGTCGGGCCGTTCGGGATATCAAGTACACGACATTCGGAGGGCTGGACTCCGCACACATCGCCTCCACATACCGGTCCCTCCGCGCTCTACCGGCGCACCTACCAATAGGGTTCTGTGCGTCCGATTCTGTGAGTACGTTGTGAGAGCACTGCTAGTGGAAGATGGCCTCGGGATATGGGGTGCTGGACCTTAATTATTGTCTAACTGAAGGGGGAAAAATGAAATTTATGTACCGCTGGAGATTCTTGCCGGGCTGCTATGAAGAGGGAATGAAGCTGTTTTTGGAGTCAGGTGCACCCGACCCGGAAGGGGACCTCAAAACGATAGGGCGGTGGCATGCCCCTGGTTCACAGTACGGGTTCCATCTGGTGGAAGGAGATCCAGTGGTTGCGGCAGAACTTTCGGCTCAGTGGAGTCATCTGGTAGAACTTGAAGCGACGCCGGTTATTGACGATGAAGAGGCGAAGACGGCTCTGAGGAAGGTGTTCTAGAGGGGGGAGACGACAGAGAGTTTCTTGAGGTTTTTTGAGTGTTCGCGCAGGAGCAGAATTAGGGCATGAAGAAACCCTTACTGCTCACCTCTGCCCTGATAGCGGTTGGGTTCTGCTCTTCTTTCTTCCCGGCTGCCATCGAAGGACAATCGCAGATGGCCAGGTTCGGCGTGGTCATGGGTAAGACCACGTCAGACCAGCTATGGACACCATCGGTTGGCACGGCTTCTCGTGACGGCTATCTGGTCGGAGGTTTTGCTGAAGTCGGACTTTCTGGTGAGAGCGTATCAGTGCGCGTTGAGGGGGACTACGTCCAGCGTGGTGCTATAGTTGAACGCGACAGTGAAGGCGCTCCGGTGGCCGGTGAGATCCGCACCGAATACCTGAGCTTTACACTCCATGTGAAACTATCCAAGTCGATTGGCCCTTTGAGCTTGCACATCGCTCTCGGGCCGACCATAGACCAGCTTTTGAGGAACCGAAGTACCCCTGTCCTAGAACAAGTGTTGAACGAGAAGAAGACGACTTCCCTGGGTATTGGCCTTGGCGGTGGGTTCAGTCTACACCTCTTTGATAGCCTGATTCCAGAATTTGATATTCGGCTGACCGAGGGATTGAGCGATGCCTATGTAGGCTCATTCACGACTGTACGGAACCGATCACTCGAGCTTCTCCTGAGGTTCGGAGTGCCCAGGAGCCTAAGTTGAACCGAAGCCTAGCCCTCCGTTCACGTCGATCATCCCTGCTTGCGATCGGCCTTCTTCCGATTCTCGGAGGGTGCTCGGACCATGGGCTCGGGCCACCCGAAGAAGTGCCCGAAGAAGTTGGCCCTCCCGTAACCGGGTTCGAGGAGCGGAGCGGTGTAGGGTTCACGACTCGTCCAGAAGAACTCGCGTTTCTGGCCGCGGTCGATGCCGAATCCGACCGAGTCCGGATTACCGAGGTCGGGACGTCGGTCCATGGCCGCCCGATCCACCTCGTGCGGCTCGCTCATCCGCAGCCAGCTCCCGATGATCAGATCGCGGCTGGGCCGGCAGTCCTCGTCATAGGCTCTCAGCACGGGGACGAGCCGGCAGGACGCGAGGCCGCGCTCCAGTTCTTGCGCGACCTCGCCTTCGCCGAGGCAAGCCTGCTTCCCGACGCTTTAAGCACAGCCACCGTCCTGGTCATTCCCACCGCGAATCCCGACGGAAGGGTCGCCGACACACGCCGCAATGTGGATAACATCGATATCAACCGGGACCACCTCGCCCTCGTCTCACCCGAGGCCCGGACCATCGCGCAGGTCATTCGGGACTTCCGACCGGATCTCGTGGTGGACGCTCACGAGCGACCCGGCGCCACAACGCCCGACCTGCAGCTGCTTTGGCCTCGGAATCTCAACGTCTACGGGCCGGTCCGAGACCTTTCACGAGCCCTGGTTGAGGACCACCTCTTCGATCAGCTTCCGCTAGCCGGTTGGAGTGTCGAGTTATACGGTGCGAGCCCAGGCCCGCCGGGCGACGAAAACGAGAGCATGCTGCGCAATGCCGTCGGGCTTCGTCATGCCCTCGGGCTTCTCGTCGAATCATCGGGCCAGCAGGGAGCGCCGCTGCGCGTGGCTGTCCATAAGAAGACGATGAACTCGGTCCTGGAGTTCTTCTGGAACCGATCGGGTGAGATCGTCACCGCGGTCACAGATGCGCCGGCGGCCAAGGAAGCCAACGGTCGGGATCGTTCTGAACCGTTCTACCTGTTTGGAGCAGATGACAACGCCCCGACCCCCGACCAGATACTCGACCCCCCTCCGTGCGCCTATGCGCTCAGCACAGAACAGGTGGCTACGCTCCAGCCGCAGATCACGCTCTTGGAACTCCAGACCGAGACAGACGGCTCAGACGTTCTTGTCCGCATGGATCAACCCATGATGACGGTCATTCCATTCTTGGTGGATCCTGGTGCCCGGGGGCCGAGAGTGACTGGGGTGTCTAGACTTTCGGCGGTGGAGTGCGGTGCTCCATAGGGGTGGGGTCGGCGTTTCCTGAAAAAATTGGTGGCGCTGCGTCCGCAGTGTGGTATCCCCGTCCTGAGTTGCGGGCCTGAGTGGCTGGGACAGAACTTGAACGTTCGGAGCCATACCCGATGGTAACTGAGAGAAGCATGTGGAAATCGGAGTAACAGGATGGCCAGCACCGTACATGAGGGTGACCTAGATCTTTCGCACCTGACTTCGCCCGAAGGGTTCAAGCTGCCGAAGCATGTAGGCGGGTGTCTCGATCTCAGTGGCCTAACCTCGGCGGAGGGGTTGGAACTGCCGGAGCATGTAGGCGAGAATCTCGGTCTCAGTGGCCTGACCTCGGCGGATGGGTTGGAACTGCCGGAGCATGTAGGCTGGAGTCTCGATCTCAGTGGCCTGACCTCGGCGGATGGGTTGGAACTGCCGGAGCATGTAGGCGAGAATCTCGGTCTCAGTGGCCTGACCTCGGCGGGGGGGTTGAAGCTGCCAGAGGATGTAGGCGGGAGTGTCGATCTCAGTGGCCTAACCTCGTCGGATGGGTTGGAGCTGCCGGAGCATGTAGGCAGGAATCTCGGTCTCAATGGCCTGACTACGGCGGATGGGTTGGAGCTGCCGGAGCATGTAGACGGGAATCTCTACCTCAGAGGCCTGACTACGGCGGAGGGGTTGCAGCTGCCGGAGCATGTAGGCTGGAGTCTCGATCTCAGAGGCCTGACTACGGCGGAGGGGTTGAAGCTGCCGGAGCATGTAGGCGGGGATCTCACTCTCAGTGGCCTGACTACGGCGGAGGGGCTCAAGCTGCCGGAGTATGTAGGAGGGAACCTCTACCTCAGTGGCCTGACCTCGGCGGAGGGGTTGAAGCTACCGGAGCATGTAGGCGGGTGGCTCGGTCTCAGTGGCCTGACTACGGCGGAGGGGTTGAAGCTTCCCCTTCATGTGGGAGGTGACGTTTACTTATGGTCGCTGGACGAGTACGAGTACGATCAAGAAGTCCACGGGCCTCGTGAACTGGGCGGCAAGGTCCAGTTCAGTGCTCCCAGGAGCAACAGGAACTAGCGCCCACAATGGTTAGATTCCGCCTCTAACGCGGTATCCCGGGTCCGCGGCTGTCCCTAATTTCATCGACGGTTTGATCGGAGTGCCCCATATGCTGCTTGGTTCCGCTCGCGCCAGCTTAACTCAACTCACGGAGGCATCCATGAGGTCATCGGTCCGAGTCCTGTTCGTGTGCTTGCTGGTATCCCTGTCCGTCCTGACTGCTTCAGCACAGCCGGGCACGACCCAGGCGGCCGTTGCCCAATCTTTCACTTCGGACGATCCGGTGATCCGTACGATCTGGGATGAGGGTGTCGAGCGCTCGCAGATTTACGAACTAGGCCAGGTCATGATGGATTTAATCGGGCCTCGCCTCACGGGTTCGCCCGGCATGGCCCGAGCGAACGATTGGTCTGTGGCCAAGTACGCGGAATGGGGCATAGAGGCATACAAGGAGCAGTACGGGACATGGCGTGGATGGGAGCGTGGGATCAGCCATGTTGATTTGATTTCTCCGCGCGTACGATCATTGGAGGGTATGGCGGCCGCGTGGAGCCCCGCGACTGAAGGTCCGGTCGAGGCCGAGGTGGTTATCCTAGCCGATGCGGGCAACTCGGTAGCGTTTGAGTCCTGGCTACCCGAGGTGAGCGGCAAGTTCGTGCTGATCTCCCGTCCCGAAACTAACTGCCGACCGCAGGACAATGTGGAGTGGTTTGCCCGGCCAGAAACACTGGCGCGAATAAATGAGGAACGCAGGCAGGCGGTGGCGGCGTGGCGCCAACGTGAGGAAAACACAGGAGTCGATCGGCAGGTGCTACCGGAGCGTCTAGAGGCGGCCGGAGCTGCGGGGATTATCCGGTCGCAATGGTCGGCTGGATGGGGCGTGAACAAGATCTTTGGCACAAGGGCGGAGAGGGCGCCGGTATTCGATCTGAGCTGCGAGGCGTACGGGCTGGTGTTCCGGCTCGCCGAGAACGGGCAGGAGCCTGTGCTCCGGGTCAACGCGGAGGCACGGTTCCTTGGTGAGGTGCCAGTCTTCAATACCATTGCCCGGATTCCGGGGAGCGCCCAGCCGGAGGAGTTCGTGATCTTGGGTGGACACTACGACTCGTGGGACGGTAGCTCTGGGGCTCTGGATAACGGGACTGGTGCGGTCGCGGTCATGGAGGCGATGCGCATCCTGAAAGCGGCTGTCCCGAATCCTCGGCGCACGATCATCGGTGCCCTGTGGAATGGCGAGGAACAGGGCCTGAACGGGTCACGGGCATTCGTGGAGGATCACCCCGAGATCCTCGATCGCACCCATGTGGTGTTCAACTCCGACCATGGAACAGGGCCGGTGACCTTCATCCCTATGCAGGGCTTCGCCGCGGCTGGAGGGTACTTCGGCGACTGGCTCGCTCGTGTACCGAGCGAGTATGCCGATCAGGTGACCCTGGAAATTCCCGGGAACCCCGAGTCGGGTGGGACGGACCACGCGTCATTTTTATGTGCCGGTGTGCCGGCGTTCAGTTTCCACGTGGGGGCAGGCCGGAGCGGCGAGGTCTCTACAAGCAGCAACCGTTGGGATACAAGCATCTACACCTGGCACACCAACCGGGACTCATTCGACAAGATCATATTCGAGGACTTGCGTGACGATGCCGTGATGACAGCGATGTTAGTGTATCTGGCATCGGAGGATCCGGAGATTATGCCGAGGGATCGACGGGTGATGACGGAGGGGACGGAGTGGCCGAAGTGTCGGCCGCCAGCTCGGAGTTCGGCGGAGAGCAATCGATAGGGTTATGCGTAGGGTGATGGAGTACACCTGTACATAGGAGCAGGAGCATTATGAGAAATCGGATGAATGTTTTAGGCCTAGCGGCCTGTGCTTTGCTGACCGTTGCCTGTGCATCCGAGGTCTCCCAGGATGCACCGGAGCTGACATCACAGACGCTGCCAGCATGGGAAATTGATCCGACGTGGCCACCGACGCTTCCGAACGATTGGATCCTCGGTGACATCAGAGGGATGTTCATTGATGAAGACGACCATCTCTGGGTCGTCCACATGCCATCGAGTCTGACCCGCCAAGAGATCGGAGCAGAACAGGATCCACCGATCGCCGATTGCTGCTTTACCGCGCCTCCAGTGCTCGAACTCGATCCCGAGGGCAACGTCCTACAAGCGTGGGGTGGTCCGGGAGAAGGCTATACGTGGTTTGATCAAGAACATGGCATCTATCTCGATCACAACGGTTTCATCTGGCTCGGCACGAGCAACGGTAATCATGTGATGAAGTTCACGAGGGAAGGGAAACACGTTCTCACGATCGGTGAACCCGGGATCCACATGGGTAGCAATGATCCCGATCATCTGGGTGGTCCGGCGAATTTCTTTGTAGAGCCCAGCACGAATGAACTTTTTATCGCTGATGGATACCGTAACCGGCGCGTAGTGGTCTACGATGCCACTACCGGGGAATACCAACGTCATTGGGGTGCCTACGGGCGGCCTCCTGATGACGAATATCGCTACCAATACCCTGTAGACCCCGATGATCCACCTCAGCAGTATTCCACACTCCACGGCATTGTCGGCAGCGATGATGGCCTCATCTACGTAGCTGATCGTCGCGGAAACCGTGTTCAAGCCTTTCGGCAAGACGGCGAGTATCTCATGGAGCGCTTCGTTCGCCCTGAGACAGGCGGATCGGGTACTGGGTTCAGCCTCGGACTGTCACGTGATCCGGAACAAAGCATTCTCTATCTGATCGATGGTACGAACCAACGTGTATGGATGCTCCAGAGGGATGACCTAGAGATCTTGGGCAGATTCGGTAGGCCCGGTCGCCAAGCCGGAGAATTCATTCGCGCTCACATGGTGGTGCTAGATTCTCGCGGGTATCTCTACACCGGAGAGGCTGGGAACGGAAGACGGATGCAACGGTTCAAGATAAACTGATGGTTCGCCTGTGCTTTTTGGTTGCTGCATTCAGTCTGAGTGCGGTCTCAGTGAGTGCTCAGTTTCGCCAACCGACCGCCGAGCTGACTCCCACGATCGAACAGCAGGTGATCCGGGCTGGGCAAACTGTGACACTCGTGCTCAGTGTTGAGCTCCCAGATGATATCCACGTGCAGTCGGATCAACCGCGAGATCCGTACGTTATTCCGACCCTCCTGTCCTTCACGCTACCCGAGGGACTCATGATCGAGGAGATCGCCTATCCGGAGTCCACAGATTTTCTTCTAGAAGACTGGGATGAACCACTGGCCGTCTTCGATCATGAATTCACGATCGAGGTGCGACTGGCGCTGGATTCAGATCTAGCACCGGGTGAGGTCGTCGTGCCTGGTAGCTTTCTATACCAAGCATGTGACGATCGTATCTGTTTTCCGCCAAAAACAGCAAGCGTCGAATGGCACATGGACGTCCAAGCCGCGTTGACTCCCTGAGTCGAGCTTTCTACCGTCATCGAGGGGGAGGTGCCATGAGACAGTCAAGAAAGTTCACCATATCGTTCCTGTTGATGTGTATGATTTCACCGTTGGCCGTGGTAGCACAGTCGAGTAGCCTCGTGTCGCTAATGAGCGACCTGGCTTGGGCGGAAGAAATCGATCAGGCTCAAGCCCTCTTAGAGGGGCAAAGGATCGATAGTGAGCAGCCGACCCCGGAATGGCTTGTTGCGGTGTCTTGGATGGCTCGTGGTGCGAGCTTCGCCGAGCGCTGGGATCTTGCTGAGCAATATGCGAGCGAAGCGTACGAGGGTAGCCTCGAATTGATGAAAGAGCGGCCGCTCGACGCTGAGCGTTTTCTGCCCACCGCGCTTGGGGCCGGGATTGAGGTATTAGGTCGCACGTATGATGCCCAGGGAGACCGGGCACGGGCTGTGACGTTCTTGGGTACCGCACGACAAGATTTTGCGGGCACCTCGATCGAGACTCGAATTCAGAAGAACTTCCTTTTACTCAGCTTAGAAGGTGAGTCGTTTCCTACACTTGAGGTCGACGATTACCTCGGCAGTGTACAACCACCGACACCTGATGAACTGAAGGGCAAGGTCGTCGTGTTCTTCTTTTGGGCACACTGGTGTCCCGATTGCAAGCGGCAGGAGCCCATCCTGACAGCGCTGCATGAAGAATACAGTGACCAAGGGCTCGTCGTTGTCGGGCCGACTCAGCTCTACGGGTTTGTATCTCGTGGACAGAACGCGACATCCGAAGAAGAGCTGGCGTATCTTAATGGGGACTACACGGCACAGTTCCCGCTTCCGCCGTTTATGAGTGTGCCAATCAGTAACGACAATTTCCTCAACTTCGGTGTGAGTACGACGCCGACACTCGTCATCGTTGATCGCGATGGCATCGTTCAGCGCTATAACCCAGGCGATTTGAGCCACGAGGAACTGGCCGGACTCATCAAACCTTTGCTTGATTAGCCGGAGAATTCATCCGGTCCTACACCAATGCATCGGTTGAACATGACAAAATGACAACGAGCAATCCGGGGAGAAAAGTGATATGAAAGCTGGTGCCCACATGTTTTTCAGTTCCGCTTTGATCCTCTCGCTGGTGTCGGTCACATCGCTAGCGGCTCTACCCCTTCAGGACCAAGAAGGAGAGCAGGAGGAACCCAAGACTTATTCGGACGTGATCACCGATGATACGGAAACGGATGAGGGCGTCTTCGATGTGCATCGGACAGATGGGACGTTCCTTTTCGAGATTCCTGACTCACTCCTGGGGCGTGACATGCTTCTTGTCTCCCGGATCGGTAAGGTGCCCGTCGGATTTCCTGGGTTCTCCCCGGCAGGTGTGAAGACCGGTGAACAGGTACTGAGGTGGGAGAGGCAGGCGGACAGGATTCTTCTCAGAACCGTTTCGTATTCGAATGTGGCAGATGATACGCTTGCCGTCTCGATTTCGGTTGAGGCCAACAATTTTGGCCCGATCATCGCAGCCTTCGATATCGAGGTTGAAGGCGAGGACGGCAACTCGGTCGTGATTGATGTTACTGAGTTCTATGAAGCGGACACGCCAGCGTTAACGGGTTTGAATTCAGGGCAGCGAGACCAATATGGAGTTCGCCGCCTGGATCCCGACCGGAGTTTCATCAACTACGCTCGCAGCTTCCCGCTGAACGTTGATGTGCGTCACACGATGACCTATGAAGCAGCGGATGCTCCGGCTCAGGCCCGTACCGGCACGATGTCGATGGAGATGCACCAATCCATGATCCTCCTATCAAAGGAGCCTGTCCGGCCTAGGTATGCTGACCCTCGGGTTGGTTGGTTCTCGGTGACACGAACCAACTTCGGCTTGGACGAGCAGAAGGCCGCTCAGGAAACCTTCATCCGGAGATGGCATCTGGAGCCGAGCGACCTCGAGGCCTACGCCCGGGGTGAGTTGGTCGATCCGGTCAAACCGATCGTCTACTACATCGATCCCGGTACCCCCGAGCAGTGGAGTTCGTACGTAAAGCAAGGCGTGGAGGACTGGCAGGCCGCGTTCGAGACAGCGGGTTTCAGTAACGCGATCATCGCACGAGATCCACCTTCACCTGAGGAAGATCCAGAGTGGAGTGGAGAGGATGTCCGGTACTCAGTGGTACGGTGGGCTGCCAACGAGACTCGAAACGCACAGGGACCGAGTGTGTCGGATCCGCGCACTGGGGAAATCATCGAGAGCGACATCGTCTGGTATCACAACCACATGCGGTCTTATCGGAACCGGCTGATGGTGGAGACCGGTGCGGCGAATCCACTGGCCCGCAGCCTCGACATCCCGGAAGAACTGATGGGCGAGACCATGCGTCAGGTGATCGCTCACGAAATAGGTCACGCCCTCGGTCTACCTCATAACTGGATCGCATCCTCAGCCTTTCCGGTGGACTCGCTCCGATCTCCCGCGTTCACGGATCAGTACGGTGTGGCTGCGTCGATCATGGAGTACGCCAGACAGAACTACGTTGCCCAGCCTGGTGACGGGGTTAGGCGCTTCGTTAGAAAAATCGGACCCTATGATCACTACGCCATCAACTGGGGATACCGGATCATTCCCGAAGCGGAAGATCCCGAGGATGAAAAACCAATCCTAGACGAATGGATCGAGGACAGAGCCGGGGATCCCATGTACCGCTTTGGTCCAGTCGGTCCGAATTTCAGTCCAGAGATCCAGACCGAGGACATGGGAGACGATCCAGTACGGGCGAGTGGATACGGGATCTCTAACCTCAAGCGCGTTCTTCCAAATCTTCCGGAATGGACGGCTTCCGAGGGAGAGGACTACTCAGACTTGAGTGAGCTCTACGGTGAACTACTGAGTATGTGGAACCGCTACACAGGGCACGTGCGCACGGTAGTCGGGGGCGTGTACGCCACCATGAAGTCGACCGATCAGGCTGGACCCGTCTACGAACCTGTACCAGGAGTTAATCAACGGGCAGCGACGCAGTTCATCATCGAGCACGTATTTAACGATGTCGATTGGCTAAACCATGAGGAAATCCTCAACCGAATCGAGGGAAGCGGAGCGGTCGCCCGCATTCAACAGGTCCAGGCCAGTAACCTCAATGCGCTGCTCACGCCGGCGCGTATGGTACGCATGACTGAAGCGGCGTTAGTGGACGGAAACGCGTACAGCCTCATGGCATTTTTGGGGGATTTACGGGTGGGTATCTGGAGCGAGCTCGACACAGGTGCGCCGATCGATACATACCGGAGGAGCCTCCAAAGGACCTATCTCGAACGGCTAGCCTTTCTCATGGAAGATCAGGAGGCTCCGAGCGGTGGCAGAGGCGGCGGTCCGGGTGGTAACTCCACGAATGTGCTGCGTTCGGATATCCGGCCCCTCGTACGTGCTCAACTCAATGCTTTGCGTGCTGATGCAGAGGCAGCGAACAGTTTGGATGAGATGACGCGCTATCATTTGGATGATGTTGTGGCGCGGATCGACGATATTCTTGATGGATAGAGATAAGCAGGTACGAACTAGTGTGTGGGTAGCGATGCAAGAGAGATGTTCGCTGTTCTTCGCCAGCAGATCTCGCTTGCGTGTGATGGGGATGATCTCAATGGCGAGTTGGGCATTGCTTACAGTAATCAATGAAGTGCGAGTCGAGAGTGGTGAACTTCCGAGTGTGGGTGAAGGCCTGCTCTTTACATTACTCCCTCTTGCTCTTTTGATTGGCGGCCTCTGCGTCTTCTTGTCCACCGCAGAAGGATTCGATGGCCGGCAAGAGATGTCACTAAGGCGGATGGCTCTGGTGAGAATTGTCGTAACGCTCATCGCTGTCGCTGTAGTGGTTCAGTCAATTTCATTCGGGTTCCCAACTATCGAAGGTAATCCTCCGGATCCAGTGCAAATGATCCTCAACGGTGTCTACCTATTGGCCATGGGCACCGCGGTGATGGCTTTCATCCTATCACTCGCTCTTGCATGGCGTGCGGTAGAGCAACCGGATGCGAGGGCGCTAGCACTATTTATGGGCTTTCTAGCCCTCTACTGGGGCCCACTTCTCAACATCATGCAGCTTGGAAACACCTTCACTCCTGGTGAGCCAGACCCAAATTCCCTGAATGTTTCTATTAGCAGCGACGGATTAGGTGGTATTAGCGTTGCCGCTCTTTTTTTATCAGTGGCAGCTTTTCTGCGCTTTTCTGCACTTTTCCCACGTGTGCTGAAGCAAGAGGACTTTCAGGTTTCCAGGCTCTTACGACCGCTTAGGGCAATCCGAGTCAAGCTTTTGAATCCAGCGATTGTCTGGGGGGTCTTCGGTGGAATGGCGATCCCATTCATCATTTCTAATTCTGGAGACGATTCTGGTGAGGGAGTTGATATAAGTGGATTTGAAGCTGAACCCTGGATGATTGCGGTTCTGATAGGGCTCCTGTTGTTATGGATTGGGCTCCCGCTCCTCGGCATGATCATCGGCGCTCTCAATCTTCGAGCCGGATACCTCTCGTCGGTAGCATCTGAACGGAAGAGAATTCTGTGGGTCGTTGCAGGATGCGTCATTAGCACATGTATGGTCCTGCTGGGGCTTCTTACTCCGTTCCTACCGGAGTTACCCGGACGGGTGGACATAGGATTTGCTGCGCTGTTGCTGTTAGCACCTTTGGTGCTTGTTGTATGTCTTGGGGTTTCGGTCTTCTATAAGGGTGAAATTCATCCGGCACTCGTTATCAATCGCGCGACTGTGTACGGGGTATTGGGGATCTTCATGGTAGCGCTGTTTTCAACTGCCGAGAGCCTCTTGTCGGAAGTACTTGAGAACGTGTTCGGATTCTCGAGTCTGGCGAGTTCCGCCTCTCTCGGGGGATTGGTTGCTGTCCTCTTGATTCCGCTCCGTCCCATTTTAGCACGCTGGTTTGGCGGGTGGCTTCCTACTGCAGAAGTCCAAATGGGTTCCGATACTGCACAGTCCTAGCAGAATTATGAATTCGACTATGGGGAATGCGATGCAAAACAATATCTCGCTGTTTCTCGTACTCGCACTGACTGCGTGCAGTACTGAGACATCTGCTCCAAGTGAATACAGTGAGATCGTGCGCACCGGCTATTTCGAGGGTGATGTCAGTTCAGGTGATTGGAGGGCTGAGTACATCAGCGGGGAAGATGCTCGCAGGGACCTCTCCGTCCTCGATTCTCTTCTGGCCCACCACTATGCCTACAACGATGCGGACAAGCTGGACGAGATTGTGGTTCTAGGGGCGATCTCCGATGCACTTCCTGACTGGATCCGGGTCGGTGATTTTGCCATGCAGCTCCAAAAGGCACTGGCTCTGTCGATCGATGGGCACGCACCCCGAATCTCAGGCATGAGGCCCGATGGTGAACGCGAGCGGATTGAAGACAATCCTCCGGGCGGACATTTCTTTCCATTCGAGCTGCGCTCTACCGGTAGTCGCATAGTGGCATTCGATGCGGTAAGTAGGACGCTGATCGATCCGGCGCATCCCTACGTGGCCACAATTGACGGACTCTCGGTATCGGAGTGGATCGAGGTGGCCCAATCGATCGTCGTAGCTGGCTCACCCCAACTCCGGTGGCGTCGAGGGGCCCGACAGTTGGCTAACATCGGATTCCTCCGGATGGAGCTCGACCGACCGGCAACCGGAACTGCATCCGTCCAATTCGAGAATGAGGACCGGACCTCTCAGAGCGAGCGGACCATCGATCTGGTCGGAGCTTCAGTGGCGGCACGGGAGCGGTATCCATTCGCAGAGGATGCGGTTGCCCGAGTTCCTGAAGACATCGCGTATTTCCGCCTTCGTCGCATGGAGAGCGACGAGGAGTACATAGCGGGCTTTGCGGCCTGGATTCAGGAGAACCGTGGAGCCGAGGGCGCAATCGTTGACATACGGGACAACGGCGGCGGGAGCCGGCTTCCACTCCTTACTTTACTGCCGCATGTACTTGGAGCTGATGAAGATCCGGTTATTGTGAACGCGGGTCGGCTCAAGCTAGGACCGGGCTGCCCAGGACCAGGATGTGAGACGCCTCAGGAAGGCTACCTCGCTGATCGTTTTATGCTTCCGATCCGGGCGATCCCGGAGGGTACACCCCAACGCATGGTACTGGATGCGTGGCTGCCCGGGTTCACTCCTGATTGGCTACCGCCAGATGAAGGATTCAGTGCCTGGCATTACCTGATCGTGGATCCGGATCCTGATCCAGTCCTAGCGGATAAAACTGTGATTATCCTCATGAACAACGGGAACTTCAGTGCTTCGGATATCTTCCTTAGTGGCCTAAAGGACAGGGAACGCGTCACGCTCCTTGGGACCGCAAGTTCTGGTGGCTCGGCCCGGAGAAACGAACACATTCTTCCAAACTCCGATCTGGCCGTGAGTCTTGCGACCCTGGTCTCGTTCCAAGCCCGTAACAGCCGCCTTTACGATGGTGTGGGTGTCGATCCCGATCTCGAGATGGAACCTGAGCCCGAATTCTTCATTAACCAGAGCGATCGGATCTTGGAGCACGCTATAGAGTTGATTCAGGCGTCCCCTTCAGGGTCATAGGCAGGACGGTGACCTCAGCGGGGATACGCCAGATCCCGACATACGTGTGGACGTTTCTGGCTCTAGCCTTAGGGTTGGCTGCAGGCGGCTTTCTCCCTGGACCACTCGAGCCTGTGGCCGATGCTACGTCGGTGTTGATTTCCTGGATCGTCGCCGTTGTACCGGTATTGATTCTGGCTACGCTCAGCCCTGCCATCGCAACCTTGGTCAGGCGCGGCCTAGCTGGTCGCTTCGCAGGTGCGGTCGTCCTCTGGTACATCTTCACATCGATCGTTGCAGGGCTCATCGCGCTTGTGGCTTCCGCAGCCATCTTTCGTATTCCCATCACGACTGGGGATCGCAGCGTTTGGACTGAAGGTGCTGCAATGCTCGAGAGTCTCGGAGAGGGTGGGGCCTCGTGGCCGCTTCTGGCGATCCTCGCGGGTGTGCTGCTCGGAGCGTTCAGCGCGCGTCATGACCCCTCGTACCGTGTCCTCAAAGGAATCGCCAACGCTATCGAGAACGCGGGTGGTAAACTGGCTTACGTCATGCTCCCGCTCATCCTCGCTTTCGGCATCACTCTGGGTGTGCGCTTCGGGGCGAGGCTAGGCCTATCCCATTATTTCACGATGACCGCCTATACGGGAGCGCTCGTTCTCGTCTGGTGGGCGTTTTACACGTTTGTGCTTGTACGCAAGGTCGGACGCCGTTCAGTGGGACCAGTATTGAGCGAATACTACCTACCGACTGCGCTCTTCGCGGCGGGCACGTGTTCGTCACTGGCAACACTTCCAATCAATCTCGTGAACGCGAAGAAGGTTGGTGTCCGTGATGAAGTCGCCGACTTCGTCTTACCGTTCGGTGCTGTTGTAAACCTCGACGCCAGCGCGTTGGCCTACGTCGCGTATGGGCCCTTCGTTGTCGGACACGTCTTTGGCTTGGAACTCAGCTGGATGATGATGATGGCCGCCTGGCCAGCCGTTGTCCTCTTTACCATCGCAGCACCTGGGCTCCCAGCAGGAATGGGCACGGCACTATGGAGTGCTACCCTTTTTGCGAACATCCTGGGGATCGAGGGCCAAGCTCAAGGAGAGTTCATCGCGACCTGGATCGCACTCTCGGGGGGCATCCCTGACATGTTACGTACCGCGACCAACTGCACCGGAGATGGCTACACCGCAATCATCTTCGATGGTCGTTTCGATGAATACTTCGCGAGGGAACGTGGCTGAAGCGAAAGTGGACTTGTTACCTGGAGCCGAGAGACTCGTGCACGTCAACGGACGAGTCCAGCCCGGTGAAGAGGTCGTTGTCGTAACGGACCCGACGATGCAGCGCTACGCGGATGCGGTCAGCAGGGTCGCCCAAGAGGCCGGAGCCTCCGTTACCGTATGCGTCATTCCGATACGGGATCAGGACGGGCAGGAGCCACCACCACCTGTCGCGCGTGCGATGGCTGAGGCAGCCGTGATCTTCTCTCCTGTGAGCGTATCGATCACGCACACACGGGCGATGCGTAGCGCGTTGGAAGCAAGGGCCCGGGTATGCATGATGACTGCGTACACCGATGCGATTATGACAAGCTCTGCGCTCCTCGACACCGATTTCGATGCACAGGCCGATGTTTGCCGCCGCCTAGGAGCGGCCTTCACGGACGGTGAGTCCGTGCGACTCACCTCTCCACGCGGTACCGATCTGTGTTTCGGCATCGAGGGTCGCGTTGCCAACGTGTTAACGAATATCCCGGAGCCCGGGGAACTCGGTCCGATTCCTGACATCGAGGTGAACGTTGTGCCCGTGACTGGATCAGCTGAGGGCACGATCATCGCTGATGCCTCAGTGCCCTACCTAGGCATCGGTATCCTAGACGAACCTATCGTGTGTGTAGTGCGAGAGGGCTACATCGTCGAGATGACCGGCGGAGATCAGGCTGATTTCCTACGTGAGCATCTGGACTCTTTCGGTGACCGACATTGCTTCAACGTTGCGGAGCTGGGTGTTGGCTTGAACCCGAATGCACGCCTCACTGGAGAAATGCTTGAAGACGAGGGCGTGATGGGTACGATCCATATCGGTATCGGTACGAGCCACACTCTCGGCGGGGAAATCGTGGCTCCAACGCACTACGACTTGATCATGTGGAAGCCGACCATCACGGTCGATGGCCAGATCGTGCAGCGCGATAAGCAGGTGCTGGTTTGAAGGAAGGAGCAGAAATCCTCGTACGCACATGTGCAGATGTTCGGGCCTCCGATGACGTAGTGGTCGTCACCGATATGCAGTGCATGCCGATCGCTGAAGCGGTAGCCGATGAAGCCGGAGAGATGGGAGCTGTCGTGAGCATCGTGGTTCCGCCCGAGCGATCTATCGACAATGAAGAACCGGGATCAGCCGTAGCAGCAGCGATTCTAGGTGCTAATGTGGTCTTCTTGCCCGTAACACTCGCCTTGGCACACACACGTGCTGTACGTGAAGCCATCGGTTCAGGGGCTCGAGTACTCTCTATGACCGCTTTCACTGAGCGGATGATGCGTGAAGGTGGCCTGTTCACGGATTTCCGAGCACGACAGCCTCTATGCCTAAGCCTGGCAGCGATGCTTACCCGCGGTGAGCAGCTGCGTTTAACGAATCCGTCCGGCACCGATCTCAGCATGAGCCTGGTGGGGGTAACTGGGAACAGCCATGCATGTCTGTTGGATGGGCCTGGATTCTCAGCAGTCCCAAACATCGAAGCCAACTGTGCTCCTACTCAGGGTACAGCCGAAGGGGTGTTCGTTTGCGACGGCAGCATCCCCTACTACGGAGTAGGCCCGATCCGTGAGCCCGTAACATTTCAGATTTCAGACGGGTTCGTCACGGACATCTCAGGTGGTGACCAAGCCGATTTCCTCAAAGATCTCTTGGCCCGTCAGGAAGATCCCTGGGTCTATAACCTGGCCCAGTTCGCGTTTGGCTTAAATCCGGCTTGTACCGAGTTCACAGGAGAGATGCTCAACGATGAAGGTGTGAATGGAACGGTCCATATAGGTATTGGAACATCTGCCAACCTGGGTGGAGAGGTGACCGCAAAGACGCACTTCGATGCGATCACTCAGGCTCCGACAGTTTGGATCGATGGTGAACCGGTGCTTTCAGATGGAGAAGTCCTTAACTACTGACAGGACTAATTCCAATACCGTTTTACGTGTCCAATCAGGGCACAACTATCCCATGCTCCCTGTCTGGTACGAAGAGCGGGATGCGGAAAATCCAGGAGAGGAGGATACGTAGTATTTCTAAAGAACAAGTTGCGGATGTTCTTGGGACAGGGACATCTTCGGGTGTGAAGAAAACCCTGCTATTCCAAGGTATCTTATGACCGACCGCAAGCGTCTGCTGGGGCTCGATCGGTCCATCACCCGACGCGACTTCGTTAACGTGGCAGGAGTCGGCATTGCGGCGTCTGCATTTATGAGTTGTGGGTCCCAAGATTCTATATCTGAAGGCTCGCTAGCAGCGGATCCGTGGTCTGATCATTTGGGCCCCGAGTGGTATGGGCCTGGTGGGGTTGGCGATTACGAGCTGTCACATGGGAATACACCGGAAGTTGTTCAGGCAGCGCATCGGCTCCGAGACGCTCGTCAACCAGCCTTAACTGAGGCTATCGAGACGGGGGAGAATTTCGATGTCATCATCGTTGGTGGTGGCTTGGCAGGCTTGTCTGCCGCTCACCACTTCAAGCGACTCCATCCTTCAGGACGCTGTCTTATTATAGAGAATCACCCTGTCTTTGGGGGTGAGGCAAAACGGAACGAACTTGAGATTGATGGAGTTCGATTAATGGCCCCCCAAGGCTCGAACGGCTTTGGGGTCACTCCCCGCACGGGCGAGCCCGATGACTACTTCACTGCCCTCGGGATACCTCGGGAATTTGAATATGCTCCCTGGGATGGTGACGTCCGCGTTCCACTGGACAACTACGGCTTTATGCACTGGGTGCAGGACCAGTTTTCAGTAGGTCATTTTTTTAGCGGACAAGGTGGTGATCGCTGGATCCATAACTTGTGGGAAAATCCCCTAGAGGCTCCATGGTCGTCCGAGCTTCGCGATGGGTTTGCGAAATGGCAGAGTGCCCTAGTCCAAGATTACCAGCCTCCGGGCACAGCTGCGGAAGATCTCAGTTGGCTCGATCGGATAACCTTGAAGGATTACTACGAGAATCTGTTGGGACTCCCACCCGAGGTGACTGCATACGTAGATCCAATTCTTGCTAGCATCATTGGTTTAGGGTGCGATGCAGTTTCTGCATGGTGGGGATATCACTTCGGTTTACCCGGATTTGAGGTTTCGTCGAGATATGATGACTTCACTTTTCATTCGTTTCCGGGGGGCAATACAGGGATCGCTCGATACTTCGTAAAGAATTTAGTCTCGGATGCGATTGAGGGCGGGTTCGAATTAGGTGATGTGATTGATGGGCAGATTGATTTCACCGCACTTGATCGAGAGGGTGAATCTGCTCGAATTCGATTGGGAGCTTCAGTGATTGATGTGCGCCATACGGGCGGACGAGATGCCAACGAGCGAGTTCGTGTAACCTACGTTCATGAGGGTAAGCTTTATGTAACTGAAGCGTCGGGGGTTGTGATGGCTTCGGGAGGGTGGGTGAACCGTCACGTTGTTGCTGATTTACCCAATGAGCATCAGGCCGCCTATGAAACATTCCAGCACGCACCGATTCTTGTAGCCAATGTTGGGCTGAGAAATTGGCGTTTCCTTGAGCGGCTTGGGATCGCTGCCTGCATGTACGAGGGCGACCTCGGGTTCTCTTGTAATATTCGACGACCAATGTATGCCGGTGACCATAGACCGGCCTTCGGTCCTGATCATCCCGCAATTCTGACCTTCTACATAACGTTTGAGGAACCAGGTTTGTCTGCGACAGAACAGGGGATTGTTGGTCGTACAGAACTGTTATCTACTCCGTTCATGGAATATGAACGTCGCTTGCGCGAACAAATGTCCACTCTTTTCGGAGATGCAGGTTTTGACCCCGCAGAGGATATCCAAGGTCTTGTGCTTAACCGTTGGGGTCATGCGTACCTGGCTCCAGGTCCAGGGTTTTTCTTTGGTCAGGGTGGAATCTCTGCTCCTCCGGATGTGATCCGTGAGCCGATCGGCCGTATCTCAATTGGCCATTCTGAACTCCGCGGTCACCAAAACTGGACTGGGGCCGCAGCGGAAGGCCGACGGGCATTAGAGCAGGTGTTAGAAAGGATATCCTAGCTAGTGCAGGTGACCGCAAAGACGCACTTCGATGCCGTCACCCAGGCCCCGACAGTTAGGATCGATGGCGAACTGGTACTTTCAGATGGAGAAATCCTTCTCAAGGACTGCTCTGCAGCTTGATCTTCGAGTAATCTAAGACCAGGAGAATAACTTTCCGGAGGTGAGTGATGCAGAACCTAGAGAGCTTCCTGAACCAGTTCGGTGTATTCGGCGATCTGGCCGCAGATCTGCGCTTTCAGGCCGTTGTTCTCGTCGTTCTGAGCGTTGTTGTCGCCAAGGTGGCCGACTGGATCATCACCAGAATGATTACCCGCTGGGCACAAAAAACCACAACTGACCTTGATGATCGCATCGTCGAGCTGCTTCACCGCCCCTTGTTTCTGTTCGTACTTCTAGGTGGTTTGACGCTGGCGGCGGACTTGTTGGCACTAGAAGGGGCGATCAAAACCATCACATTCGGTGCCCTGGGAACCATGGCTGTTATCATCGGTTTCGGGCTTGCCACGCGCGTGAGTCGATTGGTCCTAGAGAGCCTGGGTCAGCACCGTGACCGTTTTCAATTTGTCGACGAACGCACACTACCGATGTTTGGCAATCTGTCGAATGTGCTGCTGTTGGGGGCGGGCGTTTACTTCCTGTTCCTGGTTTGGGGCCTAGACGTAACCGCGTGGCTGGCTTCAGCTGGAATCATCGGTATCGCGGTCGGCTTCGGCGCCAAGGATACCGTCGCAAATTTCTTCGCCGGTGTATTCATCTTGGCCGATGCTCCATACAAGATTGGCGACTTCATTATTCTCGATACTGGAGAGCGGGGACAGGTCACCCACATCGGGATACGCAGCACCCGCCTCCTGACTCGTGACGACATTGAAGTGACAGTACCGAACGCTGTTATGGGCAACACCAAGATCGTTAACGAGACCGGGGGACCTACCGAAAAGGAACGTGTCCGCATCAAAGTCGCGTGTGCTTATGGATCGGATATTGACCATGTCAAAAAGGTGCTTCTCGAGATTGGCACTGGTCATGAAGGTGTGTGCTCGGACCCGGAGCCGCGCGTTCGATTTCGCACTTTTGGAGCTTCCGGTCTTGAATTGCAACTTCTGTGCTGGATTGAAGAGCCCATTCTACGCGGTCGCATCAGTGATGCGCTTAACACTGAGGTGTATCGCCGCTTCAACGAGGAGAACATAGAGATTCCTTACATGAAGCAGGACGTATATGTGAAGGAGATGCCGCGCTAGAAGATATCTGCCCTATACCGCGCCGTTGTTCTCTGGACTATGCAACACTGTTTTGTGCGTCCGGATTCTAAGGCTTCGGTGTTTTACTGATTGAGCTACCAAAGACTGGGTCAAACGCATTCGCCACAAGGTCAGGCACTGGGAAAAGTTCATCGAGCCATTCGTGACTAGCGAAACTCGACGCTTCACCTCGTCGCGCCTGAGCAAGCGTAGCATTGAATTGCCTACAATTGTTTGCCCTGCCGTTACCCACAACTGCACCGGCTGTCAGTACTCCCGCCCAAAGAAATGAGCCTACAGCGTATGCGTTCTTATCAGGGTATAGCCATGAGTCCAACGAAAGGTACGCGGCGCCAAATACAGCCTGTAATCCTGCTAAGCCTCCATCAACAATCACCAAGGTTTTTGAGCTAGTACAGGGCTGGGTGAGCGCCATGGTCTCAAGTTCCCCTACATCCAAGTCACGTTCCCATCCCACCGCAGGCCCTTTGACAAAGAGGAGTCCGCATGCTGATAAGAATGGGACTATAAGCAGGATAGATAGAGCTGCCCGAAGGGACCCGGACCTTGAGGAAACAGATTGGCCTATCGTGGTATGGTTTCTCATGATTATTCGATTCCTTTCGTGGCGCCGAGCACCATCAGCAACATTTACGTAACCTCACCCATCATTCGGTTCTCGAGATCATGGTAAACCCAGGAACTGGTTTATGCGAACCCAGTTTCACCAGTTCTCCCGCTAGACGATGCAGCACTGTTTCGCCCTCTGGGTTTCTAGCTCAAGGGTTTAGGGCAATCGCCCAAGTTGCGGCCCCGAGGGGTGAGGGCGCAGAATTACCGTAGCATGACTGCAGCTAACGGAGGGCTATTCAAGTGAAGAAGGCCAAGGTGTTTACGGGTACGCATGATGTCTGATCGCAAGGGCCACCGCACGCTCTGGCAGGTACTTGGCCTCTACGCTGCAGCGTCCTGGATTTGCCTGCAGGTCGTTGATATTCTCGCTGAGAATATCCCGCTTCCTTCTTGGGTATTCATGTTGACGCTGATTCTTCTGCTCATCGGGTTACCCATTACGGCTGCAACGGCCTACTTGAACACTCGCCGAGCCCAGGCTACCGAAGACAAAGAAGAAGGAAGTGGTTTCGCACAGCAGTTGCTTACCTGGCAGAACGTACTCCGTGGTGGGGTAGCAGCGATGGCGATTTGGGGCATGGCTGTGACTGGTTGGCTGTTACTCGGAGAAGATGGTCTGTCTGGTGCGGAGATGATGGCTGAGGTACAGCAAATAGAAATGCTGCTCAGCCAGGATCAATACTCGGCGGCATTTGTTCTTGCAGAAGAAGCCGAGCGAATCATTCCGGGGGACGAGGTGCTAGAGGAATTGTGGTCCCGTATTTCACGATCCGTGGATCTCACGACATCCCCAACTGAAGCGACACTGTCGGTTGCTTTCTATACTGAACAAGGAGATCCGGACTGGCGTGCTATCGGACAATCTCCTGCCTCGGCTGTGAGTCTACCACGTGAGGCAGTGCACCTGCGGATCGAGAAGCCTGGATTTGAGGCGATCGAGACACTTCTGGCCCATCGGGGCACCAACTTTGAGTTTGTGCTCGATGAAGCCGGATCCATTCCCTCGGGCATGGTACGGGTTCGGGAAGGCGATAAACGTATCCAGCTAGCTGCGTTTGATGACTATCCAGCTGCCAGCACCCCATCATATCTCATTGATAAGACAGAAGTTACGAACAGTGAGTTCAAGCAATTTATTGACGCTGGGGGCTACCGAGACGCTGCGTATTGGAAGCACGCTGTTTTTGATGATGGCGAAGAGCTTTCTTGGGAAACCGCGATAGATCATTTCCGGGATCGTACCGGACGCGTAGGTCCTTCTACGTGGGAAGGTGGTACATATCCGATCGGAGAGGATGATTACCCTGTATCCGGTGTGAGTTGGTATGAGGCAGCCGCGTACGCAGAGTTTCGTGGACGAAGCTTGCCAAGTGTGTACCACTGGCTTGGTGCTACGTCTACTGGATTGGCGACATTCGTCCTACCACAGAGCAACTTCTTGGGTGAGGGACCTAGGCAGGTAGCGGCCTCGATGCCAGGCCCCTACGGTACGTACGACATGGCGGGAAATGTTAAGGAATGGTGCTGGAATGAAACGGGTGCCAATCGCTTTATCCTTGGTGCAGCTTGGAACGAGCCGACATACATGTTCTTCGAACAGGACGCTCGCCCTCCGCTGGATCGCTCTGAGAACAATGGGTTCCGGACCGCTGACTATCTTGGCGCCGAAGCTGCCGTGCTCGAAGCATCGATGCGTCCAATCAATCGCGTGATTCGAGACTATGCGCTGGAGTCTCCTGCTTCCGATGAGTTGTACCAGGCGTACGTGGCACAATTCGCGTATGATCCCGAGCCGCTCAATATCAGTCCTGTTTCTACAGACGACAGCTCTCCGTATTGGACTCGCGAGGTCGTCGAGTTCGACGCTGCGTACGGTGGTGAAAGGATGGCGGCCCACTTGTTTGTGCCACGTGACGTAGCAGCGCCCTATCAGACCGTCATCTTTTTACCGGGATCCAACGCGACACGCCAGACATCTAGTGATCAAATGGGACTAGCAGAAATCGATTTGATTGTGAAAAGTGGACGAGCTGTTCTGTGGCCTGTATACAAAGACACGTATGAAAGATCGACTGGCCTCGAATTCACTGATCCAAATGAAAGTCGCGCATATGTAGAGCATGTCATCTGGTGGATTAAGGATGTTAAACGATCACTGGACTATCTCGAGACACGCTCGGATATAGACTTTGATAGAATTGGCTACGTCGGCCATAGCTGGGGAGCACGTATCGGCAATATCGCTCTTGCTGTTGAGCCTCGTCTGCGTGTCGGTATCCTGATTGCAGGTGGCTTCCCACTCATGTTTTCCCAACCAGAAGTCGCAGAGATTACTTTTGCTGCTCGCGTTTCAGTTCCCGTGCTCTTCATCACAGGTACGCACGACCGAGTATTCCCGTATGAAACCAGCCAGACACCAATGTTCGAGAATCTCGGCACGGCTGAGTCAGATAAGCAGTGGGTGATATACGATGCCAGCCATGGTGTAAGAGTAGAATTCCGGGAGCAGGTCTTCCAAGAAATCCAAAGCTGGTTGGATAATTATTTTGGACTTGTTGGGTAGCAGAATTTTGGGGTTCTGACGCTTGGCAACACTTTGGAGGGTTAACTGATAGGTTCCTAATCGTTCTCAGGGGACTAAAGGAACTTGTTATGACCAAGTCGTTGCTCACCCTTAGTGGTACACTATTCATCGGTACTTTCCTGTTGAGTTCATCCGCGGAAGCACAGCGTAGTGATATGGCAGATGTTGAATCAATTGGTAGCATCATTACCGCCACGTACGATGCCATATCTGGGTCAGCAGGAGAGGTGAGAGATTGGGATCGGTTTAGGGAACTCTTCGCCGAAGGTGCGACGCTGAGCTACGTCACGCGTGACGAGGATGGCGCATACAGTCGTACTATAAGATCCCCAAGTGGCTATATCGAAAGCAGCGGAGCTGCCTTAGAACGTGATGGGTTCTTCGAGAAAGAAATCTACCAAGTGGCAGAGTCCTACGGGATGATCGCCCATGTGTTCAGTACATATGAGTCACGTCGGCGAGAAAATGATACAGCACCTTTTGCGCGGGGCATCAACTCATTTCAGCTGATGAATGATGGAAATCGATGGTGGGTGGTATCGATCTACTGGCAATCTGAGGGAGCAGAGAATCCGATCCCATCAAGATACCTGAGTCGTTGAAGCTACTTCTTATAGGCACATAGGCTTCTACCCTTACATACTGGAGAAGACCGTGAGGAACCACTATCCGTTAAGCTGGTCGCTCGCTGCATTCGTCCTCGGTGCGTGCGCTCCTCCTCCCGCGCCGATCGAGGTCGTCGAAACGACCATCGCTCAAGTCCAGGATGCGATCACAAGTGGACAGACGACGTGCCGAATGGTGGTGCAGTCGTATCTGGATCGCATCGAGGCGTACGATCAGCCGATGGGGATGAACGCGATCACGGTCGTGAACCCGAATGCGCTCGCGCGTGCGGATGAGATCGACGAGGCCGTCGGCAACGGAGATCCGCTTGGCTCTCTGTTCTGTGCCCCTCTCCTGATCAAAGACAACTACGACACATACGATCTCCCCACGACCGGTGGATCGATCGCGCTGAAAGAGAGCATCCCGCCCGACGACGCGTTCATGGTACAAAAGCTGCGCGAGGCCGACGCGATCGTCCTCGCGAAAACCAACATGGCCGAGTGGGCGTTTAGTCCGCGCCAAACCGTTTCCTCGTCCTACGGGACGACCGCAAACGCGTACGCGCTCGACCGGGTACCAGCTGGCTCGAGTGGGGGCACCGCGTCGGGAGTGGCAGCAAGCTTCGGTATCGCGGGGATGGGAACCGACACGGGGAACTCGATCCGCGGACCGTCGTCCCACCTCGCACTGTTCGGGATCCGCTCTACGATCGGTCTCACGAGCCGTGACGGTGTCATCCCTCTCTCATTTCAGTCCGATATCGCCGGCCCTATGGCACGCACGGTCGAAGATGCAGCACGCATCTTCAACGTTGTGGCAGGTTACGATCCCGCGGACCCGTATACGGAGGAAGGCCGTGGGCGAAAGGCCGATGACTACACGGCGTTCCTAGATGCACAGGGACTCGCAGGCGCGAGGATCGGAGTTCTCCGCGAGCTCGTGGACACGGATGACGCCGATTCGGAAGTAATCGAGGTCTTCGAGCAGGCGTTGGTTGATCTTCAGCGGTTGGGTGCCGAGATCGTGGACCCCCTCGACATCGCGCCGTTACGGGAGCTACGGAGTGGTGGAGGCGGATGCTCGACCTTCCGATACGACGTGGCCCAGTACCTGGCATCGCTCGGAGATGAGGCACCCATCCGGGACGTTGTCGAGGTGTTGGAGACCGGTGAGTATGCTGAATATGTCGAAGGACGCATTCGGGGATCCTTGAACTCGTCTCTTGACCCGCCCAGTGAGTGGGATCCGCCCTGCTTGCCGTATGCAGAGAACCCTGGGCGGCAGGCGTACAAGGACGCTGTCGTCGCGGCGATGGACGCTGCCGACGTTCAGGCCATCGTGTATCCTACGTGGACCAATCCGCCGGCACCGCTTGAAACGGCTTCTGAGGACTACCGGGGAGACAACAGTCAGATCGTCGCACCTGGAACCGGACTACCGGCTGGGACAGTACCGATGGGCTACACTCGTGGAGCGCTGCCTGCGGGACTCCAGATCTTGGCGAGACCGTACCAGGAAGGCGTCATTTTCCGTCTCGCGTATGCCTACGAGCAAGGCACAGCGCACCGTCGCCCACCGGACGGATTCCCGACACTGTTATTGCCCCCAGGCTGATTGTTGAGGGTGTGAGCAAGCGAAGAAGGAAGGTGCGAGAAGTCGGCGATGGAACGACTCCAACATTAAGCGGCACGGCACTTCTGATCAGCGAGATTCCCGAAGCTAAGCTTGATCTGCACGGGCTAAGCGCTAGGGAAGCTGAGATCAGGGTCTGCCACTTTCTCGAAAGACATGTCCGAAGTTCAAGGGGAAAGGTAGTTCACATTATCACCGGGAAGGGAACACATTCTGATGGGCCTCCGGTTCTCCCAGGTCTGGTTGACCGACTCCTTCGCGAAGAATTCCCACATTGCGTGGTCGAACACGCAGGATTGGTCGGTGGCGGTGCGATGGCCTTGCGACTGCGAGGATAGACTGTGCGGTTTTCACGCGTTTTCTGCTCTGGAATTCTTCTTGTTGCCTTCGTGGGCTGTGGCGTTACCGCTCCAGCTCCAGTCGGTGAATCGGTCAGGGTCACATTCCTCGATGTGGGACAGGGAGACGCCGTACTCATCCGGGCCCCGGAAGGCCAGGCTGCACTTGTAGATGCGGGTTGGGGTAGTCCAGTAAGCAGCTTAAGAGCTTTGGACGTAGACGAGCTCGATCTGTTGGTAGCGACGCATCCCCATGCCGACCATATCGGAGGGATGGCCGATGTAATCAACTCGATTCCGGTTCGCTTCTATATGGACAACAGCCAAACCCATACGACCGCGACGTACCAGGGCCTAGCGAGCACCCTTCAGCAGCGAACCGACATCACGTATCTGATCGCTGAGCCACGTTCGATCAGCCTCGGCAGTGTCGAGATAGAAGTGCTTCCACTGCTCCCGGTTGCCTCGACCGACTTTAACAACCGTTCCATTGGATTAGTTGTGAGGTATGGAGATTTTGTGGCCTTTTTAGGCGGAGACTCAGAAGTCGAAGAATTGAGCTTTTGGACCCAACAGGATGTCGTCCCCGATGTAACCGTGCTCAAGGCCTCACATCACGGAAGCTATAACGGATTCACATCGGAATTTCTCGAGGACGCAGAGCCTGAGATTGTTGCGATCTCAGTAGGAACTAACACCTACGGTCATCCGCACGCCGAAGCTCTAGAGGCGTATACCTCGGCAGCCGAGACCGTGCTTCGTACTGACCTTGATGGGCAGATCACCATCGTTGGGTACAAAGATGGCCGATACGAGGTTGTACTCGGCCAAGAGGTGATTGCGATGGGGCAGGGGTCATCACTTGGCTCTGAGGCTAAAGCCCCTTGTCTAGTTCACATCCAGGCGGTTGCTGGTTTCGTCTTACGGAACAGGAAAACCAGACCGAGTCCAGCAAAGAGCCCACCGAGGTGTGCCGCGTAGGCTATACCTCCGCCGTCTCCTGTTGCTGCAGCTCCCAGGCCCAGGAACTGCATACCGATCCATATCCCGAGAAATACCCATGCGGGGATGGGCATGATGCGGAAGAAGTAGAAGAACACGACGAGCGTTTTGATACGTGCCTTCGGGTACAGAATGAAATACGCGCCCATGACTCCACTAATCGCGCCTGATGCACCAACCATCGGGATGTTCGAGTCAGGCGACATAAAGGTGTGAGCCCCGCCGGCGATCAGACCGGTCAGGATGAAGAACGCCAAGAAACGTAGATGTCCCATAGAGTCTTCAATGTTGTCGCCAAAGATCCAGAGCATCCAACAGTTGCTGAGCAGGTGGAACCAGCTTCCGTGCGAGAACATAGATGTGAAGAGGGCTGGCCAACCGAGGCCGCCTGTCGGGCATGGGCCCTGCTGTGTGTTCATGTTGAAGCTTCCAGTCAACTCGGCCGGAATCGCTCCAAGAGTGCAAATCGAGCTGTAGTATGTTTCCTCTGACATTCCGGCTCCTTGCAGGAACACCCAGACTGCCGTGCATGCTGCGATCACTCCGAAGGTGATCAGCGGCGATAGCGTGGTCGGATTCTCGTCACGAAGTGGAAACATGGCCTACAAACTCAAAGGGTGTGTTTGACAATAACAACTATTCAAGATGATGCAGTATAGTGGTCTGAATCCCCCGGGGACGTTTATTTATCCCGCCTCGTCCACGAAGCCTCCAAGACGGAACGGAACTCATGAGATCATTCGCGCTTGCTGCCCTATCGGTGCTCATGCTCTGGATACCCCAGGGCGTGATCGCTCAAGAAATCGAGCCTGAGGTGGATCCTTCCGTATTTAGTGCGATGGAATGGCGATCGATTGGGCCGTACCGTGGTGGCCGTTCTGTAGCAAATGCAGGTGTGCCGTCAGAGTCGAGGACATACTACATGGGCACCGTGGGTGGTGGGATATGGAAGACGACCGACGCTGGGATCACCTGGGACAACGTGTCTGATGGCCAGCTCGCGACCTCGTCAGTCGGAGCGATCGCTGTCGCAGAATCGGATCCCAACGTGGTGTACGCGGGCATGGGCGAGCACGCGATCCGTGGTGTGATGACGTCTCACGGGGATGGGGTGTACCGCTCGACCGACGCAGGCCGAACCTGGACTCATGTAGGGCTTGATCGTTCGCGCGCAATCTCACGTATCCGTGTACATCCTTCGGACCCCGATCTCGTGTACGTCGCGGTGCAGGGTGCCCCGTACGGTGCGAACGAAGAGCGGGGCCTTTATCGCTCGACGGACGGTGGAGACAACTGGGAACACATCCTCTACGTCGATGAGAATTCAGGCGCATCGGATCTCTCGATGGACATGACGAACCCGCGGATCTTGTATGCGGCGTTTTGGGATCACCGGCGCCTACCGTGGCAGGTACAGAGCGGAGGACCCGGTAGCGGTCTCTGGAAATCGAATGACGGCGGGGATAACTGGCATCCCATCGAAAATGGATTGCCTGAATTGATGGGCAAAACATCGATCGACGTGTCTCGTGCGAACCCCGACCGGGTGTTCGCGATCATCGAGGCTGACCCAGACGGTGGTATCTACCGCTCCGATGACAAAGGCGATTCATGGGAACTGGTCAGCGACAACTGGTCTGCACGAGCTCGAGCCTGGTACTACATCGAGATCTACACTGATCCGGTCGACCAGGAGACGGTCTATGTACTGAACGCGCCGATGATGAAATCGATCGACGGCGGTCGAAATTTCACGAACGTGCGCGTGCCCCACGGTGATACGCACGATCTCTGGATCAATCCGAACGACAGTGATGTGATGATCAACGCCAACGACGGTGGCGCGAACGTGTCATTCAACGGTGGTGCGTCCTGGTCTACACAGCAGAATCAGCCGACTGCACAGTTTTATCGAGTGAACGTGGACAACCGTTTTCCTTACTACGTCTACGGTGGCCAGCAGGACAACAGCTCTGTGGCGATCGCGAGTAGGGGCGAGGGTGGCATCACCTGGAAGGACTGGTATCAGGTGGGTGGATGTGAGAGCGCGTATACGGCGTTTGATCCAGATGATCCACGCTTCGTCTACGCCGGCTGCTATATGGGTATCATCAGCGAATACGATCATCAGACAGCGGCATCGAGAGACGTTGGTGTTTACCCAGTGCTGCCGGCTGCCTTGCAGGGCAGGGAGATGAAGTACCGGTATAACTGGAACGCGCCGATCGTTGCCTCACCGCACAACTACGAGGCGATCTACCACGCTTCGAATCATTTGGTTCGCACCGAGGATCGCGGCATGACGTGGGAGGAGATCAGCCCGGACCTGACACGTGACGAAGACGACAAGCAAGGATACGGCGGTGCACCGATCACGAACGAAGGTGCAGGTGGAGAGATCTATGGCACGATCTACTACATGATTGAATCAGAACACGAGCAGGGCACGATCTGGACCGGTAGCGACGATGGCTTGATCTATCTCACGCGTGACAATGGCCAGACATGGACCGATGTTACGCCGGACGACATTGAGGACGGCCAGATCAATGCGATCGAGGTTTCACCGCATGATCCCGCGACGGCGTACATCGCCTATACACGCTACAAGTTCAATGATTTCGCGCCTCATGTCCTGATTACCACAGACTACGGCGAGAGCTGGGACGACCGTACGAACGGAATCCCGGAGGAAGCGTGGACTAAGGTTGTGCGTGAAGATCATGTGCGTTCCGGCTTGTTGTATCTGGGGACCGAGACCGGGATGTATGTGTCATGGGATCAGGGTGAGCACTGGCAATCGTTGCAGCTGGATCTACCGAATACACCAATCAATGATCTCATCATTCAGCGTCGAGAAAATGATCTTGTGGCCGCGACATCGGGCCGGAGTTTCTGGATTTTGGATGATCTGACACCTCTGCAAAACGCGGCCGACGTCGAGGACAGCAATGCGTATCTACTTCCTCCACGTCATGCGTATCGCTTGGCACTCTCAGGTGGTGGAGGCCCCGGCGGAAATGACGGCGGACAAAATCCACCTGACGGTGCAGTGTTCGATATTTATCTGGCGGAAGAACCCACCGAGACCGACACCGTGACCGTCGAAGTCCTCAGCAGTGCAGGGGACGTGATCCGAACATACTCGACGCATCCTGATGAAGAGTTGAGTCCTGAAGCTGAGCCGGTACCTCTGGGTGTTGGTCACAACCGCGGTGTCTGGGATCTACGTCATGAGCAGATCCCAAACATCCCCGACGCGTTCGTCTTCGGTTCCTTGGAAGGTCGGAGAGTTGTGCCGGGTGATTATCAGGTTCGACTCACTGCCGGTGAGACCACGATGACGCAGCCACTCGAGGTGCGAATGGATCCGCGTGCGGACCTTACCCTCGCTGAATACATCGAACAGGACGCGTTTATAGCAGAAGTTGCAGGTGAGTTGACCGAGATTCATCGGGCAGCGATGGACGTAAATGACGTGAATGAGCAGATCGGTACGCTATTGGAACGGATCGAGGGCAGGGAAGGAGCCGACATCGTCGGAGAAGCCGCTGACGGATTGACTACTGATTTAGAGGTTGTCGCGGATTCGCTTTATCAGGCACGAGTCGTGGACGGACAGACAGTGATCAACTTCCCGTCTCGTCTGAAATTCCAGTATGTATGGCTGCACGGTAACGCTGATGGAGCCGAAACGGGCGTGACGAGAGGCTCACGAGACGTGCTCGGAGACCTGCGTATGCGCTGGACACAGCATCGTGGCACAGTTCAGGACCTAGTTGGCCCCAGACTCGATGCATTTAATGACTTGCTTGAGGAGCACGGTTTTGGAGCGATCATCGCTCCGGCGGGGCGTAGACGCCCGATTAGCTGAGCACTCCAGTATATCTATAAGAAACAACATGAAGTGAAAGGTCATAACGTGTTATATAACAATAATATAAAGAACTATAAAAACCGCCTTCAGAGAGCGGTTTTCGTAGCTGTTTGTTGTTCGCTTATTCATGTATCAGGGCCCAGTTTGGTTGGAGCACAGGCCCAACGCGATACGATCGATGTTTTGTTCGTCGGTAATAGCTACATCTACTACAATGATCTTCCGAGTCAGTTAGAGGCATTCTCCACAGCAATACCGAGTGGTCCGGTCCTTCGCTCTGTTCAGCATACACACGGTGGTTTTTCTCTCAGGCGTCATCTCGAGGACGGTCATTTACCTGGGGTTTGGGCTCGAGACTCGTGGGATGTGGTCATCCTTCAGGAACAAAGCACGTTGGGCACCTCCTATGCTGATACTACGCTTGGAATTCTTGGTGATCCTGAGGCTTTTCATTCAGCGGCCCGTGAAGTAGTTGCTCAAGTTCGAGAAATCGGTGCCGAGCCCTGGTTTTACATGACGTGGGCAAAGAAGGCTTACCCGGATCAAATTGCAGCGTTATCTGATGCCTATACTTCGATCGGTGAAGAGTTGGGTGGCCCTGTCATGCCCGCGGGTCTCGCTTGGGAGCAGGTAGGCAGGGAAAGACCGGATCTAGACTTGTTCACTACCGATGGATCCCACCCCAGTCCGATCGGTAGCTATCTGGTCGCGAGTGTGATGTATGCTGCACTTACCGGGAGCGATCTGTCGGGGGCACCCTCTACGAGCATACAACAGTCCCGTCCGACCGGCAGTCGCACGGTAGTCGCACTGGATGAAGCAGACGCGGCGTATCTGCGAGACGTAGCGACGGGGGTCGTCCGAGAATTTAAATCCAATGCGGATCACTCAGGTGAGTGGCGCTACATCGGAGCCGACGCTGCACACACTCGTTACTCGCCTCTCGATCAGATCAACGCCGACAACTTCGAAGACCTCGAGGTGGCTTGGATTTGGCGCGGTGACAACTATGGCCCACGTCCGCTCGCGGTATCTCGTTCGACTCCACTCTACATAGATGGGATGCTCTACACGGTTGCAGGCGAGCGGAGAACTGTGGCCGCGATCGATCCAGAAACAGGTGAGACCATCTGGGTCTTCCGTGAGCCGCATACCACGCGTTTTGATCGCGGAATGCGTAACGGCTACGGCAAGGGCGTAGCATATGGTGAAATCGACGGACGTGGCGTCATCTATATCACAAGTCCAGCGTTCTTCCTTTATGCGCTAGACGCGAAAACCGGTGTACCTATTGAGGATTGGGGCACTCCTGTGCCTCTCGCCGGCTTCCCCCAGACCGGGGTAGTGGATCTACTTCCTGACCTTATCAGGGATTGGGAACCGTGGGAGACATGGGATGGTGGCCCGTACGATCCGGACTTCGGGATCCCTCGTGAGTTAGGACACATCACGAACTCTTCACCACCGATTGTCGTGAACGATGTTGTGATTGTCGGCAACTCAGCAGAGCAGGGTTACAACCAGACACGGATCGAAATGGTGCCCGGTGATATCCTGGCCTATGACAGCCGGACGGGTAAGCACAAATGGAAATTCCACGTGATCCCTAGGCCAGGAGAATTCGGTCACGACACCTGGAAAAACGATTCCTGGAAATGGACCGGTGACGTCTCCTCTTGGGCGCCGATGTCGTCCGACCCAGTACGTGGGTTGGTGTACATCCCCACGAATCCGCCGACGATCGATTTCTTCGGAGGGTTCCGTGAAGGTGATGGCTTATTCGGCACGAGTGTCATCGCACTCGATGTGGAGACCGGCAATCGTGCCTGGCACTTCCAGACCGTGCATCACGATATCTGGAACTTCGATAACCCCACGGCTCCGATTTCACTCGATGTGATGATCGAAGGTGAGTCGACCCCGATCGTTGTCCAAACCACGAAGCAAGGTTGGGCGTTCACGTTCAACCGTGAAACGGGTGAGCCGATTTGGCCGATTGAAGAGAGACCGGTTCCGCAGTCAGAGGTTCCGGGTGAGAACCTGTCACCAACACAACCGGCTCCGACGAAGCCAGCTGCGTATGAGATGCAGGGGCTCACTGAAGACGATCTGATAGACTTTACTCCGGAACTTCGTGCTGAAGCGCTCGAGATTGTAAGCAACTACAGGATCGGCCCGATCTTTAATCCACCGATCCAGACGGGACATCCGTCGGGCCTGCGCTCGTTCGTGAGTTGCCCGAGTGGTGCTACGAACATCAATGGGCCGACTTCCGCGGATCCGGAGCTGGGCATCCTGTTCGTCTCTACCCGCAGAGGGTGTAGATCGGAAAACATCGTGCCCGGTGAAGATCTGGATTTACCTGAGGACATCATGACCACGGGTACGACGATCGCTGAGTGGGCTGTCGCGAATCGTGGAGATTTCGCTGGCCCACAAGGTCTTCCGGTGTTCAAACCTCCGTACAGCCAAGTTGTGGCGATCGATATGAACACGGGCGAACATCTGTGGGCTGTACCGAACGGGGACACACCCGACTACATACGGAACCATCGTTTACTGCAGGGTCTCGATATCCCGAATACCGGTCGGCTTTCTTATCCGATCACCATGGTCACGCCGACGCTGCTACTTACAGCGGAAGGCGCAGGCGGTGCATCTGTACTACATGGTGTAGATAAGATGACCGGCGAACGTTTGGGTACAGTCGAACTACCAGCACCTGGGCAGTACGGCATGATGGGATTCATGCATGAAGGTCAGCAGTATGTCGTGGTTCAGATCGCAGGGTCGGGGCTGGCGGGATCCTTGGTAGCGCTCAGACTACCTTGACTTGCGATATCTAAGAGTGTGCCAGCGGGGGATCACCTTATGAACAGAGCCGGACCCAGTTGGCTTCGTATTGGGGCCGAATTCTTGATCATTGTTGCCGGAGTATCGATATCGTTGGCGGCTGAACGCTGGCGCCAAGCTACGGAAGATCGAGAAGCAGAGCAGACTTTGCTGTCCGGGCTTGAGGTAGACCTCGAATCGGACGCTGGAGAGTTGGAGTCTCTCGCGCGGAACGCACGGAACTGGGATCGGACAGCACAGTGGGTAAGCCTTAACGAGGATCGTTCGGATGTTCCGACCGACAGTGTAGCGTTGATGTTCCAGCCGTTTGGTGTCACAAGCTTCTATCAGCCGGTCCGAGCAGCTTACTCTGGAGCGATCGGTAGCGGAGGGATCTCTCTGATCTTGGAAGATTCACTGCGCATGGCTGTCATAAACTACTATGAGGTGCGGCAGCCCTGGATTCTTCAGTTTTTCAACTTGGTCTTCGACAACTGGAGAAAATGGTATGACATTTCGGCGCCGTACTTGAACTGGGGCATCCAGCCTAGCGATACCACAATGTTTGCAGCGATCCGCTCGAGCAATCCGCCGGAACTAAGGGAGTCGTGGACAACGATCTCATCTGATGCCGCTTTTATGGGGCATATCGATATTACCGGCATGTTGGGGGGGAATGCATCGCTGCGCATCGACCAAGCCCTAGCAGAGAATCGAGCCTTGAGAGAGCGGATACGCGCACAGTTGGAGCGGTGACCGTACCGACGACTCCTCTAAGAGTTAGGCCTTCCCATTCTGAAGTGGTGCGGTATCGGGCATAGCCTTATTCAGGATTGTGTACACTGGGCAGAATTTCGTGATTGGGCTCGCTATTTGAAGGATAGCCACTCCGACAGCTACATAGATCCAAGTAACGCCAACTTGATCAGCAAGAGCGACGGAGGCTAAATACGTCAGTCCCACGATCCCATCATGGACCCTCACTTTAACTATATCTCTTTCGCTCATGAGTCTTCCTTTAGTGGATGCTCTGATTGTAGTGCAGCTGCAGCTCAGGCAGGCTAGCGCCTTCCTCCGATCTCAGGGGGCCTGAACGGAACGTACCTCACCATACGCATACGGTTTATTTCTCCTGCGTAAATATTTCCGTCGAAGTCGACGCCGAGAAATTCGATGCCAGGTCCATTGTCTTCCTCATACTGCGGGATGAAGTGCGTGACCCATGCTTGTTCAGTCTTGAGGTCTCCGATTCGGATGCCTTTTTCCCAGCCAAAATTGCTGCGCCATGGATCTGGGGGACCAGTGCGCAGGATCCCTGATAGTCCGTCTCCGGCATAAAGGATGTCGTTGCGATCAATGAACAGGCCGCTCGGTTTACCGTAATGGGTCCAGATGTAGAGGAGCTCACCATCGGGATCAAACACCTGGATGCGGCTGTTGCCTCGATCGGCGACAAACACTCGGCCCTGGGAATCGATCTTGATATCGTGCGGATCACTGAAGCTTCCAGCTTCTTTGCTTTCCGAGCCAACGCCACCACCTACGTCCATCAGGAAGGTGCCGTCACTTGCGAGTCTGACGATCCGGTTGTTGCCACCACGGTGTCCGTCCGCGATCCAGATATCACCATTCGGTGCAACCGCTACACCGGACGGTCCATTGAAATGGGTCTCGTCATTTCCCCAGACACCTGCCTCACCTATCCGCATCACGACTTCACCCTGTCTTGTGAGCTTAAGGATCTGATGGCCGATGCCCATGCTTTCGCCGAGCGTAGCACGGGCGTCTCCGTGTGATCCACCTTCGGTCACCCATAGGAAGCCATCATCATCTAGATCGAATCCGTGCGGGAACGCGAACAGCCCTCGTCCGAAGCTCTCCACCAAATTCCCATCTAGATCAAACTTCAGGATTGGGTCGAGATCCGTCCCCGCGCATTGGTTTGCTCCACACCGGTCGAGGATCCATAGGTGTTCGCCATCGGGATCGGGAATGACACCGCTAATGATCCCAAGACTTCTTCCCTCAGGAAGATTCTCCCAACCGGTGCTCGCACGGTACGGATTATTTGTCGAGATTTGCGCACTCAGATCGGCAACCAATACAGAGTTCAACAAGCAAACGCTGATTAGGACCGAGAGGCCTATTCGTTGTAGGTGTCGCATTCCGGGCATGTTCACATTCTTCTCCTCAGTCTCGGACACGGTTCGACCTACTCCTTAAGAGATTCAGTTCATGAGGAAGATGACGGCCACAACAGCCATCGACACGAGGCCGAAATAGGAAAAGGCTAGCATCGCCTTACCGGGCTGGTGTTCCTTGGGAACGTGTGGAGACGTCACCGCTTTCAGGTTCAGGTAGCCTAGAATCGGACCGGCTATGAATGAGATGATCGTGATGAGATCGATCATCTGTGTCAGGCTGCTCACGAAGAAGTGAAGGAACAGCGTCATCAACACGCCGATCCCGATGATAGCAATCCAGTAAGGTTCGGAGATGTCAGCGTTGGCGGTTTGGTCAGGGTTATCTGTCTTGATGACCTTGATTGCCCGATCAATAGCTCTCGGATAGCCGTCCATCACAGTGAGCGTAGTCGAAAACATCGCCGTGACCGCGGCGGTGACCACGATCGGCCCAGCCCAGCCGCCGAGTGTGCTTTCATATAACGCGATCAACTGTGTAGAAAATCCAGCTGGTGAAGCGCTGAATTCTTCACCCGATCCGTACATCACGACCGCACCGAGAATCAGAAAAGCGAATGCGAGGACTCCCGTGCCCACGTAGGCGATGTTGAAATCAAGACGGGCCGTAGAAACACTCGTACGTACGTTGGTCGACTTATCCTTTGCGAGCGTCCAGAGCGAGCTGAGCGTTGCAGCTTCTATACCCACGGGCATCCATCCGGCTAGGGCGATCATGAACGCCAATGTCACCGTACCCTCTGAGGGCACGAGTGGAATCAACCTCAGATCTGAAAAATCTGCTTGAGGAAGAAGGAGGGAGGCCGCGACGAGTGTGGACAGCGCTAGCAGGAGTACAACGCCTTTGATCAAGAGGTCTAGGGCTTTGTAATGCCCGACCCAGAGCAGCAAGACGCAGCCCGTGTAGACAACAGCCGAAGCCAGGGTAGGGGAGAAGCTGGTCCCGAGTGCGTACTGAAACAGAGCTTCCGTGAAGAGCAGAATTCCTGCATTCGTGAACACTACAGTGCTGAGCATGATGAGTAGATACAGCCACACGGCCCAGCGCCCGACCCTCCTGTAGCCTTCTACCAGACTCTCTCCGGTGGCTGCGGCGTATCGGGGACCGAACTCGAAGAACGGATACTTCAGAATGAGCGCGAAGATGATCACACCCGCCAGAGCAAAACCCGCAGTGGCACCTGCTCGTGTCGACTGGACGAGATGCGATACCCCGATTGCGCTGCCGGCCCAGAGTAGACCTGGGCCGAAGCTCACAAAAAAGTTTTGCATCCCGGAGTCAGAACCTTGGACGCCTGACGTTTCGGGTTCGGTAGCTGAACTCATGCCTACTCCTATTTCACTTCAGGGTACAGGAATTAGTCCCGCGTCATTCGACGGGTGAACGCGCACTCGGAATTAGCTGAAGAGTTCTCTGTATCCTAACGAGTACCTGTGAAGGTGCCTCCGAGCATGCCGTCAGCGATATCCAAGCTGCCGCTCATCTTACCTTCGGCATCAACCGTACCACTATAAACGACTGGCACGCCTTGGCCCTGCAAGTCAGCCATAAACCTGATCGTGACGCTCGATCCGCTTACCGTCCCTCTGATATCATTTGTACCCAAGGCTTCGGACGAGTAGCGACCCGTCAGCGTCTCACCGTCTTGTACCAAGGTGAGCGATGGGTTGGTTACCGCCGCGTCAGTCGAGACCGTTAGGGTCCAAGCTCCTGCTACGTCAGCTGTCTGTGCACTGGCCTGTTCAGCGCTCGCTAATGTGAATGCCATCATACCGACAAGCAGAACACCGAGCACGCGGGGCGTGTGAGCATCTTTCATTTGGATCTCCTTCTCTTACGTGAGCTACAACCGGGAAACCGTACGGTGCTCGATCAGGTTTGGCTAGGATGGTGTCTCTGAAGCGAGGTTCTGTCTTCTCTCGGCGCTACTACTAGGGACACGTCCCCCATACCGGGCGAGCCAGAACCCAAGAGTCCGCCGAAGTATCGAAACTACCGGGCTTATTAGCGATATTAGAGACGCACCAGCCGCTCAAGTCCTGATTGAAAGGCCCAGAGTCTCCCGAAGCTCTGCTGCAGACATCCCTCGAACGTAGACTGGTGTGCCCCGATCGAATTCGCGGGCGCGCTCTAGGCCGCCAACAAATACGGGATCGAAGCCGGTATCTTCTACAAGCCTGGCTGTCACGCGCGCTGCTTCTTCATCATCTGCAGCGATCGGGATGCCGATCCGTTCTGGGCTTCGCGGAGCTTGCTGTACTTGTATCCAGCTGACGCAACTGAATGAACGTACGAGACGCACACCAGGCAGGAAGTTTGCTGAAGCAACTCCAGTTCCGAGCGCGATCGCAGCGTCCGCCATTGGACCGTCACGGTCCGCGCGTGGGTTACCGCAGTCGATCACGATCTTGCCTTGCATGAGCGATGAATAATCACGTCCTACCTGAGGAAGTGCCGCGTAGGGTACCGCAATCAGGATCACGTCACCGAACCTTGCTGCTGCATCGGGTAGCCCTGCTTGAGCGTGTTCACCTGCTGAGGCAACGAGGTCGGTGAGTTCTTCGGGGTGCCGAGACGAGAAAAAGATGTGATGTCCTGCTTCAGCCCACTTTAGGCCTACAGCGCCACCGATGCGTCCCGAGCCGATGATCCCGATACGGAGAGGTTCTTGACTGTTAAGGATGACTTCAGAGACTGCAGGTAGCTGTCCTGCGGCGAGTCCAGCAAATGCTGCTCCCGCACCCTGCAGGAAGTTCTTTCTCGTGATCTGTTTGTTATAGCTCTTGGCCAATGTGTCCTCCCGAGCAACGACCCATTTCGAAGGTTCAAGATGTATACCGTGACTGTGTCTACGCCAGCCGATAGCAGAGTTATCCGGGATTGCTGACCTGGATCGGGGTCGAGCTAGCAGCAGAGATTCCGTTTCCTAGTTCACCGTAGGATCCTAGCCCCCAGCAGTACGCCGTATTTGAAGTCGTGACACCGCACGTGTGGTAGCCTCCAGCAGAGATTGAGCGCCAGACGTGTGCGTCGATGACGGTCTGCGGTTCCCGCCGCTGGGTTATCGTGCCGTCACCCAGGCGCCCGGAGTCATTGAATCCCCAACAATAGCCTGCACTCGAGCTACTCACACCGCACGTGTGTTCGTTGCCACCTGAGAGCGAGTTCCAATTCAGCGAACCACTCACGAGCATCGGAACAGGCTGATCTGTGCTTGTTGCGTTTCCCAGTCTCCTATTCGCGTTCGATCCCCAGCAGTAGGCTTGCTCTGAGTTTGTAACAGCGCATGTGTGATTTTCTCCACCGGAAATCGATTGCCACATATGTCCACCACTGACTGACGTCGGGGTTAAGCGATTGCTGTTCGCATCATCCCCAATTTGGCCGTACAGATTTTTGCCCCAGCAATAAGCCTCGGAAGATGCAGTCAGTGCACAGGTATGGCTGCCACCGGCAGAAATCGATTGCCAAGTTTGTGCTGAACCGACAGAGGTCGGCGTGAGTTGATTTACGGTGGTGCCATTACCGATTTCACCATTTGTGTTTGCTCCCCAACAGGACACGCCGTCTGCATTTGTGAGAGCGCACGTATGATGGCCACCAGCCGAAATCGATTGCCAGCCTGGTTGGCTGCTAAGCAAGGTCGGTAGTGAGCGGTCAGTTTCCGTACCGTCACCGAGCCGGCCAAAAAGATTGCGCCCCCAGCAGAGTGCTTCATCAGAAGTAGTTACCCCGCAGGTATGGCTTTCTCCGGCGGAGATCGACCTCCAGGTATGTCCGCCACTGACTGCGGTTGGAATGGAGCGGCCGCTACCTGTGCCGTCACCGAGTTGTCCCCAATCATTGCTTCCCCAGCAGTAGGCTACCCCGGTGACCATAAGGCCACAGGAGTGAATTTGACCCGCGGTGATCGATCCCCAGAGCGCAATCGCAACCCTGGCTTCAGCCTTCAAGGATCCTAGTGTTGCTGTGATCGTCGCAGATCCGACTCCGTATGATTGAATAAGGCCACCAGAAGAAACTCCAGCGACACTGGCATCTGAAGTTGTCCATACGACAGGGCTGTCGTTTATCGTGTTTTGGTTTTTATCACGGACCGTTGCTATGACTCGAGTCGTGTCACCAACGCTGTAAAAGTGTACGACTGTATCTGAGAGCTCGAGGCTTGTGGGAGTCTGAATGACCGTGACCGCTGCTGTTCCGTTCGCTGAGCCGGCCGAAGCGGTCACTGCCGATGTTCCAGGACCGACCGCGGTCACGAGGCCTGAAGATGAAACAGTCGCGATTCCCCGGTCTGACGCAGTCCAGGTGATCGTGTCGTTACTCATTACGTTCCCGTGTTGATCCTTGACTGTGGCATTCACGCGCAGGTCATCACCCAAGCCATCGAACGTGACTTCCGAAGGCGACAGCATGATTGTTGTGGCCACAGATGGGGCCGTGAGCAAGTCACAGGCTGTTAGCGACAGCACGGCGACAAGCACGGATCGACTCACTAGAGTGCGTGTGTAGGGCAGGAATCGCATTAGGCTAACATCGGACGGACTTAGTCGACTGCAAACACTTACGCTGAAGAGAGGTCGAGCCCGTCTATCCGTTAGATGGACTCAGGCCCGAGATATTCCAGGTCCAGCGCGACGTCGAGCGCTGGAGCAGAGTGAGTAATCCAGCCGACGGAAATCATGTCTACACCGGTCTTCGCGACTTCGCGGACGGTCGCAATCGTGATGCCGCCTGAGGCTTCAGTACGGCACCGTCCGTCAGTTATGAGTACGGCCTCTCGCATTTCGTTCACGCTCATATTATCGAGCATGACGATGTCTGCTCCTGCAGCGATTGCAGCCTCAAGTTGTTCTGTTGATTCAACTTCGATTTCGATACTGGTGCCGGGTCCAACCGCGTCGCGAGCTTGCTTGACTGCCGCTTCAGGTGATCCAGCTACAGCGATGTGATTGTCTTTGATCAATACGGCGTCATACAGCCCCATTCGGTGGTTTCGTCCTCCGCCGGCCTGAACTGCTGCTTTCTGTAATGCCCTAAGCCCTGGGACTGTCTTCCTTGTATCGACTAGGCTGGCATTCGTACCTGCAATTTGATCAACAAGTTCGCGTGTAGCTGTCGCGACCCCACTGAGTTGCCCTAACAAGTTCAATGCCACGCGCTCTGCGGCCAGCAATGAGCGGGCTGATCCAGTTACGATCGCGAGCAGCGAGCCTGCCTCGACAAGCGCCCCATCCTGAACAAGGGATTCCGTATGCACTTCAGGATCGACGATGGTAAATGTGCGGAGCATCACTTCAAGTCCGGCGATGGTTCCGGGTGCACGAGCGACGACATGTGCTTGAGCGGTCGTCTCTTCAGGGACAACCGCTCTTGAGGTGATATCTCCAGCGTCTCCTAGATCTTCCTCGAGAGCCAGGCGAAGAAAGCGATCCGCGTCCGTGGGGTCGGTCAGGCGCGGACCTCCAACATCCGCTCGACCGAGGCGCGTGCGCGTTCAGCTACGGTCGGATCTACGATGACCTCATGCTGCATGTCGCGCAGGCTGTCTCTGATGCCTGTGAGCGTGATGCGTTTCATGTGAGGACACAGGTTACAGGGTTGGGTAAACTTAATTTCTGGAAATTCAGCAGCGACGTTATCACTCATCGAGCATTCGGTAACCATGACCACCTGTCTTGGTTGCTCGGTCTCCACCCACTGGATCATCCCTGAGGTGGATCCAACGAAATCTGCTTCTTCAAGGACATCTGGTGGACACTCTGGATGTGCGATGATTTGAATCCCTGGGTGCATGTCACGGTAGGCATGTAGTTCTTCCCCAGAGAATCGCTCGTGCACCATACACGAACCTTCCCAGACTATGATGTCTATGTCGGTTTGGCTGGCGACCCATTGGCCGAGGAATCGGTCAGGTAGAAAGATCACGCGGTCAGCGCCCAAGGATTCAACGACCTGGACCGCGTTGCCTGAAGTACAGCAGATATCAGATTCGGCCTTTACCTCGGCGGAAGTGTTCACGTACGTGACGACCGGCACCCCTGGGTACCTTTCACGTAGCAAACGGACATCAGCACCAGTGATCGCCTCAGCCAGTGAACAACCGGCTTCCATATCGGGGATGAGCACCGTTTTGCACTCATTCACGATCTTTGCGGTTTCGGCCATGAAATGTACGCCAGCCATCAAGATGACTTCCGCGTCGGTCTTTTTGGCCAGACGGGCAAGGGCAAGAGAATCCCCTTTCATGTCTGAGACACCATGATAGATGTCTGGCGTCATATAGTTATGCGCCAACACGACAGCATTACGGGCCCGTTTAAGCTCGTCGATTTCCTCGATCACGGGTGTGAGCGCCGCAATCTCAATCTCCGGGAGGACGCCGTCGAGGCGTTCATGGGGATCCAACCGTGTCACCGTAGGACTCACAAAAGCTCCTCGGTTCTAATTAATGCTGAAAAAGACTGTGACCGAAACATATCAGACTGTAATACACTCTGGGCTAGCGATGGATTCAGCTAATGCTTGCTAATACGGTCCTGTTCCGCACTTTCGTTCTATCTAGTCTGTCTCTATTCAGTGGACCGGAAATATAGCACCGGCCTTGAGCCGGCGTCAGCACTAGGAAGGAAGAAGAGTCCGATAAAGTATTTTGAGGGGAGAGCCTGTTATGAGCAGCACATCACTTATGTATTCGTTGAAGCTGGGGGTTGGGATCGCATTTTTCGGGCTCCTAGGACTTTTGGCCGCGTGTGCTGATCAGATTAGTGAGCAAGAAGTTAGCGGGGTCCAGGTCCCAGTATTTGAGGTTAACCCGCTATGGCCCAAGCCACTCCCAAATCATTGGGTCATCGGATCAACGATCGGTGTATCTGTAGATTCTCGAGACCATGTATGGATCATTCATCGACAAGCTACGATCGATGAGAGAACCGAACTCAACGTGCTTCATGAACCAGTTTCGGCAGAGTGCTGTGCTCCGGCCCCCCCGGTTCTGGAGTTTGATTCGGAAGGAAACCTGGTCGGCTGGTGGGGCGGCCCTGGTGACGGATATGATTGGCCATCATCGAACCACGGGATCACGGTCGATCACATGGACAACGTCTGGATCGGAGGTAATGGTCCTGATGATGGGCACATCCTGAAATTCACACGTGACGGCAACTTCCTATTGCAACTGGGTCGACCGGGCGTTGGCACAGGCAGCAATGATCCGGAAAACTTTGGTAGAGTGGCCGAAGTCTCGATTGACCCAGACGGAGATGAGGTTTTCGTCGCGGATGGGTACGGCAACAAGCGTGTTGCGGTCCTTGATATCCAGACTGGGGCACTGAAGCGCTATTGGGGTGCATACGGAAACCGGCCGGATGATGCACCTGTTCCTCCGTACCGCCCTGAGGATCCTCCGGCTCAGCAATTCCGTAGCCCGCTACACTGTGCTGAGATATCAGATGACGGTCTCGTGTACGCTTGCGACCGTGCCAGCGATCGGATCCAGGTATTCATGCGAGACGGAACATTCGTGAGGGAGGCTTTCGTAGCGACTGAAACACTTGGATCTGGGTCAGCCTGGGATATCGCGCTTTCCCGTGATTCAGAGCAGCGGTTCCTTTATTTGGCGGATGGCTCGAACAAAAAGGTGCACATCCTGGACAGAGAGACGCTTGAGGTCCTGACGACTTTCGGGGATGGCGGTCGCCAACCTGGCCAATTCATTGGCGTACACAGCATCGCGACTGATTCCGAAGGCAACATCTATACGACAGAGACTTACGAGGGAAAGAGGTTGCAGAAGTTCGTCTTCCGAGGCCTCGGCACGGTCAGAGAAGCAGATCAAGGCGTGGTCTGGCCAAACTAAGGTGGTTGAATCTGTCAGAAAGGGCTTGACCCTGGGCACAGGAGGGCGTCTATAATGGATCTGCTCCGTAAATTTAGACTTGCAGGGTAAGGCTAACTTAATGAAGAGAATGGCGTTGTTTCTGATAAGCTTCAGCTTAATAGGAGCCGCAGACGTGTATGCTCAGTCATCGAAGGATCTTGATGACTTAATGCGACGTGGGAACGTCTACTTAGATCCGGAAACCCGGGGGCCCTACACCGGTGCTGTTTTTGCGAGATTCGAAGAAGGGATGATTAGCGAAAGTGGGGTTCTTGAGGATGGAAAAAAGGATGGTCGCTACGAGTACTTCTATCTCAGCGGCCGTGTCAGGATGACTGAGACCTACAGTGCAGGCCTTCTTGAGGGTCCGACGGAGACGTACTTCAAGAATGAACAACTAGCAGATAAGGGCAGCTACCGAGAAGGTGAGTGGGATGGGCCCTATGAGGCATATTGGGTGCGTGGATGGTTAGCGGAACGAGGAAGCTGGAGCTTGGGTGAACGGTGCGGTGATTGGATCAGCTTCGGCCAAACGATTATGTATCCAGCCTGTCCAAACTAGTAATCAACGGGAAGGCTTCTCTCACCACCGGTCGAGGGAAGAGCTAAGGTTTATTGACAAGGGGGTAGCAGTATGACGCTGTCGCGACGAGATGCGATCAAGGTTTCTGGTTCAGCTGTGGCCGGTTTGTCCATGGGCGTAGTGAATCCAGAGAATGTCTTAGGCCAAACGGCACCCGAACAGGAGTGGCCAGATCAACTCGTCGAGGGAGACCTTAGGGTTCGAGCTGAATTACCGCTCAACTCAGACGGGTCAGCCCCAGAGCACCCAGAGAGTGCCGCCGGGGAACTGGTAGGAACAATCTGGCGTTTTTCATCTGATAGACGTCAGCCCCCCGCGGATATCGATTACGATTACAACAATCTTAGGATCAAACTTGATTCGCGTGGTCTAGCGAAGATGAGTGGCACCCTGAAATTCAGTGATCTTGAAGGTTTGCCTCGTCATTCGATGATCACACTACTGCAGTGTGGTGCGCCTCAGCCGACGGGTATCGTCAAATGGACGGGAGTGAGATTCAGTGATTTCGCAGACATGATCGGTGTGGGAGAACCCGCACACTATTGCCGGCTGATCTCACATGATGGCTACTATATCGATGAGGAGATGCCGACGCTGCGCCATCCTCAAGTTATGCTCGCTTGGATGATGAACGATGAACCTCTTCCGCCCGTCAACGGAGCACCAATCCGGTTGGTCATGCCGTTTCGGTACGGGGCGCGAAGCATCAAGGCGATCTCCGAGATCACCTTCGCTTCCCCCGGATTCTCAGCAAGAATCGGGGATTAACTCAGCACTAAGCAGTACATGACGAATTACTCATAGCACAGGGCCTGCATCATGACACACCCTGACCGCCGCACGTTTATCAGTCACGCCTTCGGTGCGGGCGCCCTATTTGCTGCAACTCCTGCCAACGCTATGACCCCGGGTAGGGTGCTTCTCCCGCCCAAAGGTCATGGGGCGGTACTAGATGAAGCCTACTGGGGTCTGGTAAAGGAAAGTTTTCCGCTCAGCCCTGGGCTCGTGTTAATGAACGCGGCTAACCTTTGTCCTTCTCCGTTTGTGGTTCAGGAGGCTGTTTTTGAATGGACCCGGGATGTGGACGCCGATGCTTCGTTCCAGAACCGCGCAAAGTTCTCATCCTTGCAAGAGGCCAGCCGAGAGGCAGTAGCGCGGCATATCGGAGCTGATCCGGAAGAAATCGCGCTAACACGTAACACTTCCGAGGGAAACAACACGGTGGTATCGGGGCTCGAGCTGACCGCTGGTGATGAAGTCTTACTCTGGGACCAAAATCATCCAACGAACTCAACCTCATGGGACGAACGGGCTAGCGTAGAGGGTTTTGAAGTTCGCCGGATTTCAACACCTCCGGCGTCAGAATCTCCTGGGGAGCTCATCGATGCGTTTCGGGATGCAATAACGAATAGGACAAAAGCACTTGCTTTCAGTCATGTATCGAACGCAACCGGTGTTCGTATTCCAGCCGCAGAGCTATGCAGCCTTGCTCGTTCTCGGGGGATCCTAACCCTGCTGGACGGTGCTCAATCATGTGGGGCCCTGAACATTGATGTGCATGAGATAGGATGCGACTTCTATACGGCGAGCAGCCATAAATGGTTAATGGGGCCGAAAGAGGCTGGAATTCTTTATGTCCGAGCGGAAACGATTGATCGTCTGAGGGCTTCGGATGTTGGCGTGGGATGGTCACGGGCGCTGGAGGGCGGAGCGCGGAAATACGAATCTTTGGGCCAAAGAGATGATGCGTGCGTGGCGGCGATCGAAAAAACGGTGGTGTTCCACGAGAGAATTGGTGCCGATGTGATCGAGGCTCGGCTTTTAGAAATCACACGGGCTCTCAAGGCTGGGCTCAGGGAACGCATCCCGACGGTTGAGTTCCACACGCCGATGGGAGATGAAACAAGTTCTGGGGTCATGGTCTTTCGGGTACCAGGCGCTGACATGAGCGCAGCCTATCAGACACTTTATTCTGAACACCGTGTCGGTGGCGCTGGTCGTGGCGGCGAATTCGATGGAATTCGACTCTCGCCCCACATTTATAACACGCTCGCGGATGTGGACTACGCAATTGACGCGATTGCCGAGGTGACGGCCTAAGTCCAGGAAGCTGTTCTAGGTATCGTGTGTGGCTTGCTTGCTTAAGCCGTTCTCTGACATGTTGCCACTCCTTTGGTGGCTTAACGCTAATAATCTTCGAACCCTAATCCCTCACTCGAACCTTTCATGGCCCATATCCCCTACGTCCCGTATGACGAAGCAGAGGGTCTTCTCGCTGAGCTCTACGAAAAATTCCGGGATAGCGACGGGATATTGGACAACATTATCAGGGTTCACTCACTGAACCCTCGTTCGATGAAGGATCATATCGAGCTTTATTCACATCTGATGCGGGGTCCATCTCCTTTGAGTCGGATCCAACGTGAAATGGTTGCAGTCACAGTAAGCGCGGTGAATGGATGCTTTTACTGAATCAACCACCACGGAGCGGGCCTCCGTACGCTGCTTGGTTCAGCCGAGATCCCGCGCGCACTGGCTCGGGACTATACAGAGGCAGAATTGACCCCTGAAGATCGGGCGATGCTTGACTACGCGGTAAAGCTCACGCTCACACCGCACGGTGTTACGGAAGCCGATGTCTCCACTTTGCGTTCATCCGGGTTCGACGAAACTGCGATCCTGGACCTTTGCCAAGTTGTATCTTACTACAACTATGTGAACCGCTTGGCGGACGGCCTTGGGGTGGAGCTGGAGAAGTTTTGGGAGGCAAAAGAATTAACGATGACTCAAGAAGAATTCGATTCAAAGCTGGCAGAGAGGAGGTAGGGATTGGCACTCGCTAGTGAAGTAGTTCTTGATGGGCTTACGCTAACCCTTGAAGACGTCGAGCGCGTGGCCTTGGACTTATCCGTCCGTGTTCGCTTAAGCGATGAGGCAGCCGAGCGAATGGTGGCTTCACGCAAATTCATCGAGGAGTTGGTTGAGACGGGTGAGCCCGTCTATGGCGTAACAACCGGATTCGGTCGACTAGCAGACGTGGCAGTTGCTCCTGATGAGCGAGAGGCTCTTCAAAGGAATCTTGTGAGGAGCCACGCCTCTGGCGTTGGGTCAGCGATGGATCGCGCTTCAGTACGGGCATTAATGCTGCTTCGCGCAAATGCGCTTGCTCGAGGGAATTCAGGATGCCGAGTGCTGGTTGTTGAACAGTTATTGCAGTTACTCAATGCCGGGATCCATCCACGTGTGCCTGAGTTTGGTTCTGTAGGTGCAAGTGGTGATCTAGCTCCCTTGGCCCATGTAGCGCTTGGATTATTGGGAGAAGGTCTCGCAGAGTATTCCGGTGATGAACAATCAGTCGAAACGGCTATGGCGACGAAAGGGATTGCTCCGCTTACGCTAGGATCTAAAGAGGGATTGGCCCTGATCAATGGAACGCAGGCAACGACCGGTCTCGGACTTTTAGCGCTGAAGGCAGCCGAGCGTGCTGTGGAGGTGACCGAAGTAGCCGGTGCGATGTCTTTAGAGGCTCTGCTGGGTACCCCGGAACCGTTCCGAAAAGAAATCCATGAAGCTCGCCCACACAAAGGGCAGGGGATCTCCGCTTCAAGATTGCGCACGCTGTTGGTTGATTCAGAGATCCGCGCATCTCACCAAGAAGATGACCCTCGTGTGCAGGACGCGTACTCACTTAGGTGTATGCCTCAAGTACATGGAGCTGCGAGAGAAGCTTTTGGATACGTCCGTGGTATACTCGAAGTAGAAGCGAATAGTGCTACGGACAACCCACTCGTTTTTCCCTCAGCCGAGGTGGTCGTGAGTGGCGGGAATTTTCATGCTCAAATTGTAGCGCAAGCTTTGGATCTACTGACTATCGCGGTCACTGATCTAGCGGCGATTTCAGAGCGTAGAATTGAGCGAATGCTCAACCCTGATCTTTCCATAGGGTTGCCGGCGTTCTTAGCGAAACGGCCTGGTGTCGAAAGCGGCTTTATGATTGCCCAGGTAACCGCCGTGGATCTCTTGAGCGAACTCAGAATTCTCGCACATCCGGCGAGTGTTGACTCGGTCACGACGAGCGCGAATCAGGAAGATCATGTGTCTATGGGACTGGGTGCAGCGCGAAAGGCGAAGCGAGCTGTGGGATTGCTTGAGCAGGTATTAGCAACCGAACTGATGTGTGCCGCTCAGGGAATTGACTACCGGCGTCCTCTCACGGGAGGCCGCGGTGTGGAGATAGCTCACCAAAGAATTCGGACAGTTGTGAACGAACTCGAACATGATCGATCTCTCGGGCCTGATTTAGATGCACTCACTAACCTCGTGCGCTACGGTGACCTCTCACGTATTGCTGAAGAGATGGCCGGATGACAGATCTCGGTATTCGTAGTGTGAGAGCGCCTCGGGGCACTGAGGTTTCCTGCAAAGGATGGGCTCAGGAGGCTGCTCTTCGGATGATCATGAACAACCTCGATCCTGAGGTTGCCGAGCAGCCGGACGCCTTGATCGTGTACGGCGGAACTGGCAAAGCTGCACGTAGTTGGGAAGCGTTCGATGCCATCGTTCGGAGCCTCAAGACTCTTGAAGCGGATGAGACGCTCTTGATTCAGTCGGGCAAACCCGTGGGTGTCTTTCGGACACATGAACATGCCCCACGCGTTCTGATCGCGAATGCGAACCTCGTGGGCCGTTGGGCCACGTGGGAGCATTTCCAGGAATTGGATCGCAAGGGCCTCATGATGTACGGGCAAATGACGGCTGGTTCTTGGATCTACATCGGGACACAGGGGATTTTACAAGGCACGTACGAGACGTTCGGTGTCCTTGCGCAAAAGCACTTTCAGGCTTCCTTGAAAGGGCGTTGGGTGCTCACCGGCGGAATGGGTGGAATGGGTGGTGCTCAGCCTCTCGCAGCGACCATGAATGAAGGTGTACTGCTGTGTGTCGAAGTCGATCCCGATCGGATTCAACGCCGGCTTGATACCGATTACTGCGACCGAATGACCGATGACATCGACGAGGCTTTGGGTTGGGTCGAAGAAGCCACATCATCTGGTATTGCTCTTTCCATAGGGCTCGTTGGTAATTGTGCTGAAGTGCTCCCGATCCTTGTCGAGCGAGGTGTGACTCCGGATGTCGTAACAGACCAGACTTCGGCACATGATCCGCTTAATGGCTATGTACCGGCTGGGCTTTCAGTCGCTGAGGCAGCGGCATTGAGAGAGTCTGATCCGAGTGAGTACGTACGGCGTTCGATGGACTCTATGCGGGTGCACTGCGAAGCGATCGTGGCCCTACAAGATGCGGGTGCGATCGCAGTGGACTATGGAAACAACTTGCGGGGCTATGCACAGGACGCGGGCTTTGAAAATGCATTCGCGTATCCGGGTTTTGTGCCTGCATATATCAGGGACCTCTTTTGCGAAGGTAAGGGCCCGTTTAGATGGGTAGCACTTTCAGGTGACCCGAACGATATCTATCGCACAGATGAGCTGGTGCTCGAGATGTTTCCTGAAGACGAGCACCTGTGTCGCTGGATCAAGATGGCACAAGAAAGGGTGACCTTTCAGGGGCTGCCTGCTCGGATCTGCTGGCTAGGCCAGGGAGCGCGAGCACGCTTTGGTGTTGCGATGAACGAACTGGTGGGCACGGGCGAGATTAGCGCACCGATCGTGATTGGGCGCGACCATCTGGATACCGGATCCGTGGCATCTCCCAACCGAGAAACCGAGGCGATGAAGGACGGCACTGATGCTGTAGCTGATTGGCCGATTCTTAATGCACTTCTCAATACAGCTTCGGGAGCAAGTTGGGTATCGTTTCACCACGGTGGAGGAGTCGGCATCGGGAACTCGCTTCATGCCGGCCAAGTGCTTGTCGCTGACGGCACAGCGGAAATGGCGGAGAGAATCGAGCGTGTGCTGACCAACGATCCAGGGATCGGGGTAGCACGGCACGCTGACGCGGGTTATGAACTCGCTCGAGAAATTGCCAAACGAGAAGGCATTCAGATTCCAATGGATCCAAGCTAACTCTTTCCAGAGAGCATAGGTCATGGGAAAAACTAATCTTTGGACCCTGTATACGTCTCTTCAGGGACGCATTTCGAAAAGGACGTTCTTGCTGTGGTTTTTCCTGCCGAGTGCAGTGGCTTTGACCCTGGCAGCTTGGATCGACATGAGTCAGGGCTACTGGGTCCCACAAGGGTCTTCCGGGCTCCCAGGCGATATCTCGGACATCGGTCCTTGGTCCCTAGCGGGGCGCGTGCTGACGTTTTGGCCTGGGGTGGCCTGCATGGTTAAACGTCTACATGACTTGAACATGACGGGTAAGCATATGGCGGCAATATGTACCTTGTTTGCCCTGGCAATCCCTCTCTTTCTTTTCAATGGAACGGGATCCAATGTGCTTACACCGGGTCTGGCGGCAGCAGGAGTAGTGGTGGCGCTGGCTATTATTTACACACTGTACTTGGTGATCTCTTGCTGCTTTAGGCCAGGTACCGATGGACCGAACAACTACGGGTCTGATCCACTAGAAGAATAGGCTATCCAAAAGCAGACCACGGTCTTCTTGTTCTTAGATGAGGTAGTGCCATAGCTTCGCCGTCCTGAAGCTTGAGATCCCCTAGAACGGAGGTCATTTAAATGTCGATGGTCGTAGTTACAGCGCAGGTCGATGATGTCGCAGAGTGGGAAGAAAAATTCAGGACCCACGGTGATCTTTTTCTCAAACAGACGATTAGCAGGGTTGATTTGGGCTCAGCGGATGAGGATTACGTTGCGTGCGTATTTCATGCGGATGATCTAGATGCCTTCTTTGAGGTCCTGGGTTCTCCGGAGTCTGCAGAAGCTATGGAGGGAGACGGCGTCGATAGAGAATCGGTAAAGGTTTTTGTTATAGACCGGCGTTTTGATCCCTAACTGAACTCGACCGAACTCAGAGGATGGCAATCGTACAGTGTTTAGAATGCGGGGGTAACGTCTCGACGAGAGCGGAACCCTGTCCACACTGTGGGTACCCGGCAGAGAACTATCCGAGCATAGCTCAGAGTTGGGGGATTCTTGGGATCATGATCGGAACGCTCCTGTTTTTGGTCCCCGCACTGGTATTCGCCCCACTGCTATTCGGTCTCGATTTTAATGATATGAGCTCCGGTGCTCAGATTCTTATATCCGCACTACTGGGTACCGGCATCCCGTGTTGGATCGTCTATCATATAAGGAAGAAGAAGACCAACATCGGTTCGTTCAATCTCTCGATTGAAAATCCCCGAATCATTCCCTTGATCGTACTCGTTGCCATACCACTGAATCTGGGCATCGCAGGTCCTCTCATTGAGTTGGTTCCAATGACGGACTTTTTCCGTGAGATGATACGTGAAATGGTCCTGGAGATGGGCAGCGATCAGGGGCTTTTGATGTTCATAGCCCTGGTGATTGCTGCGCCGATTCTAGAAGAACTGATCTTCCGGGGGATCATGTTAGATGGGCTCCTGAGAATCTATTCTCCTACCAAAGCAGTAATCGTATCCAGCCTGCTGTTTGGTCTAATCCATCTCAATCCCGCACAGTTTGTTGGAGGTGCGCTCGTGGGTGGCTTTATGGGTTGGGTCTATGTCCATACCCGAAGTGTCTTGGCCACCATTCTCATCCATGCTTCGTTCAATCTTACGGCTTTTGCCGAGAGCTATTTCATAGATGTAGAGGAAGCGATAGACATGTCGTACGCAGAAGTTCTTGGGGGATGGACGAACTATGTTTTGGTTGTCCTCGGATCGATTGTTGTCACGCTGGGCTGTGTTTTTCTTCTTGATAAAGAATTCAAAAAACCTCCCCGGGCATTACAGCTCTGACGCTCCTCATCGTACAACTGTTTTTTGTGCGAAGTAGATCGCTAAATAGACAGGAGGGGTCCTGGCCGCTCATATGACCAAGACCCCTTTCTTAGTTCTGCCAAATACGTGCTTGCAGCTAGTTCATCTCGCCGTATGCGCCTGCTGTGTGCAGGATGATTTGAGCTACACCGTCCGTGATGCGTTCAACTGTAGACCAAAACCCATTTTGAGTGATAACGCCGTCAGGGTACACTGTTTCCCAGGTGCCATACGCGGCTACTAGGTCAGGCCCCAATATTTCATGGCCCAGCCTGACTGCAGTTTGAGTCGTTTGATAATCAGAACCATCTGGACCAAGTATGGCCTCAAAATGAGTGCGGATAGCGTTCTGCCCGTAAATCGGCTCAGGCCGTGACTCTAAGAAACTGACTGCATCTTCTGTGTAGCGAGTAGAGAGGGCGTCAGCATCCCCAGCGTTCCAAGAGGTGAGAAATAGTTCTACTGCAGTGTCTAGCGCTGCCACGATGGTTGCTTCGTCAGGCATCGCCATCGACTGGGAGTTACCATCGCTTGCTGGAGCACAGGCGGTAATAGTAAGAATTGATAACACCGGAAGAATTTTCCTCATGATACCTCTGGGTAATAGGAGTATGCCTTGAAGGCGCACAGATGCTTTGCCCCCTGTGCCTGAAACATCGGGTGGTGCGCAGATTAGGCGCAATGGTGAGGCTTCACCGGGCTAGGTAGCTGCCACAAATCAGGCTTTAGCTCGACACGGTCTCTCCGACGACCTTCACTCGTACTCGACGAGCATCACCAGGCAGGTATGAAAGAGGGAGGTCTTCAAGATCCACCACACGCAGGTTTTCACTATCCGCTCCTGCTGCGATCGCCCGATCGCGGGCAATGCTAGAAGCTCTTTCCAAAGCTTCTTCTCGTCCGAGACCACTGAAGACTTGATCGACTTCTCCACTCACTTGTGCGATCGCCGCACCGACGGCGTTGGCGACCGAGCCGTGCTCAAGTCTGATCACCTCACTGATGCCGGGAATCGAATCAGGCACCAGGAATGCGCCACCACCGACGGCAAGAAGAGGAAGAGGGGCTGCGTCTACCTTCATACGATCGATATTTGTTTCGATCATTTCATGGATTCTATCCATGGCCCAGCTGATAACTCCTTCATCTACAGAATGTATTGATGGTGGAGAGGATCCGATTTGACTTAGCCCAGCAGCGACACCTACGTCTGTTGCTGTAAGTTGCTCTCCTCCGAATACAAGAGCTTCAGTAGTAAGGCCGTATCCAACGCTTACTGGTCCTACTGTGTGATGTTCGGTGTCGACAAGTGAGCCACCACCTAACCCGATCGAGAGCAGATCCGGCATACGAAATAAGGTTCGTACACCACCGATCTCGACTACCGTGTTCGCTTCCCTGGGAAATCCTGCCTTGAGATGGCCAATATCTGTGGTTGTGCCCCCCACATCTACGACCATCGCGTCGTTGAGCCCTGAAAGATGGGCTGCGCCTCTCATGCTATTCGTTGGTCCGGAAGAGAATGAATACACCGGAAAGGCCTCAGCCTGATCAGCCCGCATTACGGTTCCATCGTTCTGAGTCAAATAGAGGGGCGCTTCAATACCACTCGTGTCCAAAGCTTCAGTAAAGGCAAGGGTTATGGACTGTGCGAGTCGGCGAAGACCGGCATTCAGTAAAGCCGCGTTTTCACGTTCAAGTAGCCCTACGCGCCCCAAGTTATGGGAAAGTGTCAGCTTTATGTCAGGACTCACTTCACGAAGGATTTCGGCGGCGCGTTCTTCACATTCCGAGGTAAGTGGGGAGAAGACAGCAACAATGGCCACCGAGTCGATTCCCTCATCTCGGAATCTCTTGGCAGCTTGGCGAATATCAGATTCGTTCAGGGGCATGAAAGGGCGGCCATCATACTCATGGCCACCTTCCACCATCACGACGCTACCGCGTACGTGGTCAGCTAAGCCTCTCGGCCAATCCGCGAATGGTGGAAGTGCTGCACCGCTGGGTAGCCCAATCCGGAGTGCACCGATGTGTTCTAGGTCACGGCGTTGGACGACTGCATTCGTGAAGTGCGTTGTTCCGATGACAACGGCATCGAGGGGTCCAGCCTCACCTTCCAATTCATCGAGCAGGGCAGTTAAGGCAGAGACGATACCAGACGTCACATCTTCGCTCGTCGGTTTCTTTACTGCAGCGAGCACACGATTCGTATCCACCAGCACAGCGTCGGTATTTGTGCCACCTACATCGACCCCAATGCGCCTCACGTTTCTTGGCCCTCAGCAAAGACAGATTTGAAGTCGAGGTCATATCCAAATGCACGAGGCCCTACGTGCTCGAGTCCCTTGGGTGTTGTTTGGATTTCGGGGGCTCTAAGCACAAGAATTTGAACACGCTGACCGTAGCGGATGGCTTCTGTTCCAATTGCCTCACCGGTCGTTGAATCCAGAACGGTGATGATATCGGGCACCATGACTCTCGGTTCCTCGTCGATCCAACCGATGCTGAACTCGTTTTGGAAGTCGAGTTTCATCTCATGACCCTTGTCTGCCTCAAGGCCTTCCAATTGTAAGTTTCCACGGAGGAACCCTTCAGTGGTTCTCCGATTGACTTCAACGATTTTTCCCTCAAACAGGATGCGTCCATCCTCGCAGTCGACCACGGCTTGGACCGGATTCTCTTTCGACTGACGCGCTTCATGTACTGCGCGTCCTATGCCTATGGCCTGGGAAAGCGTCCGGAGTATGCCCCACTCCTTCACCTCACGACCGGTGCGAGGCGCCTTGCACGTTGCTGCGGTTGAACCCGCTTCGGTACAGATCTTTCGACTGATGCGTTCCATCCATTTCCAAGTCGGTACTTTGGATACCACGGTCTCGACCCCTCTTGGGTCAGCTAAGGTTAGTGGGTACGGCCGAAGATCACCGATCGCGAAGCTACTCATCTGAGCTTCCGGGTACGCTCTTCCCATTGTATCGGCATCTAACACAGGAAGTCCTGTAAACGCTGCAACCATAAATGGTTGTATAGAGTTACTTCCACCAATTTCTAGTGACATAACTACATCAAAACCGTGCCCTACGTACTCCTCCATCATTTGCACAGCACGGGCTGCCACTCGGGGGTCGGTTAGCCGTTCTTCTCCAACTAACGGTGCACCCATCGTCGAAACCACAGCGATCCTGGCATCATCAGCAAGATCGTCAGGATCCATGAGTGATGTAGTTATTCCACTAGAGTAGAGCCTTTTCATCGCGAGTAGTGCGTGATAGGGATCACCGCCACCGCCGGCGCCCAGGATCCAAGCTCCTGTAGCCAGTAACTCAAGGTCTCGTTCGGTGATTTCTCTCATTTAGGGTATCTGGTTGAATATCAGGCGAGGATATCGGCGGCCCTTAAGCGTCACAAGGTAATAGGGGCTTTCGTGGACACAGTGCCCTCGGACGACATAAGCTGTCCGCCATGAATTTAAGGCTCGCTATCCTGACCATAGGGCAGACTCCCCGGAATGACATCCTACCGGAATTGACACGTTGGCTTCCAGATACGATCCAAGTGCAGGAATTCGGGGCCCTGGATGGTCAACCCGAAGAAGTGATTGAACGACTGCGTCCCGAGGCCTCTGAGCATCGTCTCGTTACTCGACTCGGGGATGGCAGGCAGGTGGTCGTCAGAAAATCCTGGATTGCGCATCGGTTACAGGACATGCTAGATGGGATCGATCCCCGGGACTATCTGGCCGTTGTTTTACTCTGTACAGGTGAATTTCCGGATCTTCATTTCGGTGGTCTCTTTGTCGATGCGCAGCATCTAGTTGATCACGGCATGCACGCGATTTGCGCCGGCGCAAATCGTATTGGTGTCCTTCTTCCGCTAATAGAACAGAGCCAAGAATTTCACTACAAGACGAGACTGGACCAGGAACTGCGATTCGCTGCCGCCTCCCCTTATGAGGGAGATGAACTTGCCGGTGCGGCCCAAGCCCTAAGCGATTGCGACGTCATCGTGATGCATTGTATGGGCTACACGGAAGCACAGCGGACGTCACTCGCTGCCTTAACTGGAAAACCGGTGCTGCTCGCTCGTAGACTCGTCGGAGCCGGGATCTCGCAAATCGTATGAACGACTTCCCAGACGATCAGGTAACGAGGATCGCTAAGGAGCATCCCTCGATCTTCGAGCCAGCTACCCTAGCCTTGGGCTTGCTGATGGCCGTCCTAGGTGGAGTGATTGGCATCCAGCTTCTTACCCGTGTTGGAATCACACCAAATAGTTCGGTAATCGGTGCGGTCATGGCGATGACGTTAGCCCGGATCCCCTTAGCGGTGTTCCGCCCATTCGGTAGCCTAGAGCGCCAAAACCTCTTACAGACAGTCATATCGGGCGCAACGTTCGGGGGCGCGAACGCTTTGCTGCTCCCGATAGGGATCCCTTGGGTTCTGGGTAGGCCAGATCTCGTGCTCCCGATGTTTTTAGGCGCATTTGCCGGGCTAGTAATCGATGCAACGATTCTTTATCGAATCTTTGATTCACCGGCCTATCCTGCCTCAGGACTTTGGCCTTCCGGTGTTGCTACAGCTGAAGTCCTAATCGCTGGTGACCAAGGGGGACGGAGGGCAGGCCTCCTCTTAGCGGGTGGCTCTGTGGGCGGGATCGGGCAGCTCTTCGGTATCCCGATGGACGTTTTTGGGGTCTGCTGGATCGGGAACGCCTACGCACTCTCCATGTTTGCAGTCGGCCTGTTACTCAGAGGTTACGCGCCAGCAGTAATAGGGGTCGACCTGAGTGAGATATATATGCCTCATGGGTTGATGATCGGAGCCGGTGCCGTTGCCCTCATTCAGGTGGTGATGATCGTAAGAGGCAATCTAAGCGACAGCAGTGGAGCTAGGGGTTCGCGTCCTTCGCGCACGAACCGGGTATTGATGGTTGGTTTTATGGCATTCGCTTTGGCAGCAGCTGGCCTACTTCTATCAGGTGGAGCGGCTTCCGAGATGAGTGTTGGCATGATTCTCGGGTTCATCGTATTCGCGGCTTTTGCAGCTCTGGCTTCGGAACTCGTCGTTGGACTTTCAGCGATGCACGCTGGCTGGTTTCCCGCCTTCGCGACGGCATTGATTTTTTTGGTGATCGGGATCTTAGTTGGATTCCCGGAAATTCCTTTGGCTCTTCTTGTGGGATTTGTTTCATCGACCGGTCCGGCATTCGCCGACATGGGCTATGACCTCAAGGCTGGCTGGATCTTGCGAGGCAAGGGTCGGGATCCGGAATGGGAACGTGCTGGGAGAAAGCAACAGTATTGGGCAGAACTCATAGGGTTCGGAGTAGCCGGGGCGCTCGTACTGATGGTTTATGAGAGTTATTTCCAGGCAGATCTCATTCCACCTCTCGATCGTGTGGTTGCAGCTACGATCTCAGCAGGAGCGGATCCGTTGCTTGCCAAGTCGCTGCTTATTTGGGCGATCCCTGGAGCGCTGGTTCAATGGATAGGAGGTCCATCACGGCAGTTGGGTGTCTTGCTTGCTACCGGGTTATTGATCCTGAATCCGATTGCGGGTTGGACGGCAGTTGTTGCATTAATCATTCGTGGTTTGTTGACCCGCAGATACGGGAAAGACGCGGAAAGCCCGATGTATATCGCAGCAGGTGGCTTCATCGCTGGATCTGCCCTGACCGGATTCGCGAGTAGTGCCTGGCAGGCGAGACGCTAGGAATGGAGGTGTGACGAAAATGCTAGAAGCTCTGAAAACATTGAACAGAGATATAATATGAAGAGACTTTACGTGCTGCCCACAGTAGGTATCTCTGTGCTCATCCTTCTGAGCGGATGTGACACACAGCCTGGAAGCGTATCCTCTGACCTGATCTTTACAAATGCATACCTGATTGATGGGACGGGTGAGTCTGGGCGGATGGCTGATGTTCGTGTTCGCGGTGATCGGATTCTGGAGATTGGAGATTTGACACCGACGGATGCAGAGACTGAGATCGACGCGACAGATTTGGTCCTCGCACCTGGCTTCATCGACACACATAGCCATCACGATGGTGGACTCGAAGAGGGCGGCGCACTTGCAGCTGTCAGTCAGGGTATCACTACAATCATCGCGGGTCAGGACGGTGGCTCCTCTCTGCCTCTCTCCGACTTCTTTACCAGTATGGAAACCGCAACTGTCGCCGTGAATGTAGCTGCGTACGTGGGACACAACTCTATTCGCAGAAGAGTGATGGGCGATGATTTTCGGCGCGAAGCCACCCTGGAAGAAATTGGGGAAATGAAGGTACTGCTTGAGAGTGAGCTCGAATCAGGAGCGCTCGGGCTATCCACCGGTCTCGAGTACGACCCGGGCATTTACTCAAGTACAGATGAGGTCGTGGAGCTGGCTCGTAGCGCTGCTTCTGTCGGGGGACGCTATATCAGCCATATGCGAAGCGAGGACCGGGCATTCTTTTCAGCTCTGGAAGAACTCCTGCACATCGGTCGGGAGACAGGTATCCCAGTGCAGGTCTCACACATGAAGCTCGCAATGAAGAGCTTGTGGGGACAAACAGGCAGGGTGCTTTCTATGCTCGACGCGGCCAGAGAGGAGGGCATAAATGTCACGGCAGACGTCTATCCGTACGAGTTTTGGCAGTCAACGATGACAGTTCTTTTCCCTGGTCGAGAGTTCACGCGAGAGGCTGCCACATTCGCACTTGAAGAATTGGCGCCCCCGGAGGGGATGTTTATCGCGGCGTTTGGGGCTGATCCTTCTTATGTCGGGATGTCACTAGCGGAGATCGCAGAGCTTCGTGGCAAAGATGCAGTCACCGTCTACCTAGAATTGATTGCTGAAGCCGAAGCCAGCGATGGTCGTGAGAGCATCATAGCAAGGAGCATGACGGAGACCGATATAGCCGAACTTCTTTCCTGGCCCTATACGAATGTCTCAAGTGATGGAGGTCTGAATGGTCGCCATCCACGCGGCTACGGGAGTTTTACTCGCGTACTGTCCCGACACGTGCGTGAGCGTGGGGAACTGTCGCTTGAGTCTGCGATCCGAAAGATGAGTTCATTAGCGGCAGAAAATACTGGACTTTTGGAGCGAGGTGAGATCAGAGAAGGCTATTTCGCCGACCTCGTGCTTTTCGATGCCGAGACGGTTCTAGACCGGGCGACACCAGATGAGCCCAATTTGACGTCCGTAGGTATCGTTGGAGTTTGGGTGAACGGGGCTCGTGTTTACAGCGCGGAAGGGGTTACTGGGAATCGACCGGGGCGTGTACTTCGAAGGGGAGACAATTGATGGAACACGGAGCTAGGAAGTATACCCGACTGTTAGCTGCGCTCTTTGTGCTACCCGTGATTGCCTGCGCACAAGGGGATTTCGATACAGCTGCCATCGATAACGTCTTCGCCGATTTCAACTCCGAAACTCCAGGATGCGCTCTAGGGGTCGTACAATCCGGCCAGCTTGTTTACGGACGCGGCTATGGTATGGCCAATCTCGAACACGATATCCCGATCAGTACCACATCTGTGTTCAGAATCGGATCAGTTTCGAAGCAGTTTGCAGCGGCAGTCGCTGCCCTAGCTGCGATGGAGGGATATCTCGATTTGGAGGATCTGCTCCAGAAATGGATTCCAGAATTACCCGATTACGGAGAACCCCTCACGCTACGGCATACTTTGAACCACACCAGCGGATTGAGGGATTACATCACTCTGATGAGCCTGAAGGGACTTCGGGGTGATGACTTCTATACCGTAGCTGAGCTCATCGAGGTTCAAGCACTACAAGAGGAACTTAATTTCTCATCAGGGTCTGAGTACCTGTACAGCAATTCAGGCTATGTGCTTGCAACCGAGGCCGTGGCACGAGCAGTGGGCAAGCCATTCAAGGATTACGCAGAGGAAGTTCTGTTCAGGCCACTGCAGATGAGTCATTCACACTTCCACGACGACCATAACCACATCGTCCCACTCAGAGCAGACGGATATTCGCCTCGCGGAGATGGTTTTCGAACAAATATGACAACGCTCGATATGATCGGAGACGGGGGTGTGTATACTTCGATCGATGACATGGTTCACTGGGTTACAGCGCTCGAACAGGATGGGATCAGGTCTGGCCTTACCCCAATACTTGAAACGAGAGGAGTCCTCAACTCTGGAGAGGAAATCTCTTATGCACTTGGCCAGACTCATGGCGAACACCGCGGCCTGGCGACAATCGGACATGGTGGTAGCTGGGTAGGCTTTCGGGCCGATGTGCTTCGTTTTCCTTCTCAGAGTACCAGTATCGTCACACTCTGTAATCGGTCAGATGCCAGTCCTTCTGGTCGTGCCATTCAGGTCGCTGATATCGTGCTTGCCGAGCACCTGGGTGCGATCTCCGAACTTGATGAAGGCGTGCGCTCGGAGGGGATGTTTATCGCAGCATTTGGGCCTAATCCTTCTTATGTAGGGATGTCACTGGCCGAGATTGCAGAGCTTCGTGGCAAAGATCCAGTCACTGTCTTACAAGAGTTGATTGCTGAAGCGGAAGCCAGCGACGCTGAGCTAAGTCTTGAGACTGAAGGCAGACGTGAAAGAACAGAGCCAAGCGAAATAGGTGATCCCAGCCCGTACCTTGGAACGTATTACAGCCCGGAGTTAGACGTGAATTATGAGTTCACGAACACAGACGGGTCCCTGGTTGTTCACATGGGATCCAACGCTGAAAGCGAACTGCAGCGGATTTCAGGAGATACACTCGTTGCCGGTAACTGGACCTTTAGATTTTATCGTGAAAGAGGTGAGGTTACCGGATTCGAGCTAGACGCAGGACGGGTTGTACATCTCCGTTTCAGGCGGCGTAACTGAATCCATTACCTCAAGAATTCTGAGTTACAGCCCAGCTGGATCCAAAAAGCGGGGTGCCGGTTCACCCTCGACCAGTGGCCCTAGATCTTCTAGCGATGCAAAGCCAGGACCAGGATTCGCTCTCCAGGCGAAGTACCGCTCATAAGCCTCCTGGGAGTCCCAGGCTTCAACGAGCAAGAGGGTTTTCCCATCTGGATCAGCGAATACGGAAAGGTCGTAGCATCCTGGGTATGCTCGGGTATCTGGCAAGGCTTCTCTGAGCATAGCTTTTAGGTCGTCTATCCGACCTTCTTTAGCTTCGAGTTCAAAGATGACCAAAGTCATATATTCTCTCCTTTAAGACTGTTCTTTAGGGATGGGGAGGCCAGAATCTAGGGTGGGTCGTGATCCCGCGATATCCCAATTCTTAACCCCCAGGGATGTACTCGACCAACTCCAAACTGGTGACAGTCGTCATCGGCATGGTCATCGATGCGCCATCTGGTCCGGACATGGTCATCGTCATCTTATTCGTGGTGATTGACGAGAGTACTAAGCCGCGATCTAGTTCGAAGATCAGTGAGCCGGTCATCTCGGCATCTACGTCCATCTCCATTGGTAGTCCTTCCAGACCGTCAGGAGCATCAGCGACGATCTCTCCGGTGCTTGAAAGGAGTGCTACCGTTTTTCCGTCACGCTCCTCTACTTGGTCGAGAACAAAAGTGAGGTTATTGGTCACTTCCCCTAGAAGCGGATTGGGCATGGTGGACGAGGTTTGCCATGAGTCGCCTGGACTGACTCGGTCCGTGGGAAGTATCTGTATGCCCTGCTGAGCAATTTCAATGAGGATGTCAGCGTTAAACATTTCATCTAGCATCGGTGTGGCTTCAGGCGGGAAGGAGGTTCGCATGGCTTCAACGAGTTCTTCGATCCCTTGCACTGACTTCACAGTACCGTGCGGTCCTACGACCATGGAATAACTCTGTCCCACCATAGCTGCTGCCCCCAGAATCGCCGGGTCAGTGGGAATGTCACCAGTGTCTGAATCGTAAAGCTGGTTTCCAGCAGGGCCGATCCCTTCCATACGCATATGCTCGGTTGTGACCATAAGCGTGGCATCTCCACTCAGATCGACACTCTGAACTGTCTGGCGCATTCGTACTGTCTGGTCCAGTACTTGTGAGCTGAAGCCACCAGGCATCGACATTTCCATGCGGTTGGTCATCTGCATGACGATTTGACTGCCCTCCTGGAAGCCCAATTTCAGCATGATCTCCTGAGCGGAGACGGGCGCAGAGGTCGACATGGCCAGGATCGTCCAGATTGTAAATAAACTGGATCGCCTTATTTCCGGATGGAAATGGAAGGTCGTCATATTCGTATCAGGATTAGTGGATGGATTATCTGCATTCCGGTGAGATTGAGCACGGAAGCTTAGGGGAGCTCATTTCATAACGCTATCCAGATAGGTGCAGGAGCAGGGGAACTAAGTACTAAGTCGCCTCAGCACTGTCGCATAGTTGTTGAAGATGTCTCCCTCTCTTTCGTGATGTCCATCACGGATGACCCATTTTCCGCCCACCATAACATCCTGAACGGGTGTATTCTCGCCCGAGAAGATCCATGAATCGAAGATCTCATCATCCGTTCGTCCCACGAGGGCAGGGTGGTTCTCATTGAGACTAAGGATGTCAGCACGCTGGCCTACTTCGAGCCCCCCTGTCGATCTTCCGGACGCCTGTGACCCACCGGTCCAAGCATGTTCAAGGAGTGCTCTTCCCGTAGATCGATCTTGAGTTCCAGCTGCGATGTTTCGCTCCTGCCGAGCGATTCTCTGCCCATATTCCAGTAACCGAAGTTCGGCGATGGGGCTTACACTGACGTGGGAGTCCGTTCCCACCCCCCAGTTGCCTTTGCCACCAGCATAATCCTCAAAGGGAAACAATCCATCACCTAGATTTGCCTCGGTAGTCGGGCAAAGACCCACCACGGCCCCTGAAGCCGCGAGAGCGGTTGCCTCTTTAGCTGTCATGTGGGTTGCGTGGATAGTGCACCAATGTTTATCGATCGGTGCGTTTGTGAGGAGCCATTCTACTGGACGCGCACCCGACCACGCCACGCACTCGTTCACTTCTCTCGTTTGCTCGGCTACGTGAATATGAATTGGCCCCTCATTATCAATATCCCGGAATGAGCTGACAGCGTGGGCGATATCTTCGGGCGCAGCCGCTCGAAGTGAATGGATAGCTAATCCGATCCGATATTGTGGGTTCTTCGCTGTGAAGTCCCGCAGCGTAGCCAGGTCATCGATAAGGTCATCGACATCGGCTACAAAGCGTTTTTGTTCTGGAGCTGGTGGCTTATTGCCAAAATCCGAAGCGCGATAGAGCACAGGGAGGAGTGTCGTACCGATACCTGCTTGATTAGCGGCGCTCAGGATTCGTCGCCCCATCTCCACCGGATCTTCATAGCGGCTGCCATCGATGTGATTTCGGAGATAATGAAATTCGGTCACTGAAGTGAAGCCATGGCGAAGCAGTTCCACATACAACTGGGAGGCGATGGCTTCCACATCTTCCGGAGACAAGCGTTCCAAGAATGCGTACATGCGTTCTCGCCAAGACCAAAATGTGTCAGTGTTGGAACTGCCTCGTTCCGCTAACCCGGCCATCGCACGCTGAAATGCATGTGAGTGAAGATTGGGCACTCCTGGCACAGCGATGCCGGGCACGCTCTCGCACCCAGCGGAGGATGCTCCGGACGCGATCTCCTTGATCCAACCATCCTCGGAGACAGCAATCCTGACGGAGGTTTGCCACCCGGAGGATAGGAACGCAGAGTTAAAAAATAGGTCGGTCATGGGCATCGAGTGTAGATTGAGATCGCAAGTTAGCGCCAATGGAGGGTTGATGTGGTCTCCTGCGATCTACTAATAGAAAATGCTATGCTCGCTACGATGGATGAACGCGAGCGAAATACTTTGCCGTATGGGGAAATTACCGATGGTGCGGCAGCGATTTCAGGAGATCGAATCGAGTGGATTGGGGCTATGTCCGAACTCTCTTCAGAGCTGAGGGAAAGTGCAGCGAACATTCTGGATGCCAAAGGGCGCTGGGTTACTCCCGGACTGATCGACTGTCACACTCATTTGGTATTTGCTGGCAATCGAGCCCGAGAGTTCGAAATGAGACTTCAGGGCGCTAGTTATGAAGAGATCGCTCGTGGAGGAGGAGGCATAGCTTCAACTGTTACAGCCACACGCGCAGCGACAAATGAAGAGCTTTTTTCGGGTGCTTCAAAGAGACTTAGCACGTTGGGGTCGTTCGGTGTAACAACAGTTGAAGTGAAATCAGGCTACGGTCTCGATGTTGAGACAGAGTTGCGCATGCTGCGTGTAGCGAGAGATCTAGGTGTAGAACACCCAGTGACGGTTCGAACAACATTTCTTGGAGCCCATGCTCTTGCTCCCGAGTACACGGGTGATCGTTCGGGATACATTGACCTCGTCTGTGAAACCGTGATCCCGAAATTGATAGACGAGGGGTTGGCTGACGGGATTGATGCTTTTTGTGAGGGAATCGCGTTCACTCCGAAAGAATGTGAAAGAGTATTCGCAGTCGGGACTCAGCACGGCCTTCCGATTAGACTGCACGCAGATCAGCTATCGGACTCCGGGGGGGCAGCTTTAGCGGCACGAGTCGGAGCTGTGTCAGCGGACCATCTTGAGTACGCTTCGGAGGCTGGAATCCAGGCGATGGCAAACTCTGGAACGAGTGCTGTGTTATTACCAGGTGCTTTTTATTTTCTGGGTGAAGAGCAGGTGCCTCCAGTTGATGCTTTACGCTTGCATGGCGTTCCAATCGCCATCGCTACCGACTTGAATCCGGGGTCATCTCCGATCAACTCGCCGCTCACTGCCATGAACATGGCTTGTGTCTTGTTTGGACTTAGCCCAGAAGAGGCGCTATGCGGTATGACCCGCAATGCCGCCAAAGTTCTTGGAATGTCTGGTGATCGAGGGGTCTTGAGAGTGGGTTCCTGTGCCGATCTGGTGGTCTGGGATATAGCTCACCCATCCGAACTTTCCTACTGGATCGGGGGGAACCCCTGTGATGCGGTAGTTCAGGCAGGTACTCTGAGATCGTATTAGCGTTCTTCAGTTTCCAGGGCGTCGCGCTCGCCTTGCTATAGAAGAGGGACGGGATGGCTGAGGGGGCGGTTTTGGGCTCACCTTTGGAGATGTTTTTGGTGTTGCCTGAGCTCTCGGTGCCCTGGATGGGGAAGGGGTGGCCCTGGGCGCACGATTGGATGCAGGTCTGGTTTGAGGAGTTCGTGGAGAAACTTCAGGCCGAAGTTGCGCCTTCGGTGAACGCCTTCTACCGAGTGAAGGATTATTGGAGATCCCGTTTCCGTCTGCTGGGTTCCGGTCAAAGCTAGGGTAGGGGGACCGGTTACGGCCCCTAGGCTCCACCCTTGGTTTGGTTTTCGAGTCTGGGACCGCACCTCCCCGAAGACGGTCTGATGGCCGAGAGGTTCTAGGGGTAATTCCCCTCGACGCTCTGCCTGCTCTTCGCGGATCAAGGGAGGGGTGGTTTGAGGGAGGACGTAAAAGGTCAGATGGTGGGGGTCTAAGTCCCCTGGCCCTAGATTTTGCTTTCGGTTCTTCAGGATCTCGGGAATCCAAGACTGGGATTGCTGGCCACCTACTCGGAGGGCTTGAGTTCCGTGGAACGGCGGAGCGACCTGGAGGTCTGGCTGTACCGTCTCCGTACCCCCTGGGCGAGCCTACTCGTGAGGATGGACGACGTGTGGCTGTTCGACTGGGGCGCACAGGTTTAGCATCAGGGACGGTTGGATAGGAAGCAGGGGAATTACTTCCGAAGCCCGGCTCATCCCAGTATCCATCCCAGAATGGTGCCCACGGATCTTGGGTCCAATGGGGTCCCCACGGTGGTATGAACGGATCCCTCCAATATGTAAATGCGTGGCGTGGAGGCCTTGGATGATAAGAGTTCCATACTAAGAAGCGATCCCAGGGGTGATAGGTTGACCGGTACGCTAAGCCAGAAAAAAAATCACAGCCCCAGAGCCAGTGATTGAAAAGGCCTCCCAAAGGATCCCATCTATAATCCCAGCAGGGGGAATATCCCGGGCTGAAATACCGAGTCGGGTGGTTGTCCCTGGATCCGAAATAAATGCCATATCCGAATTCGCCAGAGGGTGAGCGGAAGGCCGAACCCATTCGGACATAGCCAGAGGAAGTGTGTGGTAATACTTGCAGTGAAAAGCCGCTGAACACTGAATTGCTGACAATTGGACTGGCGACGACGGTGAATGACACTCCGCTCTGGGCTTCTACTCCGATCACAAGTAGCCCAATTAAGAAGACTAAAACAGCGCTGGCTCGAACTCTAGCAGGCACCTCCATTCTCCCTCAAAGGTTGGCACTACTACCGTAAAATGCACGTGCTATACCAGGCTGCCAATATTGTAGCTAACCCATTATAACACAATGTGTTATGGATGATATCACGAGTATGGTAGCACATGGATTTATGTCCGATATATTGGACATTTGGAGTACCAAGAGGACACCTATGTCTCCGGATCTATAGGATGTGTTAAGGGCTTGGTCGATCCTCAGCCCAGGGTACTCATTACGGAATAATTGTGTGTATAACACTTGATCGAATGCATTATTCGTAAAAGATTTGTTCTGTCCGACCGATGCGGTATGCGTTGGTACCAGTGTGGCCTCCTGGCCACCTGAAGAGGACCGGTCCACAACTCTTGATTAATTCGGGGTTCCCACCGAAGGCGTTTGTGAGGGGAATTGCTCTCAAGAGGCGCCAGGTAACGTACAAATGGATTCAGACGTGTCAGAACCATCAGAAGTTCAACCGACATTAGACGGCTTCGCTGAGCCAGAAACTCAGGCTGCACCAGAGGCTCAGTCAGAAGCCCCTGAGGCTCCAGCCCAGTCACCGGCCGACAGTGAAGGTGCAGTTGGGTCAGAAACTCAGGCTGCACCAGAGGCTCAGTCAAAAACCCCTGAGGCTAAACAGAGACCACAGAATCGACAGGGTAACAGTGGGCAAGGACACCCACGCCGGCGCCGGCGTCGTCGCGGGCGTCGTCGTCGTAAACCTCGCGGGCAAAGCCAGCACCATTACAGTGAAGAAGAGCTTAAGGCCCAACTCCCAGATGATCCCGAACAGCTTGAAGCAGAATCACGTCCTCTAGGAATCCTTGAAGTACTGGGTAGCGGGTCAGGTTTCGTGCGCCGGAGGGAATCTGGATACACTCCGGGCAATGATGATATTTACGTCGGATCACGAATGATCCAGCGGTATGGCCTGCGTACTGGTGATGAATTGGTTGGAATCGTTGGTCGCATTGCGCGGCCAGGGAAAAGCCCTCCATTAGCACACCTTGCTCGGGTCAATGACCATCCTGCTGACGAAGCAACAAGACGGCCTGACTTTCAGCAGTTAAGCGCGATGCACCCTGACGACCAACTTGTTCTTGAGTGCGGAAGGGAATTCCTTGGACAGCCAGAGTACACCAATCGAGTCATTGATCTGATTTGTCCGTTCGGTAAGGGTCAAAGGGCGATGATCGTTGCACCGGCCAAGGCTGGGAAAACGATGGTGCTTCAGGCAGTGGCTGAGGGCATTGTAAAGAATAATCCAGAATGTCATCTCCTTATTCTCTTGGTGGACGAGAGACCTGAGGAGGTCACAGAGATGGAGCAGTGCGGATTTGGTGAGGTGATCGCTTCAACTTTTGATCGCCCAGCTGAACGACACTGCCAAGTCGCTGAGATAACACTCGAGCGTGCACGCAGACGTGTAGAGCAGGGAGAGGACGTCGTCATCATCCTTGACTCGATTACTCGTATGGCGCGTGCTTATAACTCGGTCAAATCAGGCAGCGGCCGCACACTCTCTGGTGGTCTCGATTCGAACTCGCTAGAGAAGCCGAAACGCTTCTTGGGGAGTGCACGAAAAATCGATCCAACTCAAGGGGGTGGCTCTCTTACCATCATTGCTACCGCATTGGTTGATACTGGCTCTCGGATGGATCAAGTCATTTTCGAAGAGTTCAAGGGCACCGGGAATAGTGAACTTGTACTGTCTCGAGAATTAGCGGATCGGAGGATCTATCCGGCGATTGACATCCCAGCGTCAGCTACACGGAAAGAGGAGCTGCTTCTGGATGCTGATGCTCTCTGGCTGTCGCATGCCATGAGGCGTCAGCTCTCTGGGTCTAGCTCATCAGATGGAATGCAGGAGTTGCTTGGAGCGATGAGAAAGACTTCAAATAATCGAGACCTCATTGATTGGGCTCGGAATCAGTAGAATCAGTAGGACCCTGCAAGAGCTGAAGTAATCGATCCAAGCTCTTTTCCAACTCTGCGCTTTGAACTCGGTCCATAAAGAGGGCCCAGTAACCCATCAAAGGGTTTGCGCCGAGATCACCAGATTCTCGCCAGATAATTCTGGTATCCCCCTGTTCGGGACTCAGTTCGAGCACTCCTTCGATATGCATTGCGCCACCCTGCATTTGGACTTGATATCGAATCACTTTTGCTGTTTGAGCTTCTATGATCGTGAATGCCCCGGTCCCTAGCTCTGGATCATCCCAAGTAAAGCCTGATTCAGCCCCACTTGGTGGTCCCATCATCTGCACACCACTATCGGGCCAGATTGTCCATTGACTCCAGTCTGAAGGAGAATCCAGATGTAGAAACGTGTCTTCAGGGGATGCCGGCAAGCGTGCTGATGCTTCCGCACTCCAGGTGGCAGGTAGAAGTACTCCAATAAATAGAAATGAGATGAGAACAACTGCAGCACTTCCTAGGATTGTCACTCCTGGACCAAAAGGGCCCCTCATTCGCTGTTGGTCTCACTAAGCCCAAGATGAGGCAGCTCTAGGGAACCCGTATGGTGGCATCCATCACATGCTATAGGGTGAGGGTCTCTTAGAGGGCCTGATTTCACGGATAGCATGATCTTGCACTTAGGACAGCTACCGCTAACGGAGTGAAGTGTAAAACGCTCTAACCAGCGTCTGCGTGCGAGAATCAATCCCCCCGTAAGTGCACCGATTGTCCATACACCGTGCGGAGGAATGAAGATGGCGAAGCTCGCTATGACTGAGAGCAGAACTAGAATTCTTACAGCGCCTCCCATGCGCCATCCTCTCGTCCTAGGCAGAAGGGAGACCACACATTGTGTGGGAGGAAACCCGAACAGCTTGATCAGACCTACTACTTCTTTGTGCTTACTTTGGTCTGGGCGAATCTTGGACTCAGACAAGAGAGGTCAGGAATCAGGTTTTTTAGCTGTGCCTAGCTGACGCGAACTCACGGAGGCGCTCACCGGCGGCTTCAAGTGTCTTGATTGTCTTGCAGAATGCGAACCGTACAACGGAACGCCCCCGTTCAGGCACACTGAAGAAGCTGGAACCAGGTACGGGAGCTACACCTCCATCTTTAGCGAGCATCTTAGAGAAAGTCGTGTCATCCTCTGAGGAAAGAGCACTGAAGTCTGCGAGCACATAATACGCACCTTCTGGTGTACTAAACTTAAACCCGGAATCCTTGAGTGCTGAGAGGAAGACGTCCCGTCGTTCCCGATAATCTATTTTCAGGCCATCGTAGTAGCTTTGTCCCAGTTCGCGGATACCAACGGCGCATGCTTCTTGTAGAGGTGCTGGCGCACCGACCGTTAGAAAATCATGCACTTTGCGGATGGCATCAGTCAGATCAGGTGGGGCGATGATTGTACCTATTCGCCATCCGGTCACACTGAAGGTTTTTGAGAGACCACTTATGATTATGGTCCGGTCCCGCATTCCATCGAAGGTAGCCAGAACGTGATGTTCTCCCTCGTAATAAATGTGTTCGTAGATTTCATCGGTGATTGCTAAGATGTCATATTGGAGACAAAGGTCAGCGATCATTTGAAGCTCTTCGCGATCGAAGACTCTGCCTGTCGGATTATTAGGTGTGTTGACCACGATAGCCCGAGTTCGATTGGTGATGAGGGCCTCTAAGTGATCTTTCTCAAGGCGGTATGCTGGAGCCTCTAATGTGAGGAAAACTGGCGTGGCATCTGATAGAACTGCATCGGGTCCATAATTTTCATAAAAAGGTTCTAAGATGATCACCTCATCACCGGGTTCGATGATAGAAAGCATCACAGCTGCCATGGCTTCAGTGGCGCCGCATGTCACAGTCATCTCTTGCTCGGTATTAACCTCCATGCCATAGCGTTCGGCGTACTTCTCTGCGAGCGCTTGTCGAAGATTTACCGTCCCCCAAGTGATCGCATACTGGTTGATGTCGGCACGGATCGCAGCACATGCGGCTTCCTTAAGAAGTTCTGGTGCGGAGAAATCAGGAAAGCCTTGAGCGAGATTAATAGCATCGTGTTCGCCTGCCACTCGTGTCATCTCACGGATGACGGACTCAGTAAAGAGATGAGTTCGGCGGGCTGTTCGTGCCTGAGAATTAGCCATCTTAGCTCTGGGAAAGCGGAAGGGTACTGATCAAGGATCCGTACCGTTGAAGATCAAAATGAAACTATTATCCTAAGGTATACTTCAAATAGCGGGTCGCATCATATAGCAGGACTGACTCATATCCGGAAGAGGTAGCTCAGTTTAAGAAAGAGTCCTTCTTCAACTGGGTTCATCGTTGAAACCCGATAGCTTCTCTCGCCCTCCATGAGTCGACTAAAGCCGATATAGAATATGGTTCCGGGGGAAGGCTCATATTGAAGCAAAAATTGTCCCTGGAACTCTCCGGTCGAGCTGGCCGCTTGAGCCTGGCCGAAGATAGTCAGTTGGCGACCAGTAGCTGGGTCCTTAAGTGCTTCACGTTGATCGAGGTCATATTGCAGGATCATCCGTGCCATTAAAGCCCTACTGAAGAGGTATTGAGCTTTGATATTTGTTATGTGTACAGTCGAATAGATCTCGTTTGGAACCATAGTGTGCTGTTTACTTGAGACTCTAGAAATCTTTGAGAATGTATGGTCCAACGAGAGTTCGAGGCGATCTGTTGGGCTCCACTGAATCTCGGGTCGTGCCTGTAGCTCGAATCCTCGAGAGGCTTCTGCAAAGATGGCTGTCTCTCGGGCCATAAAGCTCCCGTTAAGGCTAAATTCGTTAGTCAGCCTTATCCTAGGAAAAACCATGAATGCCTTCAGGTTCTTGAGTGCTTCCGGTATTAGGAAAGGGCTTTGGGACCCATCTCCATCTAGTGTCGTATAGTTGGCATAACGTTCAGGTTGGAAGCGAAAATATCCGTTCCTGATCATGAAAGTGAGAGTTCTCCCACCCCGGAATGTAAAGCTCGGCATGATGTTCAGTTCGTGCTCGAATAAGCCGGACCCACTCCAAAACTCATTGTGGTCGAAGAAGTTTTGGGCGGAAGCAGTGATCGACGTTCGCTCGAGGATAGCTCCAGGTCGACCGAATCGGTTCACCGTCATCCTGGCATCAAGCTGGGTGTCACCTGCCCGTGTAATGAATCCACTTCGTGCCCTGAAATCCGGGTGAATATCTGTAAAGGTCACATTCCAAGTGAATTCCCGACCTGACCGATCAATAGACGCCATGACAAGTGGACTAATCCCGGTTGATTGCGAGTCCATATCCGAGCGATCTACACTGCCAGCCACTTGAGTAGTTAAGGTGTAGCGACCACTCAATAGGAGGCGTGCATCACCTGATACCACGCGATTAAATGCTCCTGATCCGTCGGTCATGTTCCGCCCGGTATAGAGCACTCCGATTGTCGAGCCCGTACCGATATCCCGACGTGCGCGGAGCATATTGAAGCGTGCTCTGCCGCTGCCTCCCATAATTGAGCTTGGACTATCATCCAGCGCTCCGATATAACCGATATTAAAGTTCCCGAGTTTCCCGGTGAGTTTTAAGCCACCGACTGGGTCAACGATTTGCCTAGTGTAAACAAGCCGTTGAGGTGTGTTGAAAATTTCTGTGCCGTTGAGGAAAAAAGGCCTTTTCTCGGGAAAAAAGAGCGCAAACCGCTCATTGACCGTGATCTGGCTAACATCCGCTTCGATTTGAGAAAAATCCGGATTGTAAGTGCCATCCAGCACCATATTCTGCGTGACACCTATTCGGGTATTGAAACCGAATTCACCATCTGGGTCACTTTTCAGGAAAGTTCCCGTGGTATTTGTCCCTGTCCGAATCCCTGTCGCGACTGGGTTCAGTTCGACCAAACGCCGGGGGTGAATCTCTTGTAGGCCGACGAGCCGCCCACTCTGTCCCAGAGAACTTGAGACATCCTTCGTAAGAGGAGCCCAAGATTGGCGGAATCGGGTGCGCTTAACCTCTCTGGTTACCTGAATCCCCCAGGCCTGCTCCGGGGTTTCACGGAAGCGTAGGGACACGTATGGAATGCGGATTTCTCCGGTCCAACCCTCACTGTCAACGATGCCTTCAGAATCCCATATGAAATCAGGATTGAAATCTACCTGGAATACCCGCCCTCCATAACTGCCGCCGCCAAAACTACCACCACCACCACCGTATCTTCCTCCACCGAATCCGCTAGAGCTGCCTTCTACGATGAGGCCATCGGACTGCAAGCCGAGCGGGTTGATTGCGAATGCGTATGCTTGCCGGCGGTCATCGAAGGTATCCAGGATGATCCGGACCCAATCATCGTTATAGGTTACACGGTCACGTTCACCGAAGCGTGCCAAAATCTCATCTGGATCACTATCGTAGGCGCGAATACCGAAATAGATGGCCTCATCCGTGTAAAATACCCGAATCTCTGTGGGCTCTGAGGGCTCGACCCCTTCAACGGGAACGTATTGAGTAAAGCCCGCAAGAATGGCAGCAGTGCTCCATGCTTGCTCATCTAAAAAACCGTCGACGTTGATATCCGGATCAACTAGCTTCGGCGGGCTGACCTCGAGCTCACCCATACGTCCGTTGTAGCGTATTGAGTCAGGTTCAGTGCCCAGGGTGGCCAGGAGTAAGAGCTCAGTTAGCATATAAGGCATTGCCTGGGCGAGAACACAGCTAAATTGGGTGTTTGAGTAAACATCTAAAGACCCGCTTAAGCACTAAGGACACGTTGTTCAGCGCGGAGGCTAGCACAAGCACTTGAGCAGATGAAGGCTTTATGAATCACGTCCTGACTTGTTGGGCGCCGGAGGCGCTAGCAGCGTTGTGAAACGAAGCCTAATCTGAAGCCTGCCAGATGACTGGCATTCGTAAGACACGTATTAGGAGCATCTGATGAAGCAAGGCCTTCTGTGGAGTTTTCTTGTAACCACTTTGACAGGATTGTCGCTGGGTGCGCAGGAGCGTCCCGATCTATTCGGGAGCATGCGAGCGAGAGAGATTGGGCCAGCCGGGATGAGTGGCCGTGTCTCCGACGTCGAAGTCGCGTTAACCGACCGGAATATCATCTATGTAGGGGGTGCAACGGGCGGTCTATTTCGATCTGAAAACGGCGGTATCAGTTGGACTCCTATCTTTGATGATCAAGATGTTCTAGGTATCGGGTCTATCGCCGTATTCCAGCCGAACCCCGATATCATTTGGGTCGGCACGGGTGAGGGAAATCCACGAAATAGCGCTGGAGTCGGGCGGGGCCTCTTCAAATCAATAGACGGAGGTCACACATGGCGACTGATGGGACTTCGCCAGTCCGAACGGATCCACAGGATCATCACGCACCCTACTGATCCAGACATCGTATATGTAGGAGTAATGGGACCCGCCTGGTCGGATGGGCAGGAACGCGGCCTTTACCGTACGCTTGATGGTGGAAGAACATGGGATCGGATTCTCTGGCAAAACCCCCGTAGTGGTATCGCAGATGTGGTCATGGACCCTTCTAATCCGGAGAAGCTCTTTGCTGCGATGTGGGAGTTCCGGAGAGATCCATGGTTCCTCACGTCCGGGGGTCAGGGTTCAGGACTATTCGTGACCTACAACGGTGGAGACTCGTGGGAACAACTAACATCGGAAGACGGTTTGCCAGGGGGTCAGCTGGGAAGGATTGGATTGGCGATAGCGCAATCCAATCCGAACGTAGTCTATGCACTAGTGGAGGCGGAAAAATCCGCACTCATACGGTCTGATGATGGTGGGAGAAACTGGGTAACAATTTCTGATAATCCAGGGATTAACCCGCGTCCGTTCTATTACGCCGACATCCGTGTAGACCCTGCGAACGAAAATCGCATCTACCGATTACACGGGTCCATTGATGTTAGCCAGGACCAAGGACGGAATTGGGAGACCGTAGTTCCCAGCCAGATCATTCATGGGGATGTCCATGAGCTTTGGATTGATCCGGAGAACCCCCAAAACATGATTCTTGGTGAAGATGGAGGAATTGCGTTCACTGCAGACCGTGGGGATACCTGGCGTTTTGTAGAGAATCTTCCTTTGGCTCAGTTCTACCATATATCAGTTGATAATGCCTTCCCATTTAATATCTACGGTGGATTGCAGGATAATGGTTCATGGTATGGGCCCAGCACCGTTTGGGAGAATAAAGGCATACTGAATGCACACTGGTTCCGGGTAGGCGGAGGAGATGGATTCAGCGTGATGCCTGACTTTTCAGATCCAGATCACTTTGGGTATTCCATGTCCCAAGGTGGTAACCTCCAGCATTTTGATAAAATGACTGGGGCCCGGCGTAGTATTCGGCCAGTCCATCCCGATGGGGATGAACTCAGATTCAATTGGAATGCAGGATTGACTTCAGATCCCTTCCAGACTGAAAAAATCTACCTTGGGAGCCAATACCTACATCAGAGCACAGATCAGGGAAGAAGTTGGCAGATCATATCCCCGGATCTGACGACTGATGATCCAGTAAAACAGCGGCACTCCGAGAGCGGGGGGTTAACGATCGATGCATCGGGTGCGGAAACACACACTACGATCATCTCAATTGGTCCCAGTTTCTTAGAGGAAGGCCTTATTTGGGTCGGTACAGATGATGGAAACGTGCAGGTCACTCGAGATGGAGGTAGCAGTTGGGAGAACGTGCGAGACAGCATCGGGGGATTACCGCACGGCATCTGGATTCCAGACGTACAACCCTCTAAACACCAACCTGGCAGGGCCTATCTCGTCGCTGAAGATCATCGGCGAGGTGATTGGACTCCTCACGTTTACGTCACTGAAGATTATGGTTCGACGTGGGCATCCCTTTCGTCGGAGAACATTGACGGATTCGTGCATGCGATTGAGGAAGATCCGGAAAATCCAAACCTACTTTTCCTAGGTACTGAATTTGGACTCAGAGTAAGCCTTGACCGTGGTGATAGTTGGATGAGGTACACATCTGGTGTGCCGGCTGTACCGATTAGGGATTTGATTGTGCATCCACGGGATGGTGATCTTGTTCTGGGTACGCATGGGCGCGCTTTGATCGTGCTGGATGACATTCGTCCGCTGCGTGAGCTTGCCTCAGATTCAACAGTCCAAAACGCGATAGTGCATGTTTTTTCCCCACCACCCGCGTACGATGTGAACATCGCAGAAGCTATAGGCTACCGTTCTACTGGCCATGCGATGCAGCAGGCTGAGACGCGACCCAATGGGGCCCTCATCAGTTTCTGGTCGGCAGAAGGTGGCCAGGGGCAGGTAACGGTAACTAGTGAATCTATGGATACCGTCTATTCGCGCGCTATTTCCGCCAACGTAGGAGTGACTCGATTCTCCTGGGATCTTAGACCGGGAGGAGGGGCTGACCCGATGCGATTCCCTGAACAAATGAGTGTTTTCCCGGGGACCTATTCCGTCACGGTATCAATTGGTGATGTCTGGTCCGGGTCGAACTTGGAGGTAGGTGGGGACCCGAGGAATCCAAGAGATATTGAGGACCTTCTCGCCAAAAGAGAAGCGTTGATCATGATGGCTGAGATAATACGGAACGTGGACGAAGCCAGGGAAGAATTGGAGCGACTAATGCTTGGTGTCGAAAGAGTGCTGGAGACACTTGATGAGAATGAAGATGATTTAAGGGAAGAAGGGCAGAACCTTCGGGTGGCATTGCGTGTGCTCAATCAACGTCTATTTACTGGTCCTGAATGTCAGGGATCTTGCGGTGGTGACATCGTAGCTAGTGTTGTCGATCAACCTATTGGTAGAATCACAGGTGAAGATGGGGCTCCATCAGAGAATACCCGAACCATGATTAATCAAGCAGTAACAGCGGCCGAGACCATAAGATCAGAGCTTGCTGCTATCACTGACGGGAGTGTGGCTGCTTATAGAGCGGCGCTGATCTCATCTGGGTATACACCTATCGGGGGTGCATTATGAAACTCCACGCACTTGTTTTGAAGGCCTGCCTAGTCACTCTTGGTGTTTGCCTGGCGCTTCCCGCTCCAGCCGATTCACAAGAGTCAATTAAACTCTTTATTTCGGTTGACCTAGAGGGGATTGGGGGCGTTGGATCTCCATTGATGACGAGTAGTGGTGGTAAGGATTATGAGACCTCTAGACAATACATGACCCAAGAAGTCAACTCAGTTGTGGGAGCAATTTTCGAACACATGCCGAGTGCTGATATCCTCGTGAATGATTCTCACGGCGATCATCAGAATGTGCTACACGGAGAACTTGATCCTAGGATTAGCTACATCCAGGGATCTATTAAGCCGCTTGGAATGGTGCAGGGGCTGGACTCCTCCTTCGATGGCGTAATTTTCATTGGATATCATGCTAAGGCGGGTGATCCAGATGGGTTTCTTGCTCACACGGGGAGTGGTTCAGTCAAAGGTTTGTGGCTGAACGATGTGGAGGTAGGCGAAGGTGGGATGAATGCGGCATTTGCCGGCAGCCTCGGAGTGCCCGTGATCCTCGTCTCGGGGGATTCAGCCGCTGCAGCTGAATTAGGCCAACTCCTCGGATCTGAAACGGTGACCACAAAGACGGCAGAAACCCCTTCTTCAGCTCGCCTCCGACACCCCGATGTGGTCAGGGCTATGTTAGGGGAGATGACAGGAGTCGCACTCGAGCGACTTAAGAGTAACGGGTTCAGTCCCCTAGAACTTGGATCGCCCGTTGAAATCAAAATGCGCTTCACGTCAACAACTCATGTAGATGTGCTCCAATCGATTCCCGGAATGTCAAAGGTAGATGGCTACACGGTCAGATATATGGCCCGCAGTATGGATGAAGCATACAGATTGATCCGATTGATGTACCGGTTCGTGAGCGCTTGAACGCAACAGCTAATAGGACAACTACGTGATGCGTAAAGCCCTACTCTGGGCTTCAACGAACCGCTTTCTGGCCGAGCGCTTGCCGAGAATGGGTTTCGTCAAGCGAGCTACCAGTCGGTTTATGCCTGGGGAGAGCTGGGAAGAAGCTCTCACAGAGGCCGGTGAGTTAGCGACAAAGGGCATGGGAACCCTCGTCACTCTGCTTGGTGAGAATCTTAATTCGATTGATCAGGCAGATGTTGTGCTGGATGAATACCTCGGTGCATTGCAGGATGCGAGTGAAGCCGGGCTTGATCTTGAAATATCGGTAAAGCTCACACAATTGGGTCTGGACTTCGGGCCAGAGGTCGCGCAAGAAAGACTTAGGCGACTGGCCGAATCCACTCCATTTCTTGTGTGGATCGACATGGAAAGTTCTGACTACGTCGATGTGACACTGGAAGTTTTTAGGAACGTGATGCTTACGAATACCAACCTGGGTCTATGTCTGCAATCATATCTTCGGCGGACTGAAAATGATCTTGAAAGCCTCCTTCCATTGGATCCATCTATTCGGCTTGTAAAGGGCGCATACAGGGAACCCAAAGAAGTTGCATATCCCCTTAAACGTGAGGTTGATGAGCATTACCTCCAACTTTCCAGGATTCTTCTCAAGGCCCGACTTAATGGTGGTATGGCAAGGCCGGTGATTGCTACTCACGATACTCGGATGATTGAGTCCGTGAATCGTATGGCAGTTGAATTGGGTGTCGGGAAAGACGATTACGAATTTGCGATGCTTTACGGCATTGAACGCCGCGAGCAACATAGATTAGCCAACTCAGGGCACGTGGTTCGGGTGCTGATTAGTTATGGCTCGTCTTGGTTTCCTTGGTATATGCGGCGTCTAGCTGAGCGGCCTGCAAATGTATGGTTTGTGGCGAAGCAACTCTTTCGCTCGTGAGTCTGGAAAGGGAAGGCTTGGAAAAGGGGATCGTTCACGGTGATGTAGATAAAGATCCCCACCGATGGACTATGTTGGCCGTCGTTTCGTTTGGGATGTTGCTATCGTTGACATCCTGGATGACCGCAACTGCAATCGGTCCAGAACTACAACTCAAATGGTCACTTTCGTCCAACCAGCTGGGTTGGCTCACAACGATTGTTCAACTTGGATTTGTCATAGGAACGGCGTTGGGGGCGATACTTAACTTGGCCGATGTACTTCCATCGAGGGGGTATTTTGCCCTCTCCGCGTTCTTAGCAGCAGCGTCGAACGCCGTTCTTCTTACGGCGGATGGGTTTAATGAAGCCCTGCCAGCACGTTTTCTCACAGGATTCTTTCTTGCTGGAGTTTATCCTCCGGGCATGAAGATGGTTTCGACTTGGTTCCTGTCGGCTAGAGGCTTGGCTATTGGCACTGTGGTAGGAGCCCTGACGGTGGGTAAGGCTACACCATATTTGCTCAAGGCGGTGGGAGGTACTGACACAATCTCTGTAATCGCTGGTGGGTCTATTGCCGGACTTTTTGCGGCCCTCCTGATTGCTACTGCCTACCGAGACGGTCCATATCCTTTTCCTAGCCGGGCGTTTGAATGGAGTCGAGTCGGAAAGCTTTTGAAGCATAAAGAAACTATGCTCGCGACCGGAGGCTATCTAGGACACATGTGGGAGCTTTACGCCATGTGGACCTGGATTTCTGCGTTCCTATTCGCTGCAGCGGCCGGAGCGGTGTCGGATACGATTATAGATCTAGTCGTATTTGGTACGATCGCCGCGGGGGCCTTGGGGTGTATCTGGGGTGGCGTAGCAGCGGACCGCATTGGTCGGCATCGCGTTGTCAATTTGGCGATGGCCATAAGTGGGGGATGCTGCTTGAGTGTCGGTGTTATGTTCCAAGCCCCCTTTGTCTTCCTAGTTGGCCTCACCTGGGTTTGGGGCTTCTTTGTGGTTGCAGACTCTGCCCAATTTACCGCACTAGTTACCGAGGTTGCCCCTCAGGACTCAGTAGGAACTGCCTTGATGTTGCAAACCTCTCTAGGCTTTCTAGTGACCATGGTCACTATCCAGGCTGTGCCCGCAATAGTGGGCGCATTCGGTTGGCAGTGGGCGTTTGCTTTTCTGGCAGCGGGTCCAGTATGTGGGATCTGTAGCATTCTTCTCCTAGAGCGTAGCCAACGTGTATATTGCGTTCAGGAGTCCATGAGGAATTAGGAGGATTGGATGAGAAAGAAACTTGCTGTTCTTGCTCTGGTTACCATGGTGGCGGCTGGGGCCACGGCGGCTAGCACATCGAACCTTGATATGATCCACTTCGGGTTGGCAAAATCTATACCTGAGGCTGACTCAAGTGTGCCTTCACCTGAGGCTGTTCAACTCTGGTTCACGCAAATTCCACAGGATAATTCCGTGGGAATACGATTGATTAATCCCGCAGGTGACCTACTGGAGACCGGCCCGATTATGCAGGACAGTGAGGACCAGAAGCGCTACAGCGTGCAAGCAAAAAACAAACTCACAGCTGGTACATACATGATCGCATGGCGTGGGATTGGTGACGACGGGCACGTGGTTAGGGATGAGTTTTCATTCACTGTTGATGCTCACTAAGTCACAGGGGTGACACCCCTTCTTGATATCCTCACAGGATGGCTACTTTTCGGAGGCCTAGTCACCTGCTGGGGTGCGATCACAGGCCGCTGGCTTCTTGTTCCTCCCCATGATATAGGGAGATCGATATCCGAGTCACATGCTGAGGTGTCGCTAGGTGTGGCTATAAGACTTGGACAGATGGGCGGTGTCACTCTTCCGGTGGCATTGAGCCTGGTCTTCTTGAGGCAGCTCCAAGAATTTCGAGACCCGTTCGCTTCCTGGGCGGAGGACGCCCAACTTTTGGCACTAGGAACTAACTGGGGAACAACATGGATTTTCGGATTTGCCGCTTCGCTGCTGGTCATGGTGACCTTCCTGTCGCTGAAGTGGACTAGGCAGGCCGGGTGGGTCATAGCTGCCTTATTAACGCTAGCCTTGAGTGTATTTCCTGGACTGACGGGTCATGCAAACGGAACAGAGGGGCTCCGATGGATAAGTATCCCCGGAGATCTGATGCATGTGAGTGCTGCAGGGGTTTGGATTGGTGGACTAACGTTGGTGCTCCTCTCAGAACACTCGTGGAGAAAACAGACTCAATCACCCGATTATACATTATTGCCGGAACTCGTCCCCGTGTTCTCACGTATAGCATTACCTGCCGTGGTAGTCTTGTTGCTGACGGGGACATTGGCAGCGTGGATGCACCTTCCTTCGCTCAGCGCGCTAATCACGACTTCGTATGGTAAGACTTTGATCGTGAAACTCGCCCTCGTTTTTGTCGTGCTATTAATCGGGTTCCTGAATTGGCGACGTATCACACCTCGTCTTTCGGATGTACATGGACCCCTAGCGATGAGGAAGAGTGCAGCGCTCGAAATACTTTTCGCCCACGCAGTGCTTTTGGTGACTGCTGTCCTTACCCGGACTTCACCAATGGATCATTAGGAGGTTCCGCTAACCATGCTCCACTTAGCCCTAGGGATCGGACTGGTACTAGGGCTCGTTCTAGGGCTACTGGCTGCTGTTACGGAATCAGATTTCCTCATGGTAGTTGCGGTTGGATCTGCACCGCTCGGAACAGCGTTCATGAGTGCGATCAAGATGGTCATTATCCCGCTCGTGATGGCGGTGATTTTCAGTGGAGTTGCTAAGCTCGGGGACCCTAGGAAACTTGGTCGTCTGGGGGGACTTAGTGTGGGGTTCATGTGGATAACTGTTGTCCCAGCTATCTTACTTGGGATGGCGGTGTCTTGGCTTGGGATTCAATTTACCCCCGATTTGGTAGCACCTCTTGCTACGAACCAAGAAGCACCCGAGTTGCCTGGGCTTGTCGATTTCGTGCTGGGATTGATCCCGGAGAACCCATTCGCGGCTGCTAGCAACGGTCAACTTCTCCCTTTGATTGTATTCACAGCACTATTTGGTGCAGCGGCAGGGACATTAGGAGAAGAATCCCGGAGAACTCTTCTGGGCTTTTCTGATGCGGTTAGTGACGCATTGATCAAGCTGGTTTGGTGGATCCTTTGGACCGCACCAATAGGTGTTTTCGGACTCGTTGCACCAGTTACCGCTCAACTCGGTTGGGGCTTGATCCAGAGCCTCGCTGTTTTCGTCTTGAGTGTGCTTGTTGGGCTCGCGATCTATCTGGGCCTGATGTACCTGGCTCCACTCAGTGTTATCGTCGGTATTGGACCGAAAAGGTTTTTTTCGGGGACGTTTGGTGCTGCGTCCATCGTGTTCTCAACCACAAGTACCGTAACCGCTCTTCCGGTAACACTAGAAGAATCCAAGAAAAACCTTGATGTGTCAGAGCATGTTGCTGATCTGGTGATACCTCTTGGTGCTTCGATGTACCGACCTGGAAGCGCACTTTTCCAGGGCGCTGCGATTGTCTTTCTCGCGGACCTTTACAACGTACCTTTTCCGATAACGGCCGTGGGGGGCCCGCTACTGGCTACATTTCTCGCGGCGCTTACCGTCGCTCCTGTGCCATCTTCGGGAGTAATGACCCTGGCTCCTGCACTCGACGCAGTGGGGATACCACTTTCCGGGCTGGCCATTTTGCTTGGAATTGATCGTATCCCAGACATGTTCCGCAGCACTACAAACCTTTTGGGTCAGGTCACCGCTGCTACGCTCGTTGATCAGTGGGTGGGCGATTCAACTGATGTGCTCCCAGAACAAAACACATCATAAAGGCCCGGCCGAGACTACTGGGAATCAGGGTCCTGGCTACCGGTGAGTTGCTCTTAGCTTCCAGACGCCTATCGTCAGAACTGGTATCACATACACGATGATGAACCCCCAGGTGAGCGTGCCATAACCTTTGGCGATAAGGTTGATGAGGCCAACCTGACTTACAAAGGTTGCAATCACGAGTAGGCCAATTGCCACAGCAGGCCGAACCCACGCGGGAAGATCTTTGTCTTCGTCGGCCCTAAGTCCTGAAATGCGCTCATTAAAGGCATGGATTAATCCGGCCCCCGTTTCGACTAGTGTGCCTATCAGAACAACCTGGAAAGCGATCCGGAAGACCTGAGAATCTAGAATAGTTAAGAGATAGTCAGACGGTACCGCTTCATCGAGAATTTCTGGGTAGTATCCGACAGTAGCAAGAAAGAACAACAAGGCAGGAATCATCACGATAGGACCGGTCAGTGCACCAGCGATAAAGGTTTCCCTTCTCGTTTCGTGCAGGCGCAGTGTCGCAAGTACAAATGGTGCCATCAGGTTGTAACCTGCATATGAAACCCCAGCTACCATCCAACCCGTTCCTATGGGTTCAGCGGTGAGATTTGATGAGATCAAGGGCCCAAAGCTCTTAAAGCACCACAGAACGAACACGATGTAGAGGCCGTAGAGAAGGAGTGACCAGAGGGAGAAAAAGCGCTCGATAGTTTTGTTGCCTCCCAAAACTAGACCTCCGACACCCAGCATTACGATGCTAACCCCTATCCAGTAGCCCGCTCCGAATGTTTTTTGGACGATCTCGCCTGCTGCAGCTGCTACTACTGCCAGAACAATTAGAAGAAGTCCTAAATAGCATCCTTCAAAAAGCCTCCATCCAGGGCCGAGGAGCTTTTGAAAGAAGTGCCTGTAGTCAAAAGCCCTCCATACGCGCGCGAGTTCGAACGTGACCATTGATACTATACTGAAAACTGCGGTTGTTACTCCAATCGCGAGCAGTCCACCCAGGGGGCCTTGGGAGAGGAAGAACTCGACGAGTTCTCTACCAGTGCCGTAGCCTCCTCCAATTACAATAGATTGGCAGACCAAGCCAGGAAGCAAATAGCGACGGAATATCGATTTATTCATAGGCGCGATGATAGGGCATGGAATGAGTTGGCCGCAAATGGCCTCAACCAACTCATTTGAGGGCTAGGAACGAAGCACTACTTCCTAAGAGTTTTGTGACAGCAGCGCGCTTAATTGAATGAGGTCTGCATTTCCACCGGTGAGGATGACTACAACAGGAGCGTTTGGTTCTAGGCGTATCTTATTGGTAAGGAGGGCTGCAAGGCCAGCAGCTCCAGAGGGCTCCACTACAAGCTTCATGCGTTCCAACAGTGCCTTCATGGCATAAACAATTTCGTCGTCAGTAACGAGTACCACTCCCCGGGCGTGCGTCGCCAAAAGCTCATAGTTGAGTTTCCCAGCCATAGGCGGAGCCAAACCATCTGCGATGGTATTTATCGAATCGAGTTGGATGGGCTTACCACTCTTCAGGCTCCGGTGCATGCTCGGTGCACCCTCTGGCTCTACACCCCACACTGAAATGTCCGGGTTTAGGACTGCCATGGCAGCAGCGATGCCTGAGGAGAGCCCGCCACCTCCCACTGGGACAATCACGGAACTGACCTTTTTTAGTTGTTCGACGATCTCTAGGGCGCAAGTTCCATGTCCTGCGACGACCTCCTCGTCATCGAATGGATGTAGAAACGTAAGTCCTCGATCGTTCGAAACCTCCAGGACTTTTGCGAACGCTGCCTTAGCATCCCCGTGGAGTATAACTTCCGCACCGTAGCTCTTACTCGCGGCTACCTTAATCGGCGAGGCGTTCTCTGGCATCACTACAACGCACGGGATTTCAACACTAGCTGCCGCCCAAGCTACTGCCTGGGCGTGATTGCCCGCCGAGATCGTTGCGACACCCTTGGCTCGCTCTTCTTGCGTTAGTTGGCTGACCTTATGGAGTGCACCACGGACCTTGAAGGAGCCTGTCTTCTGTAGATTCTCACACTTAAAGTAAACCGGTACACCGATGCACTTTGATAGGGCCTTAGATCCCATGAGTGGCGTTTCATGCACAGTATGCCTGATGCGGGCTCTCGCCTCTACAAAACGGTCCAGTGGGAATTGCTGGGTGGTCATAATGGACGGATCATGTAGCCAGCTTCGCCCCGTGGCTACCCCGTTGATGAAAGGTCTATGCTGCTCTAGCTTCGCGTTTTGACCCCATCGAGTAAAACATGGAGGACCACCTTGCCCCCCCTCGCAGATCAATCCGTAAGTTTGCGTTGTCAGTTCTGTGAAAAGTTGAACCGGGTCGAGGTGTTCGGTAGCGGGCACCAGACGCCATGTAGTAATTGCACAAAGCCAATACTGCTCGATCGACCGGTCGATGTCTCCCAAGATGATTTTGACGAAACCGTACTTGCGGCCTCAGTCCCAGTGTTGGTGGACTTCTATGCTGATTGGTGCGCGCCGTGCAAGATGGTTGCTCCACTGGTGGACGAACTTGCTCGGGAACAGAGTGGACGTATGCTGGTTGTGAAGATCGATACGGACCGTGCGGCTAACATTTCCGAACGATATTCAATCCGTAGTATCCCTACCTTAGTTCTTTTCAAGGAAGGCAAAGAGATTGATCGAAGCGTGGGATTTGAGCCCGAACGCGTTCGAATTCTCGTAGAGGAGGCAGTGGCTTGAATAAGCGAGCGCGGCACCAAAAGATCTTAGAAAGTCTTAGGCACCATCGTGTTACTAATCAAGAAGGGCTCAGAAAACTTCTGCGTGCAGATGGCACTGATGTAACACAAGCGACATTGTCTAGAGATATGCGAGAACTAAGGGTAGTAAAGGTGACCGGAGCGGATGGGATTCCCCATTATTCTTCTCCAGATGAGTGGGAGAATACTCCGACCCTAGCCTCTCTGCTCCCGGCCTTGTTTCAATCAGCCGAGGGTGTAGAGCATCTATTGGTCGTGAAGACGCTAAAAGGTGGTGCCCAGACGGTTGCAGCAGGCATCGATTGGGAGGAGTGGCCAGAGGTCTTAGGCACGCTAGCAGGGGACGATACGATCTTAGTAGTCCTAAGGGACCCAGCAGTCACATCCACAGTCCAAGGGCGAATCGAAGAAATGGCGGGTCACTAAGGTTGACCTAATGCATGGTATACGCATATTTATGCCCCCAATTCGCTCCTCTTTGGTAATTCAAACAGCGAACTCACACGCTGAGACTAGAGCTATAACTTAGAGCTTCGAGTTCTCCCTCATTCAGCTAGAAAATACTCTAACTGAAGGGGTTAGGGCCATTGGCTTTAAAGGGTTAAGATGCTATGAAGGTTGTGGTTGGCTATTCCGGAGGTCTCGATACGTCAGTAATCGTTCCCTGGCTAAAAGAGCATTATAATGCGGAAGTAGTATGCATGAGCGGTCACGTGGGACAACGTGAAGGCTTAGACGGGTTAGAGGAAAAAGCGCTTGCAAGAGGGGCGGTTGAGTTCTATGGGGAAGATCTTAGGCACGAGTTTGTAGAAGATTTCGCATGGCCAACCTTAAAGATCGGAGCTGTGTACGGTCGAAAATATCTACTGGGTACAGCTATGGCCCGTCCAATTTTAGGAAAACGACAGGTAGAGATTGCAAAGGCAGTAGGAGCGGACGCACTTGCACACGGTTGTACCGGAAAGGGAAATGATCAGGTGCGATTCGAGCTCACATATGCCGCACTTGCTCCTGATCTAAGGGTAGTGGCCCCCTGGCGTGAATGGGACATAAAGTCGCGTGAAGATGCTGTCCAGTACGCTCGGGATCGGGACATCCAACTTGAAGGAATTGACGAAAAAAAGCTTTACTCAAGGGATGAGAATCTTTGGCACATTTCCCATGAGGGCGGTCCGCTAGAAGATCCGGGATACGAACCTGAGGAGTCAATGTTTCTTTGGACGGTTTCTCCAGAATTGGCTCCAGATAAGCCTGAGGCGGTCGAAGTATCCTTCGAGGCTGGTGTACCTGTCGCAGTAAATGGGAAAGCGATGGCTGCCGTTAAGCTCCTTGAAGAGTGTAACGATATAGCGGCTCGCAATGGGGTTGGCCGGGCTGATTTGGTTGAGAATCGTTTGGTCGGGATGAAATCCCGCGGGGTTTATGAGACGCCTGGTGGCACTCTACTCTACAAGGCGATTAAGGATCTTGAATCGATTACGATCGATCGTGAAGCCGAGGGCTTGAAGGATCAAATGGCTGACCGATGGGCGAACATGCTATATGAGGGGCGCTGGTGGACCTCGGAGAGGGAAGCTCTCCAGGCTATGTCTGACGTATTGTCGAGGAACGTCACTGGATCTGTAAAGTTGAAACTTTTTAAAGGCTCTTGCGTGGTAACAGCTCGTACGAGTCCGGTCTCACTTTATGATGAAGATCTGGCCAGCTTTGGAGGATCCACGAAGTATGACCAGGCAGATGCATCCGGCTTCATACGTCTGTTCGGACTACCGACTCGAGCTGCTGCGAGGCAGAAGACGGGCACTCACGAGTTGGACGAGGAAATTTCTCAGTTGATCTCAGAGTTTCCGGATGTTAGAGGACTCTAAGAAATTTTGAAGGCTCCTGAGATCCAAATGACCCTCGAGGCAGATGTTTTTCTGAGGATTAGATAATGACCGACGAGCCCAAAGAGACGGATTCCGCAGAAAGCCCTGGGGCACCAGGATCACTATGGGGTGCGAGGTTCGACGGTGTAATGGCACCCGAGATGGTTGAGTTGAATCAAAGTCTACCCGTGGATAGTTGTTTGTGGAGGGAAGATATACGCGGCAGCCAGGCCTGGGCTCAGGCACTTGGACGCGCAGGGGTTTTGACTCAGACTGAATTGACCTCAGTGATCAATGGGCTTCAAGGAGTTGCCCTTCGCATCGAATCAGAGGGGCTCGGGCAAGCTGAGGAAGAGGATATCCACTCTGTAGTAGAGCGTATGCTTTTAGAGGAAATCGGGGCTCTAGGTGGGAAGCTTCACACCGGTCGATCGCGTAACGACCAATCTGCGACAGGAGTGAGGCTCTTTGGCATGGATGCGTCTGATCAGATTCGAGAGGACTTGGTTAGCTTGTGCCGAGCATTGCAGGATCTCGCGCATCGGGGGATGCATCTTCCCATGCCAGGATACACGCATCTACAGCAGGCCCAGCCAATCCGTGCTGCACAGTGGGCTTTGAGCCATGTATTTGCTTTCCTTCGAGATATCGATCGGATCAACGCAGCCAGAGGTGCTGCAGCGGTCCTTCCACTTGGTTCTGGTGCCATTGCAGGTTGCCCATTTCCTATCGATCGGGAAGCGCTGAAAGATGAATTAGGATTTCAACGAATAAGCCCTAATTCAGTCGACGCGGTCGCAGATCGTGATTGGATCTGCGACCTTCTATACGCTGGCGCGATGATCGGCGTCCACATATCCAGGCTATCTGAGGACTTAGTTCTTTTTTCCAGTTCTGGGTTCGGATTTGTGAGACTATCTGATGGATTTAGTACGGGATCGAGTCTTATGCCGCAGAAACGAAATCCTGACGTTGCAGAACTTGCTCGTGGAAAATCAGGACGGCTTCACGGAAACCTCGTAACGCTTTTGACTCTCCTTAAGGGGCTCCCTACTGGGTACAACAGGGATTTGCAGGAGGACAAGGAGGCTCTGTTTGATACATGTATCACACTAGGTATCACAGTTCCTGCACTTGCTGGCGGGATTAAGACAGCTGAGTTCGTGCCGGAGACCCTAGAAAGTGCCATAGACACGCAGCTGTTTGCTACGGACCTAGCAGACTACCTGGTGAAAAAGGGCGTTCCATTCCGTGAAACGCACGGAATCGTTGGACGGCTAGTCCGCCTCGCGGAGGAAGAAAGGATCCCGCTCAATGAGTTGTCGATTGAAGCCATGCAGAATGAACATGTAGCTTTTGAGGAAGACGTGGTCGGAGTGTTCGATTGGGAGAGATCCACAGAGGTTCGAGACACGGTTGGCGGTACATCTTTAAGGGCTATCGAAGAGCAACTCGAAGAGGTTAGTGCTCAACTCTCAGGGATAAACACAGCAGTAGAATAGGATTCGCGCCACTCTAGCGATCTATCCGGTTCGAGCACGCAAGCGGTTAGGAGGCCAACTGGAATGCTTTCGCGTGCTCCCGTAGATTCACTCATTCCATGTCATCCAGCTTGGGCTTAAGCTCCACCCAATTCACACTAGGGATACAAACCGGATGGAAGCTTCAATAGCGGAGCAGCTGAAGCGCCAGGCAGCTGCTAGCGCCCTAGAACATGTTCAGAACGGGATGGTACTGGGACTGGGGACAGGCAGTACCGTGACACACTTTCTTGACCTGCTCGGAGACCGGTTACTGACCGGAGAACTGAAAGATGTGGTGGGAATTCCCACTTCAAACCGCACTACGGATGAAGCTCGTCAAGCTGGGATTGATCTGATTGAGTTAGGTGATAGTAGCCGGATTGATCTCACAGTTGATGGCGCTGATGAAATATCTCCAGACTTAGACCTGATAAAGGGTATGGGAGGAGCGCTACTCAGGGAAAAGATGGTAGCGCAGTCCTCAGATCGTGTTTTAATCATTGCAGATGAGAGCAAGTCTGTGGACTGCTTAGGCACCCTGTCTCCGCTCCCGATCGAGGTTGTTGATTGGGGAATTCAGGGTCATGTGCAGTTCATTATGAATTGGGGGGGAAGGGCATCTGTTCGTATGATGAGTAATGGGGAAAATTTTAAGAGCGACAATGGTAACCTGATGCTTGACTGCAGGTTTGCGGATGGAATCAAAGAACCTGCTCAACTTGAAGCTGAACTACAGGCAAGAGCAGGCGTAGTCGAGAGTGGGCTTTTCCTAAAGGTTGCCGATGTTGCGATTCTGGGCACGGACTCGGGACCAATAGAGCTTGGTCGAAAGTCATGAAAATTGCCCCCTCGATACTGTCTTGTGATTTCTCTCGTCTTGGTGAGGAGATTGGCGCAGTAAACAAGGGTGGGGCCGATTGGATTCATGTGGATGTAATGGATGGGCACTTTGTCCCCAACATCACGATTGGTCCTGTGATCACAAAGGGGGCCCGTTGCTCAACAAACTTGCCTTTGGATGTGCATCTAATGATCGAAGCTCCTGAGCGGTACCTCGAGTCATTCGCTGAAGCAGGTGCGACGTTCATGACTGTTCACGCTGAAGTCTGTCCAGATCTGATTGCTACGGTCGGTCAGATACATTCATTAGGAGTCAAGGCAGGTGTCGCTCTTAACCCTGAGACCGGCCTTGAGGAAATAGTCAATGTTTTAGGAGAACTGGATCTTCTGGTGATTATGTCCGTTAATCCTGGTTTTGGCGGCCAGTCGTATATTCCGGGTAGCACGGAAAAGGTCGCTGAAGCGCGGCAGCTCTTAGACCGATACAGCAGTCCGGCGGAGTTAGAAGTTGACGGTGGAGTTGACGCTAGTAATGCGGGCGACCTGCAGTCTGCCGGAGCTAGTGTTCTCGTGGCAGGTTCAGCGATTTACGGCCACCCCCAGGGTCCAGGGGCAGGAGTCATGGCAATTCGTGAGGCGTTGCCTTCCTGAGATCTTGAGTCACAAACAATATAGGTACCGCAGTAGTCAGAAAGATTTGAGGCGCTCTCATGACTTCTCAAGTTAGCTCCGAAGAGTGTGAGCATTTTTGGCCGAGTCTGGATCCTGTTGTGATTAGGGGGTAGGTGAACGCCCTGTAAGGCAGGATTTACCTCATTTCTATCCCAACCTTTTATCTATGATTCTCAGGTATCAGAGCGCACTCGAAGACCCAGATCCCGAAACGGTATTCGGATGGCATTGTCGAGTGGGGGCCTTTGAACGTTTAACCCCTCCTTGGGCTAGAGTGGAGCTCATTAGCCGAAAAGGTGGTATAGACGATGGAGGAGAGGTTGCCCTAAGAGTTCATAAGGGGCCATGCAGCTTCCGGTGGGTATTGAGGCATCATGATTATGTAAGGGGTACTCAGTTTTGCGATGAACAAATATCTGGCCCCCTTAACTTATGGAGGCACGTTCATAAATTTGAATCGCTCGGGAAACAAGGCACCAAGCTCATAGATGAGATTGAGGTAGAACTACCCTTTAGGCCTTTGGGGACCGTACTCGGGAAGGGTTCCATAAAGCGAGATCTTAGCCGTCTCTTTCAATTTAGGTATCGCCGACTGTTTACTGACCTAGAGCGACACGCCCAATACAGTGCTCTTCCGAGACTAACTGTGGCTATCACCGGTTCTTCAGGGCTCGTCGGGAGTAACCTGGCTAGTTTTTTAACAACCGGTGGGCATAAGGTTATTCAGTTGGTGAGATATCGAAATGCGCTGGGCGAAGGAAAGATCTATTGGAATCCTAGAGAGGGGGACATAGATCTGGAGGGATTAGCCTCGGCAGATGCTGTCGTAAACCTAGCCGGTGTCTCAATTGCAGATCGGCGCTGGAATACCGCGCGAAAGCACTCGATACGTCACAGTCGTATTCAGAGCACATCTGTGTTATCCAGAGCCCTTGCGAACCTCAGGAATGGCCCCAAGGTGCTCATATCTGGTTCTGCAGTGGGCTATTATGGAAACTCCGCCCAGTTACATATCGAAGAAGGCGCGAGACAAGGTGGTGGCTTTCTTGCCGAAGTTTGCGGGGCCTGGGAGCAAGCAACCGAGGCCGCTGACCAGGCTGGCTTAAGGGTCGCCCATATTCGTACGGGGGTCGTCTTATCAGGAGCAGGCGGTGCACTTCACCGCATGTGCTTGCCATTCCTCATGGGTTTAGGTGGGCGATTAGGGTCAGGACGACAGTTCTTAAGCTGGGTAGATATCGACGATATCGTGGGGGCAATTCATCACATTCTGATGTCCAATGATCTCGAGGGTCCGATCAATGTGACAGCACCACATCCGGTAACGAACTCGGCATTTACTTCAACCCTAGGGTCTGTCCTCAGAAGACCGACCATGATTCCAATTCCGAAGCCTGTGATTACTACACTCTTCGGAGAGATGGGGCGAGAAGCATTACTTGAGGGACAGCATGTGTTTCCACAGAAACTCACAGCATCCGGATTCCGGTTTTTCTACGAAAAGCCAGAGGAGTCACTTAGGTTTCAACTTGGTCAGATGAGAAAGTAACCCGATATATCTCATGGGCTCGGGCATTTGTAGTAGCCCAGATAAGTACTAATCAGATTCCGATAGGATCTCCCCATCAGGGCTGAGACTCGGGTAGGGTTTTCCGTCTCGGCGCCTTGCCGCAGCCAACGAAGGCCAGGACCACTCGAAAAGATGTTTCTCGAATTCGTTACGATCCAGCCGATTCCCTTCATACATACCCGCAGCCTGTCTTTGCCTGAACGCTTCAAACAAGAGGAGTGACGTTGCCACAGAAACATTGAGAGATTTCACCATTCCAGTCATGGGAATTTTCACGCAGAGGTCAGCTGTGTCTAATCCGGCTTCAGAGACACCGTGTAATTCTGCGCCAACTAGGATGGCTGTTGGACCTGTGTAGTCTACCTCACGAAAGTCGACCGAATGTTTTGAAGGATGAGCTGCGATGAGATTGTATCCCTCTTTTTTCAGACTCCTAGCTGCACCTTCAACAGTTTTGTGACGGTGCACTTGGACCCACTTCATGGTGCCGGCCGACGTTCCATGGTGGAGCACCAATCCCTCTTCAGGAGGAACGACATGAGCCCTAAGAACACCGACTGCGTCACAGTTTCTTAAGATTGCAGAAAAATTATGTGACTTGTTGACCCGGTCCATTAGAATGGTCAGATCTGGTTGTCGACGCTCTAAAACTGCACGAAGTCGATGGAATCGTTCTGGGCGCATGGAGATATATTCTCTGCTCTAGCCCTTTCGATCCATCCCTGATCATGCACAGATCAAAATTTAGAGCCATAGGTGTGATCGGATTACGATTAGAAATGGGTTCGGTTTTGTCCATCGGAATCAGAGGAATCAGGTCTAGCCGCAACGGCCTAGACCTTAGAGGTTACTGCTTCTGAACAGCAGTGCGGATCCACTTTCTTTTAAAGGCACTCGAGCTATGCCCGAAACATCGAATGTCACTCGTCGAGACCTGCTCATTCGAGGCGGCAGCGCAGCGGCAGGTTTGGCGCTTTTCCCCTCCGATGTAGCGGACCGAATCTTACGCATCAGTTCTCAGGAGGCGGTGATACCATGGATCGATGGCCCACAACCAGGCGGGCAAGCGAACACGCTCGATTGGCAGGGACTCACATCGTGGGTTACCCCCATAGAGGACCTATTTCGGGTGTCCCACTACAACACTCCAGAGATTAGCGAAAATGATTGGAAGTTAGAGATCGGAGGCTTAGTTAATCGTCCAAGAAGTTTCACACTGGAGGAGATCAAGGCTCTTCCCAAAGAAGACGTAGCCTTTGCGCTGGAGTGTGGGGGGAACAGGGGGTTCCCAACTTTTGTCGGAGCAGTCCACAACGCCCGTTGGGGTGGGACATCACTTCGCAGAGTACTCGCTCAAGCAGGCATTCAAGAGGATGGGATCGAAGTGGTTTTCTTCGGTACTGATGAAGGTGTGGAAGAAATCCGAGGAAATGAGGTCACTCAGAGTTTTGCGCGAAGCATGTCTCTAGAAGACGCGATGGACCCAAATCTTCTCCTATGCTATGAGGTCAATGGAGAACCGTTACCGACAGATCATGGATTTCCTCTTCGGCTTGTTGCACCTGGATGGTATGGGGTCGCGAATGTGAAGTGGCTAAAAAGGATTGAAATTCGTAATACGCGATTTATGGGCCGGTTTATGGCACAGGACTACGTAACACTAAGAGGGGAAGAGAAGGGGGGAGAGACGGTTTGGACTCAGAACTCAGTGAGTCATGGGCGTGTAAATTCGATCGCTGCAAAGGTTACAAGCGATGGTAGTAGCTATCGCATTCATGGGGCCGCTTGGGGTGCCCATATCAACCGAGTAGAGGTGCGGGTAGATGATGGGTCGTGGCTGCCTGCTACATTAGGAGAAGGGCGTGAGGATCCCTATTCATGGACATTCTGGCACCTTGACTGGAATGCTGAGTCAGGAGAGCACACCATCACTTCAAGGGCTACTGACAGGGAAGGGAACGTTCAGCCGGCACCTGCTGATCCTGAGATAGCCCTGAAGAGGACCTATTGGGAAAGCAATGGACAGTTCACAAGGAATATCTTAATCGACTAAAATCGGTTGAGAACCTGATCTACCTTGACTGGGTTTCGGCAAAGAAATCCATGGTTAGTGTCTGTCCTGCCGGGGTGGTGAAATTGGTAAACACAGGGGACTTAAAATCCCCCGGGCTCACGCCCTTCTGGGTTCAAGTCCCAGCCTCGGCACTTCTAACTGACTATTGATGAGTCAGTCACTATCGCAACTATCCGCCCCCATATCTGAGCAGACGTGACAGACCCACGCTTCCTATTACTCCAGGTCCGAAATCCGGGGGACCCTATGGCTGCGCAGGAGGTTCTCTGTTTCGCGCGTAGCCTACCATGCACTTCATCGAACATTGAGGTTTTCGACCTACTTTCTGGTGCACCTTCAACATTAACCCTTAAGAGAACTGACGTGGTGCTTATTGGCGGAAGTGGGGAGCATTCCGTGGTAAGAGGTGGCCCATGGCTCTCAAGGGCCCTGGATACCATGACGGAGTTGTATGCGAAAAGCCGTCCGACTTTCGCATCTTGCTGGGGATTTCAGGCCATGGCTCAGGCTCTCGGGGGCACGGTCGTGACTGACCGAGATAGAGCAGAAGTTGGTACAGCCTGGGTGGAGCTTACTCACGACGGAGAGGCCGACCCAGTGTTCGGGCCGCTAGGAAAGAGGTTCCGTGTTCCTATAGGGCATGAGGATGTTGTTACTGAAATACCGAAAAATGCGAGGTTGTTGGCTTCTAGTGACCTGGTCGAGAATCAAGCCTTTGTCTTTCTGGATAAGCCTATCTACGCGACTCAATTCCACCCAGAGTTGAATAGAGCAGATCTGGTTGCACGACTGACCAAGTATACAGAGTATCTACCCCTTACTGGTCATAAATCTATTAAGGAATTTGAAGACAATACTCCAGAAACCCCGGAGTCCGAATCGATCCTACCCCGGTTTCTAAAAGAGGTGTTGGGAGATTGAATAAGCTTTTTAGGAAGAGAAGCCAGATGACTCTTCGTTATATCGTCCCTGTAGCTTCTATCTTCCTACTGACAGCTTTTCAAGTAAGAATGTGGGGCGGAGGAGGATGGCGACCAAATCCGATTCGTGAGGGATTGCCCACAGCAGAGAATGGAGTAAGGGATCGGGGGTTTACATTCTGTCGGCTCTTATATCAAAGCGTACGGCAGGAAGCCCAAGGCCACGGATGGAATACAGACTATCCAGGGTCAGATCATAACTTTGTTACGAGGCTCGCAGAACTAACGACTGCGAAGCCTGCCCGATGGGAGGACGGTCAGCCAGGATTCGCCGTTGTGCGGGCTACTCAAGAAGAACTATACGAGTGCCCGTTCATATTCATGTCGGATGTGGGTACAGTTGGATTTAGCGAGCTAGAGGTCGTACGTCTTCGAGATTACTTGACGAAAGGCGGATTCATCTGGGTCGATGATTTTTGGGGTGACTGGGCCTGGCAACATTGGGTGGGAGAAATTACGCGCGTACTCCCAGAATATCCGATCGTAGATATTGATCCTGAGCATATGATGATGCACGCCCTCTACGAGGTGGAAGATATACCTCAAATTCCCTCCATACAGTGGTGGCGGAGGAATGGACGTCGTGGTACTTCAGAGCGAGGGCGAGAGAGCGAAACTCCACACCTCAGGGCAATCTTCGACCCTGAAGGACGCCCACTCGTTGTAATGACCCACAACACAGACATTGCAGACGGATGGGAGCGTGAAGGGGAGGATTACGATTTTTTCTACGAATTTTCTCCGGAAGCTTACGCCCTGGGGATCAACGTCATCCTATACTCGCTTAGCCACTAACCAGAGCTGGATCCGGGGTTCTCAGCTGACATTGCTTCCGGGAGATCTGGCTATCGTTCTCCGACGTTTTTCCAGCCAGCCAGGTGCGCGATAGATCAGTAGTACACTCAAGCAGAACGCGAGAAACAGAGGGAGGCGCACGTCAGCTTTCACCAGCCAATAGTAGTGAATTACCCCAAGGGTAGCGGCCAAGTAGATGCCCCGATGGAGTTTAGTCCAACGAATTCCTAGGCGACGCATCCAACCCTTTGTTGACGTGAGGGCTAATGGAATAAGTATGACGAAAGCGGAGAACCCGACAGTGATATAAGGCCTCTCAATAATGTCTTCGACCATCCATCTCCAATTGAAGACCTGATCAAAAACAAACCAGATGTTGAAATGGATGAGAGCATAGAAGAACGCAAATAAGCCAAGAGGGCGACGGAGCCTAATAGCTACATTCCATCCAGTTATCCGACGCAGGGGGGTGACCGAAAGTGTTACTAAGAGCAAGACAAGCGTGGTCATGCCCGTGATGTGAGTTAGGGTTTCGATTGGATTAGGCCCTAACCAGTTGAGAAATAGTCCAGCTATGAGCCAGGCACCTGGACTGAGGGCTGCAACCCAAATCACTATCTTGCACACCAAAATCCGGTGCTTTTGGATCATGGTGTTTGAACCGAGGTTTGAGTGAGAGTTACTTCCAGCGGTGAAGGTCCATCCCTGCGTAAAGGTGAGAAACTTCTTCGGCATAGCCATTGAACATCAGGGTTTCATGACTCTTGAATAGTGACGGCAGCCGCCGTTCTCGGGCCTGGCTCCACCTCGGATGAGATACCTCCGGATTCACATTTGAATAGAAGCCATACTCAAAAGAGTTGGCCATCTTCCATGTATTCGTCGGCATTTCTTCTACAAATTCAATTCTTACGATCGACTTAATTCCCTTGAAACCATACTTCCAAGGTACGATGAGGCGGAGTGGCGCTCCGTTTTGATTGGGGAGTTCTGTGCCGTAAACTCCAGTCACCAGAGTCGTGAGTGGATGCATGGCCTCGTCTATCCGAAGGCCTTCGACATAAGGCCAAGGCAGTACTCCAGTCTTTTGGTAAGGCATCTGTTCAGGTCGGTGAACTGTTTCGAAGCGAACAAATTTTGCGTTACTGGTCGGCTCTACTCTTTTGATCAGATCAGCGAGGGGAAAGCCATACCAAGGGATGACCATCGACCAAGCCTCAACACAACGAAGGCGGTAGATCCGATCCTCCATTGTAATCGGGGCCAGGATATCATCGAGTTCATAGTTGCCAGGCTTGTTGACATGCCCCTCAATCGAAACTGTCCAAGGCTGAGGTTCGAACTCACCTGAATTTCGTGAAGGATCCCTTTTGTCTGTGCCGAACTCGTAGAAATTGTTGTAGGTCGTAATGTCGCGGTAAGAATTGAGATCCTCTCCAAGCTCTGACTTAAGGTTCCGAAAACGAGGAGGAATCTCCTGTGATTGGCCGGCTACTTCATTAGTCGAAGTAGTGCCGCTAAGCGCCAATGTCGCTAAGCCGAGGCCAGCATCTCGAATAAACCGTCTACGCCCTAAGTAAATTTCTGGGGGTGTTATCTCCGAGGATGAAATATCGGATGCCTTTTTCGACCGAATGATCATGAATGGTCCCCTCGTAGCAGCTAACCCACTAAACAGTGGGCCTGATTGACAATATAAAGATGGGGCACGCTAAGCCCCACGAAAAGCCAAAAACAATTATGGGGATCCGCACCCCTTGGTTTGAAGGACTTCAGACAACAGCATCAGTCAGCTCGCTTTCTCACATAATCTGTCTCCTCTACCTTTGCCGACCCCTCGGGACACGACTTATACCCTAACCACATTTCACGGAGTCGCGCATGCATTGTTCAGCGGACCAATATCCACGCTTCATCGCGATTCTAAGTACCTTCGTGATCAGTAGCATCAGTGTTTCAGACCTGCACGGTATGCAGAGCCTTCAAGATCTTCCGACAGGATTCTTCGAGAGCTCAGATTTTCGATACGTGGGGCCCGTAGGGAATCGGGTTAGCGCGGTGGTGGGTGAGCCTGGAAATCCAAACGTCTATTACTTTGGAGCAGCTTCGGGCGGAATCTTCAAGAGCGAAGACGGAGGTCATTCATGGCGCCCACTTTTTGATGACCAAGAAGCCCAATCGATCGGGGCGCTGGCGATTGCCCCTTCCGATCCGAATGTGGTTTGGGCCGGGACTGGTGAAGCGTTCATAAGATCAAACGTATCAATCGGGAATGGGGTATATCGCTCAACGGACGGAGGGGAACATTGGGCACATGTTGGACTCTCCGAGAGCGGACGCATTGGTCGTATTGTCGTACATCCCAGGGACCCCGACATCGCGTTTGTCGCAGCTGCTGGCCATATGTACGGCCCCCAGGAGCAACGAGGGTTGTTCAGAACAATCGATGGGGGTGTGACTTGGGAGCGCGTCCTCTTCTCAGGTGAAAACTCAGGCGCAATTGATATCGTCATGAATCCAGCTAATCCGAGGATCATGTTCGCTGCTACATGGCAGATACAGATGTGGACATGGGGCCGTGAGAGTGGGGGAGAGGAAAGTGGACTATGGATGAGCCGAGATGGTGGCGATACCTGGCAGAGATTGGAAGGCAATGGTCTTCCAAGAGGAACTATGGGCAAGATAGGGCTAGGGATGTCCCCTGCAGATCCGGACCGTGTTTACGCTCTTATCGAAACAAACTCGAATCGAGAATACGAACCCTTAGTAGATCACGAAGGTACGCTCTGGCGTTCGGATAATGGGGGTACTTCTTGGCGGATGGTAAATGGCGACCATGCGCTAGCCCAGCGGCCCCTGTACTACAGCCGACTACATGCTGCTCCAGATGATGCTGATGAAGTTCATTTTATGTCGACCCAGCATACAAGATCACTCGATGGCGGAATCACCTTTAGTAGTGAGGGGGGAGGGGATAACCACGACATGTGGATTGACCCGTTGGCCCCTGACCGCATGATCGTTGGGAATGACCAGGGGGTGAAGATTTCGACGAACAGAGGTCGAACTTGGTATCGTCCATTGTTGCCGATCGCACAAATGTACCATGTCTATACGGACACTAAGGTGCCCTACAATCTCTTCGGAAATAGGCAGGATGGCCCGTCGACGATGGGGCCCTCAAATACCCTGTCTGGAGGTTCAATTCCCATCGGTGCTTGGGGGTCGATTGGAGGATGTGAATCGGGATTTGCAGTGCCGGACACGGTTACCAATGATGTGGTCTGGTCTGGTTGCTACGAAGGTATTCTTGATCGACATGAAATTTCGACTGGGATCACACGCACCGTAAGCGTCTGGCCAGACAATCCAGAGGGTTGGCCTGCTAATGAAGTAAGGTATCGGTTCCAGTGGACTTTTCCGGTACATATTTCGCCACACGACCACGAAATGGTGTACGCCGGTAGTCAGCACGTACATATGACGACTGATGGTGGACAAAGTTGGAGCGTGATTAGTCCTGACCTGACTCGGAACGATACGACCAAGCAGCAGCAGACTGGTGGACTCACCACGGAAGACGTGAGTCCAGTTTACGCCTCTGTGCTTTTCGCGATAGCAGAATCGCCGATAGAGCGGGGGTTGATTTGGACCGGCTCTAACGATGGGCTGGTACACTTGACCCGCGACAGTGGTGAGACGTGGGAAAATGTGACCCAAAACATTACAGACCTGCCCCCTTGGGGAACTGTGAGCAATATAGAGCCTTCCCGTTTCGTCGCTGGAACTGCCTACCTGACAGTCGACTTTCACCAATTGGGCAACACTGAGCCTTTTGTTTACAAGACTGAAGATTATGGACGGTCGTGGCGGTCTCTAGCCGGTGATATACCGCGAAGTGTATTCAGCTATGCTCATGTGATCCGAGAGGATCCGACTCGTCCCGGACTCTTATATTTGGGAACGGAAAATTCTGTTCTTGTGTCATTCGATGATGGGAGGTCTTGGATTCCCCTCCAGGGCGATCTACCACATGCACCTGCTTACTGGATGACAGTACAAACACACTTCAATGACCTAGTTGTAGGAACGTACGGAAGGGGATTTTGGATTTTGGATGACATCACCCCTATTCAGCAGCTGACAGATCAAGTCTTAGCCAGTGACATTCATCTCTTCCAGCCAAGGCCTGCGTACAGGTTCCTACCACGTGAGGGAAAGAATAGTCAGCCAGATGATCCTGCTGCTGGAGAAAATCCCACTTCTGGTGCATCACTTAACTTTTACCTTAGCCAGATGACTGAAGGCCGTGCCCAGGTGATCATAGCCACAGAATCAGGCGAACACGTCCGGACCCTAGCTACTTCGGGTACCAGTGGCCTAAACCGCGTGTTTTGGGATTTACGTTATGAGTCATCTAGTACACCTCGTCTGCGGACGCGCCCACTTGAGCACAGCCACCGGGAGGTTGGACCCTCAGGTTGGAGGCCTCCTCCTGATGGTGGAGTGGTCCGCCCACTTGCTGTCCCAGGAATTTACCGAGTAACGCTCGTACTAGAGGGGCGTGAAGAACAATCCGTGTGGCTTGAGGTGCTACAAGACCCTGAATCAAGTGCGAGCAGTTCGGACATGGAGGCGCAGCTCGACCTACAACTAGAATTACGAGAATTAAGTGATTCGACCGGTGCACTTATCGATCGCATCGAGTGGACAAGGAAGAGTCTAGAAGACCTCGGGGACCGGTTGGCTGGAGATCCTGGTTACAGTGATATCGTGAGTGCAGGGGAAATGTTGGACCAGTTATTAATTGAGCTAGAGATGGGATTATTCGACCTCCGTCTAACCGGTGGCTCAGCACGACAGGACACCATCCGTTGGCCACGGCAACTGTGGGCTAAACTTTCTAGCTTAAGTGGATACTCATCTGGTTCAGATAATCGACCTACCGACCAAATGTTGGAGATCCGCACTATCTACAGACAGCTTGTTACTGACAGTTTACGCCGCTGGGCTGAAATCGCCGCATCTGATTTAGCAAGGTTCAATCAGGTCCTGGCTGAACAGGGCCTGCCACCGATTATCTCTTAGTCTAAACGAGAAAATCTTCAGTTTACCTACAAACCCTAGGAGGGCAGGCCCCTCCTAGCGACTCCATCGACTGCGTCGATAAACCGGTCTAACTCAGGAAGCGTAGTATAGACGCTCGGGCTGACCCGGAGTCCTTGGAATTCAGAGTGATTGATCGCAACACTTATGATCCTATGATCATTCCAGAGGTAATCTCGGAGATCATTCGTTTCTACGCCTTCAACCTGCACACAGGCGATTCCGCAAGCAAAACCGGGCTTAAGACTTGTATGAAGTCGCACATTGTCATTCTGAAGAAGTTGTTCAGCCCAATAATCCCTGAGGTATATCAATCGTTCTTCTTTCCGCTTTGGTCCTAATCCTTGATGGAATGTGAGTGCTTCTCCTATAGCCAGGTAATTAGCTGCAGGGTGTGTCCCGATTTCTTCGAACTTCCGGATATCGGTATCCATCCGTTCAGGTGCTGCCATTAACGGCCATATATCTGGAATCTTCTCACGTCGTACGTAAAGCAATCCGGTCCCGTGAGGTGCAAAGAGCCACTTATGAAGGCTAGTTGAATAGTTATCCACATCTAACTCAGCAAGTGAAAAGTCGAAGTGTGCGAGTGCGTGCGCGCCATCAATGATCAGTGGGATACCATGCTGCCGAGCCAACGCATTCAACTCGGTGACTGGCAATATTTGGCCAGTAAGGTTGATCATGTGACAGGCTAGGATTGCCCTTGTGCGAGGCGTGATCGCTTCCGCAAATAGCCGGACTATCTCCTTCGGATCTTCGGCCGGTACTGGGATTTGGATCTGATTGAGCACAATCCCTTCTCGTCGGACACGCTGCCTGAAGGTCGTAATCATGCGACCGTAATCCTGCGTTGTAGTTAGGACTTCATCGCCACGTTGCAGGTCGATTCCAAATTGCACTGCTTGCAAACTCTCAGAGGAGTTTCTAGTAAATGCGATTTCCTCCGCATCGACTCCCCATTGCCGTGCCATTCGGGCACGTACGCCTTCGCGTTGAGGTTCAAGTACCTGCCACATAGTGTACGTAGGTGCCAGGTTAGAGAAATCCAAGTGCCTCTTCATCGCATCCTGCACCAAGGATGGAGCAGGACTTACACCACCGTTATTGAGATTGACCAAAGTGCGGTCGACCGTGAAAGCTTGAGCAACCTCAAACCAGAAGTCCTCATCAGCCGCTAGCGCCGAAGCGGTCCCGGGATGCTTGCGTAGGTTTTCCGCTATGTCATGGGCCGTGGCATGTAGCTCTACCGGTCGAATTGATAAGCCCAGGGCCACTGCTGCTGGGACTGAGACCGCACCCAAGAAACTCCGACGACTTTGCATAGTTCCTCCGAGAACTTGATCAAGTTACTTCACGATATTGTGAGGGGTCGACTCTGTCCAACACTCCTTCCCACAAGAAGGAACTGTGTTGTCATACAGAGTCGGATCCCTGGTGGCTGTTTAGCGGCCCTGAACTAAGTCGGAACAATCGGGGCGATGTGCCATACTGATGGTTCGTGATTGGAAGTATTACTCTGAACCAGCATTCATGCGAATTTGCCATCAACTTGTCCTACTCATGTGTATCTGGCTTCCATTCGCTGGAGCAGCCCAAGATGTGCGAGACACGATCCAAGTCGATTCATCCATCGTTTCGACTGGATATAACCTGCCGGGTATAACTGTCCGAGTTGCCCGTCCTGTGCTCACAACAGGAGGGGCGAGTGCAGTGATCCTCGAACTCGACTCCTTGGGTGCCTTGCCAGCTCCTTCTATGGAAGAGGTGCTTCGGGCGATGCCTCTGATTGTGGTTAGGAAGAACAGTCGTGGCGAATCACAACCAACACTTAGGGGTTCTGAAGAACGGCAAATTGGAGTATTCATCGACGGAGTTCCTATTACCATTGGCTGGGACCACAGGAGTGACATGTCGATTGTCCCCATGACTGGAGCTCAAAGTGTTAGGGTGGTGAGGGGTTCGTCATCAGTCCTACACGGACCTAATACAATTGGTGGAGTCATAGAGGTAGATATTGCTCGCGGTCCCTCGCGCCCTGTCCCGGAAACACCGGTATCGATCGCATTTTCACTGGAGAAGACCGGAGGAGCGAGCTTGTCAGCTGCTACGGCAAGAAGGATTGAGATAGGGAATGCTCACCTTATGGTCAGGGCTGGGGCTGGGCACCGGGCCAATAAAGGGGTGTCTCTGCCATCCGCGGCTAGTGAAGATCCAGAGCTTCGGAGCGAGTACTTGGTAAACCTTGACGGGCTGAGGCTAAATAGTGACTCGCGTCGTTCAGATGGCTATCTCGCTGCTCGTTATATGAACGAAGGTGGTGGATGGGCAGCCTTGACCACCTCGGTCTATGAGCTCGACCGTGGAGTACCACCAGAAGCCCACCAGGATCGTCCTAGATTCTGGAGGTACCCTGAGCAGAACCGTGCTTTGATCGCCCTCTCAGGAGGAAGTGGGGAGCAGGAGACAAACAGTGGCGTCAGAAGTTTCGAGTTGAGCTTCGGACTCGACGCGGGTTCGAGTCAAATCGAGCGATATGAAACGGAGTCTTTTAGCAGGGTGAATGGAGAAGAGGAAGCCGATGATCAAACGATCACGCTTCGTGCAAAAGGAGATCACACTCTAGGTACGCGTGGGAATTTGCGTTCGGCCTTCACTTTTTCCCGAGTGGGAAGGGATGAGGTCCTTAATGGAGGCGACGTTGCAAACTACCGCCAGCGTCTATGGGGCTTGGGAATAGAATCAGAATGGAGAGTTGGTAATCGAGATGCGACTCGATTCTCCTTAGGAGCAGCACTTGATGGGAGCGATACTCCCAAGAGTGGTGACAAGCCGCCATTGGACGGACTCAGTGATTTTGGGTTTCGGGCAGGCATCAGTTCGTTAATTCAAGACGGCCTTGTCTTACATGCTAATTTCAGTCGTAGATCCCGCTTTCCGTCGCTCAGAGAACTGTATTCGGAAGCATTAGGACGATTCGCGCCGAATCCAAACCTCAGAGCGGAAACCCTATTTGGTTCGGAGGCCGGGCTGACTCTCGGCACCAATGACTCGTCTATCCAAGTGGTGGGATTTTATCAACGCCTAGAAAATGGAATTGTACGGTCATCCGTCGTAGGAATCGATCGTATTCCTAGGTTCAAACGCATTAATCATGAACGAATTAAAAGTCTTGGGTTGGAATTTCTCGCAGTTCGTACGATGGGCCTAGCAACATTCTCTGGGGATGTAACGATTCAGGACGTAACTGGTATTGGTCAGGATGGAGCACGCGTACAGTTGGAGTATGAGCCGATCATTGTTGGCCGAGTGGGATTGGAAACCCCTTTGGGAGATATTTTTCGCGCTTCAGGTAATCTGCGTATTATGAGTAGCCAAATGTGCGAGAATCCAGAAATACGTGGCCTCCAGAATTTGCCCGGCAACGGAATGCTTGACCTGCGATTACGGGGTTTCTTTAGGCTTCATTCGGGCTCAAGCTTGGCACGCGTAGAGGCAGGGATAGGCCTGAGGAATGCTACTGACGCTTCTGTTTATGACCAATGCGGACTCCCGCAGCCGGGTCGTACCTTCCAGATTCAGATACGTTTGTGGTGAACACTATACCTTGAGCCCTTAAAATCTGATTCAATGATCCGGATCACTTTCTTAGGAACTGCAGCGTCCAGGCCTACCGTCGGACGTAATGTGAGTTCGATTGCGGTACAGCGTGAGGGGGACCTTTTCCTCTTTGACTGTGGCGAAGGGACGCAACGCCAAATGATGCGTTTCGGGACGGGTTTTTCCGTAAAATGGATATTCATTACACATCTCCATGCGGATCATTTTCTGGGAATTACCGGTCTCTTACGAACTATGGCCCTTCAAGGTAGGACAGAACCGATTTCCCTCTTCGGTCCAGTGGGTTCAGAGCGGATTCTGCAAGATGTAGTCCGGCTAGGAGTCGAGCGTGAGAAGTTCCCCGTGGAAATCAAGAGCGTACGGCCCGGAGAAGGACTGAAATGTGAGGGCTATCAGGTTCTAGCATTCCCGGTGAATCATGGAAATAATGCGGTGGGTTGGTGTTTAGTTGAAGATCAACGCCTTGGGCGTTTTGATGTGGAGAAAGCAAGACAATTTGGAATCCCAGAGGGCCCACTTTTCGGGAAAGTGCATCGCGGAGAGGATGTTGAGGTCAACGGGCGCGTAATACACGCTGAAGATCTGGTGGGAGAATCTAGGCCTGGCCGCAGAGTCGTGTATACTGGGGATACTCGGCCATGTGAGGCGACAGTAGAGTGTGCGAGAGGCGCCGACATCTTAATACATGAAGCGACATTTGGTGATGAAGAGCAGGACAGGGCTCGAGAGACATTCCATAGTACTGCGGCCGAAGCAGCACGTGTCGCTAAGGAATGTGATGTGCGCTCGCTTATACTCACTCACTTATCGGCAAGATATTCAGAGGATCCTGGGATATTAAAGAATGAGGCGAACGCAGTTTTTCGTGGAGCTAGGATTGCCCATGACGGCCTCAGTTTAGAGGTGGATTACGATAACAGCTCTCTAAGTGAGGTAGGTTCGTGACCAAACATTCAGAACTAAGCCGCTTTGACAACCTGGGCGTGTGCTAGGTAGGTAAAGGAACAACTTCACGGTGATAATAAGACGCGAAAAGATTCTGATTCCGTGAAGACCTACGTCCCAGGCGATAAATCAATCAGCCAAAGAGTGCTGATACTTGCTGCACTTGCCTCGGGTGAGAGTCGTTTGAGAGGACTCTTACATGGTGGTGACGTCGAAGCGACTGCTCAAGCTCTCCGCCTGTTGGGCGTGGCACTTCCGAGAATCCCCTCAGACGGGAGCGAGTTATGCATTACCGGAGTGGGGTTGGATGGCCTGAGACCTCCCTTGGAGGATCTGGATTTAGGAAATAGCGGAACGGGAACCCGTCTTCTCCTCGGCGTCCTCGCTGGTAGTCAGATTGAAGCCACCTTGGTGGGCGACGTTTCCCTGCAGTCTCGCCCGATGCGTAGAATCTGCAGCCCTCTCCGCGCGATGGGAGCGCACTTAGAACACTTATGCGAAGAAGGATGCATACCTATCCGAGTTGATCGTTCTGGTCCACTTCGCTCAATCGACTGGATGAGCCCAGTACCTAGTGCGCAGGTAAAGAGTTCAATCCTCTTAGCTGGTCTCGCAGGGCGCACCAAAGTAGTGGTTACAGAACCGTGGCAGTCGCGAGATCACACTGAGCGTCTATTCGCTGAGGTAGGGGTTCCAACTTCAACTCGAAACATACCAAATGGTCATCGAGTGGAACTCACTAACCCCCCTGACATTATTGCTCCCCTCGATTTTTCAGTTCCAGGGGATGTATCCTCTGCCGCATTCGTCCTCGCATTCGCCGCCCTCGGGGGAGCTGGTGTCTCAGTCACCATAGATAACGTCAGCCTTAATCGCACTCGTACTGGATTCCTTGATGTATTTTCCCGAATGGGAATTGATTTGACGATCAAGGAGACTGGCTCAGGGGATGCTTGTGAGCCGAGAGGTCTAATAACAGCTAGTCCCTCAGAGTTGCACGATATTGTGGTGGACCCAGAAGAGGTCCCGGCTGTTATAGATGAACTTCCAATCATCGCCGTGATGGGTGCCTGTTCAGAGGGAAAGACAACCATCCGTGGTGCCGGTGAACTTAGACTCAAAGAGTCAGATCGGATTCACTCGTTAGTGCATAACCTTCAGGCACTGGGAGTGGAGGTCGTCGAACATGAGGACGGACTTGAAATAGAGGGCACAACAGGTCCGTTAAAGGGACGAATCCGAGCATTCGGTGATCATCGGATTGCTATGGCATTCGGTGTGCTCGCAAAGCTAAAGGGGACTCATATTGAGATTGATGATCCAACGCTCTCCGATATCAGCTTTCCAGGATTTTGGGGACTTCTTGATAAACTCACCCAAACCGCTTGAGTATGAGAGTAGATTCCAGGCGTGAGGGACCGATTATTACGCTCGATGGTCCCGCCGGGTCTGGAAAATCGAGTACGGCAAAGGCTGTAGCCAAAAGATTGGGCTTTCGCCATCTAGATTCGGGAGCTCTATACCGGGCATTAACCCTCGGGCTTCTTAGATCTAGTGTGGTAGAGGCAGACTGGGAAAGCCTCAGCGAGCAAGGATTCACGAACCTAGATATCAACCTGGAAACATCTAAGAATGGATTCCAGGTCCTCATAGGGGGTGAGGCGGTAGATAGCGAACTTCGGACTCCTGGGGTTACGGATCGTGTTTCCTTTGTGGCCAGTTTACCGGCCTCACGCCAAAGTATCTTGGGATTACAAAGAAAAGCTGGGGAAGATGGAGGGTTAGTCGCGGACGGCCGAGATATGGGGACCGTGGTTTTCCCCCATGCTGAACTCAAGATCTATTTGATTGCTGACTTAGAGGAACGGGCGATGCGACGGTTAAGACAAATAGGACAGAATTGTTCTGATGATTTTGAGCTTGCCCAACAAGCAAGCGCCCTTAATACAAGGGACAAATCGGATAGCCAGCGCACAATTTCACCACTCAAGAAAGCAAGCGGTGCTATCGAACTCGACACGACGGGGTTGGCGTTCGAGGAACAGGTACAGGCTATTGTAGATCTCGCACATCGGTTGACCCTGTTGTAGACAGAATCTAGCTTTTCGCCTCCCGATAACCCTTCAACCCGGGCTTGTCCTCCAAGCACCGGTTCCGTTGCTCTTGCATTCGTTCGGGTAACGATTGGAGTTGTGATGAGTGATATCCTAGAGCCTGAAAACGACTCGGGTCCGCAGGATCTGGAAACAGGATCCCAAGATTCGACTGACGACGACCTAGATTCTGGTGAAGAGACAGTGGTCGACGCTATGACAGGCGAAGTGACAACGTTATCCGCCCAAGAAGCACAGGCGATGAATTCTGTTCAGGAGCCTGTTGATGGGATTTCACCGGAACTCTTCAATGACCCATACGGAGAAGAAAAGCTCTCTACTTCGAAAGAAGAATTTGAGACTCTTCTTACTCACTTCAGTGCAGATTTCCAAGAGTTTAAGGAAGGGGCGATCGTCAAGGCTGTCGTCCTCAAAGTAACCGATGCAGTAGTGATCTTAGAGTTCGGTTTTAAGAGTGAAGGGGCGGTTCCTCTTGACGAATTCAAAGACCCCCCCGTTGAAGAGGAAGAAGTTGAGGTCTTACTTGAAAGCCTTGAAGATGACGACGGTGCTGTCGTGTTGTCGAAGAAGAAGGCCGATTTCTTACGGGTCTGGGAGAAGATCCGTGAAGCGCATGACGAAGACCGTCCGGTAAAGGGAACTTTAGTGCGAAAGATCAAGGGTGGCGTCACTGTAGATCTCATGGGAGTGGATGCATTCCTTCCGGGATCACAGATTGCCCTGCGGAGGGTTCCGAATATCGAGGATCTCATAGGAGAGGTCTATAAGTTCAAGATCATCAAACTGAATAAGCGTCGTCGGAACATCGTAGTTTCACGAAGAGTGATACTTGAGGGCGAGCGCGAGAAGAAACGTGATACACTAGTCAAGGAACTCCTCATCGGTCAGGTCCGAGAGGGACAGGTCAAGAACATCACGGATTTCGGTGCATTCATTGATCTTGGCGGGCTCGACGGGCTTCTCCATATCACTGACATGTCGTGGGGCCGTGTTGGGCATCCCTCCGAGGTCGTCGATATCGGAACAGGTATCGATGTGAAAGTCCTAGATATCGATTGGGACCGAGAGAGAATCTCGCTCGGACTTAAGCAATTACTTCCTTACCCATGGACGGATATTGGGAAGAAGTACCCCGTCGGTGCTCGTGTCCATGGAAAAGTAGTGTCTATAACGAATTACGGAGCCTTCATTGAGCTTGAGCGAGGGGTAGAAGGCCTGGTGCATATCTCGGAGATGTCATGGACTCGAAATATACGACACCCTTCGAAGGTAGTTGAAATTAGTGAATCTATCGAAGCAGTAGTCCTTCGGGTTGATCAAGAAGATGAGAAGATCTCTCTAGGAATGAAGCAGATTGAAGAAGATCCCTGGTTGGGGTTACCTGCAAAATATCCGACTGGAACGAGTTTGGGTGGAACAGTGAGGAACCTCACTTCGTTCGGGGCCTTCATTGAGATTGAAAATGGGATCGATGGACTTGTCCATGTATCAGATATGAGCTGGACCAAAAGGGTTCAGCATCCTTCGGAGATCGTAGAAAAGGGCGCAAAAATCGATGTAATGGTTCTTGATGTGGATCCGGAAAACAAACGGATTTCTTTGGGGTTAAAGCAGCTCACGGATGATCCTTGGCCAACCCTCGTTGAACGTTTTGCACCCAACGCTGAATCATCCGGAGTAGTGGTTCGGATAGAAGAGGACGGTCTAACAGTTGATCTTGGAGATGATGTTGAAGGGTTCATCTCACTGAGCGATGCTGGCATAGATGAAGGTGAAACCCTTGATGAATACTACGTGCCAGGTGACTCGGTGAGCATCCGGGTAACTCACTCAGATGCGGCTGACAAGAAGATTGAACTTGAAATCACTGAAACTCCGGACAAGAAGGCTCCAGAGGAGATCGAGGAAGCTCGAGCCGTAGCTGCTGCTTTGGCGGCAGAAAAGGCTGAGGCTGAGAGTGGACCTGAAGATGAACCAGTCGGTTATAGAGAACTAAAGAAAAAACACAAAAAAGAAACTTCTTCCGAAACAAAAGAGTCGTCAGAAGAAGACGAAGCTGCTGAGCCTGAAACAGAGGAGTCGTCAGAAGAAGACGAAGCTGCTGAGCCTGAAACAGAGGAGTCGTCAGAAGAAGACGAAGCTGCTGAGCCTGAAACAGAGGAGTCGTCAGAAGAAGACGAAGCTGCTGAGCCTGAAACAGAGG